>MTLD01000057.1_pt4 | contig 378345 bp, 363 predicted proteins | sample 1982471 | NCBI WGS metagenome assembly MTLD01 (sample SAMN05712604, study PRJNA340218) | biofilm metagenome | isolation source: sample SPM anode biofilm adapted to -50 mV | place: USA | collected 2012-02-03
GAAGGGATTGGGGGGGGGGGCAGTGCTCGGGAATGGTGAGGTCGTTTTTATCCTCGATGTTGCCAACCTTCTGTAACCATTTTTCTTGACGGGTGTTTTGGAAAGGATGCGTATGCGTATTGCCGATCTGAATGAAACAGAGTTGGATGCATTGCGGGAGGTAAGCAATATCGGCATGGGGCATGCTGCCACGGCGCTCTCCCAAATGCTCGGGAAAACCGTTAACCTTCGGGTGCCCCAGGTATTGGTCACCGATATCTCTAAAGTCCCCGAGTTGCTTGGCGGTGCGGAAAAGATGGTGGTCGGCATCTACCTGCAGATTCTCGGCAGTGCCCGTGGCAATATCCTCATGATTTTCCCTCGGGAGAATGCCGTCCGCATACTGGAAAAGCTCCTCAGCAGGGAAAATTCACGGGGGGGGCTGTTGAGTGAACTGGAGGTTTCCGCGCTCAAGGAGGTGGGGAACATTCTTGCCTCGGCCTACTTGAATGCACTGGGAACCATGCTCAAGATGACCCTTATTCCCTCTGTGCCGGTACTCTCCTTCGATATGGCGGGTGCGGTGGTCGACTATGTACTCGTCGATCTTGCCGAGGTCGGCGATCAGTCGCTCATGGTGGAAACCGAATTTTTTGAAGATGATGAGCAGGTGAAGGGGCACTTTTTTCTTCTTCCCGATACTCCTTCACTTCAGATCATACTCGAAGCAATCGGCGTCCTGCATGGGTGAGCTGACCATTATTGGTCTGTCGGAATATGGTCTTGTCGCTGGTCCGAACGTACTCCTGACATACGGGCTTGGTTCCTGTATCGGTATTGCTCTCTACGATCCGGAACTCCGCATGGGATCGCTTGCCCATACCCTGCTTCCAACCGCTCACGATGTTGCCGCGATAACCGTAAAAACGGCCAAATTCACCGATCTTGCCATCGATATCATGGTCGATGAGCTGGTGAAAAGTGGTTGCGCCAAAGAACGACTTGTGGCAAAATTAGCCGGCGGCGCCAGCATGTTTGACACCGAGTACCGCTCATTCCGGGGTGCTATTGGACAGCGCAACGTCGATTCTGCCAGAAAATCCCTGGCAGGGCATGGCATACCGCTTCTGGCAGAGGACACGGGGGGAGACTACGGCCGAACGGTCGAGTTTCACGCCAGCAGCGGACTGATGATCATAAAGTCCATACAGAAACCGGGCAAGACTATCTAGTTTCCATCCGGAAACGGTTCTTTTCCGCCCTGACGTCGTTCACAGCGGTCTTGTCGGCCGCCCCTGCGGGGTCGCCTTCATGCAATTCCCCGAATTCCTGACAGGACCGGATTCTCCCCGAGGAGGTATACATGAAAAGGTTCTGCGCGGTTGCGGCTGTTATGTTGCTTGTGCTGGTTACCGGTTCCGTCGAGGCACAAGCCATCCAACCGGTCAATGTGGGGCTCAACGATGTCATTGCCACCATGGAGAAGTCGTACAGCTCCCTGACCGACGTGACCGCCGATTTCTTCCAGCGGTCCACCCTGGCTGCTTCACGGCGGGAGATGCGCGCTGACGGGCAGATGTTTCTCAAGCCGCCTACCTCCTCCACCCCTCTCATGTTCCGTTTCGACTACTTCCGCCCCCTTACCCAGGAAATCGTCTGCAACGGCAGGACCATGTGGATGTATATGCCGGAGAACCGGCAGGTGATCCAGAGTGACGTCAGCTTTTTCTTCAACCCCTTCGGCGCAGGTCAGTACGGCAACCAGCCGGTGAATTTCCTCCAGGGTCTGGGGCGGTTTTCAAAGGATTTCCTGACGGCTTTTTCGTCACCGATGCAGGATGTGGCGGGCAACTATGTCCTTGAGCTCACGCCACGCCGGTCTTCCGTAATTATCAGGAAGATGTATCTGGTAATCAATCGCGACGCGGTGCTTGCGTACGTGACGAATAACCGGGATATCTCCAGGATAATCAATGACCCGCGCGTGCCGGAGTTTGCCTTCCCCCTCCTCTCTTCAACAGTCATCGATCCCCAAGGGAATACGACCATCATGGAGTTCAGCAATGTCAGGGCAAATGTGCGCCTGATGGATAGCATGTTCAACTTTGATGTCCCTGCCGGTGTCAATGTAGTGCGCCCGCCAACCGGTCGCTAAGACCGGTGGGGGAAGACCGCCCGTTGCAGCGGTCCAGCAAAGGCGACATGTTTCATGTCGCCTTTGAACATTCAGCCGGTCGGTTCCGGCACAGGACAGAGGTTATGCTGAAATTTATATCGAGATTGCTTGTTTCGCTGATGCTGGTTGCGGTCATGATTCAAGGGGCTGCCGCAGCCGAACTGAAGGATGTGATCGACACCCTTGAGCAGGGATACCGGGTACTGACCGATCTGCAGACCGACTTCACCCAGCGCACCACCATCGCCGCGATGAAGCGGGAGGAGAGGGGCGGCGGTGAACTGCTCATGAAGAAACCGGCCGGTGCCAATGCCATGTTTCGCTTCGATTATACGAAGCCGAAGCAGCAGATCATATCCAATGGCAAGACGGTCTGGTACTACCTCCCCGATAACAAGCAGGTCATGGTGATGGATATGGCGGCCATGTTCCAGGGAGGGAACGGAGTGGCGCTCAACTATCTGGCGGGGATGGGGAGCGTTTCCCGCGATTTCACCATCAGCTTTGCCGGCGATGGTCGGGACAAGAAGGGGAACTATCTCCTCAACCTCGTGCCGAAGAAGCCGACCCAGGCCCTTGCCCGACTTCAGCTGACCATAGCTTCCCGGGCAGTGGAACGCTTTCTGGTGGAAAGGAAGCCGGTGGAGCCGTTTCCCATCCTCTCGTCGGTGGTGTACGACCAGTTGGGGAACAGGACCGCCATGGATTACAGCCGCGTGAAGGTGAATCGTGGCATAGGGAACAGTCGCTTCACCTTCAAGGTCCCCGCCGGGGTGGAAGTCATTAAGAACAGGTAGAGGTAAAGGTAGAGAGTTGATTCTTGATACTGTACCTTTACCTGTGAGCGATAGCGAACGAATACCTTTATCTGATTTAATAAGGAGGTTGCGGGATGCCGTCATTTGACATCGTTTCCAAGGTAGATATGCAGGAGGTGGACAACGCGGTCAACCAGACCGTCAAGGAGATAGCCCAGCGCTACGACTTCAAGGGGAGCAAGTGCGAGGTGACCCTGGAGAAGGAGAGCCTCAAAGTGCTGGCGGATGACGACTTCCGGCTGAAGTCGATCATCGACATCCTCCAGTCCAAGTTCATCAAACGGGGAATATCCGTAAAGGCCCTGCAGTACGGAAAGGCCGAGTCCGCTTCCAGCGGCATGGTGAGGCAGGTTATCACCATCCAGCAGGGGATATCCAAGGAGAAGGGGAAGGAAATCAACGCCGTCATCAAGGAGACCAAGCTCAAGGTACAGAGCCAGATTCAGGACGACCAGGTGCGGGTTACCGGCAAGAACATCGACGATCTGCAGGAGGTCATCCGGATCCTGAAGGGGAAGGATCTGGATATCGAGATGCAATTCATAAATTTCAGGTCGTAATTTTTGGTATCCTTCGAGGTGCCCCTACAAAACGTTTTCACGAGGTTATATTGAGCACAACTAAAGAAAAAGTCAGTCTGGTCAGCCTCGGCTGCCCGAAAAACCTGGTGGATGCCGAGGTAATGCTCGGCTACCTGGCCAAAGAGAAGTATGAGATTACGACTGACGAACGGGATGCGGATATCATCATCGTTAATACCTGTTCGTTCATCAAGGAGGCGAAGCAGGAGAGCATCGACACCATTCTCGATCTTGCCGACCGGAAGCATGATGCCCGTTGCCGGCTCCTCATCGTCACCGGTTGTCTCCCCCAGCGCTACCAGGAAGAACTTGGGCAGGAACTCCCCGAAGTGGACATCTTTGTCGGTACCGGCGACTACCCGCGCATCGCCGAGATCATAGCGGAAAAGGAGGGGACCGATGAGCAGCTTCGCTATGTGGGCGATCCCAACCTCTTTTACGACGAGAATCTCCCCCGTCTCAAGTCGTCCCCTGCTTACACCGCCTACCTGAAGATCGCCGAGGGGTGCTCCAACTGCTGCTCCTACTGCGTCATCCCGTCCCTGCGCGGTTCATTCCGCTCCCGCCCATTGGCCCGGCTTCTTGAGGAGGCGCGCACCCTGGTAGATGGAGGTGTGAGGGAGATCAACCTGATCGCCCAGGACATCACCGGCTATGGCCAGGACCTGCCGGAGCGGCCGACCCTGGAGGAACTCATCGGGGAGCTGGTCAAAATCGAGGGGCTTTCCTGGATCAGGCTGCTCTACGCCTATCCCGATGGGATACGGGAGAGCCTCGTCGAGGTCATGAGGTCGGAGCCCAAGGTCTGCAAGTACCTGGATATTCCCCTCCAGCACATCAGTGACCCCATTTTGCAGAAGATGAACCGCCGCAGTTCGGAGGCGGAGATCCGGGCGCTCATCACCCGGTTGCGCGAAGAGATCCCCGGGGTTGCCCTGCGTACTTCCCTCATCGTCGGTTTTCCCGGCGAGACCGATGACGATTTCAAAAAGCTCCTCCGCTTTGTGGAAGAGAGCCAGTTCGACCGGCTCGGGGTATTCTGCTATTCACGTGAAGAGGGGACACCGGCTGCGGAGATGCCGGATCAGGTTTCGGAGCGGGTGAAGCGGGAGCGCTATAAGAAACTCATGCGGGCCCAGGCACGACTCTCCTTCCGCCGCAACCGCCGGCTGATCGATACCGTGGAACAGGTTATCGTCGAGGGGTACAGCGAGGAGACCGAACTGCTCCTCAGGGGGCGCTCGTCCCGCCAGGCACCTGACATCGACGGCCAGGTCTATATCACCGCCGGCAATGCCAACATCGGGGATATTGTCAACCTGCGGATTACTGATTCCTCAGACTACGACCTGATCGGGGAAATCGTTGACTGACGCCCCGGTACGGGGTTTTCGTCTCCCGGCTTTTCCCTTGACAAAAGGGTAAATTACTGTATTATTGCGACGCCTCGAAGGGGGATATTTCACATTGGAGAGTGTACGTAATGGTTGAAAAGATGGACGAGATGAAGGCGATCCTCCTGAAGATGAAAGAGGATACGCTCATGGAGATAAACAAGGCGGTCAAAACGGGATCCAGTATCACCAGCGGGGAACCGAGCGGCGACATTTACGACCAGGCCTCGTCGGAACGGGACCGGGAGCTGGGCCTTCTTCTGGGAGACCGGGAGCGGGAGAAACTCCATACGATCGACGAAGCCCTCCTCAAGATCGAGGAAGGTGAGTACGGCATCTGCGAGGAGTGTGAAGAGGAGATACCCATCGGCCGGCTCAAGGTCGTTCCCTTTGCCCGGTACTGTGTGAAGTGCAAGGCCGACATCGAGAAACAGCAGGCTCAGACCAAGCGTTTCGAAGAAGAGCGTGCCTACCGCGAGATTGCCCTGGGAGAAGAGGAAGAGGGCTAATGCTGCCCATGGGGGTGCCGCTGGCGACCTCTCACATTTGAACGAACAAAAGGCGGTCCGCATGCAGCGGGCCGCCTTTTGTTATGGAGCTTTTCCAACTGCGCGGTCTCAGGGAATCCACGTCTATTACAGGCTGAATTACTCCACTATCAGGCTTTTGCCGGTCATTTCCTTCGGCTGGGGAATCCGGAGAAGATGCAGCATGGTCGGTGCAATGTCGGCCAGTATTCCCGGCAGGAGTGTTTTTCCCTTGCAGCGGTCGTCTACCAGGATGAGCGGCACCCGGTCGGTGGTGTGGGCGGTGTGGGGGCCGCCGGTTTCGTCCACCATGACCTCTGCATTGCCGTGGTCCGCGGTTATGATGGCAGTTCCCCCCATCTCGCGGACCTTTTCCACCAGCCGGCCTACGCACTCATCTACCGCTTCGATGGCCCGTATGGCAGCCGGCATGATGCCGGTGTGTCCCACCATGTCTGCATTGGCGAAGTTGAGGACGATGACGTCGTATTTCCCCGTGGAGAGGCGATTCAATAGTTCGTCGGTCACCAGGTAGGCACTCATCTCCGGTTTTTGGTCATAGGTGGCGACCTCCTTCGGCGAGGGGATAAGACAGCGCTCCTCGCCGGGAAACGGTTCCTCAACTCCCCCGTTGAAAAAGAACGTGACGTGGGCGTATTTTTCGGTTTCCGCGATTCGGAGCTGGGTCAGTCCCGCCCTTCCCAGTACTTCCCCGAGAATGTTGGTGAGTGTCTCGGGACCAAAGGCGATGGGGAGGCCGAATGTGGCGTCGTATTCCGTCATGCAGACATAAGCGGAAAGATGGGGGGGATTCTGGCGGTCGAATCCGGGGCAATCACTCAGGGCTAGAGCCCGGGTGATTTCCCTGGCCCGGTCGGAGCGGAAGTTGAAGTAGATGAGACCGTCGCCATCCCGAAGGGTCCCGACCGGCTTACCATCTGCTGTGATTACTGAAGGGACCACAAACTCGTCGGTCACGCCGGCGGCATAGCTCGCCTCGATGGCTTCCGCGGCGCTTGCCCGCTGTTCTCCCCTGCCGCGGACAATGGCGTTGTAGGCCTGCTCAACCCGATCCCACCGGTTATCCCGGTCCATGGCGTAATAACGGCCGGTAACCGTGGCGATCTTCCCTGCACCGATTCTCCTGATCTCAGCTTCCAACTGGGCGAGGTAGTCGGCTCCGCTCTTGGGGGGAGTGTCACGGCCGTCAAGGAAGCAATGGACAAACGTCTCGACTCCCTCCCTGCTGGCCAGTTCCAGGAGTCCGTAGAGGTGGGTGTTGTGGGAATGGACCCCGCCGTCGGAAAGAAGTCCTGCAAGATGGAGCCGGCCTCCGGCTGCCTTGGTCTTGCGGATGCAGTCGAGGAGCACACGGTTTTCAAAGAAATCTCCGTCGGCGATTGACTTGGAAATGCGGGTCAGGTCCTGGTAAACTATGCGGCCGGAGCCGATGTTCAGGTGTCCTACCTCTGAATTCCCCATCTGGCCTTCAGGGAGCCCGACCGACATGCCGGAAGTGCCGATATCGGTGCAGGGGTACTCCCGGTAGAGGCTGGTCATGTTCGGGGTGCGGGCCAGGGCGATGGCATTGTGTTCGGAGTGTGGGTTCAGTCCCCATCCATCGAGGATCATCAGCAGCAGTGGTTGTTTCGGCATTCGTTTCTCCTCACGATCAACATCTCACCAGATCAATGGTGGTACGGTTCATTGTTCAGAATGGTAAAGCCACGGTAAATCTGCTCCAGCAGGAAGATCCTCACCATCTGGTGGGTGAAGGTAAGACGTGACAGGGAAATGGTCCGTTGTGCCTGGCGGCGAAATTCGTCGCTGAAACCGTAGGCTCCACCGATGGCGAAAACCAGTTCGGGAATGGCGCTGTCCCGCTGCTTCTCGATGAAGGTGGCCATCTGGCGGGAGTCGAGCTCATCTCCTCGCTCGTCGAGAAGGACCAGACAGGCGTTTTTCGGCAGAAGCTTTCCAAGGCGCACGCATTCCGCAACACGCCCCGCGTCATGCTGTGCCCCCTTCTCTTCCCGTGCCTCAGAAATTTCGAGGGGGGTATAGCGCCGTATGCGGCCGGCGTACTCGTCGATGCCCGCCTTTACCCATGCCTCCTGGGTCTTGCCGACCCAGATGACCCTGATTTTCACGGCTCCCGGTCTTCCCAGCGGTATTCGGCGGGGATTTCAACTTCCGGAGCAGCGCTCCAGAGACCGTCAAGGTCATAGCGTCGACGAACCTCTTCCTGGAAGACATGCACAATCACGTCGCCGTAATCGATAACGATCCAGTTTCCTTCCTTTTCACCCTCGATGTCCAGTGCCTTGCTGGAACTCTTCAGCCCCTGCCGGACCGATTCGGCGATTGCCTGGGCCTGCTTGTCCGACCGGCCGGTTGCCAGTACCAGGTAGTCGGCGATGGAGGAAAGATCGCCTATCTCCAGGATCCGGACGTCGAGGGCTTTCTTGTCGAGTGCCAGGGCGGCGGATTTAACGGCCCGTTCCCGGGACTCCAGAATCTGTTTAGTGTTCATCTGCATACAACCCTTGTTCCTTTATGTAATGCTCGACCGCTGGCGGCACGAGGTATCTGAGTGAGCGCCCCTGCCGGGCAAGTTCCCGGATGGCGCTGGAGGAGATATCGAAGGGTATCCCTCTCAGGTAGTAAACCGAATAGCCTGAACGGTGACCGAGGCGGTGCTCGGCAGGGTAGTGCGCGAACTCGCCGGCAACAGAAACAGGGAGAACCGACATCAAATCGGTAATTGCCGCGCCCGGGCGTTCCACCGCCACAAGGTTGCAGCAGGCGAATATGGCGGCGAATTCATGCCAGCTGCCGATTTCCTGAAAAGAATCACTACCTATGATGAAGAAGAATTCGTCATCTGGATGATCGGCCCGCAGTGCCCGCAGGGTGTCGATGGAATAGGACATTCCTTCCCGCTGACCCTCGATCTCCGAAACGCTGAAGGCGGGATTACCCTGAATCGCAAGCCGCACCATGGCGAGGCGCTGCGCAAAGGGGGTCTCTCCTGCCAACGGCTTGTGGGGAGGCGTTGCAGCGGGGATGAACATCACCCTGTCCAGGCCGAAGCTGTCCCGTACCCCTTCTGCGATGCGCAGGTGGGCCAGGTGGATCGGGTTGAAGGTGCCGCCGATGATGCCAACTTTCACAAAGACCCCGGAATCATTATTAACAGCACAGGAATCAGGATGAAGCAATTTGTCATCAATCACTGCTCAGGAACGTGATATTTCGCAAGGTCAAGGCGATTAAGGGGTGACGCGGATGCGTAGTACCCAAATACCGGGCATGAACAGCGCTACGCCGCACAAGGAGTCCCCGAAGATCAACGCAGAGAATGCGTAAAAGGCGCGTTCCCTATTGCCGTATTTGGCCGTCGCCGTAGACGATGAACTTCTGTGTCGTCAGGTCCTCCAACCCCATGGGGCCGAAGGAGTGGAGCTTGGTCGTGGAGATGCCGATCTCCGCGCCAAGGCCGAGCTGGTTCCCGTCGGCGAAGCGGGTTGAGGCGTTGACCAGGACACAACTGGAGTTTACCTCCCGGATAAAGCGCTGGGAGTTGGCGTAATCCCGGGTGATGATCGCTTCGGTATGGAGCGAGCCGTATGTGTTGATGTGATCGATCGCATCGTCCAGGTCATCCACCACGTGGGCGGCGAGGATCAGATCCAGGTACTCGGCATGCCAGTCCTCTTCCGTAGCCGGTTTGGCCTGCGGGGCGAACTGACGGAAGCATTCGTCACCGCGCAGTTCGACTTTGAGGTCGGTAAGGGTCGCGGCGATTCGGGGGACAAAGGTCTCTGCCACATCCTTATGGATGAGGATTGTCTCCAGAGCGTTGCAGACGCCGGGTCGCTGGGTCTTGGCGTTGACGATGATCCGTTCCGCCATGTCAAAATCGGCCGTAGCGTCGACGAAAACGTGGCATACCCCCTTGTAGTGCTTGATGACCGGAATCTTCGAGTGCTCCACGACAAACCTTATCAGGCTTTCCCCGCCGCGGGGGATGATGAGATCGATGAACTCTTCCTGCTTGAGCAGTTCCAGCACCCCCTCCCGTTCCGCAAAGGGGATGACGGCGAGGGCTTCTGCCGGAATGCCCGCCTTCACCATCTCCGCCTGGAGGATGCAGGCAATGGCCAGGTTGGAGTGGATAGCCTCGGAGCCGCCGCGCAGTATCACGGCGTTCCCCGCCTTGAGGCAGAGGCTCGCAGCATCGGCCGTGACGTTGGGTCGCGACTCGTAGATGATGCCGATGACCCCGAGCGGGATGCGCATCTTGCCGACCTGCAAGTCGTTGGGGCGCTTCCACATCCTGGTAACTTCGCCGACTGGATCGGGGAGGGCGGCCACTTCCCGCAGACCGTCAGCCATAGATTTGATGCGCGACTCGTCCAGCATGAGTCGGTCAAGCATGGCGCTTGAGAGTCCCTTCTGTTCACCTGCCGACAGGTCTTTCCCGTTTTCCTTCACGAGTACGGCAGAATTGGCGATGAGGGCATCGGCCATGGCGAGGAGCAGCCCGTTTTTCGCCCCGGAGGAGAGCCGGGCCATAACATGGGAGGCCTGGCGGGCGTCGCTGGCTATTTTTCTGATCTGTTCGGCAATGGTCATGGGACACCTCTTCGACAATGTGAAGCACTAAGGATGGATGGAGTAATAACCTGAAACTGAATGGAACACGGAAACGGCGGAGGGGAGGTTCCACTGGTTTTGCCAAATCAGCATTTATCCGCAGTTTTCGCCTTTTCCGTGTGCTATTTGCTTTTGTTTTGCGCAGTTACAGTACAACCAGATTATCACGATGAATGATCTCGTCCCCATAGCGGTAACCAAGAATCTGTTCGATCTCGCCACTCCTGTGGCCAAGGATCTTGGTCAGTTCCTGGCTTGAATAATCTGCGATGCCCCGGGCGAACTCGGTACCGTCCGGTCCGCATACCCGTATGCAGGAGCCCCGTTCGAATTCACCTTCAATCCTGACGATGCCGGAGGGAAGGAGGCTTCTGCCGTGCTGGGAGAGGACCTTATGCGCACCTTCGTCGACGATGACTCTCCCCCGTGGCCTGAGGGTATAGGCTATCCAGTGCTTGCGCCGGTTCAGCACCGTTCGCGCCGGCAGGAACAGGGTTCCCACCTCTTCTCCTGCCATGACACGAGTGAGATTGCCGGGAGTCATGCCGTTGATCATGATTGTCGCGACTCCGAACTGGCCCGCCTTTTTGGCTGCCGCCAGCTTGGTGGCCATGCCGCCGGTGCCGACTGCGGAGCCTGATCCCCCGCCTGCCTTTTCCACCTCTTTGGTGATGGTACGCACCAGGGGTACCAGCCGGGCATCGGGGTGCTCCCGGGGGTCGGCATCATAGAAGCCGTCGATGTCGGTCAGTATCACCAGGAGCTGGGCTTCGGTCAGGTTGGTTACCAGGGCCGACAGGTTGTCGTTGTCGCCGAACTTGATTTCATCCACGACCACGGTGTCGTTCTCATTGATGATCGGGATGACGCCGAAGTGCAGAAGGGTGTCGAGGGTTGAGCGGGCGTTAAGGAAGCGCTGCCTGTCCATCAGGTCATGCCGGGTGAGAAGAAGCTGTGCCACCTTGTGCCCATGGGCGTCGAACGCCTCTTCGTAGGCGCGCATGAGCCGTGGCTGGCCGATGGCCGCCGCCGCCTGTTTCTGGGGGATGGTCCGGGGGCGGTCGTCAAGTCCCAGCTCCCTGCGTCCGGCTGCGCCGGCTCCCGAGGAGACCATGATGACGTCGAATCCCCGTCTGCGCAGTTCGTCGACCTCGGCGGCAAGTCGGTGGATGGTCGCCAGATCGAGACCGTTGTCCTTGCAGGTGAGGACCCGGCTGCCTATCTTTATGACGAGCCGCTTGACCTTGTGGAGTATTTCTTCGCGCATGGTGTGCCTGTTTCCGCTGGTGGTACAATGCCCGTAGAGAGCTCTCCGCGGGGGATTCCGGAAAACTACGTCGTCATTACATAGCATGTTTGCCCGGACATGGCAAACGTTACCACTCTTCTGTTGCCGGTTCTCCCCAAAGGTTACGGGCTACCTCGTCCAGCAGTTCCTGGATCCCCTCACCGGTGACGGTTGAGATGGGGAAGACCTTGAGCTTTCGCTCGGTGAACCAGGTAAGGATCTGGGGGAGGTTTTCCCTCACCTGGGGAAGATCGATCTTGTTGATGACGATGATCTGCGTCTTCTCAGCCAGTTCCGGGTTGAAGAGGTACAGCTCCTGATTGAGCAGTTCGTACTCACGGATCGGGTCACGCTCCGGCATCCAGGCAAGGTCCAGAATATGGAGCAGCAGACCGGTCCGCTCCAGGTGCTTGAGAAAACGGTGACCAAGTCCTGCCCCTTCGTTGGCTCCCTCGATGAGACCGGGAATGTCGGCGATGACGAAGGAGCGGTAATTCTTGTATGCCACTACTCCCAGGTTGGGAACAAGGGTGGTAAAAGGGTAGTCGGCAATTTTTGGCCGGGCGGCGGAGACTTTCGAGATGAAGGAGGACTTCCCCACGCTCGGGAAACCGAGGAGACCCACGTCGGCCATGAGTTTCAGCTCAAGCCGGACCCAGCGTTCCTCTCCCGGTTCACCGGGTTGGGCGAATTTGGGAGCCTTGTTGGTGGCGGTGGCGAAGCGTGCGTTCCCCTGGCCGCCACGCCCTCCCTTCAGGAGGACGACGGTTTGTTCCGGCTCGGTCAGGTCGGCCAGTACTTCGTCGGTCTCCGCATCCTTGATGACGGTGCCGACGGGGACCAGGATCGTCAGGCTCTCTCCGTACGCTCCGTGACGATCCTTCCCCATGCCGTTCCCACCTCGTTCTGCCTTCTGGTGGGGTCGTTGGCGCAGATCGAGGAGAGTGGAAAGCCCGGAAGAGGCCTGGATGATGATATCCCCCCCCTTGCCGCCGTCGCCGCCGTTCGGCCCACCGAAGGGGATGAATTTTTCGCGCCGGAACGAGACGCAGCCGGAACCGCCGTCGCCGGACTTCAGGTGTATCTTGACTTCGTCGATGAAGCTCATGCAATTCCTTGTTGCCTTATGGAGGCGTCACGGAAACATTAAGAACTTATTCGCACATAAACTAAGTTCCAAGTCCCGCCGGTTCAAACAACAAAAGCCCGGAACTCTGCAGTCCCAGGCTTTTGCGTTGTTTGTGGTTGGCTCCCTAGTTTGCGGGGTAGACGGAAACCTTTTTCCGGTCCCTGCCGAGTCGCTCGAACCTGACAACGCCGTCGATCAGGGCGTAAAGGGTGTAATCCTTGCCGCAGCCGACGTTGGTGCCCGGGTGAATCTGGGTACCGCGTTGACGATAAATGATATTACCTGCAATTACAGCTTCGCCGCCGAACTTCTTGCAGCCGAGGCGTTTGCTTTCCGAGTCGCGGCCGTTACGCGAACTTCCGCCGGCTTTCTTGTGTGCCATGGTGCTATCTCCTTGATCAGGTAAAACTCTTTAGGCGTTAATCTTTTCAATCTTCAGAATAGTTCTCAGTTGACGGTGCCCGTTAAGTTTCCTGGAGCCTTTCCTCCGTTTCGACTTGAAGACAAGGATTTTCTTGTCTTTCCCCTGCTCGACAATTTTGCCGACCACAGAGGCGCTGGGCACTAACGGTGTTCCGATTTTAACCGTATCGCCGCCAACCATCAGGACTTCGCTGAATTCGACGGTGTCACCTACGACTCCTTCGAGCTTCTCGACCTTTAAGAGGTCGCCCTCGGAAACTTTGTATTGCTTCCCTCCGGTTTTGACTACTGCGTACATTGAGCTTCACCACCTTTACCGATTTTTAGCATGAGCGCTAAAAAATAACGAAAATATAGCGACATGTCAAGGTAAATATTTTTGGAGGGTTTCAGATTCCCACGTGTATTTCATCCCCCACAACCTGGACGGGATAGGTTTTCAGGACATACTCCGGGAACTCATTGCATTCGCCGGTCTGCAGGTTGTAGCGGTACCCGTGGCGCTGGCAGGTGATAATGCCGGGGTCTTTGAGAAGTGCCCCGGAAAGTGGAGCCCCCTGGTGGGGACATTCGGTTTCGCAGGCGTAGATGGTCCCCTTGCTGTTTACCAGCAGGATTTCCTGGCCGTTCACGGTAACAACTTTTTTCCCCCAGAGGGGAACCTCCGAAACTTTGGCGGCAAATACCATCTGTTCCTCCTTGCGAGGTTCGCTCAACTAAACTGGTTGCAGCTTATTAAGCCAGTGGGGTGGTGGAGGCTGTCGTCTCAGACGGGAACCACATGGACGGCGTGGGCAGCCGTTTCGGCTTTCCGTCGCGCATCGTCCGTATCCCGGCCGAGAGTGAGTACCACCCCCATGCGCCTGCCGGCGCGGGAGTCCGGCTTGCCAAAGAGGCGAACTTTGGTATCGGGAACGGACATGGCGTCTTCGATTCCAGCAAATGATACCTCTGTGGCTGCTGTCTCGGCCAGAATGACATGGGAAGCGGCTGGAGCAAGGTTGGTCACTTCCGGCACCGGCAGGCCGAGAATCGCCCGAACATGGAGTTCGAATTCGGACATATTCTGGGATATCATGGTTACCATGCCGGTATCGTGGGGGCGGGGAGAAACCTCGCTGAACCATACCCTGTCACCCTTGATGAACAGCTCCACGCCAAAGATGCCCCGGCCGCCGAGGGCATCGGTTACCGCTTTCGCCTGGCGGCGAGACTCGTCAAGCGCTGCGGTAGTCATGGCCATCGGTTGCCACGATTCGTGATAGTCCCCCTTGATCTGGACGTGGCCTATAGGTGGGCAGAAGCGGGTTCCGTCCTTGTGCCGTACGGTCAGGAGGGTGATTTCGTAATCGAAGTCGATGAACTCTTCAATGATCACCCGGTCCGAAGCTCCCCGTCCCCCTTCCATGGCATAGGTCCAGGCGGCCGCTATGTCTGCTTCGGACCTGACCACGCTCTGTCCCTTCCCCGATGAACTCATGATCGGTTTGACCACGCAGGGGAGACCTATTTCCAGAATGCCGGCACGGAATTCATCGATGGTGGAGGCGAAACGGTAGGAAGCGGTGGGAAGCACCAGCTCTTCGGCTGCCAGTCGCCGGATTCCTTCCCTGTTCATGGTCAGGTTGGCTGCTCGCGCGGTGGGGATGACCGTAAATCCTTCCCGCTCCAGTTCCAGCAGGTAGGAGGTGTTGATTGCCTCGATCTCGGGAACGATGAAGTCGGGGTGTTCAAGGCGTATAATCCGCTCAAGTTCTCCCTTGTCGAGCATGTTTACGACATGGCTCCGGTGCGCAACCTGCATGGCCGGAGCGTCGGGATAGCGATCAACTGCGATCACCTCCACTCCAAGTCTCTGGGCCTCGATGGCCACTTCCTTCCCCAGTTCGCCGGAACCGAGAAGAAGTATTCTGGTAGCGCTCTTTTTAAGCGGTGTGCCGAACATAAAAACCTCTTGTCAGCTTATGGTGATTTCGAACTGCTCCTGATGGAATCCCGGTTTTGCCCTCACCGTGATCCGTTTCTTGAACTTCTTCTCCAGTTCCTCCAGGCCACGACGTTCCTCGTCGTAGAGGAGATCTGCCACCTGGGGGTGAACGGTGAGCATCACCTTGGTGCCGCGGATATCGAGCATCTCCCGGCGCAGTTCCCGGAATAGCTCATGGCAGACGGTGGTCTTGGACTTCACGTAACCGCGACCCTCGCAGTAGGGGCAGGGCTCGCAGAGCATCCGGCCGATGCTCTCGCGCACCCGCTTGCGGGTCATCTCAACCAGCCCCAGTTCGGATATCTTGAGGATGTTGGTCTTGGACTTGTCGCTTTTCAGCGCCTCATCCAGGGCGTTGAATACCTTGTCCCGGTTGACTTCCTTTTCCATGTCGATGAAGTCGATGATGATGATCCCGCCGATGTTCCGGAGCCGGAGCTGGTAGGCAATCTCCTTGACCGCTTCCAGGTTGGTCTTGAGAATGGTGTCTTCCAGGTTGTGCTTCCCCACGAAACGGCCGGTGTTGACGTCGATTGCGGTGAGCGCCTCGGTCTGCTCGATGATGATGTAGCCGCCGGATTTCAGCCAGACCTTGCGTCCCAGTGCCCGGCTTATCTCAACCTCAAGGCCGAAATGGTCGAAGATCGGCTCTTCCTCGTCGTAGAGTTCGATGGAGTACTTCATCTTCGGCATGAAGGTGGTGATGAACTGGACGATCCGGTCATGCTCCGGCTTGGAATCGACCACGATCCGGTCCACCGCTTCGGTGAGAATGTCCCGCACCACCTTCTGGGTCACATCCAGGTCGGAATGGATGAGGCTCGGGGCGTGGGCCTTCTCGTTCTTCTTGACCACCTCCTCCCAGAGCTTGGTCAGATAGGTCAGGCCGGAAGCCAGGTCCTCTTCGCTTTTCCCTTCCGAAACGGTACGGACGATGAAGCCGCCGCTTGCAGGCTTGATCTTCTCCACGATCTCCTTGAGCCTCTCCCGCTCAGCCTCGTCCTCGATACGGCGGGAGACCCCCACATGGTCGACGGTCGGCATGTAGACCAGGTGCCGGCCGGGAAGGGATATGTGGGCGGTGATTCGTGCCCCCTTGGTGCCGATCGGCTCCTTGGAAACCTGTACCAGCAGTTCCTGCCCCTCCTGGAGGAGTTCCTCGATGGGATGGAGCGGGTGGAGCACAGGTTCTTCCCCTTCGGGCTGCTCCTCTTTCTTGCCGTTGCCATCCATGAACGACTCATACTCATCCATGGCGTCGAAGACGTCGGCGACGTAGAGAAAGGCGGCCTTTTCCAGGCCGATGTCCACGAAGGCTGCCTGCATGCCGGGAAGGACCCGGATGACCCGCCCCTTGTAAATGTTGCCGACGATTCCCTTGACCCGGCTTCGCTCGATATAGAGCTCGGCGATGGTGCCGTTCTCGATAAGGGCGATGCGGGTTTCGTGGGAAGCGGTGTTGATGACCAGTTCGTTACCCATCTGTTCCTCCGGAAACGCGGCTTTTTCACCCTGGCTGCGTAAGTCTTCGGGGTCGCTTGTGCGGCGTAGGGGTGTTTATGCCCGATGTTCGGGTGCTACGCCTCCACGCTTTCCCTCGACAGCCTTGCCAGGGCAAAAAATCCACGTTTCTCATAGTTGATTCAAGAAGATAAATCTTTGAAAATGACATCGAGTTTTTCTATGTGCGCCCCCGCTAGCTCTTCCGGGGAGAGTCCGGTGATGGCGGCGGCGAATTCAAGGGGTTTGCCGCGGCCGGTAACCATCTCCAGCGTGCCGTCGACAGCTTTAATGTCCTGCAGTTCCCGGCGCAGGTCGAAGTCCTGGCTTTTCCCCTTTTTCTCCCGATGGCAGGGTGAGCTCTCAAGGGCGAGGAAAGAGGCCACCCGGGCCGGCAGGTCGAGGTCGAGTCCGGGAGGAAGGGTGACGCGGTAACGCACCCCTTCCATGATAACCGACAGGGAGGGACTGTTCAACGGGATTTCTGTACTTTCGAGGATTTCAACTCCCGCCGGCAGAACCCGGTTGAGGGCATCCTTTACCTCTTCGGCGCTCCAGGGTCCGGCCATCTCCATGTCCAGGTATTCCGCCCACGATTCCACCCCGACCGAAAGTGCGGTGGCGAAAGAGAATTTGGGGTGGGGGTGAAAGCCCTGGGAGTAGCGGATCGGCACTCTGCCACGCCCCACGGCGCGGGTGAAAAGCGTGATCATTTCCAGATGGCTCAGAAAGCGCATGGGACCGGTTTTGCTGAAGCGGATCCGGATGCGGGCCGGGGGGGCTTCAGTTGGGACTTGGGTCTCCCTAGTTTCATCGGTATCCAATCCCGTCGCCTCGGAAGGAATGAGGCGCATTTTTACCTGGTCGAAGTCACATACCCCGCAACCGGTACAGGCACCGGTACGGCAGTCGGGGGTGTAGACGGCATTGTCGGCGTCGGAACTGGCGTACTCGCGGAGGAGGAACTCTTTCGACACGCCGCATTCCAGATGGTCCCAGGGGAGGATTTCCGTAGTATCCCTGCGGCGCAGGTAGAAACGGGGATCGATCCCGCAGCTTCTGAAAGCCGACTGCCAGCGGGAGAAACTGAAATGCTCTCCCCAGCCGTCGAAGCGGCAGCCGAGGCGGTGCGCTTCGAGCAGTACCCTGCCGAGTCGGCGGTCACCGCGGGCGAAGACACCCTCCATGACCGACTGCGGTGCATCCTGCCATTTGAAGTTGAGCTTGCGTTTTTTCAGTTCCGTTCGAAGGAATTCCTGCTTGGTGAGGATCTCCTCGTAGCTGATCTGGGGTTCCCACTGGAAGGGGGTGTGGGGCTTGGGTACGAAGCTGGAGACTGCCACATTCACTTCGCCACCGTGGCCTGACAGTTTTCCCTGCTGCTTGACCTTTCTGGCAAGGTCGGCGATGCCGAGAACATCATCCATGGTCTCGGTCGGAAGGCCTATCATGAAGTAGAGCTTGATAAGTCGCCAGCCGGCCCGATAGATCTCGGCCGCACTCTGCAGCAGTGCCTCCTCTGTTATCCCCTTGTTGATCACCAGTCGGAGCCGCTCGCTTCCCGCCTCGGGTGCGAGGGTGAAACCGGTCTTGCGCACTTTCTTTATTTCATCCACCAGTTCCTGGGTGAGTGAACCGACCCGGAGCGAGGGGAGAGAGACAGCGATCCTTTGCTCGGCATATCTCACCATGAGCTCTTTCAGGAGCGGCGCTATGCAGCTGTAGTCTCCTGTGGAGAGGGAGAGGAGCGATATCTCGTCGTAACCGGTTTTGCGCAGGGTCGCTTCGACGAGTTCCAGTATCCGGCGGGGTGAACGTTCCCGCACAGGACGGTAAATGTAACCCGCCTGGCAAAAACGGCAGCCACGGGTGCAGCCACGGGCGATCTCAAGGCTTACCCGGTCGTGGACGGTTTTCAGGAAGGGGATGACCGGCGTGGTGGGGTAGGGAGCGTCGTCGAGGCTGGCGAGAATCCGCCGCTTGATTCGCTCATAACCGGGCTTGAGGGGAGCAATTGCCGCGACCTGTCCATTCTCTTCGTGACTGACGTCAAAAAAGGAGGGAACATACATCCCGTCGATTTCCGACAGTTCCGCCAGCAGCTCCGCCTTGTCGCCGCTCCCCGACCGTTTCCAGCGGCGGACGGTTTCCGCGATCTCCAGGGAGGCCTCCTCCCCGTCCCCCAGCAGGAAGGCGTCGAAAAAGTCAGCAAGGGGTTCCGGGTTACCGGCACAGGGGCCGCCGGCGATGACGAGTGGCCAGGATGCATCGCGTTCGGACGCCAAAAGAGGTATACCTGCCAGCTCCAGCATGTTGAGGATATTAGTGTAGGAGAGCTCGTACTGGAGAGTAAAACCGACTATATCGGCCTGTCCCAAGGGGGTGCCGCTTTCCAGGGTGGTGAGGAGGGCCTTTTCGCTGCGAAGCTGCTCCTCCCTGTCGGGCCAGGGTGCGTATGTCCGTTCCGCCGAAAGCCACGGAACATCGTTGAGTATCCCGTAGAGGATCTGAAGCCCCAGGTGGCTCATCCCGACTTCATATACATCGGGAAATGCGAGGGCAAAACGGATCTCCGGCCGCTCCTTGTAGACCCCTCCCATTTCGCCCCCCATGTAACGGGCCGGCTTTTCAATTTTCAGCAAGTCGTCATTCAGCACGATTGGTACTCCGGAACTGCTAATGTTAATTTGAATGCATTGGGCTATGCTGAGCCGGGTAGTGCTGCGCCAACAAAAAAAGGTCCCGGCGGGGGCTGCCGCCACGACCTATCTGTGCGCCAATATAGTGCAATTTGACAATTTTAGCAAGAGTGATGCCGAGCTGACCCTGATGCTTCATATGCCGCAAATGAGGTATTGTCTGGACGATTTCGGGTTACGGTGCCTGGTTGCGGTAACGGAAATAAGGGGGCCAGAAGGGCAACTAGCTGCAATTGCGTGTATTTGTAAGTTGGCATGGGTAGTGCACCTAGAAAAGCACAAACCATCTTTAGGAGGAAGTACAAATGAAAAAAGTTCTGTCCACCGTCGTTGCCGCTCTTGTTGCCGTTTCTTTCGCTGGTATCGTCTGCGCCGCTGAGCCCGTAAAGCCTGCTGCTCCGGCTGCTGCAGCTGCTCCGGCTGCTGAAGTGAAAAAAGAAGTGAAGAAACCGGCTAAAAAAGCCAAAAAAGCCAAAAAAGCCGTAAAGAAAGCCGTGAAGAAAGAAGAAGCAGCAGTTCCTGCTGCTCCTGCCGCGAAGTAATTCGGGGTTTACAGCACACGAAAAAAGCCGCATCTTCGGATGCGGCTTTTTTTTGTCTCCAGTGCTGGCAGAAAACAGCAGTTCGTCGTTTACAGAGAAACCCCTACTCCTCTTCCCAGGCAAACTCCGGTTCGAAATAGGGGTCGTAAAAGCCGGGGTAGGCGAGGAAGAACGTCGTTGTCTCCGCTGCACCTGTTACCGTCCTGATCAAGGTCATGCCGACCCCTTTCAATGGGCCGAGCGTCAGACCCTTCGCAACCCCATCATTCTTGAAGGTCAGGTAAATCTGCATGGGGAATTCAAGCCAACCGGTCGCAACATTGGCGACCCCCCGGACCATCTTGCCCGACATTCCCTCCACCACCTGCTGGGGGGAAGAACTTTCCAGGGTTTGAAAGTCGTCGGCAAACGCTGGCAACACTCCACCGCCGAGGAGTCCTGCGCACAGCAGTGCAATCCCTGCCTTTTTCAGTGCGTAGCTGTCCATATCAATTTGCCGGCGCCGGCTGTTCGGCCTCGTTTTCAGTTATGGGCTCGTTCCGTTTCACATCCCACCCCTGCCAGACAAATTCGGGATCTATCATGGGGTCATAGTAGCCCGGTTGGGGGACCATGCAGAATACGGCCTCGGCAGCGCCGATTACCACCCTGTAGAAGGTCATGCCGACACCCGCAAGGGGACCCACAACGTATCCGACCGGCCCGCGATCACGAGCATTGATGATAGTCTGCTTGGGGAGTTCAACCACAGAAGTTGCCACATTGGTCACGCCGCGAACGAATTTGAAGGCCATCTTGCCGACAATTGTTTCCGGTTTCGGGGAGTCCTGGGCAAAGGCCGGACTGGCAAAGCAGAGGAGCATCAGGAGGGGGAGAACTCTGGTACGTATCCGCATACAATCTCCTTTCAGACGCACAACTTAATGGAATGTAATTCCTTTTAACACAATTAGTGAGGCGTGGCAAGCTTGTGTCAGTGTCGATGCATCATTCTCCCTGTTTCGTGCCGGCTCTACCATATTTTACCTTCAGGGGTGTTCCATTTCCGTGCGGCCGTCGCCTGGAGTCTCCTTATGCTCGAGGCCCTGTTTCAGCTGTTTCATAGATCGTCAGCTGCATCCGGCCGAATCCATTCCTCTTTGTGCCGCAAAGAAATTACCGAATCCACTCCCTATCCAGAAAATACCGGTTCTCAGGATTATTCGAAGAGCGATTTTTCTGCCGGGATGAAGGGGATGAATTTCCGATGGAGAAGACGGAGTTTCTCCTTGTAGTATTCCACGTTCTCGTCGGGGTTGGCGGAATCGTAGCTGGCGATGGGGCGACAATTTTCGTAGGCGGTCACACCCTTTGCGTGTCCGGTGACATAGTAGCTGAGCTGATCGCCTGCCTGATAGGCACGGTCAGAACGAAGTGCCAATTCGAAGGCTGCAGCGGGAAGTCGTTTCCCCTGGCGAACCTTCTGTCGGTAGCCGGCGGGAGACTCGCTGAGTGTTTCGGTTTTTGCCAACAGGTCGATGGAGATCTGGTGATCACGCAATTTCTGCAGGTATTCCCGGTATGTTCCGTCGATGCGCTCCCCTTCACCCTGCAGGAGAAGCCGGATCGCCTCGGCAGTGAAATCCCGCAGGTACTTCTCAATCCCCCGCGATTTCAGACTGCTCCCTTTTATGGTGATCCGACCGGCGTCATCAAGCAGGGCATAGTTTTTCATCTTGTAGGAAAACATGGCACGGTACCAGCCATCCTGCTCCACATCAATGCCGGCGGGAAGGGAGGCTGAAAGCTCCCCGATCAGCCGGGTCGCCTGTTCCTCGGTATTCAGCCCGGTAGGGGGGATGAAGTAGATGCCGTCAGTGTCAACTTCGATTGGCTTGGCGCCCTGCGCTGTCAGCCAGTCGAGCATCTGCATAATGATCTCCCGGCCGCGACGGGTCACCTCGGCTGCCAGAGCCATGTCGGCAAAGTTGTGGATCGTGGTGCCGAGGTAGCCGTAAAAGGAGTTGATGAGGATCTTGAAGGCCTGCTGGAGTGCCTGGTAGTAGTCCCGAAGGCGAGGATCAACGGTTTCCCGTGCTATTTTTTTTGCCTGGAGCCGGAAGGTCCGCAACTCATCAAGAAGGGGGAGGAACAGGCCGAGGTCGTCACTGGCAGGTTGCAGGCGGTAGGCAAGGAGAATGGAGGGATAGAGGGATGCCACGTCGCAGTGGGCAACAGGTCCCACGACCCCCGTGACGAACAGATGGTTGTATCCACCTTCCAGCTCTCCATAGGTCGAGGGGCGGGGAATGGCGGTTTCCCGGTGCAGGTATTCCCGCAGGAAGAGCGCGTTGATTTTGGTGGCGTTGCCGCGGATCAGGCAGTTCTGGTACGAGTAGGGGAACATGCGGGTCTGCAGGAAGTAGGGGTAAGCCAGGAGCCGGGAAAGGGCCAGGGTCTCGCGGACATCGTCCAGGTTGTATTCTGCCAGGGCACGAGGGTCTTCGAGAAAGGCATGGCCAAGTTCCGAGCCTTCCAGGTAGACCCGGTCGGGGCGGGCCAGGCCGAAGTGGCGTGCGGCCGCCTTGAGTCCGTAGCTCTCAAGTTCTCTGCTTCCCACGTCGTAGACAAGAAGGAGGAAGTAGGTGTCGATGATGTGCCGGCCGTAGACGTTCCAACGGGGATAATCGACGATCCGTTCCGCGACGGTGAAGCGGGAGGGGTGGACCCGTGGTTCGCTACCGTCTCTTCCCCACCGGAGTCTGATGCCGTGGCGGGCGGCACGGACTCGAAGGTATTCCAGATCGAAGCGGAACAGGTTGTGCCCTTCGATGACATCCGGATCCCGTTCCCGGATGATCAGTGAGAGCCGCTCCAGCATGGCTGGTTCGTCGAGATCGTGACCGGACAGCACCTCTTCATATCCGTCGCTGCAGAGTATCGCGATGGAGATGATCCGGTCCTCTTCCCGCTGGGGGTTGGAGAACTCGAATCCCGGCGCGCACCAGGTCTCGATGTCGAGAGCAAGCCGTCTGAGATCCTGAAATTCGAGCTCCTTGAAAAGGGTCTTGCCGGTCAGGAGCAGGTGCTGGTGGATCGGGTCCGAAAAAAAAAGGTAGGGTGCATCAGCAGCCGAAGGAGTCTTGCCGGTGGTCCGGGTCAAGTAGTCGCGGGCATTGAGGCAGCTTTGCCAGTCCTTGAAGAGTGCCAGGTGACCGAATTCACCGTTGCCGGCCAGCTCCTTTATGGCAGTCATGCCGGTAAATCCGGACAGAAGTGCCGCATCAGTCAGGAGAATGAAGGGGTGGAAAGGGTCGTCGTGGAAAAAGACGCCGTCAGGAGTCCGGTAGAAAAGGCGTATGAAGCGACCGGCCAGTTCAGCCGCCACGACCCGCTCCGAACGATCCCTGCCGAACAGAAGGGTGCTTTCATCGAATCGGGGTACATCCATGGAGCCCCCATTCTTCCCGTGAAAAAAGACGGCGCGGTAGAAAAACCGCGCCGTCTTGTATATTGCCTGAATTTACTTCTTTGCGTGCTTGGACAGGTAGCTCGCCACCCCATCCTTTGTCGCTTCCATCGGCTCGTCACCTTCCTGCCAGTTGGCGGGACAGACTTGGTCGCCGTGGGTCTCCACGAACTGAAGGGCGTCGACCATGCGCAGGGCCTCGTTGACGCTCCTCCCCAGCGGCAGGTCGTTGATGACGGCGTGCCTGACGATCCCCTTGGTGTCGATGAGGAACAGGCCCCGAAGAGCGACCGCATCGCCGAAAAGGATGCCGTACTCCCTGGCAATCTCCTTCTTGATGTCCGACACCAGCGGATACTGGATGTTGCCGATGCCACCGTCCTCCACGGGCGTGTTCTTCCAGGCCAGGTGGGTGAACTTGGAATCGACGGAAATGCCGATAACCTCGCAGTTCTTTGCCTTGAAGTCGGCCAGCCGCTGGTTGAAGGCGAGTATCTCCGACGGGCAGACGAAGGTAAAGTCTAGGGGGTAGAAGAAGATGACCGTGTACTTGCCGCGAAAGTTGGAGAGCTTGATCTGGCCGAAGGTGTTATCGGGCATCACCGCGTCGGCGGTAAAATCGGGGGCTTCCTGGGTTACGAGTGTACAGACGCTCATGGGGGTGAATCTCCTTTCACAGGGGCATTAATGTGTTGTGGAAAAACCATAACAGCCCCGCGAAAGGTTGTCAATTTAAAAAAGACAAAAACAATCTTATTTATCTTCTGATGTAGATTTCCCGCGCAGATTTTCTCCCGGCGGAGGTCATAAAGATCTTTACGATCATCGCTTCAGTTCTTGACGTGTCACTGGTATCGCATTCGTCTCCAAGGTTGACAAGCCAGTCGGCATCCCAGATGATCCGAAAGTTGTCGGTCTCCACTTCGCCGGGGGAATGGTGTGCGGCGATGATCTCACATGCTTCGGCAATGAAACGTTCCTCGTAACCGAGCCGGCTCAGGATTGCCCGGGCTACCGGTGGCCCCTCAGCTTCCTGCAAATTGCCGGCCGATGATCCGTACTTCCGCTCCGCTTCGGGAATCCCGATATCGTGCAGCAATGCGGTGGCCAGCACAAGCTCCCGATCGCCCGGTTCGTCCGCCAGCAACCGGTTGGCAAAGGCGGTGACACGCAATGCATGGTCAATCCTCCTCCCGTCGGTACCGAAGTATTCTTCCATGGCGGCTCGAACCCGGCGTATCCGCTCTTCCATGTTATGTCCTCCCCAAGTGGAACTCTATCGTTTGACTTCACCGCTGATACCGATAGTTACCTCGTTAAACGGGATATCTTTGCCGCTCGCAGCAAGTGCCCGCCGTGCCGCCATGACTATGCCTCCGCAACAGGGAACTTCCATCCGGAGGACGGTGATGCTCTTGATAGTAGAGACACGGAACAGTTCGGTAAGTTTCTCCTCATAGAAGTTGTTGTCGTCCAGCTTTGGGCAGCCGATCACCAGTGCCTTGCCCGCCAGGAAATCCCGATGGAAACCGGCGTAAGCGAAGGGGACGCAGTCTGCGGCAATGAGGAGGTCGGCGTTCTGGAAATAGGGGGCGGAGGTCGGTACCAGGTGGAGCTGGACCGGCCACTGACCGAGCTGGCTCGGCTGGCTTGCCGTCTCATCAGGTGCTGAGACCGGCGGGGTTGGCGCCAGGGTCATGGTCCGGGAACCGGGGCAGCCGCCGTGGGACGCGTGCGGTTGTGCAGTGGCAGTCTTGTCGGCAAGCTTGCCGGCAACGGGAAAGGGTTCATCAAGATGACGGGCAACCGCCTCTTCGTTGAACTCGTCGGCTTCCCGCTCGATGATATGGATTGCGTCCTGGGGGCACTCTCCCAGGCAGGCGCCGAGCCCGTCGCAGAGGTTGTCGGCGGAGAGAACCGCCTTGCCGTTAACGATCCTGATGGCCCCCTCGGCGCAGGCAGGCACACACTCCCCGCAGCCGTTACATTTCTCTGCATCGATCTGTACGATTTTTCTGATCATATCGGTAACTCCTTTACGGGTGTTTTGAACAGGTAACAGTGAGAAACGGGAAAGGGTGCGTTCCCCTTCAAGAGAAGAAATGCCAGAGGTAATCAATCCTTCCCCTCATGATCATCCGCCGGCCGGAAAAAGCCATGATTTCCCGGATTCGTGACCGGTACTCCGTACTGTAACAGTGGATATGGCAGTGCTTGCAGGACGGCTTCGGATCGAGGGGGCAGTTGCGGCGTCGGAGAAGGGAATAGTCGAGAAGTGCCGCGCAGTCGGGGCAGAGTCCGACTCCCACAGGAAATATACCCGAAAGGTCGGCCGGAGTTCGGTATTCCGTCTGTCCTTCATGCTTTGCCCTGCAATAAATCCGCACAAAGTCGACGAGCACCTTCAGGTCTTTTTTCTGTTTGGGGGTGAATGGTTCCATGTTCGTGAGCATAGACGAATCTGGGGGGAATCCCCATGACGCAGGTCAAAAAACCGACGTTTGTCGCAAGGGGAAATATTGCCGGCCGGTCACAGGTGGATTTCCTGCTTGATATTCGCCGGCGTGAGGTTCCGGGCGATGCGCCACCCCTTCTCCTTCACCAGTACCGGCGCAAATTGGCAGGCGATGTAGCCGACGAGGTTCATATCATCGGGAAGGTCGGAGGCGAACGTGACGATGCGGAAGCCGACAAGGTCCCCGATATTCGGGAAATCGGTTGCCTCCTTGAGGGTGCAACCCCAGAGTGTCCGGTCTCCTCCCCTGGTCGCCAGGCGGAGCAGGTAATAGCGCTCACCTTCAGCGCCCGTTCTCCCTTCTTCCTCCACAAGGGCGGGGATGATCGCACCGAGCAGGAGCGGGTAATCCATGTGGACGCAAGCGTAGTCAAAGGCCGCCCGGTTGTCCGGAAAGACCAGCGGGGGTTCGTTATCTTTTTTAAACCAGCCGAACATCCGCACCTCGTCAAGAGTAATTACCCCAAAGTATAGCAGGAATGGACGCCATAGCCTACGGTTCTTTGCATTTCTTTGCCGTCTGTGGTAGTAATGGAGCTTCCATGGAAACAGTAAAACCCACAATCATCCCCCGTGCCGCCCACCCTATTTCCCGCAGTATGGTGAGCCCCAATGCCCTGCGGGTCCTCTACAAACTACGGGACCAGGGATTCATCGCCTACCTGGTGGGGGGGTGCGTGCGAGACCTCCTCCTGGGGCGGGAACCGAAGGATTTCGACGTGGTTACCGATGCAACGCCGGGGCAGCTCAAGCGGCTGTTCCGCAACTGCCGTCTCGTCGGCCGTCGCTTCCGGCTTGCCCACATTCATTTTCAGGACGAGCTGATCGAGGTCGCCACCTTCCGTGCCCTGGAGGCAGACTATGGCGCGGAAGAGACGGTCGGGGGAGGAGAGACACTACCTCCTTCTCCGGATGCAGGTGCCCCGTCCCGGTCGCCACGCCATCTCAAGAGCGACGAGGGGATGGTGCTGCGGGACAACGTCTTCGGCAACCCCCGGGAAGATGCCATGCGCCGGGATTTCACGGTGAATGCCCTTTTCTACAACATTGCCGATTTTTCCCTCATCGATTATGCCGGCGGGATGGCCGACCTGCAGGCCGGCGTGATCCGCACCATCGGCGACCCCCTGGTACGCTTTACCGAGGACCCGGTGAGGATGCTGCGTGCGGTCCGCTTTGCCGCCATGCTCGGCCTGGATGTGGAACCGGAGACCTGGCAGGCGATCCTGGAGCTGGCGCCGACCATCAGCCGTGCCACCCCGCCCCGCCTGTTTGACGAGATGCTCAAGCTGCTTCTGCTCGGGGAAGGGGAGAAGAGTTACCAGTTGCTGCGCAAGACCGGTCTGTTCGCCCCCCTGTTCCCCCGCTTCAATGAATGGCTCGACACGGAGACGGATGGATTTCCCCATACTCGGGTGAGCCATGCTCTTGACCGGATCGACCTCCTCGTTCAGCAGGGAGAGTCGGTTGCCCCCCCCCTCTTCCTGGCACTTGTGTTCGGCGAGTATCTGGAAGAATCGGCGACGGCATTCCGGCAGGGGGGTGCTCCTCCCCAGGAGGCACTGAACCAGGCGGTTGCCGGGTGGCTCGGTGAACTGGCACCGACGGTTCTCGTCCCGAACCGGATCGGTATGCAGGTCCGCGACATACTCGCCAGCCAGCAGCGCTTTCTCAAGATGCCGGGGAAACGTCCCCAGTCGTTTCTCGGCCGTCCCGGTTTTCCCATCGCGCTTGCGTACCTGCGCCTGCGGGCGGAGATGGGCGAGGGAGGAAGTGAGGTCTGGAGCTGGTGGGACCGCTATAGCCGGGAGAATGCCATCGACCTTCCCTCTGCCGGTGCCGTCGGCAAAGAAAGTGCGCCATCTACCGGTAAACGCCGCCGGCGAAGGCGGCGCAAGCCGCGCACCGGTGCGGCGGCACCACAGTAATCTTATTATGCACGGGAGTCTGCCATGAACCATAAGCCGTTCAGCATTGCCGCAGCTATCGGCAATACACCGCTCATAGAACTTACCTCTTTTTCTCCCAACCCGCGGGTACGAATTCTTGCCAAGCTGGAGGGGAACAATCCTGGTGGGTCCATCAAGGACCGGCCTGCCCTTTACATGCTTGCCAAGGCCGAGGAGAGCGGTGCGCTTACCCATGGCAAGATAATACTGGAGCCGACATCCGGCAATACGGGGATCGCTCTGGCAATGCTTGGTACCTCTAGGGGGTACCGGGTCAAGCTCGTGATGCCCGGCTGTGTGAGTCAGGAGCGGCGCAGCGTCCTTGAGGCCTACGGCGCCGAAGTTGTGCTTTCTCCTCCCGGTGAGGCGACGGACGGGGCGATCAGAATGGCGCACCGCATTCTCGACGACGAGCCGGACCGCTACTACATGCCCAACCAGTATGCCAATCCCTGGAACGTCCTGGCCCATGTGGAGACAACCGGTCCCGAGATCCAGCGCCAGACCGGCGGGGAGATCGACATGTTCGTGGCGGGGATGGGGACCACCGGCACTCTCATGGGGATGGCGGAGTACTTCCGTCAGCACAACCCGCGGGTCAGGGTGATAGGGGTGGAGCCTCCCTTGGGGCACGCGATCCAGGGGCTGAAAAACATGGAGGAGGCCATTGTTCCGGAGATCTATAATCCGTCGGCCCTTCATGGAAAATGCACCGTCGTTGACGAGGAGGCTTTTGCCATGGCCAGGGAACTGGCCCGGCGGGAGGGACTGTTCGTCGGCATGTCCAGCGGCGCCGCCGTGGCCGGAGCCATCGAGGCGGCCAGAAATCTCGACAGCGGCACCATCGTCACCATCCTTCCCGATCGGGGCGACCGCTACCTCAGCACCACCCTGTTCCGTTCGGTCTGCGGCTGCTGCCCTCCGTAGTCTGCCCTGCTGACTGAATTTTAACGGTGCCAAAACTTGTCAACTCCTGCAGAGTATACTAGACTGTAACCATTACCGGACTGGGGCTGGACCGGTAAGGTCCTTGCCGGGATCACCCTCCCTCTGCCCTTTGTATTTAGCCCTCCCGCTGTTGTCACTGACCCTTTTGAACCGCTGGAAGCGTGAGGATGGCACATGCAGAAAACCTTCAATTTCCATCTCTGGCCCAAGCCCTTCAAATATTTCGAATATGCCAAACTGTTCGTCATCACCCTCTGTGCGATCGTCGCCTTTATTGTCGCCGGCATCTTTGCGGTGCTCTATACTCGGACATCCAACCTCATGTATGAGCGGGTGCGGGAGCAGGCCGCAACCTATGCCGATCTGATCATGCACACCAAGATGTGGAACTACGACTACGGCGGCGTTTACGTGGAAAAGCGGCGCGGGGTTGCTTCCAATGCCTATCTCCGGCAACTCGGCGTGAATCCCGATGTGAAGGTGGAGGGGGGACGGACGTTCACCATCCGCAACCATGCCATCATGATAGAGGAGATATCCCAACGCAGCGTAGAGAAGGACGGGGTGAGGTTTCACATTGTCAGTCTCAAGCCCATCGACCCGGGCAATGCGCCGGACCAGCTGGAAAGAACGGCGCTTAGCCAGTTTGCCCAGGGGGAGAGTGAGTGGCATAGTCTGGGAAAAGGGGACAACCCCGTATTCCGCTACCTGAAGCCGCTCTTTGTCGAGCCGAGCTGTCTTGAATGCCACGCCACCAAGGGATACAAGGTCGGTGACGTTATTGGCGCGATCAGCATCACCCTCCCCCTGTCCACCTATATCCGGGAAACCCGCACGAACAAAATCCTGATTATTGCCGCCGCAGCACTGACTATCTGTCTCCTGGTGACGCTCATCTATGTCCTTACCTGGCGCCTTGTCATCAAGCTCGATGAGGTGCAGAAGCGCCTCAAGAAGCTCGCCTCCACTGATGAACTGACCGGCCTCAGGAACCGGCGACACATCATGAAACGGCTCGAAGAGGAATTTGAGAGGGCCGGGCGCCTGAACGAGCCCCTTTGTCTTATAATGCTCGATATCGACCATTTTAAGCGGATCAACGACACCTATGGCCACCCCTTCGGTGATCTTGTCCTCAAACGAGTGGCCAGGCGTCTGCAGGAGGCCACGCGCAGCTACGATATTACCGGGCGGATTGGCGGTGAGGAATTTCTCGTCATCTCTCCCGGTACGACTGCCGAAGAGGCTCTGCATCTTGCGGAGCGGTTGCGGACCGTGGTCAGCCAGGAACCGATGGGGGACGGAGGGAAAGAGGTCACCATCACCATCAGTGCCGGTTTTGCCCTCTCCAGCCCTGCTGACAGCGGGAGCGAAACCCTTCTGAAAAGGGCGGATGTGGCGCTCTACCGGGCCAAGCAGGGGGGGCGGAACAGGGTGGAAGCGGGGTAAGGTATCGGCATGTGCAGCATCGACCGGTCCGGCGCAATCACGAAATTGGTTTGAATGTTTTAATCACGGTGATATACTCCTGACTGCCTACGTGTCGCAATGGTACGACACGGCTAGTTACCGATGCGGGGGAAGACCATGAAAATGGACGACATCAAGGAAGTTGCCCGAAAACAGGGGGTAAAGGCAGGGAAAATGAAAAAGGCCGATCTGATCAGGGCGATTCAGGCTGCGGAAGGGAACCCTGCCTGTTTCGAGAGCGGAACGGCGGACCAGTGTGGCCAGGATGCATGCCTCTGGCGGGAGGACTGCCGTTAAGCAGGACCTCACGCGGAGAAACTGGTTGCCAAGCCTGACCAGTGTGGTAAAGTCATGCGAAACTTTCCCGCGAGGTAAGACTGCATGGCTACCGTCACTATTACCTGTTCCCACTGCGGCTTTTCAAAAGAGATGCCAGCAGGGGCCGTCCCGGAAGGAGCGGTCCGGGTAACCTGTCCCCAATGCAAGGAATCATTCCTTCTCGAACCTCAAGCGCCGGTTGCAGCCGTGACCGAGCCTTCCCCTTTGCACACACCTTCGCCAGAAGATCCGTATGCGCCTTCGGGATTCGGCACTCCCCCTCCGCCACCCGTTCCCCCTCCGCCCTTCACCGATACCGACCGTGGGATTCCGGGAGGAAACGGCAAAAAATCCCCTCCCCGTCGGGAACTCTCGGGCCTTGGTGACCTTTTCAGCTCGTCGTGGGAGGTTTTCAAAAACCGGATCGGTATACTTCTCGTCCTTTACCTCATTATCATCGCTTGCGTGCTCGTACCGGTGGGTCTGTTCCTGGGGGCCGGCTTTCTGATCTCCCTGGTCATGCCGGAGGGGCGAATTCCCCTCTTGGTCGGCGGAGGCTTTACCGGCGGTATCATCGGCCTTTGTGTCGCTTACTGGGGGGGGGCGGCACTGGTCTTTGCCGTGGCTGACGAGACCCTTGGGGTGCGTGATTCCCTGGTGAAAGGGTGGGAACGGCTCGGTTCCTTTGTCTGGGTCTATTCCCTCGCAGGATTCATCATCGGCGGCGGCTTTTTCCTCTGTGTCGTTCCGGGAGTGATCTTCTATGTCTGGTTCTTTTTCTGCCAGTTCGTGCTGGCCGCCGAAGGGGACCGGGGGATGGCTGCGCTCCTCAAGAGCAAGGAGTACGTCAGGGGGCGCTGGCTCGACGTGTTTTTCCGGGTATTCGTGCTCTGGATCATTTCGGTTGTGGCGGGTATGATACCCTTTGCGGGGTCGTTCCTGTCGCTTGTGTTCATACCGTTCAGCATGATCTATCACTACCGCATCTACGCCGAACTCCGGGAGATCAGGGGAGAGGTGGAGGTGCCGACAACGGGGAACGACAAAAATATCTGGCTGGGGGTGGGGTTGCTCGGCCATCTGGTGTTTTTCGGGCTGATCGGAATGGCTTTCTTGGGGCATTTTTTAGGGAATTGAAAGCTTCAACTGAAAAGTAAGGGACAAAAAAAGCCGCATCCGAAGGGATGCGGCTTTTTTGCTGGGGGAATCTGGATTAATTCGCGGCCGGAGCAACCGGAGCTTCGGCGGGCTTCTTGACAGCTTTCTTCGCTGCCTTCTTGACTTTTTTTGCTTTCTTAACGGTTTTCTTCGTTTCCTTCTTGATCGGCGGGTGGCCGGCGGGAAGGGCAGGCTGGGCAGCCGGAGCAACCGGAGCGGGTTCGGCGGCGCAGACCAGGCCAGCGAAGGAAACTGCTACGAGGGCGGTGACGATGGCGGACAGAATTTTTTTCATGGTGGACCTCTCTTTGTTGGTTAATTGTGTTGCTGATTTGTAATTAGCAGGGAGCGTGCCAGTTTACTGTGGTTGTGTAATAGGCCGTAAATAGGCTGTTTGTGCGATTCGTGACATTTGGGGCGTTAAATTGTTGCCTCAAATTATCTGCTCTTTACCCCATTTCCGGCAGGTTGTCTGCCGGCTAGTCCCTGCAGCCGGTCCATGTGGTGAATCAGTACCCTGCTCCCGTCAACGTCGAGTATCCCCTCTTCCTTAAGTTTCCTGAAGGTGCGGGAGAGGGTTTCGCTGACCGTGCCGAGCCGGGATGCCAGTTCCCCCTTTTTCATGTCCAGGTCGAGATAGGTTTTTCCCTGGAATGTGGTCGATTTCCGTTCGGCCAGTTCGATCAGGTAGGTGGCCAGGCGGGACGGAACCTCGGCAAAGGAGAGCTCCTCGATCTGGCGGGCGAAGCGGCGAAGGAGGAGCGACAGGGAAACGATCAGGTTGAGGGAGAAGCGGGGATTGCGCTCCAGGAGTCCCATGAACGCATCCCTGGGGAAGAAGATCGCTTCTCCCTTTTCCAGTGCACGGGCCTCGGCGGGATAGCGTCCATCGCCAAAGAAAGCGGCCTCGGCAAAGGTTTCGCCGGGATGGACAAAGTGGAGGACTTTTTCCTTCCCATCGGGTGAAACCTTGCAAAGTTTCATGCTGCCGGAGGCGAGGAGATAGAAGCCGTTGGCCGTATCCCCTTCCGCAAAGAGTGTTTCCCCCTTCGCAAAGCTCCGGCGGGAGACGATTGCGGCCACTTCTTCCAGGTTCCCGTCGTCCAGGCCGGAGAAGAGAAGGGATTTTTTAAGGCTTTCCTTGTTGTCCATGGGGATGACTCTCCTTCGTGAAATATCATGTAACAATGCACTGCTGACACCGGAACTCCATGGCGCAAGCATAACCTTAACCAGCGGTGTCATGCAACGACCTTCTGCGCATTTTCAGGAATTGAAAAGTCCGGAACGCACAAAAGCCCGGACTCCAAGGCGAGTTATGTGCTGCAGTGGTTTCCTTTCATGGTGCGAAGAGAGTCCGGTTACGGTACACTGAATACAGGAGACAGACCAATGGCTGAAGAACACGATCTGATAATCCTCGGTTCCGGGTCCACCGCGTTTGCCGCGGCGCTCCGGGCCACGTCCCATGGCGCCCGGGTGCTCATGATCGAAAAGAGCGCGCTGGGGGGGACATGCGTCAACTGGGGATGCATACCGAGCAAGACTCTCATTCATGCGGCACAAATCTACCAGGATGCCCGCCTCGGAACAAGAATCGGGGTCGGGCTGCGGGACGAAGGGGTGGACTTTGCCGCCCTTTCGGACAACAAGGAGCGGGTAGTCGGCCATCTCCGCCAGACACGCTACATGGACATACTCCACAACGTGCCGGGGTTGACCCTTGTCAGGGGAACCGGCCGTTTCCTCGACTCCCGGACAATTGAGGTGGAGGACCAGCAGTTTCGGGGGGAGAAATTCCTGATAGCCACCGGGGGGTACCCTCGCATTCCAGTCATTCCTGGCCTCACGGGGAGCGATTTTCTTACCAGCCGGTCAGCTCTTCTCCTGAGGGAACTTCCCCGGTCGCTGGTCATCATTGGCGGCGGGGTGATCGCCTTGGAACTTGGACAGATGTACCGGCGTCTTGGAGCGAGCGTGACGGTGCTGGAGCACGGTCCGCGGGTGTTGCCGCCGGTAGATGCCGAGGTGGCCCTGGCAGTGCAGGAGTCGTTACGCAGTGAGGGGATTGATATTGTCCTGGATGTGAAGGTCTGCGGGGTGACCCGCAATAATGGCATGACACTCGTGCAGTGCGCGCAGGGTGGCGTAACGGTTAAGTTTAGCGCCGAACGGCTCCTTGTCGCGGTCGGGACCGCTCCGGCAACAGCCGGTATCGGCCTTGACAAGGCTGGAGTGAAGCTTGACGGTAAGGGATTTGTTAGGGTAGATGATATGATGCGTACGTCAGTACCAGGTATCTGGGCTGCCGGCGATGTGGTCGGCGGCATGATGATTGCGACGGCGGGGGCGCGGGAGGGAGTTGTGGCGGTTGACGACATGTTCAATCCGGGGTGCGGCTGCACCATCGATCATCTCTCGATACCCATGGCAATCTTCACCGATCCGGAGGTGGGGCTGGTCGGCCATACGGAGGTCTCGGCGCGGGAGGCAGGCTACGAGGTGGTGAGCAATACTCTGCCGATCTCCGCCATTCCCAAGGCACATGTGACCGGGCAGACGGCCGGTGTCATCAAGCTGGTGGCCGATGTCGCCACCGGACGTATCCTTGGCGTCCATCTGGCATGCCATCGCGGGGCGGATATTGTCAACGAGGCAGCCCTAGCGGTGCGGTTCCGGTTGACCGTTGCCGATCTGGCAAACAGCTTGCATGTGTATCCCTCAATGGGGGAAGGACTGCGACTCTGCGCCCAGGGGTTTGATCGAGACGTGAGCAAACTTTCCTGCTGCGCCGAATGAAAACCCCCCGTAAAACCTTGATATTGAAGGTTTGCCGGGGTTGCCAGCCCGGGAGATCGTAATCCGTCCGGTGAGATAACAGTTGAGGGTTTGTCATGGAAGGACCCGCAAAATTTGCACCCCTGGACCCAGATTTGTCACGCCGGCTCCACCGGGCACTGACTGCCGGCAAGGAAGAGCTGTATGATGTGCTCACCGATCCTTCCATGGATGTGCTCCAGGCGGCCGTCAAAAACCCCTGTCTTCATGACAATCACTTGCTGGCGCTTCTGAAACGGCGGGATCTTTCGGAAGACCTGCTCAAAATAATCTACAAGAACCGCCTCGTTGCTGAAAGCCATGATTTGAAGGTAGCCATGGTGCACAATCCCGGCACACCGGGACAGATCACCCTTACGCTCCTGCCCCATCTCCATCTGTTCGAACTGGTTGCCATCTGCTTTCTTGCCGGCGGGACCCCCGACCAGAAGCTGGCCGCCGAACGGGCCATCATCCAGCGACTCCCCACCATTCCCCTTGGCAATAAGCTGACCCTGGCCCGCCGCGGGACATCGACCTTGGTAGAGGCCCTGCTCCGTGAGGGGGATTCCCGGCTCGTTGAACCCTGTCTGGAAAACCCCCGACTCAACGAATCCTCGGTATTCCAGTTTCTCAACAGCTCGAAGTCAACGGAGGAGACCATCTCCATGGTGGCCCGTCATCCACGCTTCAAGGGACGCCCCAATCTCCAGCTCGCCATCCTCAAGAACCCCCGCACCCCCGCGGTATGGTTCACCCTCTTCCTCCCCCGTTTCAGTGTCAACGGCCTCCAGGGGATCATCGCCTCCCGCCGCCTCACGCCGGCCCAGAAAAAACTGGTTATGGATGAGTTGAAACGGCGCGGCAAAGTGTAGGTCCTACTTCTCCGCCGGATACCAGCGGCGAAGAACGAACCCCTTTCCCTTGTCCGTGCCGTAATCGTCGAGCGGCCTCCGGTGCCGTACGAGCTCTGTCAGCGACTCCCGAAGCGGCCTTACAATAACCCCTCCGCTACCGTCGCATTTCAGGCGGCTTTCGATGAGCCGTTCCTTGTCCAGCACGATCTGCACGTGCCCTTTCCAGACGATTAGGTCGAGGGGTTCCGCCTTCTGTGCGATCTCGCTGGCGGTGAGACCGGCAATGGGAATCCCCTTGCCATATCTGATCAGGGCGCTGGTGTTGCGGGGGGTGAAGCCGTCGGTCGCCTCGTAGAGGAGGCCGGAGCAGTCCAGCCCGGCGAGTTGCCATTTCCGTCCCTCGGGTGAGGAGCGGGGGATGTCTTTCGTTGGCGGATAAAGTTCCTTCAACTCCGGAACCCCTTCACGGATGTTTCCCCCCCAGACATACCTTTCCCCCCGTGCACTCAGCAGTCGATCTATTACGGTCTCCCGACCAGGCAACAGCCGCATCCGTTCTGGCGGCTGTTGCTGGCTGACAGAAACAAAGCGGCTGTCGATATAATAACCGGATGTGGATGGATAGGGGTAATCGCTGCTCGTTACCCGGTAAATGGTGGCTGTCCCTTGGGGCAGAATCGCTTCGATCCGGAAAGGGGTGCCGGGAAGGGCGATGAACTCCATCTCCCTGATCTGCCCGCACCGGTCCAGCTTCAGGGTGGTGCCGTCCTTCCCGCCGAAGACGGAGGCGAATGCCGGGGTGTTGAGGACCGGCGTCGGTTGCCGGGAGAGGGCGTAGCGCGGCGCAGATTCTCCTGCGAGAAGGGGAAGGGGGAGAGAGAGAAGAATGGTGACGAGGAGCTTGAGGAGAAAGGGCATGGCGGACCTTCGGCCGTTCGTGGTAGTGGTGTTTCGCGGGAGCAACTATAGCAGAATAGGGTCGGGAAAGGAAGGCATGGCAGGGTAGGTGCGGTATACTGATAGCCATGGAACAGAGATTTTTCGCCGATACGATGCTCGGGAAGCTGGCCCGGTGGCTCAGGGTCGTCGGCTGTGACGTCGCCTATGTCCCGGCGCTGGACGATGCCGAACTGGTGGCGCGGGCGCGGGAAGAGGGACGGCTGATCCTGACCCGGGATACGCTGCTGATCCGCCGCCGCTGGGCACGGGAGCACCACTTCTTTATCGTGGGGGATCACTGGCGCGACCAACTGCGCCAGGTTGTCACGGCATTTGGCATCGACCCGTTCCGACATATCCTTACCCGTTGCCTGGAGTGCAACGAGCCGTTGCGGGATGTGGTGATGACGGCGGTGGCGGATCGGGTGCCCCCCTATGTCCATGAAACCCAGGAACTGTTCCGGGAATGCCCGGCCTGCGGCCGGATTTACTGGGGAGGCACCCACCGGGAGCGGATGGTGGCGGAGCTGGAAAAACTGCTGGGTGAGTAACGGGATAGCCGGTTCAGGGGGAGGCAGGGGCGGTAAAAGCCCGGTCAAGCGGGAGAAGGTGGAGTTGGCCCGACGTGAAGAGCGTCAGGGCTTTTTTTATTCCCGGCGGCTCGTTGCCATTGCCGTGGACGAGGATGAAGCTTCCTTTCCCCGGTGTTTCTCCTTTGGCGAGCCAGGCATCCGCACCGATCGGGATGAGGCCGAGTTCCCGCACCCTGCGAATGAGCCTGCCGTCGGCGACCAGGCCGGGGAACCGGAAGTACGGGCCGGGAAGCAGGTCGTTTTCCAGGAGGAGCACCTCGGTTGCAAGCAGTTCCCGCTCACTGTCAGTCCCTGGCTTGAGGAGAAAGTTATGCTCCAGGGGGGCCTTGGGATCGAAGGGGTGGGTGAGGGAATGGTTGACCCAGGTGATGGCGAGCCTGCCGGTCACGGTCAGTTCCTTGATCCATGCCAGCTCCTTCGGGTGCTGCTGGAGCCAGCGTCCGGTCATGGCTACAGCCACCGGCACCGGCCCCCGCTCACCCTGGGGGAGCCGGGCGACAGTGGCAAAGAACTCCCGTTCGAAGGGGCGGCTCGACGGACACATGTCAATCGTCAGAAAGACGCCGTTAACCGGCTGGTCGGCATGACGGGCTCCGTGGTTTTGAAGAAGGTACGGGGGGGCAGTGTGGCGGTCGAGAGTTCGGAGGTAGGGGGTTGCCTGGAGGGTCGCAGAAGCGACCTGTCTGCTGAAGTCCAGTTCGGATTCCTTTACCGTGGCGGTGGCGAAGGTCGCCGGGTTGACGATAAGGAATCGGGGAAGGCCATTCTGCTTGAACTGGCGGATGGCTACCTGGAGGGTGCCTGAGGTGTCGTGGCCGGCACGAAAAATGGGGGTATAGCCGGTTATGGTGTCAGCGGCTGCCCATGGAGCATGAATGAGAAGAAAGGCCGCTGCGAAGAGAAGGGAGAGAAAAGCCAGTCCGTGCTTGACGGGGCGTTCCTCTTTCGGGGACTTTTCCGGTTTTCCCTGCGTTCCTCCGGGGTAAAGCCTGTCAGTCATAGGTCAGGACCGACGCGATGGCGGCGTCGATTTTTTCCGTGTCCACCCTGGTGTTGAAGCAGGGGCCGAAGGGGCGGTCGTTGAGGACTCCGATTACCGGCAGGGGGTAGCAGTCCTTGATCCCGGAGGTGAGGTCCCGCTCGCAGGCTACCGCTACCACGAGTTTCGGGCGCGTCTCGATGATCACCTTGCGGGCCAGGGTGCCGCCGGTAGCGACGGAGATGTTAACCTGGTATTTCCTGGCCAGTTCCGCCAGTCCCATGATGTCGCAGCGGCCGCAACGGACGCACTTGTTGATGTCGCCGGTCACCTTGATCTCGCAGTCGAACAGCTGGAGGCAGTGGGGGAGCAGGACCAATATCCGGTCGGCCGGTACCAGCAGTCGCTGGGACTGGACCAGGCTGTTGTTCATGGCGATGAATGACTGGCGGATGGTATCCTTGGGGATGCCGAGGAGTTTACCCATAGCTTCGATCATCGGCAGGAGGAACTTTATCACCACCAGGCGCATGAAGCGGGTGAAGAGGATATCCTTCCCCAATGCGGTCGTGAGGACCAGCAGGGCGGTGCCGCAGAGGGCGAGGGCGGAGAGGGTGAGGGTGATGATGCCGACGATGTGGGGGAGGTTGGGGTTGATGTTGGCTAGACCCTTGGTCGGAATCCACCACATAAGGTAAATGATCCCCACGATGAGGATGCAGGTCACCCCCATGAGAGCGACAAAGAGCCGTTTGCGGGGCGGAGCCGGCGTGTTGCTGGTATCAACCACGAGGTGTTTCCTTGGATTCCAGGACGGTGCCCGGGGCGATTTTGACGCCGGTCAGGAATTCCTGGACCGGGAGGCGTTTGCGACCTTCCAGCTGCAGTTCTTCTATGAACAAGCTGCCGCTGCCGCAGGCGACTTCCAGTCCGTTTTTGTCTGCCCTCAGCACAGTTCCCGGCTCGCCGTGTCCCTCTCCTTCTCTGACCCGGCAAATCTTGAGAACCTTGTCGTCCAGAGTCGTGAAAGCGCCAGGCCAGGGGGTAAACCCCCGCACAAGGTTCTTGACGACCCGGGGCTCCTTTGTCCAGTCGATGAGGCCGTCTTCCTTCTTCATCATCGGTGCGTAGTTGGTGAGGCTGTCATCCTGCTTTTCAGGCACGAGACGACCCTCGGCCAGGAGGTCGAGTGTCTCCGCCATGGCCGCAGCGCCGAGCAGGGCAAGCCTGTCGTGGAGCGACTGGGCGTCCTCATCCGGATTGATGGGGATGGCCTTTTTCACCAGCATATCTCCCGTGTCGAGTCCCACGTCCATGAGCATGGTGGTGACTCCCGTTTCGGTCTCGCCGTTGACGATGCACCAGTTGAGGGGGGCGGCGCCGCGGTAACGGGGGAGGAGCGAGGCATGAACGTTGATGCACCCTTTGGGGGGGATATCGAGAAGCGCTTTGGGGAGGATCTGCCCAAAGGCGATCACCACGATGAGGTCGGGGCGGAGTTCCTGGAGCGTTGTGATGACTTCCGGGGCGCGCACCTTCACCGGTTGCAATACCGGCACGCCGTGTTGTTCTGCAAGGACCTTTACCGGCGGCGGAGTCAGCTTCTGGCCGCGTCCCTTGGGCCGGTCGGGCTGGGTGACCACGGCGATGACATCCTCGCCCCGGTCGAACAGCATCTGCAGCGTGGGACAGGCGAACTCCGGCGTTCCCATGAATACGATACGGAGGGGCATGGTCACTCTTCCTGGCCTTCTTCCCGTGAGCGACGGTAGCGCTTGCGGAATATCTCCCGTTTGAGGGGGGAGAGGTGGTCCACGAACAGAATACCGTCCAGATGGTCTATTTCGTGCTGGAAGGCGATGGCCAGCAGGTCGTCAGCCTTGTAGGTGAGTTCGTTGCCGTCCAGATCGAGGGCCTTTACCACTACCCGTGCATGGCGGCGGACGTTTGCCGAGTATTTGGGGACGGAGAGGCACCCCTCTTCCTCGTAGGATTCCCCGTCGGCATGGATGATGACCGGATTGATGGCGACGATGAGATCGGGTTGCTCGTCCTTGGGAGAGACGTCGATCACGATGACCCGCTGATGGACTCCGATCTGGGGGGCGGCCAGACCGACGCCAGGAGCGGCGTACATGGTTTCCGCCATGTCCTGGACCAGGGCGCGGGTTGCGTCGTTTACGACTGTTACCGGAGCGGATTTCCTCTTCAGTTCCGGGTCGGGAAAGTGAAGTATAGTTCGTATCATAGCCTGCCTTTTCGGGTTAATGCATCCCATTAATATATAAACTTGCCGAGAAAAAAGCAAATCATTCCTCGTTGCTGTTTCAGTTCCCTCTACCGGTTTCCATCCGTTCCGGCAGACACATTCACCCTTGACATTTTCATTTCATGGATGTACCTACCGTTAGGTAAATTGTGGTTGACGCGTATGCGGAGGGAACATGGGACTACATATCGAAGGGGAGCGGGTCGACGCAGCGGTGCGACAGCGGCTTTTGGCGGTGGCGCTGGACAGTTTCACCCGCAAGGGGTACACCGCTACGTCGGTTCGGGAGATAGTGGCCGCAGCCGGCGTTACCAAGCCGGTCCTCTACTATTATTTCGGAAGCAAAGAGGGTATCTATCTCGAACTGATGAACGGCACCTATGCCCAGTTCGCGGAACGCCTCAATCTCCTTGCCGCATGCCAGGGATCGGTTCGGGAGCGTTTGATTGCCTTCTGCACCGGTTGCTTCGACGGGTTTGTAGAGCATGTCCAGGTGGTGCGGCTCATCTATTCCATCTATTTCGGCCCATCCCAGGGGGCACCTCCCTTCCCCTACGAGGAGCCGTTTGACCGGATGCTGGAGATCCTGGCCAGCTTCGTGCGGGACGGGATTGCCGCAGGGGAACTGGTAAAGGTGGACGAAAAGGATGCAACCTGGGCCATTATCTCCTGTCTCAATACCGTCATGCAGGAGCAGTTGTGCCATACCCCTCCCCGCATCGACCGGCAGGGGTTGGTTCGGTTACTCGATCTGATCCTCAACGGATTTTCCCAAGGAGTGAACCCATGAAAAAAACAAGAGTGTTGCTCTTCATCGCGACAGCCTTGGTCTTCTCGTCTATCACCGGCGGCTGCTCGAAGAAAAGCGGTGAAAAGGGTGAGGCAGGGACGGCGGCCAGGCAGCCGGTTGCCGTGGAAGTTGCCGTGGCCGGGGCAACCAATCTGTCCGTGGGGATGGAGGTGACGGGGAGCTTGGAGCCGAAGTTCTCGGCCGACGTGAAGACTCAGATTCCTGGCCTCGTGAAGCAGGTTTACGTGACGGAATGGGTGCGGGTGAGAAAGGGGCAGCCCCTCGCCAGTATCGACGTGGGAGAAACGGAAGCACAGGTCAAACGCACGGAAGCGGGGGTAGAATCGGCAAAAGCGGGTTTGGCTCAGGCACAGGTACAATTGACCCGCTCCGAGCGGGAATTGGCACGGATGCTCAAGCTGAAGGAGTCAGGTCTTGCCACTCAGCAGGCAGTGGACGATGCCCGGACCGAGGTCGCCGCTGCCACGGCCAGAATGGCGGCCGCCCGGGCCCAGATCCGGGCTGCCGAAGAGGAAGTACATCAGGCCCGGGTACGGCTTCGTAAGGGGCTCGTCACCTCTCCCATGGATGGAGTGGTCGCCCTGCGGGATGTGAACGTGGGGGATCTGGCGGGGGACGCCGCCGCGGTCAAGCCGGTGTTTCGTATCGTGGATAACCGTATTCTCAACCTGACGGTCACCGTCTCTTCCGCCGACTCGGCGCGGGTGAAGGTCGGCCAGCCACTTGAATTCACGGTTGACGCCATTCCGGGAAGGACCTTTACCGGCCGGGTGATGTTCGTCAATCCCGAACTGTCCGCAACGGACCGTTCCCTCAAGGTCATCGCCGAGGTAAAGAACGATGGTGAACTGCTCAAGGGGGGACTGTTCGTCAAGGGGAGAATCATTATCGGCACGCGCTCGGGAGTCATCCAGGTTCCCCGGAGCGCATTGGCAGCGTGGGACACGACGGCCAGAAAGGCCAGTGTGTTCGTTGTGGAGAACGACACTGCCCTGCTCCGTGACGTCGTCACGGGAGCGGTGAACGGCGAGCAGGTGGAGGTGTCTTCCGGGCTCAAGGTCGGGGAGCGTTACGTGACGCGGGGCGGCTTTACCCTTAAGGGTGGAGACCGGGTGACGATGGCCGTTGGGCCTGACAACGGAGGAGACGTACGATGAATCAGATGCTGCTGCTTTTTCTCATGTTCTGCGGAGGGGCTGCCGTTGCCTTTCAGCCGTCAATCAACGGCCGTCTGGCCCAGAAGACCGGAGTCCTGGAGAGTTCATGCATCTCCTTTTCGGTAGGGGCCGTGGTCTTGCTGATAGTGGTCCTCCTCTTCGGTAAGGGTGATCTGAGGGGGATTGGCAGTGCCACATGGTGGGAACTGAGCGGTGGTCTGCTCGGTGCCTTCTTCGTCACCATGACGATTGTCGCTGTCCCGCGCATCGGCACGACGGCCGCCATGGCGTCGGTCATAGCGGCCCAGCTGGCGACCGGCGTCATGCTCGACCACTTCGGGATGTTCGGTTTCCGGGAAATTCCCCTTGACGGCAAGCGGGCTTTCGGCATAGCGCTGCTGATTGCGGGAACGGCGCTGGTCGTCAGAAGGTAGTCTTCCGTGAGGACATGCGCTGTGACCGGCGGGTCGCACGGACCCGTATGACACCCTATTTTTCGGAGTTTACATGATACTTTCCGACCTCTCCATAAAACGCCCCATCTTCGCCGCGGTGATGATCCTTGCGCTTGTCACCCTCGGGCTCTTCTCCTACAAGCGTCTTGCCGTCGAGATGTTTCCCAACGTGGAATTTCCGCTGGTTTCGGTGGTTACCACCTTTCCCGGCGCTTCGCCGGAGACGGTGGAGCGGGAGATATCCAAACGGATCGAGGAATCGGTGAACCAGATTGCCGGGGTGAAGCATGTATTCTCCACTTCCCGTGAAGGGGTTTCCACGGTAACCATCCAGTTCCAGTTGGAGCAGAAGGTGAACGACTGTGCCCAGGAGGTTCGGGCCAAGATCGGTTCCATCCGTGGCATTCTTCCCCAGGGGATCGAGGAGCCGATCATCCAGAAGCTCGACTTCAACGCCGCGCCGGTGGCGTCCCTGGCGGTGCAGTCCAACACCCTCTCACCCCGCGAACTGACGACCCTGGTGGAGAAGCGGATCAAGAAACGGTTCGAGAGTGTGGCAGGGGTAGGCAAGGTGGAGATGGTCGGCGGCCAGAAGCGCGAGATCAACGTGCAGATCGATCCGGTGCGGCTCGATAGCCTGGGGCTCGGCGTCAACGATGTGGTTGACGGTATCCGCTCCGAGAACACCAACACCCCCCTGGGGCGGCTGACCAGGGGGACCTCCGAATACCCGATGCGTATCGAAGGGAAGCCGGACCGGGCCGAGGAGTACCGCCGCATGGCCATTGCCCAGAAGGGGGGGCGTCCCATCCCCCTGGGGGAAGTTGCCGTTGTTGCCGACGGCACTGAGGAGCGGCGTAAGCTGGCGCTGGTCAATGGCCAGCCGGCCATCGGTCTCGACATCTACAAGCAGTCGGGGGGTAACGAGGTAGAGCTGGTGGACACGGTCAAGAAGAACATGGCCAGGGTCCAGAAGGAGCTGCCGCCGGGGGTGACTCTGACCATGGTGCGCGACGGCACCATCATGACCCGCGAGTCCCTGGCCGACGTGAAGGAGACCCTGATCATCGGCGGCATCCTGACGGTGCTCATCGTCTTCTGCTTCATCAACTCCTGGCGTTCCACGGTCATCACCGGCGTGACCCTTCCCATTTCCGTCATGTCGTCCTTCATCATCATGAACGCCATGGGGATGACCCTCAATGTCATGACCCTCATGGCGCTGTCACTGGCCATCGGGCTCCTGATCGACGACGCCATCGTGGTGAGGGAGAATATCGTCCGCCACCTGGAGATGGGGAAGGACCACATGGAAGCGTCCCGCTTCGGCACCAGCGAGATCGGCCTGGCGGTCTTCGCCACCTCCATGTCCATCGTTGCCGTCTTCATCCCGGTTGCCTATATGCGGGGCATCGTGGGGCGCTTCTTCTTCCAGTTCGGCATCAGCGTCGCCTTTGCCGTGCTGGTGTCGCTGTTCGTCTCCTTTACCCTGGACCCGATGCTGTCGTCCCGCTGGCACGATCCGTCCATCAACCTGCAGGGGAAGCGGATGGGGCTTGCTCGCTGGCTGGAGCGCTTCAACGACTGGTTCGACCTGACGGCGGACAAGTACCGCCGCGCCATCGGCTGGGCCCTTGACCATCGCAAAACGGTTATGCTCTCGGCCGCTGCTGCATTCATCGGCGGGATCGTCATCTTCGGCACCCTGGAATCTTCCTTCATGTCCAAGGAGGACAAGGGAGAGTTCCAGATATCCTTCAAAACCTCTCCCGACGCGGCACTTGCCGAGACCGAGGATCGACTGAACGCCGTGCTCGCTACCGTCAGGGAGATTCCGGAGATCGACCACACCTATGCCACCATCGGTGCCGGCGACAGCGGTACCGTCCGGGACGGCCTGCTCTATGTCAAGCTGAAGGAGCGCCAGGAACGAAAACGGAACCAGTTCGAACTGCAACGCGATGTCCGTCGGCGACTCCAGAAAATTGCCGGCATCACCTTCTCCATCGAAGAGGTGGGGCAGATGGGGGGCGCCCGGAAACCGCTCAATGTGGACTTGAAGGGGGACGACCTGGCGACCCTGAAGCAGCTGGGACAGCGTCTCAAGGAAGAGCTGTACAGGGTGCCGGGGATCGAGGACCTTTCCGTCACCCTGGAGCACGACATCCCCGAGTACCGGATGAAGGTGGATCGGGAAAAGGCATTTTCCGCAGGTGTCACCACCAATGACGTGGTGGCCGCGCTCTCCCGCCTGGTGGGGGGAGAGGCAATCTCGACCTACGAAGACGAGGATGGGGATGCGGTCGACGTGCGGGTGCGGCTGCCCGAGTCCCTGCGTCGCAATCCGGGGCAGGTCGCCGATCTGAAGATTTCGATGCCGGCCGCCTCCGGCGGAAGCAAGCTGGTGCCGCTGGCAAGCCTTGTCAGTACCCGCGTTGCCACCAGCCCGACCGAGATCAACCGCCGCGACCTGGCCCGTCAGGTGACGGTCTCCGCCAACCTTGACAACCTCCCCATCGGCACGGCGGTCAAGCATGTCGAGGCGGCGGCCAAACGGATCAACATGCCGCCGGGATACAGCATCAGCATGTCGGGCGAGGCTGAAGACATGGCCGAGTCTTTCGGCTACATGGCCGAGTCGCTGCTGCTGGCGGTCATATTCGTCTATCTGATCCTGGCGGCCCAGTTCGAGTCGTTCTTCGAGCCTCTGGCGATCATGCTGTCGCTCCCCCTCTCCATCGTCGGGATGGCGGGGATGCTCAAACTGACCGGCGACACGGTGAACATCATGGCGCTGATCGGCCTGATCATGCTGATGGGGCTGGTGACCAAGAACGCCATCCTGCTGGTGGACTACACCAAAGTACTCAGGCGACGGGACGGCATTCCACGGCGCGAGGCGATCATCCAGGCGGGGCGGACCCGGCTGCGGCCGATCATCATGACCTCCCTGGCCATGATCTTCGGCATGCTGCCGCTCTTTCTCGGGATCGGCGCCGGCGGCGAAGGGCGCGCCCCCATGGCCCGGGCGGTGGTGGGGGGGCTTCTGACCTCGACGCTTTTGACCCTGCTGGTGGTGCCGGTCATGTACACCTACATGGACGACCTGGGGGGGTGGGTGAAGCGGAAGTTCGGGAAGGTGAAGGAGGTCCCCCATGCGTAACAGGACAACCTGCCACAGAGGCACAGAGGGACAGAGGGAAAAATATGCCGGGATGTCCCTGCTTGGCTGCATTGCGAAGGGGAATCACATTCCTTTATCCCTGCCGCTACTCTCTTTCTGCATCTCTGTATCTCTGTGTCTCTGTGGCGGATTTTTTTCAACGGTAAAGGCGGCCGAGGTCCGCACTCTCACCCTGGATCAGGCACTGGAGATTGCCGCCGCACGCAACCGGGACATCCTCAAGGCGCGGGAGTTCTACAAACAGGTGCAGGGTAAATACATGGAGGAACGGTCCGCTGCCCTTCCCCAGATAACTCTTACCGGCCAGCTTTCCCGGCAGCAGAATGACAGCCAGAAGATCCTGACGGGAGGTTTCATTCCCACCCGTCAGGACACAGGAGGGGCGGAACTGGGCATTTCCCAGGTGGTCTACTCCTGGGGGAAGGTGGGGGCTGCCATCCGCGCCGCCGACATCGGCTTCCGCACTGCTGACGAGCGTCTGCGCATGGCCCGGCAGGGGACGTACCGGGACGTATCCACCGCTTTCTATGACATACTGCTGGCCAGGGAACTGCACGCCATTTCCCGGCAGAACCTGGAACAGAAGAGCCGTCATCTGGACGAGGCCCAGCGCAAGTACACGGCCGGCGTTGCCACCGACTATGACATCCTGGCTGCGGAGGTTTCGGTACAGAACGCCCGTCCCGACCTGATCCGGACCGGAAACCAGCTCCGCTCCACCAAGGACCGGCTCCGTTTCATTCTTGCCCTGGAGGAAGATGTAGACGTGGTCGGGGCGCTGGAACTGACGCCGGCCGGTCTCCCCTCCTATGAAGAATCCCTGGCGATAGCCCGCAAGCACCGGCCGGAGCTGGAGGAGCTGAGACGCCGGAAAGAGATCGCCGGCGAGCTCGTGACCATTGCCAATGCCGACGACAAGCCCCGCCTCGACATCAAGGGAGGATACGGCTGGCGACGACTGGCGGCGGGAGATGCCCGGGGTGACGGCCAGGACTGGAACGTCGGGCTCTATCTTTCGTTCCCCTTTTTTGACGGTCTGAAGACGCGCGGCAAGGTGGCCCAGGCCGAAAGCGAGCTGCACGCCCTGGAGATCGACGAGGCGAAGCAGGCAGACGCAATCTCCCTGGAGATCCGGGATGCACTCAACCACGTCCGGGAAGCGCAGGAGATCGTCACCGCCCTTACCGGGACGGTGGAACAGGCGGAGCGTCTTCTCATCATGGCGGAAAAGGGGTATGAGCTGGGGGTGAAGATCCGGCTTGAGGTGGACGATGCGGAACTGAATCTTAATCAGGCGAAGGGAAATCTGGCCCTCGCCCGGCGGGATTACCTGGCGGCACTCGTCAACCTGAACTGGACGACGGGGGTCCTTGGCGAAGGGAATGTACCCGCTTCCTCCCCCTGATTTTTCCGTTCCGTCGAACCGCTGTTGCAAAATGCTGCCGGTTCTCTATACTGGGGCGGCGGCAGGATGTTCCCTGCACAGGAGAATGGTTTCATGCTCAAACGGATAAACATGCTCAGGGAGTTCTCCTTCCCCCTCATCGCCGGGGTGGTGATGGCTCTCTACTGGGCGAACCACGACCCGTCCGGATACCATCACTTCATCCATGGGCCGCTGGTCGGCACTTTAAGCTTTCACTTTCTCTCCAACGATCTGTTCATGGTCTTCTTCTTCGGGATCGCGGCGGTGGAGATTACCCAGAGCTGTCTGCCGGGAGGGGATCTGAACCCGCCACGCAAGGCGGTTAACCCTCTCCTGGCGACATTGGGAGGGGTGCTGGGTCCGGTAGTGGTCTATCTGATCCTGAACGGTGTCATCGGTTCGCCGGAGCTCGCCAATGGCTGGGGGATTCCTACTGCCACGGACATCGCCCTGGCCTGGCTGGTGGCGCGACTGGTGTTCGGTGCCAACCACCCGGTCATTTCCTTCCTCCTTCTCCTGGCCATTGCCGACGATGCCGTCGGTCTTGCCATCATTGCCATCTTCTATCCCGACCCCGCTTTCCCTGTGGCGCCAGCCTGGCTTGGAGTGACGGTGGGGGGAATGGTCGTTGCCTGGCTCATGCGTCGCCGCAGGGTTGGCAGCTACTGGCCTTACCTCATAGCCGGGGGAGTGCCGAGCTGGATCGGCCTCCATAAAGCCCACCTCCATCCTGCCCTGGCCCTTGTCTTCATCGTTCCGTTTCTTCCCCATGCAGCCCGGGAGAAGAAACACCTGTTTGAAGAAGACGCCCGGGATACCTCCCCCCTGGCGAGCTTCGAGCACGAGTGGAAGGTGATTGTCGATTTCGGCCTCTTCACCTTTGGTCTGGCAAACGGCGGGGTGGAGTTCTCCTCAGTCGGGCAGGTTACCTGGCTGGTCCTTGCAGCACTTCTGGCGGGGAAAACTTTGGGCATCTTCAGCTGCGGCATGCTGGCACGTGCGCTCGGTTTTCCTCTCCCCTCGAGGATGGGAGCGCGTCACCTTCTGGTGGCGGGCATGGTTGCCGGTATAGGCTTTACTGTCGCATTGTTCGTGGCGGGGGAGGCATTCACCGACCCGGTGCAGGGTGCTGCCAAGATGGGGGCGATGCTGAGCATTGTCGCCGCGGTTCTGGCCTTGCTTATGGCGAAGCTATTGGGCATCAGGAAGGTTCGGTAGCCCCACCCATGTCAGGCTGCACGAAAAAAGGCTTCACGGATCAGTGAAGCCTCTTCCCAAAACAACAGCAGTTTCTGGTCAGCTTGACAGGGGCTGTCCTCCCGGTTTCTTCCCGTCACCCGGGAGAGAGCTCTCTCCCGGAAGCTTGATGACGAACTCAGCCCCGTCCGAGCCGTTTCGTACCGTTATGCTCCCACCCATGTTTTTTTCGATGATCATCTTCGCCATGTAAAGACCGATGCCGGTTCCGTGCCCCTTTGCCTTGGTGGTGAAATAGAGTTCGAATACCTTGTCTGCATCAGCAGTACTGATTCCCCCTCCGTTATCATGTACCGTTATGACTGCGTTTCCCCCCTCCTGCCGGCAGCAGATCTCCACGAAGGGCTTCACCGTGCCGCGATCCAGGAAAACGTCCTTGGCATTGTAGAGGATGTTCAGGAGCGCATGGGAAAACTCGTTGGGATAGCCGTTAACCAGGATGTCGGGTGCATGGCCCACGAAGCGCAGGTCGATGCCATTCTGGACAAAGTAGGACTGGACGAAGAACATGCTCTTCTCGATTGCCCTTTCAAGATTGAAGGGGTGGGGTGCTTTCTCCGGACGGAAAAAGTTCCGAAAGTCGGTAATGGTGTCCGCAAGGTAGTCGAGTTTGTCCAGGCAGGCTGCCACTTCCCGGTCAAATATCTCGGGAGTAAGCTCTTTGTCGTGGTACGCCTGCTGCAGGTACTGAAACCGGAGCCCGATAGTGGTCAGGGGCTGGCTCCACTGGTGGCCGATGAAGTTGATCATCTCTCCCATGGAGGCCTGGCGGGACTGCTGGAACATAATCCGTTCCTTGCGATTGTTTTTCTCCACCTCTTCGGCAACCCGCTGCTCCAGAGTCGCGTTCAACCCCTCCAACTGCAGTTGCTTTACCACCAGTGCATCCTGGGCCACTTGCCGTTCCTGCTCCCGGTCCGCCAGTTTTCTGGCCATGGTGTCGAACGCCTGTCCCAGTTCGCCCAGTTCGCCCCCTGTCACATGATCGGCAACCCTGACATCGAGATTCCCTTGGGCCATGGTGTCAACGGTTTTTTTCAGGGTAGTGACCCGGTCGACGATGGAGCGTCGGCCAAGGTAGAGGACAACAATGAACGATACGACCAGGAAGGGGGCCAGAAGGAGAATGTTGCGGACAAGAGCGCGATTTGCCTCAGCCACTGCATCATCATAGGGAATCCCCGTGCGGATGTACATGTAAGGGGTCTCTTCGTGCTCCAGGCGCTGCTTTCTGAAGATGATGAGCCGTTCAAGGCCGTCGTGGGCCATTCCCCTGAACGAGCCGACACCCTCGATTCCCTGCATCTCCGCAAAATATTCCTTCTTGTCGGTCTTTCCCACCAGTTTGGGTTCACGGCCGCTGTAGAGAATGGTCCCCTTGTGGTCCAGAATAATGTATGACGTCGCAGAGGGAAGTCCTGTGTTGAGGAGTATCTTTTTGAAACTAGCCAGATTGACGGCAAAATTGAACACCCACGTGATGGTGCCGCTCTGGTCCTTGATAGGGAGTGCGAAGTCGAGGGTGAAATCCTGACCCTCCGCCGATGGCCGGTATTCGCCTGATGAGAGGCGGCCGGTTGCCCGGGCATTCACGAACTGACGCTGGTCGGCGATGGACTCATTTTCTTTCAGAGGGGGTGCTGCTGCCCATATTTTCCCATTGATATCTGCAAGCGCCAGGTGGCTGATTTGTGGATTGCGCTGGCTGATTTCGTTTAAGAGTTGACTGACCTTCGCCCTGTCCCTGCCTTTGACACGGTCGAGGCGTGCCACGGTCTCAAGGAGCTGCTGGCTGCTGCTCAGGAACTGGTCTTGAGCGAGGCCGATATTGTTGGCCAACTCCCGGATGTTCTTCGTCGCGACATCCAAGGCTTCCTGGCGTTGATTCAGCCCCGAATAGACAATGATGCCGGTGGTCGGGAGTGCCAGGAGCAGGGCGAGGGTTGCCAGCTGCATGTTGATTGGCAATGAGAAAAAACGGTTCATCTGCAAAACTCAATAGCCATTTCAGTTCTCGTGTCGACCCTGTTGCGGGAATTGGCGAAGGAGGGGTGTCAGTGGGATCATGGCTGCCGATTGATGGCGTGCCTCAAGACGGTGCTCGGTTTGAACGTCAGGACCCTGCGGGCGGAGATTCTGATTGTTTCGCCCGTGTGCGGGTTTCTTCCCCGGCGGTCTTTTTTCTCTTTTATCTCGAAATTGCCGAAACCGGTAATTTTGAGGTTTTCTCCGGCTTCCAGGGTGCTTTTTATGATGCTGAAAGCAGTTTCCAGCATGTCTGCGGACTCTTTAAGGGGAAAACCGGTGTTGAGGTGGATTTTTTCGGCGATGCAGGCTTTTGTCATAGGGTACCTCGTTGGGTCGTAGTCACGGCAATGATATTGCTCGTAGCATAAATACGGTTAAAATCCAAGAGTTTATTGGGGTGTTAATTGTTTTTTCCCCGGTGACTCGTCATGGAATATCAATCGCTCAGATCGATCTTATCGCGATGGCCCAGGCCGACCGAATTATCGATGAAATAGAGATTACGGGGGACAATGCTGTACCAGCGGACCTTGGTCAGGGCCATGACGATGGCTGCGGGGGCCTGCGCCAGCATGCCGACCACGGGGAACTTCTCCCCGTAGAGCCTCCGGGCTTTTTCCTCCTCCTCCCCGGAAATTTCGCTGACCGTGCCTTCCATCTGTACTCCCTTGATGTCCGTCCAGTCGGAGTAATCCTCCTGGATAGTCAGGGCGACATACGGGTTCTGCGCCAGGTTCAGGCAATGCCGGCTTTCGGGTGATGACAGGAAATACAGGGTATAGCCATCGTTGACATAGAACACCGCAGAGGCCCAGATATCGTTGCCGCTGCCCGTGGCCAACGTTGCGACATTGTGATTCCGGAGGTAGCGTTGAACTTGTGTGCTCGGTCTGTTTTTCATAGGATGGGCCAATCGACGCATAGGGGCACCTGAACGTGACGTCGGTCTGTACTGTTGAGTAGCTGCTGAAAGCTGAATGGGGGGAGCAGGTCCCGCGGGAGAGATCAGGCAGGGTTATACTACCATTCGATGCGGCAAGGCTGCAAGCAGGAAACTGGTCATTTCCCTACGCAAAAAGGGCTTCACGGGACAGCCGTGAAGCCCTTTGTCTCAACTCACCATCTGGGCAATGAGAGAGAAAAGTTTCAAGATCGACGCAATGACACGCGCAATCGGTTGCTACATGACACCGGCCACCTCTGCCGAAACGTGCGACGCATATTTTTTGAAGTTTTCCTTGAACATGCCTACCAGTTTGGTTGCGGTCGCATCGTAGCCGGTTTTGTCTGCCCAGGTATTGCGGGGATTGAGGACTTCCTTCGGCACTCCGGCACAGGCGGTCGGGATATCGAGACCGAAGAAGGGGTCCTTTTCGAAGGAGCCGGCGTTCAGGGACCCGTCCAGGGCGGCATTGACCAGGGCACGGGAGTACGCAATCTTCATGCGGGAACCTACGCCGTAGGCACCACCGCTCCAACCGGTATTCACCAGCCAGCAGGTCACGTTATGCTGGGCAATCTTGTTGCGCAAAAGCTCTCCGTACACGGTCGGGTTGAGGGCCATGAACGGGCCGCCAAAACAGGTGGAGAAGGTAGCCGACGGCTCGGTGATCCCAGCCTCCGTGCCGGCCACCTTGGCGGTATAGCCGGAGAGGAAGTGATACATGGCCTGCTCCGGTGTCAGGCGGGCAATCGGCGGCAGTACGCCGAAGGCATCGCAGGTGAGCATGATGATGTTGGAGGGGTGGCCGCCGCAGCCGCTTTTCACGATATTGGGGATGTGGGTCAGCGGATAGGAGGCACGGGTATTTTCGGTAAACGAGTCGTCATCCAGGTCAACCCGGCGGGTATGGGTATCGATAGCCACATTTTCCAGGATGGTGCCGAAGCGGCGGGTTGTCTCATAAATCTCCGGTTCCGCTTCCTTGGAAAGGTTGATGATCTTGGCGTAGCAACCGCCTTCGAAGTTGAAGACCCCCTTGTCGTCCCAGCCATGCTCATCATCCCCGATCAGGGAGCGGTTAGGGTCAGCGGAGAGGGTTGTCTTCCCCGTGCCTGACAGGCCGAAGAACACGGCGGAATCACCATTCGGTCCCACGTTTGCGGAGCAGTGCATGGACAGGATGTTTTTCTCTACCGGCAGGAGGTAGTTGAGAATCGTGAAGATCGCCTTCTTGATCTCACCGGCGTAACTGGTGCCGCCAATGATGATCATCTTGCGGGCGAAGTTGATGATGATGAAGGTCTCGGAATTGGTGCCGTCCATGGAGGGGAGGGCGTGAAAGTGTGGCATATTGACGACGGTGAATTGGGGGGAGTGGTTAACCAGTTCCTCCGGCGTTGCCGAGACGAACATGTTGCGGGCAAACAATGAATGCCATGCATTCTCCGTAATGACGCGGATCGGCAGACGGTGATCCTTGTCGGCGCCGGCAAAGCAGTCCTGCACAAACAGGTCGCGACCATGCATATAGGCGCACATGCGATTATAGAGCGCATCGAACTTTGCCGGTTCAAAGGGGCGATTGACCTTGCCCCAGGCGACATGATCGTGGCAGCCCGGCTCGTCGACGATGAATTTCTCGTTAGCCGCGCGCCCCGTATAATGTCCTGTCTTGACCGCTACCGCTCCCAGGTGTGAAAGCAGCCCTTCCCCCCGTTTCACAATCAGTTCGTAGAGCACCGCCGTCGGCGGAGTCCAGTAAATAAGATTGGCATTGGTGATGCCATGTGCTTCAAGCCCCGTCCCTCGGGTGATATCGTTAAATGTCACAGCCTGCCTCCCTGGTGGTTGCATCCTGTCCGCTGGACAGCAATGCATCGCATTTGATCTGCCTGTTCAACAAACGGTCGGTTGTGCTTTTCATTCTACCATATTCAGCTGGGTATGGCGGGAAGTTCCACCCCGGCCATTTTTTGTACCATGCGCACGACCTGGCAGCTGTAACCGAATTCATTGTCATACCAGACATAGAGAACGCAACGGTTACCCTCGGCGATCGTGGCCAGGGAATCGACTATCCCGGCGTGCCGCGAACCGACGAAGTCGCTGGACACTACCTCGGGCGAATTCGTGTAATCTATCTGGTTCTGGAGGGGAGAATCGAGAGAGATGTCACGCAGATAGGCATTTATCGTCTCGACAGATACCGGTTGCGCCAGCTCCAGATTGAGGATTGCGAGAGAGACATTGGGGGTCGGCACCCTGATGGCGTTGCCGGTCAATTTACCGCTCAGCCCGGGAATGACCTTGGCGACAGCCTTGGCAGCGCCGGTCTCGGTGATGACCATGTTCAACGGGGCGCTGCGTCCGCGCCGGGATGCCTTGTGGTAGTTGTCGATCAGATTCTGGTCGTTGGTGTAGGAGTGGCAGGTTTCCATGTGGCCATGCACGATGCCGAAGCGATCGTTGATAGCCTGCATGACCGGGACAATGGCGTTGGTCGTGCAACTGGCGGCGGAGAAGATCTGTTCTGCCGGAGTGATCAGCTCGTTGTTGACCCCGGCGACCACATTGGGGATATCTCCCTTGCCAGGGGCGGTAAGGATCACTTTGGATATCCCCGGTGCCTTTAGGTGCCGGCCGAGCCCGTCCCGGTCGCGCCACTTGCCGGTATTGTCGATGAGGATTGCATTCTGGATGCCGTAGGCGGTGTAATCAACCTGCTCCGGCGCATCGGAATATATGATGCGGATCATATTGCCGTTGGCGATAATGGCATTTTCTTCTTCGTCAATGGTAATGATGCCGTCGAAATGACCGTGTATGGAGTCGCGGCGCAACAGGCTGGCCCTCTTGACAAGGTCATCCCCCGCCCCCTTGCGGACAACTGCGGCGCGTAACCTGAGTTTCTCGCCGCTTCCGGCCTTTTCTATCAGGATGCGGGCAAGGAGCCTGCCGATGCGGCCGAAACCATAGAGAACGATGTCCTGTGGCTCGGAAAGCACGGGACCTCGTCCGGTAAGGACCGTCGTCAGCTCCTTGCGGACAAATTCCTCGACGGGGCAATCTCCTCCCCGGGAGAGAAACCGTGTGGTCAATTTGCCAAGGTCAATTCGAGCGGGGGCAAGATTACCAAGCCCGCTGATCGCTTCAAGCAACGGAAACGTTTCCTTGACGGTCAGGTCGGCGTCGAGCACAAGGCGGGCGAAGCGGTGCGCCTTCAGGATGTCGTTGACCGTGTTGTGTGTCAAAGATCGGCCATAGACGGTGGTGACTATGTTGTTGTCCCGGTACAGATGGCCGATCATGGGGAGCATGCGCTCGGCCAGTTCCTCCTGCAGCTGCCATTCTTTGAGGTGCGTCACCTGCTTTTTCAGATTCATTCAATACGTCCTTTCCCTGTGATTATGATGATTTTTGCGGTCATTTGAGCTTGTCGAGTATGCGTAGCAGCCCGTCAAGGATGGTTGCCGGGTTGGGCGGGCAGCCCGGGATGTAGAGATCGACCGGGATGAGGCTGTCTACGCCGTTCAGAACCCGGGGCGAATCAAGGTACGGTCCGCCGTTGATGGCACAGGCACCACAGGCGACGACGATCTTGGGGGCGGGAATCGCCTCGTAGGTGGTGAGCAGTGCCTGGTGCATGTTTTCGGTCACCGGCCCGGTCACCCAAAGGCCGTCCGCATGTCGTGGCGAGGCCACGAACTGGATGCCGAAGCGCCCCAGATCCCACCCGATGGTGGAGAGGACATTGGTGTCGGCTTCGCAGGCGTTGCACCCTCCCGCACTGACCTCCCGGAATTTGAGCGACCGGCCGAACATCCGCAGCAGATCGGGAGGGAGTGGGCTTGCATGGCGCCGGTCTGCTCCCGGGCCAACCATGAGATGGTCCCGCCGGGTAACGGCGAGCTGATAGTCGGTGGTAAATTCAACAGTTCCGGCGGAGCATTCGGCACAGAACAGGCATTTCCCCATGTCCAAACACCCCCCCCCTTCAGCGGTATAGGCGCCGTAGGGGCACGGGGATGCCTCATCTTTTTCCTCTGCGGCTCGTTCCAGGGATGAGACAACAGGGTAACCACGAAAGCGTTCCGGCATCTGAAGCGGCGCAGCGGGATAGGGCATGGTGCGATGACCCTGCCTGATGCGGGCAATAAGTGCTCTGATCATGGGGATTATCCTCTCTCCGGGTGAGCCGGGGTATATCCGAGACGGGTTGATATGCGGGCCGCCGCATCACGGATCAGGGGGATGAGCATGTCCCGCTGCTGGTCCGGCGAAATCCTTATTGCCGGGGCGGAAATGACGACCGCGGCGATAATCTGGCCGGCATGGTTGCGGATTGGCGCGGCCAGCCCGGATACCCCGGATTCAAGTTCTTCGTTGTTGACGGCAAACCCTTGTGTCGCCACCTGCCGCAGGTGGCGCTCCAGAGCGGGACGGTCGGTGATTGTTGCAGCCGTGTACGCGACGAACTCCGTGCTCTCCAGGTAGGCGGCCAATGCCTCGGGGGGCAGACCTGCAAGCATGACCTTGCCTCCGGCCGAGCTGTAGGCCGGGAGTTGCGATCCGAACCGCGATACCACCCGGACCGGATGCCGGCTTTCGACATGCTCCAGGTAGACCGACTGGCCATCCTTGAGAACGGCGATGTAGACGGTTTCGCCGCATTGCCGGCTCAGTTCTTCGATGATCGGACGGGAATGATGGAACAGAGCGGCCTGTCGGATGAAGGTCTGGCTCAGTTCAAGTGTTTTAAGCGAGAGCTGGTAGTGGTCGGTCAGGCGGTCCAGCTCCAGGTAGCCCCGTCGCTCCAGGGTTGTTGCCAGTTTGAAGGCAGTGTCTGCAGAAAAGCCAAGATGTTTCCGCAGCCCTTCGAGATTCATGCCGTTAGCAGATGTGGCGACAAGTTCCAGGATATCAATGGCATTTGACACCGACTGGATCTGGTAACAGGACTTGTCATCATGGCGTGACCACGGTTTGACTGCAGAGTCCGCCGTATTATTGCTGTCCGGATTGTATGTCATGGTTGTCCCGTATCTCCTACAGATCGAATCCGCAATAGGAGAGGTTGAAGCTCTTGTTGCAGAGCGGGAAGTCGGAAATCTGCTGCCCCCTGAGTGCCATGGCGAGGCCGGGCCAGTTATGAAACGAGGGGTCAACGACCTTGTAACGGGCAAATCGTCCCAGGTCATCGGTGATGGCCACATGGCATATTTCGCCACGCCATCCTTCGGTCATGGCTACGACAAGCTGCCCGGCCGCAAGCGGTGATGTCGTTACCCGGTGGTCGCCGGACGGCAGCTGGCGCAGCTGTTCATCGATAAAGTCCATCGACTTCTGCGCTTCCTGCCAGCGAATCATGGTTCGTGCGCAGACATCACCGTGGAACGCCGTGGCAACCGGCAGATGGGTCATGCGGAAGATGCCGAAGGGATAGCCATGACGTACGTCGCGCTTGATGCCGCTGGCACGTGCGGCCGGGCCTACCATGCCGAGCTCCAGTGCCATTTCCAGTGAAACGGTGCCGGTTCCTTCCAGACGTCCCATGACCGAAGGTGTGTTCCAGAGCAGATCTATGGCGCCGGTCAGATCGCGTCGTGCCTCTGCCAGACGCCTGAGCAGATCGTCTCGCTGCCCCTGCGTCAGGTCGAAGACCGTGCCGCCCGGGGTGAGGAGCCCCCGCCCAAAACGGCTGCCGCAGAGAACCGCCGTCATGTTGAGAAAATCACCCCTGATACGACCGCAGAAGGAGGAGGTGGGGAGATAGCCCACGTCTCCGGCAATTGCTCCCAGGTCGCCGGTGTGGTTTGCCAGGCGCTCCAGTTCGAGTGCGATGCCGCGCAGCACCTCGCCGCGGGGCGTAACCTTGAGGCCGGCCAAGGCTTCCACAGCCATGCAGTAAGCCTGTCCGTGGCCAATGGTCGTGTCGCCGGCCAGCGTCTCCATGTGATGGAGGGTCCGCGGGTGCGGCCCACCGAAGAGGTCCGCCTCGATACCCCGGTGCTGATAGCCGTGGGAGATTTCCAGGTGAAAGACCTCCTCACCGTGGCACTGGAAACGGAAATGTCCCGGCTCGATGATTCCGGCATGGACCGGCCCGACCGCAACCTCATGCACTTCCGGGCCTTCTACCTGGAAATAGTCCATGACCCCGACGGGGATGGGTTCGCCTGCCGGGCGGTTCCAGGCGTCGCGACCGGGGGTGAACGGACGATGAAACCGTACCGGTTTGAACCAGGGGTGATCGTCGAAGATCAAGCCGCACTGTTCCGCAATCTCACGTTCAAAAAGCTGTGCCTGTGGACAGAGATTGGCCAGGGAGGGGAAGTGGCCGCCACCTGCTGCCGTGCGGGTCACTCCGAGACGCCCTTCGCTCTTGTCGGCCAGCACGCAGACGAGGGTAACGGCATCCTGACCGGGGATCCCGAAGTAGGAGACGATCCGCCGCCCCCGGTCAATGGCATCCAGGATGGTCTGGAGGAATTGACCGGCGTCGGCCTGGGGAATGCCGGCAAACGGGATCGCCAATCCGTTATACAGCGGGTGCAGGGAGTTGTTCATGGCTGTACCCCCAGCATGGAGGCGCCGTCCCGTAACAGTGTGACCAGAAACGCCGGTGGCCAGATGCCGAGCATCAGGATGACTGTCATCATCAGTAACGGCGGGCCGACCGTCAGCAGCCGGTCCCGGTAATCGGTCGGTTCAATGTCGGACGGCGGGGCGCCCATGACCATCGGCAGCACGGTCAGCGCCATGCCGATGAAGACGATGACGAGAAAGAGCAGAAACAGCCCCCCCACCAGATGGTGCCCTTCGATAAAGGCGCTGCTGACGATGGTGTATTCGCTGATGAACGGCGAGAAGGGGGGTGAGCCGGTGATGGCGATGAACCCGGCCAGGAAGAGCCCCCCCGACCACGGGAGCCTGGTCAGCGCTCCCTTGACGACGTCGGTAGTCTTGTTGCTGTACGAACGGTGGATGTTGCCTGAGGAAAGGAACAACACCCCTTTGGTCAATCCGTTGTTGAGCAGATGAAAGAGCGCGCCGTAGATCGCACCCCCGCCGAGACCGAGTCCGATGGCAAGAATTCCCACATGCTCGATGCTCGAATAGGCCAGCATTCTCTTGAAGTCGGCCTGACGGGCCATGAAAACGGCAGCAAAGGCCATGGAGATCAGTCCCATGCCGAGCAGGGACTTCTGAAAGAACTGAATCTCGATCCCCGAGGCAAGGCAGATCTGGTAAACCCGCAGGATGGAGAGGAATGCACAGTTGACCAGCCCGCCGGCAAGCAGTGCGCCCACCAGGCCCGGCGCCTCGCCGTAGGCATCGGGCTTCCACGTATGCAACGGGGCCAGCCCCATCTTGGAACCATAACCGACCAGAAGGAAAATGGCGGCTGCGTGCAGCCAGCCCGGATTCAATCCCCGCGCCGAAGCCATGAGCGGACCGAGCAGAAGGGTTGCATCGTGCTGTGCCACATAGGTGGAGTAGGCCAGGAAGAGAAGTCCCAGCAGCGCCAGGCCGATCCCCACGGAACAGATCAGGAGATACTTCCAGGTTGCTTCGATGGAACGGGCGTTGCGGTTGAAATAAATGAGCGGAGCCATGGAGACGGTGGTTGTTTCCAGTGCCACCCAGAGCAGTCCCAGGTGCTGGCTCACGGTTACCAGCCCCATGGCGGCAAGGCAGACCAGAAGCCCCATGCAGAGGATCCTGTTGGAGCGTTCCTGGCGATAGGAGAGGTACCCGACCGCATAAAAAGCGCAGACGGCGAAGAGCAGACTGATGCAGAGGAGCACCACCTTCCCCAGCGGGTCGAGCCATATCCAGCCACCGGCGGAGGGAGCCGGGGTATTCCCCAGGAGAAGCGCCGTCAGCACGAGATGAATGCTTCCCATAACCGGCAGGATGAGGGGGCGCAACCGGTTGTCCGGCACGATCCAGGCGACCAGCGCCCCGACCAGGGGGAGCAGAATAAGAGCAAAAATCATCCGCTACTCCTCCTTAAGGGTCCGCAACCGGGAGGTGTCGAGGGATGAAAACTCCCGGCTGATATGATTGATGACAATTCCCATGACAAATATCCCCACCAGTAGATCGAGAAGTGCGCCTGCCTCCACCATGACCGGCATGGCTTCGGTCAGCAACATGCCGAATATGAAGATGCCGTTCTCCATGACCAGGTAGCCGATAACCTGGGAGATGGCCTTGCGGCGGGTGGTCAGGAGCAGAAAGCCGGTCAGCAGTGTGGCAATGGCCGCCGGGACAAACAGCAGATCCTTGTGTTCCGGCGCAAGGGGCAGTTTTTCGGCAAAGGCGAAGGAGAGGGCGGTGAAAACGGCGCCGAGCAGCAGGGTCGGCACGTACCCGAGAAACGGTTCAAACTCGCGCCTGATCTGGGCTTTTCGAACGGCGTCGCTGATCAGGTACGGGATGAGAATCCCTTTGGCCAGGATTATTCCGGCGGTGATGGCGGCCAGGTGACCGGAAAATGGGTGGATCAGACCCGGCAGGATGCCGAGGATGACCCCCTGGGCGGCCACGGCACGGATGGAAAAGATCAGCCGGCTCGACCCGAGCATCACCAGGTTGATCAGCATTACCAGAACCAGCAATTGATCGGCAAAAGCACTCATAAGATTACCTCAAAACCAGCAGCATGGCGAATGCCGACAGAATGGTTGCTCCCACCAGAAGTTGCGGAATACGCACCATGCGCAGCCTTGCCATTACCGACTCGACAACCCCGATGGTTACCGCCAGCCCAAGCATGGCGGCAATAAAGATTCCCCAGTCCGCCAGCGGGTTGCCTGTGGTAAGGGGAAGGGCGACATTGACGAAAACCGCGCCAAGGACAAACAGTTTCAGGGCAGCCCCGTAGAGAATGATACCAAAAGCGGGACCGCTGTGATCCAGAACCATAACCTCATGGATCATGGTCAGCTCCAGGTGGGTATTGGGATCATCGAAGGGGATGCGGCTGTTCTCTGCCAACAGGGTGATAAAGAGGGCTCCCACCAGGAGGAGCATGCTGGCGCCGGCGGCGAGCCAGTTGGCGGGGGTCGGATAGGTGAGAATGGTGGACAGGCTGAGGGACTTGCTCATCCTCGCCAGGGTTATCAGGGTAATAAAGAGCGTCGGCTCGGCAAGGCAGGAGAAGGTCACCTCCCGGGCCGCGCCCATTCCCTCGAAGCTGGAACCGGTATCAAGGGCCGCGATGGTGGTGAAGAACCGTGACAGACCGAACAGATAGGCAAACAGGATCATATCTCCGCTGAAGGAGAGCGGTGCGGCATGGCGACCCAGCGGTACCAGCAGGGCCGCTATGAGCGTGGCGGCCAGCGTGATTACAGGACCGGCACGGAACACCCAGGTGGTGGTCTCACTGAAGACCGTACCTTTCCGGAACAGTTTGAACAGATCGTAATAGGGCTGAAAATACGGAGCCCCGACCCGGCCGGCGAAAGCCGCCTTGGTCTTGTTGATGACCCCGAGCAGAAGAGGGGGCATGAGAAGTGCCACGCTGCAGTGAATTATGATGTCGGTCATGGGTGTCATCCTCGTCGTACCAGAAGCGTCGGCAGGAACTCAGCCTAATGCGTCCATATCATCAGGACGAACAGCGTTACAAAGATGTAGAGCATATATACATGGATCTGGCCATGCTGCAATCTCCTGACATAGGAGAATGCCAGTCCTGTCCAGTGGAAGACCGGTGTCAGTACCTGATTCAGGACCGTTTCCGTGACCTCGTAGTGGAATTGTGCCGGGCGGGGGAGAACGACGCAATCCAGTCCGGGCCTCTGGCGACGGGGGGCAACCAGGGTTCCGAGCAGATTGACGACCAATTCGCTGAACGAAGTGCCCGTGTACTGTATCCTGGGTGTTGGTGCCAGATAGCCGCAGCCCCATGTTGAACCGTAGAGTGCGGGTTGCCGGTGAAGCCGCCGCAGGTATACGGCTCCAATTGCCAGGCCCAGTGCTATCAGCATGCAGTTGGCGATAGTGAGCGGCACGAGCGGCACCTGTCCGGTTACCTGCACCATGACGTCTCCTGCCACGTTCCCGTAATATTCGACTACGGGAGCCACCAGTCGCATCAGCAGCACGGGTGCCATGCCGGCAATCAAACAGCCCGCTGCCAGCAGGACCATCGGGCCGGTCATCATTGCAGTGGCTTCATGCCCGTGGGCAGCCGCTGCCGAACGGGGAGAGCCGAGAAAAACAATTCCGTATAGTTTCACGAAGGTGATGACCGCCAGCCCCCCGACCAATGCCAGTACCGGTGCCACCAGGGCTGCCAGCGGCAACGGGGCAGTGACGCCGTCCGTAATGGCACCGACATAGAGAAACAGTTCGCCGACAAAACCGTTCAGCGGCGGCAGGCCGCAGATGGCGAGCGAGCCTATGAGAAAGAGCGGTGACGTTACGGGCATGCGCCGGGCAAGCCCACCCATCAGATCGATCTCGCGGGTGCCGGTGCCATGGATCAGCACCCCGCTTCCGAGGAAGAGGAGTGATTTGAACAGGCTGTGATTGATAATATGGATAAAGGCGCCGAAGAAACCGCATACCACCAGATAGGGCGATTGGGTCTGCATGCCGACCAGGGCCAGTCCGATCCCGATGAAGATGATGCCGATGTTTTCGATGCTGCTGCAGGCCAGCAAGCGTTTCAGATCGCGCTGGCCGGTTGCCAGGGCAATGCCGTTCAGTGCCGACCACGCGCCAAGCAGAAGAATCAGCCAGCCAAGCCAGACGGGGAGAGCGTCGAAGAACGACAGCGTGCGGAGGATGCCGTAGACTCCCATCTTCAGCATGAGGCCGGACATCATGGCCGAGACGTGGCTGGGAGCATTCGCATGGGCGCCGGGGAGCCAGAAGTGCAAGGGCATGAGGCCTGCCTTGCCGCCGAAACCTATCAGGGCCGTTACGATGATTGCCGTTGCATACGGCACACCTTGGGAAAGGGTGTGGGGCAGGGGGAACGCGAACGTTCCGGTCGTTCCGCGCAGGAGCGAAAACAGGGCAAACAGCGCCATGGTGCCGGTATGGGTGGCGAGGAGGTAGACGGTTCCGACGCGCTGTACATCCGAATCCTGCTGATCGGTTGTCAGGAGGAAATAGGCGGACAGCGCCATGCCTTCCCACGCCATCAGGAACAACACGCCGTTACGGGCCATGACTACAATCACCATGGCTGCGGCAAAGAGACCGAGGAATAGCGTCAGTTTCCCCGCGCTGCTTTTCTCCCTGGCCGGCCAGTACGCGAGCGAGTAAAGGGAGGCGCAACCGGTTACCAGGAAGAGGGGGAGCAGGAAGATCGTGGAAAGAAGATCAGCGGAAAACAGGGCGGGGCCGAATGGTAACGGCCAGTCGATCTGCCAGGTGGCACCGGGGGTGCCGCCGAGCAGGGCAATGACGGCGCATTCCCCCAGAATCGAGGCGCCGACAGCGCAGAGAGCGGCACTGCGCTGTCCGAACAGGGGGCGATTGAGAAGGAGTCCCGGTACTCCGGAAAGAGCCAGGAGAGCCGCTGCTATGAGAAGGTATGCCGTTGGATCAAGGGAGATGGTCACACATGCCTCACGACCACCCGCTGGTACGTGCTAAAAGTGAACGTGGAGTTGGGGGGCGGCATTAAAACTGTATGCGTCGTAAAAAAATATAACACCTGATAAAAATATATGGTATAAATACGCATACGTCAATTAAAATGTGAGACATGAACATTACGTATGACCAGTAACCAAAGGAGTGACGTCATGCCGAGCACGCGACTGAACATCACGTTACCGACCCCGATCGTGGACGACATCAAGGCCCTGTACGGTCAGCGCGGGTTGAGCCAGTTCCTGGAAGAAGCTGCCAGGGAAAAGCTTGCGGAAGTAAAGAAGAAGGCTTACAAGGGCGTGATAGAAGGGTATCAATCCACCGCCGAAGAGACCAAAGAGGTGCTCAAGAAATTCGAAGCGGCGGTCACGGAGAAACGGGATGTTTAAGCGTGGCGGGATATATGCGGTAAATCTGCCCCATGTCGGTGTGCAGGAACCGGAAGTCTGCCCCTGTCTGGTAGTGAGCAACAATATCAGCAACGAATACTCTCCGGTCGTAACCATCATCCCTCTGAGTTTTACCCGGCTTGAGAAGATCTACGATTTTGAGACATTCCTGCCGGCTGCAGGAAGCGGTCTGAAGCGGGATGCAAAAATCAGTTCCCATATCCTGATTACTATCGATAAGGCCAATGTGGTAGGGGACCGTCTCGGCTTCCTGACCAAAATGCTGATGAGCCAGGTTGACAAGGCGCTCTGTTTTCAGCTCGGCATTGAAGAAACACCCGGTATCGCAAAAGGACAATAACGATTATGCTGCTTGAACCGATCGAGGCTGCCCAGGCCCTGAATGTCGATGAAAAAACCGTTATCCGCTGGATCAGGAAAGACAAGCTCCCTGCCGAGTCGCTCAATGGGGATTACCGGATCAACCCGGTTGACCTCCTTGAATGGGCAACAGAACGTGGCATCAAGGTAAGTCCTGCTCTGTACAAGATGCATGATGCCGATAACCGTCCGCTGCCGACCCTGGCCCAGGCGCTGGAGTCGGGTGGCATCCATTGCTCTGTCGCCGGATCCGACAAGGAAACGGTCCTCCGTACGGTTGTGGACCAGTTGGACCTGCCGCCGGAACTTGACCCCGATTTCATCCTGCAGGTGCTCCTGGCGCGTGAGGCCATGGGTACGACGGCAGTTGGTGACGGCATAGCCATTCCCCATGTCCGCAATCCCATCCTGCTGCAACTGCCCGTTCCGAAAGTGTCACTGAGCTATCTCGCGGAGCCGGTCGACTTCGGCGCCCTCGACGGCAAGCCGGTACAGATCCTCTTTACCCTTATTACTCCTACCATCAGGATGCACTTGCATCTCCTCTCGAACCTGGCATACTGCCTGCGTGATCCCCGTCTGCGCCGGATTCTGGGGCAGGAATGCAACCCTGACGCAATAATCTCGGCCATTCGGGAAATTGAAAGGGATATCGGGAAAGGTTCCTCATGACTGATGAACTAACGGCTACACTCCCGGCGGTACTGCTCATCGGCGCAGCACTGCTGGCAGCACTCTCCGGGATGCCGATGATCGTGCGGGGCGTCAACTCGCGCTTCGGCCAGCGCTTCGCGACGCTGACAATGGTCCTTGCCGCACTGGCAGGGGTTGGCGGCGCATTCATCTCTCTCCTGAATCGCAGTCGCATCCTGTTCCAACTGGCCTGGCCGTTTCCCTTCGGTCCCGCAGAAATCGGCATCGACCCCCTCACCGCGTTCTTTTCCCTTCCCATTCTCATAGTCGCACTCTGCTGCAGTCTCTATGCACTCGATTACTGGCCGGCCCGGGATAACCCCCGCACCGTCCGGAAGCTGACACTCTTTTTCGGTCTCCTCGTTTCATCCATGCTTTTTGTCCTGATGGCGCGCTCTGCCGGCCTGTTTCTGCTGGCCTGGGAAATCATGGCCCTTGCCTCCTATTTTGTCCTCACCACCGACGACCATACAGCTGAAGTGCGTGATGCCGGCTCCCTCTACCTGATCTGCACCCACACGGGCACCCTGGCCCTGTTTGCTGCCTTTGCCCTGCTCAAGAGCATTTCCGGGGGATACACCTTCCCCGGGGCCGGTTCCCTGTCCGCCGTCGCGCCACTGGCCACCGCTTTCTATCTGCTGGTCTTGGTCGGATTCGGCTTCAAAGCTGGAATCATGCCGCTGCATGTCTGGCTCCCTTCGGCCCATGCCAACGCACCCAGCCACGTATCCGCCATCATGTCCGGCGTTATCCTCAAGGTCGGCATCTACGGCATCGTGCGCACCCTGTCGTTTTTTACCGATCTGCCGCTCTGGTGGGGAATGGTGCTCCTGGTGCTCGGCATGGTGTCCGGGATCGCCGGGGTCCTCTACGCCCTGGGACAGCATGATCTCAAACGGCTGCTCGCCTATCACAGCATCGAAAACATCGGCATCATAACCATGGGCATCGGTATGGCGCTGATCGGAGCATCCCTCGGGTCACCGGTCCTGGTCCTTCTCGGGATGGCCGGTGCTCTTCTGCACGTGCTGAATCATGCCACGTTCAAGGCGCTCCTCTTCCTCGGCGCCGGATCGGTCATTCACGCCGTCGGCACACGCGAAATCGATCGCATGGGGGGACTTCTGCGTCGCATCCCGTGGACTGCCGCGGCCTTCCTGGTCGGTGCCGCTGCCATCTGCGGCCTGCCGCCGCTCAACGGTTTCGTCAGCGAACTGCTTATCTATCTGGGATTTTTCAATGGGGTGATCGGTCATTCCGGAGCCGCGGTCATCGGGCTTTCCCTGGCCGCCCCGGCGCTGGCCCTGATAGGCGGCCTGGCGGTTGCCTGTTTCGTGAAGGTCTTCGGCGTGGTTTTCCTCGGAGTTCCCCGGGTGCCGTCCGCCACGGTCCCCCATGAGGCCGGGGGGTGGATGCGGCTCCCCATGATGATTCTGGCAGGCGTCTGCCTCGTGATCGGCGTGGCGCCCGTGGCGACTGTTCCTCTGCTGGATGCCGCAGTTGCAACCTGGTACCAGGGGTCGGGGGAGTACCTGAGCCTGACGGCTATTACTCCTCTCTCGTGGATTACCTATCTTGCCGTCGGCCTGCTTGCGACAGCCCTGATGACGATGCTCCTCTACCGTCGGCAGCTGGGGAAATCAACCGTTACCACCTCGGCTACCTGGGGGTGCGGCTATCTCGCTCCTGACGGTAGAATGCAGTACACCGCGTCGTCCTTTGCCGGGTCACTCGTCGATCTGTTCTCAGGTATTCTGTGTCCCGACCGGCATGCACCGGCCATTAAAAGCATATTCCCCACACGGGCTCGCTTTGAAAGCCATGTGCCGGAAACCGTACTCGAACGGGTCTATCTGCCAATCCTTGCCTATGTCTATGAAAAGTTTGTCCCCCTGCGGCGACTTCAGAACGGGCAGATCCATCTCTACATCCTGTACACCTTTATAACCCTGGTCGTCCTGTTGACGATCACTTAGGCGTGAGGTCATGGCATAGCTTGCCACTTCGCAGTTTTAAAATAGTACTGTGTCGGTAATGCGCCTGTAGCCTGCTGGACCGCAAGCGGTTTGTCCCGACGACTTGTTTCCGTTCATGACTCATATGCGGAGGCCCTTGTGATGTCCCCTCTCGATATTGCCGGTTTTTCGGTCCTGCTCCTGCTTGGCGGAGCTCTCTGCGCCATGCTTCTCTCGCGCTTTGAGCGACTGCTCATCCCTGCCGCCTTCTCCCTGGCAACCCTCACTTCACTTGCTACCGCAGTTGCCGGCTTTCTGGCGGTTCTGCAGGGCACGAACAACGCGGCAACCGTAGCAATGGGACTTCCCGGCCTTCCCTTCAACCTTCGCCTCGATCCCCTGGCCGGATTCTTTCTCGTGGTCATCGGCCTCCTGTCAACCTTTGTCTCCCTCTATTCCATCGGCTATTTGCGAGCCTACCGGGGCAAGCGCCCAATCACCCGCCTGGTGGTCTGTTATCTGCTTTTTCTGGCAGGCATGTCCCTGGTGGTTCTGGCGGACGACGCCTATTTTTTCCTCCTGGCTTGGGAGCTGATGGCCGCTTCTTCGTACTTCCTGGTCATGTATGAGGACGAACAGGCCGCAAACCGGCGCGCGGCTTTCCTCTACCTGCTGGTAGCCCATGTGGGGGCCATCGCCATCCTGCTTGCCTTCGGCATCATGGCCGGCCTGACGACCGGCGTCGCAAGTTTTTCGAACTACACCTTCGACGCCATGAGAGCGGGGCAGCTGTCACCAGCCTGGGCCGGCGGCGCATTCTTCCTGGCTTTTTTCGGGTTCGCCGCCAAGGCAGGGGTGATTCCGCTCCATGTCTGGCTGCCTGAGGCCCATCCCGTCGCCCCGTCCAACGTGTCGGCTCTCATGAGCGGTATCATGCTCAAAACCTCTATCTACGGCATGATGCGGGTCGCCTTCGACCTGATCCACGGCTTTCCCTGGTGGTGGGGAGGGATCGTGCTCTGCTTCGGCCTGGTTTCGTCGGTCCTTGGTGTCCTCTACGCACTCATGCAGCACGACCTGAAACGCCTGCTGGCCTACCATTCGGTGGAAAACATCGGGATCATCCTCATCGGGCTGGGGCTCTCCATGATCTTTACCTCATTCGACTTTCAATCCCTCGCGGCTCTGGCGCTGGTGGCGTCCCTGTACCACACCCTGAACCACGCCCTCTTCAAAGGGCTGCTCTTCATGGGTGCGGGTGCCGTCATTCACGCCACCCACGAGAAGAACATGGAGGAGATGGGGGGACTGATCCATCTGCTCCCCTGGACATCGGCGCTGTTCCTGGTGGGATGCATCTCCATCGCCGCCCTTCCCCCCTTCAACGGTTTCGTCTCGGAATGGCTCACGTTCCAGGCGTTACTCCTCTCACCGGCTCTCCCCCATCCCCTTCTGAAATTGCTGGTTCCCCTGGCCGCGTCACTGCTGGCCCTGACCGGGGCGCTGGCCGCCGCCTGTTTCGTAAAGGCGTTCGGAGTCACGTTCCTGGGGTCCTGGCGCGGTCACCGAAAAAAGGAGCAGATCGGTGAAGTCGCCTTCTCCATGCGGCTGGGGATGCTCCTGGCTGCGCTCTCCTGCCTGGCACTGGGAGTGCTGCCGACCCTGGTTATGGGGTGGATGGATACCGTCCCCCTCAAGCTCTGCGGCGCACGGATCGCCACGTCGGCCGGAAGATTTGGCTGGCTCTGGCTTACACCTTCTTCCCAGGAACGGGCATCCTATTCGGGCCCGGTGGTCTTTTTCGGCCTTATTGCCGTAGTGGCGGCCACCTATCTCCTGCTCCATGTCCGCCGCACCGCAATTCGCCGTGCCCCCCTGTGGGACTGCGGTTTTGAGCGGATCACTCCCCGCATGCAGTACACCGCTACCTCCTTCGCCATGCCGATCAGGAGGGTCTTCGGATTTTTCTTCAGCATCCGCGAACAGGTAGAGGTGACTTCCCCCCCGAATCACCCGGTGATGGCCGACTCCTTGCACTACCGTCTCAGGGTCAGGGACCGTTTCTGGAACTGGTTCTACGAACCCCTTTCCGACATCGCCTTCTGGATTGCCCGCCGGGTCGGGCGCCTTCAGCAGGGGCGGATCCAGATATATCTGCTCTATTCCTTCGTCACTCTCATAGTTCTCCTGGCGTTCCTGGGATGACGCTCCATCCCATGGGCATAGAGCTTCTCCAGCTCATTCTGCTTCCGTTGCTCGCCCCCGCCTTCGCCGGTTGGGTCAAGATCGTCAAGTGCCGCATGCAGGGGCGAACGGCTCCCGGCATCCTCCAGCCCTATCGCGATATCAGGCGCCTGTTCAACAAGGACGTGGTGCTGGCGGATAACGCATCCTGGATCTTCCGCGTCACCCCCTACCTCGCCTTCGGCGTCACCCTGATGACGGCGGGGATCATCCCGCTGATTTCCGTCGATCTCCCCCTGGCGGCCACCGCCGACATCATCGCCCTGGTCATGCTCTTTGCCATCGTCCGGTTCTTCACCGCCCTGGCCGGCATGGACATCGGCACCGCCTTCGGCGGCATGGGCTCCAGCCGTGAAATGATGATCTCCTCCTTGGCCGAACCGGCCATGCTGATGGCGATATTTACCGTCTCTCTGGCAAGCAGCTCGACATCCCTTCCCCAGATGGTCAGCGTCATGGCAAACGGCCATTTCATGATCCGTCCTTCCCTGGCCTTTTCCCTGATCGCCTTTATCCTCATCGCCCTGGCGGAGACGGGGCGCATCCCGGTGGACAATCCCGCCACCCACCTGGAACTGACCATGATCCACGAAGCCATGATCCTGGAATATTCCGGACGCTACCTGGCGCTGATCGAGTGGGCCGGCATGATGAAGCTGATGGTGTTTTTCTCCCTCGGGATCGCCGCCTTCCTCCCCTGGGGGATTGCGGGGAGTGGCGAACCGCTGTCGCTCCTCCTGCGGGGACTTTACTTCGTGGCAAAACTGGCGGTTGGCGGAGTCGTCATGGTGCTGATCGAAACGGGCCTCGCCAAAATGCGCATCTTCCGGCTCCCCGAATACCTGGGGAGCGCCTTCCTGCTGGCGACCCTGGGGATGATCGCCTTTTTCATCCTGGAGTGACATATGTCCACTGAACTGGTTATTCAACTCAACACCCTGCTGGCCGCCATGATTCTGCTCACCTCGTTTGCCCTGCTGGTGCAGCGGCGCATGTTCGCCATCCTCCATATCTTTGCCTGGCAGGGGTTCTTCCTGGGGCTGAGCACTGCAGTCATCGGCTTTGCCACCGGCGAGCATCACCTGTACATCTCGTCGCTGCTTACCCTGGTCATGAAGGTGATACTGCTCCCCTACATCCTTTACACCCTGATCCACAAGCTGAAGATTCACCGCGAAATAGAGTCGGTCATGAATACCCCGGCAACCATGCTGGCGGGAATCGGTCTGGTGATCTTCTCCTACCATCTGACCGCGCCGGTCCGCCAGCTCTCTACCCTCATGACTCGCTCTACCCTGGCGGTGGCTCTGGCAACGGTTATGCTGGGGCTCCTGATGATGGTTACCCGGCGCCACGCCGTCAGCCAGATCATTGGCTTCCTGGCCATGGAAAACGGCCTGTTCTTCGCCGCCACCAGCGCCACCTACGGCATGCCGATGGTGGTGGAACTGGGGGTGGCGCTGGACCTGCTCATCGCGGCCTTTATCTTCGGCATTTTCTTTTTTCACATCAACACCACCTTTGACAGCCTGGACGTGGATCAGATGGCCAAGCTCAAGGAAACGGACTAGGAACCTCATGGCACTGGTGACGCTGCTCTGGATATCGGTTTTGGTCGCCCTGGTTCTGGCCTTCGTGGGTGACTGGCGTTTTGCGCCCGAAATCAATATTGCCGGATCCGCTCTCACCTTTGTCGCATCCCTGGTTCTTGCCCTGGAGGTCTACCAGCGGGGCGCCTTCACCGCCGGCGGCAATTTCTTCTTCGTTGACGCCTTCAACGTCTATCTGGTGGTGCTGACCACCTTCGTTTCCACCACCACGGCGGTCTTCAGCCGCCGCTACATGCGGGTGGAGAGGGATCACGGCAAAGTCGGGCACTGGCGGATGCGCTTTTATCATGCCATGTTCCAGCTCTTCATCTTTGCCATGCTGATTGCGCTCCTGACCAACAATTTCGGCGTTCTCTGGATCTCCATGGAGCTGGCAACTCTCGCCACGGTGCTTCTGGTCTCCCTCTACCGCACCCCGACCGCCATCGAGGCGGCCTGGAAATACTTCATCCTCTGCGGAGTCGGGATCGCCCAGGCACTGTTCGGGACCGTTCTCCTCTACTTCGCGGCCGAACGGGTGCTGGGGGTGGGGGGCAACGCCCTGCTCTGGACAAACCTGAGCCAGGTAAGCTCCCAGCTGGAGCCGACGGTGCTCCGGCTGGCCTTTGTCTTTCTCATGGTCGGTTACGGAACCAAGGCGGGTCTGGTGCCGGTACACAACTGGCTGCCCGATGCCCACAGTGAAGGGCCGACGCCGATCTCTGCCGTCCTTTCCGGTCTTCTGCTCAATGTCGCGCTCTATGCCCTGGTGCGCTGCAAGTCGCTGGTGGACATCTCCACCGGGACACGCTTTGCCGGCAACATGATGATCGGTTTCGGCCTCCTCTCCCTGCTGGTCGCCGCCTTTTCCCTTCTGCGTCAGAAGGATATAAAACGGCTCTTCGCCTATTCATCCATCGAACATATGGGCATTGCCACCTTTGCATTCGGCCTGGGCGGCTCGATTGCCACTTTCGGCGGGATGCTCCACATGCTGGTGCACAGCCTGACCAAATCCTCCGTTTTCTTCAGCGTCGGTCACGCTTCCCAGATGCATGGCACCCAGGAGATGGCCCGCATCCGGGGGCTTCTGCGGGGCAATCCTTCAGTCGGCTGGGGGCTGATGCTGGGGGTCATGTCACTGTCGGGGATGCCTCCCTTCGGCCTCTTTGCAAGCGAGTTTCTGATCCTCACCGCCACCATCAATCAGATGCCGCTCATGGCTATCCCCCTGCTGATCGGCCTTGCCGTTGCCTTTGCCGCGCTGTTCCGCCGGGTGCAGCCCATGGTGGCCGGTGCCACCCCCCCCTGGCAGACGCCGCTCAAGGCAGCCAACATCCCGGTTTTTCTCCACCTGGCTCTGGCGGTACTGTTCGGCCTCTACCTTCCCCCCTTTCTGTCCCGCTGGTTCGAGATGGCGGTGGAGTTGTTGCGATGAACAACCTGAGTGAGCAGATAGCAGCACGTTTTGGTGCGGATGCCATTCGCGGGACCGGCCATTTCCCCGCTACCGTTCCGCTGCTTTCCATCCCCCGTGACGGTTTCGAGGATGCCGCCATTCTTATGAAGAAGGTCGGCGCACGGCTTGCGGCGCAGTGGGCGGTTGATGAAACAACCATGGGGCGGGCTTTTGCCGTCATTGCCTGCTACGCACTGGAGAGCGACTACCTCCTGGTGCGCTGCGAGATACCCCGTGACGATCCCACCTTTCCCAGCCTGACGAAGAAGTACATCCCCGCCTTCCGTTTCGAGCGACAGATTGAAAGCCTGATGGGGCTGGTTCCCGTCGGCCATGTCCATTCCGACCACCGTCCCTGGATCAAGTTTGAGGATTGGCCTGCCGATGCCTGGCCCTTGCGGAAATCATTCGATCCCGCCCAAAAGATGCCGCGCGTGCCGGGTGAATACCGCTGGGCCAGGGCGCGGGGCGAGGGGGTCTATGAGATCCCGGTGGGGCCGGTGCATGCCGGGATCATCGAGCCGGGACATTTCCGCTTTCAGGCCATGGGAGAGGATATCCTCAACCTCGAAGAGCGGCTCGGCTACACCCATAAAGGGATTGAGAAGCGGTTCGAGGCCCTTTCCTGGAAGGATGGGGTGCGCCTGGCCGGCCGGGTGTCCGGTGACTCGACCGTTGCCCATGCACTCTGTTACTGCCGCTCGCTGGAGGCCCTTTGCGGGATCGAACCGCCCCCCCGGGCACTCTGGCTGCGCGCCATTCTGCTGGAGCGGGAGCGGATCGCCAACCATCTCGGGGATATAGGCGCCGTTGCCAATGATGCGGCTTTTGCGTTTCTCCTCTACCAGTTCAGCCGCCTGAAAGAGACGCTTCTGCGGCTCAACCGCCGTCTCTTCGGTCACCGCTATCTGATGGACCGGGTTGTGCCGGGGGGAGTGGCGGTTGACCTGACGCCGGAAGGGACGGAGGCGATCCTCGCCGAGCTTGACTGGCTGACCGATGAGTTCGAGCGGCTCATCACCATCTACGATCTGAATCCTTCCCTGGAGGACCGGGTGCGTACCACCGGCATTCTCTCTGCCGATCTGGCAAGAGATCTGGGAACGGTCGGTTTTGTGGCGCGGGCAAGCGGCCAGCCCCTTGACTGCCGGGTGCAGACGCCGTTTCCCCCCTACGACCGGTTTCCTCCATCCATGACGGTCCTCAACTCGTGCGACGTTCATGCCCGCGTCTGGGTGCGGGTGTGCGAGGTACGGGACTCCGTCCGGCTGATCCGCGAGTTTCTGGCGACCCTTCCCCATGGGGAGATTTTGGCGAAGTCCATTCCGCCGACCCCCCATGCAAGCGGTTTTGCCGTGGTGGAGGGATGGCGTGGCGAGATTGTCTACTGGCTGCAGGCAGGGGGAGAGGGGGTAATAAACCGCTGCATGATCCGTGATCCCTCCAGCGTCAACTGGCTGGGGCTCGAACAGGCGGTACTGGGGAACATCGTCCCCGATTTCCCTCTCTGTAACAAGAGCTTCAACCAGTCCTATTCGGGACATGACCTGTAGCAGGTTGTTGAAAAGCAGCCATCTCGCTGCTGTCCTCGAAAGCCTCCTTGTGCGGCGTAGCGCGGCTAAGCCTCCGCGGGACTCTCTGTGGGTGCAACGATCTGACTGTTTTTGAACAACCTGAGTTTTTCAACAACCTGTCAGGGGGCAAGGAAGAACAATGCTGAGAATACTGCACCAGATATTCAGGACCGGCGTGGTCACGGAGCCCCTCCCTGCCGAGGTTGAGGCCGAGGTGGTCATGGTGGGGAAGAGGCTGGAGGAGGCGGTCCGGGAGCGTTTCAGCCGGAGTCTTGTCATCCGCGAGGTGGATGCGGGTTCCTGCAACGGCTGCGAGCTGGAGATCATTGCCATGAACAACCCGATCTACAACTGCGAGCGCTTCGGCATCAGCTTTACCGCCTCCCCCCGCTTCGCCGACATGCTGCTGGTCACCGGGCCGGTCTCCCACAACATGGAGATCGCTCTCAAACGGACCTATGACGCCACCCCCGATCCCAAACTGGTGGTGGCGGTGGGTGATTGCGGCATAAACGGGGGGATTTTCGGCGAAAGCTACGCTTCGCTGGGGGGGGTGGAGTCGGTTATCCCGGTCGATGCCGTTATCCCCGGCTGTCCGCCGACCCCAACGGATCTGCTCGCCGGAATCCTGGCGGTAATCACAGCCGGGAAGGAGCAGGACTTTGTTTAACACGTCCGTTTAACCGTGAAACTCACGAAACAACCAAAGGAGGATAGTGCCATGGGTTGTAAAGCGACATGCAATTGTGAAGAGAAACATCAGGGACATCTCTGCGTACTCCGCAGCAAGGAGCTCACTGACGAGATAGCGCAACTGACGGATAATCCGAAAGTCGCCTGTTTCACCTGTGGAGCGGAGGCCAATTCACCTGATAACGTGTGCGCTCCCGTCACCATTAATTGACCCTGAAACCGGTATAACCGCAAATGAGGCATCCAATGGACCTTTTCGGGTAGCATTGTTTCGCGTCATCTTTGCGATATTGTATAATATCTAGCAATTACAGCAGGATATGGTTTTGAAATATATTGGCATCATCCATGCTGTAACTATAAACAAACCAACCCCTTTAGGAGGAAGTAAAAATGAAAAAAGTTCTGTCCACCATCGTTGCTGCTCTTGTTGCTGTTTCTTTCGCTGGCATTGTGTGCGCTGCTGAGCCGGCTGCTCCTGCTGCTGCCCCGGCTGTAGAAAAAGCTGCTCCTGCCGAAAAAGCACCTGTGAAAAAAGCAAAGAAAAAAGCCAAAAAAGCAAAGAAAGCCAAAAAAGCCGTGAAAAAAGAAGAAGCACCTGCTGCAGCTCCGGAAGCTCCGGCTGCCAAGTAATTCTTTGCCACAGGCAACAAAAAAAGCCATCCGGAAACGGGTGGCTTTTTTTGTATGTTAACTGATGGACATCGGCAACGTTCTCATATTCTCTTTTTCGCGCACATCATTTCTTCCCATCCAGGATGCTGTCATCCTCGAACATTCCGCTCCCCGTGATATTCTCAGCGACCATCCTGAAGTGAAATCCGTAAACCGCATAGGTTATGGCCAGGGGGAAAAGCCGTGGCCGCCTCGCGAGAGACCAGAAGAAAAGCTTCCAGAAGTACAGCCTCTCCCGTCCGAGCACCCCCAAAAACAGGATAGATTTGCAGAGGGCGCCGATGTACCCCGGCTGCAGGTGAAACTTCTTCAGATGCAGTGGCCGGTACTCCCTGAGGAGTCTGATCACACGCTGGTAGTAGTTCCTGGGCGAGTAGATGGTATCGAGTATCTTTCGATAACCGCCGATGAGTGCCCCGGTGTCCATCCGGGGGATGAAGTTGAGGGCGATGTCCGTATTGTTGCCGGAGGCGTCTCCCAACAAACGATCCTCCCGATCCAGGCGCTGGTAAAGCCTGGTGCCCCGCAGTGCGGTCAGCATCCCGACCATGGCGGTGACGATGCCGCTCTCCTGAATAAAGCGGATCTGCCGGTCAAAGATCGAGGGAGGGTCGGTGTCGAAACCGACAATAAAACCGCCGTGGACCTGCAGTCCTGCCTGCTGGATATGCTTTACCGACGCGAGCAGATCGCGGTTCCTGTTCTGCCGCTTGCCGATCTCGGCAAGGCCTTCATCGTTGGGTGTCTCGATGCCGATGAAAACTTCCTCGAACCCGGCTCTGACCATCAGTGACATGAGCGGGTCGTCGTCGGCCAGGTCTATGGATGCCTCGGTGTAAAAGTAGAATGGATACCCGTTGTTCTCCATCCAGCCAATCAGGGCGGGGAGGACATCCTGTGTCAGCTTTCTCCGATCGCCGATGAAGTTGTCATCGACGAAGAAAATCGCCCCGCGCCAACCCCGGGCATGGAGACTGTCCAGCTCGGCGATGAGCTGCGCAAGCCCCTTGGTACGTGGTTTATGCCCCAATAGGGCAGTGATGTCGCAGAACTCGCAGTCGAAGGGACATCCCCGCGAGTACTGGATGTTCATGGCTGCATAGTTCCCCACGTCTATCAGGTCCCAGAGCGGCATGGGCGTAGTCCTCAGGTCCGCCCGCTCCTCGTCGGCGTAGAGATGCCGTGGCTCGTCCCTCTGCAGGTCCGCCAGGAACGGGGGGAGCGTGAGCTCCGCCTCGCCCAGCACCAGGTGGTCAACTGCGGGGAAATCCTCATGACAGGTGGTGAAAAGGGGCCCGCCTGCGACGGTTTTCACCCCCAGTCGCCGACAGCGGGCGATCACCTCCTGTGCCGATTCCCGCTGGACGGTCATGGCGCTGATGAAAACGTAATCCGCCCATTCAATCTCTTTGTCGGACAGAGGGCGGACATTCATGTCGACAAGCTTTTTGTCCCATGCGGCCGGGAGCATGGCTGCCACGGTAAGAAGCCCCAATGGGGGAAAGCTTGCCTTCCTGCCGATGAATTTCATGGCGTGCCGAAAGCTCCAGAAGGTGTTCGGATAGTGGGGATATACAAGAAGAATTTTCATAAGGTGTTCCTCCATTGGCATTTGTGCGGAAAAATGCCGAATTCAAGTGTATACTTATTCTTTGCAGATATGTCTCAAACAGTGTAAAAATTACGTAAAAGGTGAACGTCCTGGGCGTGGATCGGTAGTGACGCCTTGCAACACATGCTCTGACGAATCATCTGTCTAACGAAAGGGAGGTAACTATGCGGAAACTACGCTATGGACTCATTGTGATGGGGATGGTGTTATGTCTGGCGACTTCTGCCACAGCCGACGTGAGCATCGGGATCGGGTTGCCCAACGTGAGCATCGGGATCAACCTGCCGTTGTTCCCGGACCTCGTCCGGGTGCCGGGCTATCCGGTCTACTACGCTCCGCGGGTGGATGCCAACTACTTCTTCTACGATGGGATGTACTGGGTTTTCATGGACGATTACTGGTACGCGAGTAACTGGTACAACGGTCCCTGGTCGCGGGTGGATCCTTATTATGTGCCGGCGTACATCCTGCGTATCCCTGTGCGCTACTACCGGCAGCCTCCTGTGTACTTCAGGGGATGGCGGGCTAATGCGCCTCCCCGTTGGGGGCAGCACTGGGGTCGTGAATGGGAGCAGCGTCGGGGCGGATGGGACAAGTGGAGACGCGGCTCTGCTCCGGCTCCGGCTCCGCTGCCTGTCTACCAGCGGCAATACACGGGTGACCGCTATCCCCGCCAGGTAGAGCAGCAGCAGAGACTCCGCAGCGAGCATTACCGTTATCAGCCGCGTGATAGGGCAGTCCGCCAGCACTTTCAGCAGCAGAAAGAGCAAAGAGCGACTACGCCTGCTCAACGGGGGAGGCAGGAAGAGCCCCGGATGAGAAGCCAAGGGCCGCAGGGTTACCAACGTCCGGAACCGGTTCAGCAGGGCGCTCCGGGCGGGCAGCGGATGCAGGCTCCGCGCCAGGGTGGCGAGCAGATGCAGAGGCCCCCTCAAGGCCGGCCTCAGCCGCAGCAGCGAGGTCCGGCAATCAATGAGCAGCGGGGTCCGGGAAATCAGCCGCAGCGGCAGCAGCCGGGAGCTGGACAGCGCGAACAGATTGCCCCAAGGCAGCAAGGCCCTGAACGGGGAATGCAGGAGAGAGGTCCCTCACAGGAACCGAGGCAGGGACGGGGGGAAGACCGCGGGCGGTAGCGCAATAACCGACCCGCCTGTACGGGTTGATCAAGGGCTGAAGATCCTTTTACCCGGAAGTTGAGCACAATACAAAGGGGCGTACCGAGGTGCGCCCCTTTTCCCGTATCTGCTTGAAAAAACCGCACCTGTCAGCTGCGGGTGGCGATCCAGATTGTGTGACGATTCCCCCCGGCGGTGCCTCGCGCCCGCACAGCGACCTCTTCCACGTTAAAACCAACCCTGCACAAACGTTTGGTGAAGGCCATGTCAGGACCTGCCGACCATACGGCCAACACGCCTGAGGGGTGCAATGCCGCAAAGGCTGCCTTGACCCCGCCTTCGGTGTAGAGCCAGTCGTTGCCTTTTCGGGTTAAACCTTCAGGTCCGTTATCCACATCGAGCAGAATGGCGTCGTAGGCCTGACGTTCTGTTCGCAGGATGAGGGCGACGTCGGTCTCCCGGACGGTGACGCGGGAATCCCGAAGAGGATGGCCGGTCAGTTCCCCGAGGAATTTTCGGTTCCAATCCACTACCGCCGGCACCAGTTCGGCGACGACCACCCTGCTTTGGGTGTCGAGCCGTGCCAGAGCTGCTGCGGTGGTAAACCCCATGCCCAATCCTCCGATCAGAATGCAGGGCGATGGCCTGTTAACGATGCGTGCACATGCGTACTCGGCCAAAGCATCTTCCGAGCCATGAACGCGACTGTTCATGAGTTCAGAGCCGTTTACCCGGATCGAAAACTCGCCGCCCCGGGCATAGAGGCTGAGTTCGGCGCTGCTGCCGGGTACCCTGGTGCTGTCCAGGAACTTCCAAGGAATCATGACTGTCTCCCGTGAGGGCTCAAAGAATTGTCTGCCGGTACGTCCTGGGCGGAGAATTGCCCGTTCCATGATGCGCTTTACCTTGAATTTTGAGCATCGTAGCCATGACACAGCCATTTGTCAAAGTCATTTGTCAGGTCGGCACCGAAGTTCAGTGGCTGATTACAAATTGCAAATACGTGCTTTGTTGAGTAATGTATGGTGCGGGGGTGTTGGTGCCCAGGCAGCGATGCTCAGTTGCGTAACCGTTAAGAATCTAAAATCAAAACCAGCCACAGAGGTCAAAGAGAGAGGCAACATACCGCGAACCGTCGGGTTGCCAGCGATTTTCTCGTGGTCTCTCCGTTCTTGTGACAAAAGGAGCTTTTCAGAACCGGGCAGGGGCCGGTGACGTCAGGTGCGACGGGAGCGACCATACCGGGCGTATGGACTAACATGGCCTTGCGTTCCATTCCATGGCTCATCGCGGTAGCGAGGTAACCCATGATCATCTCTGCCAGCAGACGCACCGACATCCCGGCATTCTACAGCGAATGGTTCATGGGGCGCATCCGCGCAGGGTTTTTCCACCGGGTAAACCCCTTCAACAGCAAACAGGTCTCCGGCTTCAGCCTGAAACCTGAAGATGTGGATGCCATCTGCTTCTGGACCAAGAATCCGCGCCCCCTGATGGAGCACCTGGACGAGCTCGACAGGCGGGGACTCGACTACTACTTCCAGTTTACCCTCAACCCCTACGGTTTGGTATTCGAGCCGAAGGTTCCCCCTCTCGATGAGCGCATCGCCACCTTTCGGGAGCTGGCGGGCCGCATCGGCCCGGATCGGGTGATCTGGCGCTACGACCCGGTCATCCTGACCAGCGTCACTCCCGTTTCCTGGCATCTGGAACAGGTCGAGCGTATGGCCGGGAAGCTCAAGAAGGCAACCCGCCGCCTGCTCTTCAGCTTCTGCGATTTCTACGGAAAGGGGCAGGGCCGGCTGCACGCCGCGCTCAAAGGGACCGGTATCGCCCTGGAGGAGATCACCGCCCCGGAGAACCTTGGGGAACTTCTGAAACTGGTCCGCGGCTTCAAGGAAGTGGCCGACCTCAACGGCCTGCGCATCCTTTCCTGCTGCGAAGCAATCGATCTGTCGGACGACGGTATCGGCCATGGCGCCTGCATTGACGGCACTCTGGTACGGGAGCTGTTCGGCAGGAGCGCCTCGGAACGGAAGGACAAAAACCAGCGCGCCGCCTGCGGCTGCGTGGAATCGGTGGATATGGGGATGTACAACACCTGCCGTTTCCGGTGCAGCTACTGCTATGCCAACTTCAACGAGGGGATGATCGAGGGGAACTGCCGGAAGCATCACCGGGACAGCCCGTCTCTCCTGGGTCGCTTCGATGGGAACAGAGAGATTCAAAGGTCGCTGGAAAGAGAGAGGAAATGCACCAACCGTCAGCAGTCGTTATTCGATGCGGAGGTTTGAGCTGTAAGGCGTTCCCTGTGTACCACGTTTGACTGCATTTTTTAGATGAATCGCCAAGGGACATAAAGGACGTATATTCTGGTCAGGCACGTGCAAGATTTCTTGCAGGTGCCTTTCTCGTTTTGCCGTCAATGGTTTTAAAAATACGGCGTTGACATTTTATACCCTGTGGGGGTATGTTGAATGCTAGGATATACCCATAGGGGGTATTGAAGTGATTCGGGAGGAGAGCTATGAATGGGTCATCTCAGAAAAAACTGACGACACGGGTCAAGCGTATTGCCGGACAGGTGGCGGGGATAGAGCGGATGCTCGGCGACAGGCGGTATTGCGTGGATATCCTGAACCAGATAGCAGCGGTACGTTCGGCCCTGGATGCCCTGGGGGTCGAATTGCTCACGAGGCACCTGGAGACCTGTGTGCTGGGGCATGGGAGTGATTCATCCCATGAAAATGCCCGGCCGATGAGCCAGGAACAGCTTCTGGCAGAAGTCAAGATGGCTCTGTCGAGGTTTTTGAAGTGAGGGGGGAGGAGAATGCCATGTCAGCTGCAACAATGACGAAGGACCCGGTATGCGGTATGGACGTGACCCAGTCAACCGCAGCTGCAACGAGCAGATATGGCGGGAATGCCTATTATTTCTGTTCCATCGGCTGCAAGCAGAAGTTCGCTGTCGATCCTGGCCGTTACCTGCATGGGGAGTCACCAGCTGCGCCATCGGCTGCGGCCTCACAATCTGCAGAGCGCTGCGAGCTACCGCTCGTGGGAATGCATTGCGCTTCGTGTGCCGGCCGCATCGAGAAGGCGCTCGGGAGCGCCCCGGGGGTCGTCACAGCCAACGTCAATTTCGCCACGTCACGCGCCACCGTCAGCTTTGATCCGGAGGCGACGGATGTGGGGGCACTCAGTCAGGTGGTGCGTGATCTGGGGTATGACGTGATCGAGCCTTCATCGGTGCCGGGGGAGGCGGGTGACGAAGGTATACATGCTGCCGAGGAGCAGCTCCGCGAAGACGAGTACCGGCATCAGAAAGTGCGGTTCGTCGTGGCTCTGGTCCTGACGGTGCCGGTTGCCCTGCTCGCCATGGCGGGCCACCTGGTGCCTGCCCTTGATCCTATTCTGAATTTCCCCGGCCGTCCGTGGCTGGAACTGGCTCTGACGACACCCGTACTGTTCTGGTCGGGGCGCGGGTTTTTCACCGGGGCATGGGCCGCAGCCCGGCACCGCGTGGCGGACATGAACACCCTTGTCTCCCTGGGGACTCTGTCTGCCTACCTGTACAGCGTCGTTGCCACGGTTGCGCCGTGGCTGCTTGCTGGAAAAAACGGCATACACCAGGAGCACGGCATGGCATCGCCGGTGGGGGTCTATTACGAGGTGGCGGCGATCATCGTCACGCTGATCCTGATGGGGCGGCTCCTGGAAGCACGTGCCCGCAGCAAGACCAGCGGTGCCATCCGTGCCCTCATCGGCCTGCAGCCGAAAACGGCCCGTGTGGAGCGCGACGGCAGGGAACAGGATATTCCCGTGGCCGAGGTGCAGGTGGGAGATCTGATCCTGGTGCGCCCCGGTGAAAAGGTTCCGGTGGATGGCGAAGTCGTCGAAGGCGGATCGTCGGTGGATGAAAGCATGCTGACCGGCGAGCCGATGCCGGTGCAGAAAAAGGGAGGGGATACCGTCATCGGTGCCACCCTCAACAGGACCGGCTCCTTCCGCATGCGCGCAACCAGGATCGGCAAGGACACGGTACTGCAGCAGATCGTGCGGATGGTGCAGGAGGCCCAGGGGAGCAAGGCCCCCATCCAGAAACTGGCGGACATCATTGCAGGCTACTTCGTGCCGATCGTCATCTGTATCGCGATCGCGACCTTTGTGCTCTGGTTCGACCTGGCACCACCTGAAACACGGCTTACCATGGCCCTCCTCACCTTCGTCTCGGTGCTGATCATCGCCTGCCCATGCGCCCTGGGGCTTGCGACGCCGACAGCCATCATGGTCGGCACCGGCCGCGGCGCCCAGAGCGGCATCCTCATCAAGGGGGGGGAGGCGTTGGAAACCGCCCACAAGGTGACTACCATTGTCCTCGACAAGACCGGCACCATCACCCGCGGCGTGCCGACGGTTACGGATATTGTGGCCCCTGGCGTGGACGAAACCACCCTGCTCCGGCTGGCGGCATCGGCGGAATCGGGAAGCGAGCATCCCCTTGGCGAGGCGATCGTCCGCTCGGCTGACGAGAGGGGATTGTCCCGCTCTCCGGCTCGCGAATTTGATGCGATCCCCGGCTACGGTATCGAAGCGGAGGTGGAGGAACGGAAGGTACTTATCGGCACTTCCCTGCTGTTGCGCAATCGAGGCATCGATCCGGATGAGGCGGCGGCCCATCTGTTGGCCGACGAAGGGAAAACGCCGATCTTCGTCGCACTGGATGGCGTCTTTGCCGGCATCATCGCCATTGCCGACCCGGTCAAGGAGGGGTCGTCAAGCGCCATTCAGCGGTTCCATGCCCTGGGGCTGGAGGTGATCATGCTCACCGGCGACAACAGCCGCACGGCCGGTGCAATTGCCCGTCAGGTCGGAGTCGATAAGGTCCTGGCAGAAGTGCTGCCCCACGGAAAGAGTGAAGAGATAAAGAAACTCCAGTCCCAGGGGAAGGTGGTGGCCATGGTCGGCGACGGTATCAACGATGCTCCTGCCCTGGCCCAGGCCGATGTGGGGATTGCCATGGGAAGCGGCACCGACGTGGCCATGGAGACCGCCGACATTACGCTGGTACGTGGCGATCTGAACGGGGTTGTTTCAAGCATTGCCCTCTCCCGGGCAACCATCGCCAACATCAAACAGAACCTGTTCTTTGCCTTCATCTACAATATCCTCGGGATTCCTCTGGCGGCGGGGGTGCTCTACCCTCTCACCGGCTGGTTGCTCAGTCCCATCATCGCATCCCTTGCCATGGCGCTCTCCTCGGTCAGCGTCGTAACTAACGCCCTGCGGCTCCGCGGTTTCCGCGTAGAGAGGAGTTGAGTAGATGGATATCACGGCATTAGGCGTAACTGTCGGCGGTGTGGTGTTGATGGGGCTGACACTCTGGTTTTTCTTCGGAAAACAGGGCGGAAGCCGACCTGCACGGGATGGAGGGCTCTATTCCTGCCCGATGCACCCGTGGATTACCAGCAACGACCCGACGGCAGAGTGCTCGATCTGCGGCATGAAACTGGTGCGGGGTACCCAGAAGTGACGGAACCTGTGCCGGCAGGTTCAATATTGACAGAACTACCCGAACCGGCTATTGTATATAGATATTTGAATATTAAGGGGGAGGTGACGTATGCCACTCATCGAATATACCTGTCTTGATTGCGGAAACCGCTTCGAGAAATTGCAGAAGGCTGACGCCGCCGGTCAGGCAGAATGCTCCACGTGCGGTTCTGTTAACGTGAAGAGGGAATTGTCGACCTTTTCGTCGGCGGGGAGTTCGTCGTCGGCAGCCGGATGTTTCAGCGGCGGCTGAGGGGTCTGATAACGCCGGTCTGGCGTTATATGAGAATCTGCCGCGTCTGTTATCAACGCAGTTGAAAGGAAGGGCATGGCTATGCTAAGGGCAATCCTTGTTGGGAGCATTATAGCCGGAGCCGCGATCAGCGTCGAAGCTTCTGACAGCTGTAACGACTGCCACGGCAATCGTCAACGGATGGAATCCCTCGGTTACGGCCCTTTTACCGTTACCCGCCAGGAAACCGAAGCCCAGACACGCATGCCGGCCATCTGCAGCGAGTGCCACCTGGGGAACCCGGGGGCAAAGGAGAAGGAGGGTGCCCATAAGGGGCTGGCCCGCCTCCTCGTCGTGGGGAAGAGAGGGTTCGGGGTCATCACCTCGGCCCGGCAGTACCCGCTCGTCTACGGCACGAATCCCATGAACCGCCTCTATACCGTTGTCGAGAAGAATGGCAAGCCGGTAAAGGATACAGCGGTTGTCGCCCTCTCTTGGCACGACAAGAAGACCGATACCCTGAGCCAGGACTTCGACGTCATGAAGAAAACCTGCGGGGCATGCCACCGGAAGGAGTTCGACGAGTTCTCCCGCAGCACCATGGGGACCAACGGCAAGCAGAGCCAGTACAAGGGTTGGATTACGCCGGAGCGTGGCCCCCACAACTGCGGCCCCTGGTTTGACGGCAACTTCGGGGCGATGCAGGCGAACACCCTCGTTCCCCTGTCGCCGGAGAGCAACCGCATCAACCAGAAGGCGTGCAATACCTGCCATGTGGGATGCCTGGACTGCCATTTCAATCCCCAGGAGAAACGTGCTGCCGATCCTTCCCGCGGACCCCATACCTTCGTGAAAACTCCGCCGTCCGAGAGCTGCTATGGCAACGGCCGGGCTTCCATTTGCCATGCGGGGCCCGAAGACCGGCGCCGGGGAGCGGGATATTTTGGCGGTTCATTTTCGTTTCCCGAAGGAAATGAGCCCGACGTCCACCTGAAAGCCAAGGTAGGCTGCCTCGACTGCCATGAGAGCACGAGAAGCAACCCCGCCATCGGCCATGGCATGGTCAAACGACAGGCCCAAGGCTCGTGCGAACGGTGCCATCCCGAAGCGGTGAAAAGCCACGCGACGTCCCGGCACCGGAATCTCTCCTGTGAAGCGTGCCACATTCAAAAGGTGGCCGGCTACCAGGGGACCTACTGGGGACCGGGGAAGATTGCGGGAGCGTCTACCCCCTATTTCAAGTACAAGGCCTATTACGGCTACATGCCGGAACCGATCCTGATCAAAGACCAGAAAGGGCGCTGGATACCGGTCAAGCCCTTCCCCATGGCGGTCATGAACCAGAAGGCGTCCCCCTTCAAGCCCGGCCTGCGCTGGCGTTACCCCTCCGACCTCCCGGATCTGAAACGGACTGATGATGCCTGGGGCTATGTGGGACTGTTTGACGGCCTGCCGGAGAACAACAACGCCCTCCTCTGGATCCAGATGGACAAGATGTCCCACAAACTGGGGAAAAGCCGTAACTGCGATTCGTGCCACGCCTCCCCGGACGGCGCCCAGCTGCAGAAAGTCACCTGGGATTACAGCGACCCCGGCTCGCAGATGTTCAGTGGCAGCCACGAAGTGCTCGCCGATCGCAATGGTCTGTTCATCAAGGGGATGCAGTCGGAAAAGATCGAGCTGGAACCGGGGTCTTCTCTCTCTGATTTCGCCCCGTGGGTCTACCTGAAGGACGCGTGGCGGATCAGGGGTGATTTCTCCCTGCCGGTCATAAAAGACAGGAAACAGTACGAGACGCTCAGGGCAAGCTCCGTTGATGCGCGAGAATCCGGCATTGTCCATCGCTGATTTCCTGAACATTCAACAACGGAGTACGAAATGTTCTGCAACAAAATGCTCAGGCTGCAGGAGCTTTACCGAACCGCAGCGCTTCTGGCGCTCATAACCATTTACTACAACATCGCTGAGGGGGTGATCTCGGTCTGGTTCGGCGCTGCCGACGAGACCCTTTCGCTTTTCGGCTTCGGGCTCGATTCCTTCGTGGAGGTGATCTCCGGCATCGGTATCTGGCACATGGTCAGGCGGCTCGGTCATGGGGAGACGGCAGACCGGGACCCCTTTGAGCGGCGGGCACTGCAGATAACGGGGGGATCCTTCTATCTTCTTGCCGTCGGGCTGGTGGCGACGGCCATCATCTCCTTTTTCGAGCACCACCGGCCGGTAACCACCAAGTGGGGCATCGTTGTTTCCCTTATCTCAATCGTTGCCATGCAGGCGCTGATCCACTACAAGGTGAAGGTCGGAACCTCCCTCAACTCCCCTGCCATCCTCGCCGATGCCGCCTGCACACGAACCTGTCTGCACCTCTCGGTGGTTCTGCTTTTGGCCAGCGTCGGGTATACGCTGACCGGTATCGGCTGGCTGGACTCCATCGGCTCAATGGGAATTGCCATCCTCTCCTTCCGCGAAGGGAGGGAGGCGTTCCAGAAGGCCAAGGGACTCGCCTGTTCCTGTTCCTGTTCCGGGGCTTGCGATACTGCCCCGTAACCTGTCACCATTATTGAATCATCACGCTCTGTCGATCGATTTGGGCAGATTGCAGGGAAAGGATTGCAGCATGAACTGGGATGAACGATACAGCGAACCTGGCTTTGCCTACGGCACGGCACCGAATGAGTTTCTCCTGTCCGTGGCGGACCGGATTCCGAAAGGAAAGGTCCTCTCCCTGGCCGAGGGGGAGGGGAGGAATGCCGTCTACCTGGCATCGCTCGGGTATGAGGTGACGGGCGTGGACGGCTCGTCGGTTGGTTTGGGCAAAGCCTTGGAACTCGCAACTCGGCGGGGTGTCACCATCACCACCGTACATGCAGACCTGGCTGCGTTCCCCATTGAGCCCGCATACTGGGACGGTATCATTGCCATATATTGCCACCTGCCGTCGTCGATCCGTATTCCGCTCCACCAGGCGGCCGTCAAGGGGCTGAAGCCGGGGGGCGTCTTCGTGCTGGAGGCGTTCAGCAAGGAGCAACTCGCTTACGGGACCGGGGGTCCCCAATCCCTTGACATGCTCATGTCCCTGGATGAGCTGAAGCAGGAACTTGCCGGACTGGATTTTATCCATGCCGCACAGATGGAACGTGATGTTTTGGAGGGTAACAGGCATACCGGCATGGCGTCGGTCGTGCAGGTGCTTGGAGTCAAGTCGCTCGAAACGTAACGGCGAAGGGCGATGCAGTTATGGAACATAATCTTTAATGTACATGTGAGGTGGGGTGAATGGCCTGTCAACTGTTGGACTGTTGCCAGTTTTTCAAGAGCTTGGAGAATTTTCCCAAAACAGCGGAGTTCATACAACAGACGCTATGTTATGACGACTACGCATCCTGCAGCAGATTCAGGTTCTTCAAGGGGTATACCGGGGAAGATCCCAACGGATGCTTTGATCCCGGCGATGAGGAAGCGGTGAAAAATGCCATACGGTGCATGCAGAAAAAACAGCAGGCCCGAGAGTAACGGCAGCTTGCCGAAGAACAGCTGAAGGTAACGGAAATCCACGTGATTCAGGACCCGACAAATCAGTACATAGCAGCGATTCTGTCGCAGTGTGGCATCAGTGGCAGAGACGTTCTTGAAATAGGATGTGGCAAAGGGCGGATCACTCGTGACCTGGCGAAGCATGCCGGACGGGTGGTGGCCAGCGACCCCGATGCCGGGTCACTCGAAACCGCACGTGCCGCCGTTGCCGCTGATAACGTGCAGTTCGTACATGCGCCGGCCGGGGTGCCCGATATGCCCGCCGGCACTTTCGATCTGGTCATCTACACCCTTTCCCTCCACCATGTCCCTCTGGAAAAAATGTCCGAAAGCCTGAGGAGGGCCGCCCGCCTTCTCCGCAAGGGGGGCGTGATCGTTGTCGTCGAGCCGGCAGAGGGGGGCGCGTTGGCCGAAGCAAAGGAGCGTTTCGGTGCGGGGAGCGGCGACGAGCGCCCTGCGCAGGCTGCCGCAGTGCGAGCCATGCAGGCGCTGGAGGGGTGGAAAGTTGGAGAGACGGTACCGTTCCAAACCCTGTTCAGGTTTTCCGATGACGAGGATTTCTTTGCCAGCATGCTGCCGGGCTACCGGCAGCAGCCGGAATCTTTTCTGCACGAAGTCAGGGCATTTCTCGACCGGCACCGGACCGGCGACGGGATCATCCTTGATGCCAACCGCCGGCTGAACGTGCTGCGGGCATCCGAATCACGGAAACAACCATGAAAGATCTGCTCGACTACAAGTTTCTCATCCCGCTGGTACTCATCCTCGGCTTTGCCCCCTTTTATCCCCAGCCCCATATCGTGGAAAAGCTCAGAATGCTGTCGACGGGCACGCTGAAAAGGCCGATCGACATATTCGATCTTGTCTGGCACGCCTGGCCCTTTGTGCTTTTGTTGTACCGGATTTACCGGGACATGGGACGGCAAACGGGATAGTTTCCCGCTTTTTTTGCAGGCTACAAACATGTTAAGGAGTCCATTCATGAAGATGCACATTGTCGTTATCGGTGCCAATGCCGCAGGGGCGAAGGCCGCTTCCAAGGCAAAGCGGATGAATTCCCATGTGGATGTAACCCTGATCGACCGGGGGAGCTTCATCTCCTACGGGGCGTGCGGCATCCCCTATTACGTGTCCGACACGGTGGCCGACGTGAAGGAGCTGATGACCACGCCAGTCGGTGTTGTGCGTGATGCCGCCTTTTTCAACAAGGTGAAGGGGGTGAAGGTCATCACCGGCACGGAGGCAGTGGCTGTCAACCGGGAGGCCGGGACCGTCGAGCTGCTTGAGGCGGCCACCTCGAAAAGGTACACCCTTGAGTACGACCGGCTGGTGCTTGCGACGGGGAGCACTCCGTTTCTGCCCCAATTCGACAACTGCGAGCTCGAAGGGATCCTGACGGTGAAATCCATCGAGGATGCCGAACTGCTCAAGGCCAGTGCCGTTGCGGGGAAACAGGCGTGCATCGTGGGGGCCGGGCTCATCGGGCTGGAAACCGCCGAAGCACTCAGGCAGCAGGGGCTTGAGGTGACGGTGATGGAGATGCGTGATCAGGTCCTGCCGGGGGTACTGGATGCCGAGATGGCCGCACTGGTGGAAAAACACCTCCGGATGAACGGGGTGCGGGTCATGACCTCATGCAAGGTTACCGGTTTTGCCGGTACAGACCGGGTGCAGGGGGTTATTGCCGACAAGGAGGAGGTAGCCGCCCAGCTCGTCGTGGTTGCGCCCGGCGTGCGGCCGAACACTAAGCTGGCCAAGGAGGCAGGGCTGGAGATTGGTGTCACCGGGGCAATTGCGGTCGATTCCCGCATGCAGACCAGCGATCCCCGGATTTTTGCCTGCGGCGATTGCTGCGAGTCCCTCAATCTTGTCACCGGCGGAAAGGTGTACGCTCCCCTCGGGAGTACGGCAAACAAGCAGGGGAGAGTGGCCGGAATCAATGCGGCAGGTGGGGAGGCCTCCTTCGCGGGGATTCTGGGGACCTCCATCCTCAAGGTTTTTGCCGTCAATGCCGGCAGGACCGGTTTGACCGAGACCGAGGCCAGGGGGTGCGGATATGAGGTGGAGACCGTCCTCTCCCCGGCCCCCGACAAGGCCCACTTCTTTCCCGGGGCCAAACCGATTGCGCTGAAGATTGTTGCGGACCGGAAGACCGGCAGGATTCTCGGCCTCCAGGCGGTCGGCGAGGGGGCAGTGGACAAGCGCCTCGATGCGGCGGCAGCTGCCATAACCTTCAAGGCCACGGCCGACCAGCTCTCCCAACTCGATCTCGCTTATGCCCCCCCCTATTCGGCTGCCATGGACAATCTTCTCGTCGCCGCCGATATCCTCAAGAACAAGCTTGCCGGCCATGCGCGGGGCATCTCTTCCCGTGAGGTAAAGCGGAAACTCGATGAGGGCGACGACTTCATTCTCCTTGATGTCCGTTCTCCCGCCGAACATGCAGAGGTGGGGATCGAGGGAGCGAAACTCATTCCGCTTGGCGCCCTGCGGGAAAAACTGGACTCCCTCCCCAGGGACAAGGAAATTGTTACCTTCTGCAAGATCAGTCTTCGCGGCTATGAAGCACAGAAAATCCTGGATGGGGCAGGCTTCGGCAAGACACGCTTCCTGGATGGCGGCATCATGATGTGGCCCTACGAGCTGAGGCGGGGATAACCATCACTCGATGTGCGGGGGGTGCCGTCGCGGCACCTCCCCATGCGGCGGAACATCAACGCTCAAGAATGCGGAGCAGCTCCGGCAATTTCTCCTCCTCCAGGAGGACAGGTCGCATGGTGGTGCCGGGGCGCACCTTGCGCGGATTCTTAAGCCAGGTTTTCAGCCTCTCTTCAGTCCACGCCCGTTTTCCCTCAAAAGTATGCGGATAGAATTCGGAGAAAATACCCGAAAGATTCGGTCCCGCATCCCCCGTCCCCAATCCGCCGTACTGTTCCGAAAGCAGCCTGTGGCACGGGCCGCAGTTGGCGGTAAAACTATCCTCCCGTTTCTCCCCGCTCTCCACGAAATGCACTACCTGCGGCAGTTCTCTCCGTTCCTCACCGGCAGCCCTCCCCCCGGCCATGATTGCATTGACTAGTGCAATTCCCTGTTGTTCGGTAACATGAAAATCGGGCATGAACACCGCCGGTTTGGTAATTGCCTGCTGTATGGCCTGGGGAGGGGTCGTTGCGTAGAGTCTGTCCAGATTGGAGGCGCGGCGGCTACCTTTGCCTGAAATCCAGTGACATCGCCGGCAGGCGAACCGGTCGATCAACTGCTTCCCCTCCCGCACCTGGGGGGCATCCCCAAGAGTGAAGTGGGCCATACTTCCGGGAATCATGTCCCGATGGGCGATGTTCTTCCGGTCGGAACGGTCGTTCCCCCGATGGCATGACGTGCAGTTGCCCCGGTCGGCATAGTGGACACCATGGCAGGAGATACAGAGGGATGGCCTCTTCCTGGTTCCGGCTTCTGCTCCACCTGCGATGGCCAGGAACAGCATCAGAATGGCGACACGAAGCTCCAATTCTCCCCCCGAAAAAACATGGCGACAATGGTGAGCAGCACAATAATGAAAAAGATGACGAGGGTGAACAAGGAGAGGGGGAGGCGTTCCCGGGCATACCATCGTGCCCGGTCCGGAACGGGAATGAACCTGAACCATGGCAGGAAGAGAAAGATGAAGGCGATGCCGATTACGCCGTAGATGAGAATTTTATCGTAACTCACCAGTTCCTGTATCCAGAGAAGAAACCAGGCCGATTTCACCGGATTGGGGACCTTGCCCAGGGATGCCTGTTCCTGGAGCGGGGCGGGAATGAAGGCAGCCATGGCCATCAGGGCGCAAACGGTCAATGCCAGGGCGATTTTCACCAGCCGGAAAAATGCAGGGGAACTTTTTACATATCCTCTCATAGGTAGGGGAGAACTCCCTTGTTCTTGCGGATATAGTAGAAGTGAAGGAGCGAAAGGAACAGGGTTACCGTCGGAATGACGATGATGTGGAGCGCATAGAAGCGGATGAGCGACAAGGTCTCTCCCACACCGTCAGGCACCAGTACGGCTTTCACCAGATGTCCGAGGGGAGCCGTTTCGAGCAGTTTCATGCCGGTCTGGGTCGCCCAGAGAGCGAGCTGGTCGAGGGGGAGGAGGTAGCCGGTGTAGGCCTCGAATACCGCCAGGCAGAGGAGGGCGAACCCGATGATCCAGTTGCGCTCCCGGGGCTTTGCATAGGCACCGGTGAGGACGACCCGCAAGGTGTGGAAGAAGATGAGCACCAGGAATCCGTGGGAAGCCAACCGGTGGAGGCTCCGCACGTAACGTCCGCCGAAAACGGAGGTTTCGAGGAAAAGGATGGAGTCGAACGCCCCCCGCGGTGATGGACGGTAGTAGAAGAGAAGCAGTACTCCGGTGACGGCAAGCACCATGAAGGAGGTGAAGGCCATCCCGCCGAGACAGAAGGTATAGGTTATCCGAAGGTTCTTTTCAAGAACGACCCGCGGAAAGAGATGTTTGAAAAAATCCTTGAACATGTCAGACGCTCCCTGCCCGGGACCTCCCCGTAACCACCAGATACTCCCCGTCAGATTCAAGAGCCAGTATGGCCAAAGGCTCCGTGGCCGGCCCGCTTAGCAGCTCACCCTTCCGGTTGAACCTGCTGCCGTGGCAGGGGCAGATCATCCCCGTCGGTGTCACCGATACCGTGCATCCGAGGTGGGGGCAGACGAGACTCAGGGCGATGATGTCCCCCCCCTCATGGACGAGGGCAATGCGCGATTCCCGGTAGACGAGGGCGCCGTTGGCGGGCAGCTCGGCTTTCGGCACCCTGAGCAGCGCTTCCCGCCTGGCCTTCCGAGGCACGAGAAATCGCCACATCCCTCCCGCAAGAGCCAGCATTGCTCCTAACGCGACGAGGAACTGTCGACGCGATTGACGAGGCTTTTCCATTTCTCCACATACCCCTTCGTATAGGCCGGCTTGCGTGCCGCCATCTCCTGATATCTGCCCGCATCAAGGAACGAGCCGTTCACCACCCGCTGGCCGGTGCGATCCCAGAAAGAGTCCAGGGACATGCCGTCCTCCCTGAGCCGGTAGATCCGCTCTTCCGGTTTTTCCAGGAGAAAGCGGCGTCGATTGTCGTGGCAACCGTCGCACATGGGTGCCCCCCGCCTGACGGTGTGGGGGAAAAAGGCACGCCATTCCGCAGCCAGGAGCCGGTTCTCGACCCCTTCCGGCCGGTCGTTGCACAGATGGGAATAGTAGGCGATGAACTCCGGCCTGACGGGCGAGACCATCCCCCGGCCATTAACCCCGAGAGGGGGGGCATCCTGCTTCTTCAGGTAGACGCTCTTCACGTACTCACCGTTGTTGTCGCGCAGCCGGTACAGGTTCTGGACCGTGCTGTCGGTGAAGCGGAGGTAGAAGGTCCCGTATTCCTGGGGTGCCCAGGCGGAGTGGCAGGCGTAGCATTCCATTTTGTCGAGATGGGCTGCGATCCGGTGTTCAAGGACCTTCCGGCTTGGTTGATGGCACCCGGTGCACTTTTTGGCGGACTTCCGGCCGGCGAGAAAGCTTGCCATGTCGTGGCAGGCGGCGCAGGTGAGCCCCTTTTCGAAATGGACGTCGGGGAGCATCTTCAGGTACGGCTCACCCTCAATTTCCACACCCCGCTGGTAACGCTCATGTTCCTCCCGTGGGGCCCTGCCTGAATACTCGGCGCCGGTGAAGTATCCCTTGTGGCAGGAGAGGCAGGCATTGAGGTCGGGACGCACGATCCGGTGACCGTCGCTGCCGTGGCAGTCGAGGCAGCTCCTGACGTGACATTCGCCGCAGTTGTTCGTGAAAAACGCCGGGTCATGCCGACCGTAGGTCCGTTGTACGAAGCCCCGTTCCCCACTCAGGGTGGCCATGACGTGACCCGCCATTCCCCCGTATCCCCGGTGGCAGCCGGTACACCCTGCGGCGTTATCGACAAACGATGCGGGGTTCGGGGACGGACGCACCTCTTTTCCATGGCAGGAGAGGCAGGGGAGCTTTCCGTGCTTCCCTGCGAGGGTGACCCGGTGACAGACCGTGCAGTTTTCAGCCCCCCTGGCGTCAGCGGGACCGGCTGCCGTCAAGAAGACGGCGATGAAGAGCATCATCAAGCGCACGGTAATCGATCCTTTTCCGGTAGATGGGGTCCACAGCCTTTTCATGGCAGATCAGGCACTCGTTGAGCGCCAGTGCCCGTTTTACCTCGTTGCCGTTGAGAGGACGGGAGTTTTCACGGGTGATAGCGGAGAAGGCTTTTACCTTTCCTTCCCGCATGGTGAGGAACCCGTCGAGCGGTTTGTCTGCCGATTTTTCGCAGATAAGGGTTCCCCTGATGGTTCCCCCCTCGACCACATGCTGGCCGAAGCCAAGAAACGCCGGGTTGCCGTGGCACTCCGAGCAGTCAACCGCCTTTTTGCCGGTATTATGGGAGTAAAAGGGGGCGAAGCGGAGCTGGGGCTTCCCCTTGTACCGGGCAACGTATTCGTTCCGCGATAAGGTGCCGTCCGGCTCGACGACGGTAACGAAGGTCTGGCAACCCGGCGTGACGGGGGATATTTTGCCGCGCTGGTTCAGTGCGAGGGGGAAGGGGTAGAGCATCCGGTAGTCCTCGGTTTCACTGAAGCGCCCAGGTGTCTCCCTTTTCTTGATGAAATCCATACCGTCCAGAGTCTTGTCGTAGCGGGTATGGCATCCGTAGCACTGGACGACCGTGCGCGAATGGCAGGCATGGCATTCCAGTCGTCTGTGGCCGACAATCGTATGTTCAGGAGTACCGGTGATCACCTTGCTCCGGAATATCCTGCCGCTCTTCTTGCCGAGGAGCAGGACATTGCCGTCGGCGACAAAAACGTTGGAGTAGGGACGCCCCTTGGCGGTCAGGATCATTTGCATTCCCGGCCGCATCTGCATTTTGTACCGTTTCGACTCCCTGACCGGTTCTTCGTTTTCCCTCGTGATGACGGCGTAGCCTGGGGGGGATTTTGCACTGCCGTGGCAGTCCTCGCAGGCGATCTCGGTCTGCAGGTACATGTTTTCGTAAGCGTACCCGTCTCCCATGATATCACGGGACGTGTGGCAATCGATGCACTCCATCCCGGCAACGTGATGGACGTCGGGTGCGATCTGCACCACATTGCGCCCTCCGCTGATCATGACGGGGCCCGGCTTTCCCCCGCTGGTGGGGACGAGGCTGTTGTTGCCGTCGTAAAGCCCCTGGTAGGAGAGGGCAATCCTTCCGCTCCGGTTGTGGCAGCGGAAACAGACGTCATTGCCGGGCAGAGGGGCAAGGGCGTGGCTTGCCGCAGCAGGTCGTTTCCCCCGCATCGTCCGATCGTTCCCTTCGTAAGTCCCCCGGTCATTGTAGGGGAAGTGACAGGCTGCGCAGCCCGCGGCATGGCTCGCGGCGAAAACATCTCCTGTTTCGTTCCCCACATGGCACTGGGAGCAGAACTTGCGGTACAGCTCTCCCGACAGATTGTTCAGTCCCACAACTCCGGCCAGCTGCAAGGGCTCGCCGGCAGCGTCGAACGTTTTGGTCTGCATGGTGGCGAAGAGCCGCGGGTCGTTTCCTTCCCATGTGAGCTGGATATTTTTTATCATCCCCGTATTCGTGTGCATCAGGTTCGACTGCACCCGTTCGAGCTGATAGCGGTGACAGGCTCCGCATGACTTTTCCCACGTTTCGGGAGCCGCGGGGTTCTTCCGGCCGTACATGCCGCGATGGGATGTATCCTTGTCTTTTGTCCGGTCATTACCACCGTGGCAGGATATGCAGGATGCATGGCTTTCTGAGGTCTTTTCGATCCCCCGGTGACACGATTCGCAGGTTGACCTCCCCCGGTCGCATCCGGAGAGGAGGAGAAGAAGTATGAAAAGGCGCACTGCATTGTTGGGTATGATGGTCATGGTTTATCGATAGATGCTTTCCGAAATGGCTTACTATAATTCAACCATGATGAAATATCCAGTTGCTCGCCGTCTGTTTCGAAAAAAAGACCGGCGGTGGTTTCCGCCGGTCATAACAAGAAGGAGTCTTTTGGTTTTCTAAAATGATAGCTATTTGCCGCTCTTGCTGATGCTGACTGTTTTCGTAAACTCGTCCCAGACAAAGGGATCGCTGTTGGGGGTCCCGAACGGCAGGTAGGTGAGTTTGACCTCGATGTCCAGGTCGTATGTCTGCGGTCTGGTAATAGTTTTGCCGTTTTCCTCGACTTCTTCCAGAGGGTAGAAGATGTCGAAGCGCTCATGGACCGTCTTGCCGGGAGGAAGTCCCATGTCTTCTATGATGCCGCTCTTTTCGTAGGGGCCGCGCCCCATCCGGTCGCCACGGGCAAGCTGTTGCGGAACCGGCATGTAAATCTTCTCCTGGTTGAACACTTCTTTGCCATCTTTGGTTTTTGCAATTACCGACAGAACCAGTCGGTTGGGGGTCGGTCAGCCATCGGGTATGGAGTGGCCGGCACGGTTGATCATTTCCACCTTTACTACCGCTTTGGGCTTGATCTGTGCTCCATCACGCCAGTAATAACCAAACGCCTCGGTTTTGAAATCCACTGCTGTCTTGCTCATCGTCGGGTCACGGTAAGACTGGATGTTGTGGCCGAGCTTGCTCTCCTTCATGTGGCAATCCTGGCAGTTCTTCTGGCCAATCTCGGATTTGTAGGACCAGAGATAGCTGCCGTAGGAAGTGCAGCACTGGGTCGGTTCATCCAGTTCCAGGTTCGGTCCCATGCCGTGGCATTGACCGCACTGGATCGCTTCGCCCATGATGGGGCTCGCTGCCATTTTGGGAAACTTGTCCGAAGGATGGTCCCCGTCCTTTGAGCCGTAGACAACCCCCGCCTTCGCATAGCCGTCCTGCCACTTGTGGGTTATGGCATTCCGGTTGTGACAGATAAGGCAGCTGATGTTGACACTCTTGAGTTTTTCCTCCGCCTGCTTTGCTGCGATCTTATCCTTCTTCTTCAGGGCGGCTTTCCAGTCGTAAAGCGTGGTGACAAGCTCCTGTGCCACCGAATCTTCCGCATCGGCAAGCTGGGGCAGGTGACATTTGGCGCACCCCATAAGATGCTCTACCTTGACGTCCTTCGGGCTTTTCACACCGGAATACGGTTCTTCCATGAGACCATTTTCGATGGCGGACATTATGGTCATTGCCGTCCGTCCCGTCCCGTAGACGGAGCGTGAGTGTATGGATTTCTGCGCTTCGTCGTGCTTATCCTGGTGGCATTCGATGCAGGAACTGGAGTCGTACATCTTTGCCAGTTCGGCAAGTGTCTTCGCCTTGCCCGATTTGGCGGCAATGGTTTCCTGCCTGCCTATCCCCACCTTGCCGTCGGCAAAGGCCGTGCCGGCAAACAGGGCAGTGGCTGCAAGAAGGGCCAGTGCGCCGGTAATGCGTTGTTTCATCGTGTTCCTCCCATTCATAAATCAGAAGCAGGGTGCTAAGCCTTTCAGCATCCCTGAAGTTCGTCACCCGCAGCCTCGCTGATGGTAACGGTGCTGTCGGTCTTGATCTTGGCAGCTTTGGCCTTGCCGAATTTCAGCACGACTTCATTACCCTTAACCTCGACTACTGTGGGTGCGCCCCCCAGTGCCTCGACGTTGACGCCCTTTTTGACCCAGGCGGGGAGGTCCCTTTCCGTCGTTACCGTCACTTTTTCACCATCGACAGCGGTCACTTTTCCCTTAACTGCTTCGGCAGCAAAGGCTGCTGTGGCGAAGGCGGCCATGGCGAACAGAACGGCAAGTTTCGTGATTAATCGTTTCATTGCAGATTCTCCTTTTGTTAGTGGTGTTACCATGGTTGAGAAACCCATGGGTTTCTCGGTCATTCTACCGGCGGTGCCCATTCGATGCGGACTTCGGGTTTACCGTTTCCCTTGGATGTGCCGGTTTTTTTCTGAGGTGTCTTTGCTGCTTCACCGTCAGTTCCCGCGGTGCCAGGCTCTGCGGGGTGGGATGGCGATGGCTCGGCTGCCGAAGCATTGTTTTCCTGATAGCTGATGCTGGCAATACTGCTGCTTGGTTCGTCGAGACGGATGGTCTGGACGTTGCCGGAGCGGTATTTTATGGTTATGTTGTCAGCGAAAGCGTTGCCTCCTGACAGGGTAAAGCAGGCAGTCATGAGTAAGAGAGCGCTGCTGGTTTTCATCGGGATCCCTTTCATGCCCTTGTGCAATGCTGCGGCGCGGGGCATGTTGTTGTGCCGGAAACGACGGCCAGGAATGGTTTGACTTCCTGACCGCCGTCTCCGCTTTGATGTATCAGAATATCAGCTGCAACTGGGTGATGAAGGTCGTGAAGTCTTTGCTCTGAAGTCCACCAACGGTTCCCTCGGTATTGAAGTCGGTGCGGGAAAGCTCTGCGGTAAGTTTAAGGTTCTGACCGCGGAAGTAGTAATTGGCGCCGCCGCCGTACCAGTCAACTTTCTGGTCAAAGATGTTATTGAGGCTGGCGAACCGCCACTTCTCGTAACGGCCGAAGAATTGCAGCGGCAGGTTGGGGAGCATGTAGCCTGCCTTGGCATACCAGCCGTTTTTCTGCCCGTTGATGCCGATGGTTCCCGCATCGGGACTGGTGCTTTTGTAGGCATCATCCAGGTCAACATCTTCATAGGCAGCAGAAGCGGTAACGGTACCGATTCCTTCAAGGGGATACTCGAAGAAGCCGTCAACCGTCCAGGCCTGGTAATCCTTCTTGTCGGTTCTGGTTGCTGTATTGCCATAGGCGACTTCCGGCTCGAACTGATAGGCGCCGCCGATAGTCAGGACTTTCTTTTTCCCCAGGTAGGTTCCCTTGTAGCCATAGTCGTTCTCGGGGTCGAGGAGTGTAACGTGGCCGCGGAAGGAGTAGCGGAAATTGGAACTGGGAGCGGTGTCGCCGGAAACGGCCTTGCGCCCTTCCATGGCATCGATGCGGTACTGGAAGATGTCGTTGAACAGATTTCCCCACACCGCTACCCCGGTGTCGCGGGTGCTGGTATAGGCGGTACGAACGAATAGTGACCGGTCGAGGGTCAGGGGCATCTCGCATGCCTCCAGGTTTTCGCGAGAGAGGTTATACTTGAACTTGCCGGCGTTCACGTGGAAACTGTCATGGAGCTTGAAGCGCATGACCGCGTCGAGGAGCTGGAATTCCGTTCCCTGGTTGGTGCTGGCGACGCCGAGGGTGGAGATGTTCTGGTCCTCGGTGAACTCCGTCTGGACATAAAGACTCAGCATCTCACCGTATTTGCCCATGAAGGCAAGCCGGTTGCGGCGGAAGTTGAAATTGGTGGTGGTATCGTCGTTGTTGTCTCCTGATCCGGTGTCCCGGACCGTCATCTGGAACTGTCCCTTGTAGTCGATCTGCAGGGCACCTTCGTCGTTCGGGCCAAAGGTGATCTTCGGCCCGGCGAAGGCTGTGCCGGCAACTAGAAGCAGACTGGCTGCAATTGTTGATATTCTTCCTGCCTTGGTCATCTTTATCATGCATGAACTCCTTTTTGTCGGGTTTACCCCCTGCCAGGGCAGGGGGTGTCAAGCCTTGACGCGATCAGCAGCCACCACCGCCACTAGAGGCCCCGCCGCCAGTCGTACTGCTAACCGCGCTGCGATATGCTTTATCTGCTGTTTCGATCTGGTTCCCTTCGGCGAAACTCGGCTCTACGCCATAAACACGAGCACTATAGTCGACTATTGCCAGACCACGGTCAATGTTCCACGTCAGACTGTCCATCAGTGAGGTGGTATCCCAGACGGATCCGACGTGCAGCTTACCGCCGGCATTGCTGCCGTTGAGGGCGAGGTGGTCGGACGAGGCCATCAGGTTCCACTGGCCTAGCGAGCCGTCGTACCATTTGATATCCACGTTAGAATTGTAATATGCGATACCGTCTAGGACAAAATATGCTTGAGAAGCGTTATTTCCAGCCCGACACATAGTAATGAAGGTTTTTGCTGAATCACGGTTGGCATCGCCAATGGTACTGGTTGAGCTAAAGGCTGCACTGATGGCAGCTTTTATCTCGTCAGCAGTTTTGAATGTTACACCGGTTATGACACTGGAGAGAGGGAAACCGTAAGAGCCTTTAACATAACCATCGAAAGGGGTATACACTTTTGGAGATGCTGGAGCAATAAGGTCCTGTGTTGAAAAAACACCAGGGTTTGCAGGACGAACTGTATCAAGAATATATACGTTATCAACATTGCCGGCCACTATACCTTTGACATATGCAATCATCTCGCTGAGCGATACACGCATGTCAGTATTTATGTTGGTTGTTCCATTCTGGGCAACACCATAGGTTGACTTCTGAATGGTTGGTGCATTGGTTGTCAGAGCGTACCCTGCTGCAGTCCACCCAGCATTGCCACCTTGCAGAACCTTGATGCGGTTTTTGGGGAATCCCCAGTAGCGGAATGTTGCATATGCTCTGGTCATATCGAGGGCAGATGTGCTGTTGGTTGTCAGCACTACTGTCGTGTTTGCGTCAATACCAGCTTTCTGTATCAGGGCATCAATCGTGGCACCGCTACAGACCATCTGGCCCGTGGCAGCCAGTGGCCCTTCGGCACGCGTTTCATAGAAAGTAGCGGGGCCGGCTGAGATCGACTGCGCGCCAGGGATATGACCGACGGTGTCGTAAGCGTTTGAACCGTTAGTTGCATTGGTGGTGGACATATCGAGAATGACTACCCGGTCATACCCTCCCGCTTTGTTCACCAGTCCGGCATCTGCCCACTGTTTCAGATCGGCTGCCTGAATCAGGGCGGTTGCGGTTTTTGTCGTTACGACCTCAGACGAGGGACTGTCGTATCCGTTCGTGCCGCAGCCAGACAGCCCGATGAGCGTGAGCATGGCGACGCCGAACAGGCCCGCCAAAATGATCCGCCCTTTTCTCCACACCTGCTGTGTCATAGTACCTCCTATTGAAGTGAATTCCGGCCGGGGTGTCCCGGGCTCGGGAGACTAACCCTGCATACGCAAGGCCCTGTTTTGTCGCTAATTAAGTAATATTAAGCATAATTTAATTATTGACATTATACGATAGATTTGGTCTAAGTATTAGTGAGTAATACTCATACCCCCCTTGCGTAAACCGCATGTCCGAATCCACAGAGGGTACTCCCATGGACCTTGTACTCTTGAAGACCTTTGTGAAGGTCGCGGCGACCGGCAGTATCACCAAGGCCGCCGTCGTGCTGTTTGTCACCCAGTCGGCGGTGTCTCGGCGAATCAAGCAGTTGGAAGAGTATGTGGGGAGTCCTCTCTTCGAACGCTCCGGTACGGCCCTGAAACCGACAAGTGCAGGCTACATGCTGATCGACAGGGCACACAAGATTCTCGAAATCGAGCGGGACATTTTCGCCAATCTTACTCCTCCCCAGAGCAAGCAAAAGATTTCATGCTGTTGCACTCCATGCCTCGGCATGCACCGCCTTTCCGGATTCCTTAGCTCCTTCGTTACCAGTCATGCAAAAACCATCGATCTCAGCTGTGCCTTCACCATGCCGGAGGAGGCGCTTGCCGGCATCGACAGCGGAAAGTTCGATCTTGCCCTCATCGAGCACTGCGACGAACTTGAGCTGAAAAATTACGTCTGCCGTCATCTTCCTGATGACGAAATGGTCTTTGTCAGCAATCCCTCCCGGGGAATAGACCAGGCCGAAGTGGAGATCGGGCGACTGTTTGAAGAGCGGCTCTATCTGAAAAACCAGACCGGCTGTGCCAAGCGTTTCATCGATAAGAACCTGCTGGCTCTCGGGCGAACCATCAACGACTTTGCCGGCGTTGTCTACTTCGATGATCTTCTGTTTGTCATTGGTGAGGTGAGGGCGGGGAACGGGATCAGTTTCGTATCAAAGGAGTTTGTGCAGAGGGAGTTGCACGCCGGGCAGCTGGTGGCCCACAAGGTTGTGGGGTTTCATCACTTTCGGCCACGCACCATGGTTCTTTCCCGGGAACATCTGTCGCCCCTGGTGGAATCTTTTGTCGATGCGCTCTGTGACGAATTCCATGTCAGCGGTCCAAGCTGCTCCGGTGAATCTGTAGCCACCGGAACCTGAAAATGCCATGCGGCAAATTGTAGCGAATTGAGGTCACTTTCCATAAGGGAAGTGACCTCTTCTCGTTACAGATGAAGTGGCGGTTTTCATGCAATTCACCTATGCAGCCCCCTGGCGACGGCAAGGTTTGACTTGAACCCCAAAGGATTTAGAATTTGTGTGTAGCTGATCCCATGGAGAGAGTTAAGAAAAGGATGCGGAGAATGATCACGAAGGCTCCCGCTCTTATTGTCGTACTTTTTGTTATCGGCATCGTTTCCGGCTGCGCGGGTCTCCTCCCTTCCGGAAAGGAGGAGACCCGTTCCCCCTGGAAGAGTTTCGACGACGCCAAGGCCGCTTACGACCGGGTCGTCCTGAACAGTACCAACGTGGCTCAACTCCGGAACATCGGGTTCAACATCTATTCAACTCCGAATGTGCGCATCCTCAACTACGTTGATATCGCCCAGACCACCCAGACCATCGAGAGGGGAGAGCTGGACGAAGGTTTCCAGAAGTGCCTGAAGGCAAAAAACGGCTGCCGGGGATACGTGCTTGAGCCGAAGGACATCAAGAGCAAGCGATACGGGAATGTTTTTCTCGATATCCTGAATTTCAGAAGAAAGACGAAAGAATCGGGATGGAGATTCAGGGTGCTGTTTGTTGTTGTCGACGACATCGTGGTCGAAAAACTCTGGAGCGGTGAGCCGATGATCGAAGAGGTACGGGATACCAAGAACCCTCTTGGCCCCTTTCAGGATGCCAGTCGCCTCGTGCCGAACTTCTGGTGAGCCAGAAGGACTGACTCGAGACAGGTTGTACGGTACGGGCCCCCTTAAGCTGTTGTCTTGCGCCGCCGTTGTGGTATGATACCTCCACAGATGTTCAATAGAAGTCTTTCTGCATCATTTTCCGCCAAGGAGTACCCGCTATGAAAACTCTTGTTCTCCTTCTTCTCCTCGGGGCCGTTGCCCTCGTTTCAGGCTGTTCCATGTTCACTGCATGGAAAACCATCCCTCCTCCGGGTGGGTGTGACCAGTGTCATACGGTTCCCATCAGCGCCAACTGGAAGGTCGCCTACACGGCACCGATGCTATCGGACGAGAGGGGAGGGGAATATTTTCAGACTGCCCAACATACCTTGCCCCCCTCTCCGCGTCCCGCCTCAGCCCTCGAACTGCGAAAGGTGGAGGAACTGGCCTGCTTTGAATGTCACAAATCCCCCACTCCTGCTCACACGGGTCGGAAGGGGAAGTTCCACCACTGACTCTAGAGCCCAACGTCTTCGCGTAAGATAATTCCACTTCAGGACGGTTGTCATTTAATGCTAAAAAACAGACGCAGAACCAAGATTATTGCGACACTCGGTCCCTCCAGCGCTGCACCCGCCATGATCGAGCAGCTCATCGTGTCGGGCGTTGACGTGTTTCGCCTCAATTTTTCCCACGGTGCCAACAAGGACAAGGCGGAGATCATTGCCACTGTCAGGAGCATTTCCCGGCGGCTCGGCAAGGCGGTGGCGATTCTGGCCGACCTCCAGGGGCCGAAGATCAGGACCGGCCGGATGGAGAATGGGGCCATCCAGCTGATCAAGGGGGATCGCCTCGACATAACCACCGATGAGGTAATGGGGCGCCCCGGACTCATTTCCACCATCTACAAGCCCCTTCCCCACGACGTGAAACCGGGGTCGCGCATTCTCATGGATGACGGGCTCATAGAGCTCAAGGTGCAGTCGGTGACCGGTAACACGGTCCACTGCATAGTGGTGGAGGGGGGAACCCTGAAGGACCTGAAGGGGATCAATCTTCCCGGTGTCAACGTTTCCAGCCCATCCCTTACCCCCAAGGACCGGATCGACCTGGAATTCTGCCTGGAACACGATGTTGACTACCTCGCCCTCTCCTTCGTCAGGAAGAGTTCCGATGTGGAGGAGTTGAAACAGATCATTGCCGACCGTGGCCTGACCATCCCGGTCATCGCCAAGATCGAGAAGCCCGAGGCGCTCCGCAACTTCAAGGCGATCCTGAAGGTGGTTGATGGGGTTATGGTGGCCCGCGGCGACCTGGGGGTGGAGATCGAGGCGGAGCGTGTCCCCCTCATTCAAAAGAAGATCATTCAGGCCTGCAATGCTGCCGGCAAGCCGGTCATCACCGCCACCCAGATGCTGGAATCGATGATCAGCCATCCGCGGCCGACCCGCGCCGAGACCTCGGATGTGGCCAATGCCATCCTGGACGGTACCGATGCGGTCATGCTCTCCGGCGAGACTGCATCGGGTCAGTTCCCGGTGGCTGCGGTCCGGACCATGGCCAAGGTGGCCCGTGATGTGGAGAGTGCCGGTCTGCTGCTCCCCCCTGCCCAGGCTGGTGTGCGCCGGTACAGCACAGCCGAAGCGGTGGCGGAAGCTGCCTGCCATGCGGCTGCAACCCTTAAGGCTCGTGCGCTCGTGGTCTTCACACAGTCGGGCAGTACGGCTGCCCTTATTTCCAAATTCCGTCCCCAGTTGCCGATCTTTGCCTTTACCCCGTTCCTGGAGATCGAGCGGCGTTTGGCCCTTTACTGGGGGGTTCAGACCTTCCATGTGGGGAGCATGTCGGGAACGGATCAGCAGATTGCGGCGGTTGAGGAAACACTGCTGGCTGCCGGCTTCAAGAAGGGGGATGTGGTGGTCATCACCATGGGAGTGCCGATCGAACTGCGGGGGTCGACCAACCTGATCAAGGTGCACAAGCTGGGAGAGGGGTTCTGCATCTGAAACCTGAGGCCTTGAGCGGACGGATTGTTGGGGAGAGGGTATCTGTATGAGAAAACTGTTTGATGAAACCAGGATCAACGGCATGTTGTTGCAGAACCGTCTGGTACGTTCTGCCACCTGGGAGGGGATGTGCGAGGATGACGGGCGTCCGACGGCAAAGCTTGCCGCCTATTACCGTACCTTGGCGCGGGGAGGGGTCGGCCTCATTATCACCGGTTACGCCTTCATCCGCCCCGACGGCAAACAGCTCCCCGGCCAGCTTGGCATCCATGCCGACAGCTTTGCCGCCGACATGCTCGCCTTGACCGATGCGGTCCACCGGGAGGGGGGGAAGATCTGCCTCCAGCTGGTCCATGTGGGGGGACAAACGAGCTTTAAAGCCATCGGGACCCAACCGGTGGCCCCGTCGGCAGTCAAAGTGGACCAGTATCCGGAGGAGCCGACCGAACTCTCCTCCGGCGACATTGGGGAGCTGGTGTCCCTTTTCGGAGAAGGCGCGTGCCGGGCCAGGGAGTACGGATTTGACGCAGTCCAGCTCCATGCCGCCCACGGCTACCTCATCAACCAGTTTCTTTCCCCGCTCACCAACCGGCGTACGGATGGCTATGGCGGCAGCATTGAAAACCGGTGCCGCTTTCTCTTGGAGGTCTACCGGCGGGTCAGGAGAGTAGTGGGGAATGAGTTTCCGGTGTTCGTGAAGCTTAACGGCACCGACAACCTCGCGGGCGGACTCACGCCGGACGACGCACTGGTGGCGGCCCGTTTACTGGATGAGGAAGGGGTCGACGCCATTGAAGTGAGTGGCGGCACGCCCGCCTCCGGCAGTGAAATCCCGGTCCGGCAGGGGATTGAGACCCGCGAGCAGGAGGCCTACAACCTCTCCTGTGCCTATCGCATTAAGCAGACAGTTTCCTGTCCCGTTATGGTGGTGGGGGGGCTCCGCTCTTTCGGGGTCGTCGACGGGATAATTCGCCGTGAAGAGGCGGACTACGTCTCCATGGCTCGTCCCTTCATCCGCGAGCCGGACCTTTCCCGTCGCTGGCAGGGTGGGGACGAAGCCCGCGCCCGCTGTATCTCCTGCAACGGCTGTTTCAAGCCGGGGCTGAAAAGCGGGGGGATTTACTGCGTGATTGACAAGATCGAACGGGAGAACAAGGGAACGTCACTGTAATGGTAAATGTCATTCTGCTCGTCGTCTGTTTCGGTGCCGGTATCTTTCTTCAGAAGACCGGCCGCTTCCCGGCGAGCACCCCCGCGGTCCTGAACGGATTCATCATCCACATCTCCCTCCCCGCCTTGGCACTCCTCCATATTCACCGGCTCCATCTGGACAGCTCCCTCCTCTTTACCGCCGTCATGGCCTGGTGTCTGTTCGGCGCGGGAGTTCTCTTCTTCCGTGCCGTGGGGCGTCTGGCGGGGCTTTCTCGGGGCACCACCGGTGCCCTCATGCTCGTGGGGGGGTTAGGGAACACCTCCTTCGTCGGGCTTCCCATGATCGAGGCCTATTACGGCAAGGAGTTCCTGGGGATAGGGCTCATTGCCGACCAGCTGGGATCGTTTCTCGTCCTGTCCACTCTCGGTATTGTGGTGGCGACGGTTTACTCCTCCGGTGACCTGTCACCCCGCCTGATGGTGCGGAAGGTCCTCCTCTTCCCTCCGTTCCAGGCCCTTGTGCTCGCCTTTCTCCTCATCCCCGTCCCCTTTCCCGACTGGCTTCCTACCATCCTGCAGAAACTGGGGGATACCCTGACCCCTCTCGCCCTTGCATCCGTCGGTTTCCAGCTCCGCCTGAGCCATATCCGGGGGGAGATCAAACCCCTCTCTTTCGGCCTCCTCTACAAGCTCGTCCTCGGACCGGCGCTCCTTACCCTCCTGTTCGTCGGCCTTCTGGGGGGGAGCGGCAAGGTGATGCAGGTAACCCTCTTCGAGGCGGCCATGGCCCCCATGATTACCGCAGGGATCATTGCCGTGGACCACGATCTCAACCCTCCCCTCGTCACCCTCATGCTCGGGATCGGCATACCCCTCTCCTTCCTGACACTGCCGGTCTGGTGGTGGCTGTTGCAGGGAGTGTAACGGGATACAAGAAAAGCCCTCCGGGGATGGAGGGCTTTGGTTTCTTACGGCACAGGAAAAAGCTCCAGATGCAAGGCGCGCAAGGTCTGAGGAGTGAGGCGTACATCAGGTACGCCGCAGGGACGAAGAGCTTGTGTAACGCCGCAGATGGACTTTTGCCGAAGCCGTTTAGCTGCGTTCTCTTGTCGAGTGGAACTGCAGCTCCTTCCAGTTGTCCATGGTGTTGTCCAGGCGCCACTGGCTCCCCGCCAGGTAGGCAAGATTCCCTTCCCCATCCCAATAGAGGTGCATAGCTTCTTTCTTTTCGAACTCCTCAAGCTTCTTCTTCTCGCCGGTGACCCAGCGGGCGGTGACGTAACTGACCGGTTCGTAGGTCGCCTTGACGTTGTATTCATGCTCCAGACGGTGCATGACCACGTCGAACTGGAGGAGCCCGACGGCTCCCACGATCCAGTCGCTTCCCATGAGGGGGCGGAAAACCTGGGTGGTCCCCTCCTCGGCCAGCTGTACAAGCCCTTTTTCCAGTGCCTTTGACTTCATCGGGTCAAGAAGCCGCACCTTGCGGAAGTGTTCCGGGGCGAAGTTGGGGATGCCGGTGTATTTAAGCTCTTCACCCTGGGTAAAGGTATCGCCGATCTTGATGGTGCCGTGGTTGTGGATGCCGATGATGTCGCCGGGGTAGGCTTCGTCCACGTTTGTCCGGTCCTGGGCCATGAAGATGGTGGCGTTGGCAATCTGCACCTCCCGGCCGAGACGGTTGTGCCGGACCTTCATGCCGCGGGTGAATTTTCCTGAGCAGATTCGGAAGAAGGCGATCCTGTCCCGGTGGGCCGGGTCCATGTTAGCCTGGATTTTGAAGGTGAACCCTGAGAACAGCTCCTCGTAGGGGGATACGATCCGGCTCTCGGTCTCACGGGGGAGCGGGGACGGGGCGTGTTCGATGAAGGTGTCGAGGAGCTGCTGGATGCCGAAGGTGTTGATGGCGCTGCCGAAGAAAACGGGGGTTTGCCGTCCTGCCAGGTACGCCTCTTGTTCGAAGGGGTGGGCCGCTCCCTCCAGGAGCTCGACGTCGTTGCGGAGTTCCTCTACCTGGGAGCCCAGGAGTTCGTCGAGGCGGGGGTCGTCAAGTCCCTTCACCGTCTCAACCTGGCCGGTTCCGCGGTCCGCTGCCGGATCGAAGAAGGTCAGTTCCTTGCTGTAGAGGTGATAGGTGCCGCGAAACCTTTTCCCCATACCCACAGGCCAGGTCATGGGGGCGCACTGTATGTTGAGGGAGCTCTCGATGTCGTCCAGGAGGTCAAGGGGTTCCCGCCCTTCCCGGTCGAGCTTGTTGATGAAGGTCATGATCGGGGTGTGGCGGAGCCGGCAGACCTCAAGCAGTTTCCTGGTCTGGCTTTCCACCCCTTTTACCGAGTCGATGACCATGAGGACAGAGTCGACGGCGGTGAGAGTGCGGTAGGTGTCTTCGGAGAAGTCGTTATGGCCGGGGGTGTCCAGGAGGTTGATCTCGTAGTCCCGGTAGGTGAACTTCATGACCGACGAGGTGACGGAGATGCCGCGCTGCTTTTCCATCTCCATCCAGTCCGACGTCGCGTGACGGGCCGCCTTGCGGGCCCGGACTTCGCCGGCCTGTTGGATGGCGCCGCCGAACAGGAGGAGCTTTTCGGTTATGGTAGTCTTCCCTGCGTCCGGGTGGCTGATGATGGCAAAGGTGCGGCGCCGGTCGATTTCCTGCTGGTTGTGTTTGATCACTGCCGTGCTCCAATGTTTTTGTTTACGTGCTTCAGTGAGGGGTGAGCACCCCACTCCGCTCAATGTCCCCTCGACTGCCGCTGTACGGCTCATTTCGCGCAGGACGTTCGGCCGACTCTGCTCAATTTCGCCTACATCGGCTGGGTCTCGGGAACATTCGCTCCATGGGACGTTCACCCCCCCCACGGCGAATATGCTGCGCAAAACACAAGAACGGCGAAGAGGAGGTCTTCGCCGTAAGGGGAATAATGACACGGAGGGGGCGAAAGCGCAACAGAAAACTGTCCAGTGTAACCACTGGAGAAACCCCTTTCATTTTTTCACCGTGAAGTGATACATTTTCTGTCATGTTTATCGATACCCACTGCCATCTCGACGACCCCTCCCTCCGTGACCGGCTCCCGGATGCCCTTGCCGCCGCTGCAAAGGCGGGGGTGAAGCGTTTTATCGTGCCGGGTGTGGGACCGGAGGGGTGGGGTGATGTCATGGCGCTTGCCGCTGGAAATAACCGCATCCATGCGGCACCCGGCATCCACCCCATGCATGCTGACCGATGCAGTGACGATGCGTTGCTCCGGCTGGCGGCGTTGTGTGGAGAAGCGGTGGCCATCGGCGAGATCGGCCTCGACTACGTTGTTGAACATGTGCCCAGGGAGGTCCAGCAGGCAGCTTTGCGTAGGCAACTCCGGCTGGCAGTGAGCAAGGGGCTGCCGGTGCTGATTCATTGCCGTCGGGCGTTCCAGGACCTGCTTCGCATTCTTCAGGAAGAGGGGGCGGAACAGGTCGGCGGGGTGATGCATGCATTTTCCGGCAGTGGGGAGATCGCCAGGGACTGTGTCACTATGGGTTTCCTCATCTCCATTGCTGGGACGGTCACCTATACCAATGCCGTCCGGCCTCTGGAAGTGGTGCGCCGGGTTCCCCTCGCCCATCTCGTTCTTGAGACCGATGCCCCGGACATGACACCAGAACCGTACCGAGGTCGATCCAATGAACCGGCCTTTCTCCTGGAAACCGCGAAAAAGGTGGCGGAGATCAAGGGGGCAACCCTTGAAGAGGTGGCGGCAGTGACCACTGCCAATGCGGAGAGGGTGTTTAAGCTGCAATAGTACGGCGATCATTATATATTTCAACGTAAGGGCGCTGCAGCAGCGCCCCGGCAAAAGGTTTCGACCATGTCCAATCTGCACCGCTTTTCCCGTACGGAAATACTGATCGGCCCGGACGGGCTGGAAAAACTGAAGAGTTCGACCGTTGCCCTCTTCGGCCTGGGGGGGGTGGGGAGTTATGCCGCCGAGGCCCTCTGTCGGGCCGGGATCGGCCGTCTCGTTCTCGTCGATTTCGACGACATCTGCCTTACCAACGTGAATCGTCAGTTGCATGCCATGGATGGCACCGTCGGGCAGCCCAAGGTTCAGGTCATGGCGGAACGGTTGCGGCGCATCAATCCGGCTGCCGAGATTATCCCCCACCGGGAGTTCTACAGTGCGGAGAACAGTGACTTTCTCCTGGCCGACCACTACGACTACGTCCTCGATGCCATTGATCACTTCACCAGCAAGATACACCTTATCACGAGTTGCCGAAGGCGTGAGATATCAATCGTCTCCAGCATGGGGGCGGCCATGAAGCTTGATCCTGAGCTGGTGCGGGTGGGAGATATCGCCGAAACGACCAAATGCCGGATGGCCCGGTCGGTGCGGAAACTTCTGCGCAAGGAAGGGGTCGAGCGGGGGGTGAAGGTGGTCTATTCACTCGAGGAGTTCCGGCCGCCGGCGGTTCAGGATGCCGGCTGCAAGGGGGAGTGCATCTGTCCCAACAAGGGCGATCAGCAATTTTCCTGCGAGCACCGGAGGGTCATCCTCGGGAGCATCTCCTTTATTCCCTCCATCTTCGGCCTTACCATGGCCGGAGTGGCAGTCAACGACCTTCTGGAGGAGGTCAAAAATAAATAATACCGCCGTTGACCCTGTTTTATTTACCGCTATACTTTGTACAAAATCGAATTGTAATTAATTAAGCGGGGAGGAACGGATCATGGGAAAAGAATACACTATGCAGGAAGCGCTGAAGCTTGCCATCCAGGGGGAGAAGGACAGCATGGACTTTTACCGCCGGGCAGGGGCTGCCACCCGGAATGAGCGGGCGAAGAAGGTCTTCGACCTTCTGGCCAACGAAGAGGTCGGCCATCTTAAAGCTTTCTTCGACCATTACCGGGGGAGCGAGTTCGGAGACCTGAAGAGCTACCTGGAGTCCCCACCCGATAAGAAGTCGGCCACGTACCTGGCGCTTGAGAAAGCGATCGACGAGAATGTGCACGAGCAGAAGGCTCTGGAAATTGCCCTCAAGGAAGAGAAGGCGTGCATCGATCAGTATACCCACCTGGTAAAGGACATTATTGACCCTCTGGTCCGCAAGGTGTTCGAGCAGGTGATCAGGGAGACCCAGAACCACTATGACATGATCGAAGACGAATACATGCACGTGATGAAGATGGTGGACAAGTCTGATCAGGACACCTATGTGAGGGAATAATGGAGCGCATCGGTCGTGCCATAGGTCCCGCGGTACTGCTGCTTGCGGTCTTTGCCGGAACGGTCGTTGCCGAAGAGGACGTGCGGGGAGTCAAGCTGCACCAGCAGGAGTTGAAGGTTATCGAGGAGAAGTGTCTCGTCTGTCATAACCGGCAGCGGATCGATGCGGCTGCCGCCGAGAAACGGAATATGGACAGGATCCTGCGCCGGATGGAGCAGAAGGGGGTTGTCCTTACCGAGCAGGAGCGGCAGGTAATGGGTCATTTCAGGGGACAGAAGGTATTCAAATCCCCCGCCGGCGGGGACAAACCAGTCGTCAAGTAAGTGCTGTCCATGGATTGGCCGGAAGAACATTCAGGGGCGGTCGGGAATTTCCCAGCCGCCCCTGTCGTTTGTGTGTATATGTGCAGGCCTAACGTGAGGCGGTCAGCAGGAGTCCCTCCCCGTCGGCAGTGACACGACAGGCAGAGAACCCCAGCCGCTTCAGGCGGAAGAGGAGAAACGGCGCAGTCAGCGGGAGTGCACCGGGGAAAAACAGGGAAAGATTACCGGCGTCGTCGAGGGCGCTCTGGAGGTTTGCAAACAGCCATGCCAGTTCGGTCGCAGTCACCTGCCGAGGGACCAGGCACGGGTCCTCCCCCCGGCCATGGGATGGCAGTTGCCTGCCGGCAAGAGAACCGACGGGAACCAGGGCATGGCGGACGATGAGCAGGGAGAAATGGAGCCGGGCAGGAAGTGACATGTCCCGTACTCTATCATGCCTGGAAGGAAGGCTCAAGCTGTCAGGCGAGGAATGTTTTCCCCTTCCAACGGCCGCTGATTGTGGCTACAATCAGCGGATGAATCGGATTCAGCTTCGATATGCCCCCTCGTTCGATGAATATACTGTTTGTTCGCGTTTACAGCGGTTACTGATCTTCGGACCAATCAGCGATGATGACCTTGAGCGGCGTTGTACCCGTCTGACTGAACGGTTCCGCGTGTATGCTGCCTGCTCACCCCACGGGATGTGGGCTCCGGGGCTCATCCTGACCCACGATATGCGGAGTTTTGCGGAGCAGTACCTCCCTGTTGCGGAAATAGCCCGTGCCCTGGAACGGCTGATTGTCCGGTCTTTGCGGGTAGAACCGGTGCTGGAGGGATCCGCTGTCCGCACTGCGGCCACCTGGCCGGATCTCCTCGGCCAGATGCAGCCGGTAACTCGTCACTCCAATCCGGGCCGGTTCCTGCGGGAACTTCTCGTCGATAGTGAGGAGCGTCGCCGTTTTCTCTGGCGGGTTTTCCTGCCACCTCGTTACGGGTGCGACTTCGACCGGTATCCTGAACAGGGGCTGTTTCTCCGCCACTGGCTGTCTCAGGCACAGATCCCGTCCAATGGGGTGGTGCGTTGCCTGGATGCGGCCTGCGGTACCGGCGAGGGGACCTACGAACTTGCCCGGCTTGTACACGAATCGTTGGCCGGGCGGAGCGACTGGCTGATCGATGGCGTGACACTGGAGCCGCTGGAGCTGTTTTCCGGTGCCCATGGCTACTTTCCCCATGATCCGGCCCGTCAGGCGGCATTTCGTTGCCGGGTGACGTCTCTCCTGGAGGCGTTTCCCGCGAAACACCTCTTTTTCGAGCGGGGTGACCTGGCCGTCGGCTGCAGTGATGCCGGCCCTGGCTATGGGGTCATCGTCTGCAATGGTCTGTTGGGTGGGCCGTTTCTCCATGAGAAGCGCCAGTTGTCTGTAGTGGTGGCCAACCTTGCGGCGCGGCTTGAACTCGGCGGCATCCTGCTGGCTGACGACCGGTTCCACGGTGGATGGAAAAAACGGATTTGTCGTGATGATCTGCGAGGGCTTCTGGCTGGATGCGGCCTGCGTCTTCTCCCTGCGGAGGAAGGAATCGCAGGGGTCAAAGTTCAGGCATAAAACTGAAAAAGCGCAGCCGGCATAGTGCCGTTTGCGCTTTTTCGTGAAATCGCACTGGTGTCGGAGTCAGAACTGGAGAAGCATTCCTCCCCAGGAAAGCCCTCCCCCGAACCCCATCATGAGGACAAGCTGGCCCGGCTTGATGGTGCCGTTCTGCAGGTTCTCGTCGAGGGCGAGTCCCACGGACGCAGCAGCGGTGTTCCCATAGCGGTCCAGGTTGAGGAGGAAGCGCTCCTTCGGGATGCCCGTCTTCTTTGAGATGAAATCGATGATCCTGAGGTTTGCCTGATGGGGGATGATGTGGTCCAGCTGGTCGGGGGTTATGCCGGCCCGTTGGGTAAGCTCCTCAATGATCTTGGGTATGATGTCGGTGGCAAAGACGAACACGCTTTTGCCCGCCATCTTGAATGTATTCTCCCGTGCGGCAATGGTCTCGGCGGTTACCGGCTTGCGGGAGCCGGAGGAGGGAACCTGGATCAGTTCCCATCCGTTGCCGTCGCTCATGACGAGGCTTTGAAGAATGCCTTTCTTCTCCGGCGAGGCTCCCAGGATCATGGCCCCGGCACCGTCGCCGAACAGGGGAGAGGTGGTCTTGTCCTGAAAGTCGAGGATCTTGGAATAGGTATCGGCACCGATGACGAGAACTTTCTTGTACTTGCCTGACCGGATAAAGCTGTCTGCAGTCTCCACGGCAAAAACGAAGCTGCTGCAGACGGCGTTCATGTCGAAGGCGAAAGCGTTCTTTGCACCGATGTTCTTCTGCACCATGCAGGCGGAGGAGGGGAGGATCATGTCGGCGGTGGAGGTGCCGACGATGATGCAGTCGATTTCTTTCGCCGAAAGGGAGGCACGTTGCAGTGCCTGTCGGGCTGCTGCGGTGGCGAGGTCGGACGTTGCCTCATGTTCGCCGGCAAAGCGGCGCTCCCTTATCCCGGTGCGGGAGAGTATCCAGTTCTCTGCATCTTCGACAAGGTAGTCGAAGTGGCTGTTGGGAACAATCCTTTCGGGGACTGCCCCCCCGGTTGATAGAATGTGAGAATATATCATGTAACTACCTCGATTTCCGGCGAATGCTCGTCTGTGCAATCTTCCGTGGATCTATCTTTAAGGGTGTTTTGGAAATAACGTTTTGCTGAATACGGTTTGCGCTGGTCCGCCGGTGGAATCGACTGGTGACAGCCACGGGGAAGCTGTTTCATTGCCGTTGCGATACACCGTTTCAGTCAACTCTGAATGGACTTTTATTGCACAGATGAAACTGATTTGTCAAAATAATATTCCGCAGGGTCGAATTCATCGCGGTTCGCAGCCACCGTTGCATTTTGCCAGTGCTGCATCGACGACGGCGTAGATCCAGAGGCAGAAAAAACCCGCTAGCAGCAGTCGCGCTAAAGGCGAATGTTGTTGGAGTTGCTCCATCACGTGGCCCGCATCGATTCCGCCGTGGTTACCGGTCGCCAGAACCAGCTGTCCGACCCCCTGCATGACAAGCCAAAGGGCGGCGAGCAGGAAGAAGTTTACCAGGATGACAAGAATGATCCCTTTTCGTCGATCACCCTTGTATATTTGCCCCAGTCCGGGCAAAACGAAGGCTGACATGAGGGCTGCCTTGATGTTTAGCCGCATGATTAAAAATCCTTTTTCCCGTGCCAGGCCGTCATCCGTGACGGTCTACGGTCTGGAGCGGGGGGAACGGAACTATGGTTGTGCGCAGAATAAAAATATAAATGTTGTTGTCGGAGCTATTTTTTTGTAATAATAGCCCTTGCTATGGAAACGATGACAACGGCAAAACGGCGAGCCGCACTGACAGCACTGCTGAAGGACACCGATGAAGATGTCCGTCTTGCAGCAGCCAACGCTCTGGAGCGGCTGGAAGGAATCGGCAGTCTGGATGAGGTGCTTGAGCTTCTGAAAAAAGGAGATCATGCCACCAGGGTCAAGGCCATCTACGCACTGGGGCAGGTCGGGGGAGAGAGGGTGCTGTCGCCGCTCCTGTACTGTATTGCCCGCCCCGAAGAGGATATCAGGTCTGCTGCCATAGAGGTGCTCGGCCGGCTCGGCTATCCCGGAGCAAAGGGGCCTCTGGTGGAGAAGCTCAAGGACTCGAATCCGGCCATTCAGTCCCACGTCATTGCTGCTCTTGGCAATTTCCGGGATCCTTCACTCATCCCGCTGCTGGTTCCCTTTCTCGATGCCGGCGATGGTCTGCTGGATGCAGAGGCGGTACGGTCACTCGGTAAAATCGGCGCAGCTGAGTGCGAAGAAAAGTTCATCTCCCTGCTCCAGTCTCCCCACACGGTCACCCGGCAGGCAGCCGCCCTTGCCTTGGGGGAACTGCCGGTCATTTGAGATAGCGTGCCACATCGATGTTCTTCAGGAGCGGGTCAACCACTGCCACGATGTTGGCGTACCGGTTGCCCGCTTCGTCAGCCAGCCGCAGCATTGGCGGTTCGGCCACCATTTCCCCCCCCGCTTTAATCACCACTTTTACGATAGGAGCATCGTGGTTGGCAGGATTCGGCCTGACGACGAGGGCAATCTCGTTGTTGTCGAGCCGGACCAGGGTTCCTACCGGATATTTCCCCATCATTTCCACGAACCGTTGCACCATGTTGCTGTCAAGGTAGCTGCCTGCGAGCGTTTTTATCTGGTCGAGGGCTGCCTTTGGGTTCATGGGGTTCTGGTAGACCCTGAGGGTGGTGATGGCATCGTAGCAATCAGACACCGCTATAATTTCACTCAGTGAGTCAAAGGGAAGCTTCCTTGCCCATTCCGGGTAGCCGAGCCGGTTGCAACGTATGTGATGGCCCAGAACGGCCTGAGCTACCTGGGGGCTGACTCCCTCCATTTCGCTGATGATCTTTGCCCCGTATTCGGGGTGCTTCTTCATTTCGTCAAATTCGGCAGCGGAAAGCTTTCCCGGTTTATTGAGTATCTGTTTGTCGACCTGGGTTTTGCCGACGTCGTGGAGAAAACCGGCGATACCGGCTTCCTCGATGCCTGTCTGGTCGAACCCGAGTGAGGCGGTAAGGGACATGGAGAGAACCCCTACATTGACACTGTGATTGAAGGTGTAGTTGTCGTAGTCCTTGATCATGGACAGGCCGATCATGGTTGATGGATCCTTCATGGTGAGAGTGACGAGCTTCTTCACCACGCCGATCACCTTGCCGCCGCTCGGGATTCTCCCTTCCTCGATGTCCTTTAAGACGTCGCGGATTACGCCGAGGGCCTCCCCATAGGTTTCGGCAGCCTCGTTCGTCTCTTCGTTGACGGTCAGCTTGATGCTTGCGATCTGCAACTCTTCCAGTTTTCTGGCTATCTCGGCACCAGTCACACCTTTCTGGGCCAGCAGGGAAATGAAGGTGCTCAGATTTTCCTGCGAGACTCCCCTGCAGATGGTGATGCCGTTGATCTGCTTTTCTTCGAGGCGAATTGCCAGTTCAGTCACTGCCGGCGTGGGGGTGACGAAGAGGTGTTCCTCTACGAACAGGATACCGTCGACGATTCCCATATGAATTTCATTGCATGTTGAAAGTATCCCCTGGCAGCCGGCATAAATCTGCTGTAATGGCTGTACTACTGCCGGATGCCCCTCCGGGTAGAGATGCAACCCTTTGGTTGCGCCGGATATGAGCGTGGTCAGTCGCTGTGCGTTCTGTAGGCTGATAGATCCCATTTTCTCCTATCCTGCCAATCGTTCGATATTGTCGAGCGCTTCACTGCAGGCCCTGCCGAGACCAGCTCCGGCGGACATCCTTGATTTCAGAGCCGGAATCGCGGTTTCATCGCCAATCTGGCCCAGTGCTGAGGCTGCGGCAGTTTTGAGTTCCTGCCATCGGCGCCAGGCAAACCAGTGCCAGCTCTGAATAAGTCCTGTAAGATGGGAAGTGGCTTTCCGGTCACCGATTCGCCCGAGGGCCTGGATGGCTTCCTTTTTCAGGGACAACGATTTCAGGAACAGGTCGCGCTGGGCGACAATCCCGATGAGTGGTTGTAACGCCATCTGGCTTTTCATGATGCCGAGGGAAAGGATTGCCTGTTTGACGATGGTTATGTCCCGATCATCAAGCATGCCGATGATGGTGGATTCCGCTTCTTTGCCACCGATGTTCAGGAGTGCCCGGATAGTTTCCTTCCTGACCCGGGGATCAGGATGACTGACGGCATTTTGCAGCTCTCCCACGCATTCCTGACTGCATATTTCCCCCAGGATGGTTACCATGTTCCTCACCACATACCAGCGCTCATCCCGCAGTGTCGCGACCAGCGGTGGGATCGCTGCCGGCCCGATCCTGACGATGGCGGTTGCCAGGGCCTTCCTGTCAAGCAGGTCGTTGGCAATGCAGAGACGCTGGACAAGAACGTACACGACCTTTGTCCCCAACTGCCTCATGATCCGGTAAATCATCTCGCAGCTGGATGGGTCACGTTGTTCCAGCTGTTGCAGAAGGAAGTCGGTGGTTGGTCCTGCCGCGACCTGCTCAAGGGAGAAGACGGCATATTCGCGCTGGATGGTGCTTCTTGCCCCGTCGTCAATCTGCTCCAGGAGTCCCTGCATTACAGGCAGGAGAGGATTCATATCTCCATTGACCTTACAGTTTTCTGCTTTGCCGAGAAGAGTTCGGGCTAGCAGGAGATAACGGTTGTCGTCCGTTTCGTTTTTCATCAGGGACAACAGCTCGTTGAGGGAATACTCCCTTTCCTCCTGTGCTTCGGGGGGAGCGATCTCTTCCTCCTGGGGCTCAATATCGTCTTCTTCATCAGCTTCTTCAATTTCCTGCCGTTTCTGCCAGATTACGGAGAGGTCGATCTCGTTGGGCCATATGGTGGTGATACCGCGCTGAGACATGAGTTTTTCCATGCCGCCGGAGGCATGCACCTGCTGATGGTCAAGGGTAAGAAGCAGGAGAAAGGCCTGCAGGTCGGTTTCACTCAGATCGGCCAGGAACGTGAGGTGCTGGATGCGGCGGATGAAGAGTTCCCGCGCTACTGATTGGGCCATGGGGCTGATGTCAGGGAGGACATCGCCGGCATTGTTGACGAACCCCTTGCGGGAGATGTGTAATGTCAGTTCCTGCCCCGCCAGCAGGCGCATCAGGGAACTGTGGGCGTTGCCCAGGTTTTCCGCGCGGAGAGGGTGCCCCTCCGGATAGAAACTGAGGGCCTTGAGAGCCTTGTGAAGATCGATGAGGGCTGTCCCCAGCAGTTGTGAGGCATCGTCGGTCGGTTTTACCAGTCTGAGCGGGGTTTCTTTGGTTGTGGTCATAAGTGATCCTTGGCTGTTCTCAGCCGACAGGTGCTCAACAGGGCAATAGTACGAATTTTATCTTAGTAATGAAAACTTTGTCAAACTTTATACACCCTGCCGGGGATTTTCTTCACCTGGCCTTTGTTGACAGCCCGTGGCAAAGGTACTACTATCCTGAAAATCTCCTTAAATGAGGCTCACGTGAAGACCAAAACCCTCTATACCTGTCAAAAATGCGGCTACCAGTCACCCAAGTGGCTTGGCAAGTGCCCGGACTGTGGTGCCTGGAACAGTCTGGCGGAAGAGATCGTCGGCCCGGGCGGAAGTAAAACGGCCGATGGCGGCTCCGCCTCACCCGTTTCCATCAACCGGGTGGGGGACGAATCCGAGCACCGCCACACCTGCGGCATTGCGGAACTTGACCGGGTTCTCGGCGGCGGGCTGGTGGAAGGTTCACTGGTCCTGGTAGGCGGGGATCCGGGGATCGGAAAGTCTACCCTCCTTCTTCAGGCTGCCGACCACCTGGCAAGGTCTGTCGGCAGCGTCCTCTATGTTTCCGGCGAGGAATCCCCCCAACAGATACGCATGCGCGGTGCCCGTATGAAGGTAAATGCTCCGGAGCTGCTCATTCTGGCGGAGACAATGCTGGAAAAGATCCTGACCCAGGTCCATCGCCTCAAGCCGGGAGTGCTGGTGGTCGATTCCATCCAGACGGTATTCACTTCTGCCCTGGAATCGGCGCCGGGGAGCGTGAGCCAGGTTCGTGAAGTGGCGGGACGCCTGATGATGCTGGCCAAGGGGAGCGGCATCCCTGTTTTCATCGTCGGACATGTAACCAAGGATGGTTCCATTGCCGGTCCCCGGGTGCTTGAGCACATGGTTGACACCGTTCTCTATTTCGAGGGGGATGCAGGTCATCCCTTCCGTATTCTGCGGGCCGTCAAGAACCGGTTCGGCTCAACCAATGAGATCGGCGTGTTCGAGATGAAAGAGGGAGGGCTGAGCGAAGTGCAGAACCCGTCAGAACTCTTCCTCGCCGAGCGGCCACTGGGTGTTTCCGGATCGGTCGTAGTCGCGACCCTTGAGGGGAGTCGCCCCCTGCTCGTCGAACTGCAGGCCCTGGTAACCACGTCGTCCTTCGGTGTCCCCCGTCGTACCACCATCGGTGTGGATCACAACCGGCTGGCGCTTCTCGTCGCTGTGCTGGAGAAGAAAGTGGGGTTGAGCCTGGCGGGACAGGACATCTTCCTCAATGTTGCCGGCGGGGTGCGGCTGAACGAACCGGCCGCCGACCTGGGAATGGTGGTGGCGGTGGCGTCAAGCCATCTGGACAAGACCGTGGAGCCTAAAACTATCCTGCTCGGCGAAGTGGGGCTTGCGGGAGAGGTCAGGGGGATCACCCAGCCGGAGCTGCGGGCCAGGGAGGCCGCCAAGCTCGGTTTCAGCCGCTGTCTCATGCCTGCGGGCAACATCAAGCAGGTAAAAGGAATAAAGGGTTTGGAGCTGGTCGGGGTGAAATCGGTAGAGGAGACGATGGAAAAGCTCTTCTGAACATGGTTGTTCCATCCACATTGGAAAATTTTCCTTTACTTGACGCGGAAATTTTCTTAATATTAAAAGGATTTATACGCCGACGGAGAGTATATATGGACGCAGAAAAACTGGAATATTTTCGAGGTATGTTGTTGGAGGAGATGCACACTCTTCTGGGTGAAGCCGGCAAGACAGTCTCTGAAATGACGGCGGACAACACCAATTTCCCCGACCCGAATGACCGGGCAACCCAGGAATCGGACCGCAATTTCGAATTGCGCATCAGGGACAGGGAACGGAAGCTGATCAACAAGATCAGGGAGGCCCTGGAGCGGATCGATGAAGGTTCATTCGGTACCTGCGAGATGTGTGGCGAGGACATCAGCGAGGGGAGGCTCAAGGCCCGGCCGGTGACGACCCTCTGCATCGATTGCAAGATCGAAGAAGAAAAGCGCGAAAAAATCCCCTGAAACGCTGACTTCCCCTCACGGTTTCCCCTTCCCCCAGCGGGGCGCTTCCGGAGCACACATGGCCGACCTGGACCGATATAGCCTGCTGAGTCATGCGGTAAGGATAGCCAACTCCGCCAATCTTTCCTATCCGACACGATTGAAAACCCTTGCCCAAACGGTAGAACAGACCCTCCTCCCTTTTTCCTGCGCCATTTACAGTTTTGACGAAGAACAGCACAGCCTTACCCTCCTGGCGACAGGAAGTGGTGCAGGCCGTTCCTTGCCCAGCTCCGTTCCGCTCGGGGAAGGGGTGGTTGGGCGTTGTGCCACGCTGAAATCAGTCGTGCATGATGCGGGCACTCAACGTCTTAACGCTGAAGCGTTGCAGGGGGGAGGCGAACATGTCATTGCTCTGCCGATACAGGCTTCCGGCCGGCTGTATGGTGTAATGACCCTTGTCGGAATGCCTGACGGCCCCTTTTCGCCCGCTGAAGCAATGGCGGCGATGGAGGATGTGCCGGTGGTTGTTGCCGGCATCATGCAAGGGTTCAGACTTGCAAACGGTTCTACCCGGCGTGTCAAGAACCTGACTATTCTGAGCGATCTGGGACAGATGCTGAACAAGTCAGCCCCTCCCCGTTCCCTCATCCCCCAGATCCTTACTACCAGCCATGCCTATGCCGGAGCGTGCTGCACCCTGCTCCGCCTGAATGGGAGGGGGGGGATACCAGGTGGACTCTATCGGAAGTGCCGCTCCCGCTTTCGCCCCGTACTGCCGACACTCCTCGATATCGAGCAGGACTGCTCGGCCAGGGCACTGGCAAGCGGGGTGCCTATCCTGACACGGGATCTGGTCAGTGCGGAGGATATCCCCCTTTCGTACATCTGTGTACCCCTCAGTTTTGAATCCAAAATCATGGGTAGTATCACCTTTTTCGGCAAACAGGAGCTGAATGGTCCCCGCCAGAATCTGGACGAGGAGGATCGGGAGCTGTTCGAGAGCATGGCCATACTCATCTCCAATGCCCTTGCCGGTGCAGCCAATTACCAGCAGATGCTTACCCTGAGCATTGAAAACGACAAGAAGCTGAAAGAGCTCTCCTTTCTCTACCGGATCAGCAACACCATGCTTTCCACAATCCGTCTCAACAAGCTGATCCATCTCATCCTTACCGCCCTTACCGCAGGTGAGAATCCATTCTTCGACCGGGCCATGCTGTTCCTCATCAACAAGCGCTCCGGCGTTATGCAGGGGATGCTCGGTGTGACCCGGGAGACGTCGGCAGGTCTCCCTGAGCCAATGACTGACCTTGAGGATCTGCTGACCAGCCGCTGGGACATTACCGAAGAAGATATTGCCCGCCAACTTGACTCAGAATTCAGCCGCCAGGTCAGGTCGAGCCGCCTTGGGCTTAACAGGTTCCAAAACATATCGACACGGGCGGTACACGAAAAACGCCTCGTTTTTGTGCCGAATGTGACCGCAGAGAAGCGAGGGGACCGGGAATTCATTCGACGTTTCGGGATCACATCCTTTGCCTCGGCTCCCCTCATTGCCCGGGAAGAAGTTGTCGGGGTGATGTTGATCGATAATGGTATAAGCAACCGTCCCATCAGTAAGGAGGACCTTGGGTTCCTGCAGCTTTTCAGCAATCAGGCGGGGATGGCCATTGAAAACTCGATCCTCTACAACCGGATCGAGGATGCCAATCGCAGCCTGAGGGAAGCCCAGGAGAGACTTATCCAGGGGGAGCGCCTGGCAACCATCGGTGAGATGGCGGCGGGCATCGCCCATGAACTGAAAGGCCCGCTGGTGTCGATCGGCGGTTTTGCCCGGCGCCTGGAGCGGAAGCTATCTGAGCAGAGCGCCGAATGGGAATATGCCGACACCATCGTTCGGGAAGTCTTGCGACTGGAAAAGATGCTCACCGACATCCTCTCGTTTACCAAGAAAACCACAATCTGTTACAGCTGCTGCTACATCACCGATATCATCGAGGATGCCCTTTCAGTAGTGGCGCTGGCTTTCCAGGAGAGCCACATTCGGATCGTCAGGCGATTCCCCCGCAACTCAATTTCATTGATGGCCGATGGCAAACAGTTGGAACAGGTTTTCCTTAATATTCTTTTCAACGCCCAGGAAGTCATGAAAGAAGGGGGCGAACTGGTGATCACGGTTGGTTCTGCCAGGGTGGCCGGAAAGAAGGGGGTGGTGGTGAAGATTGCAGATACCGGCGGGGGGATACCCCTGAAGGTACTCAACAATATCTTCAACCCGTTTTACACCACCAAGGAAACCGGGACTGGTCTGGGACTGCCCATTTCCAACCGGATCGTCACGAACCACGGGGGCAAAATCCAGATTGAAAACCGGCCGGGAGAGGGAGCGACCTTTTCAGTGCTTCTGCCGCTGAACTTATGACAAATTTTGCTTTGCTTGCGGAACGGTTTGAGGTATAAAATACGAACACTCGAGGGGAATTGAACCGCGGGTAACTGGTTCAAGGGGATGTAGCTCAGCTGGGAGAGCGATGCGTTCGCAACGCATAGGTCGACGGTTCGATCCCGTTCATCTCCACCAATTAGAAGTCCAACTTAATATAAAGTAGTACAAGAAGCCTTGAGAAATCAGGGCTTTTTTGTTTTTAATGTCCAGATGTATCCATAGTGGTATACTTAAATCCAGAGATTTTTGGGGTATATTTTATATAGAAATACCCCGAACGGAAAACTGCTACCCCAAAAAAGAAGGGACAGATACCCCAAAAGGAGGAAGCTGCCATGCCTAAACGGATCGTACCCCTTTCAGTTTTTCAAGTGAATAACGCGAAACAGAGAGAGAAGGAATACAAGCTAGCTGATGGCGGCGGTCTTTACCTTCTTGTTACTCCCACCGGTGGTAAATTGTGGCGACTGAAGTACAGCTGGGATGGGAAGGAGAGGCTGCTTTCCTTTGGTGCATACCCTGCGGTCAACATTTCGGATGCACGGCAATGTCGAGATGATGCAAAAAAGTTGCTGGCAAACGGCGTTGACCCCAGTAAAGCGAGGAAAGCACAAAAGATGGCAAGAGCAGAGTCAGCAGCGAACAGCTTTGAAGTGTTGGCACTAGAGTGGCACGGAAAGCAAATTCAATGGTCAGATTCTCATCGTGAAAAGGTTCTGCAAGCTCTTAAGCGGGATGTTTTTCCTTGGATTGGTTCCAGCCCAATATCCGAGCTCAAAGCGCCGGACATTTTGACTGTCTTGCGCCGGATAGAATCACGGGGGGCACTGGATACGGCTCATAGAGTGAGGACATATTGCGGCCAAATTTTTAGGTATGCCATTGCTACTTCCCGTGCTGAACGTAATCCTGCAGCCGACCTTGTTGGGGCTTTGCCCCAGCCAGAGAAACGCCACTTTGCTTCAATTGTTGAACCAACCGAAATTGCGCCACTTATGAGGATGATCGACGGATACCAAGGGACTTTCGTAGTGAAGTGCGCATTGCGTTTGGCGCCACTCCTGTTCGTGCGGCCCGGAGAACTACGACAAACGGAATGGAGTGAGGTTGATTTAGAGCGTGGGGAAATCAGAATACCTATTGCCCGCATGAAAGTGTCCAAGAGCGAGAAGATATTGCACAGAAAGCAATTTCATTATGTGCCGTTGCCCCGGCAGGCGGTAGAAATTTTAACCGAATTGAAAGCCTTGACGGGCAACAGCCGTTATGTGTTTCCGGGCGGTCGCTCATTTCACAGATGCATGAGCGGAAATGCCGTAAATGCAGCTCTTCGTCGGATGGGTATCGATACCAAGGAAGAGATTTGCGGGCATGGTTTCAGGGCAATGGCTCGAACAGTCCTTGAGGAACAGCTAGGATGGGACGAAAAATTCATGGAATTGCAGCTAGCCCATGCAGTCAAAGGACCGCTTGGCCGTGCCTACAACAGAGCTTCTCACCTTGCAGAACGTAGGAAAATGTTACAAGTTTGGGCAGATTACTTGGATGGGTTGCGGAGTGGGGCGATGGTGATTCCCTTTCGGAAGGCGGATTAATGACTAAAACTAACTCCAAAGCTGTACTGTCACCGCCCGATGGTCTGTCCATGCGAGAGCAGGCGCGATGGTGGACGTGTAACCCAGAGAGCCTTCTTGCTGCCCTTAAAAATGGCACGATTTCCGGTGAACTTTTCAATGCTATTGAACGAGCTGCCAAAGATACAGACCTTGCCATGAAGATTGCTGATCGCGAGCAGGTTAACGGGCTCACACAAGAAGAAAGAGGGCGGTTATTCTCATTGCTCACCGATGGGGGAGAACTGGGGGGACCTAAGAAAGGAGCCCCATCAAGGGCTCTATCAGACCTCTGCATGGCACATGCAATCAAGCACATTACTGACCCACACAAAAGAAAGCAAGAACTTCGTAAGGCTATTGTTGCTGAATTGGGAGGAACGGCAGAAGAAGACCGCATCCGAAAGCGAATAAAACGGATAGAAGACCTTTGGCGATTGGCAAGCCAGTTCAATCCTAATTCAATTGAAATGCTACTGGTTGGACTCGAAAGCAATAAAGTCCACGACCCAGATAACCCGGTGATTTTGGACCAATCTCAAATTTTATGGTTGCTGGAGGTTTATTCGATGTTTTTCGAAGAGGGCTCAACCGAGAAAGAATTACCGGAAATAAATACCCCCCCTCTTTAGTTCCCTAGCACCACATCACACCATATTGTAACGTGGGGACCATCCTTGGCCAAGGTAATCAAAGGATGGAGGTACACGCGTTATGACAAAGCATTCTCTCCCCGAAACCGGCTTTGTACGGCTTACCCAAATTATCGGCAATCCCAAAGCAACACCGCCTATCCCCGCAATAATTCCTGTGTCGAAAAGCTCGTGGTGGGCTGGCGTTAAAACTGGCCGTTTCCCGACACCAATCAAGCTTGGTCCGCGCACAACATGTTGGGACGTTCGGGCTATTCGTGACTTTATACAAAACCCTTCCACTATCTAAACACAATTTGCCGGGATAGGTTGCCGGATAGCTACCGGCTCCGACAAGGCGGGACTGCTCCACCCGTCTTCCCGGTTCATTCACAATCGAGGAGCACTCATAGGAGCAGGGATAATGGGTAAAAAGAACAAAACACGCGGTTTGTCAGTAGGTGGGATGTTCACACCACTACGACATGAAGAACATGACTCCAAGGCATACATGGAGTTGACCGGCAACGCGGCCAAACTGTACGGCTACATGGTTCGGGTTGCACGTACCGTTGCGATAAAGCTGGGGGCAACTTGTGAGTACACAGTAATTTTTGACTATACGTACACTGAAGCCAAAAACCGGGGGTTTTCAACCAGCACATTCAAACGAGTCATAAAAGAACTGTGGCAATGTGGCTTCATCAACGTTGTGGAGATTGGGGGGCGCACTGCAAGTAAGGCTCGTGGGCGGATGCCGTCGAAATACCAGCTATGTAAACTATGGAGGACATACGGTTCAGAATGGAGAGAAAGGACGCGTTTCGAGGCCGACCCTTGGGAGCATAGGGCAGAGCCGAAGAAGACTGAACAAGCAAGATGGTAATGGATATGGCTTATATATGTACTCGTTAATTATGGACGGGATCCAAAGGCAAAAAAGAGGCAACCCGCATTGAAAATGGACGTGATCAATCATGTAATCATGTCCAAAAGTGGTGCGGATCATGTAACAACCCCCGGTCAAAATTGATGCCTGAAAACTTATGCCTCTCAGAATAAACGCTATGGAGGAACAAACCGAATGGACAGAAAAGATCAAACCATCAAGAGCGTGGAAAGGTGGCCGAAAAAGGTTGGTAAAGCTGAATACCTTCGCCACCTCAAGGGAGCACGGCTCACAAGGGGAGCAGCAATAAAGGCAAAGTGTTACGAGTGCGTGGGGGGAGAGGATACCCGGCCGTGCAACATTGCCATATGTGCACTGAAACCGTACTGCCCGTGGAACAGAAAAGACTGTGGGGAAACCGGGAAGGAATAGGAAGACAAGGGGGCCGTGCAGAAAATTCTTGTGAGAGGCTGCACGGCCCGTCCCAGAGGCAAAATTTTCAAATTGGGGGATAGCTCTGAAGGGAACTTAGCTGACAGTTCCAAATTCTTTTGCCGCCCCCCCATTTAACATCTTCGGCATGATGAACGAGCAATTCACGCCGCACTGCTTTTTGCACAGTCGAACGCTTCACTCCAAACGTTCACCACTGTCCCCTACGGAGCAAATCATCTTTGAGACGCATATTTTCTTGTTGTGTAGCCGAATTTCTGATGCGGCTCATGTCAGCGTCAATACTGCCAGTGCCAGCATATTTTCCCGCGATGCTTCGTCGAAAGCTTTTTCTTTCGGCTTCTGCAGCAATTTTTGCAGATTCTATCTGAGCTTTGCGATTTGCTTCAGCTTCCCTTTGCTGTATTTCTATTTCTTGTCTCCTACTGTAACTCATCTGACATTTGTTAACGTAAGTGTTAAATTCTTCTCCGGGAGGACACTGAGTGGGACTATAAGTATTTCCTTCACTTATTACGGTTTCGCCAACAAAAATATAATTTGGGGTTGACTTTTGAGTAGGAGTGTAATTTTTTATTCTATCTGCCAACAAATATTCTGCTCTATATGGATCTGTTGTTTTAAATTTGTTATATTCTTTTTTTGCAGATTCAATATCATCTAAAGCTAGGTATGACAGTATCAAATAGTATCGAGTGTCTGATTCATCATGAATAGCCAATGAATCTTTTAGCGATTCAACAGCGTTCGTATAGGTTTGAGGATTATCCAAAACACCATTACCGCCAAGACCGTAATAGGCTACCCCTAAGCCACGATACGCCACAGCGCTTTTGGAATTAATTTGCAAAGCTCTTTTAAACGCTTTTATGGCTCTATCGTATGATCCTCCTGAAATATACCTTTCCCCTTGAACGATATATTCGTTTTCCGTGGCTGCATAAGCAGTGGATGTAATAAATATTAATATGATCAAGCCTAGAATTTTTTGGCTCATTTTGCACCTCCGGGAATATATTTCATTCAATAATACCACGCGATTAAAAAATGCAAATAAAACTATCACCCCTTAACGGCCGTACACAGTAACTGAGCAAAGCGGATGTCTCTCTCTTGCTGCTCTTCTCCTCTCTTCACGCCTGCTAAACTCAAAAAAATGGCTTTCTTGTGAATTCTTAAAATGCTATTAATGGGCATGAAAGACATGCCAATACGCCAGTCCGCTTCACGTCTGATGAGAGGCTGGGGCAGGAGGTAGATATGAATAAAATTTTCGTGCTCGACACCAACGTTCTTCTGTCCGATCCAAAGGTGCTCGATATGTTTCGTGAAAATACTGTTCTCATCCCAATGACTGTCATTGAGGAGATAGACCGATTTAAGAATGACGTGAACCAAACGGGCAATAACGCTAGGGAGGTAGCACGTCGCATAGACGCCTTGCGCAGGGTCGGCTCACTTGCCGATGGTGTGCAACTAGAGAACGGCGGCAGTCTGCGGGTTGCGATCTATGAAGAGCGGGCAATGAAGCTCCTTCCGCCCGAGCTTCGGGAAGAGCGGGGTGACAACCGCATTCTTGCGCTAGCGGTTGATGCCAAGGAGCGTAACCCTGATCTGCCGGTCATTTTTGTCACCAAGGACACTAATCTGCGGATCAAGGCCGATGCGCTGGGCCTTGTTGTTGAAGACTACGAGTCCGATGAGGTGGAGTACACTGCATATTCGAATATCTTTGGACCTGACAGTGGAGGATACATTGTAGTTGATCTCGCAGACGAGAAGCGCCCTTTTTTCCACGATCTTTTGCGTGGGTTTGAGGAGTACGCTACTTTGAAGGGGTATGCTATTTCGTTCTCTATTGACTCGTCGTTACCTAACAAAATAGCTTTCAAGTTTACCTTAAGGGACACCACGAACACAGAACGGTTAGGAAAAGACTTTCAGGAATATGTTGAAAAGATAGTGAAAGGCGACGATTTCTCGGATATGCCAGTAATAACCTCACCTGAAGAGCATTTAATGCTGTTTAGGGTTTTAAAAAATAGAATCAGTTTTTTACAACATAGCTATGATATGTCGAAAAATGCAGCTGAATTTTATGAAAACCTAGCAAAAAAAGCTGTGACTATGATGCCCATGACTCCAGCGCTGCCATCTCAAAATATTGTCCTTCAAACAGGAGGGGTTGTGGATTCAAGAAGTTACAATGCGAATAATTCGTCAAGGGTAATACAAGGTGACAGCAGTATGATAATTGAAAAATCTACAATAAAGATTGGATGCACGTTCAGTGAAAAAAAGGCGCAACTCGATAAAATACTGACAGCAATTCAATTACTAAAAAATGATACTGATGAAACAGATCTAAAAGTACAGGCTGTGACAAATTTAGAAAAAGTGAAAGATGAACTTGAAAATGAGTCACACCCAGATGAATCACGAATCAGTAAGTGGCTTGAACGAACAAAACAAGCAATTCAACTGGGAAGTTTCGCACATGAAACAGTTTCGGCCTGCAAGGAGTTACTTGAGGCGTTTGGGATTGGTTGAAAGATTTGCTTAGCGCCTCGGGAATTGTTGTTTACTTTGCTACACAGCAAACAAGAGCGATGGGACCCAATAATAACGAACCCCACCCCCCTCAAAGAGGGGTATGGGGGTGAGGGGGGCGTGCTATCCAGACAACTTCGGGCTCTGTTAGCTCAGTCGCGCGGGCGCGAGATAGTGACATCGTTTGTTAGCATATAAATATTATATATATAAATTTATCTGCAGTTTTTTCGAGGAACACGGTTAAGGGGGTGTTTTTTGGGGTATTGTAAATGGTTCGCATCTGAAAGTAGCTAAAAAAACGGTTAGTTATATAAATTGTTCTATTGTGTTCATCCCACCAATAAAATAAAGGGGTTATGCCTTATGGCATGACCCCTTTTTGCCACACCATGCCGTATTTTTCAGTTGACCGTTTCAGCCGGTTTCTGTTCGGTTTCCTTGGGATCGGCAGCCTTTTCGATGGAGATGAGTTCCACTTCGAAGATCAGGGTACTGTTGGGAGGAATGCGACCGAACTGCCGCTGACCGTAGGCAAGCTCGGCAGGGACAACGAGTTGCCATTTCGCACCCGTTTTCATGAGTTGGAGCGCTTCAGTCCACCCCTTGATGACGTCATTAACCCTGACTATCGCCGGTCCGGCCGGGCCGAAAGAATTGTCGAATTCGGTGCCGTTTACCAGCGTTCCACGGTAATTGACCTTTACCCTGTCCATCAGTTTCGGGCGGGGACCGTCCCCCTCTTTCAGCACCGTATACTGCAGACCGCTTGGGAGGGTAACGACACCTGCCTTCAACTTGTTGGCGGCCAGAAACTTCGTTCCTTCCTCCATGTTTTTCGTGGCCTGACTGTTAATGCGCAGGTTGTAGCGGATCAGTACCTCTTTGCGCAGTTGTTTCAGGTTGTCCCGCATCTCATCGATTTTCATCGCTGGCGCCTTACCTTCGAGTGCCTCACGGATGGCGGCAATAAGGATGTTCACATCCAGGTCGACTTCCTGTGTCCGGAGGTTGTTACCGAAATCATAGCCGAGGCTGTAGCTGTCCTTTGCCTTCTTGTTGTCCAAGGGAGATAGCTCTTCCGCCCGGCAGACAGAAACCATTAAAACCAAAATCGCTAGAAACGTAATCGGTCTTATCATCTGCATTCTCCGTCAGGATTTGATTTGAAGTATTGTCAGCCGGTTATAAAGAGGGCCGCTTTATGCGGCCCTCTTTCTTTCGTAATGCATTTCGTGAATTATTTGCTGACCTTGTATGGCCGCATCATATCCTGGTCCTCGTGATCCACGATGTGGCAGTGCCAAACGTAACCGGGGCCTGCAGTAGGATCGAAGGGATACAGGTTTTGCCCCGCCGTCGATTTGGTTGTCTCGGGGACGGACGTGGGGGTGAACCTGATCAGGAATCTCAAAACCTGGCCCGGATACGCTTTTGCCGTGTCCTTCCAGCCGGATTCTTCAGGAGCTGGCTGCGTGGCTGCGCCGATCAGGAAAGGACTTACGGCAGGGTTGCCGCCCAGGGCGCCGTCGGCGTTGGGAACCTGGTAGGGAAGCGGCGGGCCGTAGCCGGGGCAGAACTGGCCGACTGTGCAACCGGGGAAAAGCGGTGCCATCGTCGAGTCGGTGCCAAACGCCGCGTTCCAGGCGCCCAAATATCCGCCCGGTATCCCGGACCCCATGGTTCCGTCAAGATCGTACGATTGCCGATCCAGGATCTGGAACTGTGCCAGGTGGGTATGCATCGGGTGAGCATCCATCGTCAGGTTGATGATCTCCCACTCCTCGACTGAACCCTGCTGCGGCACTTCAGTGACGCCGTCTGGGAAGACGCTTGCATCGATACCAGGGGACATGGTGCCCATGAACTGGCTATTGTTGACGAACACCATGAGCGGCCCGCCAGGGCCTTCGAATTCCTTCAGAATGAGTTGGCGTTTCTTGTCGATTACGACATTGGGGGCTACCTTCCCCTTACCATCGGTCAGCCTGACCATCGGGATGGGACGTCGGCAGTCAATGCGGGGATCGCAACTCCTGTCCTTGGAAGAGAGAGGTTGGTCAACCACGATCTGCATGATATTCGCCATCTGCGGCTGGTCGGCCGGGCAGACATGGGTAACCGGATCGCAGGCCGGGTTCAGAGGGTCGACATATGGCACGGGAGAAAGCCCGGACGGGAACGGAACCGGTGCATCGTTGGTGACCGTGATGGTCTGGCCGGCCAGTCTCGTGAAGTCGACGATCACGTCGGCACGCTCGCCGGGGGCGAGGAATATCGTGCCGTTCGAGGGTCTGACAGGCTTGTTGAAATAGCTGTCGTCAGCACCGGCCACGTATACCGTAGCAGGACCGAAATTGAGATTGTAAAAGCGGGCATTGGAGCCGTCAAGGAGGTGGAAACGATAACGTCGCGGCTCCACGCTGAGCTTCGGCCAGGGTGCGCCGTTCACAATTGCCACGTCACCGGCGAATTCAGGAATCCAGAACGGGTGGTTCAATGGGTTGGGTGGGCCGCCGTTCAGGCAGGGATCGCCCGCCAGACCGGATCCGCAATTGGCGCCGCTGCCGTCGGGGAAGAACAGCTGGGCGTTGGTGTCAAACTGCCGGTCCTGGATGGCCATCTCGATTTCGTAGGGGCCATCCGGAAGCCTCATGGGCTCGCTCGATGGGTCGCGCAGGAAGTAGAATGCCGCCATGCCGCTGTAGACGTTGGTCCGGGTCTGCCCCATGACATGATCGTGGAACCAGAGGGTGCCTGGCTCCTGGGCATTGTCATAGGTGAAGACGGAAGTGCCGGTCCCGGCGTTGAATTGGCTATAGTAGTTTGCTCCCTTATGGCCGTCAGGGGTAAACCATTGCAGTGGGCCGCCATCAACGTACGATGAGCTTTCGCCGCCATGCAGGTGGGCAATCGCCGGAGGAGAACCTTGATACGGCGTGTTGCAGTAAGGGTTTAGATTGGCATTGGTGGTAAAAACGTCGTTAGGATCCTGGGGGAACATGGTACAGCCGTTTAATGCCGCGTCACCAAGCGGGTCTGCCCAGTCGATGGTCTGGTCAACCGTGACCAGTCCCTGGACAAGACCAGTGGTTTCGACGCCGTTGATGGTAACCGGATCGCCGAACTTGGGGAGCATGTTCTTGTAGGTAAGTGTCGTCGGGGTTCTGCGCTTCGCTTCCACTGTCACCGCCGGCCAGTTGGCCGGTGCGAGGGTTTTGCCGGTACGGGTGTCCGAGATTCCATAGGCCCAGACCCGGGTCTGCTGGATGTTGAGATCTGCCGGAGCCGGGCAGTTGAGGAACCCGCCGGCGAACGGATCGTAGTACTGTGCATTGTAGAGTGCCGTGTCGGTCGGCAGAACCGACTGCGCGGTCTCCTCCATGGTCACGGTGATGTCCTTGTTTTTCAAGGCATCTACCCGTGGGATGGGGCCGGCCGGGCCGAATACCGGCATGTTTACGGCAAACTGCGGGATGCATCCTCCCGGCAGGGCTGTTTGCGGCACGAGGGTACTGGCACCGGCAGTACCGGCAAATGCCGCAAGAAGAAGCAGGCAGGTGACGGACGCTAACTTCGATCGCTTTTGCATTGTTTCCTCCCTTCATAAATTTCCTGCCCTTACCAACGGACAGGGTTGTCGTTAACTACGTGCCGGTTTCGGAGGGGTTCTCGGGCCATTCGACGGTGCATCTCGTCTAAGTGTTTGATTGTTAATGATTTACATATGTAGTCTAGCAACCTGTTTTGAGAAACAAAGTGGTGTAATGTCTGTTTTTGCCCTAAGACACTTGAATTAAATCGTAGGTGTATTTGAGTGAATTGACTAATCCTTGGTCTTACAAGGGGTAGGAATAGACCTACAAAGACGAGAAAGCGAATAGGCAGGAGGGGGTAGGGGCGCGTTTGGCCAGCGGGGAAGTCCTGGAAGGTTTATGGAGTACCAGGCATTTTCAAGAAGGGAAATCAAAAAAAAAGGGGGGTGCCGTAACGGCACCCCCCTTTTGTCTTGCAGAATCGGATGTTAGTGGGAACCACCCGCTATGAAGGCATAAATCATGAGGAACATAAGGGTGAGGCCGGTGAAGAGTGCCAGGAAGCCGAATCCCTTGACGATGAAGTCATACATGATGCCACTGGAGTGCTTGGCACGGAACTTCTCGGTAATCCCCTCTTCTTCATAGCGCTTCCATTGATCGCCACGCTCTTCGATCAACTCTTCTTTGGATATCTGTCCGTTGAAGATGACGAAGTCCATGGGGAACTTCTCAGGGCGGCCATGGGTGTTGAAGAAGTGGACCGAGAAGATGAAGCCGGTAGCCAGAAGTGCCTCGTCGGAGTGGACGATAGTTGCCACGTTGAACATCCAGCCCGGCAGGAACATCCCGAATATCTCGGGGAACCAGAGCATCAGTCCGGAGCCGCCGATGGCGAACATACCCCAGAAGACGGCGAGGAAGTCGAATTTTTCCCAGTATGTCCAGCGTTCGAATGTCGGCTTGGGCCCCCGGAAGAGGAACCAGCGGACCATGCCGGTCACGTCCCTGATGTCACGCAGGTTCGGGCAGAGGGATTCGGGGCCGAACAGTCGCTGGAGGAAATTGCCCTTGACGTCCTTACGAATGAAGAGGAAGTGAATGCTCATGGCGATAGCAGAACCGAAGTAGACAAAGGTTATGCCGGCGCAGATGCGGTGGATAAGTCCTGCATGGCTGGAGCCGCCATAGAGGTCCATGAGTATCTTTGCCCACTGCTGGTCGCTGAATTTCAACGGCAGACCGGTCAAAGAGAGGCCGAGGAAGCTGGTGATCACCAGGATGTGCAGGAAGATATGGAGGCGGTTGAAGCGGCGGTACTGGGCATGGGCCTCGGGAACATGGTGGGGGATATGCCCTTCCATGAGAGCACGGGCCTTCTCGCGGTTTTCCACGAATCCGCGGAACATCCAGAGGAGGGTATGGATCCAGAAGACGGCGAAGGTTGAGACCAGCAGGCCGGTCATGGCAATGAAGGTGTAGAAGAGGATCGGGTATTTCTCACGGTCGTTGTGCTCGCCGTGGGCGTAGAATTTAGTGAAAAGCCCTGTCGCCTTTGGATGGCACTGGTCGCAGGTCTTGGTCAGGTTTTTCGGATTGACGCTGGAGTTGGGGTCCTTGGCAGGGAGAACGCTGTGGGCGGTATGGCAGTCGGCGCAACCGGCTACCTTTTCCGGGAACCCGAGGCGGTAGTTCTTGCCGTGGTAGCTTGCCATGTAGGATTCAACGGCAACGGTCGTGACGTTGTTGCGTTTCATCATCTCTTCATTTGCGTGGCACTTGAGACAAACCTTTGTGTGGAATTCCCGGGTGTCATGGGAGGTCTTGTCTTTCAGTGACTTTATTCTGTGGAGGTTATGGCAGTCGTTGCACGCAGCGGAATCCTGGTTGCCCGCAGCAACCGCCTTGCCGTGTACTGACTGACGGAAAACCGATTCCTTGTCATGGCACTGGATACATTTGGCTATGACTTTGCGTTTGTCACCTTTCCAGTAGGTATGGGTATGGATGTCGGTGTGGCAGTCAGCACAGCGGACGTCGTTCTGGGCGTGGACACTGTCGTAGTGTTCGGAGTTCTCCTTCTTGTGGCAACGCTCGCAGGCGACCTTTCCGACCTTCACCTGACCCATCATATGCTTGGTGAGGTCGGTGATTTCGATGTGGCAGCTGGTACAGGCGTTTTTGCCATGCACCGAGGCAGCGAAGGCAGCAGCGGATATCTTGTTGCTGTGGCAGCCAAGGCAGGTGGCCGGGTCGATAGCCATTCCCTGTTCTGCCGACGCGAGCCCGGAAAGGCCGACGATGATCAGCAGGGCAGGAAGTAAACGGAAAATGTTCTGCAGCATGCAAACTCCTCCTAACGTTGTTAATAAGTTCCTTTGTGGTGTTTTAAAACGGTATATTATAATTTAAGTATAGTGTTGGTGTTGCTTGCCGGGACGGAAGTTTTGAGGAGTAATTAGTTGTTTGTTTATGGGCGGTTAAGCGGTTTTCCGCAAATTTAGTTTTTCAAACAGGGGTATATAGATTAAAAAATGGCACATGAGCAGAAGTCAATCCGTGAAATAGTAATACATGGCGGGCCGAAAAAGCAACAAAAATGTATAGTTTTTTTATACGGTTTCAGTAGTTGGTAGAGTGGGGAGAGTGTCTACGGAGTGCAACCGCATGTCGCTATTCCTTCGGCGGCGGCAAATTCCATGAATTCCCTGGCTTCTGCTGCGGATATGCCGAGGCTTGCGGCTATCTTCCCGACCGGTGTCCGCCCGTCCAGGCTCTCCAGCAGGCGGAAGTAGGGGGCGATGAGGGATTCGGTGAAGACCTCGTCCCCCCGGGGGTAGATGACGGCCCATGAACCTGCCGGCTCGAAACAGGAGATGAACTCACGAAGGTCGATTTCACCCGTTTCCAGAAGGTCATATATTTCATAGTTGAAGGTGGCCAGGCGGGCAGAGGGGGCGAGCTGAAAGGGCTCGTTCAGGAGTTCCTGCCGTTCCAGGCTCCTGTCGGTGGGGAGAGCGGGAGGGGGTGACATAAGGGCGGCGGCGTAATGGTAATGGTAGTCAACCAGGTCGAGAGCGGCGGGCAGGAGACGCCCCTGCCTTTTTTCTTCATACAGGTGGCGAAGGAAAGCCCGTTGCAGCTCCCAGATGGTGGCGTCGGAGAAATGTTCCTCGCTCTCAGCTTCGGCAGCATTTCCCGCCATCCAGTGGGCGAATGAACGGAGAAATCTGGCAGGTTTCAGCTTGACCCCTCTGCAGACGGCGGTGAACCATGCCACTGCTTTTCCCCTGCTGTAGAAGATGTCGCAGGCGGTGGCCAGGGCCGCTGCATCTTTCATGGCCTGTGCCGGAAAAGTCGGCGATGCGAGTACGGTATAAGGGGGGGCTGGCAGGTAATCAAGCCCCAGCGTCCGGGCGCGGGTAGCCAGGGGGGTGCCGGGGAGGACCGCGAGGGGGAAAATATCCAGGTGGTTCGGATAGAGGCCAAGGGCGAAATCGAGACTCTTTTCGAAGCCTGCAAGGGTATCCCCCGGGAGGCCGTACATGAGGTCGAAACCGAAGATGGCTCCCGACTGGTTTAGCAGTTCTGCCCGGTTGCGGAAATCGGCCGGGTCCAGTACCCGTCGGAGGTCCTTGAGGATAGCAGGGTGAGCGCTCTGCAGCCCTATCTGGAGCGAGCAGGTGATGGAGCTGAAAAGGCGCGCCAGCTCGGCGTCGATGAATTCGCTCCGGACCTCGAAATGGAAATGGATGTGGGGCGCCACCTTCCGTATCAGGCGAAGAACGGCCTTGGCGACGGGAAGGTCGCGGTTGAAGGTGGAATCGAGGACAAATATCTGGGCTACCCGGTGTTGTACGAACCAGTCGAGCTCCTTGCTGATACGGTCCATGCCGAAGCGCCGTACCCCCTCCGTCCCCTGGTAGTCGAAGCAGAAGTCGCAGCCGAAGCTGCACCCCCTTGACAGCTGCCAGAGGGCACCTCCCCCCTTTTCTATATTGAGCTGACCAGTCAGGTAGGGGGAGGGAAGGGTATCGAGAAAGGGGATGGGGGGTCGCGGGTGCCGCAGTACCTGCCCGTCTTCGAGAACTGCAATCCCCTTGATCCCCCGGACCGGCTCACCGGTGGACAGTCTTCCCATCGCTTCGACGAAAGTATGTTCACCTTCGCCCATGATCAGGAAGTCAAAGGGAAAATCAGCCAACACCCCTTCCGGGGTGGCGGTCGGTTCGGGGCCACCGGCGAAGATCGTCAGGTCGGGGCGTGCATTCTTCAACAGGCGGGCCAGTTCCGTGCACGCCCGGCGGTTCCAGAGGTAGAGCGAGAATCCGACGGCGTCCGGTTTGGCAGCAAGAATCGTGTCCGCACAAATGGACGCCTGATCACCGACGTAAAAGTCATGCAGTGCGACACTTAACCGGTCTGCCAAGTCTTCGTCGGCTGCCAGGCTGGCCTTGAGGTATCCGTTGGCGAGGGGGATCGCCTGAGGCGAGGGATAGGGATGAATGGCGGTGAGAATTATGTTCACGATGTGCCTTGTGTCAATGGCTTCAGTCAGATGTGCATTCTTGCCGTAGGGGAAGGTTTCGTGCGGTCGGTTATTTTTTCGGCCGGGCCTTTATCTTCGGTGCGCCGTTCTCGATCACGACCTTGAACTCAACCTGTTCGCAGCGGTATTTCTCGGTAAGGAGCGGTTTCTGTTTGGCGATGGTGGAGGAAATGAGGTCGATGGAAATGTTGCCGGTCGGGAGGTTGCAGGCCTTGCGGGCCTCGATGTACTGCTGGAAAAGCCGTTCGGCTTCCGGGGCTCCCTGAGGGGTTTTTTGCTGTTTGATGCCGTCGCCCCCCCCATTCTGGTGCAGTTTCATCTTGAACTGGTCACGGGAGTACTTCCCCTCTTCCATGAGGCGGAGGATACGGTTCCACTGCTGTCGGTAGCTGTTGAACCGGGCAATCAGGGTGTTATACTTGAACTTCTGCATTGTATTGACGATATTGGCGGGGGTATACATCCGGGAGGCCTTTTCAACAGCCTGTAACAGCTTGAGCGGCTCCCGCTTTTCAACGCCGATAAAATACTGCTCGTATTTTATGATCAGCTCCCCCAGGTCGTGTTCGAACCGGACGATATCTTCCGGGATTCCCATGCTGTTTCTCCTGGCAGGACTATAGCAGAACGCCCCGGCATGGTAAAGGGTAAAAAAAGTTCGCTGTACAGGGTAGTTGGCGTGTAAAAGGCCCGGATTCCCTTGACTTGGCAGCGACCATTCGTTTAAAGTAGACCGATTTTTCGCAGGAGGCAAAGGAGCGATTCCCATGGCAGATATAGCGGCACTGGTTCTGGCGGCAGGCAAAGGGACACGGATGAAATCGGACTTGGTCAAGGTCATGCACCCTCTAGCCGGCTTCCCCATGGTCGATTATCCGGTGGCGGCGGCACGTGTCGCCGGTGCGGGGAGGCTCGTGCTGGTGGTCGGGCACCAGTCGGAGAAGGTGAGGGACCATTTTGCCGGCGCGGCGGATGTGGCCTTCGCGGTACAGGAGGAGCAGCTTGGCACCGGCCATGCGGTCGCCTGTGCCTCCGGCGCACTGTCGGGGTTCGGCGGCCGGGTTCTCATCCTCTGCGGCGATGTGCCGCTCATCCGGGAGCAGACCCTGATCGACCTGCTTGCCCGGCACGACGAGCGGCAGGCAGTGGTGACGGTACTGACCGCCCATCTCGACGAGCCGACCGGCTACGGCCGGGTGGTAAAGCGGGAAGGGGGGCGAATCCTCCGCATCGTTGAGGAGAAGGATGCCACCCAGGAAGAGCGGAGCATCAGTGAGATCAATTCGGGTATCTACTGCGTGAACGGAGACTTCCTTTTCGAAGCGGTTGCCGGGCTTTCCAATGACAACGCCCAGGGGGAATACTACCTGACCGATATCATCAGAATGGCCGCCGACCGTGGCTTCCATTGCTATTCTCTGCCGGTGGGCGACCCAGCGGAGGTGATGGGGGTGAACGACCGGGTGCAGCTGGCCGCGGCCGCCAAGGTCCTCCAGTCGAGGATTAACGAGGCGCTGATGCTGGAAGGGGTGACCATCGTTGATCCCGCTGCCACCTATATCGAGCCGGGGGTCCGGATCGGCCGGGATACGGTCATCTATCCCGGTGCCCAGATCGGCGGTGCGACGGAAGTCGGTAGCGGCTGCACTATCGAGTCGAACGCGGTGATCCGGGGGTGCCGGCTCGGCAACGGCGTCCACGTCAAGACGGGTTCCATCATGACCGACGCTGTCCTCCACGACGCGGTAGCGGTCGGGCCCATGGCCCACCTCCGCCCCGGTACCGAGCTCATGGCTCACGTCAAGATCGGCAACTTCGTGGAGACCAAGAAAATCGTCATGGGGGAGGGGTCCAAGGCATCCCACCTCACCTACCTGGGGGACGCCACCATCGGGAGCAACGTCAACGTCGGCTGCGGAACCATCACCTGCAACTACGACGGGGTAAACAAGCACCAGACGGTGATCGGGGACGACGTCTTCGTCGGGAGCGACGTCCAGTTCGTGGCGCCGGTCACCATCGGCCGCAACTCCCTCATCGCCGCCGGCACCACCGTTACCCAGGACGTCCCCCCCGACTCCCTGGCCATCGCCCGGACTCCCCAGGTTAATAAAGAGGGATGGAAGTTGAAGAAAAAATAAATCTGTTCATCGTTCAACGGTCAACGTTCAACGGCATATAACCTTGAACCTCGAACCTCGAACCTTGAACTTCGAACGGAGTTTGAGCATGTGCGGAATCGTCGGCTACATAGGGGCGCAGGAAGCGACCCCGATCATACTGGAAGGGCTCAAGAAGCTGGAGTACCGTGGGTACGACTCGGCGGGGATATGTATCCTCACGGCCGATCAGGCCGATATCCGGCGCAGCGAAGGGAAGCTCGTCAACCTGGAGCGGCTGATCATGGCGAAACCCCTGGCCGGTTCAATCGGTATCGGCCATACCCGCTGGGCCACCCACGGCCGTCCGTCCGAGATCAATGCCCACCCTCACCAGGCCGGCTCCATCATCGTCGTCCACAATGGTATCATCGAGAACTACCTGCAGCTGAAAGAAATGCTCAAGGGGCTCGGGCACGAATTCCGAAGCGAGACCGATACGGAGGTGATCTCACACCTCATCGACGAGCGGCTGAAGGAGAGCGGCAACTTCGAGATGGCGGCCCGCCGGGCTCTCCAGGAACTGAGGGGGGCCTATGCAGTCTGCATCCTCTGCGAGCAGGAGCCGGGGACGCTCATCGCCGCCAAGCAGGGCTCGCCCATGGTGGTCGGGCTCGGTGAGGGGGAGTACTTCGTTGCCTCGGACATCCCGGCCATCCTTGCCCATACCCGAGAAATGGTCTTCATGGAAGATGGTGAAATGGCCATCTTCCGTGACGGCATCCCCTCCTTCTCCACCGTGGCGGGGGAACCGCTCGTCAAGAAGCCGCGCCACATCGACTGGTCCCCCCTCATGGCGGAAAAGGGTGGCTACAAGCACTTCATGCTCAAGGAGATCTTCGAGCAGCCCCGGGCGGTGCAGGACACCATAACCGGCCGACTCCTCGGGGAAGAGGGGGATGTGCTGCTGGAGGAGATGAAACTCTCCGCCGCCGAGCTGAAGGAGGTCACCAGGGTCTGCATCGTCGCCTGCGGCACCTCGTGGCATTCGGCTCTGGTCGGCAAGTTCCTCATCGAGGAGCACTGCCGCATTCCCGTGGAAGTTGATATTGCCTCGGAATTCCGCTACCGCAAGCCGGTCATCGACGGGAAGACCCTCCTTCTCGTCATCTCCCAGTCGGGGGAGACCGCCGACACCCTGGCAGCACTCCGCGAGGCCAAGAACCTGGGGGCTAAAACCGCCGCTATCTGCAATGTGGTCGATTCCTCCATTGCCCGCGAGGCCCACGGTGTCCTCTACACCCATGCCGGGCCGGAAATCGGTGTGGCATCGACCAAGGCATTCGTAACCCAGCTCGTCGCCCTCTACCTCTTCACCATAAAATTCGGACGCTCCATCGGCCGGATCGACAAGGAAAAGGGGCGGTCGATGATCGACGCGCTGGTCAAGGTTCCCGGCCTGCTGGAAAAGTCGCTGGAACTGAACCCGGAAGTTGAGAGGGTTGCAAAACGCTACATGAACGCCCGCGACTTCCTCTATCTCGGCCGGGGCAACAACTATCCCATCGCCCTGGAAGGGGCGCTCAAGCTCAAGGAAATCTCCTACATCCACGCCGAGGGATACCCAGCCGGGGAGATGAAGCACGGACCCATTGCCCTCATCGACGAGGAGATGCCGGTGGTGATTCTGGTTCCGAAGAACAGCACCTACGAAAAGGTGGTATCCAACATGGAAGAGGTCATCGCCCGGGGAGGCCGCGTGATTGCCATCTGTTCCGAAGGTGACGCGGAGGTCCGGGCAAAGGCCGAAGAGGTCCTGGAAGTCCCCTCCGCCGGTGAGGACCTGACTCCCATCCTCATGTCCATTCCGCTCCAGCTCCTCGCCTACCATGTTGCGGTCCTCAAGGGAACCGACGTGGATCAGCCGCGTAACCTGGCCAAATCGGTCACGGTGGAGTAGGAGCCCGGGAAGCACCGACGGATTTGTAGGTCGAAAATAAAGTTGAATACTGAAATGGCTGCCAGAACATCGGCAGCCATTTAATTTGTGCTCCGTCATCAAAACGTAATTAACTTCCTCCCGTCCGGTGCGATCAAGTCTACAGACGACACAAAAGCAGATATGTTCGTGTGTGGGGTATCCACATAATATCGAATGGCGGTCAACTTGGGCTGATTGACAAATACCTCTTCGCCGGTGCTCAGACGTGCCTTATGGTGTGTGCGGCACGTTACCTCTCGGTAAGGCGGAAAGAAACGGGGACCTCAAACGAGACGTCGGGGCAAGTTCCCTCATGGGGTGGGGGGGGAAATCTGCCGACATTGTTGACCGCCCTCAGCCCTGCTTTGTCAAGAGTGCCATATCCGGAAGAAGATATCACCTCGACAGATTTGACGGTCCCGTCGCACATCATGGTGCAGCGTACGTTGCAGGTACCCTGTTGGCCGGCCTTGCGGGCAAAGAGCGGATACTCCTTGTTCCGGTCGATGAGGGAGGCGATCAGCGTTCGGTAGGACGCCCTCGCTTTGGCCAGCTTATTCTCGTCGATTGTCTTCACGTTTGTCACAGGGGTGACAGTCGTTGCCACGGGCTTCCCGTCAGCAGGACGGCGGGTTGGGATATTCCTCTCCGCACGTGGCATTGAATGCCCGGTGCTCTCCCCAATGGCGGAGGCAGGGACGGGGGGAGCGGCGGGTTGAACGGATTCCTGCCGGGTAACCACGGATGGTAACGACGGTGCCTGAGCCCTCGCCGGGAGAGTCGGCTTGACGATTCTTGCCGAAGGTGGAGGGTCGGCCACCGTCTTCGTTTCGTGGAGTTGCGTCAGCGTCAGGTCGACCATGAACAGCCGGGGAGGAGTGCTTGTCTGCCGCTGGTTGTGGTACATACTGAGGGCAAAAACCGCACTATGGAGCAGGAGCGAGGCAATGAAGACCTTCCCGAACAGGCGGCCGTGATGAGCGTGCCTTGCTTGCTCCCGATATCCCTCTACGTGGATTTTGAGTGCCTGCTGTGCCATAAGTCCTTCATGCGCATCCGGCAGGCTGTGCCGACCGGTGGGACGCGTGCCGGGACACACATGTCCCGGCCCGCGTCAAGGATACATTTCCGTCAGAACGTGTACTGTGCCGTTATGTAGTAGTTGCGACCGTTTTCCGGAACCTTGGCTCCGCTGGCGAAGGGATCGCGCAGGTACGAGAGGTAGTTGTAGTACTGCTTGTCGAGAAGATTGTTGACCCCGGCAAAGACCGACAGTGCTTTGAACCGAAATCCTCCCTTGATGTCGGTGGTCGCGTAGCCGGCGGTGGATTGCTCCTGGAGGTTCCGGTCGACCCGTTCCTGGCGTGACGAGAGGTTTTCCGCGACTTCCACGAAGTATAAGTTGTCGTCGTAGCGCACACCGACGGTCCCCCGCAGCGGCGGAATTTCGGAAAGAGGGGCGTGGGTGTCGTCGTTATCCCCCCAGGTGTAGGAGAGGGAGCCCTTCAGGAAAAAGTCACGGGGGAGCGCTACCTGGGAGCCCACCTCGTAACCCCACATGGTTGCATCGATGTTCCGGTAGCTCTTGAGCGTGGGACTCGCCTGGTAATAGTTCACGTAGTCGGACAGGTCGCTGTAGAAGAACGAACCGTTGATGAAGAAGGTTTCGGTATTGTATTTAAGGCCGAGATCGAACTGATGGTTGACGGTTGCCTTGAGATCGGTGTTTCCCCGTTGACCGGGATTAACCACTCCCGGCATCACGATGGCCGGCAGGTCGATGTACAGTTCCTGGGGATCGGGGGTCCGGGAGCCCCTGCCGAAACCGACGTAGGTTTCCAGCCCCTTCAGCGGGGTATAGGTGAGTTGGACGTTTGCGTTCACCGTCTTGAAATCCGTGCTGTTGTTCTGGGGGGTTACATATGAGTTGGAACTGTCGGCCTCTGCCCAGGCCAGGTCGCCGCGGACCCCGGCGGTCAGCTTCACCGTCTCGCCCAGGGGGATCGTGTATTCGCCGAACAGGCCGAGGTTGCCGATGGAAACGTCGGGGATCATGCGTACCGGGAGATAGTTCATGTACATTTTCCGGACATTCGTTGCGTTCCAGTTCCGGTTGTAGTAGTCGATGCCGGTCTTGAGGTCTCCCGACCCCACGGCCAGGGTGCCGTTGATCTTGGCGCCGTACACCATGGTGTCGGCATTGGTCTGCATGGAGTAGCCGTGGGGGATGTCCAGGGAACTCACCCGGTACTTGTCGCTCATCAGGTGCGTAATGTGATTCCAGTACCCCTGGAGTCTGATTTCCTTCAGCAGCGGGGAGACCTTGGCTGCCGTGTAGCTCCAGTTCACCCGGTTGGTCGTGTCGTCAGTCCCATCCATGAGGAGAAAGGGATACAGAACGTGCAGCGCTTCCTGGAGGGAGTAGCCGACTTCCATCCGGGAGTTTTCGCTGGGGGTGAACCCGAGCCTGGTCCAGGCGGAATTGATGGAATAGGCGGTGGAATCCTTGTCGTTGTCGCGATAGCGGTTTTTGCTGGTGGCAGGATAGATATCGGTTATGAGCTTTCCGTCGCCGGATGTGGGGACGCGGGAAAATTTGTAGGCGTAGCCGAGCAGGCCGTCAAACTTCTCGCCGCCGTATGATCCGACTGCGGAGGCATTGACGCTGTCATAGGAGCCGCCGGTGACGGAAACGTCGGCGCCGAAACCTTTCTTCGGCTTCTTGCTCCGGGCCTCCACTACCCCACCCAGCCCGCCGGGATTGGCGAGGTCATAGGGCCCCTTGATCACCTTGATCTGCTCGACTTCGGCAAAGTCGTAATGAAAGGCGGGGGGGTCCATCCGGGAGGGGCATGCACCGTGAATACGCTCCCCGTCGAGAAAAACATTGATGTTGTCCTTCTGGAAGCCGCGAATCACCACATCGTTCGCGATGGCCCCCTTGTGGACGATGGAGACACCTTCTACGGTCTTCAGCGCCTCGCCGATATCGCGGGCAGGGCTTTCCCGTACTTCCCGGATGGTCAGGCTCTCTTCCCGGGGGGATTCCTTCTCCCCCCTCACTACAATTTCGTCAAGGATGAGATTGTTGTCAGTATTGTCAGACCCGAAGGCCGGAACTCCTGTCATCGTGCCGGCGAGCAGTACGCCGGCCAGGAGTTGACGTGATTTCATGGTACCTCCTCAAATATTCACTATTCATGTTGAGATGTGGTCAGTGTTGCATTCTAATGCCCTTGTGTCTTCGTATCGCCAGCAACAGATGGTGCTGGTAGTCCCTGTCCAGACGGGAACACACGCATCTGTTGCACAGAAAGCAGAGTACCGCGCCACTCACCGGAGAGGCGTGGACATGGCAACTGTGGCTTGGATACAACTCGTCCGTTTCCACGTTACGGGTTTCCGGAAACGTGATTGATGCGGTGAGCAGGCAATTGTCAGGAGGCTATGACGGGTTTTTTTGGGGGGGGGTCAGGGGGGGCGCCGTGCCGGTCCATCTGGCGACTTCGCTCAAGGGAGGCAATCATGCTCTCGTTGACGATGGGGAGACCACCGTTGAAGGTAAACGGCAACTGTTCGGATTCTCTATCTGAAAAAAGGAGCTGGTTTTCATTGCCGCAAGGGCAGGTGCAGGTCAGCGTGGGCGTGGTGTCGCGCTCCATTTGTCGGCAGCAGTCGGGCATCTGCTCCTGATCCTGGCCATGCTCGTCCTGCAGCTTCTTCTGCCAGCAACAGCAGGTGTGGCTTGCGCTCCGTTCGGGGGAGCAGTTGCAGGCGGAGCACTCCCCCGCGCATTCAGCCATAACGGTATGGGCGACGGCAGCCGACTGAAAGGCAAGCGGTTCCAGCGGACTCAGGGTGATCAGCGAATAGACCACTGCAAGGACCAGGGCCTTTATGTGCCGTGAAGATATTTTCATGGTATGCCCGCGAACAAGGTTGTGCGCCGAGGCGCGATTGCAAGGATACACTATTTGTTTCAAAAATTAAACCGTTCAAACGGTAGATGGCGTGCGATTTTTGCCCGCAGAGAGGCGAATTGTCTGTTCCGGAAGCCGATTCGTTCCAAAACCTCCCGTGAGGTTTTCGGACAGAATTTTGCCTTGCCTTGCCGCCGCAAAAATCTTACAGTGATTCCCCGCTGCACGTTTCTCTGCCCACGAACCGATACCATCCCCGAAGGACGTTCCATGAAGCTTCTCCATAATCTCAATCCTCCCCAGAAGGAGGCGGTCCTCCACGGTGAGGGTCCGCTCCTGATCCTGGCGGGGGCCGGCTCCGGCAAGACCCGGGTGATTGTTCACCGGATCGTCCACCTGATCACGGAACGCGGCGTTCCCCCCTGGCAGATCCTGGCGGTTACCTTCACCAACAAGGCGTCGGGGGAGATGCGGGAGCGGGTGGAACGGCTCCTCGGCGGTGGCGAACTCCCTCTCATCTCGACCTTCCACTCCGCCTGTGCCCGGATCCTGCGGCGGGATATCCACCATCTCGGCTACGACAGCAACTTCGCCATTTACGACGACAGGGACAGCGAAAAGCTTCTCAAAGAGATCGTTGCCCAGATGGGGCTCGACGACAAGCGGTTTCCGGTCAAGGCACTCTCCGCAGCCATCGACGATTGCAAGAATGCCGGCCAGCTCCCCGAAGATGTTCCCTCCGGCGATCTCTATATGGAGAAGCTGGCCAAGGTCTACGCCGCCTACCAGGAACGGCTCCGGAAGTGCAACGCCCTCGACTTCGGCGACCTGGTGCTCCTGGCCGTGCGTCTTTTCGAGGAGCATCCGGAGGTGTTGGATCGTTACAGGGACCGGTACCGCTGGATCCTCGTGGACGAGTACCAGGACACCAACCCGGTCCAGTACCGGCTCGTCCGCCTTCTGGCCGGTGAGCGTCGAAACCTCTGCGTGGTGGGGGACGACGACCAGTCCATCTACCGCTGGCGGGGGGCCGACATCCGGAACATCCTCGATTTCGAAAAGGACTTTCCCGGTGTGAAGGTAGTGAAGCTGGAGCAGAACTACCGTTCCACCCGGACCATCCTCACCGCCGCCGGCAAGGTGGTGGCCCGGAACCGGGGACGCAAGCCCAAGACCCTCTGGACCGAGAACCCGGAGGGGGAGCGGATCGTCTATCGCCGGCTGGAGGACGAGCGGGGGGAGGCGCGCTTCGTCTGCCGAGAGATCGAGCGGTACGTTCGCCAGGGGGGCGATCTGCGGGGAGTGGCGGTCTTCTACAGGACCAACGCCCAGTCCCGGGTGGTTGAGGATGCCATGGTTGCCGACGGCATCCCCTACCACATGGTCGGGGGGATGCGGTTCTACGAGCGGCTGGAGATCAAGGACATCCTTGCCTACATGAAGGTGCTCGTCAATCCGGCGGACGAGATCGCTCTGAAGCGGATCATTAACACCCCGGCGCGGGGTATCGGCGCTGCTACCGTGGACAAAATATCGGAGATGGCCGTCCGCAAGGGGCTCATCTTCTTCGATGCCCTTCAGGAGGCAGCTACGGGCGGGCTCCTGGCCAGCGGTCCGCGGGGGAAGATCGCCGGATTCGTCGCGCTTCTGGAGCGGTTCCAGGGTCTTGTCGCCACCCTCTCCCTTGCTGATCTGGCAACGAGAATCATCCAGGATACGGGGTATGCCACCAAGCTGCAGGCGGAGCGGAGCGACGAGGCGGAAGACCGGCTCGCCAACCTCCAGGAACTTGCGTCAGCCCTGGCGGAGTTCGAGCGGACGAGCGAGGAGAAGTCCCTGCCGGCCTTCCTGGAGCAGGTAGCACTCATCTCCGACCTGGAGCGGGGGGAGAAAGGGCAGGAGTCGGCGACCCTCATGACCCTCCATTCGGCCAAGGGGCTGGAGTTCCCGCTGGTCTTCATCATCGGCATGGAAGAGCGGCTCTTTCCCCACGTCCGAGCGCTGGATGATCCGGAGCAGATGGAGGAGGAGCGCCGCCTCTGCTACGTGGGGATGACCCGGGCGCGGGAACGGCTCTTCCTTTCCAATGCCCGCCGCAGACGGATCTTCGGCCAGGAGCAGTACAATTCCCCCTCCCGGTTTCTGGACGACATTCCCCGGGAGTTGCTGGAACTGGAGCAGGAGTACCAGCCCGCTTTTGCGGGACTCGGGACTCGGACCCAAACTGCGGGCCTAAATGATCCAGCACCCGGAAACTACGAGAAGCGGAGCACGGTGAGCAGGGAACCTGCTGGTCACAACCTGGCTGCGGTGTTCGAGGCGGAACTGGAGCCGGAATTTGACAACGAGGTGCGGATGGTTCCCGACGACGAGCCGGAGGAAGGAGTCTGGCTCGGGATGAAGGTACGCCACGGCAAATTCGGGGTCGGCGTCATCCGGAAGGTCGAAGGGCGTGGCGACGAACAGAAGGTGATCGTCTGGTTCAACTCCGTCGGCCCGAAGAAACTTCTCGTCCGCTTCGCCGGGCTCGAACGCGTTTAACGGCGGTTCAAGGTTCAACGTTCAATGTTCGAGGTTAAAAAAAACAACCTTGGCCCCTGAACCCCGACCTTGCTTTTGAACCGCGTTGCCTTTTCCCCCCTTTCATGTTAAAAATACACCTTTTCCGCAACGATTTTTTCCCATTGGAGACCCCCATGAAAATAACCCGCGCCGACGTGGAGCATGTGGCGAAACTGGCCCGCCTGGAGCTGACCGAGGAGGAAGCGGCCACCTTCACCGGCCAGATGGATGCCATCCTTGCCTATGTGGAGAAGCTAAACGAGCTGGATACCGCCGGCATTGTTCCGACGGCCCATGCCGTCCCCATGGAAAACGCCTTCCGGGAGGATGTGGCGACCCCGTCCATCGGCATCGATAACGCCCTGGCCAATGCGCCATCGCGGGTCGATGGGTTTTTCCGGGTGCCGAAAGTTATCGAGTAAATCAGGTATAGGTAAAGGTAGAGGTTGAGAAAGTTTTTTTTCGCCTTTACCTTTATCTCTACCTTTACCTGAATCGGAGATTCATTGATGGAACTTTATGAACTGACCATACACGAGCTGCATGAAAAGCTGAAGCGGAAGGAGGTCTCCTCTGTGGAGGCGACGCAGGCGCTCCTTGCCCGGATCGAGGCCACCGAACCGAAGGTCGGCGCCTTCATCACCGTGACGGCCGACGAGGCACTGGCGGCCGCCGGAGAGGCGGACAAACGGATCGCCGCTGGGACCATGGACGTTCTCACCGGCATTCCCGTAGCGCTGAAGGATATCTTCCTCACCAAAGGGGTGAAGACTACCTGCGGTTCGAAGATCCTCGCCAACTTCGTTCCCCCCTACGACGCAACGAGCTGGGAAAGGCTCCGGGAGCGAGGGGCCGTGCTCGTGGGGAAGCTGAACCAGGACGAGTTCGCCATGGGTTCCTCCTGCGAGTCGAGTGCCTATGGCTCCACCAAAAATCCGTGGGACCTGGCCTGTATCCCCGGTGGCTCCTCCGGCGGTTCTGCCGCGGCCATCGCCGCCCGGCAGGCGACGGCGACGCTGGGTACCGACACGGGTGGCTCTATCCGCCAGCCGGCCTCCCACTGCGGCTGTGTCGGGTTGAAACCGACCTACGGCCGGGTCTCCCGCTACGGCGTCATCGCCTACGCCTCGTCCCTCGACCAGGTGGGGCCGGTGACCAGGGACGTGAGGGACGCCGCCATCATGCTCGGTGCGGTGGCGGGGCACGACCCTAAGGACTCCACCAGCGTCGACCGGCCGGTTCCCGATTACACGAAAGCTCTCGTTCCCGACGTGAAGGGGCTGACGGTGGGGCTCCCCCGGGAGTACCACATACCGGGGCTGGATGCCGACGTGAAGAAGGCCATGGACGGCGCCATCGAGACCTACCGGCAGCTTGGCGCCGAGTTTGTCGATATCTCCCTCCCCCATACCGATTACGCCGTAGCGACCTATTACCTCATCGCCACCGCCGAGGCGAGCTCCAACCTAGCCCGCTACGACGGGGTCCGCTTCGGCCACCGCACCGCCGAGGCGGGAGGGCTCATGGAGATGTACGTGAAAAGCCGCTCCGAAGGGTTCGGTGCCGAGGTGAAGCGACGGGTCATGCTCGGCACCTACGCCCTGTCGTCGGGCTACTACGATGCCTATTACCTGAAAGCCCAGAAGGTCCGCACTCTCATCATGCACGACTTCCTCAAGGCGTTCGAGACGGTGGACGTCATCCTCACTCCCGTCGCGCCGACCCCCGCCTTCCGGATCGGTGAGAAGGTAAACGATCCGCTCCAGATGTACCTCTCGGACATCTTCACCATCCCGGTCAATCTGGCGGGGACCTGCGCCGTCTCCGTTCCGGCAGGACTCAGCAAGTCAGGGCTCCCCATCGGTCTCCAGCTCGTTGGCAAGCCCTTCGGTGAGGAGAGCATCATCAAGGCGGCGTACTCTTTTGAGCAGGCGACTGAGTGGCATAAGCAGAAAGCGGTACTGTGATATTGAAGCATAATTAAGTAACCGGGTGCGGATTTTCCGATGATCTCTCCGCTTTCCGAGTCCTCCTACGGAGGCGTAGCGCCCAAACTTCGGGTGTAAACAGCGCTACGCCGCACACGGGGAGGGCGAAGGGGGGGGAGAGGGCGGAAAAGCCACACTCGCCGGAGGATAGATGAAATACCAAGCCGTCATCGGTCTCGAAGTCCACGTCCAGCTTCTCACCAACAGCAAGATCTTCTGCGGCTGCTCGACAAAATTCGGCGCTGCCCCCAACTCCCAGACCTGCCCGGTCTGCCTGGGGCTTCCCGGCGCGTTGCCGGTGCTTAACAAGCAGGTGGTGGAATACGCCATCCGGGCGGGGCTCGCCACGAACCACTCCATAGCCCCCCGGAGCGTCTTCGCCCGGAAGAACTACTTCTACCCCGACCTTCCCAAGGGGTACCAGATCAGCCAGTACGAGCTCCCCATCTGCATCAACGGCCACCTGGACATCGAGGTGGAGGGTGAGGCGAAACGGATCGGCATCACCCGCATCCACATGGAAGAGGACGCGGGGAAGCTGGTCCATGCGGACGTTCCCGGCGTGGGTGACGACTCCTGCGTGGACTTGAACCGGGCCTGCACGCCGCTCCTGGAGGTGGTCTCCGAGCCGGACCTGCGGAGCGCCGACGAGGCGGTGGCCTACCTGAAGAAGCTCCACCAGATCGTGGTCTATCTGGGTATCTGCGACGGCAACATGGAGGAGGGGAGCTTCCGCTGCGATGCCAACGTCTCCGTGATGCCGGTGGGGTCAGACACCTTCGGCACCCGGGCAGAGATCAAGAACGTCAACTCCTTCAAGTTCGTGAAGCAGGCGATCGAGTACGAGATCGAGCGCCAGATCGAACTGATCGAGGATGGGGGAAAGGTTGTGCAGGAGACGCGGCTGTTCGACCCGAACAGCGGCACCACCCGCTCCATGAGGGGGAAGGAGGAGGCCCACGACTACCGCTATTTCCCCGATCCGGACCTAGTGCCGCTGGTCATCTCCGACGACTGGGTGGAGGACGTCCGCCTCTCTCTCCCGGAGCTCCCCGCCTCCCGGCTTGCGCGCTACCAGACAGAGCTGGGACTCCCTTTTTACGACGCGGAGGTACTGACCGCAACCCGCGAGCTGGCCGACTACTTCGAGGCGTGTCTTGCCCTCTATCCCCAGGCGAAGCCGGTGGCTAACTGGGTGATGGGTGAGGTGACCCGCGGTCTGAACGACAGCGGCCTTGCCATCACCGCCTGCCCGGTGACGCCGGAGCTGCTGGCCGAACTCCTAAAGCTTATCGACGCGGGGACCATCTCCAACAAGATCGCCAAGACCGTCTTCGACGAGATGTGGCAGAGCGGCAAGGCGCCGGCAGTCATCGTGGAGGAGAAGGGGCTCGTTCAGGTCTCGGACACGGGAGAAATCGAAAAGATCATCGACGAAATCCTTGCCACCAACCAGGGACAGGTGGATGAGTTCCGGGGTGGGAAGGAGAAGGTCTTCGGCTTCTTCGTCGGTCAGGTGATGCGTGCTTCCAAGGGGAAGGCGAACCCGGCAGTGGTGAATGACTTGTTGCTGAAGAAGCTCAAAGGCTGAAGGGAAACCCCGCCACAGAGGCACAGAGATACGGAGAAAGGCACAATCTATTTTACAGGGATATACAGGTGAACAGGATTAAAACCTCTCTTCGAATGGTATCGAAGAATGATTTTCCTTGTTAATCCTGGTTTTTCTCGGTGTCTCCGTGGCTCTGTGGCAGATTTTAAGAGGTTATTATGTCCTTTAGAACGATCGAATGGCGCGACGACAAGGTGGTGATGATTGACCAGACCCGGCTTCCCGGTGAAGAGGTGTACAACGAGTACAGCGACTTCAAGGGGGTGGCGGAGGCGATCCGGGGGATGATTATCCGCGGCGCCCCTGCCATCGGCGTAGCGGCGGCAATGGGAGTCGCCCTGGGGAGCAGGGAGATCATCGCTGACACCCACGAGTCGTTCTACCAGCAGCTCAACAATGTCTGCAATGTCCTTGCCCGCACCCGCCCGACGGCGGTCAACCTATTCTGGGCCATCGAGCGAATGAAGCGAGTAGCCGAGGCGCATCGCGACAAGGACCTGAACAGCATCCGTGCCATGCTCAAGGCCGAGGCGATCAGCATCGAGCAGGAAGACCTGCAGATCTGCCGGGCCATCGGCAGAAACGGTGCAGCGCTCATAAAAGAGGGGGCTACCATCCTTACCCACTGCAATGCCGGCGGTCTGGCCACGGCCGGCTACGGCACCGCCCTCGGGGTGGTCCGCGCCGCCCATGAGGCGGGGAAGAATATCCAGGTCTTTGCCGACGAGACTCGCCCCTGGCTCCAGGGGGCGCGCCTGACCGCATGGGAACTGATGAAGGACCGCATTCCCGTAACCCTCATTTCCGACAACATGGCCGGTTTTTTCATGAAGAAAGGTGAGATTACCTGCTGCGTGGTGGGTGCCGACCGGATCGCTGCCAACGGCGATACCGCCAACAAGATCGGCACCTACAGCGTTGCGGTCCTGGCCAGGGAAAACGGAGTCCCCTTTTACGTGGCGGCCCCCATCTCAACCCTGGACCTGACCCTTGCCAACGGCGACGCCATACCCATCGAGGAGCGCAATGCATGTGAGGTGACCCATCTCCAGGGAGTCCCCGTGGCACCGGAGGGGGTGAGGGTCCGGAACCCCGCCTTCGACGTCACCCCCGCCAGATACATCACCGGCATCATCACCGAAAAGGGGGTCGTGCGGGGTGATTACGAGCGGGAACTGAAGCGGCTGGTGGGGCAATGACCCGGAGTGCCGAGTTCGCCGCGGCTCTGGAATCCTCGCTGTCGGGAGAGCAGACGGCGGAGAAGGACCGGCAGCTTGGCGCTTTCCTGGAAAGTCACGGATTTGCCTATGGCGTCCGTTCTGCAACCAATCTGCGGCTGCTGGCAGACGTTCTTCCCCTCGATACCCTGAAATTGGCAGCAATCGCCGCAGTTGCCACGGCACTCCCCGATATGGCCCTCAACGGCCTGGAGCGGATCAGTACCGTCGTCCTCCGCGAAGAACTCCTGACCGTCTGCAACAAAAAACAGAGGCTGATCCAGCTGATCACGATCTGCGGAGCCTCACCCTTTCTGACCAACATCATCGTCCGCGACCCCGTCTATTTCCATCAGCTTTTCAGTGAGCGGCAGATCGACCTCCGTCGCAGTGAAACCGAAACCCTCGCCGCGCTGCATGCCCTGGCAGGGGAGACAGACGATTATCCCGCCATCTTCAGGATCCTGCGCCGCTTCAAATTTGCCGAGATCCTCCGCATCGCCGCCCGCGACCTGAACGGACTGGCCCCCCTGGAAGAGGTGACCGGCGAGCTGACCTCCCTGGCAGCAGCATCTCTCCAGGTTGCCTACGAGGTGGCCCGGCGCCGGCTTGTCGCCGAGCATGGCGTGCCGCTCATGCAGACCCCCCAGGGGGAACGGGAGGCGGATTTGACCGTTATCGGCATGGGGAAATTCGGCGGCCGGGAGCTCAATTTTTCTTCGGACATCGACATCATCTACTTCTATTCCTCCGACAAGGGGGAAACGGCCGGCGTTCCCGACGGCCAGGGGGGGGTGAAGGGGAAGATTTCGCTTCATGCCTTCTTCGTCAAGCTGGGGGAGATGGTTTCCAAGGCGGTTTCCCAGGTAACGGAGGACGGTTTCGTGTTCCGCGTGGACATGGGGCTGCGGCCGGAGGGGAAGAGCGGCGACATGGCCTGTTCGCTCCGCTCCGCCGAGGTGTACTACGAATCGTGGGGACAGTCATGGGAGCGGGCCGCCATGCTCAAGGCCCGGCCGGTCGCCGGCTCAATCGAGCTCGGCGAACAGCTGCTGCATGCCATCGAGCCTTTTGTCTACCGCAAGTACCTGGACTACAACCTGGTGGAAGACATGATGGGAATGAAAAAGAAGATCGACGCTTCTCTCGCCCGTTCCCAGGAGGGTGAGCAGAATATCAAGCTCGGCCGTGGCGGGATCCGGGAGATCGAATTTTTCATCCAGGCCCTGCAGCTGGTCTATGCCGGCAAGAATCCGGCACTGCGCCAGAAGAACTCGCTTCAGGCGCTGACCGGACTGATGGAGGCGCGCATCATCAATGAGGATGATTGCAACGCCCTCCGTGAGGCCTATCGCTTCCTCCGTACCGTGGAGCACCGGATCCAGGTGGTTCAGGAGCGCCAGACCCACTCACTTCCCCAGAAAGAGGAGGAGATGAGGGCTCTCGCCCGACGGTGCGGGTATATGCGCGCCAATGGACTGGAGAAGTTCCGGCAGGTGCTGGAGGAGCATCGTACCGCAGTTTCCGTCATCTACGGCGGCCTGTTCCTTTCCCGGGACGAGAAGCTGCGGGAGGAAGTCAATCCGGAGATCTATTTTTTCTTCGACCGGAATGCCGATCCGGACCTGATCAAGGATATGCTGGCGGAACGGCGCTTCGAAAGGGTCGATGCCGCGTATGACCACCTGATCCTCCTGCGGGACGGCCCACCCCGGGCCAATCTCACCGAGCGGGCGCGGCGGCTTCTGGAAAAGATCGCCCCGCTGCTTCTCCAGGAGATCTTTGCCTCCCCCGACCCGGACATGTCGCTGACCAACCTGGAGCGGTTTCTCTGCGCCGTCGGTTCCCGCTCATCCATTTATGCCCTGCTGGCGGAGAACCGGGAGATACTCAAGCTGCTCGTCTCCCTGTTCGGCATGTCGGAATTTCTCGCAAAGATATTTTTCAGTCATCCGGAACTGCTGGACAGCATGGTGTCCCGCTCCTATGCCACCTTCACCAAGGAGAGGGAGGAGATGGAGACCGAGCTGGCGGCTCTTCTGGAACTGGCGGAGGACTTCGAGGAGCGCCTCGACGTGCTGCGCCGTTACCGCCACGAGGAATTCCTCCGGATCGGCATGAATGACACCTACGGCAAGCTCGGTCAGACCGAGATCGCCACCCAGCTCACCAATCTTGCCGATGTCTGCCTGGCCGCCGCCCACCGGATAGCGCAAGGGGAGCTGGCCCGATTCGGCCGGCCGACCTGGACCGATGCCGACGGGGTGGTGCGGGAAGCGGACTTCGCGGTGGTCGGCATGGGAAAGATGGGAGGATACGAGCTCAATTACCACTCGGACCTGGACATCATCTACATCTACGACCACCAGGGGATTACCGACGGCCAAAAGCAGCTGACCAACCACGAGTACTTTGCCAAGCTCGCCCAGAAGATCATCTCCATCCTCACCACCCAGACCCGGGAAGGGTTCGTCTACAAGATCGACACCCGGCTGCGACCGTCGGGAAATGCCGGTCCGCTGGTCACGTCACTCGGTTCGTTCCGGGATTACCACCGGGAGGAGTCCCAGCTCTGGGAACGCCAGGCCCTCACCAAGGCACGGGTGGTGCTGGGGGGGGGACAACTCCGGAACAGTATCGCGGAGATCGTCCGGCAAACGGTGTACGGCGTCTGCGTGACCGAGGATGCCCGCCAGGAGATCCATCGCCTCCGAATGCGGATGGAAAACGAGATTGCCCGGGAGAGCGAAGGAAGTTACAACATCAAGACCGGCCGGGGGGGGATGGTGGATGTGGAGTTCATCGTCCAGTTTCTGCAGTTGCGGTACGGCTGCAATCATTCCGGAATCCGCAGTTCGAGCACGCTGACGGCACTGAAGGGGCTGAAAGGGGAAGGGCTGCTCAGCGAGGGGGCTTTTGCCGTTCTTTCCCACGGCTACAAGTTTCTCCGCCGGCTGGAGAACCGCCTGCGGATCATCCATGATCACTCCATGAACGATCTCGGCGGGTCGCGGGAGTACCTGGACAAGCTGGCCCGTCGCCTGGGCTACGATCCGAAGCTGAAGCATCCCGGAGACGCCCTCATGCACGACTACGAAGGGGTTACGGAAGAGGTGCGGCGGGTCTATGCGACCATACTTGGAGAGGATTCGGAAGAAGCCGGCCGTTAAAGGCTATTGGTGGAATTTAATAGCTTAGAGGGCCGGGAGAGGGAGGGACAACCCCGGCATCTGCAACGAATATCATCTCTTCATTGTCCCGCAAGAAACTTCGCCTCAAGCGCCCCTGCTTCCCCACGTCTGTTCACCATTGCTCACCTTATACCGACAGTTCTATTAACGAAGGCGCAGAATTGCTAAAAACGGGTCTCTTCGCTCCATCTTGCTTGCTATAGCCTTGGGTCGTGATCTTTTTTTGCGTCGTTGCGTATAAAGTTGCTGTTGCTAGGGAACCTGCGGGAACGGAGTCGGCCGGGAAAGACCAGGTCGAGGAACTGCTTCAAAATGGCGGCGGTGAGCCCCCAGATTTCATCGTTGCCGAAGGTATAGAAATGGACCGGATGCTGGCGCCCTTTCCAGTTCCAATCCTCGGTCCGGAAGATATCCGGCCTGAGCAGGTGGGAGAGAGGGACTTCCAGTACCCTTTCGATCTCCCAGTCGTTGATCCTGAGGGGGTAATCGGCAGGGTAGATGCCGACGCAGGGGGTGACCAGGTAATTGTGGATGGAATAGAAATCGTCCAGCACCCCCAGTATCTCCACGTCGTCCGGTTCGATTCCCACCTCTTCCCAGGTTTCCCGCAGGGCGGTCTGGATGAGGTCCGTGTCGTCAGGTTCGGCTCTGCCGCCGGGAAAGGATATCTCTCCCCGGTGATGGTTGAGGTGTTCGGTCCGCTTGGTGAGGAGGATGTGGTATTCCCCCTGTTTGGGGAAGAGAGGGATGAGCACCGCCGCCGGCACCGGCCCAGGCTCCATAATAACCCGGACATGGGCAGCCAGGGCGGTCTTTATGCGTTCTTTCAAGTCCATAAGAACTTCAATTCTGAATTTTGAGTTTTGGATTGTAATTCAACATTTATAACTCAGAACTCAAAACTGCCTTTACAGTACCGGTTCTTTCGCCCGCCGCTTCAGTTCCGCGATGGTGGCTGCGTAGTCTGAGCTGCCGAAAACGGCGCTCCCCGCCACGAACACGTCGGCGCCGGCGTGGGAGATGTGGTCGATGTTGTCGGTCTTGACCCCTCCATCTACCTCCAGTTCCGTCTCCAACCCGCGCTTGTCGAGCATTCCCCGCAGGGCGTGGATCTTGGGGAGGCAGGCCTCGATGAACGACTGGCCGCCAAACCCCGGGTTGACGGTCATGAGCAGAACCAGGTCGAGATCGTCCAGGATATACTCCAGGACGTTGAGGGGGGTTGCCGGGTTGAGGGAGACGCCGGCCTTCTTGCCGAACGACTTGATGAGCTGAACTGTCCGGTGAAGATGGTGGGTCGCTTCGGCATGGACCACGATGATGTCGGACCCGGCTTTGGCGAAGTCGGGGATGTAGCGGTCGGGGTTCTCGATCATCAGGTGGACGTCCAGAGGAAGGTCGGTCACCCGCCTCACTGCCTCCACCACTAGGGGGCCGATAGTTATGTTGGGGACGAAATGGCCATCCATGACATCCACGTGAATATAGTCGGCACCGGCTGCCGCCACGGCACGCACCTCATCGCCGAGGCGGGCGAAGTCGGCGGAAAGGATGGAAGGGGCGATCTTTTTCATGTACAACCTCCAGAATACTCGCCACAGAGGCACAGAGACAAGGAGAAAAAATCAGCAAAAATATCCGTCCCGAGATTACCCATATTTTCACATAATGCAGTTATAAGATTTGCAGTCTGTAGTAATCGGTGGAACTTGCGGATTGATCCCCGCGGGTTTTCTCTGTGTCTCTGTGCCTCTGTGGCGGGTTTTTATATTTTCCTGAGCCGGGCGGCGAAGAAGCCGTCCATGCCGTGCCGGTGGGGCCAGCTCCTGAAGTACCCCTCTTCGGTGAACAGTTCCCGGTGGTCAGGGAAGAGTTCCCGCAAATCTTCTAGCACAAATCCGCTCTGTTCGGAAAGAAAATCCTCGATTACCGCTTCGTTTTCCTCCCGGTCGGTGGTGCAGACCCCGTAGAGGATGGTCCCACCTGCCGGGAGGATCCGGGCGGCATTGCGGAGGATCGTCCGCTGGGTCCGGGCGAGGGCGGTGATGTCGGCAGGGCTTTTCCACCACTTTCCCTCCGGATTGCGGCGGATGACGCCGAGGCCGGAGCAGGGGGCATCCACCAGGATGCGGTCGAACCGCTCCCCTGCCAGTGGGGTCGGGGGTTTGGTCGCATCGATAGAGCTTGTGGTAATGGTGTTTATGCCGAGGCGTCTGGCGGTTTCCTCGACCAGGCGGAGCTTGCGGGCGCCGATATCGCTGGCGAGCACTGTGCCACTGTTTCCCATGAGCTGGGCCAGATAGGTTGTCTTCCCCCCGGGGGCTGCACAGAGGTCAAGGATGCGCTCTCCCGGCGCCGGGCTCAGGAAAATGGCCGCCAGCTGGGACGATTCATCCTGAACGGTGAAGAGCCCCTCCCGAAAACCGGCCAGCCTCCCGATTGCTACCGGACTGACGATCCGCAGCCCGTCGGGTGAATAGCGGCAGGGGGTGGTGTCGGCGCCTTCGTCCGCGAGACGGGCTTGCAGCTCGTCTCGGGTTGCCCGGAGGGTGTTGACGCGGATGGTGAGGGGAGCCGGTTCGACCATGGTCCGGGCAAGGGATTCAGCTTCCTCCATCCCCAGCTGTTCCAGCCAGCGGGCGGTGAGCCACGCCGGTTCGGACCAGGCGGCTGCCAGGTAGGCAGCAGGTTTGTTCACGGGATCGGGAAAGCGGATATTCTGCCGTTCCCGATCGGTCTGGCGCAGGACGGCGTTGATGAAACCGCTGGCACGGGGTGCCAGGGTCTTGGCCAGTTCCACGGTGGCGTGGACTGCCGCGGCAGTCGGAACCCGGTCCAGGTAGAGGAGCTGGTAGATGCCGAGGCGGAGCAGGATGTGGACGGAACGCTCCAGACGGCCGGTCTTCTGGCTGGCGAACTGGTCGATGACATGATCGAGGGTCCCCTGTCGCCGGAGCACGCCGTAGACAAGTTCGGTCAGGAGCCCCCGGTCCGGACCCTGCAACGTACCGTGGGTCAGTTCATGGTCGAGGAGGATGTCGGCGTAGGAACGCTCCTTTTCGATGCGAAGGAGGATTTCGAAGGCGGCGCTGCGCGAAGTGGTGGTCAAGTTAACTCCTCAGTGCGGAAGATTGGAAGTAGGGAAGGTGGGAAGAAAAGAGCGCGGAGCGGAAAGGTGACAGGCAGACTTCCGCAGTTCCGCGCTTCGAACTTCTGGGGTAAGTTGTCAGCCTCTCGGCCCTGATGCCATTTCTTCCAGCCTTCGTACCCGTTCTTCCATGGGGGGATGGGTGGAGAAGAGGGACATGAGTCCGCCCCCCGTGAGGGGGTTGACAATGAACATGTGGGCCGTGGCAGGTGTTGCTCCGCCCATCGGAATCTGCCGGTTGGCCATCTCCAGTTTGCGGAGCGCGTTGGCCAGGTAGAGGGGGTTGCCGCTGATCTCGGCGCCACCCCGGTCAGCACCAAACTCACGGGAGCGGGAGATCGCCATCTGGATGAGCATGGCGGCGATGGGGGCGACGATGGCCATAATGATGAGGCCGAATCCTCCCCCTTCCTCGTCCCGGTCGCGGCCGCCGCCGAAGATCGCTGCCCACTGGGCCATCTGGGCCAGGTAGGTGATGGCGCCTGCTATGGTGGCGGCTACGGAAGAGATGAGGATGTCGCGGTTCCTGACATGGGTCAGTTCATGGGCCATGACTCCCATCAGTTCCTCGCGGGTGAGAATCCGCATGATGCCGCTGGTTGCAGCCACAGCAGCGTGCTCCGGATTACGCCCCGTGGCGAAAGCGTTGGGAGTTTCCGAAGGAATGACGTAGACCTTGGGCATGGGGAGGGATGCCTGCGCAGCCAGTTGGCGTACCAACCCGAAGAATTCGGGCTGCTCGGACTCGGTCACCTCTTTGGCGCCGTACATGGCGAGGACGATCTTGTCGGAGAACCAGTAGGAAACAAAGTTCATCACTCCCGCCATGACGAGGGCGAAGGTCATGCCATGCCTTCCGCCGATGGCGCCCCCTGCCAGGACAAGCAGCATGGTGAGCAGGGCCATGAGAAAAGTTGTTTTCAAGGTATTCATTATTTTTCCCATCCTTTTTCTTGAGACAATTTTGAACATGTATCAACCAACTAACCCAGTATAGTCATTGCTGTTTGAAACTGCAAGGGGGAGCTATGGCTGGTGGCTCTTCTTGACTCCCGTCGTGAGTGCGCTAGGATTTACGCACAACCGGCAAGCCGGCAGGCATACCATTACCAAACAACAAGAGGAGGTAGTGACATGGCAAGTGTGATCAACTGGGAGACCGACTTGACCAGAGCCCTCGCCCGGGGTCAGGCCGAGCACAAGACCGTTCTGCTCGATTTTTTCAACCCTGGCTGAATTGGCTGCAAACAGATGGATGCGGTCACGTATCCCAACGTGAAGGTCTTCGATTTCATCACAGCGAATGTGGTGCCGATCCGGGTCCCGGCGGACAGCAAGCCGCTGCCTGATGAGTTCAAGCTTACCTGGACACCCACTCTCATCACCCTCGATTACTACGGGAAGGAACATCACCGGACCGTCGGCTTCCTCCCCGCCGATGATCTGATCGCTTCTCTGATGCTGGGGATGGGGAAAACCGATTTCGACACGGGGGACTTCAATGATGCCATCATTCATTTTGACCGGGTGCTGGCCGACTTTCCCCTGAGCAGTTTTGCTCCCGAGGCGGTCTATCTTCGCGGAGTCAGCCGTTTCAAGGCAAGCCATGATGCCACAGCCCTGAAACAGGCCTACGAGAAGCTTACGGCTGACTACCCGGCCAGTGAGTGGGCGAAGCGGGCCGAGCCATACAATCTGCTTTAGATGGAGTCTGTTGCGATCGTACGGACGGGGGCCGCGGTGAGGCCCCCGTTTTTTGTCTGCATTTTGCTTTAACTTATGGTATCTATTTAATTGACTTATATTCGGCAGTTGAACACTGCCTGCATTCGTACTAAAGGCCTATTTCTGTAATTCTAAGCTCATTGCGCTGCATCCGATCAACTCACCCGGTGGGTTCAGACAGGATCGGCTGCGGACGCTTCATTTCGCCAAGAATTACGACGAAATAGCCCTCATGTACTCCTTCTGGCAGTATTCAACTGCCGTTTTTAGGATTAACGAGTTGGCTGGCATGGGGGGGCGTTTGGATCATTTTCTGCTGGGGGTACTGGTCCTGGTTATCGTGGCGCTGTCGCTTACGTCGGCGCTCCATGCCCTCATCATGAAACGGGATCCCCGCTCGGCCCTTGGATGGATCGTCACCAGCATAACTCTGCCGGTAATCGGCCCGTTCTTTTACTGGACCATGGGGGTCAACTGGATATCCCGGACGGCCCGTCAGTGGCTGGAAAGCGGGCGCCTTTTCGCCGGCTGGGACGACTTCCCCGCCCGTGTGGATTTGCGGGTGGCAGGAGATCTCCCCCCTGAAGCATCCAATCTGCGGGAACTGCGGGCGCTTTCGGACCGGCTGGTAAGTTCGGCGCTTTTGTCCGGCAACAGCATCCTGCCGCTGAAAAACGGCGAAACCGCCTATCCTGCCATGTTGGCAGCCATAGAAGGCGCAGCCAGTTCCATTCACCTGAGCACCTATATATTCGATTCTGACATCACCGGCCGCAGGTTCGCTGACGCTTTGAAGCTGGCCGCCGACCGGGGAGTCGAGGTGAGGGTGATTATTGACAGCCTCGGTGAAAAGTATTCACGCCCCCCGATCCGCACTTTCCTCCGTGGGTCGCGGGTCAAGGTTGGCAAATTTCTCCCCCTGCGTCAGGGGGGATACGTAAACCTGCGTAACCATCGGAAGATTCTTGTCGTAGACGGAAAGACCGCCTTCACCGGCGGGATGAATATCGGCGACCGCCATCTGGTTGAGCGGAACGGCAAGCCGCCGGCGGTCGCGGATATGCATTTCCGGGTAGAAGGGCAGGTGGTGGCCGACCTGCAGCGGGTGTTCCTTGAGGACTGGTACTTCACCACCGGCGAGCTGCTGGCTGACCAAAGCTGCTTTCCGCTATTGGCGGAAACAGGGAGCGCCATGGCCCGGGTCGTCGGCGACGGTCCGGACAAAGAGTTCCGCAAGCTGCACTGGATCATCATGGGAGCGCTTGCCTGTGCCCGCAAGCGAGTCCTGATCATGACTCCTTATTTCGTCCCCGACCGTCCCCTTATATCCGCCCTTGCAACCACGGCACTGCGGGGGGTCGACGTGACCCTCGTGCTTCCCTCCTGCAACAACCTTCCCTTCGTTCACTGGGCCAGTCGTGCCTATCTCTGGGAATTGTTGCAGATGGGGATCAATGTCTACTATCAACCCGCCCCCTTTGTCCATACCAAGCTCTTTCTGGTGGACGGTGTATGGAGCCTCATCGGTTCTGCCAATATGGATTCCCGAAGCCTCCGGCTCAATTTCGAGCTCGACCTGGAAGTCTACGATGCCCCTTTTGCCGGACTGCTGGAACAGGATTTCATGGATGCCGTCGCCCGTTCCCACCGGGTTACCCTGGAGGAGATGGACGCCCGCAGCCTCCCCGTCAAGCTCCGGGACGCCACAGCTAAGCTTTTTTCACCCTATCTCTAAGGAAACAAGACAGTTATGACGATACGATGGTACCCCGGACATATGGGTAAGGCACTGGAGCAGATCGGCGATCTGATCAAGCGCATAGACGTTGTGATCGAGGTGCTCGACGCCCGCCTCCCCTTTTCCAGTTCCAACCACAAACTTGCGGTTCTGCGGCGGAACAAGCCCTGGATCAAGGTGCTGAACAAGTACGACCTGGCTGATCCGGTCATCACCAAGGCGTGGGTGCGGGATTTCGAACTGCAGTCGGGAGTGCGGGCACTTCCCCTGTCGGCAAAGAAGTATGCAGACACGAAGCCGCTGATCAGGCTCTGCCAGAAACTGGCGCCGAACCGGGGCCGTCCGGGGCTCCCCGTCCGTGCCATGGTGGTCGGGATTCCCAATGTGGGCAAATCCACCCTGATCAATACGCTGGCGGGGAAAAGCATGGCAAAGGTGGGCGACCGGCCGGCAGTGACTACCACCACCCAGCAGATCGATCTTCGCAACGGGGTTGTCTTGTCCGATACCCCCGGGGTTCTCTGGCCTGAGATGAGCGACCAGGAGGGGGCCTACCGACTTGCAGCCAGCGGGGCCATTGGGGACAATGCCCTGGATTACACTGCCGTAGGGCTCTTTGCCGGCGAATACCTGCTGCGCCGTTATCCCGAGCTGTTGAAGACCCGTTACGGTCTGCAGGAGCTTCCCGAATCACCCCATGACCTGATGGTTGCCGTCGGACGCCGACTGGGGCTTTTGGCAACCGGGGGGGTGGTGGATCTGCACCGGTCCTCGGAGGCGTTTTTGCGTGAGCTCCGGGCGGGCAAGATCGGCCGTATCAGCCTGGAGGAGCCCCCGTCAGACCGTTCCGTACCTGAATGACAGCTGTACCGTGAGAAGCCGTGGCCCCAGCCGGTGGGTCACAATCCATAAAATCTGTTGACAAAGCACGCAAGAGCGGTTAATACATTATTATCCTCGCACAACCATGTCGGCTGTTTCTATTCAATTCATCATTATTCCGACCCAGTTAAACGGTACCCTTAGCCCATAAAATTCATGGCGCATACATTTCATTGACCACTCTGCCAGGATATATCCCCTCGGACGGCATGCCGTGCCCAGTCGAAAGCTGCCAACTCCCTCCCGTTCCCAGCATGTGATAAGCCCAAGATGTCTCAACCAGGAGAACCGATGAATTTACAGGAACTGAAAAACAAGAAGATCAGCGAGCTTACCGCCATTGCCAAGGGGCTCAATATCGAAGGGGCGTCCAGCCTGCGCAAGCAGGACATGATCTTCGCCATCCTCAACGCCCAGACCGAGAAGAACGGGATGATCTTCGGCGAAGGGGTGCTGGAAACACTTCCCGATGGCTTCGGTTTTCTCCGGGCACCTGATTACAACTACCTTCCGGGCCCCGATGACATCTATGTATCACCCAGCCAGATTCGTCGCTTCAACCTCCATACCGGCGACACCGTTTCCGGCCAGATCCGCCCCCCCAAGGAGGGGGAGCGCTATTTTGCCCTCCTCAAGGTAGAGACGGTCAACTTCGAACCCCCTGAGGTGGCCCGTGACAAGATCCTTTTCGACAACCTTACCCCTCTCTACCCCGATGAAAAGCTGAGGCTGGAGACTGCGCCGGATAACATGTCGATGCGGGTCATGGAGCTGATTTCCCCCATCGGCAAGGGGCAGCGCGGCCTTATCGTCGCCCCTCCCCGGACCGGCAAGACCATGCTGATCCAGAATATAGCCAACTCCATTGCCGAGAACCATCCTGAGGTCTACCTTATTGTCCTGCTTATCGACGAGCGACCGGAAGAGGTGACCGACATGCAGCGGTCGGTGAAAGGTGAGGTCGTCTCCTCCACCTTCGACGAACCGGCAACCCGCCACGTCCAAGTGGCGGAGATGGTCATCGAGAAGGCGAAACGGCTCGTGGAGCACAAGCGGGACGTGGTAATCCTCCTCGATTCCATCACCCGTCTGGCCCGGGCCTACAATACCGTTATTCCCCCTTCCGGCAAGATCCTCTCCGGCGGGGTCGATTCCAACGCCCTCCACAAGCCGAAGCGTTTTTTCGGTGCGGCCCGCAACATCGAGGAGGGGGGATCGCTCACCATCATCGCCACCGCCCTTATCGATACGGGGAGCAAGATGGACGAGGTAATCTTCGAGGAGTTCAAGGGGACCGGCAACATGGAGGTTCATCTGGATCGGAAGCTTGTGGAAAAGCGGACCTTTCCGGCCATCGATATCAACAAGTCCGGCACCCGCAAGGAGGAGCTCCTTATCGAGAAGAGTTCCCTCAACCGCATCTGGATACTCCGCAAGGTGCTCCACCCCATGAACGTGGTGGACAGCATGGAGTTCCTCCTCTCCAAGCTGGCGGAGAGCAAGGGGAACCAGGAGTTTCTCGACTCCATGAGCAAATAGCCCGTCGGTTGAGCTCTCCCCGCTGCTGTGGCAACGGGTGAAAAATGTCTTGAAAAAATAAGTCGATAGTGTTAATTTTAGACCTTTCGGATGATCGAATAATGATACCGTCGGCACTTACCCGGCGTAAGGAGGCAGAGATGAAAGAAGGAATCCATCCCAAGTATGAGGAAGTTACGGTAAAGTGCCTGTGCGGCAATACCTTCCAGACCCGTTCCACTAAGCCGGAAATCAGCACCGAGATTTGCTCCGCCTGCCATCCGTTCTTTACCGGCAAGCAGAAGCTGATCGACACCGCCGGCCGCGTCGAGAGATTCAAGAAGCGCTACGGAATGTAAGAACCCCCGTGGGGTGACAGGTTTGGTAAGGGGATTTTGTCGCTGGCGAAATCCCCTTATTGTTTTTCTGCTCCCCGTTTCGGCCGGTGATGCTATTTGGCGGTTGTCTTGGAACCGCAAGATATGCGATAATCACCTATTAACCCTTCCGAGGAGCTGGTGTGAAAGTTGCCCTTCTTCAGCATACTCCCGAGCCGGAACTGACGGTAGCCCTGGCGGCACGACTCTGCTATTCCCCCGTAGATATCGGTGAACTGAAGGAGAAGCTGGGCAGTGCCGACATCGAGGCATTTCTCGACAAGATCATGTCCCTCGGCCACCAGTCGGTGCTGGAGCACGCGTCCTTTACCTTCGGCATCGAGGGGATATCCCGGGTCACGTCTCACCAGCTGGTGCGTCACCGGGTCGCCTCCTACTCCCAGCAGTCCCAGCGTTACGTCTCCCACAAGGAGCGGTTCGGCGCAGTCATCCCCCCTACCATTGCCGAACGCCCCGACCTGCTGGGCCGGTTCGAAGCCCAGTTGCAGGCGCTGCACCAGACTTATGGCGAGATGGTGGAGGCGGGGATTCCGGCTGAAGACGCCCGTTATCTGCTTCCCAATGCCACGGAAACCAAGATACTGGTCACCATGAACAGTCGGGAGCTGCTCCATTTCTTTGCGATTCGCTGCTGTGAGCGTGCCCAGTGGGAGATCCGGGCCATGGCGGTGGAGATGCTGAAGCTGGTGAAGCCTGTGGCGCCGACCATCTTCCGGGCTGCCGGCCCGGGCTGCCTCAATGCCCCCTGCCCGGAGGGGACCATGACCTGCGGCAAGATCAAGGAAGTCCGAGATAAATTTCGCTCCCTTTGACGTGTAATCGCAGTGTATTAGAACGGAAACGTAGATTTTTCGCAAGCTCGAGGCTGTCGAGGGCTTGCACGGAGGCGTAGTACCCAAACGGCGGGCATAAACAGCGCTACGCCGCACACGCAGGGCCGAAGACTTACGCAGAGATTGCGGAAAAGCTGCGTTTCCCGGTGCCCATGAGGAAGACATGTCCAAAATTAACATCGGCGGTCAGGCCGTCATCGAAGGGGTCCTGATGCGCGCTCCCCGCTCCCTGGCCATCGCCGTCCGTCGCCCTGGCGGCGACATCGTCGTCAAAAAGGAAGAAGTCATCCCCCTGTCGGAGCGTTTTCCCGTTGTGAAACTCCCCGTCGTGCGGGGGGCAGTGGCCCTCTTTTCGTCACTTATCACCGGGATCAAGGCGCTCAATTTCTCCGCCAACGAGGCGATGGTCGAAGAGGAGAAGGAGGGGGAAGACAAGCAGGAGCTTTCGTCCTGGGCCATGGCAGGGACCATGGCGGTGGCGTTCGGCTTCGGCATCCTCCTCTTCTTCATACTTCCTCTCTACCTGACCAAACTTCTCACCCCCATCATCGGCACCTCTAACATTGTCTTCAACCTGGTGGACGGCGTCATCCGCGTGACGGTATTCCTCCTCTACATCTTTGCCATTTCCCGGATGAATGACATCCAGAGGGTTTTCCAGTATCACGGGGCGGAGCACAAATCGATTTTCGCCTTTGAGGCAGGGGATGAACTGACCGTGGAGAATGTACGCAAGTACAGCTGTCTCCACCCCCGCTGCGGGACGAGTTTCCTCCTCATCGTCATGCTGGTGAGCATCGTGGTATTCTCCCTGATTCCCAAGCTCTGGCCCTTCTACCTGAAGGCCGGCTCCCGGATCGTACTTCTTCCCCTTATCGCCGGACTCTCCTACGAACTGCTGAAATGGAGCGCCAAGAACGACCAGTCGCCAATCGTCAAGCTCCTGATTGCGCCGGGGCTGGGATTGCAAAGGCTCACCACCCGGGAGCCGGACGACAGCCAGCTGGAAGTTGCAATCCGCTCCATGGAGGAGGCGTTGGAGATTAATAGCGGGTATAAGGACGACCGGTTGGTGATCTGAAAATTTATGGGTCGTAGGGGACTCATTGGACCTGCAAGTTCCCTACGTCCTTCACATTGCTAAGGACTTCATGAATGTTTGACAAAATCGAAGAGCTTGAAAGGCGCTACCAGGAACTGGAAGCGCTCCTGTCTGACCCGGCGGTCATCGCCAACCAGCCGGAGTTTCGTAAATTTTCCCGGGAGCATGCCGACCTTAACGAGCTGGTGGCGGCCTATCGTCGCTATCGGAAGGTGCTGGCCGAAATGGATGAGAACCGCGAACTGCTGTCCGACCCGGACATGAAGGGAATGGCCGAGGACGAGATGGCGTCTCTCAATGAAGAACGGGAGCGGCTCGAAGGGGAAATCAAGCTGCTGCTCTTGCCCAAGGATCCCAACGACAGCAAGGGGGTAATCCTGGAGATTCGCGCCGGTACCGGCGGCGACGAGGCGGCCCTCTTCGCCGGCGACCTGTTCAGGATGTACAGCCGTTTTGCCGAAACGAACCGTTGGCGGGTCGAAATGATATCCGCCTCCGAGTCAGAGAAGGGGGGCTTCAAGGAGGTCATCGCTTCGGTGGAGGGGGACGGTGTCTTTTCCAAACTCAAATACGAATCGGGGACTCACCGGGTCCAGCGGGTGCCGGAAACCGAGGCCCAGGGGCGCATCCATACCAGCGCCTGCACGGTGGCTATCATGGCAGAGGCGGAAGACGTGGAGATCGATATCAACCCCACCGACCTGAAGATCGACGTCTATCGCTCTTCCGGGGCGGGCGGCCAGCACGTCAATACCACCGACTCGGCTGTCCGTATTACCCACCTTCCCACCGGGACAGTTGTGGCCTGTCAGGAAGAGCGAAGCCAGATAAAGAACCGGGCCAAGGCGATGAAGGTCCTCAAATCCCGTATCCTTGACACCATGAACCAGGAGCAGAACGCCAAGCTGGCCGCGGACCGGAAGCAGCAGGTGGGGTCCGGTGACCGGAGCGAGCGGATTCGCACCTACAACTTCCCTCAGGGGAGGATGACCGACCATCGCATCGGCCTGACTCTCTACCGGCTCGATGCAATCATGGCGGGGGATATCGGCGAAATCGTGGACGGGCTCAGGGCGTATTATCAGATGGAAGCTCTCAAGGCGCAGTCTGAAGCAGCTTGATTCGCGCTGAAAAACGCCCATCTGCGGCGTTGCTTTCGTCGCTGCGCTGCTCACATACTGATGTATGCTCCGCTGCTCGCTCCTCAGCGCCTTGCATCTGGACATTTTTGAGCGCGAATTTATGAATCAAGCAAAAAACTATGACAACTGAAACCTGGACAGTTCTGAAGGTTCTGACCTGGATGAAGGAGTACCTGGCCCAGAAAGGGGTGGAGAACGCCCGACTGGAGTCGGAGTGGCTTCTCTGCGGGGTGCTCGATCTCGACCGGGTCGGTCTCTATCTCAATTTCGACAAGCCGCTGACCGAGGCGGAATTGACCCGGTTACGGGGGATGGTGGCACGGCGAGCGCGGCGCGAACCACTGCAGTACATCTTGGGGAGCCAGGAGTTCATGGGGTTGGAGTTCGTCGTGACACCGGCGGCACTGATCCCCCGGCACGATACTGAGGTATTGGTGACGGAAGCGGTGAAGCGGGCCGGGGAAGAGGACAGGATTCTTGATATCGGTGTGGGGAGCGGCTGTATCGCCGTTTCCCTGGCCAAGGCGCTTCCCAGGGCGGAAGTCATGGGGGTGGATGCATCGCCTGAGGCGCTGGCCCTGGCAGAAAAGAACATCGAGGCCAATGTTGTCCGGGTGACCCTTTTCGAGGGTTCGCTGTTCGAGCCGTTCAACGGGCAGCGGTTCGACCTGGTCGTCTCCAATCCCCCCTATATCCCGACCGCCGACCTGGAGACGCTGCAGGCGGAGGTGCGCGATTTCGAGCCCCGCCAGGCCCTGGACGGCGGTGCTGACGGGCTGGATTTCTACCGCCTCATCATCCCCGTTGCCCCCGATCATCTCAATCCCGGCGGCTGGCTCCTCTTCGAGGTGGGGATCGGCCAGTCGGAGCCGGTAACGGGGCTGTTGGAGAAAACCGGCAGATTCACCGATATCTTCACCGCCAAAGACCCGAATGACATTGAGCGGGTGGTTGGGGCACGGCTGGCGTAAAGATCCTGCCATAACGTTCTTGGGCGGGGTAACCCCGCCCCTGCATGAAATTTATACAGAGGTAATGCATTGGACAAACTGATCATCAAAGGTGGCAAGAAACTCTCCGGTGAAGTCACCGTGAGTGGCTCGAAGAACGCTTCCCTGCCCATTTTCGTCGCCACCATCCTGGCTCCTGGCCGTCACGAAATAAGCAATGTGCCGTTCCTGCGGGACATCAACACCACCATAAAGGTGCTGGAGACCCTCGGTGCGGTGGTTGAAGGGAACGGCAACGTGGTCGGGATCGACACCACGAAGGTGAACAACCATGAGGCCACCTACGAGCTGGTCAAGACCATGCGCGCCTCAGTGCTGGTCCTGGGCCCTCTCCTCGCGCGGCTTGGCAAGGCCCGTGTATCTCTCCCCGGCGGTTGTGCCATCGGCGCCCGCCCCATCAACCTCCACCTGAAAGGGTTGGCTGCATTGGGGGCGGATATCAACCTCACCCACGGGTATGTGGAGGCCAGGGCGAAGCGACTTACAGGGGCGCGAATCAACTTCGATACACCTACTGTTGGTGGAACCGAGCACCTCATGATGGCGGCCGCTACCGCCAAGGGGGTAACTATCCTGGAAAACGCGGCCCGCGAGCCGGAGATCGTCGATCTTGGCCTGGTCCTCAATAGTATGGGGGCCAGAATTGAAGGGGCAGGGACCGACACTATCCGGATTACCGGCGTGAGCGAACTGGGGCCGTTTACCCACCGGGTGATGCCGGACCGGATCGAGGCGGGGACCTTTATGATCGCGGCAGCCATCACCGGCGGCGATATCAAAATCCGCAACATGCAGTTGGAGCACCTGGATGCGCTGGTTTTCAAGCTGCAGGATGCAGGTGTGGAAATTACCAATAAGGACAATGTGGTGCGGGTCAAGGGGCCGCGGAAAATCAGGGGGGTCAACATCAAGACCCGTCCCTATCCCGGCTTCCCCACCGACATGCAGGCCCAGTTCATGGCGCTCATGTGTCTGGCCGAAGGTGCGAGTGTCATCAGCGAGAACATCTTCGAGAACCGGTTCATGCATGTCTCCGAGCTGATGCGCTTCGGAGCCGATATTACTGTCGAGGGGAACACTGCAACGGTAAAAGGGGTGAAGAAGCTCTCCGGTGCCCCGGTCATGGCCACCGACCTGCGAGCATCCGCCAGTCTCATCCTGGGCGGTCTGGCGGCGGACAATACCACCGAGGTCTCCCGCATCTACCATCTGGACCGAGGGTATGAGTCTATTGAGAAAAAGCTGGCGGGGCTCGGCGCGGATATCCAAAGAGTAAAGGAGTAACGGATGCCGCTTTTCCGCAATCTCTTCGTTGGCGTTCGGAATCTCCTTGTGCGGCGTAGCGCTGCTACGCCTCCGCGGGATTCCTTCGCCGCCTTGACCTTGCAAAAAATCGACATCCGGAAGGTTAAATCATGAAAGACTTTATTACCATCGCCATTCCCAAGGGGCGCATTCTTCAGGAATCCGTGGCCCTCTTCAAAAAGATCGGAATCGATTGCGAGGAACTCCTCTCCGATACCCGTAAGCTCATCTTCGACGATCCTGTGCAGAAGATGCGGTACATGATTGTCCGGGCCACCGATGTCCCCACCTATGTGGAATATGGCTGCGCCGACCTCGGGATCGTCGGCAAGGACACGCTGCTGGAGCAGGAGAAGGACCTCTATGAGCCGCTCGATCTCAAGTTCGGCTACTGCCGGATGATGGTGGCGGAACCGGCGGAGCTCTCCCGTAATGACGACCCTTCAGGCTGGACCAACATCCGGATCGCCACCAAGTATCCCAATTTCACGGAGAAGTACTTTGCCCGCAAGGGGGTGCAGGTGGAGATCATCAAGTTGTACGGATCCATCGAGCTGGCCCCGCTGGTAGGACTCTCCGAGCGGATCGTCGATCTGGTCTCTACCGGCGAGACCCTGAAGCAGAACGGGCTGGTGGAGGTTGAGACAATCGCCGAGATTACTACCCGCCTCGTTGTCAACCGGGCGAGCATGAAGACGAAATATCAGCGGATAACGGAGATAATTCAAGGGCTGGAGAAGCACGTATGAAATTCCTCGATATCAGGGATGCGAACTTCGACGCGGAATTTGCCGCCATTCTGGCCCGCGGGGAAGAGACCGGCCGGGAGGTGGAGCAGGTCGTCCTCGACATCATCGCCGCCGTAAGGGAACGGGGTGACGAAGCGCTCCTCGACTACACCCGGCGCTTCGACCGACTGGAGGCGGACTCCGTCAGTAAGCTGGAGGTGACGGAGGACGAGTTCAACGTAGCCTTCGCCCGGGTCGATGATGCCGATATAGTTGCTCTCAAGCTTGCGGTGGAGCGGGTCGCCCGCTTCCACGAGAAGCAGAAGCAGGAGACCTGGCTCTCAACGGAAGAGACCGATATTCTCCTCGGCCAGATGGTGACACCGCTGGAGCGGGTCGGTATCTACGTTCCCGGCGGGAAGGCGAGCTATCCGTCGAGCGTCATCATGAACGCCGTGCCGGCCAAGGTGGCCGGTGTCGGCGAGGTTGTCATGGTCGCCCCGACACCGGGGGGAGAGATAAATCCTCATGTCCTGGTGGCTGCACGGCTTTCCGGTGTCGACCGGGTCTTCCGTCTCGGCGGTGCCCAGGCGGTGGCGGCTCTTGCCTACGGCACGGCGACGGTTCCCCGGGTGGACAAGATCACCGGCCCCGGCAACATCTACGTGGCGACCGCCAAGAAACTGGTGTTTGGTCAGGTGGGGATCGACATGATCGCCGGTCCCTCCGAGATCCTCGTGATCAACGACGGGAGCGGCACGCCGGCCCACATCGCCGCCGACCTCCTCTCCCAGGCGGAGCATGACGAACTTGCTTCCTCCATCCTCATCACCACCGACCGGAGCTTCGGCGAACGGGTGGCGGCTGAGGTGGAGCGTCAGCTGAAGAAACTGTCACGGGAGAGCATCGCCCGGAAGTCGTGGGAAAGCTATGGTGCGGTCATCGTCGCCGGGACCCTGGACGAGGCGATAGACTTTTCCAACCGGATCGCCCCGGAGCACCTGGAGCTGGCAGTGACCGATCCCTTCGCCATCCTTTCCCGTATCAAAAACGCCGGCGCTATTTTCCTCGGCCATTTCACCCCCGAGGCGGCGGGAGATTACCTGGCGGGCCCAAACCACACCCTCCCCACCGGCGGCACCGCCCGCTTCTTTTCTCCCCTGTCGGTGGACGATTTCGTGAAGAAGTCCTCCATCGTCTATTTCAGCCAGGGGGGGCTCAAGAGGCTGGGAAAAGATATCGTCAGGATTGCGGAGTTGGAAGGGTTGGAAGCCCACGGCAAATCTGTCAGCATCCGTTTGAAATGAAGGGGTGAGCTTCTCGTGGAGCGAATGTGCCCGAGAGCCGGCCGCTGTAGGTGAAATGGAGTGGAGACGGCCGATCGTGTCCGAACCCGTCAGGGTGAGTTGATCGGCTGTCGCGGAATGAGCCGTACAGCGGTGGGTCGAGGGGACGCTGAGCGGAACGGGATGCTTACCCCTCTCGAATATGCTGATGAAATTCTACCAGGAGGTGTCCATGTCCCGCAAAGCCACTATCGAGCGCATCACCAGGGAAACCCAGATAAAGCTTACCCTCGACCTTGACGGGACGGGGGAGGCGAAGGTCTGCACGTCGGTGCCGTTTCTCGATCACATGCTCAACCTGTTCGCCCGCCACGGCCTGTTCGATCTGATGGTCGAGGCGAAAGGGGACATCGACATCGATTTTCACCACACGGTGGAGGATATTGGGATCGTCCTTGGCGAGGCACTGAAAGAGGCCCTCGGCAACAAGGAGGGGATTCGCCGCTACGGTCAGGCCACGGTTCCCATGGATGAGACCCTGGCGAGTGTGGCCGTCGACCTGTCGGGGCGTCCCTGCCTGGTTTACAACGTGCGGCTCCCCAAGGTGAAGATCGGCGAGTTCGACGTGGAACTGGCGAAGGAGTTCTTCCAGGCCCTCACCAACAACCTGGCGGCCAACGTCCACATCAACGTCATGTACGGTGACAATGTGCACCACATTCTGGAAGCCTGCTTCAAGGCCCTTGCCAGGGCGCTGGACCAGGCGACCCAGTTGGATCCCCGGATCGCGGGGGTCATGTCGACAAAGGGAAAATTATAACGGCGGGATCAGGGATCAGTATCGGCTCATGCGTCTGGTCGATCCCGGGTTCCCGGCTACAGGTCCCAGAGGTTCTCAAATGATTGCAATCATAGACTACGGCATGGGGAACCTCCGTTCCGTGCAGAAGGGGTTCGAGAAGGTCGGTTTCGAGGCGGTCGTCACCGCCGATCCCAAGGTGGTGCTGGCGGCGGAGAAGGTTGTCCTCCCCGGCGTCGGGGCGTTCCGCGACTGCATGCGGAACCTCGAACAGGCAGGGTTCGTGGAGCCGATCCTCAAGGTGATCGGGGATGGGCGCCCCTTTCTCGGTATCTGCGTCGGAATGCAACTCCTGATGACCGACAGCGTCGAATTCGGGCTCTATGAGGGGCTGAACGTCATGCCCGGGCATGTTCTCCGTTTCCCGGAAGGGATGGAGGAGGGGGGAGAAGAGCTGAAAGTCCCCCACATGGGATGGAACCAGCTTTCCATCCGTCACCGGTCACCGGTTTTCACCGGGCTTGAGGAGGGGATTAACGTCTATTTCGTTCATTCCTATTACGCAAAACCGGACGATGAGTCGGTCGTGGCTGCCACCTCAGTCTACGGCATCGAGTTCTGCGCCTCCATCTGGAAAGACAACATCGTCGCCACCCAGTTCCACCCGGAGAAATCCCAGGAGGTCGGGCTGCGCATGCTCAAAAATTTTGGAGAAATGAAAGGGTAAATCTGCCAGGTTGGCGCTGAGTCACCTCTGTGACTGCGTCTCTGTGGCCGATGTGAAAGGTTTTTCCCTATGATCGTCATACCGGCAATCGACCTGAAGGAAGGAAAGTGTGTCCGCCTGGAGCAGGGGCTCATGGAGAAGGACACCGTGTTCTGCGACAACCCGGCCGAACAGGCACGGGAATGGGAGCGGCAGGGGGGTGAACTCCTCCATATCGTTGATCTCGACGGTGCGTTCGCCGGTGTTCCGAAAAACAGGGATGCGATTGCTTCAATCGTCGGGGCGGTTTCCATCCCGACCCAGCTCGGTGGCGGGATACGGGACATGGACACCATCGGGGCCTACCTCGGTCTTGGCCTCTCCCGGGTGATCCTCGGCACCGCAGCCCAGCGCAATCCTCAGCTGGTGGAGGAGGCGTGCAGGCTTTTCCCCGGTAGGATCGTGGTCGGCATCGATGCCAAGAACGGCATGGTAGCGGTGCAGGGGTGGGCCGAGGTAACCGGTGTCACGGCGGTGGAACTGGCGAAGCGGTTCGAGGGGTACGGCGTTGCGGCCATTATCTACACCGACATCAGTCGGGACGGGATGATGCAGGGACCGAATATTGACGCTACCCGCGCACTGGCTGAGGCGATCAGCATTCCGGTCATCGCCTCCGGCGGTGTTTCATCCCTCAGGGACATCGAAAACCTCATGGCCATCGAGTCGGCGGGGGTGACCGGGGCGATCACCGGCAAGGCGATCTACACCGGCGCCCTCAAACTGGCTGAAGCGGTGGCGCTGACCAGAAAAGGCAGGTAACAGGTAGAGGTAAAGGTAAAGATAATGCCAAGGAGCGCTTTCTCTACCTTTACCTCTACCCCTACCTGTGAATTCGGAGAATTCACATGTTGACCAAACGCATTATCCCCTGTCTCGATGTGAAAGGTGGGCGGGTTGTCAAGGGGGTCCAGTTCCTGGAGCTCCGGGACGCCGGCGATCCGGTTGAGATTGCCGAGATGTATGATAAGCAGGGGGCGGATGAACTGACCTTCCTCGATATCACCGCCTCCTCCGATGCCCGGGACATCATCATCGATGTGGTACGCCGCACAGCCGAGCGGGTCTTCATGCCCCTTACGGTTGGTGGCGGGGTCAGGTCGGTGGATGACATCCGCCGGCTTCTCAATGCCGGGGCGGACAAGGTATCCATCAATACGGCCGCCATACACCGACCCGATTTCGTAAGGGAGGCGGCGGAACGGTTCGGTTCCCAGTGCACGGTGGTTGCCATCGATGCGCGCCGGGTTCCGGGCGAGGAGCGCTGGGAAGTCTATACCCACGGCGGCCGCAATCCGACCGGCATTGATGCGGTGGAGTGGGCTCGACGGATGGAGGAGTATGGCTCCGGTGAGATACTGCTCACGAGCATGGACAGGGACGGCACCAAGGACGGTTACGACCTCCCCCTGACCCGTGCCGTGGCCGATGCGGTCAGTATTCCGGTCATCGCTTCCGGTGGCGTCGGTAACCTGGAGCACCTCTATGACGGTTTTACCTGCGGGGGGGCGAGCGCCTGCCTGGCGGCATCAATCTTCCACTACCGTGAGTACACCATACGGGAAGCGAAGGAGTATCTCCAGGGGAAGGGTGTGCCGGTCAGGCTGTAACCGGACCCGGCAAGGCAGAGAGATTTCGGCAGACGATAGGAATGCATCATGAAAGAATCACAAGACGACATCCTGCAGGCCGTGTACCAGGTCATTCAGGAGCGGAAGGCCAACCCGTCGGAGAAATCGTATACCGCGTCACTCATGGCAAAGGGGGTCGATACGATCCTCAAGAAACTGGGTGAGGAGGCGACCGAACTGGTCATTGCCGGCAAGGGGGGGGCGCGGGACGAGATTGTCTACGAGGCCGCTGACCTCTTTTTCCATACACTGGTCCTGCTCGGTTACTACGATATTGCACCCGAGGAAATCTACGCCGAGTTGCGCCGCCGCTTCGGTCTCTCCGGCCTTGAGGAAAAGGCGTCCCGCTTTCCAGCGAAATAGCTTGTTTTCGTCCGGGGAACGCTATTCCCCCTCTAACGCTTCCCTGCTTGCCATGTAAACGAATGTGTGTCTTTGCGCAGTCTCTTGCTCCCGCTGGCCGGATGAAAATCAGCTCCTTTCCGAACCGGAAACTAGCTGAAAAAGGGTAAATTTTTCTTGACTTTGCGGGTGGGGATGGTAACATGCCTATTCTTGAAAATTACATACCGGCCTGACCTTTTGATACGCTTTTCATAAATTCGCTAGAGGGGGGAGGGGAATATGAATGCCGGGAGTAAAGGTAAAAGAAACTGAATCCTTTGAGCTTGCTATGAAGAAATTCAAAAAGCAATGCGAAAAAGCGGGAATTCTTTCTGAAGTCCGTAAGCGTGAGCATTTCGAGAAGCCGAGCATCAAGCGGAAGAAGAAGGCTATCGCCGCACGGAAACGCGCGCTCAAAAAACAGCGTAAAATGATGGATTAATCGAGGATGGCATGTCGCTCAAAGACCAATTGACCGAAGAGATGAAACTGGCCATGAAGGCCAGAGATGAGCTCAGGCTTTCGGTCATCCGTCTGGTCCGCTCCACGGTGAAGAACCGTGAAATCGACCAGAAACGGGAATTGGACGACCAAGGGATCAATGAGGTTCTCTCTTCACTGGCCAAGCAGCGCCGGGAATCGATCCGGATGTTCGGCGAGGCAGGAAGAACTGATCTGGTAGCCAAGGAGGAGCAGGAGTTGCAGATTCTCCTGTCGTTCCTTCCCCAACAGCTCGAACGCGGAGAAGTCGAGGGACTGGTCATCAAGGCCATTGCCTCAAGCGGTGCACAGGGACCAAAGGATATGGGGCTGGTTATGAAAGCCCTGCAATCCCAGGTTGCCGGACGTGCTGATGGTAAAATGGTCAGCGAAGTCGTCAAGGAGAAGCTGGCCCAACTGTAGATCTTTTTCCTTGATGGTTGTCGTTTTTTGCAGTGCGGAGTAGGGGCATTTCACGGGAATGCCCCTACTTTTACTTTGCGGTAGCAACTGGGTATGGGAAATGAACCTTATTGACATCCTTATCTGGATTGTATTGCTTGTCTTTGTGATAAAGGGGTTCATGAAGGGGCTGGTACGCGAGGTATGCTCCCTTCTCGGTCTCGTTATTGGTGGCTGGGCCGCCTTCAAATACTATCCCTATCTTGCCGAATCACTACGATCGCTCATCCGTATTCCCCAGCCCGTAGCGCTTGCTCTTTCCTTCCTGCTCGTTTTCCTGGTCCTGGGGCTATTGTTTTACCTGTTCGGCCACCTCATCACCGTCGTTTTCAAAATTATGCTGCTTGGAGGAATAAACCGCGTCGGCGGTGTGGTCTTTGGCCTGCTGGAAGGGGCCTTTCTCCTCTGCATGCTCCTCTACCTGGCGACTGCCAAGCCCGTACCCGACCGGGTGAAGGGGTATCTCCAGCATTCCCGGACCGCCCAGATGTTTATCGTATCCGGCAGGGAAATCGTGGCCGGCTGGGACAGTGCCCACCGGGTATCCCCGGGGCGCAACAAGTAGTCTGCTGCGAACGCGCGGCCTGACGTCTGTCTGCTGACAGTCGCCACAGGCCGGGCAGATAAGGTTCACGATGTCGATGATCCCAGATGATAAGGTTAGGGAGGTGCGTGAGCGGGCAGCCATCCTCGATGTAATCTCGGATTACGTGAATCTGCGGAAATCGGGGGCGAATTACCAAGGGATATGCCCGTTCCACGGGGAAAAAACCCCGTCATTTAACGTAAATCCCGCACGGGAGATTTTTCACTGCTTCGGGTGTGGTGTAGGCGGAAACGTCTTTACCTTTATAATGAAGGTTGAGGGGCTCACCTTTCCGGAAGCAGTTAAATTTGTGGCCAAGCGGGTCGGTGTGGAAATCGAGGACCGTCCCCTCACGGTGACAGAGCAGAAAAAGCAGGACGAGCGGGAACAGTTTTACCGGATCAACGAGCTGGCTACGCGCTTTTATCGGCGTGTACTGCTTGAGGACGGGGCAGGGGAGGCGGGAAGGCGCTACCTGGAACGGCGCGGTGTGGATGCCTCCACCTCCGAGGCCTACCGGCTCGGTTTTGCCCCTGATCGTTGGGACGGTCTGGTCCGTTTCCTGCAACAGCAGGGGGTGCCACTCCCTCAGGCCGAAAAACTGGGTATTGTCAGGCAGCGGGAGGGGGGCGGTCATTACGATATCTTTCGCAATCGCCTCATCTTCACCATCGCCGATCCCCAGGGGCGCCCCATTGGTTTCGGCGGCCGGGTACTGGATGATTCCCTGCCGAAGTACATCAATTCGCCGGAATCGCCTGTTTACCACAAGAGCGAGGTGCTGTTCGGTGTTGACCTTGCCCGTCAGTCCATGCGTGCCGAGGGGACGGCGATCATCGTGGAGGGATATTTCGACCACCTGGCCCTCTACCAAGCTGGGGTGAAGAATGCTGTCGCTACCTGCGGGACGGCCCTGACACCAGGGCATCTCAAGCTGCTGCAGCGCTATGCAGGGCGTTTCTTCACGCTCTTCGATTCTGACAGTGCCGGCAAAAAGGCGACTTTCCGTGCGATGGAGCTTTTTCTCGGCGAGAACGTTTCAGCCAGCGTGGTAGAGTTGTCGGCGGGGGAAGACCCGGACAGTTTTCTCAGGAAAGAGGGAGTGGAAACCTTTGCCAGCCGGCTCAAGGCGGCGCGGCCGATCTTCGAGTATTTTTTCCGCGACCTGGTGCAGGGCACTGATACCGGGTCGGTAGCCGGCAAGGTGGCGGTCATTGACCGTCTGATGCCGTTTCTGTCCAGGATAGCCAATCCGGTGGAACGTGATCTCTACGTGCGGGAGATTGCCCGGGTGCTCGGAGTTGAGGAGCGCGCGCTCCTGCGCAAGCTCGGCAAAGGGCCGGTCACCGCTGCTGACATGGTGCCGGTCCGGAGGGTGCAGCGAGGCGGTCTCGGGAGCGAGGAGATGCTCCTGGCGTTGATGGGGAAATACCCGGAGGTTATCGAGCGGGTACGGGAATATGGTCCGGCAGGGCTATTTTCTCCGGCCCATCTTCCGATTGCGGAAGCCATCCTCAGGGAGCAGGATGCGGGTGGCGGCTTTGATTGGGGACAACTTCTGGCTGAAATCGCATCTCCCGAGGAACGGAGCAGGCTGACCGCGCTGTTTGTCGCTGACGCCCCGTTGGAGGAGATCGATCCCCACAAGGCATTCGACCAATGCCTTCAGGCGCGGGAGCGGGATTCCCTCAAGGGATTGAAAAGTCTGGCACGGGAGCTGTCGCAGGTGGATCCCGATTCGCCGCGCTATCGCGAGCTGCTGGAGCAGATGGAAGACTTGCGAAATAGAAAATCGCAATTATTATAGATATACGGATTTTTCAGGGGTGAAGTGAATGGCCAAGAAAAATATGGATGAAGTCAAGCAGCTGATCGATCTGGGTAAGGAGAAAGGGTTTCTTACCTACGATGAAGTCAACGACCTGTTACCTCCCGATATCGTCTCGTCCGAGCAGATCGACGACGTCATGAGCATGTTTGGCGAGATGGACATTGAAATCGTCGATTCCGCCCAGAAGGTCAAAATTCCCAAGGTCAAGCTCGACCTTGAGGAAGAGGAGGAACTGGAGGGGGAACAAGAGGACATGGAGTTCGAGCCGGGTGTCCTCGGCCGGACCAGTGACCCGGTGCGCATGTACCTGCGGGAGATGGGGTCCGTATCGCTTCTTACCCGCGAAGGGGAAGTTGAGATCGCCAAGCGGATCGAGGATGGCGAACGGGACATGGCAAGCGTGATCCTCAATACGCCGATTACCGTCAAAGAGGTGATCGCCCTCGGGGAGAAACTGAATAAATTCCAGGTCAGTGCTTCGGAGATCAGCAAGGAAGTGGAAGAGGAAGAGCTGGAGGAGGACGAGGAAGATGTTCAGAAGATCCGCCTCCTCGCGCTGATCGAAGAGATCGCAGCATTGTACGCCCAGGTGGACCAGATCCAGAACTCCCTTGAAGGCGGCTCCCTTGCTGCCAAGGAGCGGGACCGTCTCACGGCCGAACAGCAGGAGATCAAGGCGAAGCTTGCCGAATTGCTGAAATCCCTTCGGCTCAAGGACCGCCATATCGAGAAGATCTCCCAGCGGCTCAAGGAGCTTTCCTGCAAGGTTGACAAGGTCATGGCCGAAATTGCCGAGATCGAGCAGGAAACCAGCCTCCCCCATGCAGAACTGGTGGTGCTGTTCGAGAAGCTCCACAAGAGTCCCACTGAAGAGAAGCGTGTACTGAAGAAGCTCGGCGGTATCTCCCTGGATGACGCCGGCAAGCTGGAAAAACGGCTGCACGCCGCCGAGAAAAAGCTCAAAAAGGTGGAGCAGGAGTCCGGTTTCCGGGCGACGGACCTTTCCACAGCTCTCAAGGCCATAGAACAGGGTGAGGAGAAGGCCAAGCTTGCCAAGTCTGAACTGGTAGAAGCGAACCTGCGGCTCGTGGTATCCATTGCCAAGAAATACACCAACCGGGGGCTCCAGTTCCTCGACCTGATTCAGGAGGGGAACATCGGCCTGATGAAGGCGGTGGACAAGTTCGAATACCAGCGTGGCTACAAATTTTCCACCTATGCCACCTGGTGGATCCGCCAGGCCATTACCCGTGCCATTGCCGATCAGGCCCGCACCATCCGGATTCCGGTGCACATGATCGAGACCATCAACAAGCTGATCCGTACCAGTCGCCAGCTCGTCCAGGAGATCGGCCGCGAGCCGTCCCCCGAAGAGATAGCCGAGCGGATGAGCCTTCCCCTGGACAAGGTGCGCAAGGTCCTGAAGATTGCCAAGGAACCCATCTCCCTTGAGACCCCCATCGGCGAGGAAGAGGATTCCCACCTCGGAGATTTCATCGAGGACAAGGGTGTGGTTTCACCACTTGAGGCGGTCATCAAGGCCAACCTCTCCGAGCAGACCTCCCGGGTACTGGCCACTCTCACGCCCCGCGAAGAGAAGGTCCTGCGGATGCGCTTCGGCATCGGCGAAAAGAGCGACCACACTCTGGAAGAAGTGGGACAGGATTTCGAGGTCACCAGGGAACGGATCCGCCAGATCGAGGCGAAGGCCCTCCGGAAGCTCCGTCATCCGAGCAGGAGCAAGAAACTCAAAAGCTTCGTGGAATAATATCCGCGACGCAGTGCACAAGGCCGCTCCGGGCAACCGGTGCGGCCTTTTTCTTCTTCCCCTTTCCCCGGTCTGAGATATGACAACCAGCGTTGCAAGGAGGACCATCATGAGAACTTATGGCGTACTGTTACTGGCCGTGATTGCATTGTCCCTTCCGCTTGCGGTGAAGGGGGAGACAAAGGATACCTCCCGGGAAAAGGACCTCTGTCTTCTCTACCAGGAAAACTGCGGCTCTCGGCAGGATTCTATCCAGGAGAGGATCAGGAGAATCAAGGCCGAAATTGCCAAGGGTCCGGATGTTTACACGGAGAAGGAGCTCAGTCGGCTGAACGCCATGCTCCAGGATTACGAGTTTCTGTATGACAAGCTGATGTTTGGACCCTCATCACATTGAGGGGAGGATACTTGCGTGGCGAAAGAGAAGCTACCCATTACTCCGGCGGTCCGCGCCCTGCGCGCAGCCGGCGTGACGTTCACCAGTCATCTATACACCTATGAAGAAAGAGGGGGGACTGCCGTCTCCGCCCGTGAATTGGGGGTTGATGAACACTGCGTGATCAAGACCCTCATCATGGAAGACGACGCCCGGGAGCCGCTTGTCGTGCTGATGCATGGCGACCGGCAGGTTTCTACCCGTGAACTGGCCCGGCAGATGGGTGCCAGAAGCGTTTCCCCCTGTACGCCGGAGACGGCCCAGAAACATTCCGGTTACCTGGTGGGTGGGACTTCCCCTTTCGGGACCCGTCGGACCATGCCGGTTTACCTGGAGGAAACGATCCTGGAATTGCCGACGATCTATCTCAATGGCGGCAAGCGGGGGTATCTGGTTGCGATGGATCCCCGGGAGCTCGTAAAGCTTTTGAAACCGGTAATGATCCGGGTCGGGATTTAGGGAGAACAACGGTGACAATGGATGAGAGGTTCGATGCCGCTGCAGCGATAATCAGAAAAGCCCGTGCACTGGTCATAACCGCTGGCGCTGGTATGGGTGTGGATTCGGGGCTCCCCGACTTCCGCGGCGACCGGGGGTTCTGGAACGCCTATCCGATGTATGAGCGGCTGGGACTGAGCTTTGTTGATGCGGCGAACCCGGAGCATTTCGAGCGGGACCCGGCCTTCGGCTGGGGGTTCTACGGCCATCGCACCAACCTCTACCGTGAGACATCTCCCCACCCCGGGTTCGGCCTCCTGCGGGAGTGGATCGACCGGTTCGGCCTTGACTATTTCGTCGTAACCTCTAACGTGGATGGCCAGTTCCAGAAGGCGGGGTTTGTCGAAGAGCGGATTCTTGAGGTGCATGGCTCGATCCATCATCTCCAGTGCATCCGCCCCTGCTGCGAGGCGATCTGGGACAACAAGGAGAGCATACCCGTGGACTTCGACACCATGCGCGCCCGGCATATACCGGCCTGCCTTCACTGCGGCGGAGTGGCCCGTCCCAACATCCTCATGTTCGGCGACTGGAGCTGGCTTTCCGGCCGGACACGACAGCAGGAACGGCACTTCGACGAATTCCTCACCGACAACCGGGAGGAGTCCCTGGCTGTCGTAGAGCTGGGGGCAGGCACTGCCATCCCCACCATCCGCAGCCTCAGCGAGCGGCTCGGCCGTCAGTACGGCGGAGGATTTGTCCGTATCAACCCCCGCGAGGCGCACGTCCCCTCTCCGTTTCTCTCCCTCTCCTGCGGGGCACTTGAAGGGCTGCGCGGCATCGGGGCGGTGCTGGCGTCATGACGGTTATAATCCGGCGAAAAGAGCGGGTGGAAAAGCCACCCGCAGAAGAGATGGAGTTCTTCGCCACCACCGGCAAAGGGGTGGAGGAAGTTCTGGCGCGTGAACTCCTCGCACTCGGCATGGAAAACGTCAAGCAGGAACCGGGTGGCGTCCGCTTCAGCGGGGGTATGGATGCCTGCTACCGGGCCAATCTCTGGCTAAGGACCTCAAACCGCGTCCTTATGCCGCTGATCGAGTTCCCCTGCCAGAACCCGCAGGAGCTCTACGACGGAGTACGGACTGTAGTCTGGGAACGGTGGCTGACGCCGGAGCTCACCCTGGCGGTGGACTGCAACCTGAGGGATTCGGCCATGACCCACTCCGGTTTCGTGGCGCTCAAGACCAAAGATGCCATCGTCGACCGGCTCCGCGACCACTTCGGCACCCGTCCCAGCGTGGATACGAAGGACCCGGACCTGCGGGTCAATGTCCACCTGGTGAAGAACCGCTGCACCCTGAGTCTCGACACGTCGGGCTCCCCGCTTGACCGGCGCGGCTACCGGTTGGCGCGAACCGAGGCGCCACTCCGGGAGACCCTGGCGGCAGCTTTGCTGGATCTGACAGGGTGGGACGGCACGGTCCCCCTTGTGGACCCCATGTGCGGCTCCGGTACCATCCCCATTGAGGCGGCTCTCAAGGCGGGCCGGCGCGCACCGGGGCTGTCCCGGCAGTTTGGTTTTGAGCGCTGGCCAACCTTCGATCGTCCGCTCTGGCAGCGGCTGCAGCAGGAGGCAAAAGATGAGGCACTTGCCAGGCTTCCGGCGCTGATTATCGGTTCCGACCGTTCGGACCGGGCCGTTGCCACAGCCCGGGAGAACTGCAAACGGGCCGGGATGGAGGGGCTGGTCCAGCTTGCCCAGCGGGAACTGGCGGATTTCGCTCCGCCGCCGGGGCCGGGCATCCTCCTTGTCAATCCCCCCTATGGCCAGCGGTTGGGAGAGGAAGAAGCGCTCAAGCCCCTTTATCGGCAGCTCGGCGATGTCATGAAGCAACAGTGCAAGGGATATACCGCCTACATTTTCACGGGGAGTTCAGAGCTCGCAAAGTGTGTCGGGCTCAGGGCCACCCGCCGGATTGTCCTGTTCAACGGACCCCTGGAATGCCGACTGTTGAAGTACGAACTGTACTGACTGGCAGGTTGTTGCTTGAAAAAAATCTTGACACCTGCCGGCTGATAACATAAAGTAAACTTTCGCTTTGCGGGCCTATAGCTCAGTTGGCTAGAGCTACCGGCTCATAACCGGTCGGTCCCAGGTTCGAGTCCTGGTGGGCCCACCACCTAATTTATCGGGATGATGTGGGGATGCCCATAAAGCGCTTGCGCAGATGCAAAATACCCGTAAGGGAAAGAAAAGAGAGTGCACACCGTGAGGTTGCACTCTTTTTCTTTGGTTCGAGATGAATAGTCCAAAAATATCAGATGTTGTCGGAATCATTAATAAATTTGCCCCTTTTGCAATGGCTGAAGAGTGGGACAACGTAGGTCTCCAGGTGGGGGACCCCACCGCTCCGGCGGAGCGGATCATGGTAGCCCTCGATCCGTGCCGGGACGCCATCGAGGCCGCTGTCCAGCAACAGTGCAACCTTCTCCTCACCCATCACCCCTTCATCTTCAAGCCACTCAAAAAAATTGCTCTCTCGGATCCCCTTGGCGGTCTCATCGCCATTGCCATCAAGAACGACCTTTCAATTGTCTCCCTCCATACCAACCTTGATATCGCCGCCGGCGGGGTCAACGACCTGCTTGCCCGGCGCCTTGGCCTCGTTGACTGCAAGCCGCTCAAGGTAACCGGCACGGAAGAGCTGGTGAAGCTTGCGGTCTTTGTCCCCCAGGGGCACGAAGAGCAGGTGCTGGACGCCCTTTCCCGGTTCAGCGGCGTCATTGGCAACTATCGCGACTGCTCGTTCCGGTCATCAGGTACTGGTACCTTCCTCCCTCTGGAGGGGGCCAGGCCGTTTATCGGTGAAATAGGCAAAAGGGAACAGGTGGCGGAGATCAGGCTGGAAATACTGCTGCGCAGGGATGCCCTTGCGCCTGCCCTTCGTGCCCTCATGAAGGCGCATCCCTATGAAGAACCCGCATTTGACCTCTATCCGCTCCTCAATCGGGGTGAATCACGCGGCATTGGTCGAATCGGGGAGCTTGCCGCTCCTCTCCCACTGCAAGACTTTGCCCGGCAGGTCAAGAACGGACTTGGCGCGGCAGGCCTCCGGATCGTCGGTGCCGCAGATCGTGCGGTAAAGAAGGTCGCCGTGTGCGGCGGCAGTGGCGCGTCTTTTTTCCGGGAGGCCCATTTCCGGGGAGCTGATGTGCTCGTGACCGGCGATGTCAAATATCACGAGGCGAGAGAGGCGGAGGAGCTGGGCATCGCCCTTCTGGACGCCGGCCATTTCGCCACCGAGCGCCTCATGGTGCAGGGGGTCAGGGAGCTGCTTGAGGTCGAACTGGGGGAAAAGAATTTTACCGCCACAATAACGGCTTATGGGGGGGAGAGGGATCCGTTCAGTTTTATCTGAGAGGACCTCTCCCTTTTAATTTCGTTCCATATCAAACGAGAGAAAGGGGAAGTTGATTTTGCGAAAGAATTTACAACAGCTGAGTGAGCTGCAGAGGATCGATCTGAAACTTGACGGCCTGCAGGGAGAAAAACAGGCGATGCTTGCCGAGATTGCCGCGTTGGAGGCGAAGGTTGCCGGGGCACAGTCGGTGATTGCTGCAAAGAGTGAGGAGCTTGCCATTCTGGAAGCTGAGCGGGTCACCCTTGACGAGAATCTTGCGACGGAAACCGACAACATCACACGTTCCGAAGCTCGCCTGAAGGAAATCAAGACCCAGAAGGAATATCAGGCCGTATCCAAGGAGATCGGCACTGCAAAGAAACTTACGACCGAACTGGAAGAGCAGATCCTGCAAAAATCTGCCCAGGCCGAGGAACTGCAAGGGGAAATCGCAGGCGAGGAGGAGAATCTCCAGGCCCTTGAGCAGAACATTTCGGCCCAGAAGGGTGAGGTAGAGGAACGGATTGCCGGCCTGGATGCCGGGATGGTCAAAGATAGTGCTGCCCGCGAGGTGATTATCAAAGCGCTTCCTGCATCGGTTGTTCGCCGCTACACCAAGCTGCGTGAACAACGGCGGGGTATAGCGGTGGTCGAGGCAAAAGACGGCTCCTGTCTCGGCTGTAACATGAATCTGCCGCCCCAGCTCTATAACATGCTGTTCAGGGGAGACGAACTCATCACCTGTCCCCACTGCCAGCGGATGCTCGTGCTGTCCCACGAAGTCTCCAACGGGTAGTTTACGTTTGATTTTGGCACAGTAAAAAGCTCCAAGGTAGTTGCTAATGAAGCTTGAAGCGTGCAACTTTTCGACAGGTCAACGCCGAGATGGCGGAAAAGGGCCGCTTCACCGAGTTTGGCCGAAGTAGACCAGATGGCCGCTGCCTGTTCACAGGGAGAGGAAAGTCCGGGCTCCATAGGGCATGGTGCTGGATAACGTCCAGCGGGGGTGACCCCAGGGAAAGTGCCACAGAGAGAAGTCCGCCCGCCCAGGCGGGTAAGGGTGAAAGGGTGAGGTAAGAGCTCACCGGGTCCGGCGGTGACGTCGGATGCCAGGTAAACCCCACCAGGAGCAAGGCCTAATAGGGAAGCGTCAAGGACGGCCCGTCCGTGCTTCCGGGTTGGCTGCTGGAGGCCGTCGGCAACGGCGGCCCTAGAGGAATGGTCATCGCCCGGTGCCGGGTAACCGGCACCGGGAACAGAACCCGGCTTATGGGCTGCTTCGGCCAATTTAAACGTGCAGTAACTACGGGGCGCTTCCGGGCGCCCCGCACTATTTGGAGTGTCTGTGACCGACGAGGAGCTCTGGCGCACCGGAATTGATGCGCTGGCCCGTGAGTACCGGGCGTTGCCTTCCCCGCTGCGAGAGCGGGTCGCGGAGCTGGCGGCGCAGGTCAAGGAAGCCAAACTGGCACTCCATGACTGTGTGACGGCTGTCGATATCGGCGCCATCTGCGCCGACTGCCGGGGGGAGTGTTGCGCCCGGGGGAAAAACCATGTCACCGTTATCGATCTGCTGGTCTCCCTCGTAGAGGGGAGAGAGCTGGTCACCCCCTTCTTCGGCCATGACATCTGTCCCTACCTGGGCGCTAATGGCTGTCTGATGGCTCCACCCTACCGTCCCTTTACCTGTATCATCTTCAACTGTGACCGGGTTGAGGGGCTCATGGGGAAATCTGAGAAGGAGCGGCTTTATGAAGCCGAGCGGCGGCTCCGTGCGGTGTACGGCGAGTTCGAAAAACTGTTCGGCAAGCGGTTCATGGCCGGCCTGCTCATCATGAGCGAGCGGGACCTGGTACTGCAGGGTTCCACGCTTCTCGGCGTGGGAAATAGGGCAATAAAGGAGAGCTGATGGCGACCGTCAACGATCTGGTGCTGGTTCATATCGACAACAAGCCGGGCTTTTACGCCCGCATTGAGGATATCGTCCCGGACGTGAAGCCGGGATGGTGGCAGGTCCGTCTGCTGGTGCTCACCGTGCCGCTTCAGGTCTTTACCTGGATACTGGATGAAAGCCAGTTAAACGGCGCTCCGTACACCATGGGGGGGACGCCGGTCCGTCTGGATAAGGTGGTGGCTCCTGCCACGCCCACGCCGGAAAAGGAAACATCGCCTGCTAAGCCTGGCCCTGCCCTCGTGGAGAAGGGAGCGAAGCAGGGTGGCGGTGCCAAGGTGGTGTCGCTGGCGGAGCGGAAGAAGAAGGATTGAATCAATCAGTTGCATTGCGGTAGCCCTTGGTGGATGTGGATAATTCATGGGATCCCGTGCCGGACCGTTTATTTGTTCTGTCGGAATCTCTTTAGGTGTGCCCTTATGTTGGATAAAAGAGGTCTAATTCAGTCGCTGATTTTTTGCCCCCCCTTCACCGTTCTTTCACCCTCCCTCCGCTCAGGTAACTCCTTAAAAAGACGTCGGAAAAATCTTTTTCTTTAGACGAATTTTACCTTGACATCTCTCTTGTTGCTTTGTATAGTTTGAGCACTTGGTGGTAAATTGTGGTAAATTGTGGCAAGTAGTGCCGGAGTAGCCATGTTTTCGGGCGAAAATCCAAGCACAATCGATGGCAAGGGACGAACAAGCATTCCCGCAAAATTCAGGGAGGTGCTGGTTTCTGTCTTTGGTGACGAGCGTTTTGTCGTCACCAAGGCGACCCCTGTCGACTTGGGTGATGGTACCTATGGCCGCGGCCTTTCAGTGTATCCTCTTTCCGAATGGAATGAACTGGAGCGGAAGATCAACGACAACGAGCAGGGTCTTCCCACCTCCCAGTTGAATATTCTCAAGCGCCAGATACTGGGTGCAAAGGAAGAGTCCGCTGCGGACAAGCTCGGGCGCGTGCTGCTGACCCCCGCCCTTCGTCTCCATGCGGGTCTTGAGCGTGAGATACTCTTTGTCGGTATGGGAAACCGCTTTGACGTCTGGAGCAGGGAAACCTATCGCCGCGTTCTCGAACAGGATGAGAAGAACTTTCCCGTCGACAACGTGTTGGGAATTTAGGTGGATGGCTTCGAACATATTCCGGTCATGCCCGCCGAGGTGCTCGCCTTCCTGAATCCCCGTTCCGGCGGGATATATGTGGACGGAACCCTGGGTGGTGCCGGACATGCCCGGCAGATTCTGGCGGGGTCCTCTCCCGACGGCATTCTGGTCGGGTTCGACCGGGACCAGACAGCTCTTGGGACGGCAACGACCCGGCTGGCTGAATTCGGCGAACGTGTCTGTCTGGTCAACCGCAACTTCGCAGAGATGGCGACCTCCCTCGCCGAGTTGGGGATAACCGGAATCGACGGACTGCTCCTCGACCTGGGGGTTTCATCTCACCAGCTCGATACGGTTGAGAGAGGGTTCAGCTTCCAGCAGGACGCCCCCCTGGACATGAGAATGGACGTCACGAGAGGGGAGACGGCTGCCGATCTGGTGAACGGGCTGCCTGAGCGGGAACTGGAACGGATTATCAAGGAGTATGGGGAAGAGCGCTGGGCGCGCAGAATCGCCAAATTCATCGTTTCGGCCCGTGATGAGGCTCCTGTCGAGACAACCCTGCATTTGGTGGACATCATAAAGGGTGCGATTCCGAAGGCAAAGTGGGAGGAACGTATTCACCCGGCCACCAGGACGTTCCAGGCTCTGCGAATTGCCGTGAACGAAGAACTGACGAGCCTTGAAACTGGACTTTCCGCCGGTCTGCACCTGTTGAACCCCGGAGGGCGCTGCGTGGTGATTTCGTTCCATTCCCTGGAAGACCGGATCGTCAAGCAGAGTTTCCGTCGTCTGGCCCAAGGGTGCATCTGCCCGAAAAACCTTCCCCTCTGCGTCTGTGGCCATACACCGCAACTTCGCATTCTGACCAGCAAACCGGTGATGGCCGGCGAGAAGGAAGTCGAGGCCAATCCCCGTGCCCGCAGCGCAAGGCTGAGGGCAGCGGAAAAGCTGTAACAAACACTTGGGAGAATCTATCATGTCCAATGCCCGCATGGCGTACAGTAAAGTTGCTGCCCCACGCAAGCTGGAGGCAGCTATTGCCAATCGCTGGGATCTTTTCCCCTTTCTCATGGTGGTCATGGTGCTCCTTACGCTGGTGGCCATTTTCCATGTCTGGTCGAGGGTCACGGTGATCGACCTCAATCTCCAGTTGTCCGAGTCGAGCCGCAGTCTTAAAGAGCAGCAGCAGGAACAGAACCGGCTGACTCTGGAGGTCGCCTCCATGAAAAACCCTGCACGGGTTGAGGCGCTGGCAAAGGGTGAACTGGGAATGGCACTGCCGACTGAACAGCAGGTGGTAGTCGTCAGATGATGGATCGCCGGGAAAAATGGACAAAGGTCCGCATCAGGTTCGTAGCGAGCCTGTTTGTCGTTGCCTTTGCCATCGTCTCGGCGCGAGCGGTCTATCTGCAGGTGATTAAGAAGGAACAACTTCTCAAGCTGGCGGAGAAGCAGCATCAGGGGATCATTCAGCTCACACCGGGCAGGGGTGATATCTACGACTGCAACAAGGCCCCCTTGGCGGTATCGGTTGAGATGGACTCCTGTTTTGCGGAGCCACGCAATGTAGAAAATATCCCTGCTGCGGCCGCACTGCTGGCACCTGTCCTTGGTGTCAGTCGGGACGAACTGCTCAGGAAGATGCAGGGGAGCAAGAACTTTTGCTGGTTGCAGCGCCAGGTGACCCCGGAAAAGGCTCAGAAGGTTCGCGACCTCGAAATCGAAGGGATCGGTTTCGTCAAGGAAAGTAAACGCTTTTACCCCAACGCTGAAATTGCCTCCCATGTCATTGGTTTCACCGGTCTTGATCCCGCAGGGCTTGAGGGGGTGGAGTTGAAGTACAACGCAACCATCCTTGGCAATACCGGCTATATTGTGACCGAGCGTGATGCCCTCGGGCGGAATGTTGCGCTCAAGGGGATGGTTGTGAAAAAGGCCTCCAAGGGGCAAAATGTCACCCTGACCCTGGACAAGAACATCCAGTACCTGGCGGAAAAGGAGCTGGCCAAGGCAGTTCTGGGTAGCCGGGCAAAAGCGGGTATTGCGTTGGTGATGGAACCCCAGACCGGTAAAATACTGGCAATGGCCAACTATCCCAACTTCAACCCAAACGCCTACTCTGATTTCGGACCGCAGCAGTTGCGCGACCGTGCCGTTGCCGACAGTTTCGAACCAGGATCGACCTTCAAGGTATTCCTCGTTGCCGCCGCACTGGAAGAGAAGATTGTAACTCCCCGTGAAGGATTCAACTGCGAAAACGGGAGCTACAATATCGGCGGACGGACCATTCACGACACCCATCGTTATGGGCGACTCAGTGTGGCCGAGGTTCTCAAGTATTCGAGCAACATCGGTGCAGCCAAGATTGGGACACGCCTTGGTCCGGAACGTCTTTACAACTACCTGCGGAGTTTCGGATTCGGCGAGCGAAGCGGCATAGATCTTCCCGGCGAGGCGAGTGGTTACCTGCGGGGCCGTAATCAGTGGTTCGGGGTGGACCTTGCGACCATCTCATTCGGTCAGGGGGTTTCGGCCAATGCAGTGCAGATAGCTGCTGCCATCTCTGCGATTGCTAACGGCGGGGTCCTGATGAAGCCGTACGTCGTGGAGCAAATCAGCGACGATACCGGGACGGTGATGCAGAAAATAACTCCCCAGGTCCGGCAGCGGGTCGTATCGCCGGAAGTGGCTCGAACCGTTGCCAGGATGCTGGAAGGGGTAACCCTTCCCGGGGGAACAGGCACAAACGCCGCAGTGGATGGTTACAGCGTAGCAGGAAAGACGGGAACCGCCCAGAAGGTCGATCCCGTTACCCACGGCTACTCGCTCGACAAACGGACCGCATCTTTTGTCGGGTTCGTTCCGGTCGAGAATCCACGCCTGACGATACTGGTGGTTATTGACGAGCCGAAAACGAGTCCTTATGGAGGGGTGGTGGCGGCGCCGGCATTCCAGGCCATTGCGCAACAAACTCTCTGCTATCTGCGGATTCCTCCGGAGAAGGAGCTGAAAAAACGTCCTGAACCGGTTGAAGTGAAGAATCCGGTTGCTGAAGAACAGCAGATGACGGCAGCTGAAGGGGTTATCGAAGAGGCGGGTGAGGGTTCGGTCATGCCCAATTTTCGCGGGATGAGTATGCGACAGGTCATGCAGACCATGGAAAAGCGCGGGTTGAACGTAAAGCTCCTGGGGAGCGGTCGAGCAATCGAACAGAACCCTCAGCCGGGCCGGAAGGTCGGGCCGAGCGAACCGGTCTGGATCAAATTTGCCCCGGCGGCCTGAGGAGTTGCAGACGATGAAAAAACGCGCCAACGGATACCGAAAGAGGCAATATGCTGCTGAGTGAACTGCTCACATCGACCACACCGCTGGCATCGGGCGGTAACGTGGCTCTGGAGATCCAGGGGCTGTACTATGATTCCCGTCAGGTAAAGCCCGGGGGTCTCTTTTTCGCGTTAAAGGGTGTTGCTTCCGACGGCCATCGCTTTATCGAAACGGCACTAAGTTCAGGTGCGGTGGCGGTGGTGCTGGAAGATGAAAAATTCGCACCGGCATCGGCAACCTGGGTGAAGGTGGCTGACGCCCGGCTGGCGATGACCAAAATGGCTGCCTTATTTTACGGCAACCCGACCGATACCGTTCCCCTTGTCGGTATCACCGGAACCAATGGAAAAACCACCACCACCTATCTGGTGGAGGCGATCCTCGCCGAGGCGGGATTACCTGCTGCCGTACTCGGCACCATCAGCTACCGGTTCCGGGACCGGGTCATTCCCGCCCCCAACACGACGCCGGAATCGGTCGATCTGCAGCGGATACTTCGGGAAGTCGTGGATATGGGCGCGGCAAGCGTGGTGATGGAGGTTTCATCCCATGCTCTGGAACAGCGTCGGGTTGATGGCGGCCGCTTCGACGTGGGGGTCTTCACCAACCTTACCCGGGATCATCTTGATTACCACCATGACATGGAATCCTATCTGGCGAGCAAACAGCGCCTCTTTGCCGGGTTGCTCACTCCCGATCGGGTAAAACCGCAGCGACGCGCAGTCATCAATCTCGACGATGCCTACGGCAGCCAGGTGGCAGCCGTAGCGGCCTGCCCGGTCATCGGCTACGGGTTCGATGCAGGCGCCCAGGTTACGGCGAGGGAGATCAGCTTTAGCGTTGACGGGATCAGTGGCATGCTCGTGACACCGGCCGGGGAAATCCCCTTCCGGTCCGCACTGCTCGGTCGCTTCAATCTTTACAACATCCTTGCTGCAGTGGGGACGGGTGTTGCTCTCAGCCTCCCGCTGACCGCCATCCGCGATGGTCTCGAACGCCATGCCAGTGTTCCGGGAAGGCTTGAACGGGTTGCAAACGAACGGGGGGTTACCCTTCTCGTGGACTACGCCCATACGGGTGATGCGCTGGAGAACGTGCTCCGGACCGTTAAAGAACTGGCCGAGGGTCGGATTATCACGGTTTTCGGTTGTGGCGGCGACCGGGATCGCGGAAAGCGGCCGGTTATGGGGGAGATAGCCGCACGCTACAGCGACCTGGCCATCGTAACCTCCGATAATCCCCGTACCGAGCAACCGGCTGCCATTCTTGCCGAGGTCCGCGGTGGAATCCTGCCGCTTGGGCTGAGGGAATATGCACCGGGTGATCTTGCGGAAGGGATTTCGGAAAAAGGTTTCTGCACCATTGAAAATCGCCGTGAAGCAATACGTTTGGCAGTTCGTCTTGCCCGGCCCCGGGATATCGTCCTCCTGGCGGGGAAGGGCCATGAGGATTACCAGATCATTGGCACGGAGAAACACCATTTCGACGACCGGGAAGAGGCGGCACAGGCCTTTGCCGAGATGGAGAGCTGATCAATGTTCACGGTCGAGGAAATAGTCCGGGCAACGGACGGTACGACAAGCGGCCCGGCAACAGGCGTGATTGCAGGGGTGTCTACCGATTCGCGCACGGTAATGGCCGGTGAGCTGTTCATCCCCCTGCGGGGAGAGCAGTTTGATGGCCACGACTACATCGGTGCAGCAATCGAGCGGGGGTGTACGACGCTGCTGGCCGAAGCGAGCTGGCTGGCGGAACACCCGCTGCCGGCCGGGGTCTGCTGCATAACCGTCACGGATACCCTTCGTGCCCTTGGCGACCTGGCGGCGTTCCACCGGCAACGCTTCTCCCTGCCGCTGGTTGGCGTGACCGGCAGCAACGGCAAGACTACCACCAAAGAGATGCTTGCAGCCATACTGGGCAGGACCGGCGAGGGGCTCAAGACGAGCGGCAACCTGAATAACCTGATCGGCCTCCCCAAGATGCTCCTGCAACTGGCTCCTTCCCACCACTGGGGGGTGCTTGAGATGGGGATGAGCGAACCTGGGGAGATTGCCCGGCTGGCTGAGATCGCAGCCCCGGGTGTCGGCGTGATTACCAATGCATTTCCCGCCCATCTGGAAAGCATGGGGAACATCGATGCGGTAGCCCACGCAAAGGGGGAGTTGTTCATGGGGTTGGCACCCGGTTCGGTTGCCGTTTACAACGCAGATGACACCCGTATTGCCGCGTTGCCCGTGCCCGACGGGGTAAAGAGGCTTTCTTTCGGCCTGCATGGTGCAGACGTTACTGCCGGCCAGATCGAAGGGCGCGGCAGGCGGGGGCAGCAATTTGTCCTCCGGCTCCCGGATACGTCCTTGACCGTTACATTACAGGCCTATGGACGGCACAATATCTATAATGCCCTGGCTGCAGCAGCTGCGGCCGTAGCACTCGGTGTGCCCCCGGAGACTGTTCGGGAGGGGCTGGAGGCGTTCACCCCCTACGACAAACGCTTCAAGGTTGAGGAAGTGGATGGTGTTGTCCTGATCGATGACAGCTACAACGCCAACCCTGCTTCCATGGCAGCCGCGCTCGTGACTCTGGGAGAGTTGAAGGAAGAGGGGCGTGCGGTAGCGGTACTCGGGGACATGCTTGAACTTGGCACGGATACCGGCCAGTCCCACCAGGATGTGGGTCGTCTGGCGGCCGGTTGCGTTGATAAGCTTTATCTGGTGGGAGGAATGTCAGAGGTTGTGGCGTCGGGTGCCGTTGCGGCGGGTCTGGCCGAAGACCGGATCGTCATTGCCCCCAACCATGACAGGCTCGTTGCGGAACTGGCGCGGGGAACACGCCCTGGCGATGTCATACTTGTCAAGGGTTCACGCGGCATGCGCATGGAAAGGGTAGCCGACGCCATCCGTAACGGCTTCGGTACGTCCGGTAGCAAGGAGACAACCTGATGCTTTATCATCTGCTCTATCCACTGGCATCCGATGTCAAGCTGTTCAACATTTTCAAGTACCTCACGTTCCGGACGATCTACGCCATGATCACTGCCCTGATCGTCAGCTTCATCGTGGGGCCATGGATCATCCGGAAGCTGGAGGCGCTGCAGGCCCGACAGGTGATCAGAACCGATGGTCCCGAGTCACATCTCAAGAAAGCAGGCACCCCCACCATGGGGGGGCTGTTGATCCTGACGGCAATCGTCGTCCCGACCCTTCTCTGGGCCGACCTGCGCAACTCCTTCATTTGGATTACCCTGCTGGTCATTGTTGGATACGGATTGATCGGTTTTGTGGACGACTACAAGAAGGTGGTGGAAAAGGATCCGAAAGGGTTGTCGCCGCGCCAGAAGATGTTCTGGCAGATAGTGATAGCCGGTGCGGTGGGGATTACTCTCTATTCACTTCCCGGCTTTTCCAGTGAGCTGTACTTCCCCTTCTTCAAGCGCCTTCACCCCGACCTGGGGATTTTCTACATCGCATTTGCCACCCTCGTTATCGTCGGCGCGAGCAATGCGGTCAACCTGACCGACGGCCTGGACGGCTTGGCCATCGGGCCGGTGGCGCTCAATGCCGGCACCTACCTGCTTTTCTGCTACATCGCCGGGAATATCCGGCTCTCCGCCTACCTGCAGATACCCTACGTTGCGGGAAGCGGTGAACTGGCTGTGCTGTGTGGGGCAATGGTCGGAGCCGGACTCGGTTTCCTCTGGTACAACTCCTATCCCGCCGAGGTCTTCATGGGGGATGTGGGCTCCCTGCCGCTGGGTGGAGCCCTGGGGACTCTGGCGGTCATCACCAAGCAGGAGATCCTTCTGGTCATTGTCGGCGGGGTATTCGTGATCGAGGCGCTGTCGGTGATCTTTCAGGTCGGGTCATACAAATACCGCGGCAAGCGGATTTTCCGGATGGCGCCGATCCATCACCACTTCGAGTTGAAGGGTGTGGCTGAGCCGAAAATCATCGTCCGGTTCTGGATAATTACGATCATCCTGGCACTGGTTGCCATATCAACATTGAAGATGCGGTAGCGAACCGACGTAGGGGCGCGGTTGCCGCGCCCAGGGCAGGGGCTCCCTGCCCCTGCGGAACAGAAAATGGCCATGGAACTGAAAAATAAAAAAATACTTGTTGTCGGACTGGCCCGCACCGGAGTTGCGGTGGCCCGTTTCCTCGTGAAACAGGGAGCACTGACGACGATTACTGACATGAAGAAGGAGGCGGAACTCTCTCCCTGGCTGGACAAGCTTGCTGGTCTGCCGGTTACGCTGGAGCTGGGGAGGCATGACGAGGAGAGTTTCCGCACGGCCGACTTGATCGTGGTGAGCCCGGGGGTGCCGCTTGACATCCGGCCGCTCCAGGTTGCCCGTGATGCGGGACGATCGATCGTGAGCGAGGTGGAACTGGCAAGCCGGTTCATCACGGCCCCTATTGCCGCCATTACTGGCACCAACGGCAAAACCACCACCACGACCCTGACGGGAGAGATTTTCAAGGCGGCCGGCTTTGGGACCTTCGTCGGCGGCAACATCGGTAACCCGCTCATCGAGGCGGTGGAACCTGCCATTCCGAATGGAAAAGCGAAGAGCTGCGAGCGGGTGGTGGTTGAACTCTCCTCCTTCCAGCTGGAGGGGATCGAGCAGTTCCGGCCGCGGGTGGCGGTGCTCCTGAATATTAGCGAAGATCACCTTGATCGTTATGCCACCTTCCAGGAATACGTCGATGCCAAGCTGCGCATATTCATGAACCAGACCTCCGAGGACTTCGCCGTGCTCAACGTTGACGACCCGCTGGTCGCCGCCTGTGCCGACCGCCTGGCGGCGCGGGTGGTACCGACAAGCCAGCAGCGGGAGCTGCCCGAAGGGATATTCCACAAGGACGGCGTCATCACCTTCCGTTGGGAAGGGCGTGAAGAACGTTTCCCCATAGCCACCTATCATCTTCAGGGGGTCCACAACATCGAGAACATCATGGCCGCCCTGGCGACGGCGCTCCTCATGGGGTGCGATGCCGCAACCTGCCAGGCTGCCGCTGCCGCCTTCCGTGGTCTTCCTCACCGGATGGAACTGGTCCGGACGGTAAACGGCGTCCCCTGGTACGAGGACAGCAAGGCAACCAACGTGGGGAGCGTGGAAAAGGCGCTGGCGAGCTTCGAAAACATTACCCTCATCGCGGGGGGGAAGGACAAAGGGGGCTCCTACGCTCCGTTGGCGGAACTCGTCCGGTCACGGGTACGGCACATGGTGCTTATCGGCGAGGCAAAGGAGCGCATCGCCAGGGAGCTGGGGCACCTGACCGATACCCATATGACTGCATCCCTCGAAGAAGCGGTGCAGACGGCCGCGACCCTCACGAAACCGGGGGGAATCGTCCTCTTTTCCCCTGCCTGTTCCAGCTTCGACATGTTCCGTGATTACGAGGAGCGGGCAGAGAGGTACAAGGCGCTGGTCCGAGCTCTGGAGGAAAAACAGTGCTGAAACAGATGGAGCGATATGACCTCGTGATCCTGCTGATGGCGGTGGCCCTCACCTGCTTCGGCGTGGTCATGGTCTATTCCGCTTCATCGATCATGGCAGCGAAGAAGTTTCATGACGGTTTCTTTTTCCTCAAGCGGCAGGGGGTCTACGCCCTGATGGGATTCGGTATCATGGCCTTTACCATGACCGTGGATTATGAAAAATGGCGCCGATGGGCGGTGCCGGGATTACTGGGGTGCCTGGTGCTTCTGGTGCTGGTCTTCGTGCCGGGTATCGGCGGGACCGCCAAGGGGGCATCGCGCTGGATACGTCTCCCCGGCTTCAACTTCCAGCCGTCGGAACTGGCCAAGATTGCTCTCATCGTATACATGGCCTATTCCCTGGATAAACGGCAGGAGAAGATGAAGTTCTTTGCTGCCGGCTTCCTTCCCTACATGGTCCTGCTTGCCGGCCTGCTTCTCCTGCTCCTGAAACAACACGACCTTGGTGCGGCTCTGACCCTCGGCATGGTGGCAGTCGTCATGCTGTTTGCAGCCGGCACCAGACCCCGCTACATCCTCGGCATGGTGGTCGTGGCACTGCCGTTCCTCTACTTCCTCGTCATGAACGTGGATTACCGCCGCCGACGGATACTGGCCTATCTCAACCCCTGGGAGGACCCGACCGACAGTGGCTTCCAGATCATCCAGTCGTGGCTTGCCTTCGGCAACGGGGGAATATTGGGACAAGGTCTCGGTGAGGGGAAGCAGAAACTCTTCTACCTGCCGGAAGCCCATACCGACTTTATCCTGTCAGTGGTTGGTGAAGAACTGGGGCTTATCGGCGTGCTCGTCATCGCCGCCATGTTCCTGCTTCTCGTCAGTCGCGGCATGCGGGTCGCGCTCCAGACCGATGACAATTTCGGTCGCTACCTGGCATTCGGCATCGTTACCCTGTTGGGGATCGAGGCGTTCGTCAACATGGGAGTGGTGACCGGACTCCTCCCGACCAAAGGGCTGGCGCTGCCGTTCCTGAGCTACGGCGGCAGCTCACTGCTGGTCACACTTTTTGCGGTGGGGATTCTCCTCAACGTGTCGTCACGTATGCGGGGGACCCCATGAAACTCATCATTGCAGGCGGTGGAACCGGAGGACATCTGTTCCCCGGCATAGCAGTAGCGGAGGAGTTCCTGGCGCGGGACAGCTCCAACGAGGTGCTGTTTGTCGGCACCGAACGGGGGATCGAGGCGAGAGTGCTCCCCAAGCTCGGCTACCGGCTGGAGCTGATCTCTGCTGCCGGAGTGCGGGGAAAGAGCGGTATAGCCCAGATGGTAGGGCTTGCCAAGTTCATGCACGGCTATTCCCAGTCACGGCAGCTGCTCAAGAGCTACCGTCCCGACATGGTACTCGGCGTCGGCGGGTACGCCTCTGCCCCCATGGTACTTGCCGCGCGGGGGATGCAGGTCCGCCGGTTCATCCACGAGCAGAATGCTATCCCGGGAATGACCAACAAGATCCTGGCTCGCGTCGCCGAAAAGACGTTCATCTCCCTGGAGGAGGCACGGAAATTCTTCCCCGACGGGAAGACGCTCCTGACCGGCAATCCACTTCGGCGCCAGATTCTGGATGAGGTGGCGGCTGAACGGCCGGCTGCATCGGATGAACGATTCAACCTGCTGGTGTTCGGGGGGAGCCAGGGGGCCCATAGCATCAACCAGGCGCTCCTCGCTGCCCTTCCTCATCTGGCGTCACTCCGGGACCGGCTGGCCATAACCCATCAGACCGGCGAGAATGACCTGGCAGAGGTGCAGGAAGGATATGAAAGGACGGGATTTCCCGCTGAGGCGGTTCCGTTCATCGACAATATGTCGGCCGCCTACCACCGGGCGGACCTGGTGATTTGCCGGGCCGGGGCGACCACCATCGCCGAGGTGACGGCGTGCGGCAAACCGTGTCTCTTTATTCCGTTTCCCCACGCCACGGACGACCATCAGCGCAGGAATGCCGAGGCGCTTCTCAAGGAAGGTGCCTGCTTCATGCTGTTGGAGCACGAGCTCACCGGGGAGAAGCTGGCGCAGGAGATCATCGGGCTGGTCGGGGACCGGGAACAGTTGGCTGAAACGGGCAGAAACGCCCGCAGATTGGCACGTCTCGATGCGGCGAAGGTGATCGTGGACGAGATGCTGAAGACAACAGCGAAACTGTAGTGGCGCGGTTTCCGTGCCCTGGGCGGGGAGACCCCGCCCCTACGGAACCTTAAAGGACTCACTATGTACGGCAAAATCGAGAAAATTCATTTCGTCGGTATCGGCGGCATCGGCATGAGCGGCATTGCCGAGGTGCTCCTCAACCTGGGGTACAAGGTGTCTGGCTCGGACCTGCGCACGTCGGATATCACCGACCGTCTCGCCTCTCTCGGGGGAGAAATATTTACCGGCCATTCCGGTGAGAACGTAGCCAACGTTGACGTTGTCGTCATCTCCAGCGCGGTTCACGACGACAATCCGGAGGTAATTGAAGCCCGGGAGCGGCTCATACCGGTCATCCCGCGGGCGGAGATGCTTGCCGAGCTGATGCGGATGAAGTACGGCATCGCCATAGCCGGTACCCACGGCAAGACCACGACCACCTCCATGGTCTCCACCATCCTCGGCTTTGCCGGCATCGACCCGACCATCGTCATCGGCGGACGGCTCGATTCCATCGGGAGCAATGCCAAGCTGGGGCAGGGGAAGTTCCTGGTGGCCGAGGCGGACGAGTCGGACGGGTCGTTCCTCAAGCTCTCTCCGACCATTGCCGTGGTGACCAACATCGACGCCGATCACCTGGATTTCTACAGCGGCATCGGGGAAATCAAGGACACCTTCGTGGAGTTCATCAACAAGATTCCCTTTTACGGCCTTGCAGTCCTCTGCCTCGACAGCCCCAACGTGGCGGACATCATCCCCCGCGTGAAGAAGCGATTCACCACCTACGGACTTTCCAGCCAGGCCGATTTCCGTGCGAGCGACATCCGGCTGGCGGGTAACAGCACCTCCTTCGTTGCCTACCACCGGGGAGAGCGGTTGGGAGAAGTATCCTTCAAGATGCCCGGTGCCCACAACGTGCTCAATGCCCTTGCCTGCATTGCCGTTGCCATGGAACTCAACGTCTCCTTCGAGGTCATCCAGGAGGGGTTCCGGGATTTTGGCGGAGTCGGGCGCCGTTTCCAGATCAAGGGGGAAGCGAAGGAAATCATTGTGGTGGACGATTATGGCCATCACCCCACCGAGATCCGCGCCACCCTGGCTGCGGCCAAGGGGGGGTGGGCTGACCGGCGCCTCGTGGTGGCCTTCCAGCCCCACCGCTATACCCGAACCAAGGAACTGTTCGACGATTTCGTCAAGGCGTTTTACGATGCGGACGTGCTGGTCCTGACCGACATCTATCCCGCCGGCGAACAGCCGATACCCGGAATTACCGCAGAGGGACTGGTCGCAAACATCAAGAAGCACGGTCAGAAGGATGTCACCTATATCGCCGATCGGGAAAAGCTGTGTGATCATCTGTTGCAGGTTCTGAAGCCGGGAGACCTCTGCCTCACCCTTGGTGCAGGCAATCTCTGGCAGGTGGGGGAGAAACTTCTCAAACGGCTTCAGGAAGATCTTTGACAAGCGGGCTGGCGAGCCTCCTGCGGGAGAGGCTGCGCGGCCAGGTGCTCGAAGATGAGCTCCTGGCGCGGCATACCTCCCTGAAGGTCGGAGGTGTGGCCGATATTTTCGCCGTTCCTGCGGACCGCGACGAGCTCCAGACACTGCTGGCGATTCTCTCGGAGCGGAAAGCGCCGTACCTGCTCATCGGCGGTGGGTACAACCTGCTGGTGCGGGATGGCGGCATCCGCGGAGTGGTCATCTCCCTGGCCCGGATGGCGGCCATCGAACCGCTCCCCGGCAACCGTCTTGACGTGGAGGCGGGGGTGACGAACCGGCAGCTGGTGAGCTTCTGCCGGGAACGGGGACTGGCCGGAGCCGAGTTTCTGGCCGGCATCCCGGGGACCGTCGGCGGGGCCCTCGCCATGAATGCGGGAGCCCATGGCGGAGCGATCCTGGAACTGGTGGTGAGCCTTTCCACGCTGAAAGAAGGAGTTGTCGTCACGACTGAGCGGAGCGAACTCAGTTATGGATACCGTAATCTGGAGCTGGCACCAGGCGAGATCATCCTCGGGGCGCAACTTCAACTGGCCACCGGCGACCCGGTCGCACTTGCCGAACGGATCGACGGCTACCTGGCCCATCGTCGCCAGCATCAGAATGTGGGCTTTCCCAACGCCGGATCATTCTTCAAGAACCCATCCGGCGAGCAGGCCTGGCGCCTCATCGACCAGGCGGGGCTCCGGGGATGCCGGGTGGGGGGAGCGCAGGTGTCCGAAGTTCACACCAATTTCCTCGTCAACACCGGCGGGGCGACGGCAGACGATTTCCTTGAACTGGCGCGGATCATTAAGGAACGGGTCAAGGAGCGGTCAGGGGTGGAGCTGGAAGAGGAAGTACGGATCGTCGGGGAAGATGGGGACTGGGGACTGGGGACTGGGGACTGGTACAACCTATGACTAAAGATGAATTAAAAAACAAAAAAATAGGCGTCCTGTTCGGCGGCCTCTCCGCCGAGCGGGAGGTGTCGCTGAAGAGCGGTGCCGCCGTTCATGGCGCACTCCTGGACCTTGGCTACAATGCCGTCACTATCGATGTGGGGCGCGATCTGGCGAAAACCCTGGATCGGGAACAAATAGAGCTGGCGTTCATCTGTCTCCATGGCCGCTATGGAGAGGATGGGGCGGTTCAGGGGTTGCTGGAGCTGATGGGGATTCCCTATACCGGTTCCGGGGTTCTGGCGAGCGCTCTTGCAATGAACAAGATATTTGCCAAGCAGGTCTTTGCAGCAAGCGGTCTTACCGTAGCTTCGTATCGGGTCCTGCGGCGTGGAGAGGAACCTGATCTGACCGGACTCGGATTTGGTTTTCCCCTTGTGGTGAAGCCCTCACAGGAGGGGTCGTCGGTGGGGGTAAGCATCGTCAAGAAAGCGGAAGAGCTGCCGGCCGCGCTAACCGAGGCATTTCGCTACGACGAGGAAATCCTGGTGGAACAGTTTATCAAGGGGCGGGAAATCCAGGTCGGCATTCTCGATGACCGTGCCATGGGGGCTATAGAAATCGTGCCGAAGAACGAGTTCTACGATTTTGAGGCCAAGTATACGGATGGGATGGCGGAACATATCTGTCCGCCGGTTCTTCCTCCGGAACTGTACCGTGATCTTCTGGTCCAGGGAGAGGCGGCACATCGTGCTCTCGGTTGCTCCGGGTACAGCCGGGTCGATTTCCTTGTGACTGAGGGTGGCGAGTGCTATCTCCTGGAGGTGAATACCCTGCCGGGTATGACCGCCCTGTCACTTTTGCCGGAAATTGCCCAGAAAGAGGCGGGGATCGGTTTCGGTGAACTGGTGGAGCGGATAGTACGTGGTGCCGCTCTGAAAATTAACGGCTAAACAACAGGCCCTTGTGGCTGCCCGGATTCAGGCGGGAAGACCCGCCCAAGTAAAGACACGCCATGCGCGACCTGCACAAAAAAAAACCGAAGGTGGCTCCGCAGAACCGGCTGAAGAAGCCCCCCCGGCCACCCGTAAACTTCAGGGGCATTTTCAAGAAGGTTGCCCGGGCTGGAGGGATTGTCCTGGCGGGGGCGCTGGTCGTGGTAATCGCCTATCAGGTCAATGGTGTGGTGTCCAGAACCACCTTTCTTCGCCTGGAGCGAATCGAGATTTCCCCCCTCACCCGGTTGACGAGGGACGAAGTCATTGACATGGCCGGGGTGAAGACGGGTGACGGGATGCTCGGGCTGCGGTTGCGGCGCATCGGCGAGATGCTTGCGAAGAATCCGTGGGTCGAAAAGGTAAAGGTCCGGCGCTATTTCCCCAATACCCTGGCCATTGAGATAACCGAGCGTAAACCGGTGGCAATTGTCAATATGGGGCTGCTTTACTATCTGGACGACCAGGGGAATATCTTCAAACCCCTTACCGTCGGTGATCGCCTTGATTATCCTGTTGTTACCGGCGTCACGGAAGACGACATGAACAGAGACCCGGCAGGGAGCAAGACCGCACTTCAGGGGACCATCGAGTTGATGGGGATGCTCGGCAAGGGGACGGTGTTTCGCCTGGAGGATGTGTCGGAGATCCATTTCGACAAGGGATACGGATATACCCTCTTCACTGCCCGGGGGGGGGTGCCGGTTCGCCTGGGGAACGGCTCCCACAGTGAGAAACTGGCGCGGCTGGCGAGGATTTACGGAGATCTACGGGCCCAGCTGCCCAGCCTGCAGTATATAGACCTGGACTACACCGACAAGATCATCGTGAAAAAAGGATAAATTACATTGTTACGGCAAGAAACGTGGATTTTGTGCAAGGTCAAGGCGCTCAAGGGATGACGCGGAGGCGTACTGATAGGTACGCCGCACAAGGAGTCCCGCGGAGCAACGCAGAGATTGTGCAAAAGCCGCGTTTCTAAAGGGGGGATATTATGACTTCAGGGAGACGGGACAATATTATTGTAGGACTCGACATAGGCACCACAAAAATCTGTGCCATTGTCGGCAACCTGTCGGACGACGGGCTCGATATCATCGGCATCGGGACCAGCCCGTCGCGGGGGCTGCGCAAGGGTGTGGTCATCAACATAGAGAGCACCGTGGCTTCCATAAGGAAGGCTGTCGAGGAGGCGGAACTGATGGCCGGCTGCGAGATCAAGTCGGTCTATGCCGGCATAGCCGGAGGGCACATCAAGGGGTTCAACTCCCAGGGGATCATCGCCATCAAGAATCGGGAGGTGTCGCCGGATGACGTGAAGAGAGTCATCGACGCCGCCAAGGCGATAGCCATTCCCATGGATCGTGAAGTGATCCACATCCTCCCCCAGGAGTTCATCATCGACGATCAGGACGGCATTCGCGAACCCCTCGGCATGAGCGGGGTCCGGCTGGAGGCCAAGGTCCACATCGTTACCGGTGCGGTGGCAAGCGCCCAGAACATCATCAAGTCTTGCAACCGTGCCGGCCTTGACGTTGCCGACATCGTCCTCGAGCAGCTTGCCTCTTCCGAGGCGGTCCTCTCCGCCGACGAGAAAGAACTGGGAGTGGCGCTGGTCGACATCGGCGGCGGCACGACCGACATTGCCATCTTCGTGGATGGCGCCATCAAACATACATCGGTCCTGTCGCTCGGAGGGAACCACCTCACCAACGACATCGCGGTGGGACTCAGGACCCCCATGGCCGAGGCGGAGAAGATCAAGCAGAAGTACGGCTGCTGCCTCGCCTCTCTCGTCGGCAAGGAAGAAACCATCGAGGTGCCGAGCGTTGGTGGCAGGAAACCGCGGATACTGTCGCGGCAGCTTCTCTCCGAGATACTGGAGCCACGGGTGGAGGAGATATTCACCCTGGTCAACCGGGAGATCATGAAGAGCGGCTTCGAGGACCTCATCGCCTCCGGCGTGGTTATTACCGGCGGCAGCACCATTCTTCAGGGTATGCCAGAACTGGCGGAGCAGGTCTTCAACCTGCCGGTGCGCCGCGGTCTCCCGCAAAACATCGGCGGACTGGTGGATGTGGTGAATTCCCCTGTCTATGCCACCGGCGTCGGGCTCGTGGTCTACGGCAGCAAGAACATCGGAATCCGCGAGTTCCCGACCTCCCAGACCGATGAGAACCTGTTCAGGAGGGTGAGCAGGAGAATGAAGGAGTGGTTCGGAGAATTCTTTTAGGGGGGGAACGGTCTTTTCCCGCAATATCTGCGTAAGTCTTCGGAATTACTTGTGCGGCGTAGCGACGCTACGCCTCCGCGCAATTCCTCGACAGCCTTGATCTTGCGAAAAAATCCTCGTTCCTGAAAATTTGGTTATAACGACAATTTAATGGGGAGCAGCACAAGAAAGGGGGAAGTACATGTTTGAATTCGATGAGAGCATAGACCAGAGCGCGAAGATCAAGGTAATCGGGGTGGGGGGCGGCGGTGGGAACGCGGTCAACACCATGATCAACTGCAGCATGGGGGGGGTTGACTTCATTGTCGCCAACACCGACGCGCAGGCGCTTCGGAATGCAAAGGCACCCTCCAAGATTCAGCTCGGGGGCCAGCTGACCAAGGGACTCGGGGCCGGCGCCAATCCCAACGTGGGGCGTGATGCAGCGTTGGAAGACCGGGAGCGTATGGTTGCAGCTCTCCAGGGTGCGGACATGATCTTCATCGCCGCCGGCATGGGTGGCGGTACCGGCACCGGCGCAGCACCGATCATTGCCGAAGTGGCACGTGAAGTGGGCGCGCTGACTGTCGGCGTGGTGACCAAGCCTTTTTCCCGTGAGGGGAAACAGCGGCTGGCCAAAGCGGAAGAGGGGATCAGGGAACTGAAGAAGCACGTGGACTCCCTCATCGTCGTTCCCAATGACCGTCTCCTGGGGCTTGCCGGCAAGTCCATGTCGATCCTCGACGCGTTCAAGCCGTCTGACGACGTGCTGCGCCAGGCGGTACAGGGGATTTCCGACCTCATCACCGCCTCTGGCTTCATCAACGTTGACTTTGCAGACGTCAAGGCGATCATGAGCGAGCGCGGCATGGCCATGATGGGGATCGGCGTTGCAGCAGGCGACAATCGGGCTGTGGAAGCCGCCACCAAGGCGATTTCCAGTCCGCTCCTGGAAGATATCGATATCTCCGGCGCCAAAGGGGTGCTCGTCAACATCTCCGGTTCCTCTTCCATGACCATGGACGACTTCGACGCCGTCAACCGGATAATCCACGAGAAGGTGCATGAGGATGCCAACATCATCGTCGGCGTTGTTATCGACGAGTCCCTGGCCGACACCATCAAGGTGACCGCCATCGCCACGGGCTTCGGCGACAGGTTCGACGTGCAGAAAACCCGCCAGGAGCTGAAGGAGAACGTGGCGACCATGACTCCCCGTACCAGCGAGATCAACCGTGAGATCCCGACCTTTATCCGCGAGAAGCACCAGCGGCAGGGGATCGCGCGGCAGAACAGTTTTTTCATGGATGAGGAGGAGCAGTACGATATACCGACATTCCTCCGCAAATCTGTGGACTAGCGGTTGGGGAACGCGCCTTTTGCGCCCTGGCCGCGTAAGTCTTCGGCCTTACGTGTGCGGCGTAGCGCTGCTACGCCTCCGTGTAAGTCCTCGACAGCCTTGCCAGGACACAAAAATCACGTTCCCTTGGTGGTAAGCAGTTTGAGTGAACATTGTGGTTGATTGGCAGTAAGTTCGTATAACGCGTTCTGACCGGCGGTGGTCCCCCTGCCGCCGGCGAGGCTTTCCTTGCCTGGCCCTCCGTTTTCCCCCCTCCATGGGGGGCCGGGTTTTTTTCCCCTTTGTTCCCCCCCCTGTTTCGTGGTACGTTTTTCCCATGTCCTGGAAAATTATCGAAAAATACCGCCGTATCCTGGCCGATGAAGAGGGCTCATCGCCCCGCGCATGGGGGGGGAAGCTGACGGTCTGCCTTGTCTACCCGAACCGCTACTCCATGGGGATGAGCAACCTCGGCCTGCAGACGGTCCATGCCCAGTTGAACGCCCATCATGACGTGGTCTGCGAGCGGGCTTTCCTCCCCGATCAGGAGGACCTCAAGGAGTATGAAAAGAGCCGCACACCGCTCCTTTCCCTGGAGTCCCAGCGCCCCCTCACCGACTTCCACATCATTGCCTTTTCCGTCTCCTTCGAGAGCGATTACCTCAACCTGCCGGTCATCTTCCGTCTGGCGGGAATCCCCCCACTTTCAGCAGAGCGGAACGACTCACACCCTCTGGTCATTGCCGGCGGAGCGGCGCTGTTCCTCAACCCGGAACCGGTGGCCGATTTCCTCGACCTTGTCTGCATCGGAGAGTCGGAACCTCTTTTGCCCCCCCTGCTCGAACTGCTCTGTAGCGGAGCCGGTGAGGGACGACGCGAGCTTCTGGGCCTGGCAGCCGGGCTCCCTGGCATATATGTTCCATCCCTTTACGAGGTTGACTACGACGGGATGCGGGTAGCTGGACGGCGCGTGCTGGCTGGTGCGCCGGAACGTATTGAGCGGCAGTGGTCCCGTCACCTGGACCGGCATGCTACAACCTCTGAAATACTCACCCCCCAGACTGAATTTGCCGACATGTACCTCATCGAGCTCTCCCGGGGCTGCCCGCGCGGCTGCAGATTCTGCGCCGCCGGCTTTATCTACCATCCCTACCGGCAACGCTCACTGGAGGAGATCAAGAACCAGGTACGCGAAGGTCTCCAGGAGCGGCACAAGCTGGGGCTCGTGGGTGCCGCGGTTTCCGACTTCAAAGGGATCGGCGAGCTTTGCCGCTTCATTCTCCAGGAAGGGGGAAAGGTATCGGTGTCGTCCCTGCGCCTCGACCAGCTGGATGACGACATGATCGCGGTCCTGAAGGCGAGCGGCCACAAGACCGTGGCCCTGGCCCCGGAAGGTGGGTCCCAGCGGCTGCGTGACCTGGTGAAGAAGGATATCACGGAAGAGCAAATACTGGCCGCCTGCGACCGCCTCATCGGGAGCGATATCCTTAACCTGAAGCTCTATTTCATCATCGGTCTTCCGACTGAGACCTCTTCCGACCTGGAGGAACTGGTCTCCCTGGTCGGTAAGATCCGCGAGCGGGTCATCGCCGCGGCAAAGGCCAACCGGAGACTGGGGGAGGTCGTCCTCTCCGTCAACCCCTTTGTTCCCAAGCCGTTCACCCCCTTCCAGTGGTGCGGCATGGAGGAGATAAAGTCACTGGAACAGAAGGCAAAGTTTCTGCACCAGGCGTTCAGCCGGCTGTCCAACGTCCGTTTGCACATGGAAAGCCCGCGAGAGGCATACCTCCAGGCGCTCCTCTCCCGGGGAGACCGGCGGCTTGCGGCGCTGCTGCTCAAGGCGGATGAGATGGGGAGCTGGAAGCGGGCGGCCAAGGCGTTACAGCTCGATACGGATGGCTGGGTGTACCGGACCATCCCCCGGGACGAGTCACTCCCCTGGGATTTTATTGCTGGCGGCAGCAGTGAGAGGCTCGTGCGCGAGTACCGGCTGGCGACCGGTCTGGATGGCTGAGAGAGGTTGGGGGAAAGCGGACTACCGGTAGTAGTAATCGAAGAGGAGCTTGGCGGTGATGGCGAGGGACATGGTGATGAAGATCGGCCGGACGAACCGTGCCCCCCGTGAGAGGACGAGCCCGGCGCCGACCCGGGCGCCGATGAGTTGCCCCACACCCATCACCAGCCCGGCGGTGTAATAAACGTGCCCGCCGAGGATGAACATGGCGAGGGAGACGATGTTGCTCGTGAAGTTCATCACCTTGGTGTAGCCGGTGGCGGTGGTCATGTTGTAGCCGAGGCCGAGCATGAGGGCGATGACCCAGAAGGAGCCGGTGCCGGGGCCGAAGAAGCCGTCGTAGAAGCCGAGGGTGAGTCCGCAGCAGAGGTAGAACGGGAGCTTGGCCAGGCGCGGATGAATGTCCTCCAGCCCGAGGCGGGGGGTCAGCAGGGTGTAGAGGGCGATGGCGAGGAGAAAGAACGGGATGATGCCGCGCAGGAAACCGGGGTCGAGCCGCTGCACCGTCAGCGCCCCTGCGGCGGCGCCGATGGCGGTGAAGGTGATCCCCTCCAGGCTTTCCCTGAGGGTGATGGTGCCGGCGCCGGCGAAGTGGGCCATGGCGCTCCCCGAGCCGAAGGTGGACTGGAGCTTGTTGGTGCCGAGGGCATACTGGGGGGGAATACCGGTCCAGAGGAGCACCGGAAGGGTGATCAGCCCGCCGCCGCCGGCGATTGCATCAACCAGTCCGGCGACGAGGCCGGTGGCGAAGAGGAGCGGCAGAAGCCAGTAGGAGATGATCATGAGTGCGTGTCCGGGAAGGAGATGGAGTATTGCCGGATGGCACTATAGCACAGCGGTGCAGGCTTGATAAGCAGAGATTCGGGCATCATCGCCCGTGGCGGGGAGTTATGCGGGGAGCGCTAGCCCGCAGGAGACCAGAAGGGCGGCCAATCGGCCGCCCTTCTGGTCATAAGATCAACGATTCTGCCACTGGAACTGATGGGGCCAGCTGCCGGGAGCGGAGCTCGTGACAGCGGTATGGCAGACGTTGCAGGCGGTCGGTTGCCCGCCGGGGCCATGTTTTTCGATGAATCCGTCTGCTCCTGCGCCCCGTGAGCCGGCATGGCAGACGCCGCAGCTGCCCATGGATTTCGCCTTGCCCTGGTACTGCAGGGCCTGGTAATTGTCCGAAGCTTCTCGGGACGGTACCATGGCGTGGGGACTGCCGTGGCAGCCGGCGCAGTAGATGCCGCCATGCTCCTTGGCGTTGCGGTAGAGGGTGGTGCCGGTGTCGACTCCCGCAATCCCGCCATGGCAGGAGGCGCATTTCGGTTCGCTCTGCCATGGTACCCGGGAGCTGGAGATGATGGAGTAGGCCACCTGGCGCAGGGTGCCGTGACAGCTGGTGCAGTTACCGGTGACGTTGGTATGGGCCAAGCTGCGGTTGCACTTGGTGCTGGCGCCAGGATGGCAGTCGAAGCAGGTGGCCGGGGAACCGTCGGGCGCCAACCGGTCGGCATGGGCACGGTGGATTGCGGCGGAGAGGTATTTGCCGGAGTCGCCGGGGCCGGTGGTCCCGAGGGCGGGTGAGCCGTGGCAGCCGGCGCAGAGGATCGGCTGTTTGGGGACCAGCAGCCCGTCCGGCGGCTGGTGGAGCTTGTCGTGCTTCTGCAGGATGTCGAGAAACGGATTGTTGTTGTTGGCGGCGCTTGGCAGGTGGCATTTGGCGCAGTTGATCTCGTCGGAAGTAGGGACCGTCGTGCGTGTCTGGGCAAGCACGGTGCCGCTGGCGTCCTTGACGGTGATTTCCGCAACCTGGTAGGGGTTCCAGACGCCGTTGTCGTCCACCGGCGTTGCCGGTATGCCGTTCGCCTGGAAGTGATCCGACTTCAGGACCATGCTGCCGGCCAGGCCGTTGTGGATCGCCGGGTCTTCCAGGTTAAGCCCCGTATTCGGGGCCAGGGAGATGCCGAACAGTGCCAGGACGTTGTTCCAGAACTGGCCAAAGTTGCGCTTCGTGGCGGACGAGCTGTTGTTGACGATACGGTACTCCACCGTAAGGCCGGCTGTTGCCACCTGGGGAGGGTTCCCCCGTTTTACAACCTGGGCCCAGACGGTATTGTAGGGGGGAAGGATGACGGCCGTGTCGTAGGACGGGTTCAGGCAGTGCATCCCCAGATCGTTCCAGGCGAATACCACGTACTGGGCGTTGCTGGCCGGAATGGCTGTGGTGCCGGGGTCGGAGGCGGGGGAGGAACCTCCGCCGCAGGCGGCCATGACGAGCAGGCTCGCCGTGCATAACGCTTTGGTGACTGTTGTGAACAGCTGTTTCATGGGGCACCTCGGGGAAGAGTCGAATGAGTAATGTGTTCTAACTTTAACAGGAAATTTGGGCGGGTCAATCTACGGTTGCGCGTGGGGGAATTGGTCAGGGAGCGTACTGGAACCGCTGCTGCACCGTTGTGACCGGTTCCACGCCGCCGTTGAAGGTCTGTTCCGTGAACTCCACCCATCCGTCCCGGCCAACGAGCAGGACGGTGGCGGAGCGGGTGCCGTAGTCGGGGCTGGCGATATGGAGGGGAGAGAGGAGCCGTTCCCGTTCCAGGCCGACACCGGTGTCGGGGAGGAGCGGGTCCGGGGCCATGGAGCGGTCGGCGAGGATGGCGAACAGTTCTGCCGGGTCGATCCGGTCATGTTGCAGGAGTTCCGCCAAGGCTGATGTGCCCCTGCTCACCTTGGGCCAGGGGGTGTCCAGCAGCCGGTTGCTCAGCCCGTGGATTCCGGGTGGGATGGGGACCGGCGGACCTCCCCTGTTTGAATAGTGCCAGAGGTTTTCCCGTGTGCCGCAGATGAGATTGAAACCGTTGTAGGTCGGGCCGATTGGCTCCAGCTCGGCCAGGAATGTTTCGGCCGGCAGAGAATTCCGTAGGAAATCGCTCACCAGAAGGCCGCGGGAGGGTGCATTCGGCCGGTGCACGGCGGGGTCCCGGTAGTTGGTGATGGCGGCGAGCCGGCCGGTGGCGGTGATGCCGAACCAGGTCCCTCCCACCTTCAGGTCCCGTCCCGCCAGTAGGGACGGTTCGTCTTCCCAGAAGGCGGCCGGTGCCGTGGGACGGTCGTAGAATTCGTCCCGGTTGGCGGCCAGGATCAGCCGGTAATTCGGGTGGCACTCGTGGGCGAAGAGTATCAGGCACATGGTGTCAGTGGGGCTCCACCTCGAAGGACTGGAAGTGCAGGATCTTGTCGCCATCTCCCCCCTCCACGGCCCGGTAGCGGTAGAAGAGCCGGAGCTTTTCCGGTGTTTCTCCCGAAGAGAGCGGCAGGTTGAGGGTGAAGGGGGCAGCCTCGTCCATGGGGAGCTGATTGGGGAAGAAGAAAAAGGTCGCCTCGGAGAGTTTTTTCCCTTTCCCGTCCAGGAGCGTAGCGGTGACCTCCAGGTCGTGCATGGAGACAAAGCGGGTGTTCCGTGCGAACCCCTCGATGGTGTACCCCGTGGCAGCTCGATCCACCCGCCAGAAGAGGGTCAGGTCGTACTGCTTATAGGTGCGGGGATAATGGGCCGCGTCAAAGCGGGGTTGGATATATCCGTGGCAGGAAGCCAGCACCAGGCCGGTCATGGCAATCACAACGAGACGAAGCAGCATGGGTCCTCCCTGAACTCTTTGTTTTCCGCTGGCAGGAACTCTGGCGCATGTTCCGAGCGGTGATACACTAAGTATACACCATGAATATATCAGAGTATATGGTGTCGCTGTCCAGCGGACCGGATGGGGGTGGCCATGAATTTACGGAGATGGCTGGTGATGTTGGCGTCCTGCGCGGCTCTCCCCTGGAGCGTCGCGTCAGGGAAGGAGGTGCGGAAAATGAATTCGCTGCAGTTGAACAGTAGCGCGTTTGCCAATGGCGGTGCCATTCCTTCCCGGTATACCTGCGACGGGGATGATTCGAATCCGCCGCTTGTCATTGACCGTGTGCCGATGGGGACGAAATCCCTGGCACTCATCATGGACGATCCTGATGCGCCGGTCGGGCTCTGGGTGCACTGGGTGGTCTGGAACATCCCTCCCCAGACCCGCCAGATTGGCGAGAAGAGCCTCCCGGCCGGTGCCCTCCAGGGACGGAACAGCTGGGGGCGCACCAGTTACGGCGGTCCCTGCCCTCCCTCCGGCACCCACCGCTATTTCTTCAAGCTTTATGCCCTCGACACCATCCTCACGCTCGGTGCCGGCAGCACCAAGACCGATCTGGAAAAGGCCATGGAGGGGCATGTTATCGGCAAGGGGGAATTGATGGGGACGTATAAACGCCGCTAGGGACTTTCCGTTGTGAAACCTGGTAATGAAAGGCCGGCATATCTGTCGGCCTTTTTGCTTTCGTCGGGAAAGGAAACAGGGTAGTATTCTGTCGCAAGTTTATGGGTGTGTAGCGTTGACGGGGAGGTCCCATGAAGAAGGGAAAACCGGCGAAAAAGTATTCCCAGGCGGGACGGGTGCACGACATCATCCGGCTCATCGAGGCGCGCCATGGCATCACCATCGAGGAGCTGGCGGAGGAGGGGGGGGTGAACCGGCGCACCATCCACCGGGACCTGAACGCCATCCAGGAGGCGGGGTACCCTCTCGTCTCCGAATGGGAGGAGGGGCGCAAGGTCTACCGTTTCCTCACCCGCTTCAAGGACGTTCCCCCCATCAACTTCACCCTCCAGGAGCTCCTCACCCTCTCCTTCCTTCGCTCCCAGCTCGATTTTCTCAAGGGGACACCCTTCCGGGACGACATGGAGTCAGTATTCCGCAAGGTCAACTCCGTCCTCCCCCCCCGCTATGCGGCCCACATGGAGCGGATCGCCCGGGTTTCCCTGCCGCTCTTGCAGGGGGCGCGGGACTATGGACGGGTAGCGGAAGAGCTGAAAGTCCTGCGCGACGCCCTCCTCTACCAGTACCGTGTCACCATCGGCTACCGGGCCAAGGGGGAGGGGCGGCCGGTCTCCTATCAGGTGGACCCCTACACCCTCCTCTTCTACAAGGGGGGGCTCTACCTCTTGGGCTATGCCCACAACCGCAAGGCGCTCAGGACCTTCGCCGTGGAGCGGCTGACCAGGGTGGAGGTAACACGGGAGCGCTTCGAGATGCCCGAGAGTTTTCGCCCGGAGGTGCAGCTCAAGACCGCCTTCGGCATCGTGGAGGAGGAGGTGCTGCCGATCCGGGTCCGGTTCGACGCCACCGTGGCCCACATGGTGCGGGACCGGCTCTGGCACCCGACCCAGCGGCTGGTGGAGGAGAAAGACGGGAGCGTGACCCTCTCCTTCGAGGCGGGGGGACGGATGGAGATCATCGCCTGGGTCCTCTCCTACGGCCGCCATGCGGAACTGCTTGAACCGGCGGAACTGCGGGAGGAGATGGGGAGTATCACGGCGGAGCTGGCGGGGGTGTACGGCAAGGGGAAGGTCATCCCCGCGTAAGGGGAAGGGGCTCGCCGTCCGGTTCTTCGGACCTGGTTTTTGCGGACAACCTGAACATCTGGGCAATGGTATAGGTATTGACGGTGGCAATCACGGCTTCGAGCAGGGTGCCGCCGATGGAGCCGCTGATGATGTTGTTCGCCAGCCAGCAGAAGGTGCTGGAGAGGATCGCCAGCCGCATGGGGATGCCCCGCATGGTGAAGACGGCATAGGTGGAGACGCAGGAGCGTCAAAGCTGGTTGTTCAAGGGGAAAGATTCCCGATGCGTGCCGCCCTTAATCCCTTGACAGTTCTGTCTCTTGGGGTGTATGAAGGTTAGGGTTTTGTCATGTCGTGCCCGGGAGGGGCGGATGGAAGGCGGAAGCGCAGGTTAACAGGGTCGTTGTGTCAGCATGAGAGCTGATGGAGCGGCTTTTTTTGTTCACCACCGAGATAAGTTCTCAGGAACGTATCTCTCCACTTCGAACTTGACAATGGAATTGAACGGTGACGAGATTGGACAAGCGGAAAGGATCTGCTGATTTATGAGCAAGAAAACTATCGAAGAGATTTCCCTCAAAGTTCAGAAGTTCTGTGAAGAACGTGACTGGGACCAGTTTCATGGGCCAAAAGATCTGGCCATTGGTGTCATAACTGAAGCGTCAGAGCTACTCGAACATTTCCGCTTTCTTTCGGAAGAACAGGCGCTGGACCTTTTGGATAATCCACAGCAGAAAGAGGATATCGAGGATGAACTTGCTGATGTCCTCTTTTTTTTACTTCGATTTTCACAACGGTTCAATGTTGACTTAGCCCAAGCCTTGATGCGTAAGATTGAGAAGAGTGAAAAGAAATATCCAGTTGATAAGGCTAAAGGGAGTAACAAGAAATATAATAAACTATAACAATAATTGCGAAAAATGGAGCATAGTTTGATTGTATACTCTGCTACAAAAGCAAGATTCCAAGAAGATGTGGTAACAAATGATATTGATGGTATCATTCTTGATGCATTCATGTCTGCAACTGGGAAAAGTACTGCCAAGGCAGAAATCAACTCATGGAAGAACTCATTGCAGTATATGTATTTAGCTCTGAACGATGATGAAATTCCACATGATGCAGGTGTTGCCATTGAATACCATATCCCTCAAACCTCGAATCGTATTGATTTCATACTTTCCGGCAGAGACCATCAAAAGCGTGATTCAGCGATACTCATTGAACTCAAACAGTGGCAGAAGGCAGAACTCACAACTAGCGATGCAATAGTAATTACCCAATTCAAACGTGGCCTAGTTGAAACCCCCCATCCATCTTACCAAGCATGGTCGTATAAGTGTCTTCTCGAAGACTTCAATGAAACGGTAAGGGAAGACAACATTCATTTGTATCCTTGCGCCTACCTGCACAACTACAAAGACGACGGCGTGATAACAAATGTTTTCTATGGCGATTACATCCGGAAAGCTCCGCTCTTTCTCAAGTCGGACGCACTGAAACTTCAGCGGTTCATAAAGACGCACGTCAAATATGGTGACAAGTCGCGGATCATGTACCGTATCGATCACGGCAAAATCAAACCCTCAAAAAACCTGGCCGACGAGCTTCTCTCTATGATCAAAGGTAATCGGGAGTTTGTTCTGATTGATGATCAGAAGGTGGTATATGAGAAAGCGACCGCGCTTGCTAAGGTTGCGTCTGAGTCTGCAAAAAAAGTCCTGATAGTCGAAGGAGGACCGGGAACTGGCAAATCCGTTGTTGCGATAAACCTGCTTATAGCTTTGACGGACCAACAACTCGTGGTTAAGTATGTTACACGCAACTCAGCTCCGCGCCTCGTATATGAAGCAAAACTGACCGGCTCTTTCAAGAAGTCACGCATCTCTAATATGTTCTCGGGTTCAGGCTCCTTTCATGCTGTTATGTCGAATACCTTCGACTGCCTCATTGTAGATGAAGCTCACCGCCTGAACGAAAAATCAGGGATGTTCAGTAACTTGGGTGAGAACCAGATCAAAGAAATAATCAGCGCCAGCAAGTGCAGCGTGTTTTTCATCGATGAGGACCAGAAGGTTACCCTGAAGGACATCGGAGACAAGGAGACACTCCGGAAGTGGGCACAGAATCTCAATGCTGAGATTGTCGAGGTGAGGCTAGAATCCCAGTTCCGGTGTAACGGCTCGAACGGCTACTTGGCGTGGCTCGACAACACACTGCAAATCCGGCAGACCGCGAACGAAACTCTTGACACCCGCGAATACGACTTCCGCATTGTTAACACCCCTTCCGAGCTTCACGAACTCATTCGCAGAAAGAACAAGAGGAGTAACAAGGCACGGATGGTTGCCGGCTACTGCTGGGACTGGATCAGCAAGAAGGACCCATTGCTCAAGGATATTGTTATTGGCGATTATAAGGCTAGATGGAACCTAGACACTGATGGGCTGGCCTGGATCATCAAGCCTGATTCAGTCAGTGAGGTCGGCTGCATCCATACATGCCAAGGGCTCGAGGTCGATTATATCGGTGTTATTGTAGGCTTTGATCTGGTGATGCGCAGCGGAAAGGTGATTACGCAGCCAGCAGAGCGGTCGAAGATGGATAAGTCAATTCGCGGCTGGAAGGGCATGGCAAAGGCTGATCCTGATGTGGCCAGGAAACGCCTCGATACGATCATCAAGAACACGTACAGAACCCTTATGACACGAGGACAAAAGGGGTGTTACGTCTACTTTGTGGATGAGGAAACAAGGCAGTATTTTAAGAACTGTGTTGACACGGTGTCTGTTGAGGAACAGCAACTGCCTCGAACTGATGCGGTACTGAACGTCCGCGGAAAGATAGAGATATTCCCTTTCCGACGCTTGCAGCCTGAGGAGGCAAGACCATACCAGAATTGTGTTCCGCTTTACGATCTGAAAATTGCAGCTGGACTATTCAGTGAAGAGCAACAGAGTGAGAATATAGAATGGGTTGAACTGCAGGATAGGCGCCCGCAACTAGGGCAGTTTGTTGCACAGGTTGTCGGAGAATCTATGAACCGCAAGATCCCTAATGGGGCATGGTGTCTTTTCAGGATGAATCCCGTTGGAACACGACAAGGTAAGGTTGTTCTAGTTCGTCACCGGGAGATCAGCGATTCTGAAACTGGCGGGCATTATACGATCAAAATTTATGACAGCCAAAAGGAGCAGACTCCTGATGGGAGTTGGCGTCACACATCAATTGCTCTTCGGCCGGATTCGACGCTGCCGGGATATATGCCAATTGTAATCGCAGAGGAGCAAACTGAGGATCTGGAGGTGATAGCCGAATTGGTAGAGGTGTTGGGATTATAATGAGCATGTTTTCCCTTAATTTTGTTACCAATAGATGAACCAAGCCGTTAATTCCAGGAAAGAATATGACAGATCGCTATACTACATCGCACCTCACAGAAGACCAGTACGAGCCCGGCTCCAACGGCACGGTACTGCGCAACCTGCTCGGCATCACGAGCAAGGAGGAGATGGAACATGTCGAGGAGGAGAGATTCGAACGGTTGATGGAAGAAGCCGCGAATCGCTTCGACAGCGATCATCGTTTTACCGCCCTGGACATCCTCTGGCTCCACAAATTCTGGCTTGACGGTGTGTTTCCGTGGGCTGGTGCTTATCGTTCCGTCAATATCGGCAAGGGGGGCTTCATGTTTGCCGCTGCCGCCCATCTGCCGGAGTTGATGCGGCAGTTTGAGAACGACCAGCTTGCCCGTCTGACCCCGTGTCGGTTCGAGAGTGATGCGGACGTTGTTACAGCGATGGCAGAGGTACACGTGGAACTGGTTCTGATCCACCCGTTCCGAGAAGGGAATGGCAGGATCGCCCGGCTCCTGTCGGTGTTGATGGCGTTGCAGGCCGGACTGCCGCCGCTGGATTTTTCGGAGCTTTGGGGGGCGAAGCGAGAAGAATATTTTGCCGCAGTGCGGGCCGGAATAGATCGTGATTACAGACCGATGGAGAGGGTTTTCAGTGGGATTGTCGAGAGGACGTTGACTCTTTGTGGGCGGTAAAGCTTGGTGTCTCTTCTTTGACTGAGTCGGTGGGCTCTTCTTCCAGATAAATCCCTTCGATAGCGAACGAGGACACCAGTGAACGCCACAGCAGTTTCTTGCGCTGTGCCGGGTCTTTCAGGTAGGGATTTGTTGCGATAAGTGATTTTTTCATAGAGGCAGTATACCATGTATCCAGTGTAGGTACGAGGTATTTTAGCCCACACCCAAGGAAAAGAAAAGAGTCAACTCTCCATTTTCGGGGAGTTCCGGGGACACATCACTTATTTATTTTTGCTGGAAGCATTAAGTCCCGATTATAGACCTGCTTGCCAATGATTTTGTTTTGGTGTATATTTCAGAAATATACAGGGAGCCGTAATGGGGCCATTTGAAAAGATAACCGGTTTTGAATGGGACAACGGTAATCAGCAGAAAAACGACAAGCACGGTGTCACGCCTTCTGAAGCAGAACAGGTCTTTCTGAATGAGCCGCTTGTTGTTCTGGATGATTTGAAGCACAGCGACAACGAGCAACGCTATCATGCTTTGGGACAGACAACTGAAGGACGCTTGCTGCACATCATCTTTACTATTCGTGCCACCATGATTCGGGTGATTTCCGTGCGAGACATGCACCGAAAGGAGCGAGCAATTTATGAGCAAAAAGCTTAAAGAGATACCAAAATTCGCCAACGAGGCCGAAGAGCGGGAATTCTGGCTAACCCACGACACGACCGAATATGTTGACTGGTCGAAAGCCAAGAGAGTCACATTTCCTAACCTGAAACCGACGACTCAATCCATCTCGCTGCGGCTGCCGCTCTGGATGCTGGAATCCATCAAGACTACCGCCAACCGTCAGGATGTTCCCTATCAGTCACTCATCAAGGTCTGGTTGAACGAAAAGCTTGAGGAAGTGCACCACGGAGCCAAGTAGGTGCCCCCGCGCATTGACAAACCCCCCGTAATGCTCTATAAAATAAGACTTTCGGGGGTATGACGTGGAAGAAAACCAGACCACAACTTTGCAGAAGATCATCGTTGACCGTATCGAGGCCCGGGGGCCGCTTACCTTTGCCGACTACATGGCCGCCTGCCTCTACGAGCCGGGTCTCGGCTACTACACCTCGCCGGGGCGCAAGGTGGGGGCAGAGGGGGATTTCTATACGAGCAGCAACGTGCATGAGGTATTCGGCCGGCTGATCGGCCGGGAGATCTCCCGCATGTGGGAGGTTATGGGGCATCCCGCGGGTTTCCAGATCGTCGAAGTCGGTGCGGGGAACGGCCGCCTGGCCTGCGATATCGTTGGGGCCATCGCCGAGCTCGCCCCGACCCTCTATGCCGGTCTCACCTACCGCTTCATCGAGGCAGAACCGTCCCTGGCCGATGCCCAGCGCCTCATGCTGGGGGAACACGCCGCCAAGGGTGCCTGGAGTACCCCCGCCGACCTGGCCGCCGGCAACCTCGCCATCACCGGCTGCATCCTTTCCAATGAACTTATCGACGCCCTGCCGACCCACCTGGTACAAATGACCGCCGACGGATTGCGGGAGGTATACGTGACCGTCCGTGACGGGGAACTGGCGGAAGTGCTGGAAGTTCTTTCTACGCCGGATATCCAGGCCTACCTGGACCGGATCGGCGTCCGCCTCGTCGAGGGGCAGCGGGCCGAGATCAACCTGGCGGCCGGCGACTGGCTGGCCGGGGTCGCCCGCTCCCTTACCCGCGGATTCGTCCTGACCATCGATTACGGCTATCCGGCCGTGGAGCTCTATTCTCCCCACCACCTCAACGGCACTCTCCTCTGTTATTACCGCCACACCACCGAGGAAAACCCCTACATCCGCTCCGGCGAGCAGGACATCACGAGCCACGTGGACTTTACCAGCCTTGCCCTTTGTGGCGCAGAGCTGGGGCTTCAGGAGGTCTGGTTCGGCGAACAGTACCGCTTTCTCCTGGGGGCGGGTATGATGGAGGAGCTTCTGGCGCTGGAGGCGCGAGCCACCACCGAGCCGGAGCGGATCAAGCACCGGCTGGCCCTGAAGAAGCTGCTTCTCCCCGATGGCGGCATGGGAGACACCTTCAGGGTCCTCATCCAGGCCAGGGGGGTGGAAAACCCCCGGCTCCTCTGCATGAGGGAATGGGGCAAAAGCTTTTGACAGCAACCCGCCAGCTGTTAGAATAGTAATTTGTCCGCAGCAATGCCGTGCGGAAAGTTTTCCATGCAGGCCGGTTCTCCCCGAAATCCGGCCGATCCCCCCCGCGGGGAACCGAAAGGACGCTTCGACGTGCTGAACGATCTGCGAGCAATTGTATTCGACCTCGATGGTACCCTTTATGTCAGCAATGACCTCGGCCGGGAGATCAACCTGGCCGCCAGCCGCTATGTTGCGGAACTGAAGCGGATCGACCTGGTGGGGGCTGCGGCGCTCATCCGGGCCACCAAGAAGATGCTTTCGGCAGCGAGTTGCGTTGATTCCACCCTCACCATGGCCATCATTGAACTGGGGGGAGATGTCCGCGAGCTGCATCGGCGGTTTTCGACGGAAATCGAGCCGGAACGCTACCTGAAGCGGGACGAGCGGGTAGTGGAACTCCTTCGGCTACTGGGGGAGAGTTTCGAGCTTGCCATTTACACCAATAACAATGTGATGCTGACGACCAGGATCATGAAATCCCTTGGTGTTGGCGGGATGTTCAACCACGTCTTTACCATCGAGGATTCCTGGCGTCCCAAGCCGGACCGGGGCACCCTGGACCGGATATTACAGTCCATCGGCCGCAGACCGGTGGAATGCCTCTTTGTGGGAGACCGTTACGACATCGACCTGCGCCTCCCCGCGTCGCTCGGAAGTGCGGTGTTTCTGGCGAAGAACGTGGAAGAGCTGCTGAACCTGATACAATTCACGAGCGAGGAGAGCTGATGAGCGAGGAGAGGAAGACGGTGCTGGACGCGATCATGCGTGCCATGGAGATCGAGAAGGAGACCTTCGACTACTACACGAAGGCCGGGCAGAAGACCTTTAACCCCGGGGGCAAGAAGGTGTTCAACTGGCTGGCACGGACCGAGGAAGAGCATTACCTGAAGCTCAACGAGCTCTATACTTCCCTTCACGAAGGGGGGCGCTGGGTTTTCTACGGCGGATCTACCATCGAACTGGAACCGGACGGGCCGGGAGAGAAGCACGTCGGATTCGATACGGGCGACCGGGAGGCGCTGGAGATCGCGCTGGACATCGAGAAGAAGGGGATCGCCTACTACGGCGAACTCATCGGGAAGACCACCGACCCGGACGGCAAGGCGATGCTCCAGACCCTGCTCGGCGAGGAGCGGGAGCACCTGCGGGTTATCACGGAGAAACTGAGCCAACTGAAATAAATAGGGACAGCATGAAACGGATGGAAAAGGATACCCTCGGGATGGTCGAGGTGCCGGCGGATGCCTACTATGGGGCGCAGACGGCCCGGGCTGTGGCCAATTTCCCCATTTCCGGACTCCGTCCCCACCCTGCGCTGGTCTGGGGCACCCTGGTCATCAAGAAGTGCGCGGCAAAGGCCAACATGGCGACGGGGCGGCTGCCAGAAGAGATCGGCAACGCCATCGTCCGGGCGGCCGACGAGGCCCTGGCCGGCCGGTTCGCTGCCGATTTCGTGGTGGACCCCTTTCAGGCAGGAGCCGGCACCTCCCATAACATGAACGTCAACGAGGTGCTTGCCAACCGGGCGGAAGAGATTCTCGGCGGGGAGCGCGGCGTCTACGGCCGGGTAAACCCCAACGACCACGTCAACATGGCCCAGTCCACCAACGATGTCTTCCCTACTGCCCTGCGCCTTGCGGCCCTCCGCCTCCATGCCTCCGTCGGGCCGGCCCTTGCGGGGCTGGTCGCCTCCCTGCGCCGCAAAGGGAAAGAGTTCGACACGATCCTGAAGTCGGGACGCACCCACCTTCAGGATGCGGTTCCCCTCCGTCTCGGCCAGGAGTTCGAGGCCTACGCGGTGGCGCTTGAAAAGAATATGGCCGGACTGGAGCGGGCGCTTCCCGGCCTGTGCGAGCTGGGATTAGGTGGTACGGCCATCGGCACCGGCCTCAACGCCGAGCCCCGCTACATCGAACTGGTGGTGGCGGAGCTGGCCCGGGAAACGGGGTTTCCCCTGCGGGGGACGGCAAACCTGGTGGAGACGACCCAGAACATGGACCCCTTCGTGGCTTGCAGCTCTGCCCTCAAGGGAATCGCGATCAACCTGGTGCGGATCTCTAACGACCTGCGTCTGCTGGCATCCGGTCCCCGCACCGGCTTCAACGAGATCGTCCTGCCGGCGGTACAGCCCGGCTCCTCCATCATGCCGGGGAAAGTGAATCCGGTTATGGCGGAGGTGACCGACATGGTGGGGTTCCAGGTCATCGGCGCCGACACGGTCATCACCCTGGCGGCCCAGGCAGGTCAGCTGGAGCTCAACGTCATGATGCCGGTGATCGCCCACAACCTCCTCTTTGCCATGGATATTCTCCGGAACACGGTTCTCCGCCTGGCCGAGGGGTGCATCGAGGGGATCACCGCCAATGCCGAGCGGTGCCGGCGCTACCTGGATGATTCCCTCGGTCTGGTGACGGTGCTTGCCCCCTACATAGGGTACGCTGCAGCGGCCGAAGTGGCCAAGGAGTCGGCTCGGACCGGAGAGAGCATCAGGGAGATCGTGCTTGCCCGTCGGCTCCTGGAGCCGGAGCGGCTTGCGGCCATCATGGAGCCCTATCCCCTGACGAGTCCGGGGGTGCCGGGGAAAAGCGGTTAACGGTGAAAAGTCAATAGTTGAAAGTTGAAAGTTAACAGTTGAAAGCTGAAGGCTGACGGCTGACGGCTGATGGCGCTTGCGTGAGTCTGGCAATTAACTGGCTGTCTAAATAGAGAAAAGGAGAGAGACAATGATCGAAGAAGTGAAGAAAGTGCTTGAGTTGGTCCGGCCCGCCCTGCAGGCGGACGGTGGTGATGTGGAACTGGTGGAGGTAACCGAGGACGGGGTTGTCAAGGTCAAGCTGGTGGGGGCCTGCGGTCATTGCCCCATGTCCACCATGACCCTGAAGATGGGGATCGAGAGAACCCTCAAGGAGAAGGTGCCGGGGGTCAAGGAAGTAGTGTCGATATAACCGGTCTCTGAATGGCCGCCGGTGGGCGGCGAAGGAGGTGGCGTTATGGCTCTCAAGGTGAAATCGTTCGGAATGGAAATTCGGCCGCTGAAAACCATGAAGGAGCTTGAGCAACTGGACGCGCTGGTCAATGAGTTCATTGCCCGGAACGGCATCAGGAAGCTGATTTCTGTCTCCGACTCCTCCACCACCGACGACAAGGGGGAGACGATCGGACTGGTGCGGGTCATCGCTTACGAAGAATAGCTTCGAGCTGCGAAACCTCTGCTGACGGGGACCGTTAATGGCGTGTTCTCCGTCGTGGGGAGTCTGATAGTACATTGCGAAGGCGCGGGATATCCCCGCGCCTTTATTTTTGCTATACTGTAATATAAAGATAAAAGGGTGGAGAGCTTCACCCGCGGACGGAGCGGACGGCTGACATGTCGTTACTGAGGCGCAAAAGAGCATACCATCTGGTGCGGACCCCGCGGTTTTTCCGCTGGTTCAGGCGTAACACCGACGCCGTTTTTTCTCACGGCAACAGGTTGGAGTTCTACCAGGACGGCGGCGAGTTTTTCCCCCCTTTTTTTCAGTCCCTGCGCCAGGCCGAACAGACTATCTTCCTGGAGTTCTACCTCATCCACGACGATGCTACCGGCGACGTCTTTGCCGACCTCCTGCTGGCCGCCGCGGCCCGCGGGGTAAAGGTCTTTCTCCTCTACGACTACATCGGCTGTTTCGATACGCCGGGGGCATATTTCCGGCGGCTGGAAAAGGGGGGGGTGCGCTGCCGCCCCTTCAATCCCCCTCCCTTCAGGCGGGGGCTGGGATGGTTCGATCGGCGGGATCACCGCAAGCTGGCCATCATCGATGGCCGTAACGCCTTCGTTGCGGGGCTCAACATCGGTGACGAATACAGCGGGAACGGGGAGGCGGCCGGACGCTGGCGGGACGTGGGACTCGGTCTCGAAGGGCCGGCAGTCTGCGAGCTGTTCAGTCTCTTTCGGGAGAACTGGCAATCGGAACGGGGAAGTGGCAGCGAAGAACTGGTCGGTTTCAGCTGCTGGGACGCCGAGGCTGGGGATGCCCAGGTGATGATCGTCAACGGGGGGCCCCACCACAACCGCTCCCTCATCCGCAACGCCTTCCGTATGGCCATTGCCGGAGCAGCCGGCAACGTAAAGGTGATGAACCCCTACTTCATTCCGGGACCGCGCATCGTTCGGTCCCTGCTGCGTGCGGCGGGGCGAGGGGTGAAGGTGCAGCTCATCCTGCCTGCGGTCAATGACGTGCCGCTGGTCAGGCTGGTGAGCCGGAGTTACTACGCACAGCTGCTCAAGGGGGGGGTGGAGATATACGAGTTGCAGGGGAAGGTGCTGCACGCCAAGGTGATGCTCATCGACGACTGCTGGTCGGTTATCGGATCGGCCAACCTGGACCAGCGGAGCTTCCACCGCAACTACGAGGTTAATGCCATTGTCGACAGCCCCGATTTCGGCACCCGTGTGGCGGCCATGTTTCAACAGGACCTGGCATTTTCCCGGCGGGTGGTGCTGGCGGAGCACGAGCGGCGGGGGTGGCTGGTGCAGTTCATGGAAAGGCTCTGCGCGCCGGTCAGCTGGTTTCTCTGAGTTGCAGGAGGAACTGTCCTGCGTTCGCTCCGGGAGCGCAGTTTCTGAGGCTCTCTCCGGACAGCTCCCCCTGCAGTTATTCGTATCTGAGGGCGTCTATCGGGTTGAGGGAGGCGGCCTTTCGGGCGGGATAGAAGCCGAAGAAGACGCCTACCCCGGCGGAGAAGGCAAAGGCGATGATGATTGCCGTGGATGAGATGAGGGTAGGCCAGCTCATCAGTTTTGAAACCACCATGGCGCCGATTACCCCGAGCCCCATGCCGATGATCCCGCCTACGGTGGTGAGGAGAACGGCTTCGGTGAGGAACTGGAGGAGGATGTCCCGCTGCTTGGCGCCGATGGCCATCCGGATGCCGATTTCCCGGGTCCGTTCCGTTACCGACACGAGCATGATGTTCATGATGCCGATGCCGCCGACGAGGAGGGAGATGGAGGCAACGGCACCGAGGAGGATCGACATCACCTTGGACGACTGCTCGGCAACGGCCATGATTTCCGACAGGTTCCTGATGGTGAAGTCCCGTTCCCTGGATGGACCAATCCGGTGTCGCTGATCAAGGAGAGCGGTTGCTTCCTCCTGTGCCTTGCCGAGGACGTCGGCGTCCTTTGCCTGAACCATCATCGCGCCGACGGCGTTGGGGAACTGGCTGCCGAACAGCTTGCGCTGGGCGGTGCGGAGCGGCACGAAGATCACGTCGTCCTGATCGGTCCCCTGGGGCGATTGCCCCTTCCTGTCGAGGAGTCCGACGACGGTGAAGGGTATCTTTTTTATGCGGATGATTTTGCCGATGGGGTCCGCATCGCCGAAGAGGTTGTCGGCCACGGTCTGGCCGATAATGCAGTTCTTGAGCGCTCCGTCCACGTCCGACGGGGAGAGATTCCTCCCGGCGAAGATTGACCAGTCCCTGACGGTGGCCATCTCCGGGGTTGTTCCCAGGATGATTGTTGACCAGTTCTGGTTGCCGTAGACGGCTTGGGCGGAGCCCCGCACCGTGGGTGCAACCTCTGCCACGGAGGGGCATTCGGCCTTGATTGCCTTGGCGTCGTCGTAGGTGAGGGTCGGGGCCCCGCCGGAACCGCTGCGGAGGCCACCGCTCGTGGTAGAGCCCGGGATGACGAGGAGCAGGTTGCTCCCCATGCTGGAAATCTGGTCGGAGATCATCTTGCTTGCCCCGGCGCCAATGGCGACCATGGCGATGACCGCCGCGATGCCGATGATAATGCCAAGCATGGTCAGCAGTGCCCGCATCTTGTTGACGCGAAGTGCCCTCAAGGCTATCAGCAAACTTTGCCAGAGGGTTGTCATGGCTGCTCCTCACGGGAAGCTTCTGCAACCTGCGGGTTGGCGTTCGGGGTATCGGAGATGATGAGCCCGTCGCGGAAGATGAGGTGCCGGCCCGTATAGGCCGCTATGTCCGGTTCATGGGTGACCATGAGGATGGTAATGCCGCGCCGGTTCAACTGCTGGAAGATAGACATGATCTCGATGGATGTTTTCGAATCCAGGTTGCCGGTCGGTTCGTCGGCCATGATGATGGCCGGGTCGTTGACCAGTGCCCGGGCGATAGCCACCCGCTGCTGCTGACCGCCGGAGAGCTGGTTCGAGTAGTGGTCCTCCCGGCCGGCGAGTCCCACTTGCGCCAAGGCGGCTAGCGCCTTTTCCCGTCGCTCCGTAGCCGGAACACGGGCGTAAACGAGGGGAAGTTCCACATTTTCCCGGGCCGTAGTGCGGGCCAATAGATTGAACCCCTGGAAGACGAAGCCGATCTTCCGGTTCCTGATCTCCGCAAGTTCGTTACGGGCAAGCTTTCCCACGTTGACATCCTCAAGACGGTAGTCTCCGCTTGTCGGGACATCGAGGCAACCGAGCATGTTCATGCAGGTGGATTTGCCGCTTCCCGACGCCCCCATGATGGCGACGAACTCCCCCCGCCGGACGCTGAAGGATATCCCCTTCAGTGCTTCCACCCGCTGATCACCCATGGTGTAGACCTTGGTGACGTCCGTGACCTTCACTACTTCATCCATCTAGAACCTCGGCCCCATGGGTGCTCCCCCCATTCCTCCCGATTTCTTCTGGGGTGTTGTCTGCTCGACAATGACCCCATCGTTTTCCTTGAGGTTCCCTTCCAGAATCTCCACTTGACCGTCATTGTTGATGCCGGTCTTGACCGGTACCGGCTTGTTCTCCTGGCTCAGGATGAAGACCTGCTGGCTTGCTTCCTTTTTCATCTTGCGGGGCGCGGTTGGAGCACCGGGCTTTCCTTTAGCATCCTTGACCGCTTTGGGTTTGAAGCGGAGGGCTGCGGCAGGGAGTATGAGGACGTTGTCCTTGCGGGCCGTTTCGATGCTGACGTTGGCGGTCATTCCCGGTTTCAGTTTCATATCCTTGTTGTCGACATCGATTACCACCACGTAGGTCACCACATTCTGAGCCACGACAGGGGCGCTTCTCACCTGTCGCACGGTCCCCTTGAAACGGTTTTCCGGGTAGGCGTCGACGGTGAAAGTCACCGGTTGACCGACCTTTACCTGGCTTATGTCTGCCTCGTCCACGCTGGTGTCGATCTCCATCCGGGTGAGGTCCTGGGCTATGGTGAAAAGGGTGGGGGTCTGGAATGAGGCGGCGACGGTCTGACCCACGTCAACGTTGCGGGACACCACGATGCCGTCAACGGGTGAACGGATAGTGGCATAGCGGAGGTTGGTCCCGGCCTGGCTGAAGGAGCCGCGGGTCTGTGCAACTGTCCCCTCTGCTGCCTTAACGGTTGCGGCGGCCTGCTCGTAGCGGTTCTCGGCCGTATCGAAATCACTCTGGGCGACGATGCCGTCTTTGATGAGCTGCCGGCTTCTCTCCAGACTCCGCCGTGCATCGTTCAGGTCGGCTTTTGCCTTCAGGAGGTTTGCCTGGGCGGCGAGGAAGTTGCCTCTGGTCTGTTCCACCTGGGCGGCGAAGAGAGATGGATCTATCTGGGCAATGACCTGCCCCTTCTTCACGGGGGAGTTGAAGTCAACGAAGAGTTTCATGATGGTGCCGGAGACCTGGGTTCCCACCTGCACCGTCACCACCGCGGCCAGATTGCCGGTGGCGGATACGGAGGCCACGATGTTGCCCCGCTCGATCGGTGCAGTCTTGTAAGTCACCGCGGGTTCCTTCTTCAGGGTGAAAAAAGCGATGACTGCAGCCACCAGGATGATGGCGGCTGCCGGGATGAGGATTTTCTTCATTCACTACCTCTGTTCGGGTTATTCAAGATTCCGCCCGACTGTTCGGGTGCCGGGGTGAACTTTGTACCATACCGCACCAAGCGGCTTTATGTTGACGCTGAGCAGTTGTTCACCGTCATTCTACCACATGCTACTATACAACGTTTCTCTCCGGACAGAAATAAAAAAGCCCCCTGCATCTGATACGCAGGGGGCCGGTTTCTGACGCCCGCCGTCAACTGCCGGCGGGCCAACTAGGGCAACCTTCTTTGCAGCGGGTTACCGGGCGAAGCATATAGATTGTAGTCCACATAATTCAGTAGGTCTCCTTTCGCTGTGAAGTTCCTTCCCTCGCTGATAATTCCCGGAGGATGTCTCTATGATAATCTCCCCCCTCCCGCTTGTCAACGGGCTCTCCGATTAAATATGGTTATAGAAATTTCTTTATAAAAGCCAGCAGTCTCCCTTCCTGCACGTCGAGAGCACCATCGGGGCAGAGCTCGCGGCAGCAGAAACACCGGATACAGGCGTGGTAGTCAAAGACGAGTCTGCCGTCCTTGATCGAGATGGCGCGGGGGGGGCAGGCGTCTGCGCAGATGCCGCAGAGCCGGCACTTCTCAGGGATTGCACAGGGGCGGGAGGTAAGGTAGTGACGGAGCCGGTTCTTGAGGAAGGAGGGGAGGCCGAACTGGACGTCGGAAATGTGGGGGAGGCGGAAACTCGCCACGCGCGCTTCCTCCAGGGGGAGGCCGCGGGTGCTTATGGTGGCACGGTCGGCGCCGTCCAGACCGAGTGTCTGGGCGACCCTTTCCACATAGAGGAGTTTTTTCGGGATTCCGGCTATCTCGGCGGCAATCACGTCCACCGCCACCGGATTGGTCCCCGCCAGCAGCAGCCCTACCTGGCGCGGATCGCCGGACCCGGGACCGTTCCCCTCCATGGCGGTGATGGCATCCACGATGGTCAGTTCGGGGGGGCGCAGCAGGTAGATTTCCAGGAGCATGCGGGCGAACATTTCCCGATCGGCCCCGGCCTTCAGGTGCCACCCCGCCTTGGCGGTTCCGACAACCGTTCCGAAGAGGTTCTTCACGGCGCAGGTCATGGTCATCATCTCGTGGGTCTTGAGCTTGGGGAGGTTGATGACCTTGTCGGCTGCCAGATAGGCCTCCGCCAGAGCCAGCCGCTTGAATATGCCGCTTCCCGCCACCTCCTGCGGATTGGCGAATTCCACCAGCCGTGCACCGGTTGCCTCCACGACGGCGAGGATGCCCGCCTTTTCCGCAACACTTTTCAGACCGCCGACGCCGGGAGAGTCTCCCACGAGCGGTATCCCCCCGGCCGCCTGGACCAGTTCGATGACTCCCCGTACTACTTCGGGATGGGTGGTGACCGCTTTCTCGGGAGCCTTGCCGGAGAGGAGGTTTACTTTAAGGAGTACACGCTCGCCGGGACGGACAAAGGCCTCTATTCCTCCAAGGGGTTCCAGGAGGCGGGCTAGTGCGCATTTGATGAGCTGGCGGTCGTACCTTGTCGCGCGTTCGATGGTGACGGTGTGCATGGTCTGACTATAGGGTTTTTGCGGCGGGCTTGTCAAAGTGTTTCATCGTGGCAAACCTGCCGGGTTTCTGGTAATCTGGGGACGTCATGAATGACCATATCGCCCACTTTATCCGGTATCTCGGTACCGAACGCAACGTCTCTCCCCATACGCTGGAGGCTTACCGGAGGGACATCGGGCAGTTCCAGGCCTTTATCCGGAGTGAGCGGGGTGAGGCGGCGGCTGTGGGGGGGATTGACCATATCCTGATCCGTCGCTACCTCGCTCTTCTCCACAAGAATTACCACAAGAGCTCTATCGGCCGGAAGCTGGCAGCTCTGCGCTCCTTCTTCGCCTTTCTGGTGAGGGAAGGGGTGGTGACGCGCAATCCGGCCGAACTGGTGGCGACGCCAAAGCGTGAGAAAAAGGTGCCGTTCCACCTCTCCATCGACGAGGTGACCGCTCTGGTTGAGGCTCCGCGGGAGGGAGAACTCCTTCCCCTGCGGGACCGGGCGATCCTGGAGACCCTGTACTCCTGTGGCATCCGTGTCTCGGAACTGACCGGCCTCGACGTGGAGGGTATCGATCTGGACGAAGGGCTTGTCAGAGTCCTGGGGAAGGGGGGGAAGGAGCGGATCGTTCCCCTCGGCAGCAAGGCCCGGGCCGCACTGGCGGATTACCTGGCGGCCCGCAACCAGCCAGCAGCCGGTGATCCACTTTTCATCAACGCCCGTGGCGGCAGGCTCACCCGGCGGAGCGTGGCCCGCATCGTGGACAAGTACATCCTCCGCATCGCCACCATGAAGAAGGTCTCCCCCCATACCCTGCGCCACACCTTCGCCACCCACATGCTGGAGGGGGGGGCGGACCTGCGCGCCATCCAGGAACTGCTCGGCCACTCCTCCCTCTCCACCACCCAGAAGTACACCCACGTCAGCATCGACCGTCTGATGGAAGTCTACGACAAGGCCCATCCCAAGGCGCGGAAGTGATATTCCGAAGGGTTACTTGAAAAAGCGTATGACCACCCGCCGGTTTTTTGCACGACAGGTTTTCGTGAGCTCTTCACAAAACAGACCGTAGTGGCCGAAACTCCGTATTCTGACAATCTTCTCCCGGGGCACGCCACTTTTTATGAGTATTCTGGCGACGGCCTCTGCCCGTTTCAGCCCGAGTTCCCGGTTGCGACTGGCCGAGCCGGTCTGGTCCGCCCTTCCTTCGATCGCCACCTGCATGTCCTGCAGGGAATTAAACATTTTGGCGACGGTGAGGAGAGATGCCATGTCTTCGCCTGATGCCAGCTGCACAGAACCTTGCCGGAAGTGCACCTCGACGACGCCCGTCTCGCCTGCTCCGACTGGTTTGAGAAGCGAAGCTGCCGTGGGCGGAATCGTCAGGGGTGCTGCCGCACTGTTTGTGTCTCTCGCGTTAAAGGCAGGTGCCGTCGCGGAGTTGACGGCATTTTTGGCAGGGTTTTTCTGCCGGTATTCACGGGTCGCCTTCATTTTTTGAGCCTTGACGGCTGTGGCGGCAGCTTGTCTCACCGTTTCCCCTTTCTGCACAGAGGATTCCTTTTTTTCCTTTGCCGGTAGAGTGGTGCCGGGCACTGTCGCCCCTCCTGTGCCAAAGACCTTTTTCCGGATCTCCTTTTTCTCCGTGGCTATGAGGAAGATGATATCCTTCAGTTCCTCGCCCGACTTGATTTCGACGGTATATCTGTCCGGCGTTACCAGTTTCATCCCTGCCGAGAGTCCTGTCGTGTCAATCCGTACCTCGTACCGTCCGGGAAGGAGGTTTTCCAGGGCAAAATTGCCGTCAGTATCACTGAAGGTATTGATGTTGCTGTCGGCCAGGTAAACAAGGATATCCGGCAAGGGGGTATCGGCTGGATCGGCGGTGCCGTTGCCGTTCGTGTCGATCAGCACCATTCCTTTCATGCTTCCCGAGTAGCTGACCGGGTAATCGACTCGTGTCGTCTCCCGGAGCTTCACCTCAACACGCTGATTGGCGTTCGCCAGCAGGTTGATGTTTGCGTCCAGTTCCCGTTCGTTGAGCTTGACTACATGGATGCCTGCTACGACGTCGCTGAAACGGTATCTACCTTCCCGGTCAGTGACCACCTTCCTGTTGTCCTCCAGCAGTACGGTGACCCTGGCAAGCCCCGGCTCGCCCGTATCCCGTTTTCCGTTGCGATTCAGATCCTGATATACAAAACCTTCGATGTCTCCCACGTCCGCCAGGGCCACACCGGAGCCCTGGCCAGATATCAGGCCACCTCCCGCTCTACCCCAACCAAACCGTTTGGTCAGGTTGATCGTGAACTGGAGGGTGGACGCTTCCGTCGATCTGGCGGCATCCAATCTGGACGAACCGTACCGGACATCGCTGCTGACGTAATACTGGCGGGGGAGGGCTATCATGACTCCTCCGTTGAAACTCTGGTTCTTCTGGGATGTTCCCGCGCTGCTGTCATCCTTTATGGTGGAGAGTTCGCAGTCGGCGTGGATGGAGAGATTCTGAAGCGGGGTATAGCTTAGTCCCCCGGTAGTCCTGTAGGCAGTTGTGGTGGGGCCAATGTCGGCATTCCGTACCTGCTCCTCTCCTTCAATATAGAGATTGAGCATGCTCAGGGGGGTTAACCTGACGCCGACCGTCGCTGTTCCAGTTTTAGCGGAACTTAACGGTGATGCACTGTCATTGAGCAACTCCCCCTGCAGGCGGAGATAGGGGGTTGCCAGTTTGAAGGCCTTCAGTATTTCAACATAGAGGGAGTAGTCACGGCTTTCGACCAGAGTGGGGAGGGGTACACGGGAGCTTCTGTCGGTAAGAGAGAACCGGAGGTTGAGGGACGGAAGGATCGGATGGGAAAAATAGCCGCCGATGAGTGCGGTTAGCGTGTCAACTGCCGGAATGGCGGTGCTGTTTGCCAGGTTACTCCGGTTCCAGTCGAACGAGGAGTAGATGCTGAGGTGCTGGTGGGCCTTGTAGTCGAGGGACGCGAAGACCCCTTCCACGTCCCGTTCCGCTTGCAGATTCTCCCCGACGAATTGGTAGTTCGGTCCGACCCGCCGGTAGTTCAGCTCCAGCCTGCCGTTGGGAAAGAATATCATGGGGCCGGTCTTTATGGCCCAGTCATTGGTAGCAGTTCCGTTCAGGGTGAAAAAGTTCTGCCGGTATTCGCCCACAAGGCGGAGGTGGTTGCCGAGGTCGCAGGAGCCGTCGAGAAGGAAGATGCTGTTGTCTATCGTCAACCCCGCCGGATTTCCCGCCTGCCACTGCTGATTCGTGGTCCGGATAAAACCGGCACCCGCGTAAGTCCCGCTGGTCCACTTGTGGGTCCATTTTGCACCGACGAGTGATTCGTCGGTGACTTCGACCTCGTTGGCCTGAAACCCCCTGATGTTGGAGAGCCTGCCACCGAACAGGAGGAGGTTGTCCCTGTCAGTCTGGCTGTTGAGCAGGCCGCCACGGAAATTAATGTCGGGATAGGTGGCGTTGAGGAATCGCCCGGACTCCGTGGTGAAGGTTGGCGCAAGATAGGGTTTTGTGAATAGGAGAGATGGAGCCGGTCCGACGAAACCTTCCTCGTGGGATGTAAAACGGACGCTCGTGTCTCCGGTCAGGAGAGACGAGGTCCAGCGACCCAGCCGAAACCCCTCCATCCCGAGCTGGTAACGGGAGAGGGAGGTGGTGCTCTCGGTATCGGAGGGGTCGGTACGGGACAGGTCGGTCGACAGGAAGAGCCTGCCGTAGCCGGGAACCGTCTGGAAGAGGTCGAGACGAAGGAGCGATTCGTTGAGAGTGCCGGTTACCGTTGCCCCCTCCTGGTCGGTATAACGGTCCATAAGGGAGTAGCTTCCCCCACCCGGCGGGAGGCATGAGCCGGTTGCGGGGGAGAAGAGCGGGGCGGCAAGGGCGCAGAGAAGCATGACGCAGAAACGGGACACGCTGAAGCCGGTCCTCTTGAGCGACATCCTCCCCATGGTGTGCGGCTACTTCACGACAAAGGAGAATTCCCCGGAGAGAACCGCCTTGGCGCCGATATCGACGGTAGCCACTGCCGTATACCCGCCGGCGGGAAGCTTGTCGTCCAGGGTGACGGGGATGGTCCGCGAAGAGTCAGCCAGTATGGGAACGTCGGAAAGGTCGGTGGTCTGGACGGTCTTGCCGGCCGTATCGGTGATCTTTATGTTTCCCTTGATCCGAAAGTGAACAGTGCCGGTGTTCTTAATCCTGGTGAGAATTTTTCGTCCTTTCCGGTCGTCGTACGTCATGGCGAGGATGTCACCGGCCGGCACCGGCTTGCCGACAACAATGTAGACGATGGAGCCGATGTTCCCCTTGATCGCCACCGCCTTGGTTTTCTGCCCCGGTACGACCTGGGGGACAGTTTCGAAGACGAATGCACCCCAGTAACCGCCATCCTTGATTCCGGAAGGGATAGCCACGGAATAGCGGACGACCTTCTTTTCACCGGCCTGCAGGAGAAAGTCGACCGGGTTGATCTTCATCCAGCCGGTGCATGAGTGGGACTGTGTTCCACCCTTCTGGAAAATGGGGGTTCCCTCCTCTGACAGGTACCAGTCCTGCATGCTGACCTTGATTCGCACCTTCTCGTTCCCCTCGTTGCGTACTTCCATGGCGTCGGTGTGGGTTCCTCCCGGTTCCCCCGAAAGCTCCACACGGATAGGGGAGACGCTGAAGGATATCTCGGCCCGCGCGGAGAGGGGTAGGAGGATGAGCGCGAGGGCAGCGATGAGGCGCGTAATGGCAGGCAGGTGACGATGCAGGTACATGGTGTTTTGCTCCTTAGGGCTGTTTCTATGGTGACGTAATGGTGAAATCGATGGTCTGGGAATAGTTCCCGGTGGCGTAGCTCCAGAGATTCTGGATGAAAAAGGTGAGGTCTGCCTGCAAGGGGGATGGCCGGTTTTCATTCCCGGAGCCCTGGGCAACCACAACGGCGGTCGTCTTTGACAGGGTCCCGGAATAAAAAGATTCTCCCGCGTCCGCTGCAAGTGTCACGGCTGTCCAGCCGATATTCGAAACCGGAATGATCGCCAGACCGGACGTCAGGTCGCCCCGCGCAAGGACGCTGCAGGAATAGGGGGTGGCGGTGCCGATGTTTTTGGTCGTAAGGGTGATCTGTACCGGTAGTCCGGTCTGTTGGGAAACAGGAAAGAAGTCAGGGTCCTGGTCGGGAAAGGTAATGTTGGTAATGCTGAGGCTAACGGTTAGGGTCGGAGGGGGTGCAGCTGCAGCCTGCTCGGTGCCGGAAACGAGTAGTACTGTCAGGGTCAGTGCCACGAGGGTTGTGAGAGTAGAGAGTTTCATGGTCAGGGCGCCGTCAGGGTGTAGGTTATGTTGCCGGAGTAGTTCCCGACTGGGTAGCTCCAGAGATTGGCAAGGCTGAAATTCAGGTTGCCGGTGTACGCCCCCGAACCGGTCCAACTGCCGACCGGTTGGGGGGTCGCGTTGCTCAGTGTCCCGCCGGTGAAGCCGGTCCCCGTTGCTGTCCAGGTGACGCTTGAGGCAGGGATGGCGTCTGCACCGGAAACGAGTGGTCCCCCCTGGCAGACCAGGGTTGCGGTGAGGGCCGTCGACGGATCTTTCCGGAATTTCGCTGTTACCATCACCGGGTTTTCCGCTGCGGGGACGTTAGGGACTGCTGTCGGGTCCGTATCGGGAAAGTTGACCGTCGCCGGGGAAAGGGTCAGGCTGACACGGGCGGCAAGGGCACAGTTAATCGTCAGCGGTTGGGTGCTTGCGGCTTTGGCGTCAGTCGCTCCCATGGCCAGGCCAAGGACAATGCAGAGCAGAACAGGGGTGTGTGAAGGGAAGAACCGTGTCATAGAGCCCTGATGTGAAATTTTTTAACTGCACGGCTGTGTTTGCAGATACTATATAAACGACGGTGTGTCAAGGCGTAAGGCCTTTCTGCCGGGGTATTCACAGGTCAGGGGGCGGTAAGGGTATAGTTGATGGTGGAGGAATAGGTGCCGGGAAGATAGAGCGGACTGTTGGTAAGGTTATAACGGTATGCGGACTGGTAGCTGCCGGCACCGGCCGGCAGGTTGGCTGCCTGCTGGGGTGTGGTCTTGCTCATGGTGCCGCCGATGAACGGTGAACCGTCGGCGGTCCAGGTGAGTTCTGAAATGGGTATGACGTCGGTGCCGCTCCGCAGGTCATCGCTCGCGATAACGCTCAGAGAGGGGGTCCCCTTCGTCCGGACCTTTGCCAGCACGGACACCGGGTTTTCCGAAGCAGGAATGGCCGGCTGGATGGCCGGGTCATCGGCAAGGAAGGTAAGGGAGGTCGCGCTGAGTGACAGGTTTGCCGATGAGGAGATGACGAGGGACACATTCAGACCGGCGGAGGCGGAAGCTCCCCAGCAGGAACTGTTAAGAGGGAAGCTTGCAGCAAGAGCCAGGAACAGTATTCGCCATGTTCGTGCGGCGTTTTTCATTGCGGCCTCGTTGATAAGGGGCGCAGCACGTTACGTGCGGTGCTGCGCCCTGCGACCCGTTTATCTATTAACTCAGGGAGCGGACAGAACATAGTTGACAGTGGCTGTGTAATTTCCAGGTGCGTAGCTCCATGAGTTGGCAAGGTTGTAGCTGAAGGTGCTGCTCCGGTCACCGGAACCGGTCCAGTCACCCGCCGACTGGGCGGTTGTCTTGTCCATAGTCCCTGCTACGAAGCCATTGCCTGCGGCGGTCCAGGTGACGGCGCTGATGCCGATGTCTTCAGTCACCGTGCCGTTGGTGAGGTCGCCAGCTGCGAGGACGGTGAGGGATACAGCACTGGCACTGCCAGTACGCACCTGTGTCCTAACGGCAACGGGATTTTCGGTGGCAGGTATTGAAGGAGTCACGTCGGGGTCCGCGCTCGCAAAGCTGATGGCGGCAGGTATGGTCAGTTTGGCAAGGGCGGCGACGTTGGCGTTGATGACCACCGGGACGTTGCCGGTAGAGGCTGCCAAAGCGCTGCCTGCGGCGAAGACGAGGGTTGCTGCGAGTACTGCCTGCAATTTTTTCATGATATCCTCCGTTGTTGATTGATGCTGTGATTAATGATGGTTATGGTTGAAATTCAAAAGGTGTTGCCGTGGTGACGAATCACCTCCTGTGCTGCCGGTAGTAGAGGTCAGGGAGCGGTAAGGGTGTAGGTTACGGTAGTCGAGTAGCTGCCGGTGGCGTAGTTCCAGCTGTTGGCCAGAAAATAACTGAAGGTGCCGATCTGTTCGCCGGAACCGGTCCAGGAGCCAGCCGTTTGGGGTGTTGCGCTGTTCATTGTCCCCGCGACGAAGCCGGTGCCGGTTGCGGTCCAGGTGACGTTGCCGATGGCTATGGTATTGGCACCGCTCGTCAGGTCGCTGGCTGCAAGGACTTGGAGACTTGCCAGGCTGGAGCTGCCGGTCCGGACCCGGGCGATGACGTTGACCGCATTTTCCGTTGCCGCTATGGAGGGAACCGTCGTAGGATCGGCGTCGGGGAAGTTTACTGTGGTGCTCGCGAGCACCAGTGATGCCCGGGCCGCAATGTTCGTGTTGACCGTCAGGTTAGAGGTCGTGGTGGCCCCATGGGAACCGGCAGTGTAGCCGAGCAGAAGGAGCATCGTCATGAAAGTTGTTGCGGTTCTTTGTCGTATCATCCGAGCCATCGCCTTAGTCGTTACTGTAAAAAGGGGATAATTATTGCATATAAATAATAAGGTGTTTTTGATAGTTAAGCAATGTGTGTGCCAGTAATAACAGTCGGTTGTGTATTGAATTTGTGGTGACTCGATACGGGCGGTTGAATATAAATATGATTTCCATAGCAATGTCATGATTCAGTGTAAAATAACATTTCAAGGTAATAGTTGACTGATTGGCTCCCCTCTTTTAATGTCATTTGGCTGAGTGGGTACGCAATTTTTAGCCATTGGGTTGTTGTTGGGGTGTTACCGTATCGTTTCTTTACAAGAAGCATGGTGAAGGGATACAATTGCTGCGTGCCAGGCAGAATGCCTGTTAAGGCAGAATTACAACAATTTTGGAGCATTGATGTATAGAGGGTAGCGATGAAACTATGGATTGACGCGGACGCCTGTCCCCGTATCATCAAGGAGATCGTATTTCGCGCCTCGGAACGGCTGGAGGTGCCGGTCTGCCTGGTGGCGAACAAGAGTATGTCAAAGGCCCACTCCCGCCTGGTGACGTCGGTGCTGGTCGGCGCGGACCCGGATGCCGCTGACGACTATATCGCCGAGAATGCTGCTCCGGAAGACCTGGTGGTTACCGCCGATATTCCCCTGGCCGCCCGGGTCGTCGCCAAAGGTGGGGTGGCCCTTGACCCGCGGGGGGAACTCTATACGGAGGACAATGTGGCGGATCGCCTTTCCCTGCGCGACCTTATGCAGGAACTGCGAGGCGCAGGGCTCGTGCAGGGCGGACCCGCCCAGTTCAGCCTCACTGACCGGCAGCGCTTTGCCTCCTCCCTGGACCGGATGCTGACCCGCATGACGAAGCGGGGAAAGTAAAGAGAACGGCCCCAAACGAAAAGCCCCGGAGAAATCCGGGGCTTTTTTTGTTGTGAACGGGGGGAATGGCTGGGGAACAGTGCCGACTGGTCAGTTGTTCAGGCGGTCCAACCGGTGCTTGTACGCATAATTCATCCCCTGATAGTAGCCGAGACCATCCAGCAAGAGATCTTCCTGTGGGGGAATCGGGGTTGTCGTACCGTCCTGGCGGGAAAATGTGTAGAAATCGACATGCTTCTGGGGGCTGAGAACGAGGAGCTTGTTCCCTTCGATGAAACCGAGTTTCTGGTAGGTTGAGATGAACGCCCGTCCCTCTCCGTTATCCGAATGAAGAATATCCCTGCCGGTAAATTTCGTGGTGTAGCTGAAGTTCAGAAGGCCGAGGACCGTCGGGGCTACGTCGATCTGGCTGAGCATCGTGTCCACCTTTTGTGGCCTGATTATGGACGGGGCATAGATGAACAGGGGAATTTCGTAGTTTTTGACGGGGAGCGCGACCTTGCGGGCGCTGCCGGCGCAGTGGTCTGCCACGATGACGAAAACGGTATCCTTGAACCAGGGACGCTGCCGGGAGTTTGCCAACAGTTTCCCGATGGCATAATCCGCGTATTTGACCCCGCCGTCGCGGCCGGCTTTGGAGGGGATGTCGATCTTCCCCTCCGGATAGGTAAAGGGGCGGTGGTTGGACGTGGTCATTACCATGCTGAAAAAGGGACGGTGCTCCTTGTAGGATTTATCCGCCTCGCTGACAACCTTTCCGAAAAGGTCTTCGTCACAGACCCCCCAGGCGTTGGAAAATGTCACCTCGTCATTGGCGAAGTCCAGACGGTCGACGGTCCTGAAGCCGTTGTTGGCAAAGAAATAGTTCATGTTGTCGAAATAACCGTGGCCCGCATAGATGAACTTGTTGTCATACCCCCGTGACTTCATCACCGAACCCCAGGAGAAGAAATTCTCGTTATCGGGGCGCTTTACGATGGAGGTGCCGGGGAGAGGGGGGATGGAGAGGGTCAATGCTTCAAGACCGCGGACCGTTCTGGTGCCGGTGGCATAGAGGTGGGTGAAGAAAAGGGATTCGTCGGCAAGCCGGTCGAGGTTGGGAGAGAGCCCTTTCTTGCTGCCGAACGCACCGAGGTATTCGGCGCTCAGGCTCTCTTCGACGATGACGATGACGTTGAGGTGCCGTTCCGAACCGTCATGGCGGATGATGCGCGTAATGTCGTCGGAGTTGCTGCTCGCAAGGTGGTTGTCCTTTTCCGTGATGAGGTCTCTAAGCCGGGTCATGACCAGTCTGTCATCTCGTTTGGCGTAAAAACGGTTGTAGTCGAGCTCATTATTGCGGAAGGCGGATACGAGGTTATAGATGCCGTTTCCCGCCAGTTCATCGGCGTAATTGTTCGGTGAGATCTCGGAGAGGGAGAGGTCGACGCAAAGAAAGGAGATTGCCGGCAGCAGAGCGAAGACCAGCCCGAATCCAAGCCGTTTGCCCAAGGTGGTTTTTGAGGAAAATGAGTGGTTCAGCCGGTTTTTCACCAGGAAAAAAATTCCGATGTTCAGGAGGAACAGCCCTGCGAGAATCCAGTTGACCGGATAGGATTCACGGATGTTCCGTACCACCTCGGTGGTATAGATGAGATAGTCCACGGCAATGAAGTTATATCTGGTACCGAATTCATCGAAAAACACATACTCGGAAACGACATTGAACAGCAAAAGATAGGTGAGAATGAAGCCGACCACCCAAACCACCGGCCTAAACCATCCACTGTTGAAGACCCGGTCCGGGAGGAGGGCGGCGACAAGGGCAAAGGGGATGGCGAAATAGGAGTAGGTGACACAGTCGAAGAAGAAGCCGACGCCGTAGATTTTCAGGAGCAGGAGAGGAGTAAGGTCCAGATTCGGCAGTGCCCTGACCAGGAGAACAGTCCGTGTAACCGTCGAAAATATGATGACGATGGAGAACAATACAAATAATGAATGGTAACGCTTGATAGCTGGCATGGTGAGCTTTCCTGTCAATGGTTCGGATTGATATGCATAACTCATCAAGACTACTGTATTTCTCTATTAAAAGTACAGATTATTCGTATTAACAGTGGGTTATGAATAGCAGGTCATACACGCGGAATGCCACGGGGTAACCACTGGCAGCGGCTGAGGGAAACGGGGTGGTGAATTAATTTGAAAGCTGAATGCAACTGCACTATAAGAAGAGTTTGCAACATGGTACTATCCGTAGAGGGGGCTTCATGGTGTCAGATCGCTGTTTTCTCATTGTAAATCCCACGTCGGGAGGCTATACCCGGCGAAGAATCGAAGAAATCGTCACTTCTCTGCGGCAACGGGGAAAAACCCCCGAACTTTTGCTCACCGGCAGTGCGGCAGATACTACCCTCTTCGCCCGGCGGATTTGCGGGGAGGAGACGGAGCCATTCATCATCGTTGGTGGAGGTGACGGGACGATCAATGGCGTACTGAACGGGCTCGAACCGGGGAAGGCGACCTTGGGCATACTTCCCCTCGGCACGGCCAATGTGTTGGCCAGGGAGCTTGGAATCAGGACTCTGAAGGATGCGGTCCTGAAGATTATCGGCGGCGTGACGCGTACCATGGCGGTCGGTCTGCTGGAGGCTCGGGGAGAGAAGAGGTATTTTTCCCTCATGGCCGGCATCGGTTTCGACGGCTCCGTGGTCGAAGATGTCCGGCTCGGGGAGAAGAGGGTTGTCGGCAAGGGGGCCTATGTCCTTGCGGCGCTGCGGCGACTCGCAGCCTGGGATCGGGAGTCGGTGCGGATACGGGTAGACGGGAGAGAGGTGGAGTGCCACAGCGCCATCGCCTGCAACGGTGCCAGGTACGGGGGGGACTTCGTGCTGGCTCCGGCGGCGGACATTTTTTTGCCGGGGTTCCAGGTGGTCTGCATCCAGGGGGATACAAGGCGGACTTACGCAAAACTTGCCCTGGACCTGCTCCGGGGGCGGGAGCCGCACGGGGGCGGGGTTCTTATGCTGAGCGCCAGTCTCCTGGAGCTTTCCGCTTCCAGGGCGGTTCAGGTGGATGGCGATTACATCGGCCGCGGGCCGTTGCGCATAACGGCGGTGGAAGGTTTCGTAAAGGTCATCGTCTGACAGTATGCCCGGACCGGAGCCCTGTCCCTGGAATGCCCCTTTTCAAGCAGAACTTCCCGTCTTAGCTTGAAGAGCTCACTGTCTGCTATCTCCTCGTCAGGAGCACCGGTTCTATTTGCCGGGAGAGGGCGGCGTTTTCGGCTTAACTCTTTTCATGAGCAGGGCTGTCCCGGCGCAGAGCAGGCTCAGGGCAGCCAGCAGACGGAAGTTGTCGATGAAAGCCCATAGTGTCGATTGTCTGACCAGTTCGTTGTAGATCGTTCCATCCGCCTTTCGCAACGCCTCGGTCGAAGGGAAATAGTGCCCGAAGGTTTGCTGCAGCCCGTGCGATTGAATCTGGAAGGATGGATTGCCGGGAGACAGATGGGAAACCATATTCGACTGATGAACCTGGGCCCGCCGTTCCAAAATGGTTGTCACCGCAGAGATGCCGGCGCTTCCCCCGATGTTGCGCATCAGGTTGAAGATGCCGCTTGCATTCCCCATCTCCTCACGGGGCAGCATCCCCATGGCGACAGCGGAAAGGGGGACAAAGATCATGCTCAGACCGACTCCCATCAGGATGTTGGGCCAGATGATATCCCACATTGTAATCTGCAGGTTGATCTCTCCAAACTGCCAGAGAGAGATGGCGAGCAATAAGAAACCGGTTCCGACTACCTTGCGGAAATCCACTGCGCCCATAAGAAAACCGACGACCGGCATGGTTACCAGCGCGCCCGCACCGCGTGGGCTGAGGGTCAGGCCGCTCAGCATGGCCGTATACCCCATAAGGCTCTGCAGGTAGATGGGTATGAGGGTGATAGCACTGTAAAGGCATACTCCTACGAAGGTGATCAGCACGGTTCCCATAGCGAAATTGCGGTTCTTCAGTACCCGCAGGTTGACCACTGGCTCCTTGGTCCTCAATTCATTCACAATGAAGAAAATCAGTGTAACTGCGCTGATTGCAACAAACCAGCGCACCCATGGAGCGGAGAACCAGTCATCGGTCTGCCCCTTGTCGAGAACAATCTGCAGGGTGGCCAGGGAAATGGCCATCAACCCGAAGCCGATGCTGTCTATCCTGCCGGGTTTGGCCGCTTTGATGTAAGGGGGGTCTTGCACGAAAGCACGGGTCATGAAGACTGCCAGTATTCCCAGGGGGATGTTTATGTAGAAGGCCCACCGCCACGAGTACTGGTCGGTCAGCCACCCCCCCAGCGTCGGTCCGAGTATCGGCGCAACTACCACTCCGATGCCGAAAGCCGCCATGGCCATACCTCTCTTCTCCGGGGGAAAGCTTTCCAGGAGGATAGCTTGGGAGATCGGCTGGAGGGCGCCTCCTCCCGCGCCCTGGATCACTCTGGCGGCGATCAGCATGCCGAGGCTTTCTGCTACACCGCAGGCGAACGAAGAAACGGTGAATATGACGATGCAGTATATAAGGAAGCGGGAACGGCCGAAATACCTGGCAAACCAGCCGGTGGCAGGCAGAATGATGGCATTGGCGACCAGATAGCTGGTCAGGGCCCAGGTCGCCTCATCGGTGGTGGCGGAGAGATTGCCGGCTATATGGGGGAGGGCGACGGAGACAATGGTGGTATCCAGAATTTCCATGAAAGTGGGAAGCATGACGGTTGCCGCAATGAGCCAGGGATTCACCGCCGGGCGCCATTCCATAACGGTTTTCTTCCCTTCTTCCATCACTCCGCCGGCCATCATTTTACTCTGACCGCCGGTACGACGGACATGCCGGGGCGGAGAATGTGTTCCCTGTCCTGCCCTTTTTCGAAAACTATTTTTACCGGAATGCGCTGCACCACCTTCACGTAGTTGCCCGTCGCGTTCTCGGGAGGAAAGAGGCTGAACCGCGCGCCACTTGCTCCGGCGATGCTGTCCACATGCCCGTCATACGTCCTTCGGTAGGTATCCACACTAATTTTCACCTTTTGGCCGGGCTGCATTCTTTCCAGCTGGGTTTCCTTGAAATTTGCCGTCACCCAGATATCGTCGAGCGGAATGATGGACAGAAGCACCTGGCCTGGTGCCACATTCTGCCCCACTTCAACGCTCCTTTGACTGACCATTCCCGCAACCGGGGCAGTTACCCTCGTATAACGCAGGTTCAGCTCAGCTTGATCGAGCGCCGCCTTGTACCTTTTTACAGCGGCAGAGGCGCTTTCTGCGCGGGAACGGGTCACGGAAACCTGTTGAGGTCCGGTACGGGAAGCTTCCAGCTCTGCTTCTGCCTGTTTCAAGAGACCGCGAGCCTGCTTCTCCTGCTCCATGGCTGCGGTTACTAGAGCCCTTGCCGCATCGACAGCCGCTGCTGCGGTGTCCGCAGCGGCAACTGTCTGGTCGTATTGCTGCCGGGAAATGACACCACGCTCGACAAGCGGCCGGTATCTGGCCAGATCTGCCTGCGCTCTGACATTGTTCGCTTCGGTCTCCCGCAGTCGGGCACGGGAGGCTTCAAGTTGCTTGTTTGCTGCCGAGACCCCGGCGCGGGCGTTAGCAACATTTGCCGAAGCTGAAAGGATACTGCTCTTTGTGCTTACCGAGGTAATCGGCACATTTATGCGTGCCGCATTCAGGGAGGCACGTGCATCCGCGTATTCGGCCCTGGCTCGCTCGACAGACACTCTGTAGTCAGTAGGGTCGATTTCCACGAGCAGTGTGCCGGCGTTTACATACTGGTTGTCCCTGAAATTGAGACGCACCACATGCCCTCCCACCCTTGCGCTGATAGGGTTAATATGACCGTCGATCTGGGCGTCATCCGTGCTTTCCCAGTGTGTCGAATGCCACCAGTAGAATATTCCGCCCGCTGCCAGCAGGACAACAAGTACAAACAGCAGGGGCTTTTTCCATTTCAGGAAAAATTCCTGTGTATCCGACCGTTGTTCCCGTCCGGTCGCTGAAGTGTCATCAGTCGAGGGTGACGTATGTTCACTTTTTTCTGCCATGGTTACATCCCTCTCAGCAGTTCCGCATCTTTCCCAGCATACCGAGAGCATGCCAGTGCGCATTCATCGTCATTTTCCGAAGATGGTACATTTGACCTTTCATCCAGGAGACCGGTCCACTCTTTCCGCATTGCAGGAAGAATGAATTAAACGTGATGCGAAAAACTGCACAGAGCGTGAAAATCCCCACAAGCCAGGTGTACTTGAAGGGATTTTATGCTGCAGAATGCTTGAATAGGTGAGCCTTACGGGGATAACTGATAGTGTTCGCCGGTATGTGGTTCAGATCATCCCTTCCTTGATAAGAGACTGGACAACGATGCCAGCCATATCTTTACTGACGGAAATCACATTTCCCGGCTCGGATGTCTGGATTGTGGCCGCCCACAGGAGCTTGCCGTTTCGCGTGTCGAAAAGGCTTGTCTGGATGTTTGCTACCGTGTACGTCGCTATGTACGGCGGTTCATAGTAGGTCATCGAGCCGTAGTAGCCATTCAGATTCCAGGATGGGAACGCGGGTGGGTACCAGTAGTCGGGATAGGTGGTCGTGTATCCCGGTTGTAGCACTTGCTGATGTTCGATCCTGACCGTCTGCATGGTGAGAACCGCCTCGGCATGTGCTTCTTTCTCAGCGTTTTCCAAGGCTTGTCGGTCTACTTTCACATCAGCGGGAATAAAGGTATGCCCTGGCAGCGCCTCGACTCCCCGCTGACTGAGTTCACTGACGAGAATGTCCTCATAAATTCTGCGTTCGTTGGCAGTCTTGAAAATTCCCACCACCAGGATTTTGTGCAGTCTCAGTTCGTGCTGGCTGGGGGAGTGCCAGGAATCAACCAGAGAGGTCGTGGCACAGGAGGCAAGAAATAATGTTACCGCGGTGAGATACAGGAACCTGGCGAAAATGGATCGCATACAGTATCACCTCCACAACAATTTTCCTCAATTGTAGCATGTGTGTGGCTTTTGCAAATGGGACCCTGGAATTCTTGTATGAGTGCCATGCCATGTGGTCTGGACAGGATATGGCAGGTAATCCGGAGATGACCGTTGAGCCTTTGTCTGCGACGGCAAGGTAATGGCGAGGGGGATGGGGCGAAAATGTTTGGCAATCCGGAAAGAGATCACTCCGGAAATTTCCGGTGAAGGTTGTGAACTACTGAAAGCTGGAGCCTAGGGTAATAAAAAAGCCCGCTTGTGCGGGCATTCGTGTGATTATAGTTGTGCAGGGGGGGGCTACAGGGGGTCAAGAGTCATGCAAAGAACGATGCAACCCGGGAACGGGCCTTCTTGTTCCCCTTCGCCGCTGCCACGATACTCTGCCGCTCGTCGGGGGGGATGAGAGCGGTAAGATGCTCCCTGGCGAGGGGCTCGCTGCCGGCGATGGAGGTAGCCATCATGCAGAGGAACTCGATCGGGAGGCCATTTCGGTATCCTTGGACCAATTTGTCGATTTCTTCGCGGCGCTGCTCGTAACTCCAGCTCTGGTAAATCTCCGCACCCACATCGTTGATCATGTAGTCTCTCCTGTTCTGATTCCTTCTGTCTGGCCCCGTGACTTCTTCTCCCGTTCTCTCCTGCTTACTTGCCCCCCTCAGCATCCTGTGTCTTGAGCTCGAACGCCTTGAGTGCCCAGTCGGGGTCTACGACCTTCAGGTAGCCGACGAAGCCCCAGGAAACCAGTGACTGTTTCTGCTTGTCCTGGGTTGCAGTGACGATGAGCCAGTCGCGGAATTCGAGTCCATCCCACTGGGGCTGGGAATAGATTTCCTCATCAGTAATGGCGTCGGCTCCGGTTGCGGTGAGATAAATCTTTTCCTGGTGCGCGGCCAGGAGAGGCTTATTGTAGTATGCGTACCCGAGAGGGATGGCCACCAGGAGAATAATGATAAGTGCTTTCATTCTTTCTGCTCCGTTATCGAGGGATGTGCGGCAAACAGTCCGCATTTGTACGGTAACAGTGAGGGATTGTCAATGCTTTTCAGCCTACAGCGCCAATGATTGGCCGGTGTGCCGACAGCTGGCGGTAAGAGTGACCGGATGCTTAATGGCTTTCGCCATGGGCCTTGTGCAGGTAATACCCGTAATTCCCTTCGTAGACGCGCATTTCCCCGTGGTCGATCTCGAACACGCGATTAACCAGTGAGCGGAGGAAGTGGCGGTCGTGGCTCACCAGCAGTACGGTGCCGGCGAAGTTTTTCAGGGCATCCAGGAGGATTTCCCGGGAGCGGATGTCAAGGTGGTTGGTCGGTTCGTCCAGGACGAGAAGATTGACCGGTCGTCCCAGGAGTGTGGCGAGGACTACCCGGCTCTTTTCTCCGCCGGAGAGGTTTTCGATCCGCTTTTCAACCGCATCCCCGCTGAAGAGGAACGCGGCAAGAAGGTTGCGGATGACGCCGATGGAGGCGAGGGGCATGACATCCTGCACCGTCTCGAACACCGTCTTGCGCGGATCCAGTATTTCCATGGCGTGCTGGCTGAAGTACCCCATTTCAACATTGGCCCCGAGGGCTGATCTTCCGGCGGTCGGCTCGGTCTGGCCGGCGATCACTTTGAGGAAGGTGGATTTCCCCGCACCGTTCACCCCGACCACTGCAATCTTGTCCTGCCGGCGGACGATGCCGGAGACGCCGCTGAATACGGGCTTTTCCTGGCCGTCGGGGGTGAGCCAGACCTTCCCCAGATTCTCCATGAGCACCACGTCGTCGCCGCTCCTCGGCGGCTCGCCGAATTCGAAGCGGACGGCCCGTTCCTCGGGGGGGATCTCAATCCGGTCGATCTTGTCCAGTTTCTTTACCCGGGACTGGACCTGGGCGGCATGGGAAGCCCGGGCGGCGAAACGGGCTATGAATTCCTCTTCCTTGGAGAGCATCTCCTGCTGACGCTTGTGGCTCGCGAGAAGCTGGTCCCGGCGGATGTCCCGCTCCCTCTCATAGAAATCATAGTCTCCGCCGTAGGTGGTGACCGTCTTGTTGGCCACTTCGACTACCCGTGTGACGATGCGGTTCATGAAATCCCGGTCGTGGCTCGTCATGAGGAGCGCGCCGTCGTATTCACCTGCCAGCCAATCCTCCAGCCAGATGATCGACTCCACGTCCAGGTGGTTGGTCGGTTCGTCAAGGAGAAGCACGTCCGGTTTCAGGGTCAGAATCTTGGCCAGGGCGATTCGCATCTTCCAGCCGCCGCTGAAGGACTCCACCGGGTGGTTGAACCGGTCGGGGCCGATACCGAGACCGGTCAGGACTGTCTGGGCACGGGTGTCCAGGTCATATCCCCCCCGGTGTTCGAACTCTTCCTGGGCGGCTCCATAGCGTTCCAGCAGGGTCGCCATGTCGTCATCGGACTGGGGTTCGCACATGGCCGCCTCCATCTCTTTCAGCTCAGCGGCGAGCCGCACGGTTTCCGCCGAGCCAGCCATCACCTCCTCAAGTGCCGAGCGCCCCGCCATATCCCCCACATCCTGGGAGAAGTAGCCGATGGTGGTCTTTTTCGCGCAGGTGATATCGCCGGCGTCCATCTCCTCTTCGCCGGTGATTATCCGGAAAATAGATGTCTTGCCGGTCCCGTTCGGTCCTACCAGCCCTGTCCGGCTGCCGGGGAGGATCTGGAAGCTTGCGTCCCGGAAGAGGATCTGGGAACCGTGCTGCTTGGCGATATTCGACAGGTGAATCATGGACTCTGCTCCAAGAGATAAAATGGCGCCCTTTATTGATTGAGGACTGAACCTGATAGCATGTCATCCGCCGGATGACAACATAATTTTTGCCAACGATTGAAAGCTGTTCTTATAGCCATTACAGCAGGTTGAGGCTACAGGAATGGGTGAAGCTGCCGGGTAAAGGGAGGATGCCATGAAAATGGCAGCATTGAAGGATTTCCGGGGCGAACCTCATGCCCGACGAGGTTTACGGGAACCTGTTTTACGGTTTTGCCCGGGAGATGAAGGCGAAGCAGGAATCCCAAGTCTTCCGGCGCGGGAAGCTCCGCTTCTGATCGAATGATGGCTTGAATATGGAGATGAGCACCAGGCTGACGAGGAGCAGAGTCTGGATGATAGAGGAGATCGCCCCAAACAGGTAGGTGTGGGCGTAGTTCCCGTTGTCGAAAACGGCGAGACGGTTGGCATCGGTCAAGTCGGAGAGGTCCCGCAGCCACGGACCGAGGCAGAAGGCCCCGAACAGGATGGCCCCCAGGGTGAGGATTCCTTTGCCGACTATCCAGCCGTGTCTGGCAAGCCGCCAGTTGATGAGGAGGCAGAGAAGGAGACCGCTGGCGGAGGAAATGACGGCGGCGGGCTTGATGAGGCAGTCGTCGATGGACCGGATGGCATGATTGAAAGCGAACAGCTCGTCGCCGTTCCTGGTGAAGCGGTCGTTATCGAGCAGAACCAGCACGGCAAGTCCGCCGCCGATCCAGGTGCAGACGGCGGTAAGATGGATGCATTTCAGTATCTGGCGGGTCATGGGATGGGCTTGCAGTTGCATGGCGGTTCCTCCCGGCCTCTGGTCTGTCGAGGCGCTTGCCATTACTTCTGCAATTCCGGTTCCCGTATACGTAGTGTTGGGTAATGTCGTATAAAGTAGCCGCTATAGAAGTTCTTCCTATTTTATGTGTGAGGGAAAGTACTAAAAATGAGCCGTTTGTGGCACATGGTGTGACTGTGATGGCGCAGTGTTGTGCCATGTTTGTGGAAGAGCGAGAGCTGGAAGTGCTTCGGGAGTTGAGGGGAGAAGCCGCGCGGCAGCGGACACTCGCCGGAAGCCCCAACAAAGTATCCGAGCGGGAAGTTGTGTCATAGGTGCTTGGAGCGGAAGCCGGTCCAGGTCCGCAGCGGGGAATCGACCGAAACGGACGAGGTGCTGCCAGCCCTCCTCTCTTTTCTTGTCGGAATGAAAAAGCCTGCAAAAGCTTTTCCTCTGCTGAATGCCGGACGGCGTCAACGGGCCTGGACGGTCAGGTCGTCAAAATAGGTCTCCGCATCCCCCCGTGTCCAGAGGCCGATGGTGCCGGCTTTGCCATAGGTGCTGTCTCGTCGGTCCAGATACTTCCTGCCGTCGTAGTAGCATTCCACCCGGTCTTCGGTCATGACGACCCGCAGCGTGTGCCACCCCCCAACCTGCCTCAGTTCCGCCGTGACCAGTTCGGTGGGCCAGCTGTTTGCAACCTTGTACAGCCGGATACTGTTGTCGAGCGGGTTGACGAGAACGGCATAATAGTCCCCCGCGTCCACTCCCCTCCAGGCAAGGCCGCCCCCCTGCCAGCTCTTTCCCTCGATGACGCGAATCTTCACGCTCAGGTCCAGGTTCCGGTAGGTCGTGCCGGCGACCTGGATAAGGTTCAAGGTCCGGTCTGTGTTTTTTGCCCTCTGGGCCAGCACATTCGGTTGTGATGGGGCGGTAGGGTCAGTTGCAACTCTCCACCCTCCCGCAGCACGGGCAAAGCCAGGCGGGACCGTGCCGACGCGGTCCTTGTCGAATGTCCACATAGTTTTCCCGCCCGCGGCGAAGGAAGCAGCGGCGAACGCCAGCGCACAAGCCGAAATAATGATAAATTTTCCCATTCGTCCGTACCCCCGGTGGAGTGGTTGCCATCTGATACCAACTATAGCAGGAGATGGCAATAAGGCGAATGGTGCGCAAGGTTTTCCTTATTTCCACCGGAGTCGTGAGAAGCGAAAAATCTGGTCAAAGGGCGGCGAAACTTGCTACTATGGAAATCGTCACACAATTTCAAAAACTTCGTGGCTGAATTTTCAGACTAATCCCAAGGTGCAACTCAGTGGACATTCTCCTTCTCCGCCCCCATCCAGGGAGCGACAAATTCGGGCTCGGTCCGTTCTTCCGCGTCGAGCCCCTTGGACTCGAATATATCGGCGCTGCCCTCCTTGCAAAAGGCCACAGAGTGACGGTGGCCGATCTTCGCTTCCGCCCCGGTACTGCCGCGTGGGTCAGGCGCAGCCGGCCTCATCTGGTCGGCATCTCCTGCCCCCATGCCCTTGAATACGAGCGGATCATTGAGACGGCCCGTGAGGTGCGCCGCGTAAACCCCGATGCCTTCATTCACGTCGGTGGCCATGCTGCTGCGGCATTTCCGGGGCCGCTTGAATGCGATGACATCGACGCCATCTGTCTCGATGACGGCGAGGAGGTTGTCGTCCAACTGGCTGAGGCTCTCGACAAGGGAAGGTCGCTTGCTGACGTGCCGGCACTGCGGCTCCGGACCAGAGACGGCTGGGTTACCACACCCCCCCTGGCCGAACGGACCCCGCTTGATCTTGTCCCTCTCCCGGCCCGTGAACTGGTTGCGCAGCATCGCTCCGGCTACCACTGTCTTCTGTTCAAACCGGTCTGGCTCATCGAAACGGCCCGTGGGTGCCCCCACCGTTGCTCCTTCTGCTCGGTCTGGCAGCTCTACGAGCGCTCCTGCCGGGAACGGAGCATCAGTGCGGTGGTGGAAGACTTTGCCACCACAGGGGACGCCGTCTTTGTCGCCGACGACCTGTTCTGGCACAACCCCGTCCGCAGCCTGGAACTCGCTGACGCCTTGAAAAAGCGCGGCGTCTTCAAACGGTGGATTCTTGTCCAGACCCGTACCGATCTCCTCTGCCGGAGCAGTGAACTGCTCGCAGCCTGGCGTCCGTTGGCCAAGGATTTCGACATCTTCCTCGGCCTGGAGGCGGCCAGCGACAATGGTCTTGCGGACCTTGCCAAGGACTCGGGAGTTACGGAAACCATCGAAGGGGTACGGATTGCCCGGGAGCATGGCTATGGCATCAACGGCAATTTCCTCATCGACCCCGACTGGACGGAGGCCGAATTCCGTGAGTTGTGGGAGTTCATCGCCCGTCATGGCCTGCAGCGGGCCGGCTTCACCATCCGTACCCCTCTGCCCGGCACGGAGTACTACAATCAGGTAGCATCCCGCATCGCGCCCCAGCCCTGGTCCAACTTCGACATGCACCATCTGCTCTGGGAGCCGCGCCTGGGAGTCCGGCGCTTTTTCGAACTCTATACCGAGACCTGGCGCCGGTCCATTCTCAATACCTCCGGCGAGAAGAGCATGCTCGACTGGATGCGCCAGGTCCGGCCATCCCAGATACCGTACATCGCCCGGGTCCTCTGGCGCACCCAGGGGATGATGAAGCCGGCTGCCTATCTGAAGGAATACGAGGCGACCCGTGGCACCGTTGCCCCCTGCGGTACCTCGCTGTCCGTGCCCGGAATCGTGGAACCACCTTCCAATTTCTAACCTCCGCCGGTTGATCTGTATGCATTAAAAAGCCCGCAACTGCGGATTTTTTTGCGTCTAATCGCATACCAAAGCGGCAGTATGAATCATCTGTAGGGAGTTGCCGCGAGACAAAAAAAGCCCCGCCGGTTTCCCGGCGGGGCTTTGGTGAAGCAGGAGCAGCAGTCGACTATTCGCAGAGATCGACCTTTACATCCCAGTTTTTGAGCTTCATGGTGCCGTTGCGCTCGAGGTTGAGGTGCATTTTGAAAGCGCGGTCCCACAGCTGCGGCTCGTGGCCAACTTTGCGCTTGAGGCAGTCGGCTTCAGCTATTTGGAGGTACTCGGTCAGCTGTGCCTTGTAATCGGGATGGGCGCACTTCTCGATGATCTTTCTGGCGCGATCCTTAGGTGCCAGTCCGCGAAGGTCAGCAAGCCCCTGCTCGGTAATGACGCAATCAAGGTCGTGCTCGGTATGATCGATGTGCGAGCAATGCGGAACGACACATGAGATACCGGTCGGATCGGTCTTGGACGGACGTGACGACGGGGTGTGCATCATCTTGAGGTAGCCGTTGCGGAGGAAGTCGCCGGAGCCGCCGAGACCGTTGATCATCCTTGTGCCGCCGACCAGTGTGGAGTTGGCGTGTGCGTAGATGTCGATCTCAACCGGGGTGTTCATGGCGATGCACCCGAGACGACGGATCGGCTCAGGAGCGTTGGATACTGAAAGCGGACGGAGTACGATCTTGTCGAAGTACTTGTCCATGTTTTCGAAGAAGCGCGGAAAGCCCGGCTCCGCGGAGAGGGAGAGCGAACAGGAAGACGCTGCGTCAAGTTTGCCCGAGTCGAACAGGTCAAGCATGGTGTCCTGAAGTACTTCGGTGTAAACGGTCAGGTTTTTGAAAGGACCTTTCGCAAGGCCGCCGATAACGGCGTTGGCGATGGAGCCGACACCGGACTGGAGCGGCAGGAGGTTCTTGGGCAGACGGCCGGCCTTGACTTCCTGAGTGAAGAAGTCGATGACGTGGTTGGCGATAGCTTCCGAGGTATCGTCCTGCTCGGCAAATGCGCGCCCCTGGTCGCGGAGTTTGGACTCGACCACGGCGATGACTTTGCTCGGATCGCAAGGAATGGAAGTTCCGCCGATCCTGGAATCGGCCTTGGTGATGTTGAAAACCTGCCGATTAGGAGGGGTCAGCGGGGTGAACAGGTCGTGGATGCCTTCGAATGAAGGCTGTCCGGTGTTCACCTCAAGGATGATACGATCGCACATCATCAGGATTTCCGGAATGACACCACAGGAAGAGGTCGGTACCAGGCCGCCGTCTTCGGTGATGGCGGAAACTTCGATGATGGCGAGGTCAAGCCTGCCGCTTTCACTGTCCTTGGTGTAGAAGCCGTAACCAAGGTCCTGGGCGAAGAGGGAGAGGTGCTTGTCACCCATCCGGATGCGCCCCTCATTGATCCCTGCGGCGATGTTCTTGCCGGTCTGGTAAGGCCAGCGGCGATCGATCATGTCGTTGATTGCCCAGCGGTCTTCGGTCTCGGCACCAACGGAAGCGCCGATGAAGAGGTTGAACTTCAATTTCCCCTGCAGATTGTTCTTCTCAACATGTTCGGCCAGGGCGATGGGCACCACTTTCGGGTAGCCGGCCGGGGTGAAGCCGGACCAGCCGAGGTTCATGCCGTGCTTGAAGAACTGGATGGTCTCTTCGGGCTTCATCACCTTGTTCAAAAGGGATTTGCAGCGTACTCGGTCTTGCAGGGTGCCGTAATCAGACATCTTCTACCTCCTGTTGGTGTGGTTTATACAAGCATAGATTCGTAATGATCTTTGCCTTTGATACCTAGCGATGCGTTGCCTGCAAGGCAACGCACACGGATTGATGTGTATTCTGTATACGGAAAAAGTAGAACCGGATTTTACTTTAGTGTATTCTCGTAGTCAAGCTTAAAATAAATTAAAGTTGGTGCGTGGAGTGTTAGGAAGGGGGCCGTCAGGGGAGGGGGAGAGGGGAAGGGAGTCGTGGTGCGGGGCACCTCCGACTCCCTTTCTGTTGCCTACGGGGCTTTGGAGCGTTTGGCGGTCAACTGCCGTTTTCCAATTTCAGTTCCCGTACCGGTCCGAAGGTTGACAACGGCTTGTCGAGCTTGTCCCGATTGCCGACCACCATGAGAACCATGGCATTGGGGTGGAGGTACTGGCGGGCTACCCGCAGCACGTCCTCCTTGGTAACCCTGGCGATGCGGTCCCGGTAGTTTTCCAGGTAACCCTGGGGGTAGGTGTAGTATTCGAGCCGGGCCTGCTGGTTGACGATCATGTCCGGCCTGGTGAATCCGAAGAGAAAGGAGTTGACGATGGAATCCTTTGCCAGCGCCAGCTCCTGGTCGGTAACCGGTGCCGTGGTCATGCCGGTAATTATGTCGCGCATGAGGGTTATGGCCTTGATGGTGGACTCCGATTTGGTTTCGGTTTCGGCAACAAAGACGCCGGTAAAACGCCGTCCTATATCGAAGTAACTGTCCACGTTATACGCCAGTCCCTGGTTGGAGCGGATTTCGGTCGTAAGCCGGGAAGTAAAACCGCCACCGAGAATATAGTCCATCACCCGGATGGCGTAGAGGTCGGGATTGTCCTTGTCGATCCCCAACTGCCCCATCCTGACCACGGTCTGGTTGATCTCTTTGGGAGCCAGCAACACCTCCGGTCTTATCTCGGGATTCGGTTGCGGGATGGGGGGCAGGTCAACGGTCTGCCGTTCCCAGCCGGAAAAGGCGGCATTGAGTTTGCCCAGCAGTTCGTCCCGTTTGAAGTCGCCAGACACTGCCAGGATGATGTTGTTGGGGTGGAAAAACCGGCGGTGGAAGGCGACCATGTCGTCGCGTGTAATTTTTTCAACCGAGGCGATGGTGGGGTAGCGCCCCAGCGGGTGCCCGGCGTAGAGGTCCTTGCGCAGTTCCCGGTCCGCCACCCCTTTGGGGTCGTCATTCTGCCGGCGCAGCCCTTCGATGGTCCGCTTCTTCGCCAGGGCTACCCGGTCCTCACGGAATGCCGGCTGCCGCAGTACCTGGGCAAACAGCTCCAGGGTCCGATCCAGGTTCCTGGTGAGAGTGGCAAGGGAAACATTCCCGGTGTCGGCTCCAATGCTCGACTCGATAGAGGAAGCCATGAATTCCAGCTCGCTATCCAGCTTTTCCGGTGGGAGAGAAACTGTTCCGCCGCTCCGCATGACGGCGCCGGTAAGGCCCGCCAGTCCCACCTTGTCGGCCGGTTCGTAAATGCTGCCGGTGCGGACGTAGGCGGTCATATTCACGAGGGAAAGTTCGTGGTCCTCCAGCAGGTAGACCACCATGCCGTTTGCCAGCTCGATCCGCTCGCTTTTCGGTATGTTGAAGGTGAGGGGCGCATAGGTCAGGGTGCGCGGGTCGGTTGCCTTCGGGGCTATCGCGCAGCCTGTTGCCAGCGCGCAAAGCATGAAGATGGGGAGCCAGGTTCCCAGAAGTTTTCTCATTTCCCCGCCTCCTTCTTGGTGATAAAGCCAATCGTACGGTTTTCCCGCACCAGGTATTTTTTTGCCACCCGCATGACGTCATCGGGGGTGACCTTGGATACCTTCTGCCGATGTTCGATGAGGTAGCGCCAGGTGCCGGCCACCGCCTCGTATTCGGTAAGGTTACGGGCCAGGCCGCCGTTGGAACCCATCTGGCGGACCTCTTCGTACTCCAGTCGGTTGAGTATCTGTTGCAGGTCATGGGCAGTCACCGGCTCCCGCTGCAGTTTCCCTATTTCTGCGTAAATTGCCGTTTCAACTTCGGCAACGGTGTGGGGAGCGCGGGGTGTGGCTGCAATGATGAACAGGTTCGGGTAGCGGCTGCCGGGGGCGGAAAAGCTGCCGACGTCGGTTGCCAGTTGCTGCTCCACCACCAGCTTCTTGTAGAGCCGCGAGGTCCGGCCATCGGAGAGGAGCATGTCGATGACGTCGAATACGTAGTCATCCGGATCGGGAAGAGTCGGTTTGTGGAAGCCGACCATGACGTTTGGTTCCGCGTCGGCCAGAATTTCGATCCGTCGTTCCCCCTCCTGGGCCGGTTCCGTGACCGCCACCGGTGCCACCGGCGTGCCGGGGGGAATGGCGCCGAAGTAGCGCTCCACCAGGGCGATGGTCTTGTCCGTATCGATGTCGCCGACAATAGCGATGATGGCGTTGTTGGGGGCGTAGTACTTGTGCAGGAACGCCTCTGCCTTGGTCCGGGAAAGGTTTTCGATGTCCGACATCCAGCCGATGGTCGGCTGGCCGTAGGGGTGGGCATGGTAGGCCGCTGCGACAAAATTCTCCCACAGTTCCCCTTCCGGCTCCGTATCGTAGGAGCGCCGCCGCTCCTCCATTACCACGTCCCGCTCCGAGTAGAATTCCCGCAGCACCGCATTCTGCATCCGGTCGCTTTCGATGGCTGCCCACAGTTCGAGCTTGTTGGCGGGTAGGTTGATGAGGTAGGTTGTTCCGTCCTTGGACGTGAAGGCGTTGTAGCCGCTCCCCCCGTTCTTGGCGTAGATCTGAGCGAATTCATCCTTGACTACGTACTTTTCCGCCTCTGCCTCCAGCCTGTCCCGCTCCTTCTTCAGACTGGCGATCCGGGCCGGGTCCCCCTTCTCCCGCTTTGACTTTTCGTCCATGAGCTGGATGGCGGTCGCCTCGATCTTGTCAAGAAGCGGCTTCTCCGCCGCATAGTCCGTCGTGCCGAGGGTCTTCGTCCCCTTGAAGAGCATGTGTTCCAAAAGGTGGGCGAGCCCCCGCTCGTCGCTTCGCTCATCCACGCTCCCCACCTTGAAACGTATCCAGGCGGCGATGGTAGGAGAGCTGTGCCGCTCCACCAGGAGGAGCTTCATGCCGTTCTTCATGGTGTGCTCGCGGACCTTCTCCTCCAGCCCGGCGGCGTAGGCGGTGGTGGCGAGGAGGGCGCACAGCAACATGCTTGTCAGAAAACGGTACAGCTTATTCATTTATGCTACCTCTCTTGATTCATGGCCCGCGTATTGGTCGTGGTGACGCGGGGTTCAGAACAGTGAAAACTTCACATACCGCTTCGGATTTTCCTTGATGTCCTTCACCAGGGCGTTGGTATCGTCCACCATCCGGTTCAGGCGATCATACAGCTCCTTGTCGTTCACGAGCTTGCCGGCGGTCCCCTCGCCGCGGTTTACCCGGGTGGTTATCTCCTCCAGGGCCTGGACGGAACGGTCGGCCCGCTCCATGAGCTGCATCCCCTTGTCGTAGAACTCCCGGTCACCCAGGAGCTTGCCGACGGTGCTATCCTTGGAGGTCAGCTTTTTGTTGAGCTCCCGCACGTCGTCAGCCGCCTGGGCGCTCTTGTCGGCCACTACCACCAGCTTGTCATAGAGTTGGCGGTCGTGAACGAGCTTGTACAATGATCCTTCCGTGGACTGGATATCCTTCAGGGTCTGGTCGGCACGGTTCAGGATTCCTACCAGACGGTCGTAGGGTTCGCGCTTGCGGACCAGCTGCCCGAGGGTCCCTTCACCATGATTGATATTGACGGCAAGAGTGTTGAGTTCGGCGGAAAGATTTACCATGTTTTCGTACAGGCGGGGGTCCTTGGCGAACCGCCCCAAGGTTCCTTCCCCCCTGTCCATGGTGTCCATCATCCGGTTGAGACGGTCGAATGCCGCCCCCGCCTTCTGCATGACGTCATCCAGTTTTGTCACCGAGGTGCCGTAGAGCCTGGTTTCCGGGTGTTCGACCACGAACTGGCTCGGGGTGACGTCCACATATTTCTCTCCCAAAAGTCCCCGTGTCTTGACGGTAATCAGCGAGTCCCGGCCGATCTTTTTCAGTGCCCCCCGTTCGACCTCCATGACCACTTCCACCTCGTTGGTCCGGTCGGGGCGCTCGAAGCGGATGTCCGTTACCAGTCCCACGTCGACCCCGGCAAGCCAGACCGGCGCGCCGACCTTGAGCCCTGCCACGTCGGTCATGATAACCGAAAGCTTATCCTTGGGGATGAAGAACTTGGTCTTGTCCCCCATGACCAGTATGCCGCCGCTGAAGAAGAGCAGCGCGGCAACGATGAAGATGCCGACTTTTACCTGGGACCAGGCGACGTTGTCACTCCGTTTCATAGACGTTCCGATCGAATGTGTCTTTTCCGCAATATCTGCGTAAGTCTTCGGGGTTGCTTGTGCGCCGTAGCCCTGTTTATGCCCGATGTTTGGGTACTACGGCTCCGCGCACCCCCTCGACAGCCTTGATCTTGCGAACAAATACACATTCTTTGTTTGAAATTTGTTTCTATTTGCATGAACATCTCTTTCATTTTGCTGCTGGCAGGCACAAAAGCCTGTCCCTACGATTCAGGCAGATGGTTGTACCTGAACAGCGATTGCTCCGTAGGTGCGAAGAACTCGGTGATTTCCGGCAGATTGCTGGCAATCATCTCTTCACGGGTACCCTCGAACGCCAGGCGCGCCTCGTGGAGGAATGAAAAACGCTGGGAGACGGCGAAGGCGGTCTCCATGTCATGGGTCACCATGAGGGTGGTTTTCCCTTCCTGTTGCAGGCGGTGCATGAGGTTGCGGATGTTGTAGACTCCGATGGGATCGAGACCGGTGGTCGGTTCGTCGAAAAAGATGTAATCCGGTTCGGAGGCGATGGCCCGGGCGATGGCGGCCCGTTTTTTCATTCCACCTGACAGCTCGGCCGGGTAGAGATCGATGGCCTGCTCCAGACCGACGAAGCTGAGCTTTTCCCTGACGATTTCCTCGATCTCGCGTTCCTGAAGGTTCCCTTCCTCAAAATGACGATAGCCGACGTTTTCACCGACGGTCATGGAGTCGAACAGTGCCCCTCCCTGGAAGACGATGGCGATGTGCTTGCGAATCTGGACCAGCTGGCTTTCCCTGAGCCCCGCCAGTGGAGTCCCGTTGATGCTGACGTTGCCCTTGTCCGGAGTGAGCAGACCCAGCAGGAGCTTGAGGATGGTTGTCTTGCCGGCGCCGGAGACCCCCAGGATGGTCCGGTTCACCCCCCGTTCCAGGAAAAGGTCGAAATCCTCCAGGATTTTTCGTCCGCCGAAGCCGAAGCAGACCTTTTCCATCCGTATGCCGCTCTCAGGTGCCAACGTACTGCTCCTTTACCGCGCAATTCGTGAGGGGTGAGTGTCCCGTTCTGCTCAGAGTCCCCTCGTTCCACGGGACACTCACCCCTCACTGACACAAGTGTGAATCCGCCTTAGCGGAACACGATGAATATCTTGGTCAGAAAGAAGTCCGAAACCAGGATAAGTACCGATGCGAGCACCACTGCCCGCTTGGCCGAATTCCCCACCCCCGCCGCACCGCCGCTGGTGTTGAGCCCCACGTAGCAGCTGATCATGGCGATGATCCCGCCGAAAAAAGCGGGTTTGAACACTCCCTCGATCAGGTCCTGGAACACCATGAACTGGGGGATGGATTTCCAGTACATGACCGGATTGATGCCGTAGCTGAAGGACATGATGTAGCCACCGATGAGAGAAATACCGTCAGTAACTACTGCCAGAAGCGGCATGGCGATCAGGAGTGCCTTGAGCCGGGTGGTGACGAGACGCTTGATGATATCAGTTCCCTCAACCCGCATGGCGTCGACCTGTTCGGTTACTACCATGGTGCCGAGTTCGGCCGAGATGGCGGAACCGACCCTGCCGGACACCATCAGGGCGGAGAGAACCGGCCCCAGTTCCTTGACCATGGTCACCGCAACCATCCCCCCTACATAGCTTGTGGCGGCAAAGGGCTTGAGCTGGATAAGGGCCTGGAGGGCCATGACCATCCCGGTGAAGAGGCCGGTGAGGGAGATGATGAAGAGGGATTCGACGCCGATCTTGTCCATCTGGGTGGTGAATTCCCGGTAATAGAAGGGGTGACGAAAGATGTTGAGGAGTGCACGCCAGGTTAGGCTGAAGAGCGCCTGGATCTCTAAGAAGAACAGTTTTAGCGTATGTTCGGCAAACTTGAGGGGCATAGGTTCCGGCAATGGGTTATGGGCAATGGGCAATGGGCCCATGGGTTTTCCCCTTGCCCGTAGCCCATTGCCTCACGCCTGGTTTTTATTGAAGTGCCTGAGCGATGGCTTCACGTACGTCTTCCACGAAGACGAATTCCAGTTCGGTCCTGACGTCATCGGGGACATCTTCCAGGTCCTGGCGGTTGCGGGTCGGCAGGACGATTTTTTTAACGCCCGCCCGACGGGCGGCCAGCACCTTTTCCTTGACACCGCCGATGGCGAGCACCCGTCCGGTCAGGCTGATTTCGCCGGTCATGGCCACGTCCCGACGTGCAGGACGTCCGGTCATGAGCGAGACGATGGCAGTCACCATGGTGATGCCCGCCGACGGCCCGTCCTTGGGGATGCTTCCGGCAGGGACATGGATGTGGATGTTGACGTCGTCGAATGCGGTTTCGGCGACGTCCCATTCGCTGCCGTTTGCCTGCACGAATGAAAGGGCGGCCCGGGCTGATTCCTTCATCACGTCCCCGAGCGACCCGGTCAGAATCAGGTCCCCCTTCCCCTTCATCCGGGTCGCTTCGACGAAGATGATGTCGCCGCCGGCCTCGGTCCAGGCAAGTCCCGTTACCACTCCGGTCCGGTCCTTTTCTGCCGCCACCTCGTTGAAAAACCGGCGCGGGCCGAGAAACTGCTCCACCACCTCCGGCGTAATGGTATGCCGGGCTTCCTTCCCCTGGGTCACTTCCTTGGCCACCTTGCGGCAGATGGAGGCGATGTTCCGCTGCAGGTTCCTGACCCCCGCTTCGCGGGTGTAGTCGCCGATGATTCTGGCGACTGCCGCCGGTTCGAAAGCTGGTGTGACGTCGTGGAGGCCGTTCTCCTCGATCTCCTTCGGGATGAGGAAGCGGGCGGCGATCATCTCCTTCTCTTCAGTCGTGTAACCGGCCAGGGGGAGCACTTCCATCCGGTCCCTGAGGGGGGGCGGAATCGGGTCGAGCTGGTTTGCCGTGGTGATGAACATGACGTTGGTGAGATCGAAGGGGACATCCAAATAGTGGTCAGTGAAGGAGAAATTCTGCTCCGGATCGAGCACCTCCAGAAGGGCGCTGGCCGGGTCGCCGCGGAAGTCGAGCCCGACCTTGTCCACCTCGTCCAGCATGAAGACCGGATTGTTGCTGCCGGCCCGGAAGATTTCCTGGATGATCCGGCCGGGAAGGGCGCCGATGTAGGTGCGTCGGTGGCCGCGGATCTCCGCTTCGTCCCGCATCCCGCCGAGGGAGATGCGGATGAATTTGCGCCCCAGTGCCCGGGCGATGGATTTGCCGAGGCTGGTTTTTCCCACTCCAGGAGGGCCGACGAAGCAGAGGATCGGCCCCTTCATTTTTTCACGGAGGGAACGGACCGCCAGGTATTCGAGGATGCGTTCCTTCACCTTTTTAAGGTTGTAGTGGTCCTCGTTGAGTACCTCTTCGGCCTGGTTGATATCCCGGTTGTCGGTGGTGCCGCTTTGCCAGGGCATGCCGGTCAGGTAGTCCATGTAGGTGCGGGAAACGGTGTACTCGGGAGATGCGGGATTGATCCGCTCAAGCCGCTTGAGTTCCTTGTCGGCGATCTGCTTCACCTCGTCCGGCATTCTCGCGGCATCCAGCTTGCGGCGCAGGTCGGCGAGCTCGGCGGAACGGGCGTCCTCCTCACCCAGCTCTTCCTGAATCTGCTTCATCTGCTCCCGGAGGATGAATTCCTTCTGGGTCTTGCCGACCCGCTTGGTCACCTCCGCCTGCACTTCTCCCTTGACCTGCAGCCGCTGGACTTCGGCGGTCAGCTGCATGTAGACCTTCTTCAGCCGCTCCAGGGGGTCGACGGTCTCCAGCAGCGTCTGCTGCTCTTCCAGGGGGAGGTTGATGTAGAGGGCAACCAGATCCGACAGACGGGCCGGGTTGTCGATGTAATCGATCATTTTCATAACGTCGTCGGGAAGGGGACGGCCGTAGGAGAGGGCGATCTTCAGGAGGGCATTGAGGCTGGAGACGAGGGCCTCGGAGACCATGGTTTTTTCGGAAAATTCCCGTATCTGTTCCACCCGTGCCAGAGTCACCGGCTTGTCCTCGACGGTTCCTGTCAGCCGAATGCGCGACAGACCCTCCAGGGTTACCTTGCCACCTCCGTCCGGGAGCCGTTGGAGCTGGTTGACCCGGCAGGCGGTGCCGACCTCGTGCAGCGACGACAGGAGGTCTCCGGCCGGTTCCGGCCGGAGCATGACCAGGGCCACCATGTTGTCGTGCCAGGTGGCTTCTTCAAAGGCGGCGATTTCTTCCTGTTTGAGAAAGAGGGGGAAGATCATATAAGGGAACGCCACCATCTCCCGCAGGGGGTAGAGGGGGATGACTTCCGGCACGGTGATTGTCGAGTGGTCCGGCATGGTTGGAATCCTCATAAGCTGGGGTACGCAGCCGGGACGGGGTACGCCGCGGGTTTTAAAAGAGTAACCAGTTACGGCTCCCCTGTCAAGGCAGAGAGCTCTTCCCATTCCCCATAGAGTGCGGCAATCCGTGCAGTCAGGGCAGCATGGTCATCCCCGCCGCGGCGGGCCTGATCGGGGTCGGCAAAGAAGGACGGGTCCGCCATGCGGGCTTCCAGTGCCGCCAGCCGGCTCTCTTCCTGCTCGATGGCTGCTTCCAGTTCCGCCAGCCGCTTTGTTCGCCGCTGGGCTTCCCGCTGGCGCTGCTTCTCCATCTCACGCTGCTGCTGGCGTTCTTCTTTGGAAACCGGGACCCGGGACCCGGGATCGGTGGCAAACAGCGGGTTTGAGGGGGACGACGAAGGTGCTTGCTCGGCAGTATCCACGAGTTCACTCTTCTTTGCCAGGTAGTATTCGTAGTCGCCGTGATAGGAGGTGATGCCGCCGTCGGCTACCTCCACCACCCTCGTAGCGAGGCCGTCGATGAAATAACGGTCGTGGGAGACAAACACCACCGTGCCGGCGAAGCCTTTCAGGGCGTCCAGCAGCACCTCCTTGCTGAACAGGTCCAGGTGGTTGGTCGGCTCGTCCATGAGCAGAAGGTTGGCGGGCTTGAGGAGCATTCTGGCCAGGGCGAGCCGGTTCCGCTCGCCGCCGGAGAGGACCGCCACCTTCTTATGGATGTCGTCTCCAGAGAAGAGGAAGGCGCCGAGGAGGTCGCGCAGCTGCGGCACCACGTCATACGGAGCGCCGGCCAGCAGTTCCTCGTAGGCGGAGCGGTTAGGGTCGAGTTCGGCCGCCTGGTCCTGGGCAAAATAATCGAGGACGGCGTTGTACCCGACGGTCCGCTCCCCTCCCTGGAAGTCACCCCCGGCGAGAATCCGCATGAGGGTGGATTTGCCGGCGCCGTTATGGCCGACCAGGGCGATTCGTTCCCCCTTCTCTACGGTCAGGTCGATGTTGTCCAGCACCACCCGCTCGCCGTAGGCCTTGCGCAGCCCCTTCAGCTCCATGACGATCCGGCCGCTCTTGGGGGGCTCGGGGAAACTGAAGCGGATCCGTTTCCGTTCGGGGGGGAGCGTTATCCGTTCGATCTTTTCCAGCTGTTTGATCCGGGACTGGACCAGAGCCGCCTTGTCCGCCTTGTAGCGGAAGCGGCTGATGAAATCCTCCAGCTTGCCGATCTCCTCGTCCTGACGCCGCTTTGCCTCCCGCAGGGCCATCACCCGCTCGTCCCGCTGAATGAGGTAGGTGGAATAGTTGCAGTGGTAGTCGGTGAGGGTGTGGTTCCAGACCTCGGTGATCCGGCTGCAGACCTGGTCGAGGAAGAAGCGGTCGTGGGAGACGAGGATGACCGAATAGGGGTAGGCCTGCAAGTATGCCTCCAGCCAGTTGCGGGCTTCGATATCCAGGTGGTTGGTCGGTTCGTCCAGGAGGAGTACGTTCGGTTTCATCAGGAGGAGCCGGGCGAGGGCGATCCGCATCTGCCAACCGCCGGAAAATTCGCCACAGTCCCTCTCCCAGTCGGACGACAGGAAGCCGAGGCCGGTCAGGACGTTCCCCACCTCCGCCTCCATGGTGTATCCCCCCCTGAGGCGGAACTCCTCCTGCAGGTGCCCGAGCCGTTCCAGGATTCCCGGGTGGGAGGGGTCGTCGTGGAGGACCACCCCGAGCCGGGCGGTCAGCTCTTCCATTTCACGGGCCATTTCCTGAAGTTCGGCGAGGGCTGACATGGTCTCTGCGAAGAGGGTCTGGCCACGAGTGACGATGCCGTCCTGGGGAAGATAGCCGACGGTTCCTCCCCGGGCTAGCTGGATGGTGCCGTCGGTCGGTTCCACCTGGCCGGCGATGATCCGCATGAGGGTGGACTTGCCGGCGCCGTTTTCGCCGACCAGGCCGACCCGTTCTCCCTTTTTCAGGTGCCAGCCGATGTCGGTAAAAAGCGGTTTTCCCGCGAAATCCTTGGAGAGATGGTGGAGGTGGAGCATTGGTTCCTTCGTGTTGTTGTGGTGTGAGGGAAGGCCTATTGTAGGTGGTGAGGGGGATGTTTGTCAAACGGTTGCTGGGGTAACGGCAGGTCTGGTATCAGTTTTTTCTTAGTGCGGTGAATAAACTCTGTTATACTCTCAAGGTTTGATGCGCTGCAGGTCTCCCCATCCGGGTAGAGGCCGATGGCGGTTGCACTGACAAGGATTTCGCCGCGCGGGAAGCCTCCCGCTGCCGGCCAACAAAATTGCGGCATCGGGCGAAGCCCGGGGGCTGTCACGAAAGGATTTACAAACAATATGTCGAAAAAGATGCTGATTAACGCGATGCATCCGGAAGAGGCGCGGGTGGCCATCGTCCAGGACGGCCGGCTGGTCGAACTGGATATAGAGATCGAGGGGAGCGAACAGACCCGCGGCAATGTTTACAAGGGGGTGGTGGTCCGAGTCGAGCCCGGGCTCCAGGCCGCCTTCGTAGATATTGGGCTCAAGAAGCTGGGCTTTCTTCAGATGGGTGAACTCCACCCCGATTTCTGGCAGTGGCGCGACGATGTTCCGGTGGAGAACCGCAACCGGCGACCGCGCATCCAGGAGGTGCTGAGGCGCGGCCAGGAACTCATCGTTCAGGTGGAGAAGGGGGAGCGGGACATGAAGGGGGCGGCCCTGACCAGCTACCTTTCTTTCCCCGGACGCTACATGGTGCTCATGCCGGGGAGCGACTCGGCCGGTGTCTCCCGCAAAGTGGAGAGTGAGTCCGAACGGAAGAAGCTGAAGGAGATGGCCGCCGAGCTCACCATTCCCGAAGGGATTGGCCATATCATGCGGACCGAGGCGCTCGGCAAGACCAAGACCGACCTCAAGAAGGACCTCCAGTCGCTCGTCAAGCTCCACAAGGATCTCCTCGCCAAGGCGAAAAAGGCCAAAGCGCCTGCACTCATCTACCAGGAATCGAACCTGGTGATCCGGACTATCCGGGACTACTTCACCGCCGAGATCGACGAAGTGATGGTGGACAACGCCGACGTGTACACGCAGGCGCGGGAATTCTTCAAGGCGAATATGCCGAAGTACGAAAATATCGTCAAGCTCCACCAGGAGAAGCGGCCCATCTTCTCCCGTTACCAGCTCGAAGAGCAGATCGACCAGATCTACGAGAAGAAGGTGCTCCTCAAGTCGGGAGGCTCCCTCGTCATAGAGCCGACGGAGGCACTTGTCTCCATCGACGTCAACTCAGGCAAGTCCACCGGTGAGAAGGGGGTTGAGGACACCGCCTTCAAGACCAACATGGAAGCGGCTGAAGAGGTCGCCCGTCAGCTCCGTCTGCGCGACTTGGGAGGGCTGATCGTCATCGACTTCATCGACATGCGCGACAAAAAGCACATGTCGGAGGTGGAGAAGACCCTCAAGGATGCCCTGAAGGCCGACAAGGCGCGGGTAACCGTGGGGAGAATATCCCAGTTCGGCATGCTGGAAATGTCCCGCCAGCGGATCAAACAGACCCTTGAGCAGGCGAGCTATCTGGAGTGCCCCCACTGCGGCGGTCGCGGGAAAGTTAAATCGGTGGAGAACATGGCCCTTTCCTTTCTTCGCAAGGTTCATGCTGCGGCTGCCAAAGGGACGGGCGCCGAAGTGCGGGGGGAGCTGCCCCTTGAGGTGGCGTACTTCCTCCTGAACCGGAAAAAGCGGGAGCTGGCCCAGATCGAAAACGATTACGACATCGAGGTGACTATCAAGGGGAAACCCTCATTCCTCATGAATCAGCTGGAATTGCAGGTAATCAAGCGGGAGAAGGCGACGGTTGAGGAAGGGCATGGGGATTCCGTCGTACCCCGGCCGGCTGACAAAGCTCCGCTTCCTTCGGAACCTGCAGCCGAGCCCGGCGAGGCAGGGGCGAGCGAGGAAGGCAAGGGAAAGAAAAAACGCCGGCGCCGCAAGAAAGTGCGGGGCGAAGGTGGAGAAGCTACGGCGGGCGAGCAGTTGCCGCTGGAAACCCCTTCCGAGGAGCTGCCGGTGGTCGTTGAGGCGCCGATTGAAGCCGTGCCGGCCGAGGAAGGCCACACCGATGAGGCCAAAAAGAAACGGCGGCGTCGGCGCCGTCGTGGCAAGGGGCACGGTGCGGAAGGTGTTTCCGAGGAGACGTCGGCCGCTGAGGAATCGGCTGAAGCAGTGCCGACGTCTGCCAGCGAGGAACCGGTGACCGAAGCTACCGAAGCTGCCGAGGAAGAGCACGGCGATGAGCAGAAGAAAAAGAAGCGCCGTCGTCGGCGGCGGGGTGGTAAGCGGGCGGAAGAGCAGGCTGCGGAGGGAACGCCTTCCGGAAGCGAACCGGCTGAAGCTCCTGTCCCCGAGGTGTCTCCGGTTGTGCCGGCAGAGCCTGCCGCGCCGGTAGGGGAAAAACCGGCCAAGCCCCGTGCTCCCCGGAAGAAGAAAGAACCTATTGTTGCCCCGGCTGAGTCGGCCGAGGCTCCCGCAGTGGAGAAGGTTGCCGCGCCTCCAAAACCGCGGAGCCGCGCAAAAAAATCTGTAGCCCCTGAGGAGGCGCCTGCTCCGGTGGCCGAACCGGCGGCCGGGCCGGTTGCCAAGCCGAAGGCGAAACGGGCACCCCGCAAGAAGAAAGAAGAGCCGGCGGCTGAATAGTCGGCGGCGGGGAGAGCCGTGAAAATCACCGGAGGAGGGGCTCCTCCCCCGCTCCGCCTGACGTCAGAGAGTCACAGCACAACAGCAACATTTGAGGGAAATTGATGGAGATGGTCTGCTACATAGCCCTGTTCGGCGCTCTGGGTTGTGCGACCCGCTATCTCCTATCGGGATGGGTCTACCGCCTGTTCGGTCACTCCTTTCCGGTCGGGACCCTGGCAGTCAACATCGTCGGTGCGTTCCTGATCGGCCTTATCATGGAGTTCAGCCTCCGCAGTACCCTTATATCACCCTCCCTCCGTATCGGCCTCACCGTAGGGTTTCTCGGCGGTCTCACCACCTTTTCCACGTTCAGTTACGAGACGTTCAGACTCCTTGAGGACGGTGAGTTGCTTATTGCCTCCGTCAATGTACTGGTGAGCGTCCTTGTCTGTCTTACATTTACCTGGCTTGGGATCACGGCTGCCCGGGCACTGTAATCATTGGAGGGAGCGATATGAACAAGATCAGCGGAGAAATGGTGCTGCTGCGGATTTTCATCGGCGAGAGCGATAAATGCGGCCGGCTCCCCCTTTACGAGGCACTGGTGGAACTGTTCCGCAGGGAGGGGTTTGCCGGCGCCACGGTGCTGCGGGGGGTGGCGGGATTCGGCGCCCACAGCGTGTACCACACTGACAAACTGCTTCGCCTCTCCCGGGATCTGCCGATGGTCATTGAGGTCGTTGACCGCCAGGAGCGGTTTGACGCCATCATGCCCAAGATCGACGCCATGATGACTGGGGGGATGATCACCCTGGAAAAGGCGACGGTCATTCGCTATACCCACCAGCACGAAACCGGCATGTAGCCGTTTTCACCGTATCCCCACTTTTTTTGTTTGCCAAGCAGCAGTCTACTGCAGACTGTGCATGGCCTGCTGCCGCTCCTGATCCTCCCCTGCCTCCCCTGAGATACGGAAAACTCCCTGCCTCTGCAGCCTTGTAACATCCTCCCGCTCTGTTATAATTTTAGCCTGGCCACTCTTTCTCCGATAAGTGATTCTGCTCTCTTCAGGAGGGTGAGTCGCTTCTTCCTTGCAGGCTCCATGAACAACGTAACGTCACGAATATGAAGCGAGACGGCATGAACTTTATAAACAACATCAGTCCCGAATGGATCGAGGCCCAGTACCTGAGCTGGCAGGAAAACCCCGAAGAGATGAGTCCCGAGTGGCAGGCTTTCTTCAGTGGTTTTGAACTGGGGGAAGCCGGTCGGGAACACATTACAGGTGGAGAATGTCTTGATCCCGCGCTGGCACGCAAACAGTCGGGCGTGCAGTCCCTCATCTACCGCTACCGGGATGTCGGTCACCTCCTCGCCTGCACCGATCCCCTCTCCCCCTGCCGGATCGACCATCCTCTCCTCTCCCTTTCCGCCTTTGACCTGGACGAGTCGGACCTGGATACGACCTTCTACGTCAGGAGGTTCAGCCCTGCCGGTTCACCTGCAACAGACAAATCGTCTGCCGCCACCCTGCGGGAGATACTGTCGGTTATGCGGGAGACCTACTGTCGCTCCATTGGTGCCGAGTTCATGCACATCCAGGACCCGGCCGAACGGCAGTGGTTCATAGACCGGATGGAGCCGGTCCGCAACCGGCCGGACCTCACCGCCGACGAGCGGTTGGCGATCCTCGGCAAGCTCCAGGAGGCGGCTCTTTTCGAAGGGTTCCTCAACCGGAAGTTCATGGGGCAGACCCGCTTCTCCCTTGAAGGTGGTGAGACCCTCATACCGGTGCTCGACGCCGCTGTCAACCACGCCGCCGGCGAAGGTGTTACCGACCTGATCGTCGGCATGCCCCACCGGGGGCGACTCAGTGTCCTTGCCACCATTTTCCGCAAGCCCCTGTCCGCAATTTTTGCCGAGTTTGCCGACAATCTGGAGCACAACCAGGTGGGTGAGGGGGACGTCAAGTACCACAAGGGGTTTTCCGTTGATGTGAAAACTGCCGGGGGGAAGAGCATTCATCTCGCCCTGGCGGCCAACCCGAGCCACCTGGAGGCTGTCAATCCGGTGGTGGAAGGGAAATGCAGGGCGCGCCAGGACCGCTATGGGGATGTCCGGGGAGAGCAGGTTCTGCCGGTTCTCATTCACGGGGATGCTGCCTTCGCCGGCCAGGGGATGGTGGCCGAGACCCTCAACCTGTCACAACTGCCGGGGTACCGGACCGGTGGCACCCTGCACATTGTTGTCAACAACCAGATCGGCTTCACCACCCCGCCGGAAGCGGCCCGGTCCAGTTACTATGCCACCGATGCCGCCAAGATGATAATGGCTCCCATCCTCCACGTCCATGGTGAGGACCCGGAGGCTGCGGTCCATGCCGTCCGGCTTGCCCTCGACTACCGGCAGACCTTCGGCCGGGACGTGGTACTGGAAATAATCTGTTATCGGCGCTATGGCCACAACGAGGGGGACGAGCCCTATTTCACCCAGCCCCTCATGTACGGGAAGATAAAGGGACGCCCTTCTGTGCATCTCATTTATGCCGATTTCCTGCGGGAGGCGGGTGTGGTTGAGGAACAGATTGCGGCACCGACGGCTGCCTATACCGCCCGACTGGAGCAGGCCGCCGACACGCCGGCCGATGGCGTTGACCTGGGCTTCCAGGGAGAATGGAGCGGAATACAGCGGGAGTACACCCCTGCCAAGGTTGAGACCGGTGTGGTGCGGAAGACCCTGGTGGACATGATGGAGTTGATGACTGCCATTCCCGCCGGTTTTACCCCCCATCCCAAGGTGGCCAGCCTGCTCCAGCGGCGGCGCGATGCGGTGACGAACGGGGAGGGGATTGACTGGGGGACCGGTGAGAGTCTGGCCTTTGCGAGCCTGCTCCGGGAAGGGCATTCAACAAGACTTTCCGGCCAGGATGTCCGGCGTGGTACCTTTAGTAGCCGTCACAGCGCCCTCATCGACATGGGGAGCGAGGATTCGTGGATTCCCTTTTCCGCAGTGGCTGCCCAGGAAGCCGAGTTCATGGCCTTTGACAGCATGCTGTCGGAAAATGCTGTGCTTGGCTTCGAGTACGGCTATTCCCTGGAAACCCCCGCCGGTCTCACCATCTGGGAGGCCCAGTACGGTGACTTCGCCAACGGCGCCCAGGTGATCATAGACCAGTTCATTGCCAGTGGCGAGACCAAATGGGACAGGGTAAGCGGCCTCGTTATGCTCCTCCCCCACGGTTATGAGGGGCAGGGGGCGGAGCACTCCAGTGCCAGAATCGAGCGCTTTCTCCAACTCTGTGGTGAGGTCAACCTGCAAGTGGCCTATCCCTCCACCCCCGCCCAGTATTTCCATCTGCTGCGACGCCAGATCCTGCAGCCGTTCCGCAAGCCGCTCATCGTCTTCACTCCCAAGAGCCTCCTGCGCCATAAGCTCTGTGTTTCCCTTCTGGATGAATTTACGGAGGGGTGGTTTCGGGAGATCATCTCTGGCCCTGACCCCCCTGACAAAGTCTCGACGGTGCTCTTATGCACCGGCAAAATATACTTTGAGCTTCTGGAATGGAAAACCCGCGACGGCAGGGATGATGTGGCGCTGGTGCGGATCGAGCAGCTCTATCCCCTCCGGACCGATCTTATCCGGGAGGCACTGGCACCATACCGGGAAACAGCTGGCTTCCGCTGGGTCCAGGAAGAGCCGCGCAACATGGGGGCCTGGGGGTTCATCCGGTCGCACCTGTCGGATATCCTGGGGGTGGAGCCGGCGTACATCGGTCGGCCGGAGGCAGCTGCCCCGGCGGTCGGTTCCCATCGGGAGCATATGGTGGAGCAGGAAAGAGTCATCGCGACGGCGTTTCAGGTGTGAGAATCTGATCTGACAGGGATATTCAGGATAATCAGGATGACGGCAAAATCAAATATACTGAGAATCCCTGTTAATTAATGTTTTCAGGAGTTTTACTATGGAAATCACGATTCCCGCGGTGGGCGAATCGGTTACCGAGGCGTTGATTGCCAAATGGCACAAAACTGACGGCGAGCAGGTTGAGAGGGACGAGCCCATCTGCGAGATCGAGACCGACAAGATCACCATGGAGATCAACGCCGAGGCGAGTGGAATTCTCAATATAACAGTCCCGGAAGGGGCAACGGTTGCCATAGGAACGGTGATCGGAGTCATTAAGGAGGGTGCATCACAGAAGGAGCCGCCCACACCGTTGCGCCGGGAAATGCCGGTGTCGACCGTTACCGGTCCGGCTCCACTTCCCTCTCCGGCGGTGCGCAAAATGGCGCAGGAGAAGGGACTTAAGCCGGAAACTATCCAGGGAACGGGCCGGGGGGGGCGGGTTACGGTGGATGACTTGTTGCATGCCGAAATCGAGACACAGACTGCGGGCCTGAAGAACCAGGGACCAGTGGCCGGTAGACCTGCTGGTGCCAAGGCACCGGTACAGGAACCCCTGTTTCCTTTCCCTTCAGCTTCAGGCCCCTCCGTTTCAGCTACTGCACCTGTCTCCGCTTCCGCCGAAAGCCGAATTACCCGCACCCCCATGACCCCCATCCGGCGGCGCATCGCCGAGCGGCTCCTGACGGCACGGCAGCAGACCGCCATGCTTACCACCTTTAACGAGGCGGACATGGGGGCCATCATCGAACTGCGAAAGAAACACAATGAGCACTTTCAGAAAAAATTCGGCGTGAAGCTCGGTTACATGTCGTTCTTCGTCAAGGCCTGCGTGGAGGCGCTCAAGGAGTATCCGATTGTCAACTCCCGCATCGACGGCAACGACATCGTCACTCCGCATTTCCATGACATCGGCATTGCGGTCAGCGGCGAGAAAGGGCTCGTGGTGCCGGTGCTGCGCGATGCCGACCGGCTCCATTTCGCCGATATCGAGAAGGGGATCGCCGCCTATGCCGAGAAGGTCAGGACCAATCGGCTTGAACTGGCCGATCTGGAGGGGGGAACCTTCACCATCAGCAATGGCGGCATCTACGGTTCTCTCCTCTCCACTCCCATCATCAATCCCCCCCAGAGCGGCGTGCTCGGGATGCATTCCGTCCAGGACCGCCCGGTTGCAAGGGACGGCGCGGTGATAATCCGACCTATGATGTACCTGGCTCTCTCCTATGACCATCGGATCATAGACGGCAGGGAGGCGGTGGGGTTCCTGAAGAAGGTAAAGGAGTACGTGGAAGAGCCGGAAGAGATACTGCTGGAGGGGTAGGAGAGGTCATGGAGAACTGGCGCCGGCTACTTCTGGTTTCAGGGGTTGCGACATGTATGCTTGCAATGGTGGTGTCATCCGTTTGGGCGGACGATTTCGCCGGCAGGTCGGCATACCGGAAGGGGAACTACGCCATGGCCCAGACAGAGTTCGGGGCCGAAGCGACATCGGTTTCCCGGTTCTTTCTGGCGCTTATGTATTTTCGCGGTGAGGGGGGGCGGCGGGACCTTTCCCGGGGGATGGAATTTCTTCGCCAGTCCGCCGACGAGAAGTATTTTGCCGCTCAGTACCTGCTGGGAACCCGGTATCTCTACGGAGTCGGTGTCCCTGCCGATCCGGTGCGTGCAAAAAAACTGCTTGCCGCAGCGGCGGCACAGCGTGACTACCGGGCGGTTGCCCTTCTGGAAATTATCGGCCGGGGGAGCCATGGCGAGAAGCAGGACATGAAATTGGTTGTGCAGGCCGTGCGCAAGGCGGCCAATCGTGGGAATGCCGCGGCACGGAATACCCTTGGCTTCATGTACCTCATTGGTGACGGCGTGTCGAAGGACCCTGCCCAGGAAATCCGCTGGTACCGGGCCGCGGCGGCAGCAGGTGACTCCCGCGCAAGTTTCATGCTCTCCCTCATGTATTTCCATGGTGACGGAGTTCCCCGCAACCTGGCCGAAGCGGCACGCCTCATGCGGATTGCCGCGGAGCGGGGAGGAGCCCGGTCCGAGTTCTTTCTCGGGACCTTCTATTACCACGGTACGGGGCTTCCCCAGGATAAGGCGCAGGCGGCTTTCTGGATCGGCAAGGCGGCGGAAAAGGGGTACGAGGAAGCCGAGTACGCCTATGGCATGATGCTTCTCGCAGGCGACGGGGTGACGGTCGATAAGAACAAGGCGGTGGATTGGCTCGTGAAGGCCGCCAGGCAGGGGAACGCGGGTGCGCAGGCGGTGCTTCGCGAACTCGTGGCTCTTCGGACCAGGGTAACGGGAACCCCTGCCATGGACTTGAGCATGCCCCGCAAAGAGGGTGAGCTTTACGACACGGGAGTCGGCGGCACGTACCTCCAGGGAAAAGGGGTCGTGCTGGACCAAGGGGATTACAGCCTCAAGTTTTCCCTTCCCGATCTTACCGACGCCTATGCTCCTCCTCCGGCACCCGGTGCTCCCCTTGACCTGAAGAACCGACTCCAGGGGGGGAAGTTTGAGATCATTTTTCGGACGGGTAAGTGAGAAGTTCGGTGCTTTTTTGCGGGACTCTTTTTCCCAGGAGAGCCCCCAACCCCGACCTTGGGTACATGATTCAACGAGCAAAAGATTTAAGGAGGTCCTGAGACAATGTCCGAACAAGTATACGACCTGATCGTTATCGGTGGCGGTCCGGGCGGCTATGTTGCCGCTATCCGCGCTGCCCAGCTCGGTATGGGGGTGGCGGTGGTGGAGCGGCGGGAACGCCTCGGCGGGGTCTGTCTCAACGAGGGGTGCATCCCGAGCAAGGCGCTCCTCGATTCGTCAGAACTGTTCGCCCTTGCGCGGGACCGATTCGCCGGTCATGGCATCGATATCCCAGCTCCTAACCTGAATCTCTCCCGCATGCTGGCCCGCAAGGATGAGGTAGTGGCCAAGCTTACGGACGGGATTTCTTTTCTGTTCAAAAAGAACAAGATCACCCTTTTAACCGGTACTGCCAGGCTGGCGGGAAAGGAGGGAGATACTCATCAGGTGGAAGTTGAATTCTCGCGGGATCCGGAAAAGCAGACCATTACGGGGAAACGGGTGCTTCTTGCCACGGGGAGCGAGCCGGCAGACCTTCCCGGTCTTCTCCTGGACGGGGAACTCGTGGTCTGTTCCCGGGAGGCGCTCAACTTTGACCGGGTGCCGGAACACCTGCTGGTTGTGGGTGGCGGCTATATCGGCCTGGAGCTGGGATCGGTCTGGCGACGGCTGGGGGCTAAAGTTACGGTGGTAGAGGTGCTTCCCAAGGTCCTGCCGAACATGGACCGGCAAGTTGCTGACACTCTCGTTCGTTCCCTTAAAAAGCAGGGGATTGGCTTCCGGCTTGAGACCCGGGTGACAGAGGTGGACCGTCGTGAGGGCAAGGCGATGGTGACCCTGAAGGGGGGAGAGGCCATCGAACAGCTGGAGTGTGACAGGATTCTCGTGGCGGCCGGCCGCCATCCCCTTACCGCCGGCCTCGGGCTTGAGGAATCAGGGGTGGTCCTTGAAACGGGAGGCAGGATCGGGGTGAACGGCGACTACGAGACCTCCGTGCCGGGCATTTTCGCCATCGGCGACCTGATACACGGGCCGATGCTGGCCCACAAGGCAATGGAGGAGGGGGTTGTGTTCGTCGAGCGCCAGGCAGGTCAGGCCTCCCAGGTTGACTACGAATTCATCCCCGGTATCATTTATACTTGGCCTGAGGTGGCGTCAGTTGGGAAGACCGAGGAAGAGCTCAATCGGGATGACATCCCCTACGCGACGGGGCGCTTCCCCTTCTCGGCCAATGGCCGCGCCCGCTGCATGGACGAGGGGGATGGGTTCGTCAAGATCCTCGCCCACCAGTCCACCGGAAGGGTACTCGGTGTGCACATTATAGGTCCGCGGGCCTCGGACATGATCGCCGAGGCGGTAACGGTCATGACTTACGGCGGCAGTGCCCAGGACGTGGCCATGACCTTCCATGCCCATCCGACGTTGTCGGAGGCGATGAAGGAGGCGGCGCTGGATGTGGACAAGGCGGCCATCCACGCTTGATATTCAGAACCCGCCACAAAGGCGCAGAGACACGGAGAACGCTTCAAAAGCTGAATGGAACACGGATTAACACGGAAAAGGCGGATCAAGTCCTAAAAAAAATGCATATGGGTCTTTGATTTGGTTGTTAATCCGCATTTATCAGATTTGTTCCTCAAAGGTTTGGTTTTCGCATCAAGGAGGTTAGCCATGAGTAAGAATCTTGCTACTAAAATATTGGAAGCCCACCTGGTGAAGGGTGAGCTGATTCCGGGGACAGAGATAGCTATCAGGGTGGACCACACCCTGCTGCAGGATGCGACCGGGACCATGGCGATGCTGGAGTTCATAGCCATGGGGGTTCCACGGGTGAAGGTCGAGCTGGCGGCCCAGTACATCGACCACAACCTGCTCCAGACCGACAACAAGAATGCCGACGACCATGTCTTTCTCATGACCGCCGCCCAGAAATTCGGTCTCCATATCTCCAAACCGGGGAACGGCGTCTCCCACCAGGTCCACCTGGAGCGCTTCGGTGTGCCGGGCAAGGTGATGCTCGGCGCCGACTCCCATACCCCCACCGCAGCCGGCCTTGCCATGCTCGCCATCGGCGCCGGTGGTCTGGATGTGGCGCTGGCCATGGCAGGGCATCCCTTCAGCCTTCCCTGTCCGCGCATCATGGGGGTCAAGCTGACGGGGCAGCTTCCACCGTGGGTTTCCGGCAAGGATGTGATCCTGGAGATGCTTCGCCGCCACACAGTGAAGGGTGGAGTGGGGAAGATCATCGAGTACTACGGCCCCGGCGTTGCGACCCTGTCGGTGACGGATCGGGGAACTATCGGCAACATGGGGGCGGAGCTGGGGGCAACCACGTCGGTTTTCCCCTCTGACCACCGGACCCGGGAGTTTCTGGAGTCCCAGGGGAGAGGGGATTCATGGGTGGAGCTGGCCTCAGATTCCGACTGTACCTACGACGAGTACGACGAGATCGACCTGTCCCAGGTGGAACCGCTCATCGCCTGCCCCTCATCGCCGGACAACGTGGCGCGGGTGAAGGACGTGGAGGGGGTCAGGGTGGACCAGGTGATTGTCGGAAGCTCGGTTAACTCTTCCTTCCGCGACCTCATGACGGTCTGCCGCATTCTCGATGGCCGGCGGGTGGCGCCCCATGTCTCCTTCAACATCAATCCCGGCAGCCGCCAGGTTTTGGAAAACGTGGCCTCGCAGGGGGGCTTCATGCCGCTACTCCTGTCGGGGGCTCAGGTCCATCAACCGGGATGCCTCGGCTGCATCGGCATGGGGCAGGCGCCGGGAACCAACCAGGTGTCGCTCCGCACTTTTCCCCGCAATTTTCCAGGGAGAAGCGGCACCAAGAACGACAAGGTCTACCTCTGCTCGCCGGAGACCGCCGCCGCCGCCGGTATCTACGGCGTCATCACCGATCCGCGCAAGCTTGGCGAGCTGATGGAATGGCCGGCTGTCCGTAACCCGGAGAAGTACGTGGTGGATGACTCAAGCATCATTTACCCATTAGCGGATACGACCGGGGTCGAGATCATTACCGGGCCGAACATCGTGCCGTTCCCCGACTTCGACGAACTTCCCGCAGAACTGACGGCGGAGGTGATCATCAAGGTGGGGGACAACATCTCCACCGATACCATCATGCCGGCCGGTAACAAGGTGCTCCCCTTCCGGAGCAACATACCGGCCATAAGCCAGTTCGTCTTCGAGCAGATCGATCCGGATTTCCCGCGCCGGGCAACGGAAAAGGGGAACGGCGTGGTGGTGGCCGGGGAGAATTACGGCCAGGGCTCAAGCCGGGAACATGCCGCCCTGGCGCCGCGTTACCTCGGCATCCGGGTGAAGCTGGCCAAGAGTTTCGCCCGCATCCACAAGGCGAATCTGATCAATTTCGGCATTCTTCCCCTCATCTTCAAGGACCCGGCGGACTATGAAATCATCGCCCAGGGTGACACGCTTACCTTCAAAAGCCTGCGGGGCCTGGTCGCCGACGGTGCAACGGAAATACCGGTACAGGTGAACGGGAGGGAGATCGTTACCCTCCTGGAAGTATCCGATCGTGAGCGGCAGGAACTTCTTGCCGGAGGAACACTCAACCTTGTGAGGAATCATGGCTGATCAAGAACGCATCTGGCCGGCCTTCGGCCAACATCTGATTGGAGCCCTGCTCCTTGGTCTACTCGTGTATGTGGACTGGGAACTAGCGGATCTTTCTTTTGTGATTTTCTTCCTGGTACCGGTGGCATGGGAAAGCTGGTATTACGGGAGACGGGCTGGCATGGCAGTGGCCTGTCTCTGTGTCCTCCTCTGGGCGGGTGCAAGCTATCCCGAGATTTCAGGCAGGGGGAACCTGCCTCTCGTCTGGAACGTCTTGGAGAAGCTGCTTTTCTTCAGTCTGACGAGTCTGTTCGTGGCCAAGCTCAAGAACAGCATGGACCATGCACGGGAACTGGCACGGCTCGATTTTCTTACCAACACCTACAACAAACGCTATTTCTGCGAATTGGCCGAACGGGAGATATACCGGTTCCAGCGCTATAATCGCCCCTTCAGCCTTGCCTATATCGATGCCGACAATCTGAAGACGATCAACGACACCTATGGCCACCACGAAGGGGATCAGTTGCTGGTGCTCATCGCCCGCACCATGCAGGCTGCCGTCCGGAAGACGGACATTGTGACCCGCCTGGGGGGTGACGAATTTGTCATTCTTCTGGCAGAGAACAACTACACCCAGGCCGGCATGGCCATCGGCAAGGTCAAGGCTCAGTTGGACGCCGCCATGGAGGCCCACCGCTATGGAGTTACGTTCAGCATCGGCCTGGTGAGTTTTCTGGACCCTCCCGTCTCCGTCGACCAGATGCTCCGTTTGAGCGACAGCCTCATGTACCGGGTAAAGGCGAGCGGCAAGAACGCCATCTGCCATGAAAAGTTCGGTCTGGAGCTGACCGGCGACTATGAAGACATCACTGCAAAGGGAATCGAGCGCAGGAGTGCAACCAATGAAAGAGGCGAGTCTCCGGGCGATTTTGCCCGACCATGAACTGGTCAGGATGTACGAGCAGATGGTGCTCTGCCGGGAGTTCGAGGAGTCGTGCGCCGAGCAGTACACCAAGGGGCACATCACCGGCTTCCTCCATCTCTACAGTGGCCAGGAAGCGGTGGCTGTCGGCTCCACCCACGCTCTCCACAAAGACGACTACATCCTTTCCGCCTACCGTGAGCATGCCCAGGCCATCGTCCGGGGGGCGGAACCGCGGCGGGTCATGGCCGAGCTGTTCGGTAAATCTACCGGCATCTGCAAGGGGAAGGGGGGCTCCATGCACCTCTTCGATCCCGACCTCTCCTTCATGGGGGGATACGCCATCGTCGGCGGCCAGTTTCCCATCGCCGTCGGGCTTGCCTTCGCTTCCAAGTTCCGGAAAGAAGGGCGGATCGCTGCCTGCTTCTTTGGCGACGGGGCGGTGAACCAGGGGACCTTTCACGAATCCCTCAACTGGGCGCGGCTTTGGGAACTACCGGTGCTCTTCGTCTGCGAGAACAACGCCTACGGCATCGGTACGTCCGTAGAGCGCGCCTCAGCCTTGGCTGACATTCACAAGCGGACTTGCGGTTACGACATTCCGTCGGTGCGGGTGGACGGGATGGACGTCATGGCGGTCCACGAGGCGGTCAAGTGGGGCGCCGAATGGGTCAGGGAACAGAGCCGGCCCTACCTCATCGAGGCCCTGACCTACCGCTTCCGCGGGCACTCCATGGCTGATCCGGGGAAGTATCGCTCAGCTGCAGAAGTGGAACTCTGGAAGTCCCGAGACCCGCTTCCCGCCTTTGCCATTCGCCTCATCGAAGAGGGGATCGTCACCCAGGCCGAAATGGGTGCCATCAAGCAGGAAGCGATCGCCATCGTGCAGGAGGCGGTCACCTTCGCCGAAGAGTCGCCGTGGCCGGAGGATGGGGCGGTCTGGGAGGATATCTATGTCTGAAATGACCTACCGTGATGCTCTCAACCTGGCCCTGAAGGAGGAGCTGCGCCGCGATCCGTCCATTGTCGTCTGGGGGGAGGATGTGGCCCTGTACGAGGGGTCGTTCAAGGTGACACGGGGGCTTCTGGCGGAGTTTGGCGGGGAGCGGGTACTGGATACTCCCATTTCGGAGAACACAATCGTCGGTGTTGCAGTCGGCGCCGCCATGGGTGGGTTGCGCCCCGTTGCAGAGCTGATGACGGTGAATTTCGCCCTGCTTGCCATGGACCAGATCATCGACCACATGACCAAGATCCGCTACATGTTCGGCGGCCAGGTGAATCTCCCCATGGTGATCCGGGCGCCCGGCGGCGGCGGAAGCCAGCTTGCGGCCCAGCACTCCCAGTCCCTGGAAACCTTCTTCATGCACGCACCGGGGATGCATGTGGCCTATCCCTCCACCCCCGCCGATGCCAAGGGGCTTCTCAAGACCGCCATCCGTGACAACAATCCGGTCATGTTCCTGGAGCACGAACTCCTCTACAACAGCAAGGGGGAGGTTCCCGAGGATCCGGAGTTCCTTGTCCCCTTCGGGAAATGCGACGTGAAGCGGGAAGGGAACGATGTCACCATCGTTGCCTACGCGCGGATGACCGTTCTGGCACTCCAGGCAGCGGAGGAACTGGCGAAGGAGAATATTGCCTGCGAGGTGGTGGACCTCCGCACCCTGGCGCCTCTGGATACGGATACTTTCGTGGCGTCGGTGAAAAAGACCGGCCGGGCGGTGGTGGTGGAAGAGTGCTGGAAAACCTGTGGTCTGGGGGCGGAGATAGCCACCCGTATCTACGACGGTTGCTTCGATTCACTCCGGGCGCCGGTCAGGCGGGTGTCGGGGCTGGACGTCCCCATGCCCTACTCGCGCAAGCTGGAAAAGCTTTGCATCCCCCAGGTGGCGGATATCGTCGCGGCGGTTAAGGAAACGGTAGCGGCAAAATATTAACAGCTGTGGAACCGGAAAACCGAACTCAAAACGTCTGACGCAAAGACGCAGGGGCGCAAAGAAAGATAAAAATCTTGTGGCAATTCACGACAATATTTTCTTCAGCTTGTCTTTGCGTCTTGGCTCCTTTGTGTCAAATGAATTTGTATCTACTGGCTCAAAAGTGAGGTTTAGCAATGGCAACCGAAATCACCATGCCGAAGCTTTCCGATACCATGACCGAAGGGCGGCTCGTGGCCTGGAAGAAGTCCCTTGGCGACCGGGTGGAGCGTGGGGATGTCATCGCCGAGGTGGAGACCGACAAGGCGACCATGGAGTTAGAGGCCTTTGTTGCCGGGGTATTGACGGAGATACGGGTAAAGCCGGGGGAGATGGTGCCGGTGGGAACGGTGATCGGCATGGTGGGAGAGGGTGACGTGCAGCCCGCAACAGTCTCTGCCCCACCGTCCGAAGCCACGGCCGTCCCCGAAAACTGGCAGCCGTCACCCGAACTGCCGCCGGCCGAACCTATGGCGGCAGGAGATGTACCGGAACGGCTGATTGAAGTCCCTCCCGAGGTCACTTCCTCTCCGGAGCCTCTCCCTCGGTCCGTCGACGATGGGGAAAAGGCTTCACCTTTGGTGCGCCGCCTGGCGAGGGAGAAGGGGATCGACCTGCGGGAAGTAGAGGGGAGCGGGCCGGCGGGGCGCATCCTTCAGGATGACCTGGAGGGTTTCCTGGGGAAACAGGTAATGGTTGAGGAAGAAGCTTCGAAACCTGAACCGTCGATAGCGGCTGCGGGGGTTGCTCAGCCCCTCTCCCGAATGCGGGCTGCCATCGCCCGGACGGTTGCCGAGGCGTGGCGAACCATCCCCCACTTCACGGTGACCGTCGCTATTGATATGGGTGAGGCGGAGGAGGTGCGCCGGGAGTTTAAGGAGGCAGGGAGTCCCCTTTCGATTAACGACCTGATCGTAAAGGCCTGTGCCCTTGCTCTGGCAAAGTTTCCCTTGGCCAACGCCTCCTACACGGCCGATGGCATCATTTTCCACGAAGGGATCAACATCGGCATCGCTGTCAGCCTGGATGACGGCCTGCTGGTGCCGGTGATCCAGGGGTGCCAGAGACTGTCATTGAAAGAGATTGCGGCGCGGAGCAAGGAGTTGGCGGAGCGGGCACGGAGCGGCAGGATCAGTGAGCGTGAATTGTCCGGCGGGACCTTCACCATCTCCAACCTGGGGATGTACGGGGTAGAGGAGTTCATGGCGGTTATCCATCCACCACAGGGGGCTATCCTGGCGGTCGGGGCAATCATGGACGAGGTGGTGGTGCGCGAAGGCCAGGTGACGGCAGGGCGGAGGATGCGGGTAACCCTCTCCGCAGATCACCGACTCCTGGATGGCGCCTATGGGGCTAAGTTCCTGGCGGAGTTGAAGCATATACTGGAAAACCCGGTGACAATGCTGGTGTGAAACGGGAAACCAATTCTGCCACAGAGGCACGGAGAAAAACCTTATTTAACAAGGATGGACAGGATAAACAGGATTAAAATCTTTGGATTTATCCAAAAACAATTTCAGGTTTTATCCTGAATATCCTGTATATCCCCGTTAATTCGCTTTTTGTTTCCTCTGTGCCTCTGTGGTGAGATTTGTGAAGGTGGTATGGTTATAACCGACCTTGGATTGATGGAGTTCGATGCCGCGTATGCCTTGCAGCAACGGCTGGTCGCCGGGATAGCCGCCAGTACCGAGCCGGAGACGCTTCTCCTTTTGGAGCATCCGGCAGTCTATACCATTGGCAGCGGAGGGAACGAAGCAAACGTCCTCGATCCTTCCGTTGAGGTCCGGCGTATCAACCGGGGAGGGGACGTCACCTGGCATGGTCCGGGTCAACTGGTGGGGTACCCCCTCATCTCCCTCGACCGTCGAGGCTGCGACCTGCACCGCTATCTCCGCTTCCTGGAAGAGCTTCTCATCAGGGTGGCCGCTGATTCCGGGGTTGCCGCCCGGCGGGTGCCGGGACGGACCGGCATCTGGACCGATGGGGGAAAGCTCGCCTCTATCGGCGTCGGGTGTCGCCGCTGGGTCACTATGCATGGTTTTGCCCTCAATGTGGCCCCCGACCTGGCGGCTTTCGACCTGATCAACCCTTGCGGCATCGTCGCCTGTCCCGTGACGTCGCTGACGCGGGAATGTGGTGCGGCTGTCGCTATGGCAGAGGTACGGAAAACGGTGGTGAAGCTGTTCGCGCCGCTTCTGGCGGAATGGATGCCGGAAAAACCAGCAGAGAGAGATTCCATCGCAGATGTAGTTTGTCTCGGTAGATAAGAAAGAGCTTGTGGGGCCGGCATCTATGGCCGCCCAACGCAAGGCACCCACACATGGTGCACCTACGGAACATGCTATTCCAATTCCCGATCTGATGAAGGAGGCCACCGTGTCACGCGAAAACTTCAAGGTACCTGTCGCACAACTGAGATGGGAATGCGATCCCAACCAGTTTGACTTTAACACTACTGCCGACCTGAATGAACTGGAAGGATCCATTGGTCAGGAACGGGCTCTCAAGTCCATCGATTTCGGCCTCGACATGCGTGATGGCGGGTTCAACCTCTTTCTGGCGGGAGAGCCGGGGACCGGGCGCAGTTCAACCATCAAGAACCTGCTGAAGAAGCGGGCCAAGGCCGAGCCGCCTCCACAGGACTGGTGCTATGTCTATAACTTCAAAAATCCTGATCTCCCCCTGGCTTTGGCTCTTTCCGCCGGCATGGGAAGCGAACTGGCCGGGGACATGAAAGAGCTTTTGGAGAACATGCGCAACGTCATACCCAAAGCCCTGGACAGCAAGGAGTACGAGACCAACAAGTCGGCCATCGTCGAGGAGTATCAGGAAAAGAACGGTGAATTGTTCGGCCGTTTGGAGCAGGAAGCGGAATCGAAGGGGTTTTCCCTGCAACGGACCGTCTCTGGTCTGGTGATGGTCCCCCAGAAGGAGGGGCGCAACTACACCCAGGAAGAGTACGAGGCGCTGGAGAAAGCGGAACGGGACAAGATCGACGAGGCGGGGAAGGAACTGACCGAGAAGCTCAACGATGTACTCCGCCAGGTGCGGGAGAACGAGAAGGCGACCAAGGATACCCTGTCACAGCTCGACCGGGACCTGGGTCTGGCCGCCGTCGGCCACCACATCGAGCCACTCAAGGAGAAGTATGCCTCCTACGGAAAGGTCATTACCTACCTGGAGTCGGTGCAGGAGGATATTCTCCTCAACCTGGAGGATTTCAAGGAGCAGCAGCCCCAGCAATCCCCCATTCCCGGTCTCAAGCTGCCGCGCCAGGAGCCTTCCTTCGAACGTTACCAGGTGAACGTCTTTGTCGATAACAAGGGGGTGGAAGGGGCGCCGGTGATCTTCGAGGCGAATCCCACTTACAATAACCTGTTCGGCCGGATCGAGCACATCATGCAGATGGGAGGAGTGGCCACCACCAACTTCACCCTGGCTAAACCCGGGGCGCTCCACCGGGCCAACGGCGGTTACCTGATCGTCGATGCCCGGGAGGTTCTCATCAATCCGTTTGCCTGGGATGCGCTGAAACGTTGCATCCGCAGCGGCGAGATCAGGATCGAGGACGTGCTTGAGCAGTATCGCTTCATGTCCATCGCTTCCCTGAAACCCGAGCCAATCCCGCTCCAGACCAAGATTATCATGATTGGTTCCCCCTGGATCTACTATCTCCTTTTCTACATGGAGCCGGACTACCGGAAGTTTTTCAAGGTGAAGGCGGACTTCGACAGCCGCATTGCCCGGACGCCCGAAATTATGAAGGATTACGCCCTGTTCGTTGCCACTCACTGCAGGAGCGAGAATCTCCTTCACTTCGACCGGAGCGGGGTGGCAGGGCTGCTCGAATACTCGGCACGGCTGGTGGAGGATCAGGAGCGGCTTTCTTCCCAGTTCATGGAAGTTGCTGATCTGATCCGGGAGGCGAGCTACTGGGCAGGTCAGCAACAGAACTCCGTCGTGACCCGTGAGCACGTGCGAAAGGCGATCGATGAAAAGATCTACCGGAGCAACCGGATCGAGGAGCGGATGCAGGAAATGTTCGACGACGGGACAATTCTCTGCGACACGGAGGGAAGCGAGGTAGGGCAGATCAACGGGCTGTCGGTCCTCACCATCGGTGACTACATGTTCGGCCGACCATCCCGTGTAACCGCCCGCACCTATATCGGCAAGGGGGGTATGGTCAATATCGAACGTGAGGTGAAGCTCTCCGGACCGATCCACGACAAGGGAGTACTCATCCTTACCGGTTACCTGGGGGGAAAGTTTGCTCACGACAAGCCCCTCTCCTTTTCCGCCTCAATCTGCTTCGAGCAGTCCTACGAGGGGGTGGAGGGGGACAGCGCTTCATCCACCGAGCTCTATTCACTTCTGTCTTCCCTTTCAGGCGTGCCGATCCGGCAGGGTATTGCTGTAACCGGCAGCGTCAATCAGCTCGGGAAAGTACAACCCATTGGCGGGGTGAACTACAAGATCGAGGGGTTCTACGCAGTCTGCAAGGCCAAGGGGCTCACGGGAGAGCAGGGGGTAATGATCCCGTCAAGCAACCTGCGCCATCTCATGCTCAAGGACGAGGTGCTTGAGGCGGTAAGAGCGGGCAAGTTTCACCTCTGGAGCGTGTCCACCATCGATCAGGGGATCGAGATCCTGACCGGTGTTACGGCCGGGGAACAACAGCCGGATGGCGGTTATCCGGAGGGGAGCATCAATTATCTGGTTGACAAACGGTTGCGTGAAATGCTCGAAAATATGAAGAAATTCAGCGCTCCTGCTGAAAAGGAGGAGAAGGAAAAGCATTGACTACGGTTTTTGCATTAATTAGAATAAGGGCGGTTCGGGTTCAACGCGAATAGAGATGTGCAGCGATTTCTTGGGTGGAAGATTGGGGAGGGGCCGCATTGAAGGTTCTGCTGGTAGACGATGTCAAGCTGTTCATCGAACTGGAAAAGAGTTTTCTCGCCGGTTCGGATGTCACAATACTTACTGCCGGTGACGGTGAGGAGGCGCTGGAGATTGTCCGGAGGGAACGGCCGGATCTGATCTTTCTCGACCTGCACATGCCGAAGATGAACGGTGTGGCCTGCTGTACCGCCATCAAATCGGACCCTGACCTCCTCTTTATCCCGGTTATCATGGTGACCACTGCGGGGCGGGAAGAGGAGATCGAGCTCTGCAACAAGGCGGGGTGTGACGATTATCTTACCAAACCGGTTGAGCGGAGCGCCTTTCTGGAAAAGGCCCGCTCCTTCCTGCCTGAGATTGAGCGGCGGGAGGCGAGATTCCCGCTCCAGACCCCCGCCCTCTTCAGGGATAGTAAGGGAGTCTGTACGGCAGCAGTTGCCGACATCAGTAACGGTGGCATCTACCTGTCGTCAGATTACCCCGTTACCCAGAACGACACGATGGAGCTGGCCTTTTTTCTTCCCGGCCGCGATGTGGGGGTGATCAGCATCACGGGGAGGGTTGCCTGGCTCAACAGTGGCAAAACCCGCAAGAAATGGGATATGCCGGTCGGTTTCGGGTTGGAGTACACCACTATCAGTGATGATGCTCGCCGGGCGATCCAGGAGCTGATCGACAGCCGCGACGAGGAGGAGTAGGGCGGCACGTGATCGCCCGTTTCAAGCTATTACAGCAGCGCGTCTATGGCGGCGAAGTTCAGGTAGGTCTCGGCGGTCGACTGGAGAAGTTCCAACTTCTCATGGTCATCCGCCGTTATTTTTGAAACGTGGTCCAGGAGCTTGGTAAAGACCTGGGCGGTAGTCTCTTCGATGCGGATGTAGGGGACGCCGCTCTCGTCAAGGATCTTCTGGGTTACGGCTGAAATGGCAGTGTGCCCCGGAATGACCAGCCCGGCGATCTTGTCGCGGTAGGCGGGTATGTGGTAGAGGGATGCGGTGGTGACGAGCAGTTCGTCACGGGAACTGGTGGTGATGAGGAGTGTGGAATTCTGCAGGCCGTCAATCACCACCTGGGACGATGCAGCCCCCAGCTGGATATGGTGGGCGATCCGGTGCAGTTGCGTCGAGTCTCCCCTGAGGGGTTGGCCGAGACGGCGTGCCAGGTTCTGGAGCGTTGGGTTGGCTAGGATTGGTGAGTAATCGAAGGCACCGGCTACCCGAATGCCGCTCCCGGCGAAGGCCTTCTGCAGGTATCCCAGTGATGATGCACGTTTCTCGGGGATGAGCTTGTTGACGAGCAGCATCTGCAGCGCTGCCCCTTCCCTCTCATAGAGTCCCAGGTTCAGCCGGACCGAATCGATCACGTTGCCGATCCCCCCTCCCGCCACCATTACCACCGGCGCATTCAGCAGTTTTGCCACCTGGGCGTTGTTCAGCCCGATTACCGACCCCACTCCGCCGTGTCCCGCCCCTTCGATGATGAGAAAGTCGTTCTTTGCCTCCAGCTCCCGACACGCCTCCCGGAGTTTTTCGACTGCGGCGTCAGATGCCAGTTCGCCGTCAATGAAGCGCTTGGTGGACCCCTTTGTCAGGACGACCGGCGACATGAGACGGCAGTCCTCCTCCAGCCCGTAGAGCTGCGCCATGAGCACCGCATCCTTGTCCATCGGTACACCGTTGAAGGTGACGCACTTGGGGCCGATGGCCTTCATGAAGCCTACCCGGCCGTACTTCCGGCGGGCGAGATGCATGAGGGAGACACTGACCGTAGTTTTGCCGCAGTTCTGCCCGGTAGCGGCCACGAAGAGTTTTCTGCACATGCCGATTCCTTTACAAACGTTCTGTTTGTAACTATAGGCCAGTGGCGAGTGGCCGGGCAACTGTGTATACTCTATGATGCGTATACAATGGAAAGAGGAGCGGAGATGGTGCGGATAGAGGTCATCATGGTGCTTGCGGTGGGGCTGGTGGCATGCAGCGGCGGGATGGACCGGGGCGAAAGCGGGCTGTCAGGGGAGGAGCTCTTTCTCCGGCATTGCAGCGGCTGCCATCCGGAAGGCGGGAACAGCAAGTATCCCCGGAAGAGCCTCGACCGCTTCACCCTGGCGGCCAACGGCATTCATACCGCCGATGACATAGTGGATGTCATGCGCCACCCCGATCAGGGGATGACCCGCTTCGACCGGCGAACCATCGGCGATGCCGACGCCCGGAAAATCGCCGGATATGTCCTGACAGCATTCAAGTAGGAAATGCTTGGAGTTTTTGCGTCAGAGTGCTCCCCACCAGAGCCACATCCGTGCCAGTAGGGCCGCCAGCCAGCAGCCGGCGGCATTGTCAGAGATGCGGTCCAGATGTCTGTCGTAGATATCGAGGCAGGAGGTTGTTCCCGCGCCGGGAGGGAGGTCGCGGCGGAAGTTACGGCGCATGTCCAGGACAAAGGCTAGTTGCCATGCGTTGTTTCGGATGTAGCGGCCGGTGCCCAGCCAGAGTGCTCGTCGCTCGCTGGGGGTGGTGTCGCTTATCAGTTTACCGAGTTGCTTCAGGATTGGTCGTAGTTGCAGCCTCTCCGTCTTGTCCTGTTGTTGGTAAAGTGAGGGTAGCTCGCGGAAGAACGGCTCCCATCCCTGGGCTGCGAAGTTCATGATGATGGCATTCAGTCCCTGACGTGCTGCCAGTCCCTCCGTCTCGAAACGGCGGGCCGAGGTTTCGATCTCGGCGGGGAGAAGGAGCAGACTACCCTGATGCCGGATCGTATCGGCGAGGCGGGTTTCGGCCAGCAAGGGAAGGGTCTCGTCGAACGGTCCGATACCTGAAAAGGTTTCCCTTCCCATGAGGAGCCCCTGGTCGCCATGGCTGCATTCCGGCCGGTCGAGGCGCGCCTTGCTTTCATAGTAGTAATAGGCGAGGGATGGTGTGGTGTCTTGTCGCCGGAAGCGGATGGCGAAACGTCCTGCCAGGAGTACGTCGGGGGTGGCGTATCGGTTGGCGGCAAGATGGTCAAGGCTCCGTCGGAAAGCGAGGTGGTCGGCGAAGCGGGAGTCGGCGTGGAGGAAGAGGAAGAAGGGGGCGGTCGCCACCGAGGCGCCGGTATTGAGCTGGCGGCCCCGCCCCGTACCGGTTCTGACAATGGTGACGGGAAAGGGAGCGGATACCGCCATCTGCCGAGCCAGGTCCGGCGTGCCATCGGTTGAGCCGTCATCGCAGAGGATCAGCTCAAGCTCTACTGAGCGCTGGTCGGCCAGGCTGCGGAACAGGTCGGCCAAGCCGGCCGCTTCGTTGCGGACCGGGATGATGACGGCGAGTTCGGGTTGTTGTGTCGGTCGGTTCATGGGAGGCCTTTTGCGGAGAGGGCAGTCGCGCAGGCTGATGGTGTTTGGTAGTCCACAGCATAGCACAACCCGGAAAAATGGAGAAAGGCTTTCACTGTCTGGTGCGGCGGGTAAAGTATAGCCGACTGAGGGTGATGGACGGTATAATGACCGAAAGGATTGACTCAAAGCAGTTACACTTCACGGATTCAGAGGAAAGCCGCCGGTGAATTATCTCTTCCATCTCTATCTCTCCCCCGATACCCCGGCGGAACTGGTCGGGAGTATCCTGGGCGATTTCGTCAAGGGGCGTCTCGACACCACCTATGCTCCGGATATCACCCGGGGGGTTGTTCTCCACCGACGGGTGGACAGCTTCTCCCACGACCATCCTGCGGTGCGGCGAAGCCGGTTGCGTATTGACGAGGCCTATGGCCATTGCAGGGGAGTGCTTGTGGATGTCTTTTACGATCACTTCCTGGCGCGCACGTGGGAGTGCCATCACCCTCTGCCTCTTCCCGTCTTCGCGCGGTATGTTTATGCGGTCTTGGAAACCCACCTGCCCCTTCTCCCTCTTCCCATGCAGCAGATGGTAACCCGGATGATTGCCCACGACTGGCTTACCTCCTACCGGGACGAGGCAGTCATCTCCCGGGTGCTGGAAAGGCTTTCACTCCGCCTGCGGCGACCTAACCTTTTGGCGTCGGGGGCCGAGGAATTGCGGCGCAACTACGAAGGGCTGGGAGAGGATTTCGAGGAGTTCCGAAAATCGGCGGTGGCGTACGTGAACGGTCTGACAGGTGAGATCTGACGGCTTTCAATTTTTGACGCAGAGGCGCCGAGACGCAAAGAAGAGCAATTCCTACTCAATCCGTTCATGCCATTCTTGGGCATCGTTGTGTTTCTGCATTTCACAAGCGTTCCCCTGGCAAACAGGGGAGAAGCAGCAATAAAAAAAGGGCCTGCAGAAATCTGCAGGCCCTTCGTGCTCATGATGAGCCGGTTACCTTTTCTTTGCCGGCTTGGCCGGAGCAGCCGATTTGGCTGTCGGTGCCTGGGTTGACCAGTGATTCAGGTCGTGGGCAATGCTGTGGCAGTCGCCGCATTTCGGGAACTTGGCCAGCATGCCGGCCGGATGCGGTACACCGTGGCAATCCTGACACTTGGGCACCATTTTGTGCTTCTCCTGGTGACAGTACACGCAGGCCAGGGTTTTGTGCTTGGAGGTACTGGCGGTGAGCAGGTCGTATGCCTTCTTGTGACAAGCAGCGCAATCCTTGGACGGCACTGTGGAAGCGTATTTAATATTCTTCGGCTGGTGAGCCTTGTGACACTTGGCACAATCGGCCTGGACCATCGTTGGTGCGTGTGGTTTGTGGCACTGGACGCACTGTGGAATTCTACCGTGGACGTTGTGGCAGGTGGAGCAGTAGAGTGCCGAGTGCTTGCTCTTGAATTCCTTCAACTGGGCGATCTGCTGGGTGTGACAGGTCACGCAGGCGTCGGTGACGTTGTTGGCGAAGGTGATATATTTGGGCTTGTGAGGATTTTTGTGACAGTTTCCGCACTGCCCCTTGAGGTTGTAGTGGGGTTTCCCTTCATGGCACTGGTTGCACTGCGGTATGTTGTTCTTCGAACTGGGGCGGTGACCCTCATGGCAGTTGGTGCAACCGACCTTCTTATGCCAGCCTCCAGCCTCTTCGATATCGGCGGGGGGGGTTGTGTGGCACTTGACGCAGTCGTCGTTGGTCAGCGGTACCTTGGCTTTTGCTGGCGCAGGTGCTGCGGTTTTGGTCGCTGGCGCAGGTGCCACTGCTTTTGCCGGCGCTGTTGCCTTGGCAGGTGCTTTTTTGGCCGGTTCAGCGGCCATTGTCTGGAACGCGGTGCCGACCATGAGCGCGGTTGCCATGGTCAGGCCGATAGCGAGCCTGACGAGTTTCGGTGTTTTCATCGTTTCCTCCTTGTGGTTAATACTGCACATCGAATTTCACTGCAACACGGAAATGTGCTTTCCTGATGCGATATTTTCCCGGATGGGGACCATTGACAGTCGGTACACATTTGGGGAGATTTTGTCATGTTTTTTGGGGTCAGTCAATGAGAAATGCATAATTGTATACAGTATGCAGAATTGACGCGGATATTGCCATGTTTGTCATGTCAACAATCTTCCAGAAGGTATATGCAGCGCGACAGGTTTTTTCTTGCCGGCCGGTGACGATGCTGCTATACATCTGCCATGGAACAGCCACAACGGGTATCTCTTTTTGAAATTTTAAAGGTATTCTTTTTAATCGGGGCCACTGGCTTCGGCGGAGGGATGGCAATTGTCTCCCTCACTGAGCGGGTCTGTGTCCACGAAAAGAAGTGGGTCAGCATGGACGAGTTCATGCACGGTCTCGCCTTCGGCCAGATACTCGGGCCATTTTCTCTCAATACCTGCACCTTCGTTGGCTATTACCTGCGTGGTCCCGTCGGTGGCATCCTCGCCGCGTCAGCCTTTATCACCCCATCGTTTATCCTGGTTTGCCTGCTTTCCTGGCTCTATTTCAGGTTCCACGAGCTTCCCCAACTCCAGTCGGCGCTGAACGGAACCAATCCGGTAATCATCGCCCTCATCATTGTTGCTGCGATTGGAATGGGGCGTTCCAAGGTGCGGGGGAAGGATGCCTGGATCATGGCTCTTGCCGCTTTTGCAGCAGCAGCCCTGTTTGATGTAAGTGCGCTGAACATCCTGGTTGCTGCGACTGTCTGGTCACTGGGCCGAAGCTGGTACCGGCGGGAGCATCGCTGATGGGTGGGCTTGTCAAACTGGCGTGGCTGTTTTTTAAGATTGGCATGATCTTTTTCGGCGGCGGATATGTACTGATCCCGCTTCTCCACCGCATCATGGTCGATCAGTTGCACTGGCTTACCCTCAAGGAATTCCTCGACGGTGTCGCACTTTCCCAGCTCACTCCCGGCCCCCTTGCCATACTCGCAACCTTTACCGGTTTCAAGGTGGCAGGGCTTCTCGGCGCACTCGTCGGGACGGTTTTCATATTCCTTCCCTGCACGGTCCTCATGCTTGCCATCTCCAGTCGCTACGAGAAGATGCGCGACATGGAGCTGATCCGGAACACGCTGGACGGGCTGCTGCCGGCGGTGGTAGGGCTGGTGGCAGCGGCGGCCTGGAACCTTGGGAAAACCTCCCTCGTCAGCGGCCGGGATTTCTTCCTCCTCGCGGCCGGCCTGCTCATTCTCCAGTTTACCAAGGTAAGCCCCATGTTCGTCATCCTCGGGGCGGCGGTCGTGGGGCTCGTCTTTCACTTCAGCTAAAACTATCCCGCCTCACAGCTTCTGGTGTCACGGCAACCTTCCTTCCTGCCTCAGCTTGGCAAGGATGCCGCTGATGGCCGGCATTGCCGCCATAGCCGCCCTTTCTCCCTCCATGATTGCCTCGTTGCGGCGGCTGAAATCCGCCGAACCGACGAACCCCACGCTGGGTTTGATGACCACATCGGCCTGGGTGATGGGGATGCGGGAGATTTTGTTGTACATGATCTCGACGGATTTCATGATGGTTTCCATGATGCCGGTCGGGATGGTGGAGTCGATGTCGGAGGTAACATCCACGGCGATCACCACGTCGGCGCCGTACTGCCTGGCCACATCAACCGCCAGCGGGTTGACGACGCCGCCATCGACGTAGCTTGTCCCGGAGAACCTGGCCGGCTGGAAGACGCCGGGAACGGAACAGCTGGCCTGTACTGCCATCCCGGTGTTGCCGTTGTTGAACACGATCTGCCCACCAGTCTTGATATTGGTGGCGACGGCGTGAAAGGGGATCTTCAGTTTTTCAAGAGGCGTGCCGTTCACTTTGGCGTTAATGAAGTTTCGCAGCCGGTCCCCCTTGAGGAAGCCGTTGTCAGGTATGATCAGCTCGGCGACATCGCTCTTTTCCAGCGACAGGGCAATCCTCTGCAAGGCGTAAGCGTCATATCCATAGGCGTACAGGCTTCCCACAAAACTCCCCGCGCTGGTGCCGACGATCATGTGGATCGGGACCTTCTGTGCTTCGAGAACCTTCAGAACTCCAACGTGGGCAAAACCCTTTGCAGCACCAGCTCCCAGCACCACCGCAATTTTCGACGGTCTGGCCGGCGGGACATGGGTCGTCGCTGTCGCACAGGCGGAGATGACCATGCTGAAGCCCATGATGAGCAACAGTTTAAGCGTGCTTGTCTTTGCCATGATTGCCTCTCTTTGGGGGATCAGCCTCATCGGGCCTTTCTCCAGAATAATTGTTGAGATGGGATGGGGTGGTGTCAGAGCTGTATGCGCTTCCCGTTGAAGAACTCACCAACCCGTTCCGGGCATTCCCTGAACGCCTGGACAGCGGTGTGGAGCTCCATGCTGCGGGAGTCAAGCCCCTGCCGGTCAAGGGCTGCTGCAACCTGAATGAACGCTTCGTCGTAGAGGGACTTTTGCGTCAGGTTGAGCATGACCGGTTCTTCGTTATCCAGACAGGTTATTTCGAGGGATTTCCGGCACTGGTCAGGGTCGGTTGCGCCGATGCTGCGGCACATGATGGGGCGTATGGGGTGGATAAGGCACCAGCCGCGGTGGTCGAGAAAAGCGCAGGGGATACGGAGGCGAATTCGCTCTTCGTTGTCCACCCCGTAGAGATATCTGGCGTACTTCTCTATCTTTGTCATCAGGGGGACAAAGGCCGGCTGATCCTCCACTCCACTGAGAAAGGCGGCGATGGTGATAGCTTCGGGGAGGAGAACCGCCACGTTGAGGTTGCAGCAGGCGGAGCAACCGGCGTGGCAGGCGATGAGCGCCGCCTGCTTCCGGCTGCTCCCGTTGTCGAGTGCCTGTTCGGTGAGATGGACAGCAGTGTCGAGCATGGTACGCAAACCGGCGGCATCCCCGGCAGCCTCAAGTGCCTGCTCTACCGCTCCTGAAAATGCCGCGTAATTGATATTCATAATGGCGAACCTGGTTATCTACTTTGCTCAAGTTAATCCCCCCTCCCCTGGTGGGTGGGGGTGAGGGGGAGGGGATATCTTAGAAATGAAGCACCTTGCTGGAGAGTAGTAGATAACCAGAATGGCGAATTACCGCTTGAGGCGCATCGACACGTAGTAGGCAATAGTCTCCGCTATGGTGTTTGCCGGGTTCTTGGCGTTGTTGAAGACAAGGTGGTAGAGGGTCGGGTCCGCTACGTCCCGGTTGAGGAAATCCTTGATGAACTCTTCTCTTTGCCGTTGTTTTTTCTTGATGAGCTTTTCCGCTTCGTCTTCGTCGATGCCGAGTCGCTTTGTGATCGACTTCAGCTTGAATTCCTGGGGTGCGATCATGCGGAAGTGGTAACAGTGGGGTTTGTCCTGGGTGAGGATCGAGGCGCCACGGCCGATGATGATGACGTTCCCCTTCTCGCTCAGGGCAACGATCTGCTTGCAGAGAAGCCGGTAGTAGTCCTTGTCGCTTTTCCAGCGGGATGAGAAGGTGGAGACCATGTCGTCAATGAAGCGGTTTTTTTCACCCAGGTTGTGCAGGAGTTCTTCCGAGAGGTTGTGGTGTTTTGCCACTTCTTCCAGCAGGGCTTTGTCCATGATAGTCCAGCTGTCACCGGTCTGTTTCTCGATGAGTTCCTGGAGTTTCTCGGTCATGGGGAAGCCTTCGCAGCCGAACTCGCGGGAGATGGTGATGGTCGGCCGGATCTTGTCCCCAAGCCAGGGCCCCTTCAAATTTCTGCGGCTGACCTCCAGCAGGCTTGCCAGACGTTTCTCGATGGATGGAACAAGCAGTTTTTCGGACATTGTCAGCCTCCTTTGACGTCGACGCGGAATTGCCGCGTGTTGCCGGCAGCGACGAACTCTTATTACTAAGTAGGCCGCGGTTTGGGCGGTTAGTCAAGGGAGGAATGAAAAAATTGTGATCATGTCAGGCCGATTTGCATGCCCGGCTGCATGTCAATCAGCCGATACGACCATGACCATTCCGAGCGCGCCGATGGAAACCAAGTGCGGTTGTCCGACTTTAGCGACGGTGACGGAACAGATCAGGTAGTTCCGGTAACGGAGGAAGCCGAGTTCGTTTCTCAGAGCGCCGACGGCGGCAGAGATGATGCCGCTTTCTTCCCGGGCCTGTTTGGCGATCTTTTCCTTGTGACGGTCGAAGCTCGGGTTGGTAACGGCGAGAAGAGCCAGCGCGGCAAGAAGTATCAAGGGTGTGCGGTAACGTTTCATGTAAGCTCCGATCATGTTGTCCAGCCGATGGCCTGTAGCCAGTCAGCGGTGGTTAATACTTTGCTGAAGCGCATCTGCTGGGTCACCAGGATTGCACGGTGGAGTTCCTCTGCCGTCACCGCTCCGGCGGCGTTGCTGATGGCGAGGGTGCCGGTGGCATCGGACAGGAACTCCACGCCGAAACCGAGGTGGTACGCCTGGCGGGCGGTGGTGTCGCAGCACATCTGAGTCATGTAGCCAGCTATGGCCAAAGTGTCGATTCGCCGCTTGCGCAGCCATGTCTCCAGGGATGTGCCGGTAAAGCTTCCCGGCAACTCCTTGCCGATGAGGAGATCGTGGTGGCGCTCCGAAACGTCGGGATGGAGTTCCCATGCGGGAGTTCCCTTCCTGAATACCATCGCATCGGTCTGGGGAGAGGCATGCTGGATCACTACTACCGGAATGTTACGGCTGGTGGCGGCATCCATCGCCTGCAGGATGTTGGGCAAGCTCCCGGCGGGGTGGGTGACCGGCAGTTTGCCGGTGAAATACTCATTCTGTACATCGATGATCAGCAATGCCCGCTGCATGGTCACCTCCCTGGCATTACAGAGTACTGTCGTCGTTATAGAGAAAACGGAGGGCGATGTCAAACTGAAAGGGCTCTGGTCGGTAAGGTGACGGTATCGACCGACCCATGCGCAAAAAAAAGCCCCGGCAATCTGCCGGGGCTTTCGTGAACGGCATGTAGCGAGTGGCACTACTGCGAAGTGTCAAAATTAGCCTGCTTGACCACCATGTCCACCACCGGCAGAGTCGGCACCTTTTCCAGACCGTAAATTGCCTTCAGGTCGATGTCCTTCGGTACGGCTCCCAGGAGTGCCTCGGCCACCTTCTGGTCTGCCTGGCGGAATCGGAGCTTCGCCTCGACCGTGACGGTCTTCGCGCCATTGGCGGGGAAGCCGTAATGGACATCCTTGAACCCCCGGGGTGGAATGGTTTCGTGGCGGGAGAATGCGGTAACTTTCCAGGGATCGATGGCAAAATGAAAATCGTTCCCCATCCCGTCGGAGTGGAAGTTGCGGGCGTCCTCGGGGAGTGCGCCCTCGGGGGTAAGGGAGCCGCTTGTCATGACGACCTTACCCGTTTCGTCCTTCGCCGTTATCTCAAGCCACATCTGTCGGACGTTGGTGAGGGAGGTGGGGAGGTTGTGGCCGGCCCGGATGTTCTTCACGCGTACCTTTACCTCCGCAAGCCTGCCGTCGCGGTAGATAGGGGATATTTCCAGATCGGCCGCAGACTTCAGGCGCTCAACCGCCATGTCATACTGCTGCATGAGGCTCTTGGCCAGCTTCTCGTCTCCTCCTTTTTTTGCCGCTCCGGCTGCCAGGTAGGAGAGGAGGAAGTTGGCGCCGTTGAAGTAGTGCCGGTATTCCCCGCGCTCCGGCTTCCTGAATTCATCCGCTGATTTCCTGAAGGTCTCCGTCTCCACCATATGGCAGTCTTGGCAGAGGATCTCCTTCTGGGCATAGGGGCCGTGCTTCCACTCCAGATAGGTGGCCTCGATGGGGAAATGGTTGTCATAGTGATATACCTGGTGGCAGCCGGCGCAGAGGTCTGCCTGGAGATGGAGTGATGACTCTTCGCACTTGTGGAATCCTGCGCCGCAGTTATCGGATGGCTTGAAGGGCCCACGTTTGATCAGGGTCTGCCCCTCCGTCGTCTCTACCCCGGGGGTCAGGATGAAAGAGCCGTTCTCCGGTTCGTGGGAAGGTGTCTGCCAGTGGGTTGTGCCGCTGATTGAGTGGCAGATGTCGCAGGACACCCCGGCCAGGGCCATGTCGGAAAGACCCCCATTGCCTGGACCCTTGATTTCACCGGTAACTACGCCGGCCGGGGAGTGACACCCCTCGCACTGGCGGGCAATGTCATGTCCCACCGCCTTGACCCCCTTGTTAAGTTCTCCCTGGTAGATCGGGTCCTTGAAGGCGAGGCTGTGGACCGAGCCATTCCACTCCTTGTACTGCTTGGAGTGGCACCCGCCACACTTCTTCGGCTCATTGAAGGGGACGGAGGACTTGTTCCATTTGATGAGGGACGGGTAGTAGGGATAGAACTCCCGGTCCACGTCGAATACCCTGGATGCGGCAAGCGCTGATCCGGCACACAGTACCAGAATAAGGGCTGTGCAGGCCAGAGTGCGTAACGGGTGCAAGCTGTTCATTGATTCCTCCAGATGATGTGATTAGCTCGAATTAGTATTCGTAAATGTATCGAACGGTGTGGGGTGCGTCAACCTTCCGACGGTAAAATTCTCATCAATTGTCTCGACCTTGATGCTTGATTCACAGACCGCTGACGATGGTCCCTTCCGGGTACTCCACCGTGAAGCTGAGGAGAATTTCCTTCTTTTCCCTCGGCTGCAGGGTGAGCTGCCAGGTGAGAAGCCCCTGTTCGTCACGCTTTGCAGGGGGGGGCGAAATCTCCACGTCCTTCACTTCCACCTGGTTGTTCTGGCTGACCGGCAGCTGGTCGCGCAGTTCAAGGTCAACCGGCACATGCTTCAGGTTCTGGACGGTGGTACGATAGGAGAGTCTGAGGCGCAGGGTTTTGTCGAACAGGCCGGGAGCGCTTTTTTCACGCTTCAGCTGTTCGTGCTTAACCACGATCTGCCGGTCCTCCCCGAAGCCGAGTCTGACTTCTTCACCCATGGGAACGTGTGGAACCCTGCCAGAACCGACGAATTCGGGGCCGATGAACAGGCTGGCGCTGCCGGGGAGAAGGGGATAGGGGAGGGAATTGGTAAGTGTGGCGTGGAGGAAAGCGCTTTCCCGTAGTTTCGGCACCGCAAGGTAGCTGAACCGGGCCGTTATTCGCTGGTGGTCGAGAGAGAAGCGGTGCGCAACGCCGTCGCTCGGGATGGTTACGGGGCGCTGCAGGGCGAAACTCACCTGGAGTCCGCTGTCGACAATCCCCGCTGTTGCCTGTTCAGCTTCCCTGTCTTCCGCCATTTCAGCCTTACGGGGTGCTGCCGCCACTGCTGTTTCCATGGGGGCTTCCCGCAATGCCTTGAAACGGGGGCGAGGCTCGTAGATATCGAGCCACCAGGGACGGAGTTCCGGGGGTGCGGTGCCGGCTGCCGGTGAGGCGGTGGAGAGGCGTGCCGCAATGTTCGACCAGTTCTCGCCGCTCTGCTGGCGTATGTCCGCTGCCAGGTCGAACTCAGCCTCCCCCGATTCGGGGAGGGCCCGAATGGTGTAGAGGGGAGTCCACGTCGTCTGCATGACGGTGTATCCGAGTTCCAGTCCGAATTCACCACCCTTGACCACGTCGAGCAGTACGCTGGCCCGCTTTCCCTCCAGCGGCTTCAGCTGCTGCATGGCTTCCAATCGCTTGCGAAGCGTTTCCAGCCGATCCTCCTGCGCCTTTTTTCGTTTCTGCTGCTCCAGCCGCTTTGCCTTGACCTCCGTCAGTCGGGTGCCGACAAAGTTCAGCGTCCGTTCCCATGCGGCGACGTCCGGCTTGCCGGCAGCAACTTCCCGTGATGCCGATCCCGCCGATGACGACTCGATGGAGGAGAGGAACTTCTCCTGACTGGCCAGCACCTCCATCCTGTCGCCGGTCTGACGCAGTTCCCACTGCTGGGTGTCGATTGCCGCCTGGAGTTCGTTCATTTCGGGCAGGGCCGAGGTTTCGCTGAACCGGTCCGCCAGTTCAACTCCGAGAATCCTGACCGTTGCTGCGCCCTTGCCACTTACCCTGAGAGAAGTAGGGGTAAGGGTGGCCGGGAGCGGGTCGAACACCACCGTCTGGGGGCCGGCCGGGAGGGTGAGCTGAGCGGTGCGGGTGACTGCGGTCCGGTCAGGGTAGACAGTTACGGCGGTAATGGTGCTCGGCGGCGCGAGGTCAGCTGCTCCGGCAACGTCAGCGCAAATCAGGATGGACAGCAGCAGTATGAACGGTCGTGGCATGAATAATTTCTCCTCGGAATGAGATGAACCCAACTGCGGTGGGATAGCAAGGGATAGTGTACACCTTCCCGTGGCGCCGGCAAGTCAGAGGTGTTGCAGTGATTCCCGTGGAGAGAATTGGTGGTATAATGTAATCATGAAGCAGAGAATAAAAAAACAGATAGTTGAAAATGCCGGCGAGGTGCTTTGGGGTGTCGGCGTTGAAAGGTGGTGGCAAGAATGAACGTGTTTGATTTCGCAATGGAAAAAGAAGAGGAAAGCAGGGTATTCTATGAAAAACTTGCAGCAGCGGCAGGCACCGGAGAACTGAAGTCCGTCTTCAGCCTGCTGGCAGAGTCCGAGCGGGAGCACCACAAGCACCTGGCGGCTCTGAAAGCCGGTACCGACCCCGCGATGGCAGAGTCGGTCGTGCTTAACGAGGCAAAGAAACAGATAGGGAAGATCGTCGGTGATGCTGCTCCTGAAACGGTCCTGGCGGAAGACAAAGATGGATACGGCCAAGCCATAAAGGCGGAGGAGGAGAGCATCCGGCTCTATGAAGAACTGGCTGGGAAAGAGCAGAACGCGGCCGCAGCCAGGATTCTGAAACGGCTCGCCGAGGAAGAGAGACACCATCTGGAAGTCATGGAAAATATCTACGAATTCGTCGAATCTCCCCGCACGTACCTGGCTTGGGGCGAGTTCGGCAATCTCAAGGAATACTGACCGGCATTGCATTGATACGAGAAACGCGTAAAGGTGCATGTGCAGAAGCCCGCATGAAGCGGGCTTTTATTTATCATAATTTGTTATGTAACTTCTGTCTGATGCTCACGATGCTTTACCTTCAGACTCCTGCTTCTTTCGAAGGCATGCTATGACCTTTTCTACTTCCTCAACATCCAATGGATCAAGACCAGGCGGAATGTTCACGCCATCGAACTCCTTATAAATTCTGAATCTGATGCAGGATGCAAAGTCAGCGAAACAGAGCTTCTCCTTTATGTACTCTGCAGTCTTGGGCAAGTTTTTCATGTTGTCGTTAAAGAACTGGCAACATGCCAATAATTCACAGGCCATTTCTGCACCTCCCCACAACAGTTATGTCGTCAGGCTACCAGTTGGCGAATTGTTGAACGAATCGTTTCAGCTCCAACGGAGGTGTCAAAGCACCCTGCTCCGGCATATGGATCGTAATTGCTGATCTGGGTGATAAGCTCCGCAACTACATGCGCCTTGTCTGCATATCTTTCAGGATCATCAGCAATTGCCATAACCTCAGTCAGGAGCCATGAAGGAAATTCTCCCGACATGTTTTGCTGGAGCGCGGTAGATCTGAGCTTACCAAAGAGGTCCATGCGCTGTTTCCTCCCATGCCGTGTTTTCTCAATCGTACGACTCCATTACATCGCGATGCTCAGTCATAAGTGAACCCGCAAGCTCTTTCATGTCCGCTTCATCCCAGAAGGAGAGTTTGTCAAGGGTTTTCAGGTATTTTAGCGGGATGGGGTGGGTGCCGCCACCGCAATCCTGGTAACGGGCACAGATAATGATTCCTATTTTTTTCATTGTTCGCCTTTTTAAATAGTGTCACATCCGGAAACTCCGGATGTGACACTAAATAGTTGTGGGCAAAAGCTGCTCGTCAAACAATGGGTTGAGCATCACCAGCAACAGTCGATTGGTACTGTGCCACGGCTGCATGAAGGGCGGAAGCTGCCATGTTCGAGCAGTGCATCTTTTCTTCCGGCAGTCCGTCCAGGGCAGCGGCAATTACCTGGTCGTTGAGAGCAAGAACTTCGTCAAGGGGCATCCCCATAACCAGTTCTGTTGCCACAGATGACGTTGCTATGGCCGCGCCGCATCCCTTGATGAGAAATTTGATGTCATGGATGATGTCATTCTCGATCTTGATAAAAAAGACGAGGGCATCGCCACAGCCTGGGTCGCCCGCCTGCACCACCACGTTGGCGTCGTCAAGGGATCCGACATTGCGCGGATTGTGGACATGATCCAGAACTTTTGCAGAATACAACCCACTCATGGGGAGATTCCTTTCGTACAAACAGGCAGATCATCTGCAGCGCTTTTTTCTGAGGCGATGTTTCCCGTCATGGCGCCGGAAATCGCCAACGCCTTCTGCCCCACAAGGGCTTGGGCCACTTTGCACCGGGCGCTGGACAGAAGACGCTGGACCGTGCCGCGCGAAACTCCCATGCAGGCACCAGCTTCTTCCTGGGTTTTCCCCTCTCCATCACACAGATGCAGGGCCTCCAGTTCATCGTGGGCAAGGTGAATGATCTCCATCTCCACGAGCGGGGTCCCGGCCGGCTTGAAGACCGCTTCATAGCCGGCCCGATGGGGACAGGTGCAGTTTCTCGGTTTACGTGGACGCGGCATGGCTAGTGGGAGCAACCATGGCTGTGACCGTGGCCGCCGCAGGTATGGCCCGGCATGTATTCCGGCAGACCATTTGTCTTGAAGAGCGCAATGTTGTCAGCAATGGTCCCTTCCTGTGCCTGAAATACCCGCATTCCGGCAGCGTTCAGCTTGTGAAGCGCGCCGCCGCCAATGCCGCCGACCACGATTGCATCCACCTGCTGGCCGTCGAGACCTGCCACCGGATTGCAGGCTCCGTGCTGATGAATCCGGTCGCTGTTGTTTATCGCTGTTACCTCGCTGGTGGTAATGTCCACCACGACAAACCCTGGCGCAGAGCCAAAATGCCCATATACCTGGCTCTCCAACCCTTGATTCTCCAGAACCGGAAAACAGACTTTCATTGTGTACCTCCATTTGTAATGTGTATATGCACAATATGGCATTCAAAAGCATGGCTGTCAATAGATGTGTTGTACCTTTGCCTAAAATTATTTCCTCTGGCTCCTGAAGTAGCTTGTCAGCCAAAAAGTGGTTGCACACACGGTAATGCCGCATGTTAATCGAGGTCCCGAACTTTGTGATACACTATAAAAAAAGGATTTTTCACACTGAGAGGCAAAGCCATGACAAGACAGTTGGCGGTAATCTTACTGCTGCTCCTTTCCTGTGCCGGTTGTGCTATACCCCACAAGGAAATCGACAACAACCCTCCTTTCTCTGCTCATTATTTTCGCTACCACGATCTTGACATTAAATGGCAGGCTGAACGAAACGCTGGTGGCATAAGCATAAACGGGACGGTCCACAATGTTCGCTCTTATTACCTTCAGGACCTGGAGTTAACCGGCAGGCTCCTGAACGACCAAGGCAGGGTTGTCGTCAGGGAAACATATGCCGACTTCCCCGACTATCTACCCCCGGACACATCAGTACCGTTCCACCTTGAGTTCCGTCTTTCCCCTGGCACAAGGGCGGAACGGATTCATTTCAGTTATGTTTACTTGCTGGCTGAACCTGTTCCACCTTTCCGGGTGGACGAGGATGTTCCCCATTTCGGCACCTTTGTTTCACCTTTATAACAATTAAGAATCCTCCCGCGTCACGCGGGATCACCGATCCTATTTTACAGAGAAAGGGTAATATCAATGGCAAGTAGAGCCCTGCTCTGCCCACGCTGCGGGCGGCTTATCGGCAGCGACGAGACCGTCTGTTCATGGTGCGGGACCTCCCGCACCAACCCCTGGTGGAAGGCAATGGGCTGGAGCCGTGGTTCGTTGCGCGATGACTGGCTGGTGCATTCGATCATCACCGTCAACATAATCTTCTATGTGATGTCACTTGTCCTGACGAGAAATCATTCCTTCAGCCTCAATCCGCTCGGCTTTCTTGCCCCTGGACAGACCAGCCTGCTTCTGCTTGGAGCATCAGGAACCATACCTGTCGACGAGTATGGCCGATACTGGTCATTACTCAGTGCGAACTACCTGCACGGCGGAATTTTGCACATCTTCTTCAACCTCATGGCCTTTCGCCAGATTGCGCCGTGGGTTAGCCGGGAATACGGCGACAGCAGGGCGTTCACCATTTATACAATCGGCGGCGTAGGAGGATATGTCCTCTCCTACCTGGCAGGCATACCTTTTACAATTGGCGCCTCCGCGGCTGTATGCGCCTTGATCGGTTCTCTTCTTTACTATGGCAAGAGCAGGGGGGGGACATACGGTGCCATGGTCTTTCGCGAGGTTTGGGGATGGGTCATAAGCCTCTTCCTGTTCGGCTTCATTGTGCCGGGAATCAACAATTGGGCTCATGGAGGCGGAATAATCAGCGGGATATTGCTTGGGATGCTGCTGGGATACAGTGAGAAGAGGCAAGTGACACCGCTTCACCATCTGATTGCCATAGTCTGCGGTATAGCCACAATCGCATGCCTCACATGGGCTGCGGTCGGCGCAGTAGCGTTCCGGCTTGTCGGGAGATAGAAGACAGCACGACTAACAATGTCCTTCCCTTTTCTCCGCTAATTGTCTACAGGTAGCGAAGGCAACAAACTCCCCTCACTCCGGAGCGAACAATTCCGAAGAAATCTTCCGGTTAATCGTGATTTCGCCCAGAACGATTTCCGATAGTTTCATATCGCCGGCAAAATTGATCAGTCGGTAGGGGAAGAGAACCCCATCGATTGCATGGAAATCGCTGTATTCGGTGGACAGTTCACCAGCCCCCATCATTCCCATGGCAAAGTTGGCAGAAACTCTTACAATCAGACGTGTTTTCATGTCAATAAGGAGACTCAACCGGGGCGCATTTTTCAGTTCAATCAGCAGCAGATACGTATCGCGCCCGTTGTGCCTCTGTTTCCCGCCATATTTCACCTTGAACGATCCGTCCACGAGCCCCATCGGCAGGTCAAGATAACTATACTGGTAGATCATGGACTGGAGCACAAGGGGGGAGACCGGGGTTAATCCTTCGCTCCCCACATGCCAACCATGATTTCCATTGAGAATCCGTATTTCGCCCCCCTGCTCCGGCATTACTTCGATGCGCAGTTTGCCGGACCGTTCAAAGTAGCGGGTATAGTTACCCTCTTTCCCATTGAGGAATTCCGTTATTTGACCCTTGGCCGTGACCGATATGATTTTTCTGACAGCCTCTGCGCCTCCGTAAGCCTTGAGCACGGAAGCAACGAGCTCACCACCAGACGGGTCAATTTGTCGTTCCGCCCCACAACACCTTCCGGGGAGAAACAGCAGGGACAGCCCTACAGTTGTGGCAGCGATGTAGAGATATCGTCGCGATGACATGGTCGCCTCGTCACCAGTGTACTGGAGCAGACTGTCCCTTGTTACGGTTGTTTTACTTCCCTCAGAAGGGAGCCAGCCAGATTTTAAAGAGTTTATAAGGGAGAATCCGTTCATCTCTCCCATAATTGAACCGGGGCATCCGATGTATCTGGGAAGCGGTAAAGTAGAGGTAATCATCCGGTGAAATGCCCATGCTGTCTGGCCATTGGATATGGTCACTCTGGACGATCGTGTCCAGTGTGCCGCTATCTGGCCGATAGCGTTTGATGGCGTTTTCTTCCAAAGCAGTGAGATAGAGGTTGCCGTCGGCGTCCATCAGCATGCCGTCTACCGCCCCCGTTTCTGCCACCCTTTCCACATGCACAGCCAGTTGCTTCTCAGAGAGATTGGGGTCCTTCAGTGCGGAAGTTTTGATGCGATAGAGGGTTCGGCCGGTCAAAGCGTGGTAATAGAGGTACTCTCCCGCCGCGTCGATCGCAATGCCGTCGGCGTGGATCTGCGGCACCCGGCCTTTCTCATCGCGCAGCTCCTTGCCACCGATTACCGGAACATAGCCTGGCTCGGCTTTGGTGGATGGATGGACAGCAAGCAGCCTCCGGCTCTTGCCAGTCGCCAGATCGACCACGACGATGGCGCCTGCGCCTGAATCGGTGATGTAGGCAAGATCTGCTGACGGATCGAAGCGGACGTCATTAAGGTAACTGTTACGGGGGGCAATACTATCATCAAATGGAATGACTCTCTCAACAATGCCGGTAGCCAGATTGATCTTGACCAGTTTCGCTCCACCCGGCACCACCCCCTTGAACTCTGGCGATGCGGGATCGAGAACCCAGAGGAAATCGTTGTCATCAACCACTACGCTCTGCACACAGATAAAGTGGGCTTCGGGATGGTTTGCCTCGTCCCGCCCCCACCGGTTCCAATCATTGTCGGGGTAGGGGCGCAGAGAACCGTCCGTCAGCACCTCAGTCACAGAGTTGAGCGGGTCTTTGTCCCAACGGGGAAAATTGACAAAGACCCTTCCCTCCTGCGAGACGGTTACCCCCGTGACCTGGTCATTGAAATAGGGGTACTCGAACAAGGCACCCCGGGCAACAGGTTCGGCGGCGTCATGGCTGATCGGGTAGATCGCGCACCCTCCAAGAAATAAAAGTGGCACGAGACACCGGACGAGTCGCATGGCAAGTCCCCTTGGTGTGCTTTCCATATGAATCTCCGCGTTACAACTCCTGGATCAAGGTGCTTAACACATCTTTAAGGGACTCATACCGTTCCTGAACGGCACTATCATTTTTTTCAGGGCTAGACTTGAGCGCCTGGATAGCCCTTTCAGCCGCATCCATTTTCTCGAGCGATTTTTTGACTGCCATCTTGTTCTGCTTTGCCTTCTTCAGGTAGGCTGCGGCTATGTCAAGTTCTTTGACGGCCTTAGCCGGCTCCGCAGTCGTGACCTGGTATGTTTCGGCATATTCTACGTGCAGCTTAGCCTCGATAAGGTTGTTTTCACCTTTAAGCGTGGTTTCCTCTTCCGGTATAACGGCAGCAAGGTAAGCCGCAGACCGCTCGGAAAGAGCCTTGCTCTTTTCCCAGACTGACTTCAGCTCCGATTCTGCAACCTTTCCTTCGCCGGCCAGTTTTTTCTCCAGTTCTGCAACTTCCTGCGAAAGTTTACCGACCTCTTCTTTCACCTTCGCGCTCCCACCGGATTCCGCCTTCCCCAAATACCCCCTGGCCTGTTTAAGGTATCTCCCCGTATCGGTCCGTCCCTCAGTGGAATAATTGCGGAAAGCCAGCCAACTATTCCTGTTTGCCTGAAAAAGGGGTGAGTACAAGCCGGTGTAGAGAGACAGAGCCCTATGCTCGGCGACTTGCAGGGCTTCATCAGCCTTTCTGGCCTCCTTCGCGCTTAGATATTTCTGCGCCTTGGTCACGTCCTGCTGCAACCTGAGCAACGGCAGTTCCACTTCGATTATGATCAGTGATCTATCTGCCAGAGCTAACTCCCTATCGGCTTCCCGTTTATCGTCTTTTTCAAGATAGGCTTTTGCCCGGTCGATATGCATCTTTGCCTTATCGGTCGGGAGATAGATGGATATCATATCCAGGGAGGAATATATCGGGGGAAGGTCCTGCAATATCCGCTGTGCTGGTTCAAATTCAAGATGCTTACGGGCAATGTCGATGTGATTCTTGACAGTTGACGTGGAAAGATCATCCCTGATACTCTCCAGCAGCCTTGCGGACTCAGCCACATCACGCCTGGCACTTGCCCATGCCTCGCGATGAATATCGGCTCGTGCCTGGGAGATGTGTCGCAAGGCGATGACTGCAGTCCTTTCTATGGTAGATTCCACATCCGGCATGATGCTCCTGTACGGTATGGAACTGTCATCGCCCTGTGCCAACTGGGCACAGGCAGAAGAGGCTATAATCATGGTGAAGACAAGGGCTATGGCAGTTGAATAAAATTGGCGCTTTCGTCTCATGTTATTTCTCCTTTCCAGTAAAGTGAGAGGTCATTATGTATGCTCAATAATTCTCGCAGCATCTCTGCGAAACGATTGCAAATAGCATCAAAATTGAAAACAATCCCCCTATGCCAAACTTTGTCAGCATCCCCTTATCCATGGTGCCCTCCTTCAAGCGAAAAAAAGCCACGCAAAATCAGCGTTAAGTATACCTAAATTCAAAGCCTATTCAACTGAGCAAGGGTGCATTTCAACGCCGCCGCACCCGGCTGGGGAATGGCGGTGTTCAGCTGTATCTCCTACAGTTAACCTGGTAGCCATAGCTACTACTTTCAGGTGCATGGGGAGTTGGAAGAGCTAATACCCTTCCAGTTTGAAGTTGGAAAAAAGAATCTGGCAGGTAACAATCACCGTGAAAAGGAAGAATGCGGTAAGCGATACGGCAGCAAGCTTCCGTTGTAGTGCAGGTATGGTCTCCGCAAGGCTTTTCTCCTTGCTGAACTGTTGTAACAGTCCGACCCCAAGTCCGGTGACCGTGCCCGAAAGCATGAGAATGTACAGTGGGTATCCTGCATAACCATACTCTTTCTGCAGAATGCAGAACGGGCAGTGATGGGAGGGCATTTCGTAGAAGTAGAGGGATATGAAAGAGATAACAGAGACGATCGATGTGAGAAATGCGATTCCGCTCATGCTGGCGAAGAAATAACCACCCTTCCCCTGCACGAAAAGTCTTGCTCCTGCTGCAAAAGTAATGAACATGCTGGAGTAGAAGACGATTTCCATCGGGGCACTTGGTGCCGCAAGGATTTCTGAGGTAATTTTGTGTGAGTTTTGGCTGAAAAGGCTGCCACAGCACGAAGTAATTATGTCCGGCCTGAGACCAAGAAAGTAAGCGCCCTGCACCACTGTTTCAGCCAGGATAAAGGGGGCCATGATCAGCAGCAGCAGGTACTTGGCCTTGATAAGCGGATAATCGTACCCCTGGTTGTCGGCGTGATTGAGTATCAGCCACAGGCCGGCCAGGATGAAGGTGACTATCTTGAGCAGCAGTGTCGGATAGCCGAAACTGCTGACCGTCAGGGTTCCGACGGCGCACATGGCCCCCACGAACAGGTGGGAGATGCTGTCGGCGGTCTGGATGAAGAGAAACAGCGAGACCAGTTGGAAGGCCAGGAAATAGCTGACGATGGTGGAAATCAGGTAGGTCCGGCGCTCCAGTGCCAGCTGAAGTTCGCTGCCGCTGGCGAGGTCCCACCGGCGCAAAATCCGGATGCTCCAGCCGGAGGCGTAGAGGGACATCAGGCTGATCAGCAGGGATGAGACGAGCAGCGCCAGGATGCCCGGGTCGAGGATCATAGTGCTGATTCCCCATCGACGACCTGACCGTCGCGCATCTCCACCACCCGGTCAACCAGGTCAGAGCCGTAGACGAGCGGATCGTGGCTGGCCAGGATAATGGTTGTCCCCCTTGCCTTGAGATCGCCCATGATGTCCATGAATTCGTGTGATAGCCTGGTGTCGAGGTGGGTGGTCGGTTCATCGGCGATGATGATGGCGGGATTGTGTATCAGCGCCCGGGCAATGGCCACCCGCTGGGCCTCGCCGCCTGACAGCCATTCAATCCTGGCGTCGGCCCGTTTACCGAGATCGAACATCTCCAGGGTCTCCATCGCCCGCCTCCGCAGCAGGGAAAACTTTTCCCCGGTGGGGTAGGCTGGAGCCATGACATTTTCCAGGGCAGAAATCCCCTTGATCAGGTTGAACTGCTGGAAGATGAACCCGAAGGTGGAGCGCCGTACTTCGGTCAGGAAGCGCTCCGGCAGGCTGGTGATCTCCCGCTCGTTGAGGAAAATACGGCCGGTGGTGGGGCGGGCCATGCACCCTATCAGGCTGAGCAGCGTGGTTTTGCCCGACCCGCTCGGACCCTTGAGGACAGTCGTTTCATGCAGCTGCACATCCAGGGACACCCCGTGCAGGGCGGTGAACTCGTTCGGACGGCCGGCATTGAACACCTTGCTGATGTTGCGTGCTGATATCATAAGGGCTTTCTCAACGCATGACCGTATCGGGGTCGATGGTAGCCGCCCGCCACGAGGGGATAATGGTGGTGACGGTGTAGGGAACGACGGTCAGGAAGAAAAGCGTTGCCACCTGGCCGAAGTCGATAAACGGGGTCAGGCGGAAGGTGGGATAGAGAGTCGACCATCCTTTGATTACCGGCGCGAACAGGGCGGCCGAGGTGAAAAAAACATGGGCGTAGGCAAGAATGGTCCCCAGCAGGAAAGCGGTCAGCGAGATGATGCTCCCCTCCCAGAATTTCATCAGCATGATATCGGAGGTTTCCCAGCCGACAGCCTTGAGGATACCGATTTCCTTCTGTTCTTCGGCTGAAAGGCCGGTGGCCTTGTCCCAGGCAAAAATGACAAAGGCCAGGGCCACTGCAGCGAAGATGACGATCATCAGCCCGGAGCGCCAGCCGAAGAGCGCGTCATAGGTGCGCTGGATCTCGGTACGCACGATGGGGCGGCTGTCAGGATACATCCGGCTGATCTTTTCGGCAATGGTGGCATACTCCCGTGGATTGCGCACCTGCAGAGCCAGATCGGTGGACTGGTCTTCCGGTATGCCGGAGAAGTCGCGGTAATCCTTTTCCGAGAGCAGTATCAGGTCGCTTGTCACCAGCTGCGATTCGCTGTCAAAGATGTTTCTGATGGTAAAACTGCGGGGTTGGCCGTCGTGCCCGGCAAAAGCAATGATGTCGCCTCGATTGGCGCCGCGCATCCTGGATATGCCGCTGCCGATGTCGATGCTGCCAGGTTCGGGCGGGTTCCCGGCCGGTACCATCATGGTGTAATTAGCCAGAAAATCCTTGTCGTACTTATAGCCCCATAAGCGTGGGTGTACCGAGATGACGCCGTTGATCTGACGAATCCTGTCGCTCCAGGCTACGGGAATGGTTTGGTAGCGGCCGGTCATGGTGCGCTGGACGATGATTTCCGGTGCCTCGTTGAGCACCAGGGCCGCCTCATGCTTGAGGGCGTGGGTGAAAAAGAGTATGGATGCCAAGATAAAGACGAGCAGGGTGTAGACCGAGAGCAGTGCGCCGTTTTTTCCTTTGCGTCGCAAAAGCGCCGCGAGGGTGAAATCCATGATATGCCGTTGTCGTTCAATCATCCTGGTCATGGTTTTTGTGCCAAGTGGGGTGGTGGCCCGACCAGCCCGCCGCTGGGGAAATGCTCCAGCGACAGGGGGGCATCCTGGAACGGGGTGGAGAGATCGGTCATGCTCAGGTGTCGGGTATAGGTGGCCTCGGTAAACAGGCAGAGGTCGGTCAGTTCCAGCTGTCTCACGACTGCTGTCTTACGGGCAAACAGCGGCGCGGATGCCCGCACCTTGGCTTTTGCGTGCAACATCAGCCCTGTCAAAGACAGAACCAGTATGGCAGTCGTTCCCATATATATCGTTGAACGGCGGAACTCCATCAATCAAGCGGTTTCAGGATTGCCGGGGTGACATCTCGAAAACGGATCCTTGATGTGCCATGGTGGTCTTTCATAAAATCACGCGCCTCCGTTTCTCTGACAAAGGGGATCAGTTCGCGTCCCATCGGGCCGTACACATCGCTGCCGATCACATAATAGGCTGTCAGCCCATTCACCAGGGAGAGATCGTAGTAATTGGTGACGAATACAGCAGCGACATCAGTCGTCTTCTTACCTGGTGCATAGCGGGACAGATTCAGGTAGAACCTGAACATGTCCTTGGCTCCATCAAAATGAAAGGTAGCGCCGTCCCTGAACGTGATCTGTGCGGCAAAATCCGGATATTTTGCTACAAACATGCCGCAGACCGGGCACTTGTCTTTTGGACCTGCCTTATGAGGTTTCAGGTCAGCTGCCAGGGCCAGGGAAAAACCAAAGAACAGAACAGTAAACATGATGCATATGTTGCGAAAAATTGCCTTCATTTGCGTTATCCATTCTGTTTGAGTGCTTTTTTCATCTTTCGGCGCTCACGAATCTGTTTCGTATCCCGGTACATGTCGTCGTAGCCGCCTTGATGGCGGTTTCGAATGATGCCGGCTAGCCGCCATTCTCCTAAACAATCCCGGCAAAAGCAAAAAGAAACATGCTAACGAGGATGATTTTTTTCATAGGATGCCTCCACCTGTTTCTGAATGTCAAATTGACGCTGTATCAGTTTTTCAAGCTTATCTTCCGGGATGTTCCCCAGAATTTTCTCCCGAATGACCCCATTCCTGTCGAGAATAAAAATGGTCGGAAACCCAAATACACCATAGTGACCCGAGATCATTTTGTGTTCATCGGTCTGAAACGAAAAGGTCAATGTATTGTTTTTTACGTACGACTCGACGGTCTCTTTAGTGTCTCCCACGTTTATCGCCAGAACAGCCAGACCTCTCTGCTTGTTCTCGCGGTAGAAAGGTTCGAGCAGTTTCAATCGGTCCCCGCAGCACGAATTGGTCCAGAAGTAGAGGACGACAACTTTACCCTTAAACTGGCTGAGGCTGACGAACTCGCCGGTTATGTCCGTACCGGAGAATCCCGGTGGAGTATCGCCGATCTTTACCCCTTGCTTCGTGTCGCAGCCGACAGCAACAGACAGGGTTACGAGCACTAATATTACCCTTAAATAGATCATACGGAAAATCTTTGGACCTTTGAAAGGTAGTTTCATTCACGTTCCTAACCAGATGCAATGCGCGTTGTGTTATGTCTGCCGGATTGTCAATGATGCATTGTACATACGCACAATAGCCAGTGTGGAAATTTTATTCCTCACCCAGGTTATTTGTTTCGTCTGCGATCCGGCCATCACTGACGTGGAAAATCCGGTCGAATCCTTCCACCATGCGATGATCGTGGGTGACGACCAGGATGGCCGAGTTGTTCCCCACCGCCAACTTCTTTAAAAGGGCCATGACGTTTTTCCCATTAACGGTGTCCAAAGCGGCGGTCGGTTCATCGGCCAGGATCACCTTCGGCTTATTGGCCAAAGCCCGCGCAATGGCTACCCGCTGGGCTTCACCTCCGGAAAGGGCCATGGGGTAGTTTGTTAGTCGATGGCCAAGATTAAGCGCGGCAAGGAGTTCCGTCGCCCGGTTTTTGGCTTCGTTCTTCGGCAGGTTGTTGATCTCCAGCGCAACCATGACGTTTTCCAGGGCTGTCAGAAAAGGGATCAGATTGTGGTGCTGGAAAATGAAGCCGAGCTTTTCCCGGCGAAGCCGTTTCAGATCAATACCAGGCAGCCATCCTTCATCGGCGACTGTCGTGCCGTCGATGACCACCTTGCCGTGGGTAGGCTCGTTAATCAGGCCGATAGAGGTAAGAAGGGTGGTCTTGCCTGACCCTGAAGGGCCGAGAATGGCGACGAGTTCGCCCGGCTTGACCTGAAAGGTGGCATCAGCGATGGCGGTTACCGCCGTCTCCCCCTTGCCATAAATTTTCGTCAGGTTTTCCACTTCGATCGCATGCATGGTTTTATCCACCCAGAGCCTCCGCCGGCTCGACCTTGAGCGCCTTTCTTATCCCCACGAAGCTTGAGATCGTGCAGATGGCGATGACGATGACGAACAGCGCCTGCAGGTCGAAGGCTTCAAGAACGATCCGGCGTGGGAATTTATCGTAGGTGAGCTTGATGAGCAGATAGCCGATGCCGTAGGCGATGATTCCCATCAGGAGCGACTGCTGGAGGATCATGCCGATGATCACCCGGTTCTGCGAGCCGATCAGCTTCAGGGTGGCGATCACCTTGATCTTGTCGATGGTCGAGGTGTAGATGATGAGCGAAATGATGACTGCCGAGATCACCAGGAGAATGATCCGGAAGAGCCCCAGTTGCATCCGCGCCTTTTCGATCATCCCTTTGGTGAGGATCTTCGTCTGCTCTTCCACCGAGAGTGGTCGGAAATGGTTCCAGCGGCTGATCCGTTCCTGCACCTCATGGAGGTTCGCTCCCGGCGCCAGCCGTGCTACAACGGTGTTCACCGTGTGGGTCGATTCCGTGATGCCGGTGATGTTCTGTTGCAGGAATTTAGTCTGGGCCGGCGACAGGGTCTGAATGCCGGCCAGATTCGCACCGATCCGCTCCCGGTCGTTCCGGATGGCGTCGTTGTCTTTCTTGAACTGAATGTCCTGGGCATCGGCAAGGCTCACATAGGCAGCCGGGTCGCCGCCTGACGAGACCACCTTGCCGGTGATCCCCACCACTGTGTAGTCGTGAAGTCCCAGGTGGATCTTCTCGCCGACCTCCATCTTCATCGCCTTTGCGACTACCATTTCATAGTGTTTCTGGCGGATGTCCCGTCCGGCAATGATACCGGGCGGGCCGCCGAAACCGTTCAGATCATAACCGATAAGGAAAAAGCGGAAAGGCTTCCCCAGCCGCTCTATCTGGATGGTCTGGAAGGACAGGGGGGATGCCTCCTCCACGCCGGGTACCGCCCTGATACGGTATTTGATGTCCTCCGGGATGCGTGAGTTCTCGGCAAAGGGGCCGTTGGTATCCTGCTGAACCACCCAAATGTCGGCCTTGGTGAAGTTGAGCACCGCCAGGGCATCGGCAAAGAGCCCCCGGTAGATGCCACCCATGCTTATCACGACTCCGAGCAGGAGCCCCAGCCCGATGGAGGTCAGGATGAACCTGCCCCGGTTATAGCGTATGTCCCGAATGGCGAGATTCATTTTGCGGTCCGCACCTTCATGCCGTCTTTGAATTTTGCCATCTCAAGTGGTGGCGCCAGCGCAATCCGTTCCCGCCCGTCAAGGCCGCTAACGATTTCCGTGAGGTTGCGGCGATCCACGATGCCAACAGTTACCGGCTTGAAAGCAAGCTTACCATCTGCCACGACCCATACGCCGCTCTTTTTCTCCTTCGGGACAATGGCGGCAGAGGGTAGTGCCAGGGCATCCTTCTTCATCTCGGTAACGATGTAGACATCGGACTGCTCCCCCAGACGGAAATTCTTGAGTAGGGGGGTAAAGGCCACGTCCACCTCAAGCTCTTCGGTGACCCGGTCACTCTCACGGCCCAGGCGGGCCACCTGGCCAGGGAACGATTCAGTGGGTGCCGAACGAAGGGCGATCAGGGCCTTCTTGCCGATTGCTACCCCTTTCATCAGGGATTCGTCCACATTGGCCTTGACCCAGACGGTCCGTGGATCCGCCATGGTGAAGATCGATACCCCCGGCGTAACCGTGGCTCCCTTTTCCAGGTCCCGCGTGATGATTATCCCCTCTTGAGGGGCATAGATGAGCGTATCCGCGACCTTGCTCCGGGCAAAACCGAGGCCGGCACGATTGGCCCGTTGTTCCATTCGCACAGCGTCAATCTCCGCCTGACAGCGTGCAACCTCTTCCCTTGCAACCTGGCAGGTGGTGTCATACTGTTCGGCCTCCAGTTTGGAGACAAAGTTTTTAGCGGCAAGGGCCTTGAAACGCTGGACATTATTTTCGGCCAGAGCCAGGTTCGCCTTGGCTTTCTGGAGATTGGCCTGTTCAACACTCAAGTTGGCCGCGGATCGTCTCAGTCCCGCTTCGGACTGTCGTTCCTGCTGGAGAAAGTCGTCGTTTTCCAGCCTGGCAAGGAGTTGCCCCCGTTTCACATGGTCTCCCTGGTCTACAAACAGTTCCACGATCCTGCCGGTGATCTTGCTGGAGACACCGACCACAACCTTGGCCTCAACCGTACCGTTGCCGTACACCTGGGAGGTCAGGTCGTGCTTCTCAACTTTTACGATCTTGACCGTTGGCGGCGCGAAGAGCGTCATCTTGAGTACGACGCCACTGGCCACGAGAACCAAAGACCAGATCAGATACTTTTTCTTTCTTGCCAATGTTTTCAGCAAATCCATTAATGGCTCCTTCGCGGTTGCTTCTCACTATTTCCCAACTGCCCGGTCAAGCCGGGCAAGGGCCGTGTAATAATCGTACATGGCCTGTATTTGCGCCGTTTGCGCATCAAGGGCCTGGGATTGGGCATCGGTCACTTCAATGATGCTGCCGACCCCTTCGTGATAACGACCTTCCGCCAGCGCCCGGCTTTCATTGGATGCCGCAACTTCTTTCTCGGTTGATACCATGCGGGCTGATGCCTCGTTTCCACCAAGCCAGGCGGATTCGACCTCTTTGATGATCTGCAGTTTGAGATTATTGTTTCGCGCCTCAATGGCGCTGATGTTTGCGTTTGCTTCGCGTACCTGCTCAACCGAGGAAAATCCGGAAAAAAGCGGAATCGTTAGATCGAGGCCCACTCCCCAGACATTACCAGTGGGAGGGAAGTCCCGATCGGCATAGCCGATGCTTGCCGTACCCGAAAGTATGGGCAGATAGCTGCTCCTGGCAGATTTCAGGTTGGCATTCGCGGCCATTTTGAGGGCTGCCAATTGCTGCAACTCGGCACGGTAGCGCACGGCATCCTGTTGAGCCTGGCTCCGTGACGGCAACGGCGGCAAACTTGGAGACGGGTCAGTCAGGGAGCGCTCTCCCAGGGAAGCTATGCCCATGGAACTGGCAAGCTCGACCCGTGCGATCTCCCGGTTGTTTTCCGCCCGGATCAGGGCGGTCTTGGCCGCAAACAGGTTCGCTTCGGCCCTGGCCACGTCCACCTTCGCCCGGATCCCCTGATTGAAGAACTCACGCGCCTGCAAGAATACCCCTTCCCGTGCCGTGACGGTTTCCCTGACGGCAATAACCTGTTTTTCAGCTGCCAGCAGGAGATAGAAGGCGCTTTTGACACGCAGCGTCAAATCCTGCCGCGTTATGGTGAGAACCTGGTCTGCGGCATCACGATTGCTGCGGGCGGCATCGACTGCCCCGGCGGTGCGGCCGAAATCGTAGATGGTTTGCTTCAGGTACAGGGCATCAGTATTCACTTCTGTCGTTTTGATGTTCTCCAGCGGCGTGAGAAAAGAGCGTCCCTTGCTCCAGTCGGCGGCAATGCTGATCTGGGGATAGTAGTTTGTCAACGCCTGGCCGGTTCTCGCTTCAGCGCCGTGCAGGTTTTCCTTGGCCTCGACCAACTGGGGATGGCTCTTCAGGGCTGTTGTCAGCGCCTCATCAAGGCTAAGCGGTTCTGCGGCGTATGCTCTGCCGGTCAAAAGGCTCGTAACCAATAGCAGTACCGTTATGGCTTCGGCACTACGCCGATTTCCGTTTTTGCTCGATTGCGTGCGACACGCTACCGATTCTGCATTACCGATGGGCATCCGGGCTGTATTCCTTTCGACATGGCGTTCTCAATGTTTCCGGTGTTGGGGTAGAGTGTAAACCCTGTCCTGGTAGTCCAGTACGAGGGCTGAAAATGAAGAAAGCATCTTGAGCATGGCGATTTAAGCCATCCATAAGAGATACGCCCCCACAAGAGCGACGACCAGTCCGCCGATCCGTTTCGTCCAGGCGGAGAAGTTGACGATCCCTCTGGCCTTGACGAACGACTCGATGAAACCGGTGAAGGTGCCGGCCGCCAGCATCAGCAGGCAGTGGCCGATGGCGTAGGTGAACAGCAGGGCCGTACCGTAGAGCACCTCCCCTCTGGTCGCCACGTAGGTGAGGATTACCACCAGAACCGGCGTGGCGCAGGGAGAGGAGACAATGCCGAAAAACAGGCCGAGGATGAACGAGCCGACTATCCCTCCCTGTTTCGGCTTGAAATCACGCTTTATCGGCAGGCGGATCTCGTAGAGCCCCATCATCTGCCCACCCATTACCAGCGCCACAATGCCGGCCGCTACGTACCACCAGCCACCGACGGTGCCAAACATGGTCCCCATCAACCCCGCCGCAGTGCCGAAGGCGGTGAAGGTAAGGGAGAGACCGAGGATAAAGGCCAGGGAGTAGCGAAACGCCTTCCAGCGGTCTCCTTCGGCATAGCCGCCGACAAAGCCGACCACCAGCGGGATGGTGGCAAGCACGCAGGGGGAAGCAGAGGAGACAACGCCGGCCAGGAAGACCGCGCCGAACGCCAGGACCGGGTAGGCGGCGACGATCTGCTCGATGTTGTCGAGGAACGTCACTTAATCCCCAGTGTCTTCAGTTCCCTGACGATTTCAGACTTCTCCGCGAAGCCGATGTGGCGCTTGACCTCTTTCCCCCTGGCGTCGAAGAATATCTGGGTCGGGATCATCTGGACCCGGAACTTTTCCGCTGCTGCCCGATTTTCATGGACGTCGATGAACAGCACGCTGGCTTTGCCGCGATACTCGCCGGACAGAGATTCCAGGATCGGCGCCATCTTCTTGCAGGGGATGCAGGTGCGCGCCCCCAGATCGATAACGGTCGGCTTGCCGGAAGAGAGGGCCTGTTTGACAATCGCATCGGTGGCGGACGGAAGTTCGGCGCATGCTACCCCGGCAAGCATAAGGAGAAGGGAAAGAACTGCTATGCAGCGTTTCATGGATGTTCCTTTCGTCGGCTTAGAGTGGATTGTGCCGGTGCAGCTCTACAGCATCCCCATGATTTCTCCGACCGATGCGACCTTGCCGGAAAACTTTACCTGCCCGTCGATGACCAGTGCCGGCGTGCTCATGACGCCGTATCTCATGATGGTAGGGATGTCCTCCACCTTCACCACTTCGCCGGTCTTGCCGCTCTCTTCCAGGGCCTTCTTTGTGTTCTCATAGAGTGTCTTGCATTTGGCACAGCCGGTGCCGAGAATTTCGATTTTCATTGATACTCGCTCCTGTTCGTAGGTTGTGGTGATGGCCCCGCCCCGGCTCGCCGGCGGGACCGCCCAGTGTCCAGTTCTTACCGTCTCCACCCGGCCCATGCAGGGTAGCCGTTTTCGTCTCTCAGCTTCAGCACGGCATCCCCCTTTTTTACCTCGTCCGCTATAATGGCCGGTTTGCCGTTGTAGGTGATCCGTGATCCCTTAACCATTACGGTATCTCCCTTGTTGATCTTCGTGTCGAGCCGCTCGACGTACCAGGCCGGACCCAGATGGACCGGAATCGTTTCCTTGTCGGTCTTGAGCATAACGTGAATGCCATAGCTCATCCCCTTCGTCGGCGTGATCCTGTCGATGCTTACCACCTCACCGGAGATGGTCTCAACCGTTGCCGCATTGTACATCCGCTGGTAGGCGCCACCTGTACCCCAACCGCCACTGCCGCGCCACCCTCGCCACGGACCGGCAAACGCAGTTGCCGCGAGAGCTGCCACCAGAAAAATCGCCAGGAATGCTGTAAAACTTCTCGTACGTGGTTTCATGACTGCCTCCTTTTTGGGTTATGAGCCGGTAATAGCAACAAACTGTGTCACGTGCAGCAGACCTTTACAGAATCGCATTAAACAGATAGCCGACGATGATAATTGCGCCGGCCACCGTACCGAAAAAGACCGCCAGCAGACGGTTCTTCAGCACATTTTTGAGGATGATCGCCTCGGGCAACGACAGGGCGGTAACCGCCATCATGAAGGCCAGGGTGGTGCCGATGGGGAGCCCCTTCTCCATCAGGGCGTGGACGATGGGAATCACGCCGGCAGCGTTGGAGTAGAGCGGCACCCCGATGAGGACCGCCAGCGGCACGGCGAAGGGATTGTCCCTCCCGGCATACCTGACCAGGAAGTCCTGCGGTGCATAGCCGTGGATAAAACCGCCGATGCCAACCCCGACCACCACGTAGGGCCAGATCTTCTTCAGCAGCCCGGTCGTATACTCACGGGCGTAGTCGAGTTTCTGACGGAAGCTCATCACCGGGATCTCGCCATTTCCAACCTGCATCTCCCAGACGTAGTCCTGGACGTATTTCTCCATCTTCAGCCTGCCGATGACGATACCCGCGACAATGGCCACCAGCAGTCCCGTGGCGATGTAGATAAGGGCTATCCGCCAGCCGAAGAGCCCCCAAAGCATGATCAGCGCTACTTCGTTGACCATGGGGGAGGAGACGAGAAATGAGAAGGTGACCCCGAGCGGTACCCCCGACTCCACAAAACCGATAAACAGCGGCACTGCCGAGCAGGAGCAAAAGGGGGTAACGATGCCGAGCAGCGCTGCCAGGACGTTCCCCACGTAAAGCCGCTTGTGGGAGAGGATGCGCTTGGTCTTCTCGGGTGGGAAAGAGGAGCGGATGACCGCCACCACAAAGATGATGACGGTGAGGAGGAAGAATATCTTGATGGTGTCGTAGATGAAGAAATTAAGAGCTTCGCCCAAATGGGTTCCGGGGGTGAGGCCCATGAGGGTGAACACGATGTAGTCGGCGAGGCTTTTCAGCATGGAATGCTCCATGAGCGTCTGATTGATTACTCACTTAATGAGACAAAAAAATTATTCTTCGTAAAGCTCGATCGCTTTGCAGGCGGCTTTGCGGATAAGCTCTTCGGGGAGTTTTGTTTCGGTGAAAGCGACGGTAACCCCTTTATCAGCCAGATTTTTCATGTTTCGTCTCCTTCAACTTTCGCGTTACACAGCCTTCATCAGTTCGTGCCGTTCGGAAATTTCCTGTTTCACAATCAAGGTAACAATGTCCACAATTTTCAGGACTTCAGGATGTTTAATGGCGTAAAAGATTTTAAGACCTTCCTTGCGGCGTGAAAGAACACCGGATGCCAGCATCATGTTCAGGTGGCGGGAGGTGTTGGACTGCTCTTCGTCAATGGCGGGAAATATCTCGCAGACGCATCGCTCCCCATCACGAAGAAAATCAATGATCTTCAGGCGGGTTGGCTGGGCCAGGGCCTTCAAAATATCGGCACGGAAATCAATCAAGCTTTTCATAAGTGTCCCCCCAACTGCATGACTATATAATCATGTAGTTGATACTCCATGGTTTGTCAAACAATTTCTATTCGAGCATTTTGCCGTCTGAGCGGGCGGGCTTGGCGCCTTTTCGCAAGCAGGCACTTCCCTTACTTATCGCTGATGCCAGGTTGTCGTCGCTCAACCTTTCTCATCACCACCGCCATCACTGCCGCAATGACAACGATCCCCCCCAGCAGTCCGGCAGAGATGAGCGGGTTGTTGAGCAGTGATGGATTGACCAGAAGCACCAGGCCGAGACCGAGCATCATCAGTCCCGACACCAGTTTCAATATCCGCCCCTGCCATTCGGTGAGTTTTCTGCTGCCGAGGGTCACGGTGAATACCCCGACGATGACCGCCAGTGGAATGATGTAAACTCCATTGTAGAAGGCCAGGTAGAGGTAGTACATCGAGGTGGAAAGATGCTGCAGGGTCAGCATTCTCGTGAAGACCATGGGGAAACCAGCGGTGCAGAGAAGCTCGTAGCTGTTGGCTGCCAGAGCCAGAACCGCCGTGCCAGTCACCATCGCGAAGAGCGAGTCGGCCCTGAGGAGATTTCTCATGCGGGCAAAGAGCTTCGGCTTTTGTCCTTCAGGGATCACCAGTGAGATCCCCTGCTCGAAATAGAAAAAATCCTTGATGTTGATACCCGCAACCACGAGGGCGATGATTCCCGCCGCCATGGTGACCGCCGGCAGCGTGCCGGTGAGCAGGAACAGGTTCAGCCAGGCTGCCATGAAAACGAAGTAGACAACTCCCGAGAAAATAACGAATACGCCGCCGATGAGGAGCATGCGGGAGCGCGAATGGGCATGAATGAGGAGACTCAGGAGGAAGAAAAGAACGAAGAAGGCGCAGGGATTGAAGCTGTCCAGGCCGGCGATGACCAGGGTGAAAACCGGCAGGGAAACGCTGGAGGTATCAACCCTCCCGATGAGTGGGATCGTAAGGGTATCTGCGTCGGCACGTGGGTGACCGGGAGGGGTGGCGGCAACCCCTTCCAGGGCGGATTTGACGTGCTGTTCGAGCTCGACGGCGATCTCCGGCGAAAAGCCGCTCATCATCCGGTTTCCAATGATGAAGGTCGGAACGCCGGTTGCCTCCTGGTTGCAGGTCTTTGCCATCGCCATGAGGCGGGAGATGTTCTCCTGGTGTTTCAGCACCTCGTATGATTCTATCCTCAGTGCCGGGTATTTTCGCTGCAGCTCTTCAAGGAACGGCTTTGCGCGCGCGCAGTGTGGACACCCTTCGCCCCAGAAGAAGTACAGGGTTATCCCCGGGGAGTTGCCCGCTTTGCCCGCAACCGCTCCTGGCCCGGCAAGAAGAACCAGGGAGATGAAGAGTGAGGTCAGTACCCTGCAAATAGCGTGCTTCATGCGGGCCACCATGCATCCAGCCTCGGGGGTGCTTCACTGGTACCGTCGTTACTTCGATTCGCGCTGTCTTCCGGCCAGCTTCTCCTTGATATGGGCGATGAACGCCTCCTCATCGGGAATGTTAGAATGAATATATCGCTATTCACTCATATTGCCAGCATGATAATTGCTCAGCACCTATCATCAGCTTGTCCCTCCGACCGGTGCGAAGTGTTTGCGCTGAAACCATAAGGCCACGTTCACCAGTCCGATCATCACCGGCACTTCCACCAGAGGCCCGATGACAGCGGCAAAAGCCGCTCCCGAGTTCAGACCGAACACCGCCACCGCCACGGCGATTGCCAATTCAAAATTATTGCTGGCCGCAGTGAATGCCAGAGTCGTGGTCTTGGAGTAGTCGGTCCCCAGTTTCTTCCCCATCCAAAAGGATACCAGGAACATGACGATGAAGTAGATCAGCATCGGGATGGCGATCCGCACCACGTCCATTGGTAACTGGACAATTAACTGTCCCTTCAGGCTGAACATGACCACGATGGTAAACAGCAGGGCTATCAGCGTGATAGGCGCGATCTTCGGCACAAACTCCCGGTGGTACCGTTCCTTGCCCATGACCTTCACGCCAATCAGCCGGGTCAAAGCCCCGGCGATACAGGGGATTCCCAGATAGATAAAGACGCTCTCGGCGATCTGTTTGATGCTGACGTCGACCACGACCCCTTTCAGCCCGATCAGCGGCGGCAGCACGGTGATGAAGAACCAGGCGTAGACGCTGTAGAAAAGAACCTGGAAGATACTGTTGAAAGCCACCAACCCAGCAGCGTACTCTGTACTTCCTTTGGCCAGTTCATTCCAGACCATGACCATGGCGATGCAGCGGGCCAGCCCGATCATGATCAGGCCGACCATGTACTCCGGCTTTTCAGGCAGGAACACCACGGCCAGGAAGAACATCAGCACCGGCCCGATCAGCCAGTTCTGAGCCAGTGACAGACCGAGCACCTTCTTGTTGTGGAAGACCTCCGGCATCTCTTCGTATTTCACTTTGGCAAATGGCGGGTACATCATCAAAATCAGGCCGACGGCGATGGGGACGTTGGTGGTCCCGACCTGGAAGCTGTTGACGAAGGATTTCACTCCGGGGACAAAATAGCCGAGTCCCACGCCAAGAGCCATCGCGGCAAAGATCCAGAGGGTCAGCCAGCGGTCGAGAAAGGACAGCTTGCGTGAGACATGCTCGCTCATGGTTCCACCCCTCCTATCAAATAGTCAGTCAGTATTCGGCGGATCTCATCCCTTACCCTTCTGAACTCGGGCAAAACCTCTTCAGGGGAGCCAAGAAGCTGGGACGGGTCGTCGAAGCCGATATGCACACGCTGTACTCCTCCGAAGAAGATCGGGCACTGTTCATTGGCCGATCCGCAGAGGGTTATGACGTAATCAAACCGTTGGTCCGCAAACTGGTCGAAGGTCTTGGAATGGTGGTGGGAGATATCGATTCCCAGTTCTGCCAGCACGCGAATTGCCAGCGGATTGACCCGGGTGGCTTCGGTGCCGGCGGAAAAGGCCGCAAATCTATCCCCCAAGTCGTGGTTGACCAGCCCTTCTGCCATCTGGGACCGGCAGGAGTTGTGGGTGCAAAGGAAAAGAACTTTTTTCTTCATATCAATTCTTTCTTTAATCCGGATTTATGGATTAATTCGCATAAAAATTTTTGCCCTCACCTCACCTCCATTATGCACAGACATTCCCGCGACTCAATCCGCGGAGCCGCTCGATGTCGGACTTTGTCACCGCTGCATCCCGAAGGAAATGGCGCAGGATGGGGAGAAGCGACTGCTGGAGCGGGCCAGGCTGTTTGACAATGGAGTAATAGATCCATACCCCTTCCCGGCGGACACGGAGCCATCCCGCATTTCTGAGATGGGAAAGGTGCCGCGAAACGGTGGACTGGGGGAGCTGCAGGGCAGCCATCAGGTCGCAGACACAGAGCTCCTCTTCTTCCAGAAGCAGTGCCAGCACGCGGAGACGGGTTTCGTCTTCGAGGGATTGAAATGTTGAAGCGATAGTTTCCATGTTTTTGAATATATCCGTTAATGCGGATTGAGTAAAGAGGTTTTTGTGCATTTAGGGCTTTTGTCAATTCTGTCAGCAGAATGCAAAAGTAAGCCTGCTGAATTCAGTGGTATTGGTGTGGACGGTGGCGCCTGGCTGGTGTAGAATTGCCGCTGCTATCACGACTCTGTTGAGAGGTGCATGAATATGACGCAATTCGTTAAGGGGCGCGGCGCCAAGAGTGGCCTGCCGCCCGGGACCCTGGTACATATCGGTGAGACGACTGACAGACCGGTAACTATTCACGTTATGGACTATGACGGGGAAGGGTGCCGGGAGAGCCAGCTGCAGTCAGTTTCCCAGTGTATTCCCTACCGGGATGCGCGGACGGTGACCTGGATAAACGTGGACAGCGTCCAGCAAGCAGATATTATCCAGCAACTGGGAGAGTGTTTCGGTCTCCACCCCCTGGTGATGGAGGATATCCTCAATACTACCCAGCGGCCGAAGCTTGAAGTGTACGGCGACTATCTCTTCGTCGTCATGAAGATGTTGCACAACAACGGGCACTCCGAGGTCCGCGCGGAGCAGGTCTGCTTCATTCTCGGTCCCAATCATGTGCTGTCGTTCCAGGAAGGAATAGCGGGGGACGTGTTCGATCCTGTCCGGATAAGACTCCGGGGGGGGAAGGGGCGCATCAGGGCCGCCGGCGCCGATTACCTGCTTTATGCCCTAATCGACGCCATCGTCGACAACTATTTCGTGGTGCTGGAGCAACTTGGGGAAGAGATCGAAGCACTTGAGGACGAGGTAGTCTCCCGGCCGACCCCCCATACTGTCCGTCGCATCCATGGCATGAAGCGGCGGATGATCTTTCTGCGTAGGGTGGTCTGGCCCCTGCGAGAAGTGATCGCCTCCCTGCAGCGGGGGGAATCGGATCTGATTCAGGACGCAACGCAAGTCTACCTGCGCGACGTCTACGACCATACCATCCAGGCGATGGACTCCATCGACACCTTCCGGGACATGCTCTCCGGCATTCTGGACGTCTACCTGTCGAGCCTCTCCAACCGGATGAACGAGATCATGAAGTTTCTCACTATCATCGGCACCATCTTCATCCCTCTCACCTTCATCGTCGGGGTGTACGGCATGAATTTCCAGAACATACCGGAACTGAAGTGGCAATGGGGCTACTATGCTGTCATTGGACTCATGGCGGTCATCGCGGGGGGGATGCTTGTCTATTTCAAGCGGAAGCGGTGGTTGTGATATTTTCCTGCCGAGCGGGGCGAAGTTCTGAACGAAAAAAAGGGGACCTCGTTGGTCCCCTTTTCGCATTCAGCCAAGTCTATTCCTTTGCTACCAGTTTTTGGGCAGGAACAGCCGCACTCCGAACGTTCCGATAAAACTCATCGGATCGTATCTCCCTATGGTTGTGTTGTTCAACATGATGTCGCTCTTGCTGCCCGCCACAAACCTGAAGTCGGCGGTCGCTACGATGCTTTTGGTGATGAAGTAGTCAAGCCCGGCACTGGCGTGTCCGCCGTAGGCCCAATCTATGGTGGAATTTGTTATGTCACCTTTGATGAAGTCGGCGCCGGCACCAATATAGGGGACAAGCCGCTTCTCGGGCATGATCCGGTGCTGGAGGCCAAGCGAGATGTTGGTGGTCTGCTGTTCCGCAACTTTTGCACCTCCTACCTTTATGTCGGTGGCAGGAGCGTGAGTAACATCCAGTTCGAGGGCGAAATTATCGCCCAGACCGTAGATCAGTCCACCACCCCCCACAAAGCCGGTGTTGTGTTCACCGATTTCCGCCCCTCCGATTTCCAAATCTTTGAGCGGCACGGTAAATCCGAGCTTGCCTGTCAGTCCCAGCCTGCCGTTGATGCTTTCGGCCATGGCGTTGCCGGTGACAAGTGAAAAGGCAACAACAGCTAATATAGTAATTCTACGCATATTCCCTCCTGTATTGTTATCGATAAAAAAATAATCAAATTTAGAAAACATTTAGCTCTCATAAAGGGAAAGCCAAATCATCTGGTAAGAGTTGCAGATGTACTATTACTCGCTGAATCCTTTACTGAAATAGTTACCCAATTTGTCCATGCAGTCGTATCAACCAAGTGTGCTGTTATGGTGCTTCCTAAAATCGTTGCTGTCACAAGTGAAGTATTAGAAGATGTGACGGTGTAGGGTGGTGTACCACCAGCAACGGTGAGCGTTATATCAGTTGAAGTCCCGAATGAAGCAAAGGATGGGCTTAGCGTGAGTACAGAGTTTGAAGCTAATGAGTAGGTGCCACCGATATAGGCGATTACAGGAAGTGCATCGTTGGTCACAGCTTGGTAAACTACAGATGCCGCAGTTACTAATCCGGGAAGTGGCGTGTCAATGGTTACTGAAACATTGAATATGCCTTGACCGGCAGAATCTGTTACGACTGTAGTCGGTGAGCTTATTATTACCGATGTTGCACCGGTGGAGTTGTACGTAGACAGGGAAACCGGAACACCGACCCGTGGATTGCCATTGGAGTCGGTTACCTTAAAGGGCAGTTGTTGTAAGAAGGTAAATGAAGATACAGTGCCAAAAACGAGATTTTCTGAAGCTGGTGGTAACTGATTTATCTGTGCACCAGGGTTAAGTCCAGCGCTTTCAGTAAACATTATAACGCCACCACCCCTCACAATCTGGAAAGTGGTGGTAGCGGTAGCAGTCTGTCCGCTGATTGTCCCGGTGCCCTGTACGATTACGTTTGCGGTTTCAAGAATGTTGCCGGTTGTTATGCGTGTTACCGCAATGCCATTTGAGTCGGTAGTTACCGTGGCCAGGCCTGGATCGATGGTTGCGGGGCCATTGACGGGTTCAATGATGCTGAATGTGACTGGAACGCCGGAAACGGCTGTACCATTCTGTACAAGCTTTGCCGTCACAAGCACATGACCGTTATTGACGTCAATAGTTGTACGGTCTGACGCCAACGTAATACCTGTCTTACCGGTGGCAGTTGAAATGTTCCCAAATATGGGGCTCGCTCCACCGGTGGTGGAATTGGCATCATTGTTTGAGAAAGGGCTAGCAGTGCCGTTCGAACTGCTTCCGCAACCACATAATGTTAACAACATGAAGGAAAACAGGAAGGGCACAATCATTTTCAGGCAGCGCATAACTCCTCCTTTATAATCGCATACGGGTGCTTGTTCCGATAACATGACTGTCTTCATTGTCAGGCTGATGCACGCTATAGACATCAATATGCGGCGGGAAGCCCTGTGTTGCGTTAGAATCGGATTATAAATTTACATTAACTAGCACGAAAGTCAAGGCTGAAGCTTAAAAAAACTTCACCAGGACAAGGGGTTTCAGGGTCTTTGAAGTTTAGAGTGGCGTGGAATTGGCGTTTGCGCAGGTGGATGAGGAGACAATCATGAATTCCGGGGTGTTGCCGCCAGATGCCTGATCTCATCAGAGGACGGGTGGCGGCCCGTATAGTTCGTTATAAAGAGGACTTCCTCGTTTTGCGTTCCATCTGCTTGAATATTCTCCTGAAGATTGTATGCTGTATGTTGATTATGCTTAATAATTCAGGGAGGTGGACCATGAAGGGATTGGGAGTGATGATGTGTGTGGCGATGCTCTTTACTGCGGGGTGTGCCACGGAAAGTTTCGTCAAGGAGCAGACGGACCCGATCAGCAGCCGGATTGACAAGCTCGATTCGCGGCTGTCGGGGATTGAGTCGAAGCTCAATGACCTGGAGTCGAAGGCGGCGAAGCCCGCGGCAGATCTCGACGCGGTGAAGAATGCGGTTTCTGCTGATGCCCAGAAGGCTGAAGCGGCAGCCAACAAGGCTGAAGCTGCAGCCAACAAGGCTGAAGCGGCGGCAACCAAGGCGGAAGATGCGGCCAATCGGGCAGATGCTTCAGCCGAGAAGGCGGCAAAGGCATTTGAGATGCAGCAGAAGAAGTGACGTCGGAAAGATAACAGCAGAAGGGGCCGCGGTGACAGAATGCCGCGGCCTTTTTTTGTCAAGAAAATGCAAGTGAACGCGGAGTGACGCTGATAACGTCGGGTAAAACTGAATCCTGATTAGCATCGCCTCTTCAGCTAGTCCCTTCTCCCCTTCCCCCTCACCCTAGCCCTCTCCCTCAAGGGAGAGGGGATGTTTTAGCGTCAGTTGAAAATCAGCCCTGTTTATTAGAAGACAATTTTTTGGGGGAAATTGCGTAAATCTGCTGTAATTGATGTTGTCAGCGCTAAAATTCAGCGTGTTATGTCCACAGGTATGCCGCTCTTTTCACGGATCACCTCGCTGACAAGGTTTGTGTTGACCCGTTCCAGAAGCCCCCGCCGGATCAGAAGCCGTGCCGCAGCTTCCAGATAGTCGATATCTCCCCCACCATCGTTGTGCACTTCCAGGTAAACCCGCCCCCCTTGCTCACCGACCTTGACCGGTTCCCGGACGATGGTGACTTGTGTGCCGACCTGCACCAGCCGGAAAAGGCGTGGGATGTCCTCAGGGTAGAGGCGGATGCAGCCGTGGCTTACTTCCCGTCCCGTCCCCCAGGGGCGGTTGGTGCCGTGAATCAGTATGTCACCCGCGGAAAGACGCAGGGCATGGCTGCCGAGGGGGTTGTCGGGGCCGGGAGGAATGACGGCGGGGAGTTCCGGCTTCTCAGTCCTGATGGAGGGGGGAACGTTCCAGGGGGGATTAACAATCTTCTCTATGATGCTGAAGGTGCCGGTGGGGGTTGCGTGCCCTTCGCTGCCGATGCCGATGGGAAAGGTAGTCACGAGGCTGTTTCCGGCAGCGCGGAAGTGGAGGTAGAGCCGCAGTTCCGACAGGTTGATCACGATTCCATCCGTGTCGGCTGCGGCGGGTAAGAGCCAGGCAGTGGGGAGGCTCACTTCTTTGCCGGTGCCGGGTACAAAGGGGTCAAGCCCGGGATTGGCGGCAACGATTTCGTTGTACCCCAGGTCGTACCGCCGGGCGACTTCCATGAGCGATTCATTTGGTTCCGTCGCATGATGGGTAGGAGTGCCGATAAGCGCCTGGTCGCCGGGGTAGGCGGCACCGGAGGCAGAGGAGTGGAAAGCAAGAAGGAGAAGTGTCAGCAGTATCAGGCTGATGAAGTCGCGCATGGGGGACCCGTTTTGACAGTTGTTGGACGGATGGCTCGGTTAAATCTGCGAGGGGGTGAGCGTCCCGTTCCTCTCAGAGTACCCTCGTTCCGCCGCTGTACGGCTCATTTCGCGCCGGCCAATTGGCCGGCTTTGCTCCATTTCGTCTACAGCGACTGGCACTCGGGCACATTCGATTCACGGGACACTCACCCGCTCCCGGATGAAATTACCCTGTAAAATCAGTGGGCTTCGCTCCAGTTCAAGCCGTAGTTGATATCCACCTTGAGGGGAACCCGGAGCGGGACGGCGTGTTCCATCTCGTGGCGCACCAGTTGCTCCATCACCACCTTTTCCGCTTCCGGCACCTCGAACACCAGTTCATCGTGGACCTGCATGATGAGCCGGCTTGCAAGCCCCTCCTTACGCATCCGGTTGAACACGTTCACCATCGCCTGCTTGATGATGTCGGCGGCTGAACCCTGGATCGGGTAGTTGATGGCATTTCGCTGGGCGAAGGAGCGGATGTTGCCGTTGGAACTGGTGATGTCGGGGATCGGGAGACGGCGGCCGAGAAGGGTGGTGACGTATCCCTGTCCTTCCGCCTTTCGCACGCAGGAATCCAGGTAGGCCATGGCCCCCGCATGCCGCTCTTTGTAGTGGGCGATGAATTCGTCAGCGACCTTGCGCGCCACGCCGAGCTGTTTGGCGAGGCTGAACGCACCTTGGCCGTAGATGACGCCGAAGTTGATGGTCTTGGCCTGGCGGCGCATCTCGGGAGTGACCATTTCAGGAAAGAGGTCGAATACCTCGCTGGCGGTGCGGGTGTGGATATCCTCGTCCCGGGCGAAGGCGTCGCAGAAGACCCGGTCCTCCGAGAGGTGGGCCAGGACGCGGAGTTCGATCTGGGAATAGTCGGCGGAGAGGAGGACGTGTCCCTCTTCCGCGATGAAGGCGTGACGGATCTGGCGACCCTCCTCGCTCCGGACCGGGATGTTCTGCAGGTTCGGGTCGGAGGAGGAGAGCCGGCCGGTGTTGGTGACCGCCTGGTTGTAGGAGGTGTGTACCCTGCCGGTGGCGGGATCCACCAGCTTGGGGAGGGCGTCGGTGTAGGTGGACTTCAGCTTGGAGAGGCTGCGCCAGGTGAGGATCAGCCGGGCGATCTCGTGCTCCTCAGCCAGCCGCTCCAGTTCCTCCACGTTGGTGGACCAGCCGGTTTTGGTCTTGGTTTTCTTCCCGGTGGGGAGCTTCAACTGCTCGAACAGCATCTCCCCCAGCTGTTTGGGGGAATTGATGTTGAAGGGGCCCGGTGCCAGGGCATGGATGCGCCCTTCCAGTTCCGCCATCTGCGTCCCGAAACCGGCGGAAAGCCGGGCGAGGAGCGGCAGGTCGAGCTTCACTCCGGCCAGTTCCATCTCAGCCAGGATCTTCACCAGCGGCATCTCCAGGTCGAAGAAGAGCCGCTCCAGTCCCGCCTCCTTCAGCCGTGGCAGGAAGAGGCGATGAAGGAGGAATGTGGCGTCAGAGTCTTCGCAGGAGTAGGTAGTTGCCTTCTCCACCGGCACCTGGGCAAAGTTGAGCTGCTCCTTTCCCTTTCCTGTTACCTCCGTATAGGAGATCATCTTGTGGTCGAGATGCTCCACCGACAGGGAGTCGAGCCCCTGACTGGTACGGGCAGGATTGAGGAGGTAGGCGGCGAGCATAGTGTCGCACCAGATACCCTCCATCTCCACGCCGTTCACCCGGAGCACTTGGTAGTCGTACTTCAGATTCTGGCCGATCTTGGGGTGGGCCGGGTCGGTGAGAAGGGGTGCTAATTGCTTAAGTACCTCCGCCCGGTCGAGTTGGTCCGGTGCGCCGGGGTAACGGTGAGCTACCGGGATGTAGGCCGCCTCATGCTCCTTGCAGCTCACCGAAATGCCGACAATTTCCGCTTCCAGGGGGTTGAGGCTCGTGGTCTCCAGGTCGACGGCGAAGGCGGGGGCTTCCGTCAACTCCGCCATGAGCCGGTCGAACGAAGTCTGGTCGAGAATGGCCCGGTACTGCTCGGTGGAAAGGGTGGCGGTGCTGGTCAGTTCCTTCATGAGGGTGGTGAAGCCGTACTCTTTGAACAGCTCGGCAAGCCGCTTGTTGTCGGGCGGAGAAAGGGTGAAGTCCTCCAACCGGTAGTGGATGGGAACCTGGCAGTCGATGGTGGCGAGCCGGCGCGACAGCCGGGCCTGCTCGGCGAACTCCCGCAGTTTCTCCCCCATCTTCCCTTTTACCTCGCCTGCCCTTGCCAGAACCTCGTCCAGAGTGCCGAACTCCTGGATCAGCTTGATGGCGGTCTTCTCGCCGATGCCGGGGACGCCGGGAATGTTGTCCGACGTGTCGCCAGCCAGCCCCAGGATGTCGATCACCCGGTCCGGCCCGACGCCGAAGCGCTCCTCCACGTCCCTGATTCCTGAGGACTTCTCCTTCATGGTGTCGAGAAGGGTAACCCGGTCACTCACGATCTGCATCAGGTCCTTGTCCCCCGTCACCACGACGGTGGCAAGCCCTTCCCGTTCGCAGTGGCGGGCGATGGTGCCGATGATGTCGTCCGCCTCGAAGCCGGCCAGTTCCAGCGCCGGGATGTTGAAGGCACGGACCATCTCCTTGATGGGGGCTATCTGGGGAATCAGGTCATCGGGCATGGCTGACCGGTTGGCCTTGTACTCCGGGTAGATCTCGGTCCGGAAGGTGACCCGCCCCACGTCGAACACCACTGCCACATGCTCCGGCTTCCGGTCCTTCAGCACCTTCAGCAGCATCTGGGTGAAGCCGTAGAGGGCGTTGGTCGGGAATCCGGTCGGGGAGGAAAGGTGGCGGATGGCGTAGTAGGCGCGGTAGATGTAGGAGGAGCCGTCGATGAGGTAGAGGGTGGGTTGTTCAGCCATGTCTTACCCCTCTTCCCGGGTGAAGATGACGAAGGCCATGGAGGGGCGTTTGCTGGACTCGCGCATGGCGAAGTGGAGGCCGTCGAAGCGCCATCCCTCGTTGGTCAGTTCGTTGAGTGCTGTCTCGATAGTATCTTCAGTAACGGAATTGATTTCAACGACCTTGTATTTCAGCACGGCACACCTCTTGGCTGGATTTATCCGGCATATTAGCCCATCTCCGGCCGCTCTTCAAGGGGAATAACCGCCGATCTACGGCCTGCGGGCCACGCAGAAAAATTTAACCATTTTAATGGGTTAACGGTTGCAACGGGGGGTGAGTCTGCTAGACTTGGGACAAAAGAAAGGAGGTTCATCAGACAATCGTGCAACCGGCCGGGATCATCCATGTCTCAACCTTAACCAAAGGGGTGTCCGTATGATGAAGAACGAAGCTGAAGTGATCGAAAGCCTGGCAAACGAGATGGAAGTGGTATTGGAAAACGACTATGAGAAGAAGGATATGAAGGAGAAGCGGGCCGTGACGAAATCGGCACTGTACGACGGCTCCAAAAAACTGAAACACAGCATTCCCAAAGGAAAACGGGTCTAACGAAGCCGGATCGACTTTCCGAGGGGACAAAGAAACGCATAAAAGGGGGGGAGAAACCGGGTTTCTCTCCCCCCTTGATTTTTTGCCGCGAGTTCTTATCTTGGTATCGAAGATGAAACTATTTTCCCAGGAGGTAACAAACCATGGCAATCGTCAAGTACAATCCGTTTCGTGATCTGAGGACCATGCAGGATCAGATGAGCCGTCTGCTCGACCAGGCCTGGAGCCGGGAGAGCGGCGAGGAACTGCGGGAAGGGCTCTGGCAGCCGGCAGTGGATATCTACGAGGATGAGACGTCGGTGGTCATCAAGGCCGAGGTGCCGGGGATCGACCAGAACGACATTGAGGTGCGGATCGAGGACAACACCCTTACCCTCAGGGGTGAGCGGAAGCATGACACGACCGTCCAGAAGGAGAATTACCACCGGGTGGAACGGTACTACGGCTCGTTCCAGCGCAGCTTCGCCCTCCCTCACACCATTGACCAGGGAAATGTCCAGGCCACTTGCGAGAAGGGGATACTGACCGTGACGCTGCCGAAGAGGGAGGAGACGAAGCCGAAGCAGATCAAGGTCGAAGTGAAATAACGCAACGCCACATTTGAGCGCTACCGGCGTTGGCGCGTCGTCAGTTCCTCGACGTACCATCAGTACGCCTCGTCGCTTCCTCCTTGCCGCCTTGGTATCATCTCAAATCTGTCATTGAGTGCAGAAACGGGGCGTGGGAGAGAATTCTAGCTGATGCCAGGAGAAAAAAAGGGGACGGATTTGTTGATCCGCCTCCTTCTTTGTTTAGCAGGTAAAGATTTTACGGGAAACGAGGGATTTTGTGGCCTGGCAAGGAAAGCGAGGACCGGCGCGGAGGCGTAGTACCCACAAACCGGGCATAAACAGCGCTACGTCGAGGAGCCGCCGCCGCGCCAACGCCGCAGATGGGCGTTTTTCAATGCGAACACTACTCGTTCATGCTGCCGGTCCGGTATCCTTGCAAATCCACCGCCACATAGGTGAATCCTGCCTCCTTGACGGCCGCCACTACCTCCCGGCGCAGGGCAGGGTCGAGCAGTCGCTCGATCTCTTCTTCTCCCAGCTCGATCCGGGCAGTCTCTCCGTGGAACCGGACCCGGTAGGTCCGGAATCCTTTTTCCTTGAGGAATTCCTCGCAGGCTTCCACCATCCGGAGCCGTTCCGGCGTGATCTCTACCCCGAAAGGGAAGCGGCTGGCGAGGCAGGCGTAGGGTTGCTTGTCCCAGGTGGGGAGCCCCAGTTCACGGGAGAGCTGGCGGATCTCCTCTTTGGAAAGCCCCGCCTCAAGGAGCGGGCTCCGGACGTTCAGCTCCGCCAGTGCCCGGCGCCCCGGCCGGTAGTCCCCCAGGTCGTCGGTGTTGCTCCCATCCGCGATGACGGCGAAGCCGAGTTCTTTTGCCCGGTCAATGCAGAGGTGGAACAGCTCCTTCTTGCAGTGGTAGCAGCGGTCCCTGGGGTTACCGGCAAAACCGGGAATCTCCAGTTCATTGGACTCCACCACGATCTGCCGGGAGCCGATCTCTCTGGCAAGGGTCACTGCTGCCTGGAATTCGGACTCCGGATAGGTGGGTGAGGTGGCGGTGATGGCACCGGCTTGCTCCCCCAGGAGGTCATGGGCCACCCGCAGGAGAAAGGTGGAATCCACCCCGCCAGAAAAAGCGACCAGCACCGATCCCATCTCCGTAAGGATTTCCTTCAGCCGTTCATATTTTTCGTGTAGCTCGTCCATTAATTAAAGACCTCGACGCAGAGACTTCAAGACGCAAAGAAAAAAGAAAAAAGAAAAAACCCGTGGGAATATCAGGTGTCAGATGTTCTGGGTTTTTTCGCGTCTTTGCGCCTTTGCGTCGCTAAGATTCTGGATTAGTCGAAAACGCCGGTTGAGAGGTATCTCTCCCCCGTATCGCAGAGAATCGTCACGACATTCTTCCCCGGCCCGAGCCGTCTGGCCAGCTGGAGGGCGGCGAAGACGTTGGCGCCTGACGATATTCCCGCCAGAAGCCCTTCCTGCCGTGCAATGTGGCTGGTGGTGGTGTAGGCGTCCGCGTCGCTTACCCGGATCACCTCGCTGTAGATAGTGCGGTTCAGGACATCGGGGACGAAGCCGGCGCCGATCCCCTGGATCTTGTGGCTGCCCGGCGCTCCGCCGGAGAGGACGGGCGAACTTGCCGGTTCAACGGCGGCGATGATGATCGCCGGGTTATGCTGCTTCAACACCTCTCCGACGCCGGTTATGGTGCCGCCGGTGCCGATCCCCGTGACGAATCCGTCGATTGTCCGGATGCCGAGTGCGGAGACGATCTCCGGGCCGGTGGTTCGCCGGTGTACCTCGGGATTGGCAGGGTTCGTGAACTGCTGCATCATCAGGTAGCCGTGGGTGGTTACCAGCTCTTCCGCCTTCTTGACGGCGCCGTGCATACCCTGGACGCCGGGAGTAAGGATCAGTTCGGCGCCATAGGCTGCAAGAAGCCGACGTCGCTCGACGGTCATGGTGTCGGGCATGGTGAGGACCAGCTTGTACCCCTTGATTGCGCAGATCATGGAGAGGCCGATGCCGGTGTTGCCGCTGGTCGGTTCCACCACCGTTGCTCCCGGCCTGAGTCGGCCGTCCTTTTCCGCTGCCTCTATCATGGCGAGGCATATCCGGTCTTTGATGCTGCCACCGGGGTTGAAAAATTCTGCTTTGGCGTAAATGGCCGCCGATTCGGGCCCTTCCAGATGGGCCAGGCGCAAAAGGGGAGTGTTGCCGATTTGCTCAGTGGTGGTTTGGCTGGCAAAAAAGGGCATGTGAGTTCCTTGCGTCATATGTAGTAGACGAAGCGGTGGTCCTGCTCCTTCTTTACTCCCATGGACTGCCCCCGTTCACAGAGGTCCTTCAGGGTCAGTTTTCCCAGGTAGTCGTTGAGCAGCGTGCCAGCCTCATTCCATATGATCTGGGTTACGCAGTGGCCGCTGAAGGTGCAGCTCTCTTTCTTTTTCCTCTTGTTTGCCGCGCATTCCACCAGCATCACGTCACCTTCGGTCGCCTGGATAATCTCCTGGACCGTTATCAGTTCCGGACTGCGGGAAAGGTAGTACCCCCCCTGTGGGCCCCGTTTGCTTTTCAGAATGCCACTTTTCTTCAGATTCTGGAATATCTGTTCCAGATAGCGGGGGGATATCTCCTGGCGGCGGGAAATGTCCTGGATCTGGGTAGGTGACATGCCGGAATTGTAGGCAATGTCAAAGAGGGCACGCAGCCCGTACCTGCTTTTGGTTGATAGTCGCATGGGTGCACCTCGCATGGGAGTTGCCTACAATTTACAATACTTTATTTTTATTATCAACAAAATGGCGCCCGCTCTCCGGCTGTTTACCACAACTTTACTGCCCTATCCGTTTTTGCGCTGCAACATTTCTTGTGATAGTATTTAGTTTGCCCGCAATTCGCTGGGCAATTTTTTCGGGATTCCCCGTTATTTGACGGGACAGGATGCTGTTTGTCCCTGGCAAAATCCTCGATGCATACGCATAAACGTTCTTATTCTCAGCGGTTGCGGTTCCCCCATCCGTCTGGCGCGGTTATTGAATATTGCATATTAATAAATTGCTGCAATGCAAGCTGGTTAACGAGGAGAGTCATGCCTGCCGAGGAAGCAACAGAACTTTATGCAAAAGGGCTGGAAGCAATGGAGCACGGCCATTACTACCTGGCCCGTACCTGCTTTGGGCGGGCGTACGAACTGGAACCGTCTCCCCGCACCAGCTCCTATTTCGGCCTTGCCCTGGCAAAGTCCACCGGCGGCTTTCCCGAGGCCATTGCTCTTGCCCGCGATGCCACTTCAAAAGACCCAGAAAACCCGGTCTACTATATCAATCTCGGCCAGATTTACCTGTTGGCCGAGCAGCGCCACGAAGCCCTGATAATGTTCAGGCTGGCGCTTCATCATGGGGCGGACTCATCGATCGTCCGCGAGCTTGAGGAGCTGGGGGAGAGGAAGCCCCCGCTTTTCAGGAATCTGCCGCGGAGCCATCCGCTTAACAGGTATATCGGCCTGCTGCTGAGCAGGCTGGGGCTCAGGTGAAAGAGTTAAAAGTTAAAAGTTGAAAGTTGAAAGTTGAAAGTTAAAAGTTAAAAGTTAAAAGTTAAAAGTGGGGGCGTCGCGGGACCGGACGCCCTCTGCTTTTTATGAGGGGTTGGTTCCGTGTGGGCAAGTGATTGACTGCCGTCTGTACCGGTGGTACCTTTGCCCCATGCGGACAACGGAGTGCGAATCGATTATCCTCGGCGTCATGGACTACCGGGAAGCGGACCGCCTTGTCACCTTTTTCTGCCATGAACATGGCAAGCTGCGGGGGGTGGCGAGGGGGGCGAAACGGAGCAGGCAGCGATTCGGCGGGGCACTGGAACCGTTTGCCCGCCTTTGCCTCCAGGTCGTCCTGAAAGAGGGTCTGACGCAGATGCAGGGTGCGGACATTATCACCATCTATCCCGGAATCCGTACCGACCTGGCCCGGATCGGCTGCGCTGGTTATGCCTGTGAACTGGCGGACCGGCTGCTCCCCGAGGGGGTTGCCAATCCTCGGCTGTTCCGGCTCCTGGCCGCATTTCTCGAATTCCTCGACCACTCCCCCTGTGCCGAATCGGAGCGACGTTTTTTCGAGATCAACTTTCTTAACGTCCTTGGCTACCGGCCGGCGCTTGACTATTGCGCAGGATGCGGTGCGGAACTTGCCGGTATGGAACGATACGGTTTCAGCGCCGCTGCCGGCGGGCTTCTCTGCCCTCATTGCGGAACCGGAGCCAACCCGGTTTCTGCCGCTACGGTTGACCTGCTGCAGCGCTGCCTCAAAACCGGCCGTTTCGGCGCCATGGATTTTCCTCCAGAGGTGCTGGCCGAAGCCGGTACTATCCTCGATGCGAGCATTGCCATCCTTCTCAGCCGACCTCTCAATTCCCTCGCTTTTCTCAGTGAACTCAAAGGACAGATGCCGGATAGTTCCGTCCAAAATGGTTGACCGGCGCGGTGAGCCGGGGTATAGTACACCCTCGTTTTTCCTCAACCTGAAGGGTCACGGATAGAGATTATGGCAGCAGTAGACCTGAGAAAACTCCCCCCCCAGAGTATCGAAGCTGAAATGTCGCTCCTCGGCGGCATACTCATCGACAACGATGCCATCAATCGGGTAGTCGAGATCCTTGAAGTGGACGATCTCTATCGGGAATCCCACCGCAAGCTCCTGCGGGCGATGATCGACCTTAACGAGCGCGGGGAGCCATGCGACTTCATTACCCTCTCCGATATTCTGAAAAAGAAGGGGGAACTGGAAGAGGTCGGTGGCGGCGCGTACCTGGCCACCCTTGTCGAATATGTGCCGACTGCCGCCAACATTGCCTACTACAGCAAAATCATCAAGGAGAAGGCGGTGGTGCGCAAGCTGATTTCCGCTGCCACCGAGATCGTTACCCAGGGGTATGATGAGCAGGTGGAGGTGGAGAAGCTTCTGGACGGCGCCCAGAAGGTGATCTTCGAGATCTCCGAGAACAAGCTCCGCCCCGCTTTCGTTCAGGTCGGTGCAGTTCTCAAGGATACCATCAAGAACATTGAGAAGCTCTACGAGAAGAAGGAGCACATCACAGGGGTGCCGACCGGCTTCGTCGACCTTGATGAGAAGACTGCCGGTTTCCAGCGGGGGGATCTGATCATCATCGCCGGCCGTCCTTCCATGGGAAAGACCGCCTTCGCCCTCAATATCGCCCAGTATGCGGCTATTCACGCTGATCCGCAACAGCCGGTTGCCGTTTTCTCCCTGGAGATGAGCAAGGAGCAGCTGGTTACCCGTCTTCTCTGCTCCGAGGCCCGTATCGATGCCAGCCGTCTCCGTACCGGTCACCTTATTGATTCCGACTGGGACCGGCTTGCCCGGGGTGCCGGGAACCTGCACGAGGCGAAGATATTCATCGACGACACCCCGGCCATCTCCGTGCTGGAGATGCGGGCCAAGTGCCGCCGCCTCAAGGCGGAGCAAGGCATCTCCATGATCGTGGTCGACTACCTCCAGCTGATGCGGGGGGGATCCAATCCCGAGTCCCGCCAGCAGGAAATTTCCGAGATTTCCCGCTCCCTCAAGGCCCTGGCCAAGGAGCTTGACGTACCGGTGGTTGCCCTTTCCCAGCTGAACCGTGGATTGGAAAGCCGTACCGACAAGCGGCCCATGATGAGCGACCTCCGGGAATCGGGTGCCATCGAGCAGGATGCCGACGTGATCATGTTCGTCTATCGCGAAGAAGTCTACGACAAGGAGAACGAGGAACTGAAGGGGAAGGCAGAGATCATCATAGGCAAGCAGCGTAACGGACCGATCGGGATAGTCGACCTGGCCTTCCGCGGAGAATACACCCGCTTCGAGAACCTGAGCAGGCGGGACGAATATTAATACGGTGAAAAGTGAAAAGTGAAAAGCTCCCAGGGTTTTTGCCCTAATCTGTTCACCTTTCACTTTTTACCTTTCACAAATGAGAGAGGTATACACATGATAGATCCTTCAGCACGTATCAGCGCGACTGCGATCATCGCACTGGATGCGGAGATAGGACCCAACGTCATCGTCGGCGACCACTCGTCGGTGGGAAGCGGCACCCAGGTCATGGCCAATGCGATCATTGGCCCCTGGACAACGGTCGGCAGCAACAACACCATCCACTACGGGGCCATCGTCGGCCATGATCCCCAGGATTTCGGCTACCACGGCGAGGAAAGCTACCTGGAGGTCGGGAACGGCAACATTATCCGGGAGTATGCCACCATTCACCGGGGAAATCGTGCCGGGACGAAAACCGTGGTCGGCAACGAGAACTTCCTCATGATCCAGTCCCACGTGGCCCACAACTGCATCCTGGGGAACAACATCATCGTCGCCGGTGGGTCGCTTCTCGCCGGGCACGTTGAGGTGGCCGACCGGGCCATCATCTCCGGCAACTGCGTAGTCCACCAGTTCTGCCGTATCGGCGGATTTGCCATGATGCGCGGCCTCTCCCGCACTTCCCGCGACGTCCCGCCGTTCTGCATCATGGACGAGACCCACACCGTCAAGACCCTCAATTTGGTGGGACTGCGGCGCAACGGTTTCGATCATAAACGGGTCCGGGCGATTAAAAATGCCTTTTCCGTCCTGTTCCGGAGCGGTCTCAATATGCCGAACGCCGTGGCCAAGGTGGAGGCGGAGCTGGAAGTGACCGACGATGTGCGGCACCTGCTCGACTTCATCAAGTCCTCCAAGCGGGGGGTGTGTTTTGGAAAAGGGCAGGCAGTGGGCGATTTTGATTAGGCGGAACGGATCTTTTTCGCCCTGACGGCGTAAGTCTTCGAAATGATTTGTGCGGCGTAGCGGCGCTACGCCTCCGCATCATTTCCTGACAGCCTTGTCAGGACAAAAAATCTCTCGTTCCTCAAAGAGCAATTCAAGATGCAAGCAGCTACACAGAGCTGTCTCAGTAATGCAAAATAAATTTTGGAGTATATACCCATGACAACTTACAACCCCATGCGGGAACTGCCGGCTAAAGCCGGCTACAAGGCGGGGGACGTGCTCGTCCTCTGCGGAGAGCTGTTCGGCCGTGGTTACGCCAACGGCATCATCGACGAGGCGCGCCGCGCCGGTATGACCATCATCGGCACCACCGTCGGCCGGCGTGACGCCGACGGCACACTCCGCCCCCTGAACGACGCCGAGCTGACTGAGGCGGAGGCTAACCTGGGAGGGAAACTCATCAATGTCCCGTTGGAGGCCGGTTTCGATATGGAGCCGGACGGGAGCGGCAGTACCCCCCTGGACCAGCTCAAAGGGGTGAAGACCGACGAGTGGGAGGCGGTTCGCCTGAACTGGGAGGGGATCGAGGTGTCCCGCCAGGCCGGCATCCGGCGCTTTACTGCCAACATGGCGCAGGTGGCGACGGAGCTGGAACGACTCATCCCCACCGGGGCGAACGTGCTGTTCGTCCATTCCATGGCCGGCGGCATTCCGCGGGCACGGATATTCATGCCGCTTCTGAACAAGGTGTTCAAGGGACAGGGTGAGCGCTTCATCAGCTCGGATACCTTCTGGAATTCGGAGCTGGGACGTCTCTGCCAGGTCTCCTTCGATGAGGTGACAGCCGATACATTCCGGTACCTGATCGATGCCACGGCCGCCGTCCGGTCCCGCAACACCGCTGCCGGCGCCCGGGTGAGCTACGTTGCCTACGGCTACCACGGCTGCGAAGTGCTCATCAACGGCAGCTATGTCTGGCAGACCTACACCCCCTACCTTCAAGGGTGGGCCAAGATACGCCTGGAGGATGTTGCCACTGCTGCCTGGGGTGAAGGGGTGCACGCGACGGTTTTCAACTGCCCGGAAATCCAGACCAACTCCAGTGCCCTCTTTCTGGGCGTCGAGATCTCGCTCTATCCCCTCCTGGCCGCACTGGAAAAGGAAGGTGACGGCCAGGTTGCCCGGCAGCTGCGGGAAGAGTGCCAGGCGTTGCTGAAACCCGGCGTCAGCTGTGAGGACGTTCTGGAGAAGGCCGGCGGCTATCTTGCTTCGCCTCTTCTGGCTCCCTTTGGCGACTACGCCGGGTGGCCGCTCCATAACACGCCGGAACTGGCGGAACTGATGCTCGGTTGTTCGGAAGAACTCCTGGGGATGAATGCAAATCCGAAGGAGATCGTCTGTGGCGCCCTGTCCCGGGCGGTGTTCAGCGGTGTCGGCCGGCTCATGTTCGATACGGCATGGGTACCGACAGCCCCGGTGTTCTGGCTGAACCATGATATTCTTGCCCGCTGTCTGTTGAAGGGTTGATGCCCGATCAGGGATATTGTTCATTAGAGGGAAGGTGATTTACTGCTATGTCCCAGAAGGTGCTGCTGGTCGACGACGTCAACATGTTTCTGGATCTTATGAAGGGGTTCCTTAAGCTCTCTTCCGTCCACGTCCTGACGGCGAATGACGGGGCGAAGGCGTTGGAGATCGCCCGGAAGGAAAGCCCTTCTCTTGTCTTTATGGACCTGCGTATGCCGAACATGAACGGCGATGAGTGTTGCGCTCTTTTCAAGGCCGATCCGGCCCTCAGTAACATCCCCGTCATCATGCTGACCGCCGATGGGAAGGAGGAGGACAGGATCCTTAGCATCAAGGCAGGCTGTGACGATTGTCTGACCAAGCCGATCGACCGTAACCTGTTCCTGGACAAGGCACGTCATTACATACCGAGCATTGACCGGCGTGACAAGAGGACGCCATGCGCCGCCAAGGTCAAATTCCGGGTCTTCGGCATTACCCTGACAGGAGACGTGGTTAACATGAGCGAGCACGGCATTTACGTGGCAGCTACCTGCATGGTGGAAATCGGAACGACCCTGGATCTGGTCTTTGCCCTCCCGGACGGGAAGGGGTCGGTTGTTCAGACCAAGGGGCGGGTTTCTTGGGTGAACGGTGGTAATGCGCGGCAGAAAGGGAGTCTTCCCGAGGGGTTCGGGGTGGAGTTTATTGCCATGACCGAAGAGTCGGCCGTTGCCGTGCGTGCCTTCATGACGGGGGCTGGATGACCTTTATCGGAAAATAAGGGGATAATAGGAAAGGGGGACTGCGCGGTCCCCCTTTTTTTTGCTATCTTGAAACTGAGAATGATGTGCTGGTGGAGTCTCGTTCGCTACGGTCGATCACTCCGCTGCGAACCTTGTCCGGCTTTACTCCATAACGGGCCAGGTTGCAGTTTTACGCGCATACCTTCGACGGAGCTTCCGGCGGGTGTTCGCTGCCGCTCGGTCTCTTCCTCCACTCACGACACTCCACCAACACGCTCCCCATTTACCAGAAAAGAATCATGTGTCCTGTCGCATTCTGGCAGGTTTTCGCTGATTCAGGACTGTGGTTATGTGTCTTGGCGTCGTTAATCCGCTTTATCGGCATTAATCTGCGCCAATTGCCGTTATTCAGGTTATCCCTGAATGGCCACCGGCATGGCGCGGCCGGGAATCTCCGCCATGGCGAGGGGGGCCGCAGGAGCAGAGGAAGCAAATTCTTCCGCAACTTCGGCGAAGGTGACGAAGCGGACTCCACGCGCGGTGAGCCTCGTCAGGAGGTCGGTGAAGACCTGCAGCATCGCCATACCTTCGTATTCGGTGTGGATGGTATGGACGTTGAGGCCCGGTGTGAGAAGGGAGAGATAGTGGTCGTTGATGGTTTCAGGGGTGATGCCGTTTGACCCGAGGAGTTCATCCATGGTGGGCCAGGTAGTGGGTATCTGGAGAGTGCGAAAGGTCCGTCCGTCCATGACCGGGTAGAAAGGGTGGCTGCCCCGACAATCGCTGCAGTAGGAGAGTTGCATGGCGTCCTGTACCTCCAGGGAGTCGGCAGTGACGGTCCATCCCGGCGCTGCAGTGGTCAGTGCCCGGTGTCCGAGAACTTCCTGGAAGAGTGCGCTCGCCTTGCCAAGTTCCATGGCGGTCACCGGTTTCGGGAACCAGGGGAGGTAGTCGTGCCATTTCACATGGTCCCAGCAGTGAATCCCCACCTCATGGCCGGCAGCCTCGGTTTTTCTCAGGATGTCGGGGAGTTTTGCCGCGATTACCGGCGCGGGGATGAGTGTGCCGGAGAGGAGGGTCCGCAGGCCGAAGGCAGACGGCGCCCCGCTGCGGAGCTGCTTTTTCAGGAATCCGGGGCGGAAGATGCGGCGGATCGTCTTTCCTGTATTGTCCGGCCCCATGGAAAAGTAGAAGGTAGCCTTGATGCTGAACCGCTCCAGGATAGCGAGCAGGTTCGGCACGCCGTCGCGGGTGCCGACGAAGGTGTCGATGTCTACTTTGAGGGCGATAATGGGTTGGCTCATGACTCGTTTCTGGATATGGGCGAGGGTATGTTTGCCGGCCTTAAGCTGATAGTGGACCTCTGCACTCTATCTCTACATGGACGGAAATACAAGATTTTTCCGGCGGTAGGTACATGAATCCAAACAACCATGGCGGTGTACATTTCGTACCGGTAATGGTATATGGTTAGAGTAAATCTGCAAAGTTTGCATGGGGTTGTTTCCGACTCGGTGCAACTGCCCTTAAGGAGATATGACATGTTCCTGGCGCGAGACAAGGATAAGACTCTCTATCTGTTCAACAAGCTCCCCGTCCGGGGAGATAACTGCTGGTGGGCCGAGTCGGGGGTAGATGGCACCTATCTCCGACTTGAAGCATCCCTCTACCCCGAGGTGACCTGGGAATCGGACCCGCTCCCCGTGTTTCTCTCTACTGTCCCGATCAGCGAAGCATAGCATAGAGCGAAGGAGATCGTTATGAGCATGTTGTTCTCACCCTTCAAGCTGCGTGAGCTTACATTCCGCAACCGCATCTTTGTTTCTCCCATGTGCCAGTATTCCAGCCGTGACGGCATGCCGACCGACTGGCACCTGGTCCACCTGGGGAGCCGTGCCGTGGGAGGGGCGGGGTTGGTAATGGTAGAGGCGACGGCGGTCTCTCCCGAGGGGAGGATCAGCCCGGACGACAGCGGTATCTGGAGTGACGCCCATGGGGAGGCCTTTGCCCCCATTGCCCGCTTCATACGCGAACAGGGGGCCATGCCGGCTCTACAACTGGCACATGCCGGCCGCAAGTCATCCTGCAGCTCTCCCTGGCAGGGAGGCGGTCCCGTGGACGCCGGTCATCGCGGGTGGCAAACCGTTGCGCCGAGCCCCCTTCCCTTCGATGTCGGCCATTCGGTCCCCCGGGAGCTTACGTTGGAGGAGATGGAGGGCATTCGGCGGGATTTTGCCGAAGGAGCCCGGCGGGCCTTGGCGTCTGGATTTCAGGTGGTGGAGGTGCATATGGCCCACGGCTACCTGCTGAACGAGTTCCTCTCTCCCCTCACCAACCGGCGGACCGACGATTACGGGGGGAGCCTGGAGAACCGGATGCGTTTCCCTCTGGAGGTTGCCAGGACAGTACGGGAGATCTGGCCTGCCGACCTGCCGGTGTTTGTGCGCATTTCAGCCACCGACTGGGTTGAAGGAGGTTGGAACCTGGAACAGTCACTGGCGCTCTGCCGATGTCTCAAGGAACGGGGGATCGACCTCATCGACTGCTCGACGGGGGGGCTTATGCCCCATGCAAAAGTTCCCGTGGGACCCGGCTATCAGACCCCTTTTGCCACCGCCATCAGGCGGGATGTGGAGATTGCAACCGGGGCCGTGGGAATGATCACAAGCCCGGAACAAGCCGAACAGATTGTTGCTACCGGGATTGCCGACGTGGTGCTCCTGGCACGGGAGATGCTGCGTGATCCCTACTGGCCGATTCATGCAGCCAGGGCACTGGGGGCGGACCACGTCTGGCCGGTGCAGTATGAGCGGGCGAAGGGTTAGTGACCGTCCATGGGTAGAAAGAAGAAAACATACCATCCGTCGGTGGGTGGTCTTCGGGTGGTGGCGCTGTTCGAGGGGGCGAAAGGTGCTCTGGTGCTCCTGGTCGGCTTCGGCCTGCTGGCCCTCATCCATCGTGATCTCCATGCTGCTGCAGAGCAGCTGGTCCTGCACTTTCATATCAATCCGGCTAGCCACTACCCCAGGATTTTTATCGACTTGTCCGACAGATTGACGGACATGAAGCTCTGGGCCGTGGCACTGGGGGCGTTGTTCTATGCCGTGATCCGCTTTGCCGAGGCCTACGGACTCTGGAAACAGCGCGCCTGGGCCGAGTGGTTCGGCCTCCTGAGTGGCGGGATGTACATCCCCATAGAGCTGTACGAAGTGCTGCAGGGGCTAACCTGGCCCAAGGTGACAGTGTTGGTGGTGAATGGGGTGGTAGTGGCCTACCTGCTGGTGGTGGTGACGCGGTCCAAGGGGAAGTGAGGCTTTAGCATCGAGCCGAAAGATGACAACAGGTCGTCACCTCTTCCTCCCCGTCGGTACAGCTGCTTCGCATGGTACACGGGTCTGGCAGAGACCACACCCGGTCTGCTGCACGCCGTAACGCTCTCCCACTTCGCGGGGAGCGTCACCGTAGACGAACTCCCGGCAGCGGGGCTTGTCGTGTCCGTCAAAGGTAATGGCGCCGACGGGGCAGCGGCCGATGCAGACGCCGCAACTTCCCTCACGGTAATAGAGACAGTTATGCAGGTGGTTGGGGGCGGTGCGGGGAGAAGGGGGCAGGGGAAGGCTCGTGATGACGCTTCCCACCCGATGGGCAATTCCCCGCTCGGTAATGAGTCCGTCGGAAAGGCTGAAGGTGCCGAGTCCCGCAGCATAGGCGGCGTGCCGTTCGGACCAGGTGGAGGCGATGCCGACCGGCGTGTCGGCGAACTCCTTCCAGGCAGGAGAGTACTGGGGGGCGACGGCTCGGTGACCGAGCCTTTCCAGGTGTGCCACCAGGTGCCGCCGAAGCTGGCCGTTCAAAGCCTCGCCGTTGCTTCGGGTAAGGGCCCACTTGCGGGAGGGCCAGTCACTTTCCAGGCGGTTGGTCATCCGTGTCGCCGCGGTGATCGGCAGCACCCAGACGATTACCGTCGCCGCACCTTCCAGGAGCTCGGACGGTGTCAGGTGGAAGGGGCCGATGATGGCTTTGTAGTCAATGAACAGCGGGTCATCGGCCGCCGCGAAGCCGACGAGGGGCCTGTCGAAATAGGGGCCGCTGTCGTCGGGAAAACGGTTTTCCGGTGACTCCCCAATAAAACGTTCGATTTCAGCACGAATTTTTTCTGCCATCTCCGCCTCCTTTATGTCGCGACAGTCCCAGGGCGCCGATATATGACGACAAAGAGCAGCAACGCTGTTCCACCCACCGCACCATTCAGGAGAAAGCCTGTCCGGTAACCGGAATCTCTGATGACAGGCCCCATTCCGGCCGCGCAGAGCATCATCCCTGCATAAACACATGTGTTGTAGCACCCCATGGCGAGCCCCCGTTGCTCACGGGGGACCACGTCGGCAATCAGTGCGCAGACCGCGGTGAAGGCGATCCCCATGCTCATCCCCATCAATGCCGCAGCTACCATGAGCTGAACCACGTTGTGGCAGAAGCCGAAGGCTGCGAGAGAGATGGCAAAGACGGCGAGCCCCGCCGTCACGAGGACGCTCCGGTCGGCCACTCGATCGCTCAGTTTCCCTGAGGGGAGGCGGGAAAGGGCGTTGGCAAAGGCCTGGGCCGCGAAGACGAATCCCACATGCCCCGAGTGCATGCCGTGGCTCTGGATGTAAAGGGGCATGAAGGTGACAAACATCCCGAACCCGAAGCAGGTTCCAAGTGTGGCGACGAGGCAGGCGATGAGCCGGCGGTTCCCCATGAGCCCCTTCAGTGCCGGCAGGATGGCGTGCCGGCCGGCGCCGCGCGTCCTGGAGGCAGGAGGTGCGGGAAGGAAGACGAGTGCAACGAAAAACATGGTTAAAATCAGCCCCCCCGCCACGAGAAACACCGTCCGGAGTCCCCATGCCGTACCGAGGAAACCTCCGACGGCCGGTCCGAGGGTCATGCCGCCGTAAACCGCCATGGTGTACCAGCCGTAAGCCTGGCCCAGCACCTCCGGCGGGGTAACGTCGGCCACATATGACATGAGGGTCGGCGAGAAGGCCGAAAGACCGATGCCGAAAAAAAGATAGATTACCGCCATCTGGAGTGGGCTGCTGCTCCAGAAAAGGAGAAATGACGATCCTGCCAGAAGGATCATCCCCCCCAGCAGCGGCAAGCGGCGCCCCAGCCTGTCGGAGACGAGCCCCGAGGGGATTGAGAGCGCTCCGGCCATAAGCATGAAAGCACTATTGATAAGCCCCACCTGTACTGAATCGGCCCCCAGGGAGGTCGCGAAGAGGGGGACGATCGGAATCCTCATGTAGGATCCCAGAAAGCATACAAAGCTGATGATGCAGGCGATTAGGAGGAGTTTCCCCGCCCGGTGCTCGCGCAATTCAAGGGTCTTGCTCACCGGTCCTTGCCTACCGAAAAAGCCTGGCCGAGGAGCGGCCCGATGCCGTGGTATCCCCGATGGGAGGTGTCAAAGATAAGTGGCTTTATTTTCAGGATGTCGGGAATGCCGTCCTCGCCAAGCACTGCGGGGTCAGCTTTCACGTCGACGATCTCGCCAACGAACTGGGTGTGGATGCCGATCTCCAGAGTGTTGAGCAGGCGGCACTCCAGAACGATCGGGAACTCAGCCGCAAAAGGGGCGTCCACAAGATCGCTTCTTACCGGAGTGAGGCCGGTGGCGGCAAACTTGTCGATGGTGCGCCCCGAGACGATGCCGACGTAGTCGGCTTCCTTCATCCTGGCCTCCGATGGGATGCCGATGGTGAATGCCTTACGCTCCATGATGGCGGCGTAGGTATGCCGCTCCTTGCGGATGGAAACGGCCACGCTGGGGGGCTGGGAGGAGCAGATCCCTCCCCAGGCCGCGTTCATAAGGTTCGGCTTTCCTTCGTGATCATAGGTTCCCACCAGCAGGACCGGTGTGGGAAAGAGGAGGGTCTTTGCCCCCAGGGATGTTTTCATGCTGATCTCCTTATGGTGTAAATTGTTCAGCTCTCCAACAGGTTAACCACCACTCGTCCTGTGATGCTGCCGTGGAGGATCTCCTGGATCATGACTTCGAGCCCCTGCAGGGCGCACTCGGTTATCATCTCGTCGAGTCGTGCGGGTTTCCATCCTGTGGCGAGCCGTTGCCAGACCTCTTCGCGGGTTTCACGGGGGCACTGGACCGAGTCGATCCCGATCAGGCTCACCCCCCGCAGGATGAAGGGGTAGACGTTTACCGGCAGATCCGGCGAGGCGACCAGTCCGCAGCAGGTGACGGTTCCGCCGTACCGCGTGCTCTTGAGAACTGCAGCCAGGGTCGCGCCGCCTACCACATCCACGGCGCCGGCCCACCGCTCGGAGAGAAGCGCCTTTTTCGCACCGGCCGCCACTTCATCCCGGCCGATCACCTGCGCGGCGCCCAGATTCTTGAGATACCCCTCGTCGGCGCCCTTCCCGGTGGCTGCCACCACCCGGTATCCCCCCCGGGCAAGGATCGAAACGGCAATGCTCCCGACCCCGCCGGTTGCACCGGTAACGAGGATGTCGCCGTCAGCCGTCTTGACACCGGCCCGCTCCAGTTTCAGCACCGACAGAGCTGCCGTGAAGCCGGCGGTGCCGAGTGCCATGCTCTCCCGTAGCGTCAGACCCTCAGGGAGTCGAACCGCCCAGGTGGACGGTATGCGAATGTACTGGCCGAAGCCGCCGTCGGTCTCCATCCCCAGGTCGTAGCCGGTGACGAGCACCTTGTCGCCCGGCGCAAAGGCGCCGCCCTCGCACGATATCACCTCTCCCGCCGCGTCGATGCCGGGGGTGTGAGGGAACTGACGTGTCACCCCGGGATTCCCCGTGGCAGAAAGGGCGTCCTTGTAGTTGAGTGAGGAGTAGTGGACGCGCACCACCAGGTCCCCCGGCGGCAGGTCGTCTATGCGCCGCTCACGGATTTGCCGCACAAATTGCCTGTCGACCGTCTTTTCCACCACCAGCGCCTTGAACGTTTTCATCGCGTCTCCTCACTTAATCCGGGATATTGTTCAGTTTCTTCAGCAGTCAGGCCAAGCTTCCACGGTTGTGATTTCGCCGGTGGGGGAGGGTAACTGGCATGTATGATCGAGGATAGGCGAATGGTAACAAAGAAACCGGCTGTCAGCAACAGGCAGATCAGGCTGACGACCCCTCCCCATCCCCACGTATTCCAGAAAAGCCCGCCGACAGTCCCTGCGACGCTGGAACCGACGTAGTAGAAGAAAAGGTAGAGCGCCGTAGCCTGTGCTCGGGCGGTGGTAGCCATCCTGCTGACCGAGCTCGACGCGATGGCATGGGCACTGAAAAAGCCGCAGGTGAAAAGGCCGACACCGGCAACTATCAGCGGCAGGGGGGTGGCCAGGGTGAGCGTGGCACCCGCTGCCATGGCGAAGAGCGAAAACCGGATCGTGGGCACCCTGCCGAAGCGGTTGACGAGATGGCCTATCCCCGTGGCGCTCATGGAGCCGAGCAGGTAGACGAGAAAAATGAGGCTCACATGGCTCTGGCTGAGGAGATAGGGCGCAGCGAGAAGCCGGAACGTGATGTAATTGTAAAGGGTAACGAAACTTCCCACGGCAATGAATGCAATGCCGAAGAGACAGCGGAGTTTCGGTTCTTTCAGGTGATACCCGAGCGACGTCACCAGGTACCGTGCCACGAAGGGGCGGCGTTGCAGGTGCGACGGGGGGAGGCTTTTCATGAAGACCCAGCTTGAAAGGAGGCAGATAATACCGATGGCGCCAAGGGCTGCCCGCCACGACACGAGATCGGTCATGGTTGCCGTGAAGATTCGCCCGGTCATCCCTCCTACCGCGTTGCCACTGATGTAGAGACCCATCGCCGGGCCGAGGGAAGCGGCGTCCATTTCTTCACCCAGATAGGCCATTGCCACGGCCGGGAGTCCTGCCAGGGCGAACCCCTGCAACAGACGGACGAGCAGGAGCGAGACAAAGGTATGGCTGAATGCGCTCAGCAGGGCAAGGAAAGAGATGACGAAGAGCGCTCCGGTCATTATCTGCTTGCGCCCCCAGGTTTCCGACAGGGTACCGGTGAACAGCATGGCGATGGCAAGGGTGCAGGTGGAGATCGAGAGAGGGAGGCTTCCGAGTGCCGGCGCTACGCCGTACTCGCGGGAAAATACCGGAAGGAGTGGCTGCATGTCGTAGAGAGTGATGAAGGTGACGAAACCGGCGACAAAAAGGGCCAGGTTGACACGGTGATAAACGTCGGTACCGCTCTGGATGCGACCAAGTTCCCTTGTGGAGTGGGTGGAAGCGACGACGTTCATGGGGTTCATATGCCTCGCTGCTCTTTTCATTAATTCAACCCTACCACCTCGCTAAGAATAAATAAAATATATGTTGTTTATAGTTTGCATAAGATATGTTTATGTTGAGGAGGTGCTCATGGATATCAGGCAGGTGCGAGTCTTTGTGGAGATTGTCCGGCAGGGAAGTTTCACCAAAGCAGCAGAGCAGCTCCATGTTGCCCAGCCGGCCGTCAGCATGACTGTCAGAGGGCTGGAGGAAGAGCTGGAACTGACGCTTTTCAACCGACGGGACCGTAAGATTTCCCTTACCGCCGAAGGGGAGGTGTTTCTCCGCCATGCCGAGGGGATCCTCGCCGGTTTGAAGGCTGCCGAACTGGAAATGGCCGAGATTCGCGGTCTGATCAAGGGGGAGGTGAGGGTTGGCATCCCCCCCATGATGAGCACCTACTTTTTCCCGGACATCATCTACGAGTTTAAAAGACGGTATCCACAATTGAATCTGTCGGTGAATGGGGAAGGGGCCTGGCGTATTCAGCAGATGATCAGCCGGGGAGAGATCGACATGGGGGTCATCACCGGCAAGGAGATTCCCGATGACCTGGAGACACGCCATTTCAGAAGGGAAGAGGTAGTGGTATGCGTTTCGCGTGAGCATCGTTTTGCGAAGCGGAAATCGGTAACACTGGAGGAATTCGCCGGGGAACCGCTGATATTTTTCAAGGAAGGATACTACCTGCGGGAGCTTATCGGCGAGGTGCTGAAGGGGACGGGACAGTCTCCCCATGTTGTCTTCGAGACAAACATGTTTTCCTTGGTGAAATCTCTGGTGCAGAGGGGTATGGGGATATCGACACTGCTCAGGATGGTCGTCGCCGGCGATGAAGCCCTGTCGGCCGTCTCACTCGACCCACCCCTTCACATCGACCTGGTGATTGCGTGGGAAAAGCATGCCTATCTGTCCCGGGCCAACCGGGCGTTCGTAGACTTTCTGCTGGAACGGACCAAAGGGTACGAGAACCGACGGTAAGTGGTATCCTTCCCTTATTCGGTCTCTTCTTCCTCGACAGACTGCTCCGGTGTTTCATCGGTCTGCTCAAGGCCCTTTTCCCGCTTGCGTTGCAGTTTTTCCTCGTTCTTCTTCTTCCGGTCCAACTCTTTCTGCCGTTTTTGAAACTGGAAATTCGGTTTTGCCATAGGGTAGCTCCTGGATTCCTGGTGAATACGGTAAAAAAAAGCCCCGGATTTCTCCGGGGCTTTTCAGGCTTTGACTCGGGAACTAATTATACCCGTGTCACATTCGCAGCTTGAAGCCCTTTCGGACCCTTGGTTACTTCGAATGTCACACGATCGCCTTCGGCAAGCGATTTGAATCCGTCACCTGTGATGGCGGAAAAATGACAAAATACATCTTCACCGTTCTCCTGCTCAAGAAAACCAAAACCCTTCGCGTCGTTAAACCATTTTACTGTTCCGTTTACCATTGTGTTCTTTCTCCTGATACTTCTTCTTAGTTTTGTCCGGCTTTATTTCCGGACGTATGTCACCCTAACAGTTTTCAAACTGCAATGTCAATCAATTTAATCAGCTGGCTTCAGGAAAAATATCAAAATTTCTCAAGCGGTGCGTTCTGTCGTAGCAAAATACAGAAAAATGATAATGAAAACAGCGGCATACGGTAATAGTTCCCAATTTTCTGAGAACTGCCCTCCCACGTTCGATCCAGACGGTGAATCATGTTTCTATCTGACATGCCCCCTCCTTCCTCCGCTCTCCGGGTTGATCTAAAACTACATGTGGCAAAAGCGTATGCAGCAGTAGCGTCAACGTAATATGTCTTGCTAAAAACAGTGCATTGGAGCATTCTGTAAAGATATGAGAACTCCTTATATCTAAAAGGGAAATGAAATTTAGCTACGGAGATATTGAGTATAGAGTTCAATGCAGAAACCACCACTCCTTCAGATTAGACGAGGTCGGAACCAATGATTATCAAGACAGGTAAGTTTGTAAGTCACGCGGGCGCATTGCAGTGGGGCGCCGGCAAGGTGTTGGATGTGAATGACCACAGGGCAACGATCCAGTTCAGTGACGGCATAAGTCGGAAAATCGCCGTCTCCCATTTTGACACCCTGCAACCGGCCGAAGCTGCTTCCTATCTGCCTCCTCCGGAAGTCGTTGCCGTAGTGAAAATCCGCCCGGCACCCAGAAAGGCAAAAAAGAAAATTGTCGCTCCCGTCGAAGGTTAATGACTGAAACACCTTAACGCTGGGTATCAGGCAGAAAACCCTGACCATAACCTAATGATGTGACAGAGTCACATTCCACGAACAACGAAAGCCCCTTTTCATCGCTGAAGGGGGCTTTCGTTTTTTTTTCGCCCTGGGGAACATGCCCGATTGATAAAAGAAACATCTCCAATGCGGACCAGTATCCACATCAGCACAGACAAAAAAGCATTGACAAGGATATTGTATGGTTATAGCTTGGAATGAATGTTCATTCCGGAGTGCCCCTTATGGTAAAATGTGAAAAAAGAGATGAAATACTTCGCGCTGCACTGGTACTTATTGCTGAACACGGGTTCCACGGTGCCCCCATGGCGCTGATCGCCGAGCGGGCAGGGGTGGGCGCCGGGACGATCTACCGTTATTTCGAGAACAAGGATGTGCTCATAATAGAGCTGTTTCGGGAAATAGAAGGGAAAATCAAAGAGTGCATCCTGAAGGGATACTCGTCGGAGAGTCCCATCCGGGAACGATTTCTTCACCTTAACAAAAAATTATATCGCTATTTCATCGATTTTCCTCTTCATTTCCGCTACGTGGAACAGTACCACAATTCACCCTACGGGGTGGCCTGTCGCAGGGACAAGATATTAGGCGAGGCTGACAACCAGGATGTGTTCCTGAAACTCTTCGAAGATGGACTGACCCAGCGGGTATTAAAAGACCTCCCCCTGCTCATCCTCTTTTCCTTGGCGTTCGGCCCCATGGTCTTCGCGGTCAGGGACCATATATTCGGCTTCTTCGAACTTAACGACACCCTCATCGAACAGGTCGCTGAGGCGTGCTGGGATGGGATAAAACGTTGAGGATATGCGCATCGGATTAAGCCAGTCGGAGCTTGACATGCGGCGTCAGATGATGGCACACACTCAAACAACAGGCAGGACCTGGTCAGTATGAACATTATCATTGCCCTTACGGCTGCGGTCTGGGCACTTATCGTGATTATTGCTTTTACGAGAAAAGACAGATAGGCGGCTGGATTCCAGTCAGGTCTCATCAGCCACATCGTGCTGGTGATTATTTTCAACAATTGAGGTGTTTATGCAAACCACGAGCAGAACGAAGCTGATTGCAATTGCAGGGATTCTGATTGCCGGAGTGATGGTGACCGGGTGCGGGAAAAAAGGCAAAGACAACCGTCCCCCGAGCGGTCCCCCCGAAGTCGGCATCGTGGTGGTCAAACCCGAGCGGGTGGCCCTGACCACCGAACTCCCCGGACGGACTTCGCCGTATATGATCGCAGAGGTTCGGCCCCAGGTGAGCGGGATCATCCAGAAGCGGGTTTTCACCGAGGGGAGCGATGTCAAGGCGGGGCAGGTGCTCTACCAGATCGATCCGGCGACCTATCAGGCTGCCTACGCCAGTGCCAAGGCGGCCGAGTCAAGGGCGGAGGCCACCCTTATCACGGTACGTCTCAAGGCGGAACGTTATCGGGACCTCGTAAAGATCAAGGCGGTCAGCCAGCAGGATAGCGACGATGCCCAAGCATCCCTCAAACAGGCCGAGGCAGATGTTGCGGCGGCCAAGGCAGCGGTGGAAACCGCCCGGATCAATCTTGCCTATACCAGGGTAACAGCTCCCATATCCGGACGGATCGGCCGATCAACTGTTACCAATGGTGCCTTGGTAACTGCCAGCCAGCCAGCTGCACTGGCCACCATCCAGCAGCTCAGCTCAATGTATGTGGATGTGACCCAGTCCAGCTCCGACATACTGCGGCTCAAACAGAGCCTTGCCAGCGGACTACTGAAAAAAGACAATGCCGGTCAGGCGAGGGTAAAGCTGTTGTTGGAGAATGGTGCTCCTTATCCGGTGTCAGGCACCCTCAAGTTTTCAGAAGTCACCGTTGACCAGAGTACCGGCTCAGTGACTCTGAGGGCTATTTTCCCCAACCCGAAACAGACATTGTTGCCGGGCATGTTTGTCCGCGCCATTCTTGAGGAAGGGATAAATGGACAGGCGATCCTGGTGCCCCAGCGTGGTGTTACCCGTGATCCGAAAGGTGATGCAATGGTTTTTGTGGTGGGGGCAGAAGAAAAAGTAGAACCGCGAACCATCAAGGTCGCCCGAACTGTTGGGGACAATTGGCTGGTAAGCGACGGTCTCAAGGCGGGTGATCGTATCATTCTGGAAGGAATTCAGAAGGCACGCCCCGGGACTCCGGTCAAAGCCGTACCGTTCGGAGCCAAGACGGAGGCACCCCCCGCTGCAGCAGTACAACCGGCACCGGCCAAAAAGTAACCCGGTTTCAATTGTCTCCTGATCACTCTCCAGACCCCCCTGTGCCACGAAGGGGCTGGGGGTGTGCAGATTTTAGTTTGAAACAAAAGTAAGGAGCTCCTTCATGCCCCGTTTTTTTATCAATCGCCCGATTTTTGCCTGGGTAATCGCCATCATGGTCATGCTGGCGGGCCTGCTGGCGATCAAAACTCTTCCTGTCTCCCAGTACCCACCCATTGCGCCGCCCCAGATAACTATCAATGCCATGTACCCCGGCGCCTCGGCCCAGACCGTGCAGGATACGGTCACCCAGGTGATCGAACAGAAGCTGAACGGCATTGACAATCTGATCTACATGTCCTCCACCAGTGACTCAGCCGGTGCCGTAGCCATTAACCTGACATTCAAGGCCGGCACCGACCCGAATATTGCCCAGGTCCAGGTACAGAACAAGCTGCAGCTCGCGACGCCGCTCCTCCCCCAGATTGTCCAGCGTCAAGGGATTCAGGTCGTCAAGTCCACCAGGAACTTCCTCATGATTGTAGGTCTTGTCTCAGAAGACGGCACCATGGACCGGCCGGCCCTGACCGACTACATGGTAGCCAATGTGCAGGACATCATCAGCCGGACGGAAGGTGTTGGCGAGGTGACGGTCTTCGGCTCTCAGAATGCCATGCGGATCTGGGTGAATCCGACCAAGTTGAATAACTACCATCTGACCACAATCGACGTTACAAACGCCCTGCAGGCACAAAACGCCCAGGTTTCCGCCGGCCAGTTCGGGGGGAATCCGGCACCGCCGGGTCAGCAGCTGAACGCCACCATCACGGCCCGCACTCTGCTGCAGACTCCGGAGCAGTTTGGAGCCATCGTCCTGCGCACCAACCTTGACGGTTCGACGGTCAAGCTCAGGGATGTGGCTGAATGTAAAATAGGCACTGAAAATTATGATATCGAGGCCCGCTACAAGGGGAAACCGCTGGGGGGGATGGCGCTCCGTCTTGCGGCCGGCGCCAACGCCCTGGACACTGCCAATAGGGTCAAGGCCAAGATGGCGGAGTTGTCGAAATTCTTCCCCCAAGGTGTACAGGTGGTCTACCCCTACGACACCACCCCCTTTGTCAAGATCTCCATCGAAGAGGTGGTCCAGACCCTGATTGAGGCGGTCTTCCTGGTTTTTATCGTCATGTTCCTCTTCCTGCAGAACATCCGTGCCACTCTGATCCCCACCATCGCCGTGCCGGTGGTGCTTCTCGGTACCATGGGCGTGCTGTCGGCGGCCGGTTTCTCCATCAATACCCTGACCATGTTTGCCCTGGTCATTGTCATCGGTTTGCTGGTGGATGATGCCATCGTGGTTGTAGAGAACGTCGAACGAATCATGTCCGAAGAAGGGTTGCCACCTAAAGAGGCCACTATCAAGTCCATGGGGCAGATCACCGGCGCACTCTGGGGGATCGCCACTGTCCTTACGGCGGTCTTTCTCCCCATGGCTTTCTTCGGCGGCTCAACCGGTGTCATTTACCGCCAGTTCTCCATTACCATCATTTCCGCCATGATTCTGTCGGTGTTGACAGCGATGATTCTGACCCCTGCGTTGTGCGCCACCCTGCTCAAGCCGGTGGAAAAGGGGCATGAAGCCTGCGAGAGAGGTTGGTACTGCGGTTTCTTCCGCCGGTTCAATAAATTTTTTGATTTCTGCAGGACAAAGTATGAAGGAATCGTCGGCCGTTCATTTGGCAAACCGCTGCGCTACCTGGTAGTGTACGGCGCTATCGTGGCGGCCATGGCGTTTTTCTTCCTGCGCCTTCCCACCGCATTCCTGCCGGATGAAGACCAGGGATTCATTATCTGTCAGGTTCAGTTACCGGCTGGTGCAACCCAGGAACGGACCATAAAGGTGATTGAGCAGCTTGAACACCATTTTCTGGAAGATGAGAAAAAGTCAGTAGAGACAATCATCACCGTCGCCGGCTTCAGTTTTGCCGGGCGGGGCCAGAATATGGGACTTGCCTTTGTCAGGCTCAAGGATTGGAAACTGCGCCAAACACCTGATCTGAAGGCACCGGCTGTTGCCGGCCGGGCCATGGCGGCCTTTTCCAAATACAAAGACGGTCTGGCCTTCGCCTTTTCACCCCCGGCGGTGGTGGAGCTGGGACAGGCCAATGGCTTTGATCTCCAGTTGCAGGACCGTGGTGGCCTGGGGCATGAAAAGCTGATGGAGGCGCGCAACCAGTTGCTGGGGATGGCCATGAAAAATACCAAACTGATTGCGGTCCGTCCCAACGGTCAGGATGATTCTCCCCAGTTCAAGCTGGATATCGATGATGTGCGTGCCGGCGCCCTGGGGGTCTCCCTGGCTGATGTTAACAACGTACTGGGTACTGCCTGGGGGAGCTCCTACGTCAACGACTTCATCCAGAACGGCCGGGTAAAGAAGGTCTATCTCCAGGCCGATGCAAAATACCGGATGCTGCCAGACGATATCAACAGCTGGTATGTAAGCAACAAAACCGGCGAGATGGTTCCGTTTTCAGCCTTTGCCACCGCCCACTGGCAGTATGGTTCACCCCGCCTGGAGCGTTATAACGGCATCCCGTCGGTGGAGATCATGGGACAGGCGGCCCCTGGAGTGAGCACCGGCGAGGCGATGACCGAAATGGAGAAGATGGCTGCCCAACTGCCGGCCGGAATTGGTTATGAGTGGACCGGCCTCTCCTATGAGGAAAAAAATGCCGGCGCGCAGGCCCCGGCACTCTATGCCATCTCACTCCTGGTGGTTTTCCTCTCCGTAGCGGCACTGTATGAGAGCTGGACCATCCCCTTTGTCAACTTGCTGATGCTGCCTCTGGGTCTGGTGGGAGCGGTTACGGCGGTTACGCTGCGGGTTCTCCCGAACGACGTCTATCTCCAGATCGGCCTGCTCACTACCGTGGGACTTTCCACCAAGAATGCCATCCTGATCATCCAGTTCATCAAGGCCCAGTTACATGAGGGGCATGAGCTGGTCGATGCCACACTGACGGCGGTGAAGATCCGGCTTCGTCCGGTCATCATGACCTCGCTGGCCTTCTTCTTCGGCACCCTGCCTCTGGCCCTTACCAAAGGGGCCGGAGCTGCGGCACAGAATGCCATCGGCACCGCCGTAACCGGCGGGTTGCTCTCGGCCACCTTCATCGACCTGATCTTTATCCCGTTCTTCTTTGTGATGGTGTCGCGGATGTTCGGCCGAAAAAAATACAAGCAGCATGCCGGAGAACCTGCTGTTGCCAATGTTGGGGAGGATCAGTGATATGAAAAGGCAAATTATCAGTGCCGGGACGCAGATGTGCAAGGAGAAGCAGCGTCTCGGGCTTCGTAGTGTAATTGTTGTTAGTGCGCTGCTTGCCCTCTCCGGCTGTACCATGGCACCAACCTACAGCCGTCCGGACGCACCTGTCCCCCAGGCATGGCCAAGTGGCCCGGCCTATAAGGAATCTACCGGCGAGGCGTCAAAGCCGGTTGCCGACATACCCTGGCAGGAGTTCTTTGTCGATGGCCAGCTGCGGAAACTGATCGCCCTGGCGCTGGAGAACAACCGCGATCTGCGAGTTGCCGCCCTCAATATCGAGCGCTCCCAGGCTCAGTACCAGATCCGGCGTGCCGATCTCGTGCCGCACGTTGATGCCAATGCAGCCGGTACCTTCCAGCGCCTGTCTCAAGACTTTTCGGGAACAGGTGTGCCGGTGAACGTCCATCAGTACACTGTCGGTCTCGGCGTCAGCTCCTATGAGCTCGACCTGTTCGGCCGGGTGCGCAGCCTCAAGGACCAGGCGCTGGAGCAGTACCTTGCCACCGAACAGGCACGGCGCAGTGTGCAGATCAGCCTGGTTTCCCAGGTTGCCGGCACATGGCTCTCTCTGGCCGCAGACCGGGAGCGGCTGCAACTCGCCAAAGAGACCCTGACGAGCCAGCAATCCTCTCTGCAGCTGACTAAAAGTCGTTACGAGGCGGGTGTCTCTTCCGCCCTCGATCTCAATCAGGCCCAGACCAGCGTGGATACGGCGCGGGTGGATATCGCCCGTTACACAACTCTGGTGGCCCAGGACGCGAACGCACTGAACCTGGTGGCCGGTTCACCGGTCCCGGCCGACCTCCTCCCTCCATCGCTCACTGAAACACTTACCGCCTTGAAGGACGTGTCCCCCGGCCTCCCCTCCGACGTCCTGCTCGGCCGTCCCGACATCCTCCAGGCCGAGAATCTCCTCAAGGGAGCCAATGCCAACATCGGCGCGGCGCGGGCGGCTTTTTTTCCGCGCATCACGCTCGTTTCTTCCGTAGGCTTCGGCAGCGAAGATCTGGGTGGACTCTTCACGTCAGATTCCTTTGTCTGGAAATTCGCACCCCAGATTTCCCTCCCCATCTTCGATGGCGGCAGTAACCGGGCCAATCTGAAGGTGTCGGAAGTTGACCGGGACATTGCCGTGGCGCAGTACGAAAAGGCGATCCAGACCGCCTTCCGGGAAGTGGCAGACGCCCTGGCCCAGCGCGGGACCATCGACGATCAGTTGGCAGCGCAGCAGTCCCTCACCGATGCCACCTTCGAGAGCTACAAGCTTTCCCAGGCACGCTACGAGAAGGGGGTCGACAGCTACCTGAATGTCCTCGACTCCCAACGCTCCCTCTACGGAGCCCAGCAGAACCTTATCAGTGCCAGGTTGACGCGTCTCAACAATCTGGTGACTCTTTACAAGGTGCTGGGGGGGGGAGCCAACGAGTGACCCTGCACCACATGCCATACTCGTTGTCACTCTTCCCCTGCTGCCTGTAATGGGAGCTGGGCGAGATGTCTGTACCGAACAGATTAGCCCGCCCAGCTCCCTACCCGACTCAATCCTCTCCGAAGCATAAAACAAGGCAAGGTTTATTCTGTCCCTGAACAATGTGTAAGGGGCTGCATCCCCTCGGTGGTGCCTGCCCGCGCCGGTAGTGTGGAAAAAAATTGACATTTAGTTGCCATGTCAAGTAATCTTAAGACATGAGGAAAGCCACTGAACTGAAATTGGACAATTCCCTTGACTTCAATCTGGTAAAAGTAGTCAACAAATTCAGGTGCCAGGTTGGCAGGGAATTGAAGCATTTGGACATGACCAGTGAACAGTGGGTGGTACTGGCCCGTTTGTGGGAAGAGGACGGGCTCAGCCAGAAGGAATTGGCGGAAAAAACCCTCAAAGACCAGGCAAACACGACCCGTATCCTGGACAAGGTTGTGAAAAAGGGATGGGTCAAACGTCTGGACTCTATTGATGATAGGCGTGCCTATCTCATCTATCTGACAGATGAAGGGAAGCATGTGGTCCAGACAACGTATCCGCTCGTTGCCCGGATAAAGGAAAAGCTGGCTCAGGGGTTGACAGACGAGGAAATTCAGACGCTCCTCGCATTGCTTGATAAATTATCACAAAATATGAGTTAAATTTTTTTACCGTAATACTTGTTGTTACCATAATATTAACAACAATTATATTCTCACTGCACTGCAGAATGCAAGTCCGCCGCAGCTTGATTTCTGCTTATCCCCCGCAACATGGAGGATACACGTCTGTTCAGCTTTCGAATAAAAATTGCACTATTCTCCCTTGCACTTACGCTTCATCTTGGAGGTTGTGCCAGTTTCTCCCGCAGCATTTCGCCCCATTCTCACCAACTTGATCCCAATAAACTGAACACAGGCAGTGCACTCAAATCTGCAGCTCATCAATCGGTGCCCTGGCCATCCCAACAGTGGTGGAAAGCCTACGGTGATCCGCAGTTGGACCGGTTGGTGGCGGAGGCAACGTCAGGAAATCCATCCATACGTATTGCCCAAGCCAGGGTTGCGAAGGTCATGGCGTTCAGCGGTATAGCAAGGTCGGCCCTTTTTCGTCAGTTGAGGCCGATGCGAACTTTATCCGACAGCAGTTTACCGAGCATCAATTCATAAAAGCCCCCTATGCGGGGAATTGGGCATGGAATAACGTGGCAACACTGGATTTCATGTATGATCTCGACCTCTGGGGGAAGAATCGAAGTGCCCTTGCCGCTGCCCTGGACTCCGTGCAGGTTTCAACAGCCGAGGCACAGGAAGTTCAGCTCGCCCTCGAAACAAGGGTGGTCCGGGTGTATGTCCAGTTGTCACTCCAGTGCAGGTTGAAGGATATAGGGCAAACAACACTGAAACAGCGGCAGGATATCCTCGATATAACCCAAAAACGGTTCAAGGCCGGGATTGCGGATCAGGATAGACCATCTGCCGGAAAACGCCCCCCTTGTCGCGGGCATGACCTGTACGATAGTCGCGCGACCGTCGGTACCGCAATCCAGCAAGCGGCCGTCGTAGGTCGCCGCTACAAAAAATATATCAATCTGCCCTGAATACCTTTTGCCGAGAGGAGAGAACGCAATGCCTTACCTGAGATTCAAGGGGTTTGACGAGGAGTTTTTGAAAAAGGAATGTCCCGTGTTCGTGGAGGAATTTTCCCGTGTCGCCGCAGTCCCCCGGGAAATTGTCAAGATCGAACTTTTGAATATTACACAGATAACAGCAACGCCACGTTCGCTGGAGATATTAATGTTTCCGCGGACCCAGGAACGGCATAATGTCATTGCGTCAACCATGCATGACATCCTCACCCGTGAAGGGTACGGGGACGCACATATTTTCTTTATACTGCTCACTCCCTCCCTGTATTACAAACAGGGGGCGCCCTTGAGGAACATAAGCTGGCTGCCCGGCAGCTGAAGGTCGTGGTTGTCAGGGTGGGGGCTGTGGTACCATAAGCAGACCAGTTCACTCCCTGCTGTTTCGTGCCGTTGTCGGGATATCTGCCCCATTCATGGGCAGGTCCCGAATTTATAAAAAAGGAGTCAAGAATGGATCTTGAAGGGAAAAACGTAGTGGTGACCGGTGCCAATGGCGGTATCGGCAAGGCTCTGGTCAAAGGATTGCTGGACAGGGGGGCGGCAAAGGTATATGCCGCGGCGCGTACCGCTAACGCCGTGGAGGAATTGGCCCGACTCGATATCGATAGGGTTGTCGCCGTCCGGCTGGATGTTACCAATGCCGCAAGTGTGGCGGCAGTTTCGGAGTATTGCAAGGACGTGGATGTCCTGATCAACAACGCCGGTGTCAATCGTTGCATGTGGTTCATGGGGCCAACCGGCATGGAAAGCGCACGCGAGGAGATGGATGTTAACTTTTTCGGCACCCTGGCCATGTGTCGGGCATTCACGCCGATGATTTCCTCCCGCAGCGGCGCGATCGTGAACGTCTGCTCCATCATCGGTCTGGTCAATTTGCCGGTAAACGGGACCTACTGTGCCTCAAAGGCCGCCGTCCACTCCCTGCTGCAAGGTGTGCGCGCCGAACTTGCTCCCCAGGGGGTCCGGGTGATCGGGGTCTATCCCGGTCCTGTAGATACGAAAATGACGGCCGGCCAGGAGATGCCCAAGGCAACGCCTGACCAGATCGCCACTGCAATACTGGCGGGAGTGGAGAACGACGTTGAGGATATCTTCCCCGATCCCATGTCTCAGGCTGTCCATGCCAAACTGCTGCAGGATCCGAAACAGGTGGAAAAAGAATTTGCGACGATGATTCCGGCCTGAACGGATTTCCTCCGTATGTGTTGCTGTTTTTTCTGACCGGGACTGACGTGCGGCGGCTCGCTGCCAGGGAAAACAGGTGACAGTCATCGCCAGGAAACTGGCTGGGCAAACCGTATCGACTCAGTAACGAAAGGGATGGCAGGCGGATTATTTTGATCAGCCTGCCATTTTTTTATTTACCATGGCGATCGCCGCGGGGCGTTATCCCGGCGAACTGGGAACTGATTGCCCCGATGCCCTTTGGCAAACCTGTTGCCCAACCTGGCAACAAAGAATTCCAGCCATTGACAGGCTAGGTAAAGCTGTTCAAGTAGTGGATTGAATTGCTGACTTACCGCGGTAGACTCTGATAGTCTGAATTAAATTTATTCAAGGCAGGTGGCACATCATGAACTATACGGAACTGCTTAACCCCCAGAACTCGGCCCTTATCCTCATCGACTTCCAGCCCCAGATGGTCTTCGGGGTCGCCAGCATCGACCGGCAGACCCTCTTCAACAATGTCATGCTCCTGGCCAAGGCGGCAGAAATCTTCAACGTGCCGACCATTCTCACAACGGTTGAGTCGAAAGGCTTCTCCGGCAATATGTGGCCGCAGATCCTCGACGTCTTCCCCAACCAGGCCCCGGTGGAACGAAGCTCCATGAATTCGTGGGAGGACGAGAAATTTGTTGCTGCAGTGAAGGCCACCGGGCGCAAGAAACTGGTCATGGCGGCTCTCTGGACCGAGGTCTGCCTGGCGTTCCCGGCCCTGGAGGCACTCAGGGCCGGCTATGATGTCTATGCCGTGGAAGATGCCTCGGGAGGGACCAGCGTTACCGCCCACAATGCCGCCATGCGGCGCGTCGAACAGGCGGGCGCCGTGCCGATGACCGCCCTGCAGACCCTCCTTGAATACCAGCGTGACTGGGCGCGCAAGGATACCTATGATGCTGTCATCGAAGTAGTCAAGGAACACTGCGGTGCCTACGGCCAAGGGGTGGAGTACGCCTACACCATGGTGCACGGCGCACCTCCCAGTCGCAAAGTCACGGGGAAATGACCGGCAGGAGAGGTTTACCGAGCGGGAGGTAATGCTATGAACGCACCCGACCTGATTCTGTCTAACGGAAAGATCACCACCCTCGATGGCGCTCAGCCCCAGGTCTCGGCGGTTGCCATGAGCGGTGGGCGCATAACTGCCATTGGGGGGGATGAACTCCTCAGCACGGCAACTGACAAAACCCAGAGAATCGACCTCAAGGGGCGGAGGGTCATTCCCGGCCTCAACGATTCGCATATGCATGTGATCCGCGGCGGTCTCAGCTACAATCTGGAGCTGCGCTGGGACGGAGTTCCCTCTCTGGCCGACGGTTTGCGCATGCTGAAGGAGCAGGCGCAACGCACGCCCCCGGGCCAGTGGGTACGGGTCATCGGCGGCTGGAGTGAATTCCAGTTTGCGGAAAAGCGCATGCCCACGCTCGATGAAATCAACGCCGTCGCCCCCGATACGCCGGTCTTCGTCCTGCACCTCTACTGTCGCGGCATGCTGAACCAGGCCGCGCTACGGGCTTGCGGCTACACGAAGGATACCCCGAATCCCCCTGCCGGGGAAATTCAGCGGGACGTCCATGGTAATCCCACCGGACTGCTCATCGCCCGTCCCAATGCCGGCATTCTCTACGCCACCGTCGGCAAGCCGCCCAAACTCCCCCCCGAACATCAGATGAATTCCTCGCGTCATTTCATGCGTGAACTGAATCGCCTCGGCCTCACCAGCCTGGTGGACGCGGGGGGCGGATCGCAGATCTATCCGGATGACTACGCGATCATCGAGGAACTGCACAAGCGGGGTGAAATGACCGTGCGGATGGCCTACAACATCTTCACGCAAAAGCCCAAAGAGGAAAAAGAGGATTTCCTCCGCTGCATGAAGCTGACCGCACCCGGTGCGGGTGACGATTTCTATCGCTGCAACGGCGCCGGAGAGATGCTGGTGTACTCGGCGGCGGATTTCGAAGATTTCCTGGAACCCCGCCCCGACCTTCCGTCCAACCTGGAAAAGGACCTGAAAGAGGTCGTGTCGCTGCTGGCTGCCAAGAAATGGCCGTTCCGCATTCACGCCACCTATGACGAGAGCATCTCCCGCATGTTGACGGTGTTCGAAGAGGTGAACCGAGACATCCCCTTCGGAGATACAAGCTGGTTCTTCGATCACTGCGAAACCATCTCCGACAAGAGCATGGAGCGGGTCAAAGCGCTGGGAGGGGGCATTGCCATCCAGAACCGCATGGCCTTCCAGGGGGAGTATTTTCTCGACCGTTACGGGAAGCAGGCGGCGGAGCGGACCCCGCCGGTGAGAAAAATGCTCGATCTCGGCATTCCTGTGGGGGCGGGGACCGATGCGACACGCGTCTCCAGCTATAACCCCTGGGTTTCCCTCTACTGGATGGTGGCCGGGAAGAGCGTCGGCGGCGCCCTGTTGTATTCCGAAGCGAACCGCCTCAGCCGGGAGGAGGCGCTGCGACTCTATACCCAGGGGAGCAGCTGGTTCTCGGGTGAAAACGGCAGGAAAGGGGCCATTGCCGTCGGTCAGCTGGCGGATGTCACCGCGCTCACGGAAGATTATTTCTCCGTAGCGGAGGAGAACATCAAGGGGATCGAGTCGGTCCTGACCATCGTTGACGGGAAGGTTGTCTACGGCGCGGGGGAATTCGGGAACCTTGACCCGACCCCGCTGCCGGTGCTTCCGGAATGGTCGCCCGTGAAGGTTTATGGCGGCTACGGGGCGCCACTTGACATGCGTAAAGCCGCACGGCACGGTGTCCCGGTGCCTCAGCACCAGCACACCGTCGAGTGCCATTCTCACGGTTGCCTTCATGCCGCACACCAGCTCGAGGTCGGCTGTAAAGCCGGGGCACCCCGTTACAGTGACTTCTGGGGCCTGGGGTGCGACTGTTTCGCGTTCTGAGCTAAGCCGGCTGCCCCATTTCCCGGCTTTTGAACACAACCATCACCATGGATGCGAAACTGACAGCGTAAAATATAAGCTGACAGATGAAGAGATTGGCTGCAATCGAAAGGAGTTACCATGGCGTCAGTCCGCAAGATCAAGAAAATATGGAAGGGGAGGCCTACCATCGAGGGGGCCGGTGTCCACCTCAAACGAGCCTTTGGCAATTCGCAGGTACCCCAGTTCGACCCGTTCCTGATGCTGGATGATTTTCATTCCAGCAACCCAGCCGATTACCTGCCCGGTTTCCCCTGGCACCCCCATCGCGGGATCGAGACTATCACCTACGTTCAGGAGGGACTGGTGGAGCATGGTGACAGCATGGGGCACAAGGGAGTGATCGGAGCCGGCGACGTGCAGTGGATGACCGCCGGCAGCGGCATCATCCATCAGGAGATGCCCAAGGAAAGTCCGACCGGCACCATGTGGGGATTCCAGTTCTGGGCCAACCTTCCGGCTGCTCAAAAGATGATGCCGCCCCGCTACCGTGACGTGAAGGCGGCGGATATCCCCGAGGTAACACTGGAGGGGGGCGTATCGGTAAAGGTTATTGCCGGAACGGTTGAAAACGTACAGGGGCCGGTGAAAGATATCGTCATCGATCCGGAGATGCTGGACATCATCGTACCTGCCGGCACCGTATTCCAGCGCCCTCTGCCGGCAGGGCACACTGCCTTTGCTTACATCCTGTCGGGGGAAGGGTATTTCGACGAGTGTCGCGACGCGTACGTCCACGAAACCACGAGCGCCGGCTGGTCCGATATGGATCGCCGCTGTGTCTGCCAGCCGGAAACGGTGGTACTGTTCGAACATGAGGGAGATGTCGTGCAGGTTTCTACGACTGAAAAGTCTGTACGCTTTATCCTCGTTTCAGGTAAGCCGATCGGCGAGCCCATCGCCTGGTACGGCCCCATCGTCATGAATACACAGGAAGAGTTGCGGATCGCATTCGAGGAGTATCAGCGAGGAACTTTCATAAAACACAAATAGCATCGGCCTCGCCCTGGGTTAAAAAACACGTAGACCTAAGCCATGGATGCGAAACTGAAGACATAGAGGTTCTCAATGACCGATCTGATGCCAACCATCTTCATCGGCCACGGCAATCCGATGAATGCCATATCACAAAACACCTACACCGAGGGATGGCGTGCCATCGGCAGATCCATTCCCCGTCCCCGGGCCGTACTTGCCGTCTCCGCCCACTGGTACATTCCGGGGTGCGGGGTGACGGCCAATGTAACCCCGTCCACCATCCACGATTTTGGCGGCTTCCCGCACGAACTGTACGAGGTCACCTATCCCGCCCCCGGCAGTCCGGAGCTTGCCCGGCGTGTAAGGGACATCCTTTCCCCGTTGTCGGTAGAGCTCGACGAAAGCTGGGGGATCGATCATGGCACCTGGTCGGTGCTGACCCACGTCTTTCCCGATGCCGATATCCCCGTCGTGCAACTTGCCATCGACGCGAGGCAGCCTCCCTCCTTTCACTATGAACTGGGGAAACGGCTCGCGCCGTTGCGGGAGGAGGGGGTTCTGGTCGTCGGCAGCGGCAATCTCGTGCACAATCTGCACTCCTACGCCTGGGGAAGGGATGGAGTCAATGCCTACGACTGGGCCGTGCGATTCGAGAAGCGGGTGCGGGATCTGCTGACCGCAGGGGACGATGCGCAGGTTGTCGCCTACGAGGGGCTCGGCCGTGACGCCATGCTCTCGGTTCCGACCCCTGACCACTACCTGCCGCTGCTCTACGTCCTTGGTCTGCGCAGGAAAGATGACCCGATCAGTTTCCCGGTCGAGGGGGTGGATGGGGGCTCGGTCTCCATGCTTTCCGTCCGGATAGGTTGACAGACTGCCCGTAGTATTCCGGGTGGTGGGATACGAAGCGCCGCTGTGTCTGCGAGCAGGAAACAGTGGCGCTGTTCGAGTATCAAACAGACATGAATCGGAAAGGGTAAAAGCCGGCAAACCGGGAGGATTCAATGGGAGGAACGCTCTGGAAAGGAAGCATCCACTTCGGGGAGACGGAGGTGCCCGTGAAGCTGCATGCCGCGGTGAAGGAGGAGCGGATCCAGTTTCACCTCCTTCACCTGCGTGACCAGGTGAAACTGCACCAGCAGATGATCTGTGCGTATGAAAAAATACCCGTGCCGACGGAGGCTCAGATCAAGGGGTTCGAACTGGAGGAGGGGAAATACATCATCGTCGAGGCGACGGAACTCGACCAAACCACTCCGGAAAGCAGCCGGATGATCGACGTTCATGAATTTGTCAAGACCGGACAGATTGATCCTCTCTTCCTGGAGCGCGTCTACTACCTGGAGCCGGATCTGTATTCGGCTGGATATAACGAGCTTGTCGCGGCGTTGCGGGAAATGGACGTGGAAGGCATCTGCACCTGGACCATGAGAAAACGGTCCTATCTCGGGGCGCTGCAGGTGAGCGGCGGGATTCTTCGCCTGACTACCCTGCGGCATGCAGATGAAGTGATTCCGGTGAAATCTCTCGGGCTGGAGGAAATTCCCCTGTCCGAAAAGGAACTGAAAATAGGGAGCGATTTGATTGCCCAGTTGACCGGCCCGTTTCAGCCGCAGAAATTCGAGAACGAACATCAGAAAAAGCTGCAGGCGTTGATCGATAAAAAAGCCCGGGGCGAAAAAATCGCGGTCCTGCGCCCCCGGCGCTTGAAACCGACCACGGCGGACGAGCTGCTCCAGGCCCTTGAAGCGAGCCTTAAGAGAGTTGCATGAACATCGTGCGCCCGATGCCGGGTAGCGTAGAAGTCATCTCCATCCAGGGGGAATGAAATGGCGGTTCAGGGGATATGGAGCGGTACGATCAGTTTCAGCCTGGTGGCGATACCTGTTCAGCTGGTGAAGGCGGTCAGTCCGGGTCGGGTCTCGTTTCGCCTGCTTCACGACAAGGATTACTCTCCCCTCGCGCGAAGGATGTTCTGCCCGAAACAGGAAAAAATGGTTCCCCCGGAGGAGATCGTCCGGGGATACGAAATCGCCCCCGACAGATACCTCCCCATAACCGACGAGGAGCTGGAATCCGTGTCCCCCGAACGGAGCCGCACCATCGAGATCGTCGGGTTCATCGATATGAATGAAGTGGACCCGGTCTATTACGATCACCCGTATTATCTCGTCCCCTTGAAGGGGGGCGAAAAACCCTACCGGCTGCTGGTAGAGATCATGCACAGGACCAACAGGGCCGGGCTCGCAAAATTCGTGCTTGCCGAGCGCGAGTATCTCGTGGCGGTCAAGAGCACGGACGGAGCCCTCGCCCTGACCACCCTGCATTACCATGACGAGATACTCTCCGATGAAGACATTTCTCCGAAAGAAGGGAAGGTCGAAGCGCTGGCAGTGGGCCGCATGAAAAAAAGCATCAAGACCATGATGGCGGACTTCAATCCGGGAAAATATGCGGACGAGCGGCGGGAAAAGGTCATGGCCATCCTGAAGAGAAAGGCCAGGGAAAAGGGGACAGTGGAAGCTCCAGCAGGAGAGAACGTGGAGGGAGAAGGCCCGCCCGATCTGATCGCCGCGCTGGAGGATATCATGCGCGAAGTGGAGAAGAACCGGTGAGCCAGAAAGTCGTCGAGATCGCCGGGAGAAGACTTTCCCTGTCTAACCTGGAAAAGGACCTCTACCCCTCCCATGGGTTCACGAAGGCCCACGTCCTGGAATACTACCGCCGGATTGCGCCGTGTATCCTGCCCCACCTGAAAGACCGGGCATTGACCCTGAAGCGCTATCCCGAAGGGGTGGAAAAGGATTTCTTTTTCGAGAAGCGTTGTCCTCCTCACCATCCGGTCTGGGTGGAAACGGCCGAAATCAGCCGGGATGACGGGGAGCGGATGACCATCTGCCTGGTCAACAACCTGGAGACCCTGATCTGGGTGGAGAACCTTGCGTCCCTTGAACTCCATGTGCCCCTGGCAAGGGCCGGTTCCCCCGAAACGCCCGATTCTATGGTCTTCGACCTGGATCCCGGCGAGCAGGCGGACATCCTGGATTGTGCCCGGGTCGCATTGATACTGCGTGACCTGCTCTCCCGGCTGGGCCTGGAGTGCTACGTAAAAACCTCGGGACAGAAGGGACTCCATGTCTACGTCCCCTTGAACTGGACGGGAACGACCTTCGCGGATACCAAGACCTTTTCAAAAGCCATGGCAATTGTCATGCAGAAGAATTATCCGGACCTGGTGACCGAAAAAATGGCGAAGGAGCACCGGAAAGGGAAGGTGTTTATCAACTGGTCCCAAAACGACTCGTCAAAGACGATGGTCTGCGTGTATTCCCTGCGGGCCCGGGAGAGACCGATGGTTTCGTTTCCGCTCGAATGGAAGGAACTGGAGCGTCTGGCCGGCGAGGGTGACCCGGCCAGGCTGCAGGTCACTCATGGAGAAGCGGTGAGCAGGGTTGAACATATGGGGGACCTGTTTGGCGAGGTGTTGGTGAAAAAGCAGAGGCTTCCGCATCTATAACCAGCTTCGCAATCCTTAAGATCGGAACCTGGACAAATCTTGTTTCACGCAACGACGCGACGACGCAACGAGAGGCTTTTATACAAATCTTTGTTCTTTGTTTTACGTTGCGTCGCTACGCCGTCGCGTGAGTGATGTTTTCAGGCTTTTGCCGGGACACCACGATGGGATTGAAGGATTACGCATCCAAACGAATATTCGAGAAAACCCCTGAGCCGAAACCGGCCGTTCTTCAAGGGGGGCACCGTCTTGTGTTCGTTGTGCATAAGCATGCGGCCCGCGCCCTTCATTATGATCTCAGGCTGGAACTGGAAGGGGTGCTCAAGAGCTGGGCCGTCCCGAAGGGCCCCTCACGGGATCCTTCCCTGAAACGGCTGGCAATCATGGTTGAAGACCACCCGCTTGAATACAAGAACTTCGAAGGCGTTATCCCGGAGGGGAATTACGGCGCGGGAAGCGTCATCATCTGGGACCGTGGCTTTTATCGTCACCCCTCAGCAGATGAAACCGGAAGCGAGAAACTTCTTCTGGAGGGATTGAAAAAAGGGGATATGAAGTTTGTTCTGGAAGGGGAAAAGCTCCAGGGTGAATTCGCTCTGGTCAAAACGGGAAAGGACGGAAAGTCGTGGCTGCTGTTGAAGAAAAAAGATCGGTATGCAAGCACAGGGGATGTTCTCAAGGAGAATCGCTCGGTCGAGTCCCATAAAACGTTGGAGGAGATGCTCGAAACCGGCGCGCAGAAATCGTTCAGGCAAAAGAAAACAAACCAGATCCGGCAGCACGAAGCACTGGAAAGCGAGGCCCTGAAGGATGCGCCGGTAACACCAATGCCGCATAACATAAAACCGATGCTTGCAACCCTGGCCAGAGAACCGTTTGACCATCCGGACTGGATCTTTGAAATGAAATGGGATGGCTATCGGGCCGTGGCCGAGATCCGGGACGGAGAGGTCGCTCTTTTATCCCGAAACCTGATCTCGTTGAACCGAAGGTTCTTCCCCATCGTGGAGTCGCTGCGCAAGTTCAGATTCGAGGCTGTTCTGGACGGCGAAATTGTTGTCGTGGACGATCGGGGTTATCCCGATTTCCAGCTGTTACAGAATTACCAGAAATCCGGGAACGGCCACCTGCTCTACTATGTCTTCGATCTCCTGCATTTTCAGGGGCATGATCTGACCAGCCTTCCCCTGATTGAAAGAAAGGAACTCCTGAAGAAAATTCTCCCGGCCACCCCGAATATTCGATTCAGCGATCATCACGGGAAAGAGGGGGTCCTGTTTTTTCATGTCGTCAAAGAGAAGGGCCTCGAGGGGATAATCGCCAAGCATTCCCAAAGCGTGTACCAGATGGGGAGAAGGAGCCGGCAGTGGCTGAAGGTGAAGACAACGCTCACACAGGAGGGGGTGATTGCGGGCTTCACGGAACCGAGGGGGGGGAGAAGGTATTTCGGCACCCTTGTCCTGGGGGTGTTCGACGGGGACGAGTTGATCTACATTGGCCATGCGGGGGGGGGATTCGGGGGGAAGGAGTTGCAGGACATCCGCGCAAAACTGGAGCTCCTGACCCAACAGGAATGCCCGTTCCGCGTGCAACCGGAGACCAATGCACCGGTTACCTGGGTGAAGCCGGAACTCGTCTGCGAGGTCACCCTGTCCGGCTGGACTGAGGACGCCGTCATGAGGCATCCGGTCTTCCTGCGGTTGCGGGAGGATAAAGCCCCCCGCGAAGTGATACGCGACAGAGTCGGGGAAGGAGTGTAGGGATGGAAATCCATGTGGGGACGAGCGGGTATGGGTACAAGGAGTGGAAAGGCATATTCTACCCTGAAAAAATTTCACCCAAGGAAATGCTGCACTTCTACGGGGAGCGCTTCGACGCGGTGGAGATCAATTATACGTTTTATCATATGCCCACGGTGGCGGGTCTCGCGTCCTGGGCGGAGCAGGTTCCCGACGATTTTTCCTTCACGCTCAAGGCGCCCCAGGTCATAACTCATCTGAAGCTGTTGAAAAATGTCGGCGAGGAGACCAAATACTTCTTCAAGACGCTGTCGGTCCTGGAGAAGAAGCTGGGGCCGGCCCTGTTCCAGTTTCCCGGGAGTTTTCGCGCGAACCGCCCCGCGCTGGAGGAATTTCTTACCCTGATCCCCGGTAACATGTCCTGCGCGTTCGAGTTCCGGAGCAAGACCTGGCTGAAAGACGAAATCCTGGACCTGCTCCGGGAACGGGGCTACAGCCTGTGCACTGCGGATACCGACGAAAAGCCGGCAGCGGAGATCATCAGTACGGCGCCCTGGGGGTATCTGCGACTGCGCCGTTCCGATTATACGGATGCCGATCTGTCCCAATGGCTGGAAAGAATACTTTTACAACAATGGGAGAGGGCTTTCGTATTTTTCAAGCACGAAGAAGAGGCCAGGGGGCCCGAAATTGCAGCACGTTTCCGTGCGCTTGCCGATTCACGGATAGGAAAATTCAAGAAATGAAGGATACTTGAATGAAAAGGGTCGGCCCAAAACTCAAAAAAAAAAGGAGGAGTCTCATCATGAAAAAGCAGATAATGGCAACCAGCTTGATTTTGACGGTAATGGCGAGTGGTTATGCCCTCGCAGTCGGGCCAGGAAAGACGCTGGAGTTCACGGGAAGCCCGATGGGAACGGTGCTGTTCGACGGGACAGCGCACAAGAACGCCGGACTGACCTGTTCCGACTGCCACAATCCGGAGATTTTCCCCAAGATGAAGCAGGGGACCGTAAAAATAACCATGAACGACCTGTACGCTGGCAAGTATTGCGGGCGATGCCACGATGGCAAAAAAGCCTTCATGATCAAAGACAACTGTACGCGCTGTCACCATAAGCCCGCGAGCCAATAACGAGTCATAAAAGTTTTTGGCAATTTCCCTCACTGCTGGTAAAATGGCGTCTGTGAAAACGCAACCAGCCCCGGCTCATTCTTCGGGTCCGGTCTTTGGTTCCAGCTGGGAGGAGATTGCGGTTATGATGGAAGGAACAGCCAGCATCGAGTGCGAAGAGACTGTGGGAAAGGTTCCACGTATCCTTCTTGCCGAAGACGATCCTATGATCCGCGAAGTTCTCGGACTGATGCTGAATCGGATGAACTACGATCTCGATTTCGCTGAGGACGGCCTGAAGGCGGTTGAACTGTGGGAACGCGGGAAGTATGACCTCGTGCTTATGGATGTCAGGATGCCGCGGCTCGACGGCTTTGAGGCTACCCGGGTCATCCGGGAGAAGGAGGGTGAGCGCGGCGGTCATACACCCATTGTCGCCATGACGGCCCACGCCCGCAAAGAGGACGCGGAGATGTGTCTTGCCGCCGGCATGGATACCCATATCTCCAAGCCGATTGACTTCAAAAAGAGCCTGCAGGTGATAGGGGATATCATCACCCGGAAGGCCAGCTGTGGTGATGATGTCCCGGCTTCTTCAGTTTAATTAGAATAAACTTGATTGACAGTCCTCTCTAATCTTTGATATGAAGTTCATTATATTCTCATTACCGGGAAACCATAGCAGTCGATAGACGATAATACTCAACCATCCGCGAGGATGGGGCGGAAAGCCTAAAGGGTCTCCATGAGACAGCCGGGTTGCCGAAATATCATACGATATTCGGCAACCCGGCTTTTTTTGTTGGAAAAATGTGAAGGGTAGTAATGACGTCGTAGCGGTGCTTAAAGAAAAGGTCTTCAGTCATAGGGGCGATTTTTTGCTCCTGGCGGGGAAAGCATGCATTTCTATGATTACAGAGGATTTACGATTTGTCCCATACCTGCGCTATCTCTAGCGGATAATGTCTGGATGGTCAATTTATCGATAAGGCGAGGGGCACAGGTAAAATCATTCGAAACAGCCTATTCCTTCAGTACCAAAGGTGAGGCCGTCTTCCACTGTATCAGTTTAGGGAAAAAGATAATTGATGGGGACGTCGATGGTTTTACGGTAGACGATATCTGAGTGCAAAGAAGATAACGGCGGTGAGCATGTAATTCCTGATAGCAAGTATTTCCTGTTTTTGGGTCTGACAGATTTTGAATGACAATCGCGTGTACATCACTGTTTTCAGGAAACCGTTTTCATGGCAAGAAGAGAGACACTTCTGAAAAGCGATCAACGGCGCATACTTTTTATCGGTCTCGGCTTTGTGGCCATGGCCTACCTTCTCAACTGTATCATCGATGCGTCGGTGAACGGAGAGAACGTATACCGGAAGATATTCTTCCCCGGTTCCCGGGAAATCGCCGTAAACCTGGCATCTTTGAGCGTACTGTTCCTTTTTAGCGCCTACGTGCTGAATTTATTGCTCAAGCGGAGACGCCTGGAAGAGGCTCTGGTGAAATACCAGGCCGGCATGGATGTCTCCATTGACGGCATTGCCATTCTCAACAATGACGGTGAATGCGTCTATGTGAACAGTTCATGCGCCAGGCTTTATGGGTATGATTCTCACCGAGAACTCACGGGCAGGTCGTGGCTTTCTTTCTATGGTGATGGTGAAGCCAAAAGATTCAACGGGGAAATATTCCCCTCTGTTTCCAGGAATGGCGAATGGCGGGGTGAAGCAGTCGGCATGAAACGCCAGGGAACGGTCTTCCCTCAGGAAATCTCGCTTTCCAGAATGGATGACAAACACACAATCTGCATCGTCAGGGACATCACCCGCCGTAAAAATTTTGAGGAAGAGCTGGAACGCAAGGCCCGGGAGCTGTCGGCTACTAACAGGGACCTGGAGTCGTTCAGTTATTCGCTTACCCACGATATGCGCAATTACCTTACGCGCAGTTCCTCGGCAGCCCAGCTCCTCCAGGAAAACTGTCAGGGGACGCTGGGTGAAAATGACCTCCATCTTGTCAGGGTGATCTGTGATGCGAATCAGGGGATGGAAGAGCTGATCAACGACATGCTTGTTCTGTCACGCCTTTCCCAGAGCGAAATTCGGCGTGAGATGGTAGACCTCAGCGGGATGGGCCGTAGCATCGCAGCCGAACTGTCGATGGCCGAGCCTGAGAGAATGGTGCAGTTTGTCGTCGCTCCCGAACTGGTTGCTGAAGGTGACTCACACTTGTTAAAAATCGCTCTCGGGAACCTGCTCGGTAATGCGTGGAAATACACCCGCAAAGTTCCCGAAACCCGGGTAGAATTCGGGATGGTCGATCGCAATGGCAAGAAAGAGTTTTTTGTCCGCGACAACGGGCTGGGTTTTGAAATGAAGGACGCCGACCGTTTGTTCGAACCCTTTCAACGACTGCAGAATGCCAAAGAGTTCCCCGGAACCGGTATCGGCCTGGCCACGGTGCAGCGCATTATCCAGCGTCATGGTGGAGAGGTGTGGGGAGAGGGCGATCCGGGCAAGGGAGCGGTTTTTTACTTCACCCTGCAGTGATAGCCGGTCCGGTTTGTTAAGGCTTTCCCCTGCGGTCTCGCCGAAGGTGTTGAACCGGGGCTATTTTTTTTCACATGGCGGGATGTCACGGGGGCAGGCCCACACAGTTCAGATGTAGAGAACGTGGGCCTGCCCCCTTTCGATTGTACGCGGTCTAGTGGATTCCCTCGTAAACTGTCACGCCTTCGGCAAATCTGTCGATCTCTTTCTCCATCTCTTTCTGCTCCACATTACCGTCTTTCAGGTGCACCACGTCGTACAGCACGTTGGCGGAATCCAGTTTTTTCAGGTCGACCCCCCTGGTGTAAGGCATTGCAATGGTCGTCATTTTGTCCTGGAAGAACGAAACCTTGTTGTACGGCATCCTGGCATTCACCAGATTGTCCCAGTCGCTCCGGTAGGAATCACTCAACTCTTCGGGAGGTCTTCTGTTCCTGTTGACGAGAAAGCAGGTATTGGTGCTCTTGTCGTCGCCGGGGCAAACGCTCATGACATCCCAGACGGTTTTACCCTTCTCGGCAATGAATCCCAGATTCAGCTTCAGATCGCTCTTCTCCGTGATCTTCATGACATCCGGCGTGTAGGAAAAAGAAATTCTCTTCGAAGTGTAGCGGAAGAATTTGTCGTAGGAGAAATCGATGTCGATGGTGGAGAAAAGTTCGGGGAGATACTCCCTGGCAGCCAGGAACTCGCGCCACTGCTTGAGGCTTCCGTAGTAGGAGACATAGATGAAGTCGGCGAGCACCTTCAGGTCGAGGACATGACCATCCTCAACATGCCCTGACTGCCCGCGCCGCATCATGCTGATACAGCCACCGGGGACGGGAAGGGAAAAGGCAACAATCCTTTCGTCGCTGTATTCAATCGGCCAGCTCCTCACCAGCCACTTCCTCCCGTAGGAGTCGCGATGGATGTATTCCGTATCAGCCTTCCCGAGAGAGGTTACCTTTACCTTTTCCGGTCCGATCTGCCTGGTTATGTTGACTCCCTTGAGAACGAGGTCCATATAGGCCTTTGAATCCTTGTAGAGGGACTCCAGGGGAAGGTCATCCGGTTTCTTGAGGTTCATGTAGAAAGAGTTTCCCATCGTACCGTAAACGAGATACCCGTTCGTGCCAAGATCGGAGCGGGAGGTCTCCTTCGGTGAATAAAGATCCCAGTTGCCGTCCTCCCCTTGAACGATCAGGTTGGGAAAGTGGGCGGTGGAGTTCTTCTGGAACAGAATGGCCGACCCCTTGCCGTTGGGGAATATGGTGTCACGGTTCTCGGCGAGGAGTGCCTGCAGGAGCTTGACGGAAAAGGGATTCACCGTATCGACCAGTTCCCGGTTCAGTTCCTGGTAGCTCTTGGGGAGGGTGAATGTCGCCTCAAGGGTATCCATCTTCGTCATGTCCATATTGTCGAGAAAATACTTCAGCTTCTTATGGACGGTCGCCAGGTTTTCCTTTGCATTGACGACCTCGGCGATGGGGAGGGCTATGTTGAGGTTTTCATTGGCAGATTTGCGCAGCACGATGCCGACGACCCGCCCCTCCTTGTCCAGAAGGGGGCCACCGCTGTTACCCGGTGATGCGGCGGCGGAAAAGCGCATCCATTTCCACTCTCCGTTCTCATCTTCCGGCGTGTCGGAGGTATAGAGGCCGTCGCGTATAACGATCCCCTCTCCGAGGGCGTTCCCGACGGCGTACACCGTTTCGTTCAGCTTCGGACTGGTGTTCACTTTCAGGAAGTCGGAGGCCATTCCCCCTTTGAGGGAGAAGACCACGAAATCCTTTCTGTCCGAGTATTTGTATATCTTGTCGATGGCGTAGACTTTCCCCTCCTTGTCCCGCAGGAAATACTCCTTGAAAAGGCTTTTCTGGCCGAGGCTCATCACATGGTCAGCCGACACGAACCGGTCGGGAGCGATGGCAAAGGCAGTGCCGATTGAGTAGTACTTGTCATTCCTCTCGGTGAAGGGAAGGAGGTCCAGGGGAAGGGGCTTCTCGTAGCTCAGTGAATCCTTGGCAGGCTTGGGGACAACCACTTCGAATGTTGCCTTGTTGACGAGCGCTACGATCTTTCCGTCCAGCACCTGTTCGGCCATGCCCATTGCCGGAAAGGCGGCGAGGGCTGCGGCCGTGAGGGCAAATGCCAGGGCTGACCGCAATGTAGTTCTGTTCACTGAAACCTCCTCTGATGTCGGCGGGCCATGTTCGGGACGTTGCTGGCCAACCGTAGATTTTACCTCGAATGGGGGAGATGGGGGCCACGACTGAACCGTTGCCATGGACTGGATACAATAAAAGCCGCTCCATCAGCACCCACACTGACCAAGCGGCTCTATGAACCCGTAATCCGGTATCCCATAGCACCTCCCGGGCACTCAGCATCTTATTACTCACGTACATACACCCGTAGAGGCTGTAGCGTCAAGGAGTTTAGCACAGGGTGAGAACCCCCTTCCCATTATTGACCTGCTATAGTAGTATGCTCCCCCCGGCACAGGCCGGGATGATACCCCCACAGACAGGAGCGGCAATGAGCATCAGCGACGGGCAACTGGCCAGTATCATCACCTTCATCATCGACGAAACCGTGCTCAAGCCCTTCCAGGTAGAGCAGACTGTAGCTCTGCTGCGAGAGGGCTCCACGGTCCCTTTCATTGCCCGCTACCGCAAGGAGCAGACCGGCGAACTTGACGAGGTGCAGATCCGTGCCATCGAGGAGCGCTACGCATACTTCAGCGAGCTGGAGGAGAGAAAAACCACGATCATCACCACCATCGGGGAGCAGGGGAAACTGACACCCGAGTTGCGCGGCCGGATCGAGGCCACCCGCCTGAAGACCGAGCTGGAGGATCTGTACCTTCCGTACAAGCCTAAGCGTCGTACCAAGGCAACTATTGCCCGCGAGCGGGGACTGGAGCCGCTGGCCGACCTGGTTGCCGCCCAGAAACTGACCGTCGGCACTCCTGAAGAGGCGGCCGCCCCCTTCGTGAACACTGAGCTGGAGGTACCCGATGCCGCGGCGGCACTGGAGGGGGCCGGGCATATCCTTGCCGAGCGGCTGTCGGACGATGCGGATGCCCGTGCCATGGTGCGGCGACTTACCTGGGAACAGGGGGTGTTCTCCTCCCGGGTGGCCGGCGACAAGCGTGACCAGGTGACCAAGTTCGAGATGTACTACGATTACCAGGAGCAGCTGAAGAGCGTCCCTTCCCACCGGATGCTGGCCATGCGCCGGGGGGAGAAGGAAGAGGTGCTGTTCCTTTCCATCCTGGCGCCGGTTGAGGAGATTCTTGCCGGGCTGAAGGGGCGACTGGTGCGGGGGGAAAGCATCTTCAGGCCGCTGTTGGAGAAGGTGGCCGAGGACGCCTACAAGCGGCTGATCGCCGTCTCCATCGAGGGGGAGCTGCGGCTCCAGGCCAGGGATCTGGCCGACGAAGCCGCCATCGGGATCTTCGCCCGGAACCTGCGCAACCTGCTCCTGGCTCCGCCTGCGGGAGGGAAGCGGGTGCTGGGGATCGACCCCGGCCTGCGCACCGGCTCCAAGCTGGCGGCCGTGGACGCCACGGGCCGCTTCCTGGAGCATGTGACCATCTATCCCCATACCGGCGAGGCGCGCGTGCCCCAGGCGAGAAAAGAGTTGTTGCGGCTTCTGGATGGCCACGCCGTCGAGATGATCGCCATAGGGAACGGAACGGCCGGCCGGGAGATGGAACTGTTCGCCAGGGAGACCCTGGCCGGGGCGGGGAAGAACGTACCGGTGGTTATGGTGAGCGAAGCCGGGGCCAGTGTCTATTCGGCCTCGGATATTGCCCGCGAGGAATTCCCCGATCTGGACCTGACTGTGCGCGGCGCGATCTCCATCGCCCGCCGGTTACAGGACCCTCTCGCCGAGCTGGTCAAGCTCGATCCCAAGAGCATTGGTGTCGGCCAGTACCAGCACGACGTCAACCAGACCATGCTGAAGAAGGCGCTGGACGACGTCGTGGAATCGTGCGTCAATTTCGTGGGGGTCGATCTCAATACCGCCTCGTGGGCGCTGCTGTCCTACGTTTCAGGCTTGGGGCAGTCCCTGGCCAAGTCCATCGTCTCCTACCGCAACGAGAACGGCACTTTTCCCACTAGGAAATCGTTGCTCAAGGTGCCGCGCTTCGGGGCCAAGGCGTTCGAGCAGGCGGCCGGTTTTCTCCGTATCAGCGGCGGCAAGCACCCGCTGGACAACAGCGCCGTGCACCCCGAACGCTATGCTGTGGTAGAGGCCATGGCCGCCGACCTGGGGGTAACCCTGGAACAGCTGACCGGCGACCCGAAACTGGCGGCAAAAATCGACCTCAAGCGCTACGTCGCCGACCAGGTGGGGCTACCGACCCTGCGCGACATCATCGAGGAACTGAAGAAACCGGGGCGCGACCCGCGCAAGCAGTTCGAGACCGCCTCCTTCCGCGACGACATCCGCGAGATCGGCGATCTGAAGGAGGGGATGATCCTCCCGGGGGTAGTGACCAATGTGACCGCGTTCGGGGCCTTCGTGGACATCGGGGTGCATCAGGACGGGCTGGTGCATGTCAGCCATCTGGCCAGCCGCTTCATCAAGGATCCCAACGATGCGGTGCGGGTGGGGGATCTGGTGAAGGTAAAGGTCCTTTCGGCCGATGTGCAGCGCAAGCGGATCGCCCTTTCCATCAAGGAGGCCGAACCGGGCGGGGCTGCACAGAAGGAACGTTCGTCGCGGCCGAAAGCGGCCGGAAAGCAGAAGGTACCGGCGGCGGATTCCAAAGGGGAATTGGACCTGGGTGCGCTGGAGCGGGCGGGATTCAGGGTGAAGCGGAAATAATCGCAGTCCCTGAAGGGCTATGGTTTTCGGCAGACGAGTACAATCTTGTTGTGCGGCTGGAACAGTGAGGAATTAACGCTGATGACGGAGAAGCCGATGGTTTCCACGAGCTGGAGCAACTGTCGAAGAGTGAATATCTGCTTGTGGCGAAAGGGGAGGGGGGAATAGAGGGATTCGAGAAAGAGAGGGTTCGTACCGCCACTCACGCGATACGACCATTCACCGACACGGTAAAACAGCGCATCCCGGCGTGGTGTATCGAGAAACAGCCATCCACAATGCTTGGTGATGTTGTAGGCGTTCCGCAGGGTCTCTGCGGGGAAATTGACATGCTCGAGAACATCCCAGAGGGTGACGGCATCGAAAAAACCGGCGAAACCCTCCTGCCAGTGCCGGGCATCGATAGTGTCACCGTTCAATTTGATGCCGAATTTTAGCCGGGCGAACTCCCGGAAGACCGCTTGCGGTTCGATACCTTGGACTGAAGCCCCCGCTTCGGCAAGGAGATGGGCGAACATTCCGGCACCGGCACCGATGTCGAGGCAGTCCGCTCCCGACAACGAAAGGTGGCGCTGGACGAGGAGAAGGTTCTTTCGGAGCTGGTTCCCGTTGGCAGGGAGCTTTCCTTCAATATAGTCCCACGCCTTCCGGTCCAGGACCGACGCGGCGTCGTCCAGAGTCCCGGACGGCATGCTGTCCAGGTGATCAATGAAATGAAAACCGCACTCGGCACATACGTAGACTGTGGCCTTTTTCAGTTTGTATGCAGGTTTTGCGGCGCTTGTTGCGCACAGTTTGCAGCGGCTGAAATCGTACATCACTTCCCGTTCTCCTGTGAATACTACTTGCAATGGCGCTTGTGTGCGGTCTACCCGGCATAGATCATCTTGCGCGTCATCCCCCCGTCCACCACGAAATTCTGGCCGGTCACAAAGCCGGCCTGGGGGGAGATCAGATAGGAGACCATGGCAGCGATATCATCGGGACATCCTACCCGTCCTACCGGATGCTGGGCGTGGTCAGCCGGACCAAGTGCCGGAGGTTTTCGCCTGGAGCTCTTTTGCCAGTCATCCACCGCGATCCAGCCGGGACTGACGCAGTTCACCCGGATGTCCGGCCCCAGGCTCACGGCAAGGGCGTGGGTAAGAGCGACTATACCCCCCTTGCTGGCGGCATAGGCCTCGGTATGGGGCTCGGATTGCAATGCCCTGGTCGAAGCGATGTTGACGATCGCCCCCTTGCTGGTGCGAAGCAGGGGGACTGCATGTTTGCTGCAGAGGAATACGCCGGTGAGGTTGGTCGAAATGACCCTGTTCCAGTCGCTCAGTTCCAGCAGTTCCACCGGGGCCGCGTGGGGAGCGGCAATCCCCGCGTTGTTGATCAGGGCATCCAGGCGGCCGAACCGGGTGAGGACAAGTTTCATAACCCCTGCCACTGCATGTTCGTCGGCGACGTCAGCCGCAACGCCGCTGCATGAAGCGCCGAGTTCAGCAGCCGTCTCCCCCGCGGCCTCCCCGTCGATGTCCGCGATGACCACCACCGTCCCTTCCTCAACCAGCCTCCTGGCGATCCCCTTGCCTATTCCCTGCCCGCCCCCTGTAACCAATGCGACCTTGCGAACGTTCCCCGTCGGCATCTTCCGCCTCCTCTTCCGAATGCATATCCATCGTTGCCGAGACAATTCTGGAAAAGAGAAAGGGTTATGGCAATGCCATAACCCTTTGATATTACTGGAGCCACCTGCCAGAATCGAACTGGCGACCTATTGATTACGAATCAATTGCTCTACCAACTGAGCTAAGATGGCCTGTAATAAACTTTACAACATTGCATTATTTAAAAACTATTTGCATTTTTTGGCTACAAATTGCGCTGTAGATATGCATAAAACGGCTGTAGCGTCGTGGTGTTTTATGACACGAATTGCGTTGATGTGTCAAGGCTATTTCAGAGGATCAGGGCGTTGAAACTGGCAGGGGTAACTGGTGCTCCGATTTCAACGGACTAGGACGCTGAAGATGATACGGAATTAAATGTCAGTGACCTTCTCCGGCCAGGGCGCTGAAGGTGATACGGAATCAAATGTCAGTGACCTTCTCCGGCCAGGACGCTGAAGTGAATCGATCATGAACGCCGGCTTCAGTTCTCCGGCCAGGACGC